>Ga0209318_1000028_pt1 | contig 204393 bp, 176 predicted proteins | sample RifGroE1_FD_183999 | JGI IMG/M metagenome (GOLD analysis project Ga0209318, IMG submission 183999) | Groundwater microbial communities from Rifle, Colorado, USA - Groundwater E1 (SPAdes) (version 2) | ecosystem: Environmental > Aquatic > Deep subsurface > Groundwater | place: Rifle, Colorado...
CCTTTAAATCTGTAAAATGTCCCAAGACAGCAATAATATTTAGAGTAACCACCTCTGATAAAGATAATCTTTTTTTTCGTCCTTTACGATAAGGATTCCATTTTGGAAGTTGTTCCCAAATTGGTGTTTTTTCTAAAGTTTTTAATAATTCATCTACAAAAAAGAAGATTACTGTGTTACAATTAGTCATAGAATGCCTCCTGTTATAAAATGTGTTATTTTTTTCTCAATAAAATTTTAATACAAAACAGGAGGTTTTTCAAATATTTTCTAAATCGAAATTCGGGTTATTAAATATTGATTTTATTGATGCTATTGAATGGTAATAAAGGAAAATATATGAGTTCTCATGACAATCTTCATTCAGCTCTAAGGGAAATTCGTGATTACCGAAAAATATCACATCAGATAAATACCTCACTGCTCTCACAATTTACTTCTGCAATAAAAATCTGGTATAATGAAAACAGAAGACAATTGCCCTGGCGTGAAACCGATAATCAATTTTATATTTATGTTTCTGAAATAATGCTTCAGCAAACTCAGGTTAACAGGGTTTTATTAAAATATGATGAGTTTATACAAAAATTCAAAACTTTTTATGACATTGCAAACAGTGACATCCCCCATCTTATAACCTCATGGCAGGGTTTAGGGTATAACCGGAGAATATTAAATCTTTATAAAGCATCAATAATTATCTGTAATAAATATTCAGGAAATGTACCTGATACGTATAACAATCTTCTTAATCTGCCCGGCATAGGCGCAGGTACAGCCGGCTCATTACTTGCCTTTGTCCATAACAAACCATCTGTTTTCATTGAAACGAATGTAAGAACACTATACAGTTATGCATTCTTTCCCGACCGGGATCAGATTGATGATAAATCACTTATGCCATTGATTGAACAAACAGTTGATATTGACTCTCCGCGTGAATGGTATTATGCACTGATGGATGCAGGTTCATATTTAAAGCAATCAATTCGAGTACCAAACTCTTTATCAAAACATTATACTAAACAATCAAAATTTTCAGGCTCAAAAAGAGAAATCCGCGGTGGTATTTTAAAAATCCTTGGAAATCAGAGTCAGGTTACACTGAATGAAATAGAGACAAAATATCCTGAAACAAAACATGATATACAATCAATTGCAGGCGATCTGATTAATGAAGGGTTTATTCTCTGTGATTCTATGGGTAACTATGCTTTAAACACAATAAAAAAGAGCCCTTCATAACAAAGGACTCTTCTATACATTTTATAATGCTTTTGTCGCGTCTATTTTCGCCTGTGCATCATCTACATCAACTTCTGTTGAGGCCTTATCACTGACTGTAAGGGTAAGTGAAAGAGTTTCCTCTTTAATTGTCTTATCCCAATTTTTAATTGCTGTGACAATATTTTCAGGAGCGGTATATATAATATTAATCCGGTCGGTTACATCAAAATCTTTTTCTTTTCTATAGTTTTGAACTGCTCTGATAAATTCTCTTGCAATACCTTCTTCAATCAGCTCTGTAGTAAGTGTTGTATCCAATGCAATTGTCAAAGTTCCCTGATTCATTACCGTTAACCCGGCTTTTTCAGTTCGTTCGATAATAATGTCATCTGAATTAAGTTCAACTTCAGCACCTTCAACAGTGATTTTCAGAACTCCACCTGCTTCAATCAAAGTAGCCTCTTGTGCTCCGAATCCGGCAATAACATCAGCAACCTGCTTCATTGTTTTACCGACTTTCTTACCAAGCACTCTAAAGTTAGCCTTGCATGTTAATGAAACAAGTTTTTCTTCAGCAGTTTCATAGGTAACACCTTTAACATTCAATTCCTCAACGATAATTGATTCCATCTTTTTGAGTAAATCAATTTCATCAGCATTTTTAGTTATCAAATACACTGAAGCAAGAGGTTTTCTTAAATTGATACCAACTTTTGCACGAAGACTTCTTCCCATTTCAACAACACTTTGAACAAGCGACATTTCTTTTTCGATTTCAAAGTTTCGTAATGAATCATCACTTGTCGGGTAGCTGCATAAATGTACCGACTGTGGCATATCGCTCATTCTGATATTACAGTATATTTCTTCGACTAAAAACGGTGCAATTGGTGCAGTTACTTTACAGAATGTTATTAATGCGTTGTACAATGCTGAATATGCTTGTTTCTTATCAAGATCATCTTCAGACTTCCAGAACCGTCGTCGTGATCGTCTGATATACCAGTTTGTTAAATCATCGATAAAGTCGTAAATGCTTTTAATTGCTTCCTGAAAGTCGTATTCAGATAATGCTTTATCGCAATCCGCTTTAAGTTTTTCCGAATAACTTGTAAGCCAGATATCAAGCGGATTTTCATACGATGTGTTCATATCAGTTGCGGGATCCCATTTATCAACATTTGCATAAGTAACAAAAAATGAATATGAATTCCACAAAGGAAGATGAAATTTTTTAATAACATCTTTAACGCCCGATTCACTGAATAACAACTCGCCACCACGAACAGCGGTTGAGTTCATCAAAAATAATCGTAATGCATCAGCACCGAAATTTTTAAAAATATAATCAACTTCAGGATAGTTTTTAAGTCTTTTTGACATTTTCTTACCGTCTTCAGCAAGAACAAGCCCGTTAACAACAACATTCATTGTCGGATTGGTATCAAACAAAGCAGCTGCAAGCACAACAAGAGTATAAAACCAGCCACGTGTCTGATCTAAACCTTCTGCAATAAAATCTGCCGGGAATGTTGACTCAAATGCCTCTTTATTTTCAAACGGATAATGTTTTTGAGCGTAAGGCATTGCACCTGATTCAAACCAGCAATCAAGAACTTCTTCAACACGATGCATTGTTTTACCGCATTTATCACATTTGAAATGGATTTTATCAACAAAGTGTTTATGCAAATCAAATACTTCCATACCGGATAATGTTTTTAACTCTTCAATACTGCCGACACAATGAGTATGTCCGCATTCCTCACATTTCCATACAGGAATAGGAGAACCCCAGTATCTGTTTCGGGATATAGCCCAATCTCTTGCGCCTTCAAGCCATTTACCAAAACGGCCGTTTTTTATATGAGCAGGTGTCCAGTTTATTTTCTGATTTGCATTAAGCATTTTTTCTTTAATCATATCGATATTAACAAACCAGCTTGAAACCGCTTTGTATATTAACGGATCATCACATCTCCAGCAATGCGGATATGAATGCTGATAAGTTTCATGTTTAATCAGTTTGCCTTCATCTTTTAATCGTTTGATTATTAATTTATCAGCTGCTTTTACCTGTATTCCTTTATAATCAGTAACTTCTTCATTGAATTTACCTTCGGCGTCAATCGGACAAATTGGAGGTAAATTGTATTTTTTACCGATTTCAGCATCATCTTCACCAAAACCCGGTGCGATATGAACAATTCCTGTTCCAGTTTCAGTGGTTACATGATGACCTAAAACTACTTTAAAAGCATTAACAGGATCAATATCTTTAAAATAGGGAAATAACGGTTCGTATTTTACCCCTGAAAGTTGTGAGCCTTTCATTTTTTCTACAATTTTCACATTTTCCGCATCTTTGAAATATCTGCCTACTAATGCCTCGGCAAGTATTAAATATCTGCCTTCATCTTCAACTTTTACATAATCAATTGTTTCACCAACAGCAAGACCGGTATTTGACGGCAGTGTCCATGGCGTTGTTGTCCACGCAAGCACATATGTGTCTGGGGTATTTAACAACTTAAAAGCAACCGTTATTGCAGGATCCTGAACATCCTTATAGCCCTGATTGGTTTCAAAATTTGAAAGCGGTGTTGTACATCGTGAACAATACGGAAGAATCTTAAAACCTTCATAGATTAAGCCTTTTTCCCATAATGTTTTAAAAACCCACCAGATAGTTTCCATGAAACTGACATCCATCGTTTTGTATGAGCCTTTAAATTCAACCCAGCGCCCCATTCTTTCAACGGATTTTTCCCATTCGTATGTATATTTCAGTACACTTCCACGACACGCTTCATTGAATTTATCGATACCAAAATCAAGAATATCTTTCTTACTGTTTAAATTTAGTTCTTTTTCTATAAGATTTTCAACCGGCAGACCATGGCAATCCCATCCCCAGCGTCTTTCAACATACCGGCCTTTCATTGTCTGATATCGCGGTATAATATCTTTTATCGCTCCGGGAAGAATGTGACCGTAATGCGGCAACCCGGTAGCAAAAGGAGGACCGTCGTAGAAAACAAATTCCTTACCATTTTTTGTATTATCAAGTGATTTCTGAAATATGCTTTCTTTATTCCACATTTCGATGATCTTTTCTTCAATTTTTGTGAAATTAACCGATTTTTCTATATCTTTAAATGCCATAAATAACTCCCTGTAAGATTTTGTTTTTTTCATGCGGGATTTGTAATTAAGGTTTTCTTATAACACTTATTAGATAATATATCAAGATGGGAGTAACATCGGAAAATTCAGATTTTATCTACCAGTATGTGGTAAGGGTAGGAACTCACGGCAAACGCATTAAAATCTATAGGTATAATAAACTGCCATTTCAGAGTGTTCAGGTTAATAATTAAATTATAAAATTAAGCTGAAATATAAATTTAATCAACTGCGAGAAGTAAATAAAATTTGATGCGTTTGCCGTGGGTAGGAACTACCCACCTATATGTATTGTATGATTGGTTTTTATAAATAATTACGCTTTTTGCGGAACTTTGAGCAACTTTATTTCTTCGATAGAAAAGCCGGTAATCTCGGATATTTCCTCAATAGGATATCCTTTATTAATCATATTCATCGCAGTAATTTTTCTTCCTTATAAATCAGCAATTTGGTTACTATACTTTAATTTGCCATCTCTACTATTAACAATATAAATTATGTTTTAGCAACATAATTTATATTGTGTGGCAAAAAATTCCTTAGAGGGGGTGTTTTATTCAAATTATTGCAAAAACTGATCTTAGCGTGGTTTTTGTCGGAAATGTGCTTCAGCCCCCTAAATGAACTTGAAAAAATTGCCGGTATGAATAATTGTTTTACCGAATCAGATGTGACTTGTGAAGAATTGGGTTTGTCCTGGTAATGTGTTATGAAGATTTCAAAGACCTATTGAACTTTTATCCTATATATTGTATATTAATAATATGAATGAACATGATAAATTATTTAGAGAAATTGAATCTATAAAAGAAAATGCAATGGATTTGGTGGAGGGAACTTTTCCGAAGAATATTTCTAGTAAGCTTGATATACCAACGATGACACTTGATAATACAAGCTATGTCGATGAAAAACTGCAGGAATATTATTCTGATTTAGTGTACAACTGTAAATTAAAGAGTTCTGGCGATGTCAAGATTACTATATTATTTGAGCATAAGTCATATAAACCGGCGAATGAATATTTGCAACTATTGCGGTATATGTTAAATATATGGACAATTCAAGAGAATAATAAAGAAAAATTGACGTTGATACTACCGGTGATATTTTATCATGGGGCTACAAAATGGGAAAGAAAATATCTCCTGGAATACTTTGATGATATAGACGATCCTGATTTACAACAGTTTATTCCGGTTATTGAGTATATACTAACGGACATAACTAAGTATAGTGATGAATTGATAAATGATCAGATTTTTAAAAGAGAGTTTAATAAGGCTTTAGCGATACTATTTAAATACATCCATAATGATGTAAAATTGGAAGGGAAATTACCCGAGATATTTGAGCATCTTAATATGTATATTGAAGATGAAAAGATAAACTTACTCGTTGTAAGTTTTGTAACTTATATAATGGAACTAACTGAAATAGAAGCTACAATTATTCAAAATATTGTCAGCTCAAAATCAATAAAGGGGGGTGAAATAGTTATGACAACAGCAATGAAATTAAGAACAGAAGGCAAAACAGAAGAAGCCAATGAAGCTGCAAGAAGAATGCTTGCCGATAATTTATCTGTTGAAAAAATATCTAAATATACCGGATTATCAATAGAAGAAATACGAAAATTATCGAAATAAGATTTACCGTGTATTGAAATCATTTAATTTCTTAGCGTGGGTGAAAAATTGAGTTTTTCAGATTTTGTGTACTTAGCGTACGTTTTGATTAAAAATCTGGCTGTACCCTATTAATAATAACAACGAAAGCTAATCTTCTTATGGAAGGTTATATAATTTAAGATTTATTTTTTAAGAAAAGTGTTGAGCGAAATAAGATTGATTTATTAAGAGAATATTATTATAGAGAGTTGGACTAATAAATATTTATTTAGAATGATAATAACCAGATTTTAAAGAAAAAGAAATTGATTTAAAATCAAAGAAAACTTATAAGTAACAACGAGAAATATTTTAATGAAGAAATATATTTCAATTCTATGTTTTCTATTATTAACTTCACAGGTGTTTTCATCCGAAAATTTAATAAAAAATACCAATTCACATGGAAAAATATTTTATTCTAAAACGATTGAGCAAGAAAGTATATCAAGCATTAGTTTACTATTTTCAGGTTCAAATTTATTAACAGTTTCACAATTTTTTTTATTATCAGAAATAGGGTATATTTTTATCAATCAATCTGTAAAAAATCAAGTAGGATGGTTTAGTCCTGCTGCTTTTTTTACTTTTAGTAGCTTTAACTTTGTATGTTTAGCTTCTACTTTAATTCCAGGTTTAATTCTTACTATATCTGGATCATATAAATATAATTCTCGAAAAAAAAGTCTTAATAATCAGATTTTACTTCCTTTAATGGAGGCAAAAATAAATAGATTTAAAAAGATTTTCTTATATTCAGGAATTGTCACTAGTATTGGTTTAACACTTTCCGGTGCAGGTGCCGGTATGATTTATTGGGCGATAAATTACAGTAGCTTTTCCACTTATTTTGGATGGGCAACATCCCTATCTTTTACTTTGGGAGGACTTGGTCTTGTAGTTTCTTACCACTTACTTTCACTTCCCTCGGTATGCTTGCCTATTTAAAAGGTGAAGTTAGCCGGATTACACCTGAAATCTCATTGGTTCCAGGTGATTTAAAGAAAGGTAACAGTGTATTAGATGCATTATCAAAAAGCAACGTTTCACTGGCTTTGCGGGTAAGTTTTTAGTAGAAAAGTCGGATTTTGGTAATATCACATATGTGCTTAATATTATTGCGTAAGATGTAGCCTAATTGTAAGAAGAGGTTTTCTGCCGGCATTCTTTTTGCTACGCTCATATGTTATCGTAGTCGTTTCCTATGGCTCTTCTGCCTGAGGATTTTCCGCCTCAAATTCTGCTTCGTTAAAAAGTGAAGGGGTTTCATCGTCATCGGTAAAGCGTTCACTCTTTTTGCAGAATAGACGTTGTTTATATATCTCAAGTGTTGCGTTTGTTTTGATTAGTTCAGATTGAAGAACTGCATATTCATTTTTTAGATTGGTATTTTCATTTTCAAGAAGAACATATCGTTTATATATATCATCGGTCGGATCAGTATTCATAATGCTGTTTATATCATTTTAAAGACTTATCCGGGAGTTATTTACAGATAAAATTCAGTTTACTGAAGAATAGTTTAATGTTTTATGTGCATGAAAAAAATCTATTCCAAACAGTAGCATACGCAATTCTGTATGAGAGATTGTTCGTACCTGAGTGGTAGTGTCAGGCCATGGAAACTTGGCTTCTTCAAGGCGTTTCTGCCAGAGGCAAAATCCGTTTTTATCCCAGTAGAGTATTTTGACTTTTCTGCAGTCGCCGGAGTAGAATATGAATATGGTGTTTGAAAATATATTTTGCTTCAATTCATTTTCAATAATCAGCGCAAGTCCGTTTACCTGTTTTCTGAAGTCCGTCCTACCTGGTTTAAGCATGATGGTTACTTGTGATAAATCAATGATCACAGAGCACCTCCAAGACTGATTACTACTTTCCGAAGCAGTTTCAAGTCAGTTGCAGAAGTAACGTCAACCTTCACATTTCCCGGAAGATGAATAATGAGTATGTTGTCATCAGTTATTACGGGGGGAATGGGATGAACTTTCACAAATGACTGATCTGCATCCGGATTTAATCGTTTCATCCACAGATAAAAATTACTTTTATCAAGTTTGTTTTCTTTACAGAAAACAGCAATCGATTGTCCAGACTCCTTCCAGGTATTCATGATCTATGTCCATTTTTCTAGTACTTCCTGCCACATTATTGACTCCTCATCTTTTTTGTAAGTGAGGTATATCATATTTATTGTTTTATGTTAGTATGGGGAGATTTGACGGATACAAAAGACCTTTAACTTTAAGTATTAGTATAAAAACTTCAGGTATATTTTTATTAAAATTGTACCTGAAGTTTTTTTTATAGTGTATCTAAAATACAGAATAGCATTGTTATTACGAAAAAAAGATTTTGGAGGGTATCAAGATGTAATATACAAATTCTACAACTATTTCTTAAAAATATGTTGATGCTTTCAGGCAAAATATGACGTTTTTTTATACGAATCGTTGCCGTATACCTAGTGCAAATGGTTTTAAGATATTTGTATGTGGCGGTATAATAGATAAAATTAAAAGTTATATAAATGAGTCTCTTGCAAAAATCAAGGGTTCTTGATGAAAAAAAGGGTACTTTTTTTTATGCTTTCGCAAGGATTTTTCAGTACCCTGAAAATATCCATATGCGATTATATCGCATTAGAGGTAGCTTATTGCAAAAATCAGAGATAAAAAGAGTATTTTGCAAGAAGCTCTTGATACTATTTCTTAAAATACATACTTAAAAATAAGTCTTTTTGTTTTATAATTATCATTAAATCCAAACGTAATTTAGGTAAAATTGCAATTCCTGACTTTTTTCCAAGTGTTATAAATCCCATATTACCAGTTGTTGGTTTATATGGTACTGTTTTTTTATTATTTAAAATACGCTTCATATTAGATACAATATTTTCAGCTTGCAATTTAGCAAATGCCCCTAATTTAATTTCAGGTGTCGAATTTATGTCACCAAGTGCCCATATATTATTAGATCCTTTAATTCTCAAATAATCATCAACAACAACTTGATTTTTTTCGTTTATATTCTCGCTAAAATTACGTTGCAAAAATGAGGTTTCATTTAAAACACCTAAAGACATATATACAACATCTGCGGGTAGTATTTCTCCAGATTTTAATTTAACATAATATCTTCCACTATCACCTTCAACTTGTGCCATCTCATTAAAAATAAACTCGACTCCAAGCTTCTTCAAGACTCTTTCAGCCTTCATGCCTACAGATTTTGATAAAGCAGGTAAAAGCCTATTTGTGGAATGTATTAAAGTCACTTTTTTTTCAGGATAAACTTCACCTATTTCACCTGCAAGCTCTACCCCAACAGGTCCACCACCTATTATCACAATATTTTTTGATTGCTCTAGTTTTTCAGACTCTTCAACCCACTGTAATTCTCTTTGTTCAAAAGTTTGAGCATAATTTACTTTTAACTCACTAAAACCTCTAATTTGCGATCCTGTAGCAACAACTGCATAATCAAACTTTATTTCTTCTCCATTATCTAACAATGCGCTATTTTTATTTAAGGTAGTAAGTTTAGCGTTCACATGCTTATATGAAGTTAAATCGATAATACGCCTTCTAATTGTTTTACCAAACTTTTTATCAACAAGCCCCCTCAACGTGGCGTATGGCACTTCAACATAATCTTTTGGCTCGACTATTATAACTTCGACATCTAATTTTAACTTTTGTAATTTTTGTATTAATATCAAACCACCCATTCCAACACCAAATACTACTAATTTTTTCATAACTATATCTCCTAAAGAATCAGCTTTATTAACTTTATGAATAAGATTCGCTCACGAACGACTTGATGCTTTATTGATTTTGTAAGCATATATGATATAGTATTAATCAGAGTATCCCTTTATAATCTTTTTTTTTACTATTTTCCCAAGGCTTGTTTGATGTCCATGGCATGTTCCTGCTCCATAGCAAGAATAGACCGTAACTGTTGACTCAAGGCAAACTCTTTAAGCTCTTCGGCCTGATCGATTCGTTCTTTATATCGCTCTATAGCGTCTTCTTCACCTGCGAGATCTTGCTTTAACATTTCATCATTTTCATCAGCTGTATAAATTTTTCCTACATCAACACTTGGTTTTCCACCTAAAAAATCAATTTGGTCAGCTAAAATCACTGCATGTTGAATTTCTTCAATAGCGTGAATTTTAAGTTCTTTAATAATATCTCCATAAGCTGCACCAGTCATAACAGCACCATGGTTGATATATTGAATAGCCGCTGAGTATTCAAGTGTTAGATCATGATTCAAATTTTCGATAAGTTCTTTCTTTGTAGTTGCCATTTGTGGCCTCCTTTTTTGTTAAACTTTAGTAAAATTAGTTCTTAAAATTGTTTATCAATTCATTCTATTTATTTAAATCTGTGGTTTTTTCAAATAATAGCCTTTTGTCAGATTTATAAATTGTTAACTACATTTCAAATATGGGTTTGTCATTCTAAATGTAAAATATCTCTAAGATCAATTTATCTATTTCATTTACTATTATTATTTAATTCTTCAAATTATCACTATTAATATCCGGAAAAATATTTAGTTATTTTTATTATCGTTCATAATACATACTTCTTATAATATTTCGTTAATCTTAGCCGCCATAATAAAATCATTTTGTGAAAGGCCGCCAATCGTATGTGTACTTAATTCAATTTTGAGAAACTTATAATTAATCAAGTGTAAATCCGGATGATGGCCTTGTTCTTCGGCGATTTTGGCAATCATATTGATGAAATCAATAGCTTCCATAAAGTTTTTCATCTTGTATTCACGATACAATAATGTTTCTTCATTCGTTAGTACCCACCCTTCTAGAGAATTAAAAAAGTTTGTCACTTCTATCTTGCCTAAAGGTTTTTCAGTACCTTCACAAGGCTTGCATGTTTTTGTTGATAAATTATTTTCTTTCATTATTTTTTCTCCTATAGATAATCTTGCAGGGACTGTAAATATTTTTTGTTACACGGAACAACAAGATTTTTATGGGAAAAATAACGGTTCAAGCCATGGGCGTCCCCTTAATACTCTTCTCTTGTTGTAAATTCTGCACTCTCAACCCAGGTTTCCGATCTTGAAACATGAATAATAATATTATCCAGAAGATTATAATGCTTTTCTTCTTCAAGCGCTAACCATTGCAATAATGATTTATGTTCCGGCAAACTGGCTTCATCTGCTTTTTCCTGATAAAAGTTTTTGGATTTTAATTCTATTTGCTGAGCTTTTTTGTAAATTGTTAACTGTTTTTGAGAAATACCTATATCATCATTGTTGATACTAAATTTTTTAATAATATTAATACCACTTTCCAGAACTTTGGTATCTGCAAATGAAGTGTTGTCCAGATTTTTCACAGCATTCTGAATCGCCTTATAATGTTTTACTTCATCATCAGCCAACATATTTAGAATATTTTTCATCCCTATATTATCAGTTTCATTCATTAATTCTCGATATAAGTTCTCGGATTCTTTTACCATGTCTAGTGCAAAATCAAATATATTCATCATTTCATACTTCCTAATTCAAACAAAAATTTATAACCTGTTACTTACATTAATCAAAATTGATAGTTGTTTAGCTGGCCAAACAACTATCAGTTAAAAATTTAAATTACAGTTTTTCCTCTTTCATCCAATGACCGTGAAGATTACACATCTCTACGATCTGCACTTTTGATCCTGTCTCTTTGAGGTGAAATACCACAGAAGGATTAACCATTGGCGTTAACATAATCCGACTCACATATTTATGATCAACATAACAATCAATAAATTGGATAAAGTGTTTGTCTTCCATCGGATGCAGAGTTTCACCGATTCTAACCAAAATATCGGTACAAGGTTTTTCCGGTACCAATCCACATTCTTGCACAACCTGAACTACCGGAATATGTTTTACTGCTCCCTCTTTGCTTTTTTCCATGGCATCAGTAAAAACCGTATTATTATTGTCAAATTTATCCTTTGGGGCAAAACAAACTGGACAATTTTCCGGTGCGGCTTCAAACTCAATGTGACCACAAACTTTACAAACATAAATACTCATATAACTCTCCTTATAAATTAATTTCTATTGATAATTTGCCAATCTTTATCCCATTCTTCCTCTCAAGCCGATAAAAAAATAACAAATATTAGCCTAAGTTCCACATTCAACATTATTGTTTATTTCATGCTTTCCATGATTTCCTTGATAACACTACTATCACGGTTTCGTCTGTACAAAGGTGTGTTGTCGTTTTCAAACATCGGAATGTTTTTATTGTATGACACTTTTGAATCTGACTTATAGATTAAGCCCAGTGGCCATGGTTCTCTTTCTAATGACTTTTCAAATGCTTTTATTTTGTTGGTTGGATCATAATCATTGCCAAGTATGTAAGTATTATCTCTGAACCACTGATTAGTATTTATCTTATTAAACGATACGCACGATTGAAAAACATCTACTAATGCAAAACCGTCATGTTGTATTGCCTGCTTAATCAGTTCTTTGGTGAGTTCTTTTTCATGGACTGAACTCTTGGCTACAAAAGTTGCTCCCAGTGAAATAGCCACAGCCAATGGGTTAAAAGGTTCTTCAATTACTCCATCAACTTGTATTGGCGTTTTATGTCCTAATTGCGAAGTAGGAGATGCTTGACCTTTAGTGAGTCCATATATCATATTATCATGAACAATAACGGTGATATCGGCATTTCTACGGATGTTATGAATAAAGTGATTACCACCTTCTCCATACACGTCTCCGTCACCGCTTTGTACTAAAACTTTTAGTTCAGGATTTACCATTTTAATTGCTGCAGCTGCCGGTAAAGCTCTGCCATGTAGTCCATTAAAGTAACTTGTATTGTAATATTGGGGAGATTTCGCAGCCTGCCCAATACCTGACACCATGCAAAGCTCCTCTTTCTTAAGACCTAAATCAGCATAAGCTTCTGCTACTATATTTCTCAGTCCAAAATCTCCGCATCCCGGACACCATGCAATATCAACTTCGTTATTCAACCAGTCCTTTTTATCCATTATAACACCTCCTTGATAGAGTCCATTAACTCTTCAACGGTAAACATCATCCCGTTATATTTTAATATTTTGTGATCAAAATTAATACCTGTTTCCAGTTTAATCAGATCCCCAAACTGTCCGGTCTGATTATTTTCAACAAGGATGAGTTTTTTTGATTTTTTCAGTAGAGATTCGGTGTCTTTATGCAAAGGATATACTTGTGAAAAATGAAGCATTGCCGTTTTTGAATTATTTATTTTATCAATAGCCTCGGCAATCATGTGATAGGTGGATCCCCATGCAACAATTAAGTTTTCATAATTTTCGGGTCCATATAATTCGGGTCTGCATGAGTTTTCTTTGATAAGTTCAATTTTTTTGAATCTTTTGTTTTTCATTGCTATGCAGATTCCATCTAAGTCCTCAGTTATTCTGCCATTCTCATCATGTTCATCTGAATCAGAACAAACAAAACCGGAACCAAATCCAGGAATTCCTCTCGGAGAGACACCTGAATCAGTAATTATATATCTCTGATAGTTATCATTTGTTTTGACTATGTGTCTGTCGATTTTTATTTTATCAAGGTCAAATGCTGGTGTATCGTAAAAAGTATCAACAAAATACTGATCTGTGAGGATTATAACAGGAATCTGATATTGATCGGCGTGATTAAACGCTCTGCATGCAAGTTCAAATGCCTGTTGTGTTGTACCCGGTGCATATATGGCTCTTGGAAATACTCCGTGACCTGTATAAAGTGCAAGATTTAAATCTCCCTGTTCGGTTCTGGTTGGAAGCCCTGTCGCCGGACCCGGTCTTTGTGCAATATGGATTACCAGTGGAGATTCAGTCATACCCGCAAGACTCATTCCTTCTGTCATAAGGGCAAAACCGCCTCCTGAAGTTGAAACAATAGGACGGGCACCTGCATACCAGCCTGCTACTGCCATATTTACAGCTGCTATCTCATCTTCTGTTTGCTCAATCAATATGCCTGCTTTGTGTGAGTATGTCGCCAAGGCGGTAAATACACTTGTTCCAGGTGACATCGGATATGCAAATGCACAGTCGCATCCACCAGCTATAGCACCAAGGGCTATTGCGTCGGTGCCTGAAATCATGAAGTTATCAAGTTTTGTCTCCGGCTTGCATACATCAAGAGTGATAATTTTTTTAGAAACCAGATTTGTGCCAATCTCGTATCCACTTTCTGCGGCCTGTGCATTTTTATCTGCTATTTCATCGCCTTTTTTAGCAAATATATCTTTTATAAAATTTAAAACTTCATTGCGATTCAGATTCATCAGTCCACTCACAAGTCCAACGGCAACTGAATTTACATACAATGCATTGCCAAATTCTGTAGCAATCTGTTGAAAAGATACATCAATGACTCTTTCGTTCTCAAGTTTCTTTTTGTCACCAATTATAATGGTTTCATCTGAAATCCTGTCTTTTAAGTGTGAAAAAGCAGCTTTTTCAAATGGAATTAATATATCAATATGTTTAACAAATGCTTTCACTTCATCACATGACACTCTGATTGAAATTGAATTTACACCACCCCGTACACGTGACATGTATTCTTTAGTAGCGTACACGCGATATCCTGTTTTTTTTAATAAAGCCAGGAGAACTTTTTCTACTGAGTTAATACCTTGTCCCGCTTCTCCTGACAGTACAATAGATAGGTCATTCATCGTTTACCCCCTTTTAATATTTCGATATATTTAAGTTATTTCTGAGGTTCGAATAGTTTACGTAATAATTTGATAAAATTTCTTTTTTTAAAAGCTTCCACATTCTTTCAATTAAATTGAAATTTGGGGAGTAAGTAGGTAAAAATATTTTTCTATGATTGATATTTGCGTTATATAAAAATAAGATTATTTTCTTCAGCTGAGAGTTATCTTCGATAATTCTTTCTATTCTTCCTATTTTATATTTACTAATAATTTCACTGATATAATGATGACTTACTAATAAGGTTACTCTAATCTTGAGCCAAGACCACCCTTTACCCCATAAAAGAAGAGATTTAATTATGTCTTCTACGGCTTTTTCCTTCATCACAGAATGAAATCGAGTTAAATATAAAATTTCTTCCTCTGTTAATTTATTTTCCATAATTAAATGGTAACAAAATATTTTTTCATGTCAAGGATAAACTTTAAATAAAAAATATTACTATATTTTATTATATCTACAAAAAACAACCTCCATTAGGTACAATATAATTATAGTTCTTTTTTCTATATACTAACCCACATTATTAAATATGAATATTACATGGTTTTTAAGAAAGCGCAAGTAGAGAGGCACGGAGGTTAGGAGCTTTTTTACCGTAAAATTTGTTGAAGTTAATCCATTATTGCAATTATATTTAATATATATTAAACTTATTTATGTTTATATTGAATATGGAGCTTTTATGAAAATTATCAATACATCTGTTATAATTATAGGTGCAGGTCCAATCGGACTTTTACTTGCTAACCTTTTAGGTAAAGAGAATATAGAAACTGTAATTATAGACAAAAAAAAAGAGTTTGATAAGTACTCAAAAGCTATTGGTATTATGCCCCCAAGCTTTAAAATCCTAAAAGATTTAAATATTCTGGATAAATTTTTAGATCATGGTGTAAAAGTAAAAAGAGCTGTAATACATGGGTCTAAATATACTTTAGGTGATATCACTTTTAAAGGTATAAAAAAATTTGAGTGCATTTTATCAAATCCACAAAATTTAACAGAGAATATTCTTTTTGATAATCTAAAAACATACAAGAGTGTTACAGTCTGTTTTGGCCATGAACTTAAAAAAGTAATTAATAATGATAATAATGTTGAAATGTCAGTTTTAGATATTGATAAGAATGAAGAAGTTATTATAAAAGCTGATATTGCAGTCGCATGTGATGGTGGTAAAAGTACTACTCGTAATGAATTAAATATAGACTTTATTGGCAAGCGATACAAAGACACATTTGTTATGGGGGATTATATTGATAAATCAGATTTAGGAAGTGATGCTCATTTATTTTTTACAAAACATGGTGCTGTTGAGTCATTTCCGCTCAATGATGGTAAAAGACGGTGGGTTGTGCAAACAGAACAATTTATGTCTGAAAGGGAAAATGATTTTATCGAAGAAAAAGTTCTTGCAAGGACTGGAATTAAACTTGAGGTTAAGAACCGGATATCAGACAGTCCCTTTGGAGTGCAGCATTATATAATAAAATCATACTCAAAAAACAGGGTAATATTTTGTGGAGATGCGGCACATTTAATGTCACCAATAGGCGGACAGGGAATGAACACCGGTTTTGCTGATGTTGAGTTTACTTTTAAAATTGTAAAGCGCTTTTTAAAAGATAAAGATCAAGAAGTTTTTAACTTACTCTTAAAACGTTACGATTTTTACCGTAGAAAAGCAGCAAAAGAGGCTATCTTAAGAGCTTCATTATCAATGTGGATTGGGACTATAAAGGGAGGAGTGAGATCTTTAATCAGGAATATAAACATTTTCATGTCGCTTCATAGCCCTTTAAAGCTCTATATTCCTATATTTTTTGCAATGATGACAATAAAATATCACAATGTAGCTAAAATAAATAAAAAAGACTTACAACTTCTCGAATGTTATGATCTCGATGAAACCGAAAAATAGAATTTTTGACTTTAAATTTTTAAACCCGGTTCCTTCTATTATTTTTTTTAGTTCTTCTCTCTCTGGATAAAGTTGTAAACTATCTGCAATATAAGCATATATTTCACTGTTACCGTGTAGAATAACCCCCCATAGACTACCCCAAAATCGTAAGAAAAAAAGTTGCATTTTTTGTATTAATCTAACTTTTGATTTAGAGAAATCAAGGAATGCACATTTCCCCCCCTGCTTTGTGACTCTATATATTTCTTTTATTACATTAGGTATGTTTGGTGCATTACGAAGTGCGTAACTTCCTGTAACGATATCGTATGAATCATCTGGTTTTTTTGTATTACACATATCGCCTTTCTCAAAAAACATATTTCCTGAAAAGACCTTATATCTTTTTAAAGATATTTTTAGCATTTCGTCATTTAAATCAAAACCAGTAATATTAGCATTGTTATAGTTATTATAAAGCATATATGTAATATCGCCTGTTCCGCATGCCAGGTCAAGGCATGTTTCTACACCGCTTGCAGGTAATTCTTTAATAAGTAATTTCTTCCAAGCGATATCCCGGCCAAAAGAGAGGACTCTAGTTACAAAATCATATCTAGGGGCAACTATATCAAATAATTTTTCATTGTACTCTTTTTTACTAATACTATCTTTGAGGTTGAAATTTTTTACTTTTAATTTATTGTTTTGCATTTTTAATCCTTTTTTGAATTTGTATAACACATCGCTTAATTTCATATGATAATGTTAGGTAATGGTTTTTTTATGTCCTTAATAGCCATTATAAATTTATATAATAATAAATATAGTAAAAAATAAAAAAATCATATTTTTTTTTATTAATTCATTTTTTTATATATAATATAAATGGTAAAAAAATAAAAAAGAGGTTTATATGTCAGAAAAAAATAGTGATACATTTGAGAAAGTAAAAGAGATAATCTCTCAGGTATTACGTGATGATTTGGATATAAAATATGAAAGTCACTTACAGGAAGATCTAGGTGCTGAATCCATTGATATAATGTCATTATTAATAGAATTTGAAGATCAGTTTGGTAAAGAGATTCCGGATGAAGATATTCCCAAGTTATTAACTGTCGGAAATATTGTCCAGTATATAGATGCGAACTTAAAAGATTAATAAAGTATAGTAGGGCACTTTATCTCTAGATTAGTCAGTATCAAAAAAGGTGAAAAATGAACCGAAGAGTAGTTGTAACAGGATTAGGTGCTGTTTCTTCAAATGGAATAGGTGCTGAAGAGTTTTTTAATAATTGTTTAAACGATAAAGTAAATGTACAGTATATTCCCGATCAATGGAGAAAGTATTCTAGTTTTAACTGCGGTATTTGGTCTCCTTTAATTGAGCCTGACTATTCAAAGTATGGTATTACAGATATTGAAAAGAAACAATTTGATAAAACGACATTACTTGCTCTTTATTCGACATTTGAGGCTTTAGATCATGCAGGTGTAAAATACAGTTTAGTTGATAAAAAACGAGGGTCCTATAGTATTGATAATGTAGATCCATTTAAAGTTGGAGTTGTTATTGGTACTGGTATTGGCGGAGTAGAAAGTCTTATTAGCTCATATTCGTTTCAGATTTTAAATAATGCAAAAAAAAAGCTTAATGATATCAAAAATGACAATCCGGGTATTGCAGATGATGTACAAAATGTCGATGACCTTTTAATTAAAGCCAAGCGTTTTAGTCCATTTGCAGTCTCTATGATTATGGGAAATGCTTCTGCTGCTAATATAGGGATTAGATTTGGATTAAATGGTATGAATAAAACAGTATCAGCAGCATGTGCATCAGGTACAGCTGCAATAGGTTATGCTTATGAAGCCGTTAAGAGTGGTAAATTAGATATGGCAGTGTCAGGTGGTGTTGAATATTTATATGATGAATACGGAGGATTGTACTTTGGTTTTGATTCATTAAAAGCCTTATGTAGGGCAGGTGATATTATAGAAGAGGCTAATAGACCATTTGATAAAGCGAGAACTGGTTTTTTATATAGCCAGGGAGGCTCCGGCATCTTAATCCTCGAAGATTATGATAGTGCAATAAAACGTGGTGCAACAATCCATGCAGAGATAAAGTCTTTTGCAGAAACAAATGATGCACACAATATAATGATGATAGAAAAATCCGGTAAATGTATCGAAAGAGTAATTGTTGATGTTATGAAGCAGGCCGGAATTCAACCAAAAGAAGTGGATTATATAAATACTCACGGTACAGCAACTGAGCTTAATGATGAGGTAGAGTCAGCTGCAATAGAAAAAATTTTTGGGGATAAAGTATTAATTAACTCAACAAAATCACTTATAGGGCATAGTTTTGGAGCATCTGGTGCATTAGAAGCAGTCATAAGCGTGATGTCGATTACAAAAAAGAAAGTTCATTTAAATAGAAATATTAAAGACCCGGTAAGAGATTTAAATTTTGTAAGAGAGTCAACAGATGCTCATATAAAAACGGTGTTAAGTGAATCATTTGGTTTTGGTGGTCATAATACTGCAATTATTTTTACTGAAGTACAAAGCTAAGTTTTGCCAACAACACACAATCTGGCAGGAAGATGTTGCTTAACAAACAGTTTTGCTTTACTTTTTTGTATATGATTGGTTAGTTCATGTTTCGTAAAACCTTTTTGGATTGATAGTCTGCCATCATAAAATGCAAAACTCTTTTTTATAAAAAGAGCAGTAAAAAGTGTATATCCAAAGTATGCTAAATTAGATCTTTTTAAATCATTTAATACCATGACATTGTTACAAGATTCTGAAATTATACTTAATAATGATGGAATAGATTGATCATCTATATGGTGCAAAAAGTGATTTGTAAAAATATAGTCAAACTTACCGTGTAATTTTAAATCAAATGCGTTACCGTGTATTACTTTTATATCCGGAAAATTTTTGCAAACTTTTATCGCATACTCAGTAATTCTTTCATCAGAATCAATGCAAGTAATAGAAGCTTTAATGCCAATTTTTTTGCATTTTTTTAAAAACCATATAGGTATGTCACAGCCGCCCGCCCCAATATCTAAAAAGTTGACTTCACTTATTTTTCTTTTTTTTATATCTGTAAAAATATATTTGTTTATTAAAGAATTTGATGAAGAAAATAACATATTTAAAAGTCTAAATTGCGCAACAGTTTTAATCAATTTTTCTGTATCACAGTCTTCAAAGTCCATAAGTTCTTTTTTTGTTGAGCGAATTTTCATGTTTGGAAATAAAAAACTAAACATTATACTTTTTCCATTATTGCTGTTTCTATTGTTAAACCAGGGCCAAAACCTGCTGAAAATATTTTGCCTGATTTGCTACTATTTAAAACTTCATTTAATACAAACATAATAGTACTTGAGCTCATGTTTCCATAATTCCAAAGTATATCGTAAGAGTGTTGCAAATCTGTTTTTTTTAAATCCATAGTAGCACTAAATTTCTCGAGTATAGCTTTTCCGCCTGGGTGCACGGCCCAAATGCTAATATCTTTTTGTGTTATATTTGCTTTATTAAATAAATCATCCATTACTCCACCAATATGCTGGTCTATTATTTTAGGCACGTAACTGGAGAGTTTCATATCAAAACCGTGTTCACCGATCTTCCACGCCATATCACTTTCACTATTATCAGTATAATGGGAGTGGAATGTATTAAATATAATTTTAGAACCTTCGGAGTCACTTTCATTTGATGATATAAGGTACGCTGCTACACCATCTGCAAATAATGCATTTGCTACAATTGTATCGGTATCAAACTTCTTTTGATAGTGCAGTGAGCATAGTTCAACATTAACAACCAAAACTCGAGCTTCAGGATCGGCTTTACAGATACTGGAAGCAAGTTTCATTGCAGGGAAAGCAGCGTAACATCCCATAAAACCTATATTAAATCGATCAACACTCTTTTTTAATTGCAACTCTTTTACAAGATGGAAGTCAAATCCCGGAGCTGCAAAACCAGTACAACTTACTGTAATAACATGAGAGATCTTATCTTTTACTCCAAAAGCACATGTATCAAGTAATTTTTTTACTGCTTTAAGAGAAAGTGAATTTGATTCAGTAATAAATAAATCATTTCTTTTCATGGTAGAAGGTTCTGGTTCCAAGTCCTCACTTTGAGGATAAAATTCGTGTTCGGAATAGTGTTTATCAAAATCAGAAATTACAGAATGACGTTTATGTATTGCTGTATCTTTATAAATTTTATCTAAGAAAAGTTTTTTCTTAGATGTGTCGCATAAAAGTTTAGTTTGATATTTAAGAGCAAAATCTTGTGTGTAATAAAAATCAGGAACCACTGTTGCTATTTTATGTAAATATACTTTATTATTCATTTAATTTCCTTAGTTGTATTTAGTTAAAAGATTTTTGATTTTATCAAATTGTTCAATGTCTCTCGCAGATGGATCAGTTAAGCTGTTAAATACTTTAACTCCATTATCCAAAATAGACTTAACAAGTTCTCGGTCGTCTAATTTAATTGATTCGTAGCCGTTTATTCCTTGTTTTTTTGCAAGTACTTCTTTATTAGAGGCTTTCCAATTGCGTTTATATAATGCGTCTGCGGCATCATGTATAAAAGTTAAATTATTAGGATCATATTTTAATGCATCACTATAAAAAAGCCCCATTTTAAATTTATCTCCACCAAATAACGAAGGTACTTCTTCTTCAATCTTTGCTTTTAAAAGATAAGCTAAACTTAAAGATGGGTCTAATTGAAGTGCTCTATCAGTGAGTTCTTTTAATCTGGATAAATTCCCCAAAGACTCTATAATTCCGATCGCTCTGCCTCTTGATCCAAAATTTGCTGCGTAAAAAAATATAATCTTAGCCTGATCATTTTTATTTCCATAAGTAATATTAAGATAGGGTTCTACAATATCCATAGCTTTTGTGTAAGCCTCAATTTTTTCTGATCTTTTTGTTTGAGGTATTAACTCCGCAACTTCAAAAAGCTCTCTTGACATTCTCCATAAAATTTGTGGATCAGGATCATTAATATCAAATGCTTTTTGTAATGAATCATGAGCTTGTGTGTGTTGCCCTTTGTGATTTAACACGTCAATTATATTAAGATCAATCGAAAACAAATTAAATGCAATAGTAAAACATATAAAAAAATATATAATTTTATTCATAAAATATCCTGATTTTTTTTTATTTATTTATTTAATTATATGCAAAATAAGTAAAAAATAGTAGATAAATTTTGATTAAAAATCTAATATCTTTATTAAATATATTAGTTCTGAACAAAATTTTGAAGAATTTTCATAAATTACATTAAATATCTTTTTTGCCATTTCATAATGAAAGTCATCTACAACTTTAGTAAAGTTTTTATTATCATGAATGATAATTGCTCCCTTATATGGTTTAATATCCTCTCTATTTTCTATTGAATTTCCTGCACCTGCTGTCAAATAAGATATAAATCCCATTTTCAGGAATATCCTGTTTATCAAATCGAAATGTGATTTTTTCATTTTATTAAATCATTGATGAATTGTAACACAATTGTTACTCATTTATAATCCTCTTAGATAACCATTGAAGCTGTTTTCCAATACTTAAACCTAACATTGGAATTTTATAATATTTAAGATGTGAGAGTAAAAATTTTCTGTAATTATTTCCAGCCAAAAAGATGAATTCATCATGTTCAATTTCTGTCGATTTCTTAAGTTGGTTTAATACGAAATTTGCCCGCTCTTTTTTTTCATTAGAATGCATTTTATTGAGAGTCATATCATAAGGTTCAATTATTTCATTTAATCTCAACAAACCATATTTAGCAGAAAGAATGAAAATTTTATCAGGATTTTGAGATTTTGCATATTGAAGATTCTTCTGGAAGAGTGGGCTTACATACAAATCTTGAGCTTTTGTTTTGTAATTAAGTTTTTTACTGACACATGAAATCAATATTATAGTTCCCATAATAACCCTTTGCAGGGCATGGTACCTAACGCCCTGCCCATATCTCGACGTTTTTCTCTTTGCCGAAAAAGGCGCATGCCAGACAAAGAGAAAAATGTGGCTTTAGCCCAAGAATGGTACTCCGTTCACAGCAGATATGGGCTTGTTATGAGAAGTTTCGGTATTTTTTATAGTAAAATTTTTTAGCGCTTTTATATCTTTAAACCAGTCGTTAGTATCTTTCATTAATAATAGAATAAATCCAATTAATTGTAATATATATTGCATAGTTGATACTGAACCCAAAATTACATTTAATCTAAAATTTAATATAATAGAAAAGATATAAAATATTAACCCAGGTGCAACTAAAATTAAATAAATCAATCTTGCCCAATTTTTACCTTTTCTCATAAAAAATGGAATCAAACAACAAATTGTCATTAATAAAGTCATTCCAATGATTGATATAATATTTATTACGTTAGAATCATTAAATTTTGTATACTTAATTAATAAGAAATTTAAAACACCAAGATAAAATGAAGAGATTATTAAAATTGTCGCTAAATTTACTGTAAAAGGAATTTTATTTCTTAAACTATCTAATTTCATTTTATAATTATCAATTTCATTTTCCATACTAAATCCTTAGTGCCGAAAATTTTCATAATTCGAAATATATGTATTTCGCTTTTACTCATATAATATATACTACAATAAACAATAAATCAATACCAATGTATAAAAATAAATTAATTCCTAAATTATTATCCCATAACTATAAAACACATATCAACTTGCATTGAGTATGCAAAAAGTTCACAATTAATGACAATACCCACCCTTTTATGAACTTCACTTTTTACACCAAATATCACCTCAAACCAATACTCTCATTCGCCTGCAATATAGCTCTATCAAATTCTCTATAACTATACTTCAAATAAATAAGCGTATTCTGAATAGATGAATGCCCCAAAAATTTCTGCACCTTGACTATATCCACACCGGATTCCAATAATTGAATAGCCCTTGTATGTCTCCAAGCCCTGGTCGTAATGAGTACATTACTGCCCGGGTATGCCTCATAAATGACAATGTGTCTACTCCCTGGCAATTCCTAACCTGTCACAATCCACTTTCAACATTTTATCAAACGACTGCCGAATTAATGGTTTCGCACTTTCAATCTAATTTCAAACATAGTTTTTCCCCGCTGTAAATCTTCTATTCTCCATGTTTCAAATTACTAAACTTATTTGAATCTAATCAGAATATAAGACCCTAATCCACCCATAAATTTTGCTGATAATGCTATGTCATTACCCGGTAAAAATGATGCTACAAGATTCAAAAGAAGATCAGCATTTAAGGATATCGGGGAAAAAGTTATCAAATCATTTATTTTAATCTCAAATGAAATCCGGTGCGATATACCAAAGTATATTTGATCAAAAAGCTCAATACTTTGACGACTCCATTTATAATATTCTGTTTCTCTCCAAAAATATCTATGTACAAACGGTATTATTTTAAAAGTAGGAGCCGGTGATGAAAATGTAAAAAACGCCCTGCCCTTTCCAAACCTGAAAGTCGGATAAAATGTATGTGAAAAAATCATTCCCTGATCGTAAATTGAACTCGAATACATCATTGTGTACCCGGCATCAATAACATTATCAAAATAAAAATACTCGGTCACTTTATGCCGTAAAATAAAACCGGCAGTTCCATTCGCCTGAAAAGGAAGTCCTGAATTAAAGTCAAGTTTAAAACCGGCATGGACATCTTTTGCTGATAAAGATAGCGTAAAAACAAGTATAAATAACAAAAACATTAATTTTTTCATAAATAACCTCTGATGTATATAATATTAGAAACCTTCCGGCATTACAGATAAAAACAAATCAACCCCGCCTTTTGATACGGATGGTAAATTGCGAAGAAATTCTCTATTTGATGAAAAAATAAGTATCTTATTTTTTGAAACATTACCGGTAAAAGACATAAACTTATCGCCTGATTCATATAATGTCGGTCTATACTCATCACTTTCAGTATTCATTTTTTCAAAGTATGTTCTATCAAACTTATCCGGTTCATGGGTTTTAATAACATTGTTGATATTATCTGGAGTTCCCCATCCGGTTGCGGTTTTTATTGAATAATAAATATCATACCCGCCATAGCCGCCTTCTCTGTCTGAACTGAAAACCATATAATTACCATGAATATAAGGGAATTTATCATTACCTGATGAATTGACTATGTCAAGTTTTTTAATATTACCTTCATCAATCGGTTCGGATAGCCATGTTTTAAAATCCAATTTACTGGCATTGGTATTTTCATAATAATAAATATTATAAACATTATTACCAGCTCTATTTGAACAGAAATATAAAATATTAGTTTCATAATCATACACAGGATACGCATCATCGGCATTTAGATCATTTCCGCCAAAGAGTTTTAGTTCCAACCCGTCATAGAAATAAATATTTAATTTACCATTAGCTTCTCTATCTGATGCAAAAAGATAGACATCAGTAGTGACATCCTGCTTCCGGTTAGCGGGAAATACAATTGGCCCAAACTCATTGGCATCTGAATTACACGCCTTATGTAAATAAGGCCCCCCTGCATCTGAATTAACGCTTATAGAATCATTTGAAGAGTAACCGCATTCAAATGAAATATTGCCGGTCCACACATCAAAATTATCACCGGCACTTCCGCGATTTGTTGAAAAAATAACATTTGATCCAAAACTGAATGTCGGCGGTGCAGCCATATTATAATCATCATACTCTGAAGATATACCGCTCAAATGAAATACACCATGTTTCATAGTTATTGTTACCGTCGGATAACATGACATTAAAATAAGCGGTATAAGAAAAATTGCATACTTTCTCATTTTTAATCCTTCTTTACTATTGTATTTTTTATAGAGACAAATATACAATTTACTGTGTTATTGTCAATAACTTTTATGCCTGGATTTAATGACATTTTTTTAAATAAATGATATACCTTACTTTCTATTCATGATCGTATATTAAGGAATAAAATGAAAAAAATACCGTTTTCTCCACCGGATATTACCGAAGAAGAAATTGCTGAAGTTGTTGATACACTCCGGTCAGGCTGGATTACAACAGGACCTAAAACAAAACGTTTTGAAGCAATGATTTCTGAATATTGCGGTGTTGAAAAAACGATTTGTTTAAACAGTGCAACGGCAGGTCTCGAACTGGTTCTGCGATTATTTGATATTGGCCCGGGTGATGAGGTTATTACAACTCCGTATACGTTTGCAGCTACTGCAAATGTGATTATTCATACGGGAGCAACACCGGTATTTGTTGATGTAAAACCTGATCAATTTAACATTGATCCCGATGCGATTGCCCGTGCAATAACCCATAAAACAAAGGCTGTTATACCGGTTGATTTTGCCGGTTTTCCGTGTGACTATAAAGAAATATATACAGTACTGAATGATAAAAAGCATGTATACCATCCCAAGCCGAAGACTCTTCAAGAGTTAATTAACAGACCACTTGTTTTAATTGATGCAGCTCATTCGTTTGGTTCATCATATAATGGTAAGAAATCGGGGAATCTGGGTGATTTTTCAGTTTTCTCATTCCACGCGGTTAAAAACCTTACCACTTCTGAAGGTGGTGCCATAACATTTAATGCAATCGGCGACGCAACATCAGATGAATTATACAAAAAACTTCAGCTTTTATCTCTTCACGGACAAAGTAAGGATGCGTTTACAAAAATGAAAGCCGGTGGCTGGTTTTATGATATTGCGATAGCAGGCTACAAATATAATATGACTGACATCGCGGCATCTCTGGGTATTGTTCAGTTAAAACGATTTAATGATATGCAAGTTGTTAGAAAATCACTCTATGAAAAATACATATCGCTTCTTTCAAATGACTCACGAATTATATTGCCTGACTTTAATGCAAAAGACAAAGTATATTCATATCATCTTATGCCGATACGAATTAAAAATGCCGATGAAAAAATGCGTTCTTCAATCATTGAATTTGCTGCTGAAAAAAACATTGCTTTGAATGTTCATTTTATACCGGTAACCATGCATCCTGCGTATACATCACTCGGTTATTCAATTACCGGTACGCCTCACGCTTATAACTCATACCACAATGAAATAACGCTTCCATTATATTCAACAATGACATTAGATGATGTCGATTGTGTTGTTTCAGTGCTTCACGATGCGTTAGAAAGTATTCTAAATCAATAACATTAATTCTAAATTTGACGATAGTGTTTATGAGGTCAATTGAATAATGAAAATAGTACATATAACACAATACGATGTAAAAGGATTTATTGAAAGTGCTGCATATAAAATTCATAAATCACTGATAAAGGCCGGCTTTGAATCCCGGATGCTGGTTATTGAGAAAAATACAACTGATCAGAATGTTACAAAGATTAAAACAAATGCAATTATTAATTCGATACAAAAAAACTTAAATAACCGGCTTTGCAAACCGGAAATTATACCGGACAGTTCGTTCAGTTTTGGTATTTTCGGGATTGATATTTCGGGTCATTCACTTGTTAGAAATGCTGATATAATCCATTTACATCAGATGAGTGAAAAACCGTTTGGCGTGGAATCAATTCAGAAAATCATAAGACTAAAAAAGAAAATTGTCTGGACATTGCAGGACTCGTGTGCGTTTACCGGCGGATGCCATTATACCGGAGCGTGTGAAAATTTTAAAATTGAATGTAAAAACTGCCCGCAGCTTGATTTTCCTGGTGAAAATGATATATCGTTTAAAATATTTACGAAAAAAGCAGGATTTTTGCAGAATGCACATATGTGCGTGATTTGTTCAAGTGATGCACTTCGTAACCAGACTCAGGAAAGTGCCCTGTTAAAAAAACAGATTATTACAACAATTCAAAATCCGGTTGATACTTCAATTTTCAGGCAATCAGTACGAATGCAGGGAAAAAAGAAATATATTCTGTATGGAGGCGAAATTCATCATACCAACGGGGGATGGAATGACTTTCTTTCTTCTATAACATTGTTTGAACAATCGCAACCTGAACTCTCATCATTTTGTGAAATAATTATATTAAGTGATCAAGAAATACCTTCGGTTCCTGATGTTAAAATGAAGATTAACAGTGCCGGAATTGTCAGCAACACCAATCAGTTAGCTGGGATTCTTACGATGTGCAGTATTTTTGTTTTACCTTTATTAGAAGAGAATACAAATACAATACTGCTTGAAGCACTTTCATGCGGATTACCTTCTGTCACCTTCTTCGTTAATGGAATTAATGAAGTAATAATCCACAAGGAAAATGGTTATGTAGCTCAGTTTAAAAATAACACCGATCTCGCAGCGGGTATTGAATGGTGCCTGAATAACAGAGAAACTGCCGGTAAAAATGCAATTGAAAGAATGAACAAAATCAATAAAGATGAAATAGTCAGTTCTTTATACATTGAAACTTACAAAGGAATATAATGGATAAAAATAGTACGGTATCAATAATAACAGTTTGTTTTAATTCTGCAAAAACGATTGAAAAAACTATTCAATCAGTATTAAACCAGACTACTAAACCTTTTGAATATCTGATAATTGACGGTAATTCTAAAGATGAAACGCTTTCTATTATTGACCGTTATTCAAGTCAATTTGAAAATAAGGGTATACGATTCGTTGTTATCAGTGAAAAAGATACCGGTATTTATAATGCGATGAATAAGGGAATTAAGCTATCTCAAGGTGAATTACTCGGCATAATTAATAGTGATGATTATTATGAACCTGATGCGATTTCATCAATTATAGAAATGTATACTCATTCGCAGTCACCGGATATTATTCATGGCAACATCAATATACTTCATCCTGACGGGTCAATAAGAAACGTCAGAACCTCTTTTACCGTCAATGATTCACGCTCCGTTACAGAAGATTACTCACTACTAAAAAAACGTATGATACTCAGTCATCCTTCGTGTTTTATTAAAAAATCATCCTACGAACACTTTGGCTTATACAATGAAAATTATGCAATTGCTGCAGATTATGATTTAATAGTCAGATATTACAAAGCCGGAGCACGATTTGTATATGTAAATCACATAATTACCAACATGACAATCGGCGGGATAAGTCATTCAAATAAAATTAAAGTGATTCTTGAAACATTACGCGTACAAAGGGAACATCATATTGTTTCACTGAGCTCATTGACACGCAGTTTTTATGAATTATCAATTGCGATAGTTAAGAAAATTATCGGGTAGAGGATTTAATACTTTTTAGCTGTTTTATGTAATAAAAAAGAACATAGAAAGACCTCTATTCCGGGCAACGAAATTTAGAGTTTTTCAATATCAACAATTGAAAGTCCGGTAGCTTTGGAAATAATATCTACAGTTACACCAAGTCTCTTGAAGTTTTTAGCATCTTCAATTTTACCTTCAAGCTTGCCTTTTTGAATGCCTTCCTGCATTGCTTCGTCAAGACCAGTATTGTAATCGAGTTGCCATATTTCGCGACGTAGTGCTTTATCCCGAAGTCTTTCATCATTGTTAAATTTTTTGAAAAGTGAATGTGCCTTACGAATCTCAGGATCATTATTAAGTAGTAATGTCATTTTGTCCTCCTCTTTACCTTCATATTTAAAAAAGGTAAGCCATTTGTCGAGATGTGCTTCCACAAGTCCCGGCTGAATATATTTTTTCAGTTCAATAAAGTGCATTTCAAGATGATCGGTTAGTAGATATTCCGGATTGTCTTTTTCGAGGAGCATAAAGCAACTATGAATTTTTGTAGCATCAGGGAACATTTTAAAGTTAACAAGATTAATGCATATCACCGGATGAAGAGTAGTATATGTTTCTTTTTGTTTAATTTGTGTTGCATACAGTCGTGCCCAGTAGTACAAAGATCGTTGTGCAAAAGATTTTTCATCCCTCACTTGTATTTCTATGTCGTACAAGCGGTTGTTGTTATCAACAGCTTTGATGTCGAGCACCGTTTCTTTATCAAACCGGTATTTTTTTATGTTTACAAGGTTTTTAACTTTTGCAGAATGAATCGTTGTAAACTTTGAGTCTAAAAGAACGCCATTAATAAATGAAACAAGGAGATCCTCATTTTCTTCATTACCAAGAAGATACAGTATAAAAAGGTCATTGAGTGCCGTAATTGATTTCATAAAAAAAATAATACTGTAAAATGGAGATAAAGGCAAGATTATTTTTATCCTATAATACCGGGAATCAGCACTTGCAAGGTTTCAATCCTTATTTTAATGGAAGAACGGTTAAAAGACGTCATTGAAGCTAACTATTTTACCAGTAACAAATTGCTGGTTTTTTTGAAAAAATAAAACGGTTCTTAGCATCAAAAAAACAATACATAAAATGGTAAAATGGTTAAAAATCCGCAACTAATACACCCTCTAACTTTATTTATATCATATAGATACATATCATGCAAGGAACAAATTCAATAAATTATACATATCAAAAATTGTAATGTCAAAGATCTCTTTTATTTAGAACAAATATTTCGGTAACAACAATCATTACATCTTGATTTACAAGAAGTTGCTTTTGGATATTTATTCATTGTTATTATCATATTAATTTCATTAATATATTTTAAAAGTTTAGCGTAATCAGATTTTTTAAATACTATCTCCTCTATATGATTTTTTGATCTGGTATACACTATATAACCTCTACTTACCTCAATATTATAATTTGTTTTTATCATTAGTCCATACATCAAAGATTGAATCTTATATGTTTTAAATACTTTATTCTTAAAAACTGCAAATTTATAATCTAAAGGAGCTGCGGTTCCATCTTTCAGAAATAAAATCTCATCAATTTTTCCATAAATGGAATTTATTTCATCATATACTTCCTGCTCAATCAATTTCTTCTTCACCAATATTTTTTTTCTGGTATAATCAGTATTCTGCAAACTTTTAATTTTATGAATCCGTCGTCCTTCTTCTACTTTAAATCGTTTCGCTTCATTTTGAGGAATATCTAAAACTTTCATATAGTAGATAAATCGCGGACAATATAGATATTCAAGCATTATTGATGGCGTTATATTCAGTATCATAAAAATAGTGCCTTGATTTCATCATTAACCATTGCTTTATCAAATGCCTGACCTTTTAAGACTACAGATTTAAAATCTTTTTCGCACATCGGAAAAACATATAATGAATCAGTAGCCGGATCAATCAATTGTTCACTCTGAATAACTATTTCATCTACACGTGAGTGATCTGCCTGCCCCAGAAAAACAGATTTCTGCACACGATATAATCCGCATCGAAGTGCAAGTTTTGCGATTTTAGTTCTGGCTTTGTCAGAAGTAATGTCATAAATAAACCAGGTAAGCATTATTCCCCCTTTTTATCGATAAGACGATTTGCAACTTTATGAGCATCATGAAGAATAGTATCTGCTAAAACGATATTCCTGCCATCATAATGTATCGTTTTATTTAATTTATCTGAGAAATGTTGAAGAAGGATTTTCTTTCCTTCCTTGTTAAGTGATAATCCGTTTTTTATTGTATCAAAATAATTTTTATTAACCATTTTTTTAGAAAATAAACTAAAAACACATGAAACTGCATGATGGCGAAAATTTTCAATAAAGTCGAATACAAAAGATTTTTTATTATAATTATCTGTATGAAGAATCCCGACAAACGGATCAAGTCCGGCAATTACAACCGCTTTTTCTACTTTTCCATACAGCACACCAAAAGTATAATTTAACATACAGTTGAATTCATCTTTTGCAGGTTGAGAACTTCTTCCGTCAAATTTAAATGGATCAGGAATAAGATGAGATAATATCCCGTAATAATGTTTTGCGGCGTTACCTTCATAAGCCATTATTGTATTACGTTTTTCATCCAGAGTTCCTGAAACAGAAGCAAGTTTTTCAATATATTTTTGAATATGTGCAATCTCAGATTCAATCAACTCTGCCTTTGCGTGACGTTTATATTCCAGCTCTTTTAAATGTTCAATATGATTAGTGATTTTATTTACTATCCATTCAACAGCGAATGAAAGCCCTTCATCCGATTCAAATATTTCAAGCTGTCGTCGTCTGATAAAAGCCGTTGAACCAAACTTTGAATGCCAGAATCGACCGTACGGATCTCCAAATTCATCGAGTAGTACAACATCGATATTATTGTCTACTGCAAGTTTTATAACATCAGTTGTCAATCGTATTGAAGTTGACATGATTATTGACTGCACTTTTGCCGGTGCCACCATTGTTTTTTTTCCATCAACTTCGATCTCAAACATACCGTCTTTCTGATGAATAAATGAACCATACGAATTAAGATATAAATCCATTTATTCACCATCCTTTTGTATTATCCATTTACCATTTTTTGTCGACCCGATTCGCTGAATTACACCTGATTCTTTCATTTTATCAAGATGATATTTCACCCCGTCAGCTGTAATATTTCCTAATTTCTCAGAAATCTCATTTCTCGTTATTGAAGGATTTGTATATATAAGTTTCAGAATTTGTTCTTGGGTAGTTTCTTGGGTAGTTTCTAATAAAACAAGACTGCCATCAATTATGATGCAGCCTTGTTTTATTAGAAACAATATTTTATCTCGTAGACGCAATAAATATCTTCGATGTATTTGTTAATACAATAATTTTATTAGCATCTATACTGACATCTTTTATTCCTAAAGGAGAGTTAAAAACTGCCATCAATTTTTTACTTTCATGAGAAACGATAAAAAGTTTATTTTCAGATATGAGACAGCTATAATTTGAGTTGTATACATGATCTATTATTTGTTCGAAATCTTTATCTTCTATTAGAATAGAAGCTGCATCTGTGATATGAGCCGGATTTTAAACAAAAAAGAATAAACAATATTTTTTACAAAAACTACATAAAATATCTTTAAAAATGAAACAAAATAAACTATAGTACAACTCAGGATAATATATGAAATATAGAAACAAAATACTTCTCGGGTTTGGATTTTTAATCTTCTTTTCAATCGTAACGATATTAATAAACGTATTTATCATACAGGAAACTGCAAAAAAAATACGTGATATTACAGAAACCCGATTTAAAATTGATCGCGAAGTAGAAGAATCTTCACGCCTGATCTATAAAATCAGTGCAGATGTATGGAATGCAATGTTGTATGATGAAGCAAATCGTGAACCGTTTATTGAATTATTAAATAGTGATGCAAAAACATTTTACAAAAATATACGAACTATTATTGAATTAACTGATAAAGCTCATGAATATGAAATATTGAATATTAACTTTAAAGCATATTACGGCTATTCAATGTCAATTTTGTCAACATACAATCTCCAGATCGTTTCGGGTAAAAAAGAGACATTAGACCATTACAACAAAATCAGAGACAGATTAAATGATCAACTGAAAACAACAGTTATTGAATCAAAAATGCAACTTGAAAATGCATTGCATAAATTAAATAATGATCTTACTTCAACAGTTTTATTTCTCATACTATTTGGTTTCTTTTCTATTTTACTATCTATTGTTCTTTCATTTATTCTTGCTGAAAAACTTACTCACCCGATAGATTACCTTATAACACTCTCAAAAAATATAAGTGATGGTAATTACTCTATAAAAGTAGATTATTCCAATCTACCCGGTGAATTCAGTCATCTCGCAACTGCCTATGAAACAATGATAAAAAACATTGAAAAAGCAGTTACATCACTGAAACTTGAGTCAGAAAATAGAATGAATGCAGAAAAAAACATATCATATCAGGAAATATTTCTTGATAATATTATAAATTCATTATCTGTCTCTCTTTTTGCAATTGATACCTTCGGAAAAATTACACTTCAAAATATCAAGGCGTCACAACTGCTTGAAAAATATAACAAAACTGAAAGTGAATTTGTATGGGGGCAACTCCCCTTTCTAGCTGATTATCATAAAGTCATTAATGATGTGATGACTGAAAAACAGGAAATTATTCTTGAAAAGGTCAGATTCAAAGAAGAAAAGAATTTTTATTTTGACATTAAAATATTCCCATTAACCTCCTGCGATACTTCAGGGGCCGTTATACTCATTGAAGATATTAGCACCTCAATCAAAAAAGACGAGCAACTTATTCAGATGCAAAAAATGGAAACGGTTAATATACTTGCCGGTGGGTTTGCACATGATTTTAACAATATATTATCAATAATCATGAGTTCCAATTCATTAATGAAACATTATCTTGAAAAGGGAGAATTAATTCAGGAAAAACTACTTGATCTGTCAATCACAACTTATAATGCCGGGGTTCGGGCATCGGATCTTGTAAAAAATCTTCTATCACTCACTAAAAAACAGGAAAGTGTTTTTAAAATGAGTGATCTCAATACAATTACTCAAGAAACCATTACCATGTGCAGAAGAACTTTTGATAAAATAATTACCATACGATTTTCTCCATACCCTGAAAATGTTCCGGTGTATTGCGATGCAACTCAGTTATCACAAGTGATACTTAATCTTTGCATAAACGCACTTCATGCTATGACTTTTATGCGAGACGAAAAAGAAGAAAGCGGAGGGTATCTAACCGTTGAAATCAATCATATCACCTGTGATCAGATTTTTTACTCAAGCCATCCTAATGCATACGAAAAAAGCTATTGGGTTTTATCAATAAAAGATACCGGTATCGGAATGACAAAAGAAACTATTGATAAAGTATTTGACCCGTACTTTACAACTAAAGATAACGGGAAAGGTACGGGTCTCGGACTTTCTATTGTTTACAATATAATTTCACTGCACCATGGATATATTGATGTTTATTCTGAAATCAATGTTGGAACTGAATTTAAAATTTATCTTCCGGCTTCAAATACAACCAAGGAACGAAAAATATCTGAAGCCAATCGTACTAAAATATTATCGGGTACTGCACTTATTATTGATGATGAAACAGATATTACCAAATCTGTAGGTACGATAATGTCAGTCTTCGGGTTTTCTGTGCTTACTGCAAAAAATGGGAGCGAAGGTATTGATTTATTTAAAGAAAATCACAATACTATCAATATTGTGATACTTGATATGTCAATGCCGGGATTATCAGGTTTTGAAGTTTTTTATAAATTGAAGGAGATAAATCCAAAAGTTAAAATCCTGCTTCACTCCGGGTTTAAAGATGTTGAAAAAGTTGAAAAACTTCTTGCGGACGGGGCAAGTGGCTTTCTCAATAAACCGTACACAATGGATGAACTTTTTTCTAAACTTAAAAAAATTTTATAACAAGCGGGATGAAGGGGAAAAGTATGAAAAAGCTACTTATTTTATGTATTATTTCAATTACAGTTTCATGCTCTTTTATTGATAGAATTATAATGAAAAAAGATGTGGTTGCAATTACTCAAAAAATCAATACAAAAATTGTATCAGTTAAAGAATCACTCATTAAACTTACTACCGAAATAGAAGAAGTATATAATAACCCCACGAAATATGACCTTTCTATCGATACTCTTGATAAAAAAGATGGCGGAGTATTTGATTCTCACAATGATTATACCTATTACTATAAAACGGTGAATACAGGTGCATCTTATTATTTTACACCAATGAAGCCAATAACTGATGATATGAAAAAGGAAATAAAAAAAGCAACATACATCGAAAACTATATGATTGAAGCATATGACTCATCCATAGTTCGTGTCGTTAATGTTGATTTTTGTGTTCCTTATACAATAGGGTTACTCTATCCGTGGTTTGATATGATATCAGCATTTCCTCCGGGACTTGACTTTAAAATGTTTGAATGGTTTACCAGAGGGTTTGAATCTCCGCAAGATCCGATATGGTCAGAAAACCCCTTTGCCGATCTGTATGCCGGATGGGTAATTGACATATCTATGCCTATAAAAGTGAATAATACATCCATCGGAGCATCGGTTATTAATATGGAAATTTCTAAACTTGTACGATACGGTCTTTCCAATGTTACATCTCATGTAATGATAATCGGTAATGATATGTCACTCCTTGGTGCAACTAATAAAGTTAAAGACTACTTTGATATAAAAGTGATTGAAGATGATGATTATCTTGGTCTGATAAAAGAAAATAAATTTGTTCCTGAAAAATATAAAATCACTAGTGAATCTCAGGCCGATTCTATCCGGAAAATCGGAAGTGAAATCAACACCGGAAAAAAAGATTTTACGATTATTTCAAAAGGGAAAAAACTTATTTTTCATGTTGAGAAAATTGATGAAATCAATTATTTTGTTGCGGGTTTTTCTGAGTAATAGACCGGAGAAAAAAGCAGATTTTCCTGTTTTTTACAAATTTCGCAGGTTTTCTTTGTTAATAAAAATAACGCTACTCACTTATAATTCGTTATAGATGATCTATAGTATATCAACAACAAGAAGTGCGATATCATCATTCACCGATGCTGAATTTTTAAACATCATCAAATCAGATATTATATTTTTTAAAAAATCGTTACCATTTTCATTACGATTCTCTACTATTTCAGAAATAAACGCATTCATCCCATACATTTCATTTTTTTCATTACGAGCCTCATGCAAAAATACTCTTTAAATCTCGAATTTTAGCATGAGGCTACCTAAAATGCAATTTTATTGCGTATCGGCTCTTGCAAAAATAATGCACACATGATTTTTTGCAAGAACCTCAACAAATTACTTACTGTTAAGTTTATTTTTCACAAAAAGCTCTCCGGCTTGTAAACCCATAGCATAACCTTCATCAAGAAGTTTTTTATTTTTTGTAGTTCTGCCGACTTTAAATGTATCATCAGGAATTATAGTGTTGATAATACAATCACTTGGCGGATTATTTATAAAATCAAGTGATTCATTATAATTTTTTCCACGATTGTCCATTGCATTAATAAGCTCAGGGTAAGACAAGATGTCTTTACGTATAAACCAGGGGATTTTTTTCTCTTTTTTTCTATAACCATCAGGTTGTGACAATATAACAGTTATTTCACGTGCACCCATTTCATATGCTTTTTTAACAGGAATAGAGTCAGCAACGCCACCGTCTGTCATAGATATCTCGTTAAATGGCGGAAACCCCCGGTAAAAAACCGGTATTGCACATGATGATTTCATTAAAGTTTCCAGATTGTCAGCCGTCGCAGTATAATATTCAGCTTTACCAGTATCTACTCGGGTTGTAACAATATAAAGCGGAATACCCGATTTTTCCATAGCTTCAACATCTATACCAATTTCTCTGATAGTTATTTCCCATAACCAGTCAAGGTCTAGTAAATGACCGCCAAATAAAAATTTTAAAGGAACTATAAATTGCGGTCGGCATGAATAATCAGTTATAACTTTATAATTTCTGTCACGTTGTCCGGCTAACCAGGCTGCAATATTTGTTGAACCGGCTGATACTCCGATGCAAAAATCAAAAGGATTAAAATTAAAATCAAGAAATGCGTCAAGAACACCTGCGGCAAAAATACCTCGCATTGCACCGCCTTCGACAATAAGTGCATGTTTATTTTTATTTTTCACTTCATTTTCTATCATTGATAAGTCCTTATAAATTACAATAGAGCCTCTTGCAAAAATACTCTTTATATTTCGAATTTTTGCATGAGGCTACTTATAACGCAATTATATTGCGTATAGCGGAAGCAAAAATAATGTACTCATGTTTTTTGCAAAAGCTTCAACAGTATATACAAAACGATATATATCGTCAATGTTTTACAATTTTTTAGTTAAAACATCTATACATATAATTTAAAATAGTAGTAAATCATTAATATAGGATTTAACAAATATGAATAGAAAAATCAAAAATCTTTTAATACTATTGCTTTTAATGACAAATGTATTCATTTATTCTGAATCAGATATTTTTAAACTAACCTGGGATTCGTTTTTTCAGGGAATTGCAAATACAGAAGAATGGACTGCAACAACAGATAATAATGGTTTAATACTTTTTAATTTTCCTGATGGTTATACGGTAAAAGTTGATGAAGCATCGGTTTTTTTATCAGGTAAAAAAATAAAATCCTCAATTCGCAGAAATATAAATAAATATATAATTAAAACTGATATAAAACCAGGATTAGAAGTTAGAGTAAATATTCAATATAAAATTCTTAGTTTTTTTAATAAATCATTAATTATAAATGATACATGTTTTTATTTCCCTTTAGATCTTGTTGAAAAAATTAACCATATTAAAAGTGAAGTAATTACCATACATTGTTCAATGAATAAAAACTGGCAACTTCTTGAACCGGGAAATATTGAGTATAAAATACAAAATAGAACTAAAATTTATCAATTTAATTTGAAAAACAATAGAAATCAGGTATTATTATTATCACGAAATATAAACATTATTTCTGATAAAATGATCGATAATGTAGATTATAAAGTAATTATCAATAAAGAATATTTCTTTATTCCATCTTTATTGAAAAGTAATAAAAATATCAAAACGTTGATTGAAAGAATTGATAATTATAAAAAATTTATCATATATTTATATGGTATGCCGGATACTATAGATTATATTCAGGTGCTTACTGTTCAGCTTGCTTTTATGTCATTACCCGTTGGTAATACAATTGTTTTGAATGAAATGTATTTGCAATCTATTTTAACACCTCAATTCGGTTCACCTTCGGCTTATCATGTATTAAAGTCAATTGCAATGCTCTATTTACAAACTAAATTTAAAGATCTTGAGGTTGATCAATGGTTACTTGAGGCTTTGTCACATTATGCAGCAGCAGAATACATGAGAATTAATTATGGCAAGGAAATAGGGGAATTACCTTCTATCCCTATTGCAAGTTTTTTTGCCGGAAAAAAAAGTTCTCAATATTCATCAACCGGTGCCAAATTTAGAGATTTTTACCGTTTCGGATCATTAGATTCAATAGATACCTATAATAAAGATCCCTTAATTGAATATAATTATAGAACTCAGGCGGTTTATATTCATTATGGATTACAGGTTATAGAACATTTAAAAAACATTACAGGAAATGATGTTTTTAATAATACATTACGACATTTTCTCAATTCATCCAAAAATCTGACCGGTAAAGATTTATTTGAATATTTTAAACTGGAAAACAATGACACTTTATCCGGGCTTGAGAAATTTACAAAAAACTATCCCCAGACTGACTATGTTTTGTCAATTAGAAAAGGTGCTGCATATTTAAAAATAATTGGTGATATACCGGAACTTCCTATTGCAATTGAGTTTACTGATCAAAACAATAAAAAAGAAAGAATTATTATCAAACCGGAGAACAAGCTACTATTAATAACTGATAAAGTACGTGATTACAAAAATATACGAATAGATCCTGATAATATTGTAGAGGAATTAAATGAAGCAAATAATACTCTTATTTTAGATTTTCACTTTTCTATAATCGCGCCTCCAATCGTTCAAAATGCGTATGCTATTGCTTTAAATCAATCTTTTATGTCTTACAAAGGCTCAAATTATACCGGGCTCAGTCTGTCAGGCGGCTGGAATTTAAAATCATTTAATTTCAATTCGGCAAATAGACCGTTTCTATTCTGGTCACTCGATGGCGGTTATAGTCCCGAATTCTTAAGTAAACTTGGACGTGATGATTTTTATTTTAATACATCCTTTGAAACTACTTTATATCCAAAATTTTTGTTTAGCCCTCAAGGGTATTTGTTAACATTTGCAAATAGTGAAGGAATGATTCATAAATTAGGATTTCAGGGTTTCCTCCCTCCGTTTATTAATACAGAATATGATAATTTCTTTTTTAATCAATCAGTTGATGTTTGTTCTGATTTAAGATTTAATTATCTAAATACAAAAGATATGATTTTTTCAATTAGTTCAGGATATAAAAATTTTTACAAAGTATGGTTTTTTAGTGTTGAAACCCTCAATGGATTTAATGTAAATTTTAGAAATCAGAGAATAAAAACAATCGATGCAGGTGGAACTTTACATTCTATAATAAATTTGGATTTCATTATAATTGAAAATATTACAGGTATAATAAAAACATTCTATATTGAAAATGATTTTTTTGATAATAAAGTGCCTTCCTTAAATAGAGGAAATACTGTTATTCATACATCTTCATATTTTGATAAAATAGTTTCTAAACTATCATTCCCTCAGGGTATTGGAGTCGATTTTAACGTAAACGGCTATGATTATATTTTCAATTCATTCAATATTTCATTTAATTTCCCATTATTTAAGGAGCCGTTTATGGATCCGATGATAACCCAAGGGTTGGGTTTTAGTGAAGATACGTACTTCTCTTTCAGCAGAAATGATTATCCGGTGTTCAAAACTGATCTTCTATCAGCCTCATTTGTAATGGGGATTCAAAGAAGAATAATGTTATCGTTAAAAATACCGGTTTTTTCTTCAACATTCATTTATAATGGAACATTTAATTATAAACCCGGGTTTTCATTTGAAGTTCGTTCTTATTTATAATGGTGGGCAAACCTCAAAATAAATGAAATAAACAATGAGGCACTTACAAAAAAACTCTTTTTTATCTCAAATTTTTGCTAGAGATTCACGAAATAACGATTATACAAAATGAATACGCCGGCAGAGACTGTTCAGATTGCAAAATCTCTGAATGGTCCAATTTTCTGCCGTTTATTATTTCATGTTGTATTGTTACTCCGCCATATTTCAACGGATCGATATCGATTGTTTTCATTTTACCGGTATAATTAAAAAGAAAAACAATCCTCTTACCACTTCCAATTCTTACAAATGATAAAATGCCTTTATTTGCACCATGAAATGCAAAATCAATATCTTCAAAATCATTCAATATGGTATTGTAAACAGAACACAATGCATTGTATGATTTAAAAACTGCATTGTCATTTTGTTGTTTTTCCCATTCCATTTTACTTCGTAATTTCATATCCCCTTTGAGATTTGCATTGTGCATACCAACTTCATTCCCATAATACACAAATGGTGTTCCGGGCAGAAAAAATTGAATTGCAGCAGCGAGTGCCATCTTTTTATGATCATTTTTAAATTCGGTAGCAGGTCTATTCCCTGCAAGATCATGATTAGTCAAAAAAATACCGCCAAGATATTTTTCAGGATAATGAGTCAGTTGATATTCTATCAATCCGTTAATTTTAGTCTCTGCATGTGCTACGTTATTAATTAAATCAGGTATCAGTTGTGTCAGCGGAAAATTAAAACAGGAGTGAAATTCATCATTATTTCCATAGTAGTTTCTAATTATTTCTTTTTCACCCCAGGCTTCTGCGATAAGAAGTTTACTGTATCCGGTTTCGGAGTATTTATCGAATATGTCCTTTCTGATTGTCTGAAATAATAGATGTGTTCGTTGTGTATCTGATATTTTTTCCGGTCCGTCTTCATAAATATACCGCGCTCCATCAATTCTGACCCCATCAAACCCCATATTAAGCCAATACGTAATAATTCGTGCCATTTCATTTCGTACTTCATTATTAACAAAGTTCAGATCAGGCATATACCCGGAAAATACTCCATAATAATGTGAATCTGAATGAGAATGCCACGTTTTTTTTGCACGCGCTTCATCCCATATAATATGCCAACCGTCACCGGGTGCTTCATTCCAAATATACCAGTCTTTATACGCACCGCCTTTTTTTGAGTCAATAAACCAGGGGTGAGCATGTGATGTATGATTCATAGGTAAATCAAAAAGTATCGAGATTCCTTTTGTATGAGCCGTATGAAGTAAGTTTTTAATATCTTCTATTGTACCTAATCGAGGGTTAACACTGTAAAAATCAGTTGTGTCATACCCGTGCATATTGTCACCCTTATAATCACATTCAAAAAAAGGTGACAACCATATTCCTTTGATGCCAAGTGATGCTAAATAATCAAGTTTGATGGTAATACCATTAATATCACCGGTTCCGTCATTGTTTGAGTCATAAAATGCAGGAATCCATATATGATAAAATAGTTCATTTTTTAATACACAGGCTTTTTTCTTCAGTGATAATTCTGCATCCGGTTTAATCTCAAAGTCTGATATAGTGCAATCAGCGTGTATCATCGTTGTCGTTTTTAGTTGCATACAATACTCCATCTATGATATAAATATACTTTAAATACAAAAATTTCAGTGATTTATATCACATATAAAAGGATATGCACTATGATACTTATAAGAAAAGCAGTTCACAATGATTTAGAGAAACTGGTACAATTGATTGGTGATTTATTTTCTATGGAACCTGATTTTATCGTTGCCCCTGAAAAACAATTAAAAGGGTTACAAATGATTCTTGATACGCCAGGTGCTACAATATTAGTTGCTGTTGATAATGACAAAGTTATCGGAATGGTGTCATGTCAAATGACAATTTCAACGGCTGAGGGCGGATACTCCGGTTTAGTTGAAGATATGGTGATCGAAAATGGTTATAGAGGAAAAGGGATTGGCACATTGTTAATACAAAAAATTGTTGAATGGTGTCTATCAAATGGAGCAAGCCGGGTTCAACTTCTTGCTGATAAAAATAATAGCGATGCTCTATCGTTCTATAAAAAAAATAAATGGACATTAACAAATATGATTTGTTTACGGGCACCACGAAATTAAAACAATGATTGCACTCATCCAATTATTTCTTGCAAAAGTACTCTATTTAAGATATATTCTGCTTGATAAAGGCTTTTGCAAAAATTATGAGTACATATTTTTTGCTTTCGCCATACGCAATATAATTGCGTCATAGGTAGCCTCATGCAAAAATTCGAGATAAAAAGAGTATTTTTGCAAGAGGCTTGATAGAATCATACAAAAAAGTAACTTCAGGTTCAAATATGAATAAAGAATATTTTTTTTACATTTTATTTGCCGTTTTATCGACCATTTTAAATTATCTCGTTCAAATTTCAATTGATTTTTTCTTTACCATCATAAACATTCCCATTTTCCTACATTATTTCTACGGTTCAATCAATACAGCTTTTTGTATTAAAATTTTTAGTGCGACCTTAATTGCATTTGTATTTAAATATTGTGTTGATAAAATAATCATTTTTAAAATTAAGAACGATTCCGCTGTAAATACCAATTCTACTATGATACTATTATATACAATCTTTGCCGTATTCACTACGTTGATATTCTGGACTACTCAGCTTCTTTTCAGATTATATATCGGATTTGAATATATCGGTATGATTATCGGGTTAACAATCGGGTATACAATTAAGTTTTTACTCGATAGAAAGTATGTTTTTGTAAGGGGAAATTATGGAAATGAAAATGAGTAATAAAACAATTGTTTCGGTCGGTATCAGTCTCGGTTCAACAACATTTACAATGACAGAGCTGGGTCTTGATGCACATGAAAAACCGTATGTTATAAATGTAGTCAGTGAAGAACATCAGGGAGATCCGAAAGGTTTATTTTCAAAATACATAGATGATTATGATTTTACTGATAAGTTTGTATGTATAACAGGCAGAAAATTCCGCAATATATTAAATTTCAAATCAATAATTGAACCGGAAGCAGTTGAATATGCGTATGAATATTTCAATAAAGACAATAAAAAATACGACGCAATAGTTTCAGCCGGTGGTGAAACTTTTATGATTTACGATATTGACAATAAAGGTAAAGTATCCGGTATCAGTTCAGGAAATAAATGCGCTTCGGGGACCGGTGAGTTCTTTATGCAGCAGATAAAAAGAATGAATATCGGTATTGACGAAGCGATTCATTTAGCACAGGAATCTTCGTCTCCCCATCACTTATCCGGCCGGTGTTCTGTATTTTGCAAATCTGACTGTACTCATGCACTTAATAAAGGTGAATCAATTTCAGATGTAGCTGCCGGGCTTTCAAAAATGATTGCCGGTAAAATAGAGGATTTACTGATAAAAGTTGAAGCAAAAGATATCATAATCGTCGGTGGAACAGCGCGTAATCCGGTCGTTATTAACTTCCTCAGTAAAAAGTTTAATTCGGTAGTCGTACCTGATTCGTGTTATTATTTTGAATCACTCGGTGCAGCATTATGGGCGTTAAAAAACCAACACAATGAAATACCTGCAAAAGATGATTATTACCGCCCGAGAAAAGCCTCTTTTGACACACTTAAACCTATTCATACCTTTTCAAATCTTGTACGATTTGAAAAAACACAATACGCCACCCCGAAACCGGGGGAAAAAGTTATTATAGGGCTTGATGTAGGTTCTACTACAACTAAAGCGGTATTAATCCGTACAAGTGATTTAAAAATAGTAAAATCAATCTATCTTCGTACAAACGGAAGTCCTGTGACTGCTTCACAAAATTGTTATAAATCATTAAAAGAACAACTAGCCGGTATTGATGTCACAATAATTGGTCTGGGCGTAACCGGCTCAGGGCGATATATCGCCGGTTTACATGCGGACACAAGTGGAATCATTAATGAAATAATCGCTCACGCAAGAGCTGCCAGTCACTTTGACAGTGAAGTTGATACCATTTTTGAAATAGGCGGACAGGATGCAAAATATACCTTTTTAACCAATGGTGTTGCCTCTGATTACGCAATGAATGAAGCATGTGCCGCAGGAACAGGCAGTTTTCTTGAAGAATCCGCATACGAACAGCTTGGTGTAAAAATGGAAGATATTTCCGCCATAGCCTTAGCTGCCACTAACCCTCCGAACTTTTCAGATCAATGCTCTGCATTCATCTCATCTGACATAAACACTGCTTTTCAGGAAGGCGTTATAAAAGAAGATATTATTGCAGGTTTAGTATACTCTATTTGTATTAACTATATGAACCGGGTTAAAGGTGCAAGACAAACCGGTAAAAAGGTTTTTATGCAAGGCGGTGTTTGTTATAATCAGGCTATTCCGATTGCCATGGCAGGGTTACTCGGCCGTGAAATTATTGTCCCGCCGGAACCTGGTTTAATGGGTGCTTTTGGTGTTGCACTTGAAGTCAGCGAAATGATTAACTCAGGTTTACTGTCAAAAAAAGAGTTTAACCTCGACGAACTGATAAATCGACAGGTAAAACAGTTAAAACCATTTATTTGTCAGGGAGCTCAGGAACAATGTGACCGACGGTGTGAAATTGCGATGATTGAAATAGATTCTAAAAAAATCCCGTTTGGCGGTGCCTGCAATAAATATTATAATCTTGTTAAAAACATTCATGTTGACATTAAAACATTAAATCATGTTGAAAAACGAAAAGAACTTCTTTATAAAGAGTGGGATAATGCTCCCCGGAAAAACAAAGAAAATGCGCCTGTTGTCGGACTGAATCCTTCATTTCAAATTAATACATTTTTACCTATGTTTTTCACTTTTTTTAATGAATTAGGATGCAAGGTCATAATGAGTGATACGGTTATTGATGATGCAATTTCTAAAGGCACGACAAGCTATTGTCTTTCCGCCCAAATTGCATTGGGTTTATTCGCTGATTTGATTGATAAAAAACCTGATTATATTTTCATGCCGCAAATCATGGAAGTACATGTTTCAAAACAGGATGATTATAGAAAAGAATTTCAGACCGTTTGTATGTTTGTCCAAGGTGAACCATTTTATCAAAAACAGACTTTTTTACGGGATAAAGAAAATGCCCCGATAATGGTTACACCGGCGATTAATTTCATGCGTGGTATTGAAACAGAAGAAGCAGTTTTTGTAAAAACAGCACAAGACATGGGTTTTTCCGCAAACGCAGCAAAAAAGGCATATTCAATTGCAGTTGCAAAACAAAATGAATTCTTTCATTCAATGAAAGAAGAAGGTAGAAAAATTCTTCTTGAATTGAAAAGTAATCCAGCTAAAACAGCAGTCGTTTTATTCGGCCGTCCTTATAATGCTTTTGACGATAGAGCAAACAAGGGAGTTCCATTTAAGTTTGCCTCACGAAATATAGAAATAATTCCTTATGATTTTCTGGAATATGAAAATGAAGAGAATTACAAAGATACATATTGGGAAATGGGTCAGCGAATAATAAAAGCAGCACGAATAGTCGAGCGTAATCCTCAACTATTCGGTTGTTATCTGACAAACTTCTTATGTGCCCTTGATTCTATGATGATATCACACTTTAGAGATCTTCTGGGAACAAAACCATCGTTAACTATAGAAGTCGATACTCATACCGCTGATGCCGGAGTTAATACCAGAATTGAAGCCTTTATGGATGTGGTTAAAAATTATCTTATAGTAAAAAATAGAATTGTTATAGAGAAAAATAATTTTAAACGTGCTGAAGCTCTAATCGATTCAAAAGGGAAAGCATGGTATATTGATTCTGACGGTAAAAAATTACCGATTACCGATACGTCAATTAAAATTGTCATTCCGTCTATGGGTGATTTTTTCAATACAGCATGTGCTGCATCATTACGGGGTGCAGGCTGGAATGCACACGCCCTTCCCGAATGTGACAGAGAAGCCCTTGATCTTGGTCGGGCTGTTACAACAAATAAAGAGTGTCTTCCAATTTTAAATATTGTCGGTGAAATGCTTAAATATTTAAAATACAGAACAAATCCTGACGAACGCCTTGCAATTTTTCTCGTGTCTGCAGGCGGATGTTGCAGGGTTGGCCAATATCACATACTGACAAAAACGGTCATTGAAAAACTTCAATTAAAAAATGTTGCTGTTATAACTCTTGCCAATGATGACGGATATGCCGGACTCGGGGTTAATTTCAGATTGAATATTGCTAAACTGATGTATGCCGGTGATATATTTGATGATATGCGAAGTGCAATTAAAGTGCTCGCTATTAATAAGGAAACCGGAATAGAAACACTAATGAATGAATGGGATAACGTTTTATCAGCCATTGACGGTAGAAGTACTACTAATTTCTGGTCACAGCTCTCATTATCATCCAAAAAATTATCTCAGATACAATTAAAAGATACTATAAAAAATGCTCAATACATAGGAATTGTCGGTGAAATCTTTGTACGCAGAGACCATTTTTCATTAATGGGCATTCCCGATAAACTCGCCGATGAAGGTTTTATCATGCTTGATTCACCGGTTATGGAATGGATTCGTTATGTTGACTTTCTAAAAAAAATGAGAATGTTTGACGCAAGGGTTTCTTTTACCGGCAAAATGGAAGAGATTGCTTCAAATGCCATTCAGGTATATTATGAGAGAAGAATAAAAAAAATACTTGCCAAATCCGGATTATATGAGTATGAGTTAATTGACATTCAAAAATATATGGAACATTCTAAACATGTTTTACCATATACGCTTACAGGAGAACCGGGCTTATCAACCGGAGCCTCATTGTATAACATAGGCACAAAATACGCAGGTGTTATAAATGTGGGTCCATTCGGTTGCATGAACTCGCGACTTACTGAAGCAGTTGCACCTTTTGAAATGACAATAGATGGTAAAATACGGGCTGTTAAAGAGGCCGGCGGAAAGATTGACTATACATATTTAAAGGAAAATATTGATATTCTTCCATTTCTAAGTGTAGAAAGTGATGGTAATCCTTTTTCACAAATAATGGATGCGAGGTTTGAGACATTTATACTTCAAGCAAATAGATTAGCAGAAGAGATGAAAAAAAACACAACAAAGTACGGCAGTACCGGTAAACGGTCAGCCACTTAAATTGGAGGAAACCATTGAGTACATTAGCGCACAGTTTTCATGTTCCTGTATTGGGTATCGGATTTTCAGTTGATATGCCTTTTAAAACAGCACAATATGGTATATCTTCAGTAATTTCTCTGGTAAATGATAATTTAGTCGAAAAAATGAGAGAATACTATTCAAAAATCTCGGGACAGACTTATATTCCAATTTCAAAAGCGGTAGAAGATCACAGAGCGTTACGAATTACCGAATACCTTAATTTAATGCAGAATGTTGTCGGTAAACAAATTGAAGATTTGAGGAATTCTATTAGCGTAAATACTCATGAAGTTAAAAAATATTTCTCATTATTACCGGATGGTTCTATATTAAAAAAGAGGTTTCTTGACTTCTGTTCAGAAAAATCGGATTCGGTAAAAAAAGATATTCTTGATTTTATCAAAAGCAGCATTGTTGCCGGTGAAATTTGTGTAAACATTATGACAAAAGTTGATCGTGATAATTATAAAGACGGTGTAAAACTTGATAAAGAGTATTCTGATGCATTAGCTGCTTTACGCGGTTTTGCAAATAGCCGGGGAAAAGCTGCGATTGTATTTTCAGCCGGTTTTAACAGACGATTATATTCATACCTTGAAAATTTTGACTGTTTTTATCCTAAAGAAGATGGAAGTCTTGAAAAAAAGATTATACTTAAAATTTCAGATTACCGGTCAGCACTTACTCAAGCCAAATTTCTTGCATCAAAAGGCATCTGGATTTCAGAATATAGAGTTGAATCAGGTTTAAATTGTTCAGGTCATGCATTTCCAATAGAAGGTAAATCAGCCGGCATGATTCTTGAGGAATTAAAAAACAACAGACAGGAATTAATCGATACACTTTTTCCGGTTTATAAAGAAGCTGTTAAAACAAAAAAAGGTATTGAAATTCATACACCACACGAAATAAAATATACCTATCAGGGTGGAGTTGCAACAGCAGAAGAACACGCTTTTCTGATGAAATATTATACATTAGACAGCATTGGCTGGGGTGCTGCATTTATGTTTGTTCCTGAAGTAACAAATATTTATGAAAAAACACTTACTAAGTTAATCAATGCACGATATGAAGATTTATATATCAGCGGAGCATCTCCATTAGGCGTTCCATTTAATACATTGCGTGAAAATATCAATGAAGAAAAAATGTATGAACGATATAAAAATGGTGATTACGGTTACAATTGTGTTTTAGGTTATTTATCAAGTAATAAAGAATTCACTGAAAAACCAATTTGTACAGCATCAAAACAGTACATGGATTTAAAAATTGAATCATTAAAAAATGAAGGTTTAACAGGCGTTGAACTTGAAAATGCAATTAAACCATTATTGATTAAATATTGTCTTTGTGCTGACTTATCAAAAACAGAAGTCACACCGTATAAAGTTGAAAAAAATGACGACGGTCGTGATGTAAAAAGTGTGTGTTCCGGTAAAACTGCTGCATTTTTTAACAAAAAGATGTCACTTGAAGAAATAGCTGATCATATTTACGGTAGAAACGACCACCTTGATCACTCCACCAAAAGACCTTCACTTTTTATTACCGAACTCAATATAACGGTAGATTATTTGAAAAAAATGATTAATGAAAAAGCTTCGTCGAAAGAAGTTACTGCCTATATTTCAAATATCATGGAAGGTATACAATATTATACAGAACGAACAAATGAATTAGCAATTGGTATGACTCCTGATGAAATGAAATCTGAATTACTCAGAATACAATCAGAAGTGACTGCAATACAAACATCGGTTCTCTAAATATAACACATAGTCAACTCAAAATCGATTTTTTGAGTTGACTATAATTATCTAATCTTAATTGATATGACCATATTTTTTTCTAAACTATAATTTTTTACAAGAACCTCTATTGACATTAAACATTAAAAGCATTACCTTGAATTAAAGAGGAAACTAATGTGTGTAATACACTTGTTTTTAATGATATATTAATTATTCCCCGGTCGGTTAAAACATTTTTCCAGATTAAAAGTTTTAATGTCTCTTGCGTTTCAATCGGGTTTGAAATCTATACCGGTATAAAGAAAAACAAAATTATTCAACTGATCCCCTATGATAAAAAAGGTCTCTGGGAAAAATTACTTGGTATATTAAGAAATCTCAAAAATACTTTAAACCCGCTTTTAACCTCCACAAAAGAAAATCACTACTATCACGTTCAATATTATACATAATCAAGGTAACCCTGACTTGACTACTTTACGAAATGAATTCTAAACCCAATTTGACCACTTCATACGTAATAAAATTATATGCAGGAAATACGATAACTATTGCATTGCAAATCTTTCAGGTAATAGGCAATTGAGACTAAACACGGGGGAAACAGAATGAATGACAAAGTAAAAGAAATAAATATTGATGATAAAAAAAAAGTAACGCCGGATGAAGATAACGTAATTATTAGTATTGATAGATATAAATCAATAGTAAATAACACCCAGGAAGTAATTTTATTATTTAATAAGAATCTAAAAATTATATATATGAATTTAAAAGCAGAAAAAATAACCGGAACGTTTCTATCTAAAATAACTGGAAAAACACCTTCACAAGCCGGTTTTACCAGAAATTTTTGTACCAGGATAGATTATTTTTCTTCAATCATTACTGATAAAAACTCAATACATACAGAAATACTTCATGTGTATGATAAGGACTGGGATACTATATTTATTCCTGAATTTAATACAAATCAGAATATTACAGGATTTCTTATGTATATGTTTGATATTTCTATAATTAAAGAGAATAAATATACTCAGTTAATGAAAGAAAATATGACACTAAAAGCACAACGTTTGATATCACAGAAAACTCTCTACACAGCAATTGCTCATGAAATAAAACAGCCACTTCAACTTATTAAAATGATAACAGATACTATTATATTGCGTTTAAATAAAGAAAATGACAATTCTGAAATAATAGAAAAAAATTTGTTAAATCTAAACGAGTTGCATAATGGAATTGATCAAATAGATTCAATTATTAATGCTATGAGAACAACAATTAATAATAATAAAAATGATATTCTTTTAACCAAATGCGACATAACAATCCTCATTGAGAATATTGTTTTTATGTATCACAATCGAATGTCGAGTCAAAATATACATTTTACACAAGATCTACCGATTCATAATATCTTTCTACAATGTGAAGATACATTAATTCATCAGCTCATTGGCAATATTCTTAACAACTCTATTGAAGCTTTTGATAATAATAATAAAAATAAACAGATATCTGATGCTCTTGCAAAAATAATGAGTACATTTTTTTTGCGTCCGCCTTATGCGATAAAATCGCATTATAGGAAGCCTCATGCAAAAATTCGAGATAAAAATAGTATTTTTGCAAGAGGCTCATCTATAAAAACTTTTTTGAAGAATGATAATTTTTGTATTGATATAATAAACAATGGAAACGAATTAAATGAAGAAATAAAGAAATATATATTTAATCCCGATGCCTCAATGGATATTATTTGGGATTCGCTCAGCATGGGACTTTTTATTGTTCAAACGATTTTATTATTAATAAACGGTTCTATTGAAATATTTCAAAATCAAAAAGATGGTACTCATTCAAAAATATCAGTAAAAGTAGAGTAGAAAATGAATATATTAATTGTTGATGATAAAAAAGAACTTTGTGATATTCTTGAAGATTTCTTAAATGAATTAAATTTTTATAAAATTGACAAAGTGTATAACGGATTGGAGGCATTAAAAAAAATAGAAGAAAAAAAATATGACTTAATGATTAGTGATATAAAAATGCCAATAATGGATGGCATTGAATTAGTTAAAAACATAAAAAAACTTAATATATCACTTCATATTATTCTTATTTCAGGACAAAGTGATTTAATTGAATCATTACAAAATCGGAATTTAGGAAAATATGATTTTCTTATTAAGCCAATTGACACAAAAAAGCTCACTGAAATACTAAAAAGTATTTGGGTTTTCTAGTACACACTATTTATGCACCTGAATATTATTCTTCTACTTTTACAATAGTTCCATCAATAGTGTTTATATGTATACAATTTCGACCTGATTCTTTTGATTTATATAATGCATTATCGGCCTCATTGATTAATTCATCCATGCTCTTTCCTCTACTGTATCTTGAAACCCCGATACTTAAAGAAATCTCATGTTCAGGAGGTATAACAACATTATCAATATCGAGAATCTCTTTAATGATAGTTTTAATTTTTAAATCATCTCTAATGGCATTTTTTATTCGCAAACCTGCGGTTACAGATTCTTCATACGTTATTCGAGGGAATAAAATAATAAATTCATCACCACCGTATCGTGCTACATAATCAATTCTTTTTACAGATCTGGCAAGTAAGCGACCGATACCTTTAATAACTTCATCACCAATTCTGTGACCGAATGTGTCATTATAATATTTAAAATGATCGGCATCTATCATCATCAATGATAAATATCTGTCATTTTTTGCATCGGGTTTACTGAGAATTAAATCAATTTCCATTGTTAATATTTCTCTGAATTTCCTGATATTTAAAAGATTTGTTAATGTATCTCTTGTTGCAAGTTTTTCAAGCATTTCATTTTTTTTCTGAAGCTCTATTGTTTTTTCCTGAACAAGCAGTTCAAGATTTTCTGTTATTTTAAAAAGTTCCTGTTCAAAAAACTTTCTGTCAGTAATATCTCGTAAAATTAATAATAAATACTCTACACCATTATACACAATTTTTCGAGCTTGAAAGTTCGCCATCATTATTTTAAGATTTGTGTCTTTACTGATTAATATAAGATCCTGATATCCGATAGCCTCTTTTATTTTAGATAAATCAATATTTGAACTGCTGAATCTGTCTTTTGTTTTATCAGAATCACCAGCTGATGATATAATAGTATCAAGAATTTCAAGGAATTTATCAGATTCAAAGAGGATTTCATTTAAATTCATTTTATTAAATTCATCTTTTGAATAAAATAAATTTTCTTCTGCAGAATTATTAGCGAATTTAATATAACCTTTTTTATCAATAATAAAAACCATATCGTAGGTAAGATTGATAAGATCTATCGATTCAAACTCCAATAGTAAACTCCGTCTAATAATTGTAATTGCATTATTATATCAACTTTTGATTTTAATATTATTAAACTAAAAAATCAAATATTATTTGATATTTTTTTAAAACAATAATTACATAAATACGATAAATATGATAAAAAGAAGAGGCTCTTACAAAAGTCAAAATTACTTGATTTTTGCATGAAGCTCAGAATAACTAAATCAGTAATGACAACAGATATTAAATAACTACCGGTGGTTTTTATGCGATTAATTTATATGCTTGTATTTACAATTTTTCAATACTCATTATTTTCAATAACAATTCAAGTAACAGAGATTAATGACTATCCATTAAAACTTCAGTTTAATCTTGAGGCTGGTGTAAGTGTTGAAGGAAAGGTAAATTCAAAAACAGGAAGAATGGATTATAATACAATTTTTTTAAAACCTTCATTTTATATCGATAAATTTGGTATAGGATTTGACTTAAAATTTCGATTTTCACGATTTCCCGAATTACTTACATTTAATGAACGGGATTGGATTATATACAAAGACACTAATAAACTAATGTTTTCTCTTATAGATAAACTTGATTTTGTTCGATTTGGTAGCAAAAAATATCCAATTTATTTTACAACGGGTACTATTCCAACAATACATGCAGGAAGTGGTTTACTTATTAATTCAATGAACAATGAAACATTCTCTCCCGGCTTTAAAGAACATGGTGTTTACTCTGTATTTAACGGAATGCTATTTAAATATCCAATTCCGTTTAAAGGTTATTTTTTTATGCCGGACATTGCAGACCCTGATATAATTATAGCAGGTGGCACTCTGGATGCTTCGTATTTTATCAATAGTGATTTTTTTTCATTAAATACAGGTTTTTATACTGTTCTTGATTTTGATTCTACCGAGTCAAATTTTTTTAGTGCACAAACTCCTGATAAAATTGATTATTACCGGAATACTGATTTCAATAACCATACAATAGGTTTTACATTTCCCGTAGAATCTAAATTCGATTTTAAAATTGCACAATTACAGGTTTTATCAGAAACTTCTTTTGTTCTAAAAAACAAAATAAACCCAACGATTGACGGTGCTCAGTTTTTTGGAATCCGTGGAAATTTTGTTAATCTGGAGAGTTCCGGTTATCTGATTGGTATTCCATTTGGTATTACAATAAAATCAAAAGGTTTTTATCCCGGCTATTTTTCCAGTAATTATCAGATTACACGAAAAGATCAATTTGAAAATGAAACTGATTATACTAATTTTTTATTTAACTATGGTTTTTATTTAACAGCTTTTGACGATACTATAGTATTCTCGTTTTTATTATACTCTCCTTTTACAATGGAATGGTATAAAGCAGGTTATGAGGGTACATTTCATTTTGATGGAGAAGCCAGCGGATTAATGAAAGGACTTGATATTGATATAAAATATCGCAGTAGTCTGGAACAACTTAACACACAGGGTGATGGCGGTTTTTTTCTATATACGATTACAAAAGATTTCCGATTTTCAATAGAAATCGCCTATAATATTTACAGTACACGAATAAGTTTGTTGGCCGGTGTTCAGAGAGCACACTGGGTTTCTTCATTATTCAATGATTTTAAATATGTATACACAGGTAATGATCCAAATGGTAATGAGCAAATAATAATTAATGTTGTTACTGACAATTTTGGAAAATTGCTTGATAAATTTATACGTCTGGAGGTTTCATTTGCGTTGTAAAAGAATTTTAAGTGTATTACTTTTTATACCTGTCATTATCCTTCATGCCAATGAGTTATCATTTGACATACATAGAATAAACGGAAATTCTATGATTAAAATCAGAAAATCTGATAATTCAAGTATTGATATTTCAGAATTAACAATAAATGATACAAGGCTTTCAGTTTTTGCCGGCAAAGACTCTGACGCACAAATAATTATATATAAAGACAATATACCATTAAGTCTTGTATTATTAAAAAATGGTACTGATGCCGATATATTTTTATCACCTGCTAATGTTTTAACAATCACCTCAAATTATGGACTTATGAGAGTTATAACAGCAGATGAAACGTTAATTTTGAAGTCAAGCAAAGTATCAATGATCATTCAACCAGACTCTGATCTTTCATTTAATCAATTTATTAATAATACTTCACTGTTACAGAATGAAATTGCTTTATTTAACGGTAGTGCATCCATAACTAATACAATAACCTACAGTAAAGAATCAATACTACCACTTGAAAAAAAGGTTTATTCCGGAAAAAATAGCAATACAGCAAAACTCAACGATGAATCAATCCTTTTGTACAAGAATACAATTTCTTTAAATACCACTGAATTATCAGTACCGATTATCACTTATTTAGAAAGTCTTAGTATTAATACATTAACAGACACTATTCCCAATTCAAATACCGATTCAGCCCCCATGAATTCTTCACGAATTTATTATGAAATTAACGACCCGAATATCGAAAGTGAAGCTGAAATAATAATTAAAAAGAAAAAAGAAAAAAAAAGAAAAAAAGAAAAAAAAGAAATTGATAAAAATTATATCAATCAGATGCTTCTCAACTTAATTTATTTTGAAGGTGCATTTTCTTATCACAATCCAAACTTAGGTGCTCGATTTGGCTGGTATCCTGAAATAGAAATGTTCGGAAATAAGTTTTTTATGTCATTTTTTTTCAATGTTCATATTGTACCTGAAGAAATAATCAATGGTAGAGATCCTTTTTATAAAGTCAACGGTACTAACAATGAATGGAGTTTTGGTTACGAATATACAGAAAATACTTCCCTTATGGTTTTTGACATTATTGAGGATCTTTTTCTTAAAACAGGTTATGTTTCTTTCGGGTATAAAGAGTCTCCTTTCTATCTTCAAGCAGGTAATATAAAGGCAAAAAATGATTTTGCTTCATTACGATACTTCAACTACTCACCAAATATTCTATTTCCATTTTATCGAACCACTTCATTTGATATACTATATCAATATTTGTTTTTTAAAGGCTCTTTGTATGTTGAAAATGTTGCGACCGGCGGACTTTTTGACATTAGTCTTGAATGTATGACACCATCAGAGAATTTTCGTCTATCTATCGAAACTTCTTTTTCATTGGAAACATCCGATATGCGAAAAAGTGTCGGTTTAACAAATTATGAAATGATTGCCCCGCTCAATTTTAATAACATTTTTAAATTTACAATATTTAATTTACCATCATTTGGATACCAAATATACGCATCTGCCGGAATTCTTTTTCCATTTACTCTAAACAATAATGACTTCACATCACAGTTTTCCAATCTTTTTAATGTCAAAGCTGATAATCTTCTCCGATTTATAAACATTACAATTGGTCAAATCTGGAGATTTCAAAATTTCAATATTAGCGCAGATACTAATATAAATTCACGATATTCAAAAACCTCACTCTACTCACCAACATACTTTTTATCTCGTGAAGATACAATTTCCAGTATAAAATCATGGTATAATAGTAATACACTTGAAAGTTCTACATCGTTATTAACGGACCTGCTTTTTAGTTTGCGACTTGGAATGCAATATAAAATGCTCGAAAACATTCAATTTCAATTGTACTATTCTCCGGGTTTTAATTATGATGCAAAATCTGCATTCACTTTTATTGATACGTTACTAATGAATTTAAAAATAAACTACAAAATAAATAAAAACTTTCAGATTCTATATCAACTAACTATCGACTGGCCGGAAGTTGCCTTAAGTATACTAAACGGAGTAACTAATTCAGATTATATTGCAATACTTAATAATGTTTTTGTAACAACAAATTTAGAATTTAAATTGCAGGAACAAGTTTATTGTGGCGGTTCATTTTCTTTATTACCTGCTCATATAAAAAATTCAGGTACTATTGACTTCAACGCTCAAGCATATATCGGGTTTAATTTTCAAACCAAGAAAATAGTTAATGATATTGAATCTGAGAAAAGTAAATTATAATAGAGGATTACGTGAAAATAAACATTCTTGATGAAGCAGTCTATTCAAAAATTGCTGCAGGTGAAATAATTGACAAACCGGCATCAATTGTAAGAGAACTCGTTGATAATTCAATCGATGCCCATGCAACAAAAATAGATATTCGATTAAAAAATGGCGGGATTAATCAAATCACGATTACCGATGATGGTGACGGGATGAGTAAGGATGACCTTGAGTTATCCACTTTAAAACATACAACAAGTAAAATAAAAACAATTGATGATATTTATACCATAAAAAGCATGGGTTTTCGTGGCGAAGCATTATATTCAATAAAGACTGTATCAATCGTTACTATTACAACAAGTAATTCATCAAGCGGGACAACACCAGGGTACACATTGTCATTTGTAGATACGATTCAAAAAACTGAAGAAACAGCTTGCAATAAAGGAACAAAAATAGACATTAAAGATTTATTCTATAATCTTCCGGCTCGTAAAAAATTTCTTAAATCGTCAACAACCGAATTAAATAGCATAAAATCTACACTCATTGAAAAAATATTTTCAAATCTTCATATCGCATTTACCGTCTACAATGATGATAAATTAGTATTTCGAACAAATGGAAACGGTAATTTTCATGAAGCATTTTTTTCAGTATATAAAAATGAAAATCCATTTGAAATTTCACCGTTTACCTATCAGTACAATGATTCGCTTTCAATTACGTTATATCACTCAGAAAAAGAAATCTTTTTTAACACAAAAAAATATCAGGTAGTATTTGTCAATAAACGCCCAATAAACTGCCCTTTTTTTTACTCAGCAGCATCTAATGGATATTCTGATTATATTTCACCGGGAAGAAACCCGCTTATTTACCTATTTATCGATATTGATCCGCAATTACTTGATGTTAATATTCACCCGGCAAAAAGAGAAGTGAAATTTTACGACCAGCAGATTATATACAACGCGATAATGAATGCTGTTAAAACTGCATTTAGTAATTCTGTTAAATCAGGAATAACCGGCACCACTTCAAATGATTATAGTTCTTTCTTTATTAAAGAAAATCACACTGTTGATTACGGTTCAAAAAATAGCTTTATTCCCAAGCAACATAATTCAATTGAAGGGGATTTATTAGATTTATACCATTCTCACAAATCGTCTATTATTTCAGAACGAAGTAACATACCATTTGCTCATGAAATGAGTGTAAGTGATTTTAAAATTATTGGAACATTATTCAGCACCTATATAACTGTTGAAAAAGACAATAAAGTTTACTTCATAGATCAGCATGCAGTAGAAGAAAGTCATATATTCAAAAAGAAAAAAGAATTGTTTGAAAAAAACCCGGGGATTGATAATTTACTGATTCCATTTATACTTGAATTAGATACCACCAATGACTTTATTAACAAAAAAATAGTTCTACTCAATGAAGTCGGTTTTAGTATCGAAGAAAATGAAGGTAATACCTATACTATTAGAAGTCTTCCTTCTATTTTGAATGCTATGAATATTTCTATTGTAAAACAAATACTAAAAGAATGGCTTGAAGAGTCAGAAATATCAGATAGAACTATCATTGATGGTATTTTAATTAAAGCATCCTGTAGAGAAGCTGTAAAAAAAGGCGATTCATTGTCTCCATTAGAAATAAGAAACCTTGTAGAAATATTTTTTAATGAAGAAATTACAAATTGTCCTCACGGACGACCGGTTTTTTTTGAAATATCCAAAGATAATTTTGAAAAAAACTTTCAAAGAAAAAAATAACTGGAGAAAAAATGGAATTCAAAAAATTAATACCCGCTAGGACGAAACAAAATAATCAAAAGAAAAAAACCGTATTAAAAATCCTTGATTTTTTTTATTCTATTTTCGTTGGTAAAAAATATGACATCAAGAATGTAAGAAGAGTATATTTCGGACTATCTATCAGAATGACATTTTTGATAAGCATCATATTGATAATAATTCTTTTTATAACAGGAACTACATTTTTCCTTTTTCAAAGACAGGCATTATTCAATGAAAAAAACAACAAAGCTGCCTCTTTAACACGAATTTTAAGTGATCAGGCTGAGTATTATCTGGATAAAGATATTAATACATCAAGTCTTGATAGAAAAAACAAGTTAATCTACATCAAAGAAAATAGTGAAACATTCAAAAAATTCAATGAAGATATAATCAAAATTGTTCTTGTTAATGAAAAAGGAACTATTGAATACTCCACATACGCACCTGATATTGGTAGAATTACAAACGGTTCTTATCTTTTTAAATGTTTAAAAGAGCGGGAACTTCAACGGTATGATTTTAAAGAGAATAAAAAAAAATATCGAGCTGTTGCCTATCCGGTTTTTTTATCAAAAGGGATCATTCTTGAAGTTACAACTGATTTTAAAAAATATTATACAAAATACCATGCATCAAAATTAAATGAAAAGAAAAAAATTTATAATGCACTCTGGAAAAAATATAATACATATTTAGATAATTCACTCGCTCCAAATGCAACACCAATATATGCTATACAAAAAAATGATATTGATTTTCTCTTTCACTCACTCTTTACACACTTATTAAAAGAAAGAATGAAATCAGCAAAACCAAAAGAAAGTTATTTATGGAATGAAAAATGGATTGTAACCGAAAAAAATAAAATCATTTCAGCATATCAAAACAATCTCCCTAAAAGCGCTGTTGAGTCTCTTGAATTAATTCAATCAAGAATAATCTATATGTCAGAACAAATTAATGATATAAAATTGCTCGGTGGTATTGCAATCCTTTTTGATCTCACTATGATTGCACAGGAAATTAATAAAAATATTAAAGTGTTTACTATCATCTCATTAATTATTGCTCTTCTTTCATTGATAATTTTCTATATTATTATAAGGCATCTTGTAAAAAATATAAAAACTCTTGAGGAAGGTGCACTACAATTCGGATTGGGAAATCTTGAAAACCGCATTTTTATCACTACAAATGATGAAACCGGTCGACTCTCTGATATTCTTAACAATATGGCTAAAGACATCAAAGAGAAAATTCACATGGAAAAATTCATTTCAAAAAGCACCCAGTCTATGATTAAACAATCAAATTCTAAAGGTTTAGATGTCACTCCCGGTGCCATCAGCCGGGTTGAACTTAGTTTTATCTTTGCTGATGTTCGTGGTTTTACAGCTTTTTCAGAAAGTCATACACCGGAAGAAGTTATTAAAACATTGAATGTTTATTTTGAGATTCAACATAAAATTGTTCAGAAAAATAAAGGAGATATTGATGATTATGTAGGTGATCAAATTATGGCTCACTTTGGCGGTTTAAATCATAAATCCCGTGCCTGCAAGGCGTCACTGGAAATAAAAAAATCAATCGATTTGTATAATGAAAAAAGAAAAAAGCAAAATCTCGATGTGTTTGATGTCGGTATTGGCGTCCATTCAGGAGTTGTTGTCGTAGGAAATATTGGTGCTGACGTTCGAATGGACTTTGCTTGTGTCGGTGACGCCGTTAACACAACATCAAGACTTTGCAGTAATGCAAAGGCCGGTGAAATACTGGTAAGTGAATCACATATTGCAGATTTTACTACTCAATACAAACTTTCACAACCGGTAATGATAGAAGCAAAAGGAAAAAAGAATAAAATAAAAGCATTTATATTAATGGGGTAATTTCACAAAAAACTCATAACTTGATTTTATATAACTCAACTTCATTTTCAATGCCTTTTAAAGTAGCGAGTGAACGATGAAGAGTATCTGTATATCCTTTTAACAGTTTTTGATTTTGTACATTATTAAATATTTTTTCTGTAAAAACAACCTCATTGGGCAATGCCTTCCCCTGCACCCTTGCTGCAAGATTTACTGTAGAACCAAAATAATCAATTTTCCCGTTAAGAGTTACAACAATTACCGGACCTGAATGTAAACCAATTTTAACTTCTATTATTTCACCATCATCTTTTTCATTATAAAACTCTTTTAGACGCAATTGAGTTTCAATTGCAGCTTTTAAACATTCTAATTCATTAGAGAAAACCCCCATAACAGCATCACCGATAGTCTTAACAGGAACTCCATTATTTTTTAAAATCTCTTTGAATATAATATCAAAATGTTCCTTCACTAATTTAAATGCAGCAACATCACCTAATCTCTCATACAACGCTGTTGATTCACGAATATCGGTAAACAAAAGGGTCACAAATGACATTTCAAGACTCTGATCAAGCGGAAGTGTATCATCACCAAAAAGAGATCTGAAAATAGCATTATTTAAACAATCTGCACCATAAATTGTGGTCGATTTTCTCCATTCATATCGTTTATTATGCGTTATATCATGAATTATTTCATTATTATATTCTTTCTTAAAATGAATTGGTATAACGCGGATATCAGGACTTACCGAAAAAAAGACTTCTATGTTCTGATCCAGCTGGTTGTTAAAATCTATAACACATATTGGACAGTGATCCTCTCTTGATGATTCATCTAATTTAAGAATCTCACGTGCAACCCCACCACAAGAAGGACAATGAAACTCCCATTGCATTGTAAAAATACCATGTTTAACACCTTTTATAAAAATATCAAGCATCACTTTTCTTTCTATGCTCCATTTATCAGCTATCCCATAAACATCTATATGAAAAAGATCCTCATCTCTTCCGGTATTAACTAACTCAATTACAATTTCAGCGGTTTCCTGTTCCCCAAAATGAGCTGCTCTTTCTTCTAATAACCCCATATTAAGACCCCTTAATTATTTTTAATTCTATAATAAAAATCATCATTATTCGATACTGACTCAATAAAATCAATATCAAGCAAATGCGTGATATATTTACTGATTTCATTTACATGTCTTGACAAACCTGAGCATAAATCACTCATTGTTGCAGGACGCCGTTTAAGATATTCAATTATACCAAATTCAACATCAATATTATAACCTGAATCAATAGGTTTTTTATTAAATTTTGCAATAATTTCTACTTTCTGAGGAGCAAAAGATAACGCTATTTCATCTAGACGTTCTTTCGTTGGTTTATGTACCCACGACTCGGTACCAGGCCTGTCTAGTGTATTTAATTGAACAACATCAGGTTTAATCTTAGAAACAGCATTAATTAATAGTTTAAGTTCATCATCACTGTCATTTAATCCGGGAATAATAAATATTTCCAATAAAATGACACCGGAATATTCATGACGAAGCTTAATAAGCCCGTCAATAATTGTTGAATTCTGAAGTAACGAATCAGGTCTATTTATTGTATGGAATATTGACTCACTAACAGCATCAAGCGAAGGTAAAATACAATCAATGTTTTTCACTGCGGCTCGCACTTCAGGTAAATAAAAAAGTGTTCCATTTGTTATTAATGCTAATTTATATTGAGGATATTTTTGTTTTATCTGATTTGCCATATATTCAAGCCCTGAATGCAATGTCGGTTCACCTGCACCGGAAAAAGTTATATAATCTAATTTTGGTGAATCGGCAAGAAAAAACTCCAACTCATCCAGTATTTCAGACGTTGGAATATACTCCTTTCTTTCCAGAGTTAAACAGGTGGTTTTACCTACTTCACAATACACACAATCAAGAGTACAAATTTTATGTTTTACCAGATCAACACCTAAAGAAATACCCAGCCGTCTTGAAGGTATCGGCCCGAATATATATTTATATGTATTCATTCAAACTCCAAATTATAATGCCTAAACAAATAAGTAATAATAAAATAATTTAGTATTTATTGCAATAAATTTATTACACGTTTTTAGATAGTATTATTTCACTTTTCATTAAATTATTCTGACCTTCAGTTGAAATCTGTGTTTTATCATAATCAAATTTTTTTACAACATCACTATTTGCAATAGGATTTAATGAAATGATTAACGCTAATTTAACTTGTTCAGAATGAATCTTATCTAAAGGAGCAAATGAATAACAAATTTTTTGTCGATCACCCTGATATTTTTTAAACTCTCCAGAAGTCTCATGTTGAAGCACACTGGTACGGGCATTTTCTGAAAAACCAATAAAAATCAATTTATGGATTGTTAGTTTTTGTTTTTTATTAATCTCATTTATAGTATATGTGTACACACAATAAATTCCTGTTTGTTCGGGAACATTAATAATATTCTTTTCTTTCCAGTAACCATCAAAAACCAGTTTACATTTCAATTCAGACATAAAAACTCCTTTTTAACTCACGTAACAATTTATTATAGTGTATTTTATAAAAATATCATATTGATATTTTATTATAAATCAAATAAAATGAATATAATTATTATAAAATGGAGTTTACAATGGGATTTAGATTTTTTTCTTCTGTAAAATTTTTGCGAATTGCACTCGGTATTTTTTTTCTTGTTCTCGGGTTTTATGGTATTTCACAAAGTATTAACGAAGGTATTTTCGGATTAAACAATCCGGTACACAAAGATAATCAGACAATTGAGATTATTTTTGGAATCATTGAATTACTATGCGGTTTTTTACTTCTTTCCGGATTATTCGTTTTTGGTTCAAGTAGCGCTGTTCATCTTGGGGGGCTGATAGTTCTCATTTTCTGGTTAGCTCGAATTGTTTTGCAAAGCTTTATCTGGGGCATCATCATCAGTGATAGAGGAATCAGTTTCAGACCAAATATTTATCAATGGATATTAACATTTGTAACCAGCTTACTCATCGCTTCAGCGATTAATGTTGTTGTTAATCGATACGATAACAGATAATCAAAAAGAGAGGTTAAAAACCTCTCTTTTTTTAATTATATTTTCCAGTATCGTAAACCATATTTAGCAATTACACGATCTGTATCTTCTTTTACTATATCTTCCCGTTTCATATATGATAAAATATTACCAATAGTCTCAACAATATCATTATATTCAACTACACCTTCACTATCAATTTTTTCAACTTTAATTATCTGAAACGAATTAGGCAACTCAACAATATCACTTACTTCACCAATTGGAGTGCTAAACGCAACTAATTCCAAGGCAGGTTCTAAATCCCCTCTTGAAACAAAATCACCCATCATACCACCGGCATTCCTGGTATTAGCATCATCAGACATTTTTGTTGCTACTTCAGCAAAATCTTTACCTTTCTTTATGTCATTTAGAATTTTAGTAATTTTAACCAATGCTTTATCTTTACTTGAACCCGGTTTAAAATTCACCGTAATATTTCGTAAAGTAACTTTTGGATTTGTTTTAGAAATTGTAGGATCTTTTAAAAAATACTCTTTTTTCTCTTCTTCAGATACTGTAATATCTGTGATTAAAGATTTCTCATATTTTCCAATTAAAAGACTCTGTTTTGTATCCTTTAAATAAAAATCATAACTTAACGCTGTTGTACCAATAAATTCTTTAAACTCATCCAATCTACCTTGAGTATTCATTGTAATTGAATTTTCAACTTCTTCGTCAGAAACAACAATACCTTTTTCAATTGCTTCACGAGCAATTATCTCATTCTTTGCAAATATATATGCATATAAATACATAAACTCTTCAATTCTTTCTTTGGTAATATCAGCAGAATTGACATTATTAAGAGACAATTGATAATGCAAAAAAGGGATAACAAATTTATTAGTTACTGAGAAATCATTTGCTGTAACTAATACAATTTCATTATCAATCGAAGCTAATTTAGACAATGCTTCTAATGGTTTCATATAATCTACAACTTGAGTTGAGAAATTAAAAAGGTTTGTTGACAACTTCTCTGTAGACACTTTTTTGCATGATATTAATGATATAATAATCATGATTGAAATTACTAATTTTTTCATTATTACTCCTCTAAAAAATAAAAAAAATCCTCAACTAATTAATGTGTTGAAGATCTAAAGACAAAATTGTGTGAATAATTCAATAAATTACTGTATTTGTATTTCAATTAAACCGGGCGCTAACATAGATAGCATCTTTAATGAAGTTTCCTGCCATGTAATTTGTGAATTTGCTATTATTTTAAAATTATATTTCTGATCAGCCGGTAATGGAGTTACTTTTGTAATCCATTTAATTAATGTTTTAATACCACTTGAGTTTAAAAATGTTAATTTAGAAAAGTCCAATTCAACATATTTAACACCATTTGCTATAACATTAGAATGTATTTGTTCAAAAAATGGAACAAAAATTGGCTCAGGATTTTGTACATCTATATCACCTGAAAATGTAACTTTAACACCTTGTGGTATATCAAGAAGCTCAACAGTTGCTTTTTCTGTAATTACACTGCTTAATCCAAATTTATTCATAACTAAATCCCCTCTTCCTATTTTAAGTCAAAAATAACAGTAACTCTAATTAAATCACCTTCTACAACCATATTAATCGCAGCATTACTTTCATACCTGATTCGTGCAAGACCTAACTGACTGCCACCATCGGTTCTTAAAGCAGCTTCCTGCATTTTTTGCAGATACACTTCCTGCGGGTCACCGGTGCTTATTTTTTCTATTTCACCAGCGAGTACTTTTGAATTTTCAGGTGTAGCAAAATTTTCAACATTTAAATATAGCTTTGCTTCATCTTTACTATGTTCAACGGAAATTTTCGTTCCTTCCTCGGATGCATATTTAACAGCATTTTCCAGCAACTCACTTGCTGCCATAGAAATCACATCAGCCCATTTATTATCAGCCAGGGTAATAGACAAGAAATTTTGAAGAAATGTTCGTACCGTTGCAATGTAAGTCCATCGCGGACCAAAAACCATTTCAATAAAACCGTTTCTAACATTTTTAAAAAGTTTCATAAAATCTCTCTTTATTCAAATTTTATTCTAATCATTAGAATCATACTACAATATATTTTTTTATGCAATAGCTTTTAAGAAAAAACATAAAAACTTCAATTGCCGATATTTTTTTCAAAAACATCAAAAACTACAAACTTAACTGGTCAATCCATTTTTTAATAATGTATTAACAATCGCAGGATTTGCTTTTCCCTTTGTTTTTTTCATCATTTCACCAACAAAAAAACTGAATAATTTTTCTTTTCCACCTTTATATTCAGCAACTTGAGCAGGATTTGCACTAATAACATCATCAATCATTTTCTTCAATTCTTTTTCATCGGTAATTTGTTTATAACCGTCTTTTTCAATTATTTCAACAAGTGCCCTTTTGGTTTCAAAGGACTTTTTAAGAACCTCTTTAGCGATTTTACCGCTAATTTCATCACTATCTATTTTTCCAAGAAATTCTACAAAGTTTTCAGGACTGATATGAATATCTTTAAGATCATTTGTATACGAAATAAGCTCATTAAAAAACCAGTTTGATGCATTCTTATGATCTTTATAAATACTTACTAACTTGTCAAAATACGCTGTAAAAGCAGAGTTATTAATCAATAATAAAGACTGTTCTTCTGAAAGATTATATATATTCATATAGGTATATTTCTTTTTCAATGGATATTCAGGAACAAATTCTTTTAATTCTTCTATATAATCTTCATCAAGAATTATTGGCAATAAATCAGGATCAGGAAAATATCTGTAATCATGAGATTCTTCTTTTGATCTCATTGAAAAAGTTTTCTGGCTATTTTCATCCCACAATCTTGTTTCCTGAATAATAGCTTTTCCTGTTTTTTTCAAAACAATTTGTCTTTCTATTTCAAACTCGATTGCTTTTTCGATAGCTTTAAATGAGTTCATATTTTTAACTTCGGTTTTAGTACCAAGTTTTGTTTCACCAACTTTTCTGATAGAAATATTAGCATCACATCGTAAACTGCCTTCCTCAAGATTTCCATCACAAATACCCAGTTGAACAAGCACTGAACGCAACATAATTACATAATCTTTCGCATGTTTTGCACATTTAATATCAGGTTCTGTAACGATCTCGATTAGCGGAACACTTGTTCTGTTAAAATCAACGGCACTGGCTTTTGACCCCCAAATACCAGGCGCACCAACATGAACCATTTTACCTGCATCTTCTTCCATATGAATTCTATTTAACTTAATAGCAAGAGGTTTTCCGTTATCATCAATTTCAACAAAACCGCCTGAACAAATCGGCTCTTCAAATTGTGAAATTTGATACCCTTTCGGTAAATCAGGGTAAAAATAATTTTTTCGTGCAAAAACACTTTTCTTATTAATCTTACAATTTAATGCAAGTCCCGATAAAATCGCCATTCGTACTGCTTCATGATTTAAAACAGGTAAAACACCCGGATGCCCGTTACAAACAGGACAGGTGTTGTGATTAGGTTCACTTCCGAATTCTGTAGGGCAACTGCAGAATAATTTTGATTTCGTTTTTAAATGAGCATGAACCTCAAGACCGATTACGGCCTCGTATTCATCGTGAGAACCTGCAATAATTGCCGTGGAAGCAGACTCTTTCTCTTCTCCCGGTCTTGCTTTCTGAGGCGGAACCAGATATGCTGATTTATCTCTAACCGGAGCATTTATAAGAATTCTTTCTAAATCATCCCACTCAACCTGATTATCCATTCTCATTTTTGCACTTGATTCAGTCGGATGTGCCGAAGGCGTTAAATCATTGCAGTCTGCACTGTTTATAATTTCCGCATATTTCAGGAAATCATCAATCTCTTTCTCATATCCGGCTTTTTCACTCGCACTCACTTCAAAAGAACTTAATTTTATCAAATCATCTATATTAAACTTTCCACTCATTTTGTACTCCTAACAGTATTTTTTATACAAAGCAAAAAAACATGATTACGGCTCAAGTCTGCCTATATCTCTCGGGAATAAAGTCGCTTCACGTACATTACCTAAACCAAGTAATTTCATGGTAACCCTTTCCAGTCCCATTCCTAAACCACCGTGAGGCGGCATACCGAATTTGAATGTTTCCAGATAATCTTTATACGCTGCCGGGTTTAAACCGAAAGCAATCATATTTGCCTTTAACGCTTCGTAATTATGAATTCGCTGTCCTCCGGTTGTTATTTCCAAACCTTTATAAAGAAGATCAAATGATCTTGTATAACCCGGTAACCGTTCATCCTGCATTGTATACATTGGTCTTTTCTTAACCGGATAACCGACTATATAAACAAACTGAGAACCATATTGTTCTTCAATATACTTACAAACAACCTTTTCACCTTCAGGTGATATATCACCATCCATATCTTTTACACCAAGTTTATCAGCGATTTCTAACGCTTCAATAAAATGAATTCGCGGAATTGATGTTGGTATAATGATTTCCTGACCAAAATATTCCAACACATCAGAATATTTTGCTTTAATATTTTTTAATATATGAATAAGCAATGCTTCCTGCATATCGATTAAATCCTGCTCATCTTTAATGAATGCCATTTCAAAATCCAAACTTGTATATTCATTTAAATGTCTGACTGTATTATGTTTTTCAGCTCTGAAAACAGGACCTATTTCAAAGACTCTTTCTAACCCTGAACCAACCATCATCTGTTTATAAAATTGTGGTGATTGAGCTAAAAATGCCTGTCTGTCAAAATATTTAATTTCAAAAATATTTGACCCGCCTTCAGTTTCATTTGAAATTATTTTTGGTGTTTTAATTTCTGTAAAATTATGTAATCGCAAAAATTCTGCAAAAGAACCTGCAATTTCTGACTGCACTTTAAATACTGATAATATTTCAATATTTCGTAATGATATCGGCCGGTTATCAAGTAAAGTCGGTAGATTTAAATTGGATAAATTACCTCCGACAGTAAAAGGCACATCAGATGCTGCCTCTGACAATATGGTTAACTCAGTAACCTTTAACTCAATCCCGTTATAAGGGGATCGCTCTTCTTTCGTTACCATACCTTTTACCTGTACTATTGACAACGGTGTTAATTTAACCCTGGCAATTTCACCTTCTAAAACAAGTTGCGTTAACCCGGTTCTATCCCGTAGTGTATAAAACTCAATACCGCCAAGATTATTAATTTTATAAATCGAACCGGACATTGTTATTGTTTTACCAAGCTGTTCTGATAGATTAGTACAAAAAACTCTGTCTGATGTATTTTTTTCTCTATTTGAATATGAATCTGAAACTTTCTTAATATCTTCTTTTGAATACACGGAAGACATTTTTTTCGTTTCTTTAGCATCTTTCTTTGAACTGCTGTTGCTTTGTGAAACATCAATTTTTGATAAATCGGGATACATGGAAAGTGATTTTTTCTGCTCAAATTTATATCCCACATTGAATAATAAATCTTCGCTTAAAGGTTTTCCGATTAATTGTAAACCCACAGGCAACCCTGAAACCATTCCTGATGGTACAGAAATAGCCGGTAAACCGGATAAATTCGGTATTACAGTCGTTACATCGCTTAAATACAATTTCATCGGATCAGTTGTTCCTTCACCAAATTTAAATGCAACTTCAGGTGTTGTCGGTGTTGCAATAACGTCATATTTCATAAAAATTTTCTGCATTTCTTTCATTATAAAGGTTCTTAATTTCTGTGCTTTAAGATAATACGCATCATAATATCCTGATGACAGAACAAAGTTTCCGAGTAATATACGTTTCTTAACTTCTTTACCAAAACCCTCAGTTCGTGAAGCAAAAAGCATTTCTTCATAATTTTGTTGTTTTTCACTTCGTAAACCATATTTCACACCATCGTAACGGGACAAATTAGAACTGGCCTCAGCCGTAGCAATAAAATAATAGGTGGAAATAATATATTTAATTGCGGGAAAATCAACTTTATCAACTGTTGCACCTAACTCTTTTAAAGTGTTTAATGAAGCTTCAAAATTAGTTTTAACAGCATCACTCACCCCTTCACCCATGAATTCAGGAAAATAGGCAACTTTTAACCCCTTAATATCTTTATCAATATTTTTAGTATAATCACCATCGTAGTTATAGAATGACGTGGAATCTTTTTCATCTTTTTTAGCGATGTAATTGAGAAGAAATGCAGAACCGTATACATCATTTGCAAATGTTCCAATTTGATCAAGTGATGATGCATACGAAACAAGCCCTGATCGTGAAACCAGCCCGTAGGTTGGTTTTATCCCGACAACGCCGCAGAATGAAGCCGGCTGTCTTACTGAACCGCCCGTATCGCTTCCAAGTGCCAATGGAACCATGCCTGATGCAACAGCAGCGGCAGAACCGCCTGATGAACCACCCGGAACTCTATGTATATCATGAGGATTTTTTGTTTTTGTGTATGCCGATGTTTCACAGGTTGAACCCATCGCAAATTCATCCATATTCGTTTTTCCGATAATTATAGCCCCGGCCTCACGCAGATATCGTACCGAGGTTGCATCATACGATGGTTTATAACCTTCTAATATTTTTGAACCGCATGTCGTTTCAATACCCAAAGCAACTATATTATCCTTCAAAGCAACCGGTAAACCGTCAATATCACTGCGTTGTGTACCGCTTTTTCGTCGTGTATCACTTTCTTCTGCAAGTTTAATAAGTTTTGCTTCTTCATCAACGCTGATAAAACATCCCAAAGCTGAATCGAATTTATGTATAGAATTAATTGATTGTCGCATTATATCAACGCAGGTTATTTTTTTATTTTTTAAACTATCAATCAGATCTTTAAATGCAGTTTTAGCAACATCAATCATACGAACCCCTTTAATAAGAAATAATTCACTTATGAAACATATTTAATACTATAATGTTTGAAAAATGTAAATACAGGCTTTTTAAAATATTAAAATTCAGCTGTTTTAAACGCTCTCGGAAAAGCAATGACATCACGAATATTCTGCATTCCCGTTATAAACTGGATAAGCCTTTCAAAACCAAGCCCGAAACCTGCATGAGGAACACTCCCGAATTTTCTTAACTCAAGATACCACCAGTAATCCTCTTCATTCAGACCGCATTCTTTAATACGCGCACACAGTTTTTCGTAATTATCTTCCCGCTCACTGCCGCCGATTATTTCACCCAGCCTCGGAACTAATATATCCATAGCCCGGACTGTTTTACCATCATCATTCAATTTCATGTAAAACGCTTTAATTTCTTTGGGATACCCGGTAACAATAACCGGTTTTTTATAGACAACTTCGGTAATATATTTTTCATGTTCAGACTGTAAATCAATACCCCATTGAACAGGATATTCAAATTTCACTCCCGATTTCAATAAAATATCAACTGCGTCAGTATAAGTAATTCTTTCAAATTTATTTTCAATGACTACTGCTAAATTACTCATGAGGTCTGGTGAAATATACTGAGTGAAAAAATCAAGATCATCTTTACATTCCTTCATAACATACGACACAATCGATTTAACAAACTTTTCTGCAAGATCCATATTTCCAAATATATCACAAAATGCCATTTCAGGCTCAATCATCCAGAATTCTGCAAGATGCCTTGTTGTATTTGAATGTTCAGCTCTGAATGTCGGCCCGAATGTATATATTTTCCCCAAAGCAGTAGCCATTATTTCGCCTTCCAACTGCCCGCTTACCGTAAGACCTGCTTTTTTACCGAAAAAATCTTTTGAATAATCAATTTCATTCGTTGTTTTACCATTGGAGTCTTTAATAAACGGTATTTTTTCAAGCTCTAGCGTTGTAACCTGAAACATTTGCCCGGCACCTTCGCAATCACTTGCCGTAATAACCGGGGTCTGGATGTAATTAAAGCCACGCTCCTGAAAAAATGTATGTATTGCAAAACACGCTGCATTTCGTACCCGCAACACTGCCGCGATAGTATTGGTTCTTGGTCGCAGATGACCGATTTCACGAAGATATTCAAGGGTATGTTTTTTCTTTTGAAGGGGATACTCATCAGGCGATGCCACCCCGAGCACTTTTACTGATTGCGCTTGAATCTCGAATTTCTGTTTACCGCCTTGTGAAGCAACAAGATTTCCGACAACTTCAACACTCGCACCGGTTGTTAATGTGCTGATTGTATCAGAATAACCGGGAACTGTATCATTAATGATAATCTGTAAATTTTGAATTGTCGAACCGTCATTGAGTTCAATGAAACTGAATGTTTTTGACTCACGCTTAGTCCTGATCCACCCGTAAACGGTTAATCCCGTTTTTTCTTCCGTGTAATTTAGTATTTCTTTTATTGAATTGGTATTATACATCTATTTCTCCTCTATCTTTTTAGCGTAAACAGGGTACACCCCGGAAAGTAAATTAGTATCAAATTTTCTCTTTAAATAGTGTATATAGAGCCTCATGCAAAAAAGCAACAATATGACTACTTAGGAAATAGTAAGATTTGTCACGCGGAGCTAATGAGAACGCAGAGGAAGAGTATTTTACTTGAACTAAAAACAAAATTCAAAACCCTGCGACCTCTGTGTCTCTGCGTGAAACACTCCAATACTTTCTTGCATTAGGACTTTCAGTCAGTACGGCTATAACATCTACAATGGATATATACCATTTTTCCTGTTTTTCATCCCAAAGAGTTCGTATCTTTTTATCTTTGAATGGTTGAATGGTATTTTGTTTCTTCATTATTTTCTCTTTTCTTTTCTTTCCATTACTTTTCAGTTTTACTTTTCTTAGCGGCTTTACTTATTACAATTGTATCATCTTTTAATGAAACGACGATATGATCACCTTTTAGAAAATCTCCACCGATTATTTTTAAACTTATTTCATTTTCTATATAGTTTTCAATAACCCTTTTTAGCGGTCTCGCACCAAATTCAGGTGTGTAGCCGAGTGTTGATATTTTATTATAAATTGATGTATCAAATGTTATTGTATAACCGCTGTTTTTTATTCTTACTTCGAGTTTCTTCAATAATAAACCGGTTATCTGATCAATATGTTCTCTTTCCAGCGGATGAAATACAATAATATCATCAATTCTATTTAAAAACTCAGGTTTAAAGAACTTCTTTGTTTCTTCTAATATTTTTTCTTTAATTAACCCGTAACTGCTGTTTTTTGTATTTGTTCCGGCAAAACCTATTTTTTTCTCTAAATCAAAAATATGAGCAGAACCCAAATTTGAAGTCCCGATAATAATTGTATTTTTAAAACTAACTTCAACACCCTGACTATCGGTTAAACGACCTTCATCAAATATCTGAAGAAGAATATTAAAAACATCCTCGTTTGCTTTTTCCATTTCATCAAGTAAGACAATCGAAAATGGATTTCGTCTGACTCGTTCTGTTAATTGCCCGCCCTCTTCATAACCAACATACCCCGGAGGTGAACCGATAATTTTTGATACTGAATGTTTTTCCATGTATTCTGACATATCAAGGCGTACAATTTTTGTTTCATCATCAAAAAGGAATTCCGCCAGAGCCTTTGACAATTCTGTTTTACCGACACCGGTTGGACCAAGAAATAAAAATGCACCGATTGGTCTGTTTGAATCTTTAAGCCCTGCTCTATTTCTTCGTATCGCATTTGAAACAGCTACAATTGCTTCTTCCTGACCAATTATTCGTTTATGAAGTTTATCTTCCATTGTTTTAAGTTTATTTGATTCGGTTTCAACAATTCTATTTAACGGAATACCTGTATTCTGACTGATGACCTCGGCAATATCTTCTGCCGTGACCAGATTTTCATTCCCCGCTTTTGTTTTAATCCAGTCATTTTTCAGCTCTTTCAATCTATTATCAATAGCATTGATTTTCTTCTGAACTTCTACAACAAGATCCAGCTCATTCTTCCCGAAAGCATCAGATTGCTCCCGCTTCAAAGCGGTTTTTTCTGTTTCAAGCTTTTTCACTTCCGGTGGTGTAGTAATAAGAAAAATATGCTTTCTAGCACCTGCCTCATCAATCAGATCAATTGCTTTATCCGGCAGTTGTCTTTCACTTATATACCTGTCCGATAATCGCACCGCCAATTGAATTGCTTCGTTATCGTACTTTACTTTATGATGATGTTCATACTTTTCTTTAACACCTTCAAGGATTTTAATAGCCTCATCAACCGTTGGTTCATCAAGAATAATAGGTTGAAATCTTCTTGATAATGCTTTATCTTTTTCAATTGTTTTTTTATAACTGTCTGTTGTTGTTGTTCCGATAATCTGAACCAGACCTCGTGCTAATGCTGGTTTTAATATATCCCCGGCTTTAATATTACCACCGCCATTTGCATCAACAAGTGTTTGTAAATCATCAATAAACGCAATCGCCCTGCCATTAGAACTCACAAGAGCATCAACAATTGCCTTCATACGTTCTTCAAATTCACCTTTAAATTTAGCACCGGCAGTTACCTGTGTCATATCAATTTGTATAATTTTCTTATGCAAAAGAGTCTCAGGAACTCTTGAATTGATAATAAGTTGTGCTAATCCCTCGATTAATACGGTTTTTCCGACACCGGGATCACCAATGATTATAGGATTATTTTTTGTCCGCCTTGCAAGGATCTCGATAATTCGTGCAATATCTTTTTCCCGACCGATAACAGGATCAAGTCTGCCCTGCTGTGCAAGTTCAGTAAGATCGGTTCCATATACTTTAAGAAAATTTTCCTGACTTTCTGAATCACGGGAATTGATTGTTACACCGTTTCGTAATGTTTCTAACGCCTCTAAACATTCCAGATAATTTAACCCGAGATCCGTTAGAATTTTTGATGCAGGCATGATTTCGGTATTAAAGAAAGCAAGAAACAACGAACCTGTTGAAATATATTTATCATTCAATTTTTTGGACTCATCCATAGCAAGTTCAAAAACCCGTTCAACTTCAGGACTCAAGGTAATATTTACCACATCGGTTGGCTCATCATTTTTAGGTTGCAGAGCATAAATTCTTTCTGAAATAGCATCGATTATTTTAACCGGTTCATTCACAATATCTTCGATTATTCGCTGAACTATTGATTCGTCCTGTTCTAAAATCCCGAGCAATATAAATTCAGGAGTAAAAACTGTTTGCCTTAAATTAGCAAGCTCCATAGTTCCGATATTAATTGCATGAATTACTTTTTCTGTAGAATTTCTTAAATATTTTTGAAACAATGTAAACTCCTATAACACATAGTATACTGCAGCTCTTGCAAAAGTTACTCAACAAAACTTGATATATCAAAAAAAACATCCCAACGAATAGAATTTGGATTAATAGGGATATTATTGATTATCAATTTTTCATCTTTAAAAATTGAATAATAACACCCGTTTCTTGAATAATGCGCTGCTACCCTGTCCATACTCAGGATATCAGAGAAAACCCATTTATTACCTGTTGTATAAATCCACTTTCTATTATATTGAATTGTAATTAAAAATACAGCTTTAGAAAAATCAGGTTCCTTATACTTTCTCAAATCAAGGTTACTAACCGGATTAATTTTCTTTTCCAGCAAAAGAGCATTTTGATGCTCTAATGAATACCTCACATTATCAGGAATTTGCTTTCTCGTCAATGGGGTTACAAAATAACCCTGGCAGTCAATATCCATTTGATTGAATGTATAATAATAGAAGAAAGCAATTGATTTATAATCACCTTTTTTATTATAAAACAAATCATATGGGTTTGTCCAATCAGAATTAATTGAATATTCATCAACTATTTTGAAATTTAAATTAACGAACTTTTGTAGCTTATCAAAAATATCTTCTGTTGTTCCATATTGTTTTAACTGTTCAACAAAATCATAATACATTTTCATTTTTTCTGTGTCATTATATCTTTTTGAAAATTCAAACCGAACTTTATCAAGAACTCTTCGTAACTCAACTTCTTCACTACCGGTTAGATTTTGCCTTAAATAATATTCATTACCATTTCTAACAATAAAAGAACTTTCAATTACTCGAAAATCATTATCTCCTGCCAAATCAAATTTAATTTTTTCATAATCAGCTGAATTTAAAATAAATGGCAAATCAGGTTTGGTTGATAATGTACCGGTTAACTTATCCAATAAAAGTTTAACTGCGATTCCGGAAGCGATTTTATCATACTCATCAATTTCTTTATAAGTATTATACCGCTTATTATAAAAATTAACATACGAATATACTATTATATCATCATAACTGCCCAGTGAAAAATCTATTTCAATGTTTGCGACTAAATCCTTAATTGAATACATAACTGGTGATATCTTCATTATTATTTGGTTATTAAAACTAAAACTATCACCAATAAATAATAAGGAATTAAGTCGTGATTTTTCAATACTGTTTAATATAACCCGATGAGTTTGCGCTTTATCAACATTACGCAATAAATTAAAACCGCCATCAATTTGAATAGATTTGTTTTCATACACATCCAGAAAATGATACACATCTTTATGAATCATTTGCACGCTAATTTGTGCGAAAATGGCTGATGAAATAAAGAGAAACATGAAAATCATTATTTTTTTTTCTAACATAATTTTATTATCGTAAAACTTACCCATTTTCTTTATTTTGTTATACAATAAATACATGGAGAAAATGAAATAAATGTTGATAACAAATACAAATATTGAATTACTGAAAAAAATTATATCAAAATATGACAACTTCGCAATTCTACCTCATTATAATCCTGATCCCGATGCATTAGGAAGTGCGTTTGCAATTAAGTTTATTATCAACAAGATTTTTAAAAAACAGGCTGATATTTACTACCAGGGAATAATCGGTCGTGCTGAAAATAAAATCATGATCGACATTTTAAATATACCATTAATTGAGATAACTGATGATGAGCAAATATGTAATAAACCAAATATTTTACTTGATACGCAACCCGGAACGGGAAATAATCCTCTTTTGAAAAACAAAAAACCAATAATGATATTTGATCATCATCCGGTTAAATTACGTTCCAAGTCTGTTGAATATGCCGATGTACGAACAGAATTTGGTTCAACCTGCACTTTATTATATGAATATATAAAGGCATTTGATTTAAAACCAACAATTAACGTTGCCACCGCCATGTATTATGGTATTCAAACTGATATTGTCGGTGAAGGCAGAAATGGTGATAAAATTGATTACAGTGCGTTGGAGAGTTTATCAAAATATATAAACAGGCATAAATTATATTCAATTGAAAACCCGAAACTTCCTTTTGATTATTACGTTAATATTAATAAAGGTTTAAAAAACAGCGTTATTTATGACGACTTTATTGTAACAAGTCTCGGGCAAATTACGAATCCTGATTATGTCGGTGAAATAGCAGATTTTCTCATTCGATTTGAAAAGGCGAATTTAGTCCTCGTTGTTGGCGTACATAACAATCTTATTCAATTATCGTTTAGAAGCCAGTCAAAAAAAGTAGACTCGGGGCTTACATTAAAAAAAATTGTTGGTGGCCTGGGTTCTGCAGGAGGGCATCATAAAAATGCCGGCGGACGGATTCAGTTTGATGATAATGATGACGGGAATAAAATAATTAATAAAATTATTACCCGGTCACTAGAGCTTATTCATGGTAAAATCATGACCGGTATTCCTTTTCTTTCTCTTGGTGATTATTTTAAATTATAGATAGGAGCAGTTAATGGCCGTAAAAAACTTTATTCTGGATACTAATGTAATTCTTCATGACTCAAACTGTATTTATTCATTTAAGAAAAATAATGTCATTATACCAATGGTTGTGCTTGAAGAAATTGACAAATTTAAAAAAGGTGATGAATTAAAAAATTTTCAGGCTCGTCATTTTACGCGTGTTGTCGATGATTTATATTCAAATGTTGATTTTAAAAAGGGTGCTAATCTTGGTGTTGACCGGGGCACGTTACGAATTATTGCAGGTAATGATGACTCTACATCAGTAATAAAAAAATACTTTCTTGAAGATATTGTCGATCACAGGATTTTAGCATTAGCATATAATCTTATAAATACTGATAAACTTGAAAATGTTATTGTTGTTTCTAAAGATATTAATCTGCGAATGAAAGCAAAATCACTTGGGATTCCGGCTGAAGATTACACTACCGGTCAGGTTGAAAGTGTTGAAGAACTCTACAAAGGTAAAAAAATCGTTGAAGATGTAAATGCCGAGTTAGTTGACCGATTCTATAAAGAAAATGAAATAGATGCACATGATCCGGCAATTGCACAGTTAAAGTTTGTTTCTAATGAATATGCGGTTTTAAAATCTCAACAGAATTCCGTTTTAGTCCGTTTTGATGCCATTACCAATAAATTCAGAAAAATCGATAAACGCTTTGCATACGGTATTAAACCCCGAAATTCAGAACAGATGTTTTCTATGGATGCGTTACTTGATAATAACATACCGATTGTTGCGTTGTCGGGTAAAGCCGGTACGGGAAAAACACTTCTTGCTCTGGCTTGTGCACTTGAATTACGAGCTGATTACAAGCAGATTTATCTGGCACGACCGATTATACCGTTAAGTAACAAGGACATCGGGTATTTACCGGGAGATATTAAGTCAAAACTTAATCCTTATATGCAACCATTATGGGATAATCTGAAAGTGATTAAAAATCAATTTGGTGAGAGCGATAAAGAGGCTCAAAAAATACAGGAACTTGTCGATTCTGCGAAACTGGTTATTGAACCGCTTGCTTATATTCGAGGAAGAACACTGGATAAAATATATTTCATTGTGGATGAAGCACAAAATCTTACCCCCCATGAAATTAAAACGATTATTACCCGTGTTGGTGAAAAAACGAAAATTATATTCACCGGTGACCCGTATCAAATTGACACACCTTATCTTGATTCAAAATCAAACGGGCTGTCATACTTAATCGATAAGTTTGCCGGACAAAAACTATTTGCCCACATAACACTTGAAAAAGGAGAAAGATCGGAACTTGCCGAACTTGCAAGTAATTTGTTATAAAACGAAACAAAAATAGAACATTAACAGATTCTTAACAATTATCTTATATAACATTAACAAATAACCGATAAAAGAATGACACTAAATACTAATTTCTTAGGAGAAATATTATGAATTTAAATGCATTGAGAATTTTAGTTACTGTTGCACTTTTTTCTTTAACGGTAACAATATTTGCACAGGATGAGAAGAAAGATGATAAACCGGCATTTCCCGGCAAACCTGGTCTTGAATTTAAACAGACACTTCATTCAGGTGATGCAGGTAATATGGTTACAAAGTCTGAAGGTGCAGAAGCACAGGTGTATTCAAAGACTGAATTTAAGGGACAGATTGCATTTAAACTTGCGGACGGGTTATATACGATAACTCCATGGGCGAAAGAAAGACTTGATTTGTATTTTAACTATACAACTCTTAATTTAACTGATTCATCAGGTGATACGGTATCTATGTCAAGCCCTGCGTTTGATGCTCGAAACAGATTTGAAATCGGTTTTAATAATGATATTGCAATAAAAGATATTATTAAAATTTCAGTTAATCCGGCTTTTAGAGTAGAAAACAAACTTTCTGCAAAAGTAAAAGAAAGTAATGCAGACTTAACATTTACAAACGGATTTGGTCCATCTGTTGCAAAGTTTTCATTTATGCCTTCACTTAACCTAGGATATGCATATTCTATGGGATTCAGCTGGTCATTTAATAGTACACTTTTTCTTCACATGTACCCGATTATGGATCAGGCAAAAAATGATAAAGGTGAGTTAACTAATGACGGGAAATCTATACTCGAATCACTTGAGTTCGAAGGTACTTATAATATCGGATTTAATATACTTAAACCGTTAGATATTAAAGATTACAGTCTTACGATATTCGTTGAAGAGTATACTGATAATGTATTCAAGGGTGAAAACTATGTATCAACAGTTACATATGATGGGAATAAACATAAAGTTTCCGGATCATATGGTTTTGATAACAAAATCGGTCTTAGTTCTAGTTTTTATGGGGTAACTCTTGTTGGGAATTCATTTATCAGAATCAAGGGTGCTATTGATGATATCGATACAAACGGATCTGATGTATTTGCAGGTTTACAGGTTGGCGGATCAGTTAAAGTTGATAAGTTCAGCTTTGGTGTTACATACACCGGTATGCAACAGGTTTGGTTAGGTTCAGCTAAAAATGATAGCGGACTGTACGAACCACGAGCAACAAAAGACACAGATTTAAAATACTGGAATAATTTAATTGAAGGTTACTTCAGCATAAAACTATAATAAATATTGAAGTATTTCTCTTAAAAGACCACAAAGATTTAATCCTTTGTGGTCTTTTTTATTTGCAAACAGTATTTTTTACTGAATGTCATACTACTACCCCAGCTCGTGACGCGTTCACAGATATCATTTGATTTCTCAATTAAAAATGAGTATAGTAGAGGCTCTTGCAAAAATCAAGGGTACTTGATTTTGCGTACGCCATATGCGATATAATCGCATTAGCCCCTGGTCGTAATGGGTACATTACTGCTCGGGCATGCACCGGGATAGCTTCTTGCAAAAATTCGGGATAAAAAGAGTATTTTTGCATGAAGCTCAGTATTTAAGGAGTAACCAAAGTGGATTTTAAACAAGTTTTATCACTATTTATTATTGATCTCAACAACCATAAAATCGACTATGGGTTAATCGGCGGATTTGCAATGGGTTTGTTAGGCTTAAACAGGTCAACAGTTGATCTTGATTTTCTTATAAATATAGATGATATATCAAAAGTTAAAAACTTTCTTATTAATATAGGATATGAGTTACTTTATGAGTCAGAGAATGTGCTTCAATTCGTATCACCTTTATCTGACTTCGGTGAGATAGACATCATTGTTGCAAAAAGAGAAATTAGTCTTACTATGTTAAAGAATATACAAAAGTTTACTATTTTAAACAACAGCGTAGAGATCAATGTTTTGTCTCCTGAAGATATTATTGGGCTTAAGCTTCAAGCAATAAAAAATGATAAAGAAAGAGAGGTAATTGATCTTAATGATATAAAGTTTTTAATCAAAAATCACCGGTTAAATCTCGATAAAATAAAAGAATATGCTAAGATTCTTAATATGAAAAGTTATATTGACACAATAATCGAGGATGTGCATAATGAAAACTAATAAGGAAATAGTACCATGTATCGATTTCAAGAAAATCAAACCAATTAAAATAAATACTCCTGACCAGTTTTTAAACTTTCTTGATTTCTACAATGATTTCATTAATCATAAAGTTAAAAAGTTCAAACCAATTAAGGGCGATTTTATATTATAATATGATATAAGAGGCTCTTGCAAAAATCAAAACGGAAATTTAGAGTACTAAATATTCCCGCTTGATGAAAAAAAGAGTACTTTTTTTATGCGTCCGCCGTTACGCAATAAAATTGCGTTTAAGGTAGCTTCATGCAAAAATTCGAGATAAATAAGGGATTTTTGCAAGAAACTCATAATATTGCAATTAACTTCTCAAATCACTTAACAGGAAAAAAATGCTTAAAAAAAAAGAGGTAATTATTTGAAAAAGTTACAATCAGTTTATTCAAAAGGAGCGTTTTTGTTTTTCTTTGTCCTTGCAATATCATGTAATGATAAAGAAGTAAAAACAGCTATTCCAATACAAAGAAATAGTGAAACGGTTTTGTACAAAATCGCTATTTATGGCGACTCGCGAACCGGACATGATATTCACAGAAAAATTGTTAAAAACATAGAGAATGAAAATCCTGAAATAGTTGTCCATACAGGCGACATGGTTAATGACGGTAGCGTACAAGCTGAATGGGACAATTTTAATGAAATCACTAAAACTCTGCGAAATGGTCGTGATGTTTACACAGTCATTGGAAATCATGAAAAAAATTCACCACTTTTTTACAGTAATTTTGGAAAACTACAAAGTGACAAGTGGTTTTCTGTTGAAAAAGGTAATGCTGTCATGATATTTCTGGATACTTCATTTTCAGCAATTGATCCTTCAAGCGATCAATTTATCTGGCTTTCAAACATACTTTCACAATCAGAAGGAAAAATGAAAATTGTGTTTTCACATTATCCGATATTCAGTACGGGGTATCATGGTACTGAAAGAAAACTTTCGGCTGATTTACCGGCATTATTTGAGAAATATAAAGTTTCCATGTATATTTCAGGCCATGAACATAATTATGAGAGAATAGAAAAAAATAAAGTGGTATATCTTATCGCCGGTGGCGGTGGTGCACCTTTACGCGGACAATTCAGGTCGTTACCGGAAAGTAAAATTTTTCTGAAATCATACCATTATGTGATACTCAATATACAGGAATCATCAATTATAACTGATGTGTATGATGATAATGGAAGACTTATTGATAGTTTCTAAAAAATAATCAACATTTTTTAAACCTTTATGCATTAACCGGTATCTATATAGTTGAATGCCTAAAATTAGTTAAATAAAAGATGGAGAATTATTATGAGAAAGATGGTACTGTTTATTTTCATCGGAACAATTGTTATCTCAATATTTTCGTGTAATGTTACTGAAATCGCAAACGATAATCCTTTGCCTGTTGAGAATGAAATCAAAAGAGATGAAGTTATACAAATACCTCCGGAGAAAATACTACTTTCGCTGATAAAGGAAAGTATAAACTGTGCTATTAATAACTGTGTATATTCTCTTTATAATAATAACAAAGACTATCTGCCAGGTTCAGAACCGGTTTTAGTCACTATACCCGGTAAAGAAGCTGGCTCTCTTGACCTTAGTTCGATAATACTGAGTGATCTTTCAACTGATAGATATGAAATGACACTTACATTTAATAACTTTTCATATTCAGCAGATTTTAGTATTGATTCAGGTGAATTGAAGGTTACTTATACAGTTGTTAATGGTTCTGTGTTATATGAGGCTTTTAATATGATGGTGCCTGAAACTACCACGAATAGAGTAATCAAAGGAAATCTTGAAATAACTGACAAACAAAATAAACATACATTTAGTATTGATGGGTCTGATCAGATTTCAAAGTGTTTTCGTGGTGTAGCAGGTTATAATCAAACTTTTAATTATACCTATATACTTGATGGCGAAACATCGAGTGAAAATCATAATAATTCATTTACTGAAAGTGAACAATTTACTGTGATGTTTGTTATTGTCAACAGTATAAACCATATAATGACTCAAGGGCTCACTGTATCAACTGAAAATATCGATAAAAAACTGACAATGAAGACTCCTGTTCTTACAAACTTTGATGCAGGATCATTAACAATGGATATTAAATCACAATCAGTAACAGATAAGGCATTTGAAGTTCTATATACAGGTGACTTTAAAGATTTGAGTGACAAAAATTTTATGGGTTTAGAAAATGTTAATGGTACAGTTTCGTCTTTAAATAGTAAATATTTTAACGGAAATACATATATGAGAATGTCATCAAAATCACTTGAGTTTAACATTAAATCTTTACCCCAATTAACGTCGGGTAATTACTCCTTTGATTTGGAAATAGAAACAATCTTAAAAGACGGTGTTGAAACCATAAAGTCAACAGGGGTATTTATGATACATAATAAAACATGGTATTTACAGTCTGAATCGATTGTGAATGGCAATTAAAATTAGTAACATATAGACTAAAACAGACTGAGGCTCTTGCAAAAATCATGAGTACATGTTTTTTGCTTCCGCCTTACGCAATATAATTGCGTAAGAAGTAGCCTCATGCAAAAATTCGAGATAAAAAGAGTATTTTTGCAAGAGGCTCGACTGAATCTATTAATGAGAATCAGTCTGTTTTAATCTTTATTATTCAATCCTCTTTAGTTTCTGTAATGATTTGTCAATTACAACCAGTGAGTTACCAATAATACTGAATGCAATAGCTAAACCGGCAATAATTATTAGTACATTACCAAAAGAACCGGCACCATCAGGATAGTTTTTGTTTGGTATTAAAAACCAATATGGATAAAAACCATCTATTTGGGCTCGAAGCAATGATAAAAATGCAAAAAGCACCGGATACCCTATCCACAATAACGTGTCACTATGTCGATAATTACCTTTCGGTTCAAAGATGAGCCAATTGAATTGCATCCCGATCGGTACTATATAATGCAATAAAATATTTGATGCTAATAACACTCCTACCGGATGGTATATTTTAGATAATAAAAAATGAAAAACAAGTCCGGTAACAAGTATCCAGATTGTTGCACCACTTTTCAAAGTAACAAGCCAACGAGGAGGATTTGCCCGATTTACAATATTCAACATTAAAATCAGAGCTACAATAATATTACTCTGAATTGTAAAATAAGAAAATATATTTAAACCAGTAAAAGGGCCTTTTTGAAATGAAATTTCAAGAACAACACCTGTAATGGCAGATAGTATAATTACAATTTGAAATACAATCCACAATACTATTTTCATGGTTAATCCTTTTTTAATAAGATACAGTATCAGTTTAAATAATTTAAAACAATAATTTTTGAAAAGTATCAGGAAAAATTACCACCGACACACACCTAATACGCTTGACAGTTTATCATTTTATCGTATAATCATACTATGGAAAATAAATATCACTTTATAGCGAATGAGATTAAAAGAAATCTTGAAAATATTAATAAGATAACTGATATGCTTCACGATCAGGAGCCGGCTTTATATACAACATATAGTCATACTGTCCCAATAACAAAAACAAATGCTTTTAATATAAATCTCTCTCTCGATGATGTTGATGATATATTTGATGATTTCGATGATAACCCCGAGATAATTGAAACTCGTACGATTTCAGATGACTTTATTGATGCAATAAAAGTAAGATACAGGCATTCTATAAAAGAACTTTATATTCACATGATATTCCCTGTTTTTTTCAAAAATTATGTAGATGAAAAAACAATTATTGCAACTTTACAACAACAAATACATTTGAAAAGAAAAGTTTTCAATGTTTCACTTATTTATAAACTTATACTGGTTATCAGTTATTTAATAATCGGAGTTGCTTCTCTTGTTAACATACAACAGATCGAACGAATGCTTGGATTATTCTTTAATATGCAGAATAGAGGATACGGGGAACTTATTATGATTTTGGGCTGGGTCGGCATGTGGGAAGGTATTACCCGGACCGTTGATTTCTGTACAAACGATCTGAAAAAGATAATTTTCTGGAATAAACTCGATAAAGCAACATTTGCATTTATATATAAATAGATGTCTTTACTAAAACCAATAAGTTATTTATGTATCCATTATATTAAGGATAAAGATAATAAGATTATTGACTATGTTATAAAATGTTTGACTGGAACACTAGTACAAATAATTTCTTACTGTTTTAGTAAACATAATCTGTTTAAACTTTGTTTTATCCTATTAAATTTAACGAATATTCTCAACCAATGCAAACAAAGATCAATTATAATTATTGTTGCAATCTGTTACTAAAAACAGTATATTTATTCTATGGAATATATCAAACCCTGGTCAGATATTTTTATCAAGTTTCTATTTGGTACTATTGAAAACAACGATATACTACTTTCGTTCATCAATGCAGTATTGCAAAGTAAAGGTTATGATAGAATTGTACAGGTAGAAGTTAAAAATCCTTTTAACGTAAAAGAATTTCAACTTGATAAAGAATCAATTCTCGATGTAAAAGCAGAGGATGAAAACGGCAGACTCTATAACATTGAAGTTCAAGCTGTCGAGCAGGGGTATTTCGTAAATCGCAGTTTGTACTATTGGTCAACTGTCTATGCAAGTCAGCTCAAAGAAGCACAAGTATATTCAACGTTAACTCCTGTAATTTCAATAAATCTTCTGAATTTTAATCTTTTTGAGACAATTGAAACTTTTCATACACTTTTCTTACTTCAAGAAAAAGATTTGAATCTGATTTTGACCGATCATTTATCAATTCATTACATAGAATTAAAAAAACTTCATGAAGTTCATTCGACACTGGAAAAGTTTCTTTACTGGATTAAATATGAAGGAAAGGAGGATGCTATGCTTGCAACACTCATTAAAGATAATGAAGTTCTTAATAAAGCTCATAAACAATATGAGAAATTCAGCTCTGATGACACAATGCGTGACTTGTATTTACGACGTGAAATGTATGTACGTGATACATTATCAGCTATCGAATATGCAGAAAAACAGGGTGAATTAAAAGGTAAGATTGAAGGTAAGATTGAAGGTAAAATCGAAGGTAAAATCGAAGGTAAAATCGAAGTAGCTAGAAAATTGCTGAATCAAAATGTATCTATTGAACTTATTGCTGATGTAACCGGATTATCAGTTGAAAAAATTCAATCTTTGAAGTGAAGTTAACCATAACATAAAGAAGTATTCAAATCATGCATACAGCTTAGCAGAGCTTTTGTAAGAAGTGCCGATTTACAACGGCACTTCTTAAAACTAATTCCTCCTACTTTCGCAGGAACTTAGGATCAAAAATATTAAGTATTACCGGCAAAAGCATTAACGCTCCCAGTGATGATGTTACCATAACAAGTGATGCTAATATCCCGAGATGAATTAGAGGAACAAAACTTGAGAATAACATAACCGCAAACCCCAATCCAACGGCAGATGCATTAAATACAATTGCTTTACCGGATGTTAAAAGAGCTTTTGTGGTTACAATTTCAAGATTATCTGATTTCATTCGCTGCTCTTTGTAGGAAGATAGAAAATGAATTGTATAATCAACACCGATTCCGACTGCTATTGAGGCAATCAGTGCAGTTCCCATATTCAATGGTATATCCAATAGCCCCATAAGACCAAAATTGAAAATGACAGAAACACTCAGTGGTATAATACCGATTAATCCTGCATAGATTGATTTATGACTAAACGCAATAATACTGAAGACAAGAATGAATGATAAAAGAAGACTGTATATCTGGCTATTAACAACGATATCATTTAACGCATTGGTAATGTCAGATCCTCCCGACACAGATATTGTATAATTGGCCGGAAAATTTATTTTTGAAAAACTCTTAATATCTTTTATTACCGATCGTATAAAATACGGATCGCTTGTTGTCATAACCAAAGTCATTTTAGCAATATTTGGTGATAATGTGTCAACACCTGCATATTCTTTTAAATCACCTGAATATAATAGAAGATACTGAGTTATTAAACCTTTTAAATCTGATTGATTTTCAAGATTATATTTCACAGGGTCAAGCGGAATCTCATAAAAATCCTTTGGATTTTTTGAATCATAATGCATCACTTCATTTAACTTTTTTATAAAATCATGATATCCCATTATTTTTTTAATCTGCAGATAGTTTTCCTGTAACATTTCTGATAGTTTATCCATAGATGAAAGTATCTGTGGTTCTGCAAGGTCTCCGGGATTAACTCCTTTGATGGTAACATCAAGCATGTGTGTTCCGGCAAATGATTCATTAAGAAAACGGTCTGATGCGGTAACTGATGAGTCGTTTTTAAAATATTTTATCAGCTGACTATCGATTTTAATTTTTGTAATGTAATACATCGAAAAACCTACTACTAAAACAGTTACAATAATTATTATATATCTTCGCTTTAAAAGTCCATGATAAACACCAAGCATCAATTTAGTAATAAAATCAGGTTTATCGGAAACAACCACAATTTCTTTTTTCTTGAAATTTGAATGTTTAATAAGAAGAACTGAGGGTATAAAAATTATGGCTACCACAATTGCTGCGAAAATCCCGATTGATGTGTATAAACCAAAGTTTCTAAGCGTTTCCATCGGGGACGTCATGAATGATAAAAAACCTGCAATGGTTGTTAATGATGCAAAGAAAACAGGCGGAGCAACAGTATTTACTATATCCATTAAAATTTTTTTATGTTCCTCATTCGATACATTACCTGCTTTTTTCATTTCCTCATAATAATGAGTAATGATGTGAATACCATAGGCACTGCCGACAGCAATTAATATAACCGGAATGGATGTTCCGATTAAATCAATTCGTTTCCCTGATATAACCATAAGTCCGACAGCCCATATCGTACTTATCAAAACGCCGGTTAACGGCAAAATAACACCGCTTATTTTTTTAAATGAAACAAGAAGTATCATCATTATTGCAAGAACGACAAACGGTATAAGAACAGCAAGATCTGAAATCATTAATGTACCGATGAGTAAAGTAATCGCCGGAAGACCGGAAATATTAATTTCAAGATTGTCATGGTTATAGGTTTTTATAATTTTTTCTATCTGGTTATATACCATTTCATGATGTTTTACTTTTGTATTATCAGCTAACATTACATAGATTGCAGTCGATTCTTCATTTTTTGAAAGCAGATTCAAATCATACATATCCCATGATGCTAACTTATTTCTGACAATGTCAAACTCAGCTTGCGTTCGTGGTACCCCATTTTTCTCAATATCAATAAGTGGTGAAATAACGATTCCTTCTGCAGTACCTTCAAGGAAATCGGTATTTGTAATTGACATTATTTTTTTCACAAGGGGATATTTCGATGGTAATGCGATATAGAATTTCTTTCTGTATGCTTTTGATTTTACGCCCGCAGCATTGACCGTGTGTAATTCAAAATTGTATGTTTCATCAAAATTGAGATTACCAATATGTATCTGTTTTTCATTTTTCTTCAGTGTTTCAATTTCTTTTCTTGAAATTTTCCATCGTGAAACAACGATTTTCTTAGCGGATGAATCATTAATTGCATCCCATGAAATAATAACACCATTTCGATCTTGTGTAAACTGAACATTTTGTAAGGCTTGAGGCGCTGTATTTGTCCCCATGCTTTTATTGGCATCAACCGGAGTTGCAGTGTCATTTGTATCAAAATCACCGAGTACATCAATTTCATCGGATCCTTGAGTCGTTGTTGCCGGTGTGTCAAAATCACCAAGTAATTCAGAATCAGCATTTTCCTGCGTTGAACTTTCAACAGCCTCTTTAATGACCGGTGAGAAAATATGTTCTGCTTCTTTTGTTATGTTATTAACAATTTCCATGTTTTCAGGAGTGAGAATTGAACCTTTTTTGCTTTTCAATCCAATAATTATTACACTTCCGGTTCCGAATATTTTACTGTTTTCCACATATGCAACACTGGAAGGATTATCCTCAGGTATCATTTTACTGACATCATTATCAATATTTGCTTTTGGCAAAAACAACGCAAATCCTATTGTAATCAGTGATATTATTACAATGTTAAGAAGGGGTCTTTTATACAAAAAGTTAAATTTCATGGTATATTCCTTTTATTATTTCGTTACAGTAAAAGCCCATTTGTATTCCACTTCAAGGAATATCTTATTATCTGCAGTAAAAACGCCAAATTGATCAGTTTCCCGGTCTAACGATATTTCTTCACCAACTTTATGCCATGAATATAAGAGATTTGCCCCGATTGTTATGTAGAATGAATCAAACGGCATAATTTTAAATGAAGGTTTGATAATTGCCGAACCGTATTTGGTTTCCCAATTATAATTATACAATAAAGGAACCATATATCCTGCTGTCAGCTCAGGTGCAAACATATCGTTGTGAAAAGGAAATTTCATGTTTACAATAAGCCCCTGATTTAAACCTGCATACTGCGATGAAAGTGAATTGGTAATTGCACGATAATAAAACTCTTCCATATACCCTTCATCACCGATTTTATTCACATCAGGTTTTCCATCGGCATAGTCATTATAGAATGTGTCATCAAAACCGACATTCCAGTTACCTGAATATTGAATATTTGCATAAAAACTATTATCAGGTCCGAAGTTGAAATCAGTTCCCAATGTCCATTCAAGTTTGTCATTTCGTATTTTATAACTGGTATTATCATAATCATCAGTCATCGAATATCCCGCTTCAAGCCATAAACCGACACCATTATTAAATACTTTTTTTATGTCAAAACCGATTCGGTGAATTCTTCGATATTGAAGTTGTATGGAGTCAATTGAATATATATTTTTGGAAAAACCATTAATAATAGGTAACATCAGTGCAAAAGTAGCCGGATTCTGAAGGATTAATAATTGTGCTAAATCTTCTTTAACAAGGGTAATTTCGGGTGTAGGAAATTTATCATAGTCATATAAATAACTGAATGAAAAATCAATAACACTTGTGTTGAAATTAAGTTTTCCACCTGCAATTGGTGTAGTAAAATCATATTTGTTGTAATCATACGAAATTGTTTTTCGCTGGTTTGTATTTATTGTACTAAGATACATCATTGTTAATGCTTTTTCCCCGTCATCATCATTGTTATCAGGCGGTGTAATCAGTCTTGTTAATAACTCGGCATTTGTCAATTCAGTGCGAATTGATTCTTTTCTAAACCCGTCGATTGATTGCAATTCTTTAATAAAATCTTTGGGATATAAACTCTGCTGGTAATAGGGCACATACACTGCTTCCATTGAAAACCAGTTAACCGGGTAAAAATTAACCGATGCTGATAATACACTTAGTTTTTCGCTGTCCACACCCATGCGGTAATCACGCGGGTTAATATTGTCTGTCGGGTTTAAACCGTCTGCTTTTCCCCAGCTGTATATTTGGAAACCGGCACCAATCTTAAATTTCCAGGGACTCCAGTAGAGTGCGTTTTCACCGGGAGTTGCGTTTATATAGGATGCAATATCGCCTGACTGGTTAAGAACAAGGTCAATATCCCATAGTGAAACGAGTTTTAAATCTGCATAATTGATAACCAAACCAACCTGATTGGAAAAATTCGGACTTTTTGCATACCCGGAGAAATTCAGATTGTCCGGGTCAACCGGCGCATTGACTTGAAAAACCGAATTGCCCTGCAGGGTTAGTTCAAATGCGTTTGTGTTAAAACCGGTTTGCGTGCTTTGTACGGTACTATCATCAATTGATGAAGAACCAAAGTCACCAAGAAGATCGTCAGAAATATCCTGGGAATAGATTGCCATTACTACACAAAGCGATAATATTACTATAAATAGTTTTTTCATGTTTTCCTCCGGTTTATTTTTCGAGGTTCTGGATGGTGAAAATAGCGCTGTTTAGGCCTGTATTTAATTTCACGTCACCAACCTGAATTCTTGTTTTAGTTCCTTCAATGTTGTTTACTACAAGAGTATCAGTTGGTATTATAACGCCGTCAATCACTTTTGTACTGAGCATATACATAGTTTTCCATAAGGTACCGTTTTTATCAAACGCTTCGGTTTTGTAAATGAAGTTGTCTGCTTTATTCTGGTAGGTTATTGATTTACTGTATGGTGATTCCGCATCTTTACTAACTTGTTCGATTACATAAAAACTCATTGTTTTAAATTGACTCTCTTTAAGTTCTGCGTTGTCATTTAACATTTTGTATGTGAAATCTTCAAACTCTTTACTTTCCATATCGTAATAGAAAAGATCAGAACCGACGAATTTACCTGTTTTATCTGATGATGAAATTTTTCTTGTTTTCTTCAACGCTGGTAAATAAATTCTCTGATCGTCACTGCCGGTTTTACTGCCGATAGTAAGAAATTTTGTATCCTTTACATCAGCCGGTGCCAGAAATCGCACAAAAGTATCACTGGTGTCACCATTATTTCGTTCAAACAATTCAAATTCTCTGACTTTCTGATTTTTATTACTGTCAATAATTGTCATCGTTGCTTTGCTATAAACATCATTTGAACCTTTTAAATCAAAGAATTTTTTTGCAGCTGTTGCTGCGTCATTTGCATACATTACACTTGCCATAAGTCCTAACGTTGCGATAAGTACATATTTTTTCATAAAATCTCCTGTAAAATATAATTAATTAATTTTGAAGTACAATTGCGTTAAATAATCTGTAACAAACATTTTGAAGTTTAACTTTAACCGGTTCGATATTATCCCAGTCGGTTTCAAGAACATACAAAGTGATTCTGCCCAGCATAAAATGGAAAAACTCGCCAAGGCGTTCATTTTTTTCCTGTTCACTTATAGGGCCGAGATCGATTTTCTCGTAAATGATTATTTCAGACAGGAAAACAATGATATCATCTTTATGAGTGTTATAACTTGAAAAAACATCCTTGATGATTTTTCCTTTAATGTTATCAAATGAGCCGAATAAAAGGGTTTTCATTTCAAGAAAAGTATCCGTTAGAAAAGAAATAAAATCCTGTAATTTTTCTTCAAAATTCAATTCGTTGTTGAAATAAACGGGTAATTTTTTTGTGTTTATTTCGGCTATTTTTTCATTCATAATATCAGTGAGTATTTCCTCCTTGCTTTTGTAATAAAGATAAATTGTGCCTTTGCCGATGCCGGTTTCATTGGCGATATCAGAAACGGATGTTTTTGCATAGCTGATTTTTTTGAATAACTCTAAAGCAGTGTCTCTGATTTTGTCTTTAAGATTTTCTTCCATTTTATAACTTCCTGCTATTACCTTATTCAATGACCAGTTTCGTTTTCGGTCATTGAATAATATCTATATGTATAATGCCAATTTTAAAAAATGTCAAATAGAATTTTAAAAAGTGTCAAATACTAGAGCCTCATGCAATTATTTTTTTTCACAACAACTACCGGTTTAACTATAAGTATCATAGCAGGTAATATAATTAATGCAGCAAAAGCCGTTGTCAACATAGAAAGTGACACTATCCAGCCAAGATTGAATATTATATTAAAAGAAGAAAGAGAAAGAACTGCAAAACCCGCTGCAACAGAAAAAGCATTGGATAAAACAGGTTTATAACAGGTTAATAATGCCTCTTTGACTGCCGGGAAATAATCACCCAATTCAATAAACGAAAGTTTAAACCTCTGATAGAAGTGTATTCCGTAATCAACCCCGACGCCTATACCTATGGATGCAATAATCGAAGTCCCCATATCAAGTTTAACATTTGCTAACCACATTACAGTAAAGTTAAACATAACAGCTGTGAAGGTCGGTAAAACTACCAGAAGCCCGGTGATAAACGATCTAAACAAAAGCGATAAAACAATTGTAACAGCAATAAGAGTCGTAGCAAGACTTATAATCTGACTGTCAATAATTATCTTACCAAAAATTACTCTAACAAAATGATTGGAAAACCTGACCTTAACATCATCAGCGAAAGGATTGTTTTTAAGATACTCTTCAATGTAACGAACAGTTTTAAGAAGCGCCTCATTACCTGAATCATCAATTCTAACATGAATGCAAAGTTTGCTATAATAAGGAGTAACCAAAGACTTTAATGCATCACCGCCATCCATTTCATATAAGAAAATAAGATTTGCAACCTGATTTTTACCGGGCACCTTTTCAGTTTTTAAAACCTTAACCTCATTTCCATCAATATTTTCAAACCCGGTAAATGAAACGGTTTCAACCAAATCAGGTATTCTGTAAAAGTCATCATCATTGTCATGTATCACAAAATTCAAATACTTTATATAATCAGTTAATCCATAAGTAAAACTGATATGTTCTGCCTTCTCAAGATAAGTTTGAAGTTTTTCAACTGCCTGAAGTACCTCAGGATCCTTCATTCTGTCTTCTTCATTAGTTTCAAGTACGATAAAAAGATTTGAAATCCCGCCCATAGTTTTATTAACATGTTCGGTTGCAATTCTAAAGTCATCATTTTTATGAAAGTATTTAACAACATCATTATCAACCTTTACGTTTAAAACCCCTATTACAGATACTGACAAAAGCACTACTACAGAAACAAGTATCAGGTATTTTCTTTTGAATATTACATCTGTGGCTTTACCCACGATTTTCTCACCGTAAGAGCCGGCATCTTTTATTGTAACAACCGATTTTCCTGTTCTGCTGAATGATAAAACTGCCGGTATGAATACAAGTGAAAAAAGCATAGCAATCATTACACCGAATCCAAGAAAAATACCCATGTTTTTTATAGAAACTCCGGGCGCTGAGATAAGTGAGAAAAAACCAATAGCCGTTGTAACCGAAGTAAGTATAATGGGAAGAGTGAGATTGCTCATTGTTTTTTTAATAGCTGCCTTAGCATCAAGTCCCTTTGCTAAAAAATGCTTAAACTCAGTTACAATATGTACACCATCAGCACAGCCTATTGCAATAAGCATTACAGGAATAGTAATCTCTACTATAGTTACAGGCACTCGAAATAATCCTTTAAGTGAGAATGTCCAGATAATAGCAAAAATAGTAACAAGAACAGGCATCAATACACCTTTGAAATTTCTCATTATTATACCAAGCATTATGATAACTATAAGTAATGCAACCGGAAAGAGCTTTTTTAAATCCTGAGTCATAAACTCAGCAATTTTTGCTTTAGCCGTTGAAAACCCGGTAATATGTATGGAAATATTCGGGTATTCTTTATTTAAATCTCTGACAGTCTCAAAAGTAGCATCAATAAGCGACTTAAATTTCAATTCGTCAAGGGTAATATCAGTTGAAACATTAGCCATGACAACAGTACTTTTTTTATCATCAGAAATAAGCCTTCCTTTAAAAAGCGGATTACTGTCAACAGCATTTTCAATCGATTTAATATCATCAGTCGTAAGATTATTAAACTTTTTAATAAGAGGTTCAATTATTAGAAATCCGTCCTCTCCGGTTATATTTTTAACAGTTGTTAAACTTAGTACATTATCATTAGATAACTCACTTCTTTTAACAAAGAAATCAGATATTCTTTTTATAACGTCTATGCCGTCATTAGTTAATATGCCGTCTTCTGCAGTAACACCAATAATTATGGGATCCATATACCCGAAAAGTTTTTCAGTTTCCTTAAAATACAGGTAATCCGGATTTTCCTCAGGAATCATGGCTTCAATCCCTGCATTTTTTTCGAGAAATCCAAGATTTAAACTGAGTAGTAATGTAAAAACAATAAACAAACTGATAATCAGAATACGAAAACGGATAATAAAATTCATAAAAAACTCCTTACATATTTTTGAAAATTGTATAATCAAAAATGAACATGAAAATTAAAGAATTCATTATTAATAAACACTCGTTCATTTTTAAAGTTTTAAAAAAAGGATTTAAAAAAATCCCTGTTTTTAGAGGCCATTCACAACATTATTTATCACAACTAATTGTAAAAAAATCAACCCACCCTTGAAAATGCAGTTCAAAGTACGTTTTTAAAAACGACATAAACAAAGGATGATCATAATACCTTCTTATTAGTTCAAGATAACCTTCAATTATAGAAACAGCCATAACCCATGCCATTTCGTCATGAATTGATACCTGTTTCAATTCTATATGTTCTTTAATATGTTCATAAAGACTTTTAACAAAAATATCCTTGATGTTTTCATATTTTGTTCCTCTACTTCCATATAAAAGAATAGATATCTCAATTCTTTTTCGTAAAATTACTTCAGTAATTTTGAAAACCTGTTTCTCCAAATGAGACTGTATATCATCTTGATAAACCGGACCTGTATTCTCAAACTCATTTACTTCAATGATTGAAATAATCTCATTTACAACCGGACCCAATAACTCATAGAAAAGTTCATCCTTACTTTTATAGTAATGATAAATATTACCGGCAGAAATACCTGCTCTCTTTGCTACACTTCTGATAGAGGTATCAGCATAACCGTACTGATAAAATTCATTGATTGCCGCCTCTTTTATAGCACTATTAATATCTTCTTTTAAAATCTGCATAAATAAACCCTTGTTCATTTATGAGTATACTATTGTTTTTATTATCTGTCAAATTTATTTATATAACGAGACCATTGCAAATAGTTTAAGATAAAAAAAATATTTGATTAAAATTCAAATTGAGTCATTTGTAGATTTTTGTTAAATTATATGATATAGTTTTTGCAAATCTGGATATTAAAAATGTATATTAATCATTTATAGAAAAATAGGGGCTTGAAATGAAAAAAAGTATTCTTGTGCAATGTATTGTAGTGATTATTATTTTTACTCTATTTGGCGGATGTAAAAGTCTTAAACCGAAATTAAATGAAACTCAGGAAAATTCAAATGCGAGTAAAATCAATGAATCTGCTGAAATAAATGATACTCAACTGAATTCTGAGAAAAAATCAGCTGACGATGCAGAAAAAAATAAGGCTGATTATACAAAAGAAAGTTGGGATGAATATCACAATGATTTAAAAAAAGCGCTTGCGATGCCGGAAAAAACAGCTGATGAAAAAAAGGCAAAAGCTGAAGCAATACGGGATGCGCTGAAAAAGCTCGTGAAACTTGCAAATAAAAACAGCCTTGATTTTCAAAAAAAAGCCCTTGAAAATGCCGAAAAAGATAAATCATCATTTACAAGTGACAGCTGGGAAGAATTTCAAAAAGCATTACAAAAAGCTCTTTTAATGCCTGAAACAACCGATGCCGAAATAGAAGCTAAGATAGAAGCAATAGAAAACGCTTTTAAAAAACTGGTAAAAGGCAATCAGGATAGTAAAACAGCTCTTGAGTCAGAAAAAAAATCTGCAACTGATATTGCAAAATATAAAGTTATTTACACTTCTGAAAGCTGGGCTGATTACCAGAAGGCATTACAAGATGCTCTTCTCATGCCTGAAACTACCGAAGACGAAATAAAAGCAAAAACCCTGGCAATACAGGATGCTTTAAAAAAGTTAATTAAAATCAGCGCAAAGAAAGCACTTGATTCACAAAAAAAAGCTACAACAGAAGTTAATAAGGAAAAATCAACTTTTACGGCTGAAAGTTGGGATGATTATCAGAAGGCTTTGCAGGAAGCTCTTTTAATGCCTGAAACAACTGATGAAGAGATAAAAGCAAAAACACAGGCAATACAGGATGCATTAAAAAAACTGATCAAAGAAACCACAAAAAATGCCCTTGAAGATGAAAAAAAAGCAACAAATGAAGCTGATAAAGAAAAATCCTCTTTTACCACTGAGAGTTGGGATGAATATCAGAAGGCACTACAGAAAGCTCTTCTGATGCCCGAAACAACTGAAGAAGAAATAAAAGCAAAAACAGCAGCAATACTGGATGCTCTAAAAAAACTTATTAAAGAAACCTCAAAAAAAACGCTTGAAACCGAAAAAAAATCGATAAAAGACGCTGATAAAGAAAAATCAATTTTTACGACTGAGAGTTGGGATGATTATCAGAAGGCATTGCAGGAAGCACTTTTAATGCCCGAAACAACTGAAGAAGAAATGAAAGCAAAAACAACTGCGATACAAAATGCTTTAAAAAAACTGATTAAACAAACAACACAAAGTACTCTTGAAACCGAAAAAAAAACTACAAAAGATACTGAGAAAGAGAAATCCTCTTTTACCGCTGAGAGCTGGGATGATTATCAGAAAGCATTGCAAAAAGCACTTTTAATGCCCGAAACAACTGAAGAAGAAATACAAGCAAAAACAGAAGCGATAAAAAATGCGTTAAAGAAACTTATAAAATCTGAAAATAAAAACGCTCTTGATGCAGTAAAAAAATCGACAACCGATATTGAAAAAAATAAAAACGATTATACACCTGATAGTTGGAATGCATTTCAGGAAGCTCTTAAAGCTGCACTTGCTTTGCCTGAAACAACTGATGAAGAAGTGAGAATAAAGTCCGAAGCAATAAAGAATGCGATGAAAAAACTAATAATAGATTCTACTAAAAAAAAGACTGAAACAGGTACGAATTTTATAGCAGTAAACAATGACTTTAAAGGTGAAATTGATATGTCAACCGGTTCTTTGACAGTTACATATTATGCTGATACAACTCAAATACTTGGCAGTGTTCCCATAGATAATTATTATTATCCCACAAAAGGAACAGTAGTAGTTCGAAATAATATCGGAAATCTGGCCGGGAAAGAAATACGTGATGGTATCAGGCAGCGGTTTATTAAATGGAATTCCAAACCGGATGGCAGCGGAACTGATTTCCTTCCCGGTTATTCTTTTCAAATAGTTGAAAACACACAATTTTATGCGATTTTCACAACAGGAAATGATGTATTACGAAAAGTTGGTGTTGGTGGCGGATGGGTTTTCTATGATGCGGGCAGCAAACAAAGCTGGGGGCGTTATCTTGAAGCGGCAAATGAAGACGTGACCAGTAGTGCATGGGGGAAATCCAATCTCATCGTTAAAGGTGCCGATGGAATTGCTATTGGAACCGGGCAACAAAATACTATTGATATAATCAATAGCGATGCAGCGGAAATAAATAAAGCAGCAGATATATGTTATGCTTATACAACTACTTTTTGTGGCAAAACAATTGATGACTGGTTTCTTCCGTCAAAAGATGAATTAAATATGCTCTATTTAAATCTTGGTCGTGGCCGGGATGAAAATGATGTAGTTTATACAATACCGGCAGGTATTACTAATGGCTATTACTGGTCATCATCCGAGAGTGACGATCGACTTGCCTGGCTGCATTACTTTAAATTTGGTAAACAGCATGCTTATTATAAGCAAAGTGCACAAGGTGTACGACCTATAAGGGCATTTTAAAGGGTTTACATATTTCATTTTAGCAGGAGGTGAATATGAAGAAATTACCCATTGGTATAAATACTCTATCTTCGATTATATCAGAAGATATGGTTTATATTGATAAAACTAAAATCGCATATTCACTTATTAATTCTATGGGCAGGTACTTTCTTTCACGACCGCGACGATTTGGTAAAAGTCTTTTCGTTGATACATTAAAAGAAATTTTTGAAGGAAATAAAGAGCTTTTCAAAGGATTATTCATTTATGATAATTGGAATTGGGAAAAAAAATATCCGGTTATAAAAGTTGATTTTGCAGGTGGGGTGATACGAAATAGAGCTGAGCTTGATTTAGTGTTAACAGAAAAATTGAATGCATTACAAAAAAAGTTTGATGTATCGATTACTGCTCAAACGGTTCAGGGGATGTTTATTGAAATGATACATAACCTCACCAGGAAATACAACTCAAAAGTTGTCGTTTTAATCGATGAGTATGACAAACCTCTGCTTGATAACATTGAAAAACCTGAAATGATTGCAGAAATCCGTGATGGTTTAAAAAATTTTTACTCGGTACTCAAAGAACAGGATGCAAATTTGCAGTTTGTATTTTTAACCGGGGTGAGTAAGTTTAGCAAAGTAAATATTTTTAGCGGTATTAATAATCTCAAAGATATCACCCTCAGTAAAGAATTTGCAACAATATGCGGATATACCCAGAACGACCTGAAAACATCATTTGCCGAACACCTTGCCGGTGTCGATTGGGATGAATTAAAGAAGTGGTATAACGGTTACAATTTTCTTGGGGAAAAAGTATACAATCCTTTTGATATTCTGCTGTTTATTAGCGAAGATAAATCATACCGTAACTACTGGTTTGAAACAGGAACGCCGACATTTCTTATTAAACTGTTTCAGAAAAATGAGTATTTCTTACCTGAACTTGATAACATTGTAGTCGGAGAAGAGATTTTGTCATCATTTGAGATCGATAAAATTGAACCGGTGACATTGCTGTTTCAAACCGGTTATTTGACGATTAAAGAGACATTTACAGAAATGAATCGTTTATTTTTTAAGATTGGTTTTCCTAACTTTGAGGTAAAAACATCATTTAACGAATATTTAATCTCCGGTTATACTGATCTGACTGTTGCAAAACTTCAGTATGAACGAAGTTCATACGATGCACTGATAAGAGGTGATTTGCCGGCTTTGGAAAAAACTATAAAACGGTTATTTGCAGCAATTCCATACCGCAATTTTACCAACAACAACCTGCTTGAATCAGAGGGGTATTACGCCTCTGTTCTCTATGCTTTTTTTGCAGCAATAAATTGCGATATTATCCCGGAAGACATAACCAATCACGGGCAGGCAGATATGACAGTGATGCTTGGTGATAACATTTATATCATGGAAATAAAACTAATTCCAAATGAAGTGAGCGATGGTAATGAAAACTCTGCCCTTAGGCAAATACAAGAAATGAACTATGCCGAAAAATATCGTGGTATCACAGGAAAAAACGTTTTTGAACTAGGTATTGTGTTTAGCAAAGAGAAACGAAATGTTGTGCAGTTTGATTTTTGTCAAAAATAAACAGCTGAGGCTCCATAGAGAAGTTAAAGTGATTTTAGGATTTAAGAGTGTTTCACGCGGAGTTTGTGAGTTCGCAAAGGGGGAAAATAAAAAACCACCCGAAACTTTCGAATGAAATCCATCATTCTACTTATATCGGGTGGTTATACAATCTTTATCCCCAAAGGGAAAAAATTATCTCTTAGTCAACTTTAAATCTATACAAACTAAACTTGAAACACGAAAACTGATATCGTTGTTCTGCTGTCATGTAAATCAACTGTAAATATCTTATACTGCATACTCAAAATTTGGGGGCTCACCCGCCCCCAAACCCCCGTTTTAAATTTTAAACATTTATTGCCCCCGCACGCAAACAGCTAAAAACTACGTTTCGCCTCCGCATCCGCTCCGGTGAAATCTCCGCTTTTAGCTGTTGACTATACTGTTGCTCTATAAAGCCGACCTTGAGACACGGAAACCGAAGTTGCTGTTCCTGTAGTCCGGGCTGCGGTAGTCGTTGCGGTCCGAAACCTGGCAATAGTAAGCGTAGTAGAACCAACTACCGCCACGGATCACACGGTACGAACCGGTAGCTGCGCCCGTAGGATCTGTTGCCGGATCAGTTCCTGTTATACCGCCGTACCAGTCACTGCACCATTCATAAACATTGCCTGACATGTCAAACAGTCCCATCAAATTTGCTGTTTTTGTTCCCACATTAGCTGTTTTTGTTACTCCGGTTGTCGTTCCATCACTGTTATATGCGAACACGCCAACTGCTAAACTTGCTGCTTTATTTGTGTAGTTTGCAGTTGCTCCCGACAAATAATCTGCCGGTGTCCAGTTAGTCCCATCCTTATAGCTTGCAGCATATTCCCACTCTGCTTCAGTCGGCAATCGGTAGCCGTTTGCACTTAGATTAAGGACTGCTGCATCTACTACTGCCGCATTCGCATCGCGGGAGTCTTTTATCACCGCTCCACCGCTTGTTTTGTAGCACGGTGTTAAACTATTCATCTCGCTGTATGCATTGCTCCATACGATACTGTCTCGCCAACTCACCATAGTAACCGGTTCACTGCTTGCTACTGTCGGGGCTACACCAACATTCGTATAGTTCGGCCAACTTCCGCCACCGGTTACACTTCCCTCCATTCCGGTATTCTGGAAGGTGTAGCTGTTTGAGGTCGCCCATTCCTTTACCGTGTACCATAACAGGTAGGTTACTTCGTATTTACCCATGGTAAATGGAGATAGCGTAACTTCTCGTCCTTGTAAGGTAGCAGGATGACCGGTACTGTTCACACTTATCATCGTTTTTGATTCTGCAAGGGTCATTCCCCACTTCGCATACAGTGTTGTTGCAGCAGTTACCGTATCTACTGTAAAGTTCCACTGCGTGGTCAATCCGCTTTCTTTGTACCAACCAATGAACTCAAACCCAGATAAAGTCGGATCGGATGGTTTTGTTACTAAACTTCCATGTTCTATAACATCTGCTGATACTACACTTCCACCGTTACTTTCAAAGGTTACTGTGTAAGTGTTTATAATCCACTTCGCCCAGAACTCTTTATTACCTGTTGAACCAAGCGGTATTGTTGTCACTGCTGTTCCGCTTAAGCCTGAGTTATCATACCACCCGTCAAATGTGTAATTAATCCTTGTCGGTGTAGCAAAAGTAATTACTGATGTTTCTACAGTATATAAATCAGGATTAGAAGGATGATTAACTCCTTCATTAAGATTGTAGGTGATTGAGTAATTAAGCGTCCATTTTGCATACAACTCCATATCTGCTGTTACTGTTGTATCTTCCTTTAGTTCTGTCCCGATTCCATTTATCCCCGTAAACCAGCCGGCAAATGTATAATTGGTTTTCTGTGGTGGACTAGGGAGCGTACCAACAGTGCTCGCTGGACTCCTCACCACTTTTATACTAAAAGAAGCCGGAGTTGTTGCACCATTGCTGTTAAAAAAAACGACGAACATATACGCAGTGTTATCCTGACCATCAGTTCCGTCAGTACCTGATAAACCATCAAGACCACTTTCTGCCATAACGCTCCAACTCGAACCGTTGTAGATATATGATTTCTTATCAACTGTATTGTAATATGCCCAATTTAATTGAGGATTTAATGGTGAAACTGCAAGGTTTCCCTTCCATACTATAGATATGCCATCCTGACCATTCGCACCGTCTTGACCATCTGTGCCGTTCGCACCTGATAAGCCATCAAGACCACTCTCTGCCATTACACTCCAACTCGAACCATTGTAAATGTAAGATTTCTTATCAACTGTATTGTAATAAGCCCAGTTTAATTGAGGACTTAATGGTGCAACTGCAAGATTTCCTTTCCATACTATAGAAACACAATCCTCACCATACACAATATTATAACTTCGAAAATTTCCTGTCTGACTTATAACATCAATAGTTATTATGTTCTTTCCGGTACTTAAACTGATAGCTTGCGAAGCGAGACCGGAAACGACATCGATACCGTTAACTTTGATCGTTGAATTAGTATCCTCTACCGTTGGTGTTAGTGTAATACTGGACACAGTAGTAGCCAGATTTAAATCATATAAAGTTGTATATTTATTAAATACGGGATCCAAAGTACCATTCGAAAATGTAATGCCCGACAAATAAGTGTTATTTGATTTTTTTATCAGATTTACAGCTCCAACCGGATTATCAACCGCAGCATTAATTATCACAGCAGTTTTTAAAAATGATAAATATCCCTCATGATAGAAAACTAAATTATAGGTTCCTACAGGAATATCTTTTAATTCAAAATTCCCCGCACCATCAGTAGCGGCAATATATGAAGTTCCTTCCGCATACACAAATGAACCGTAAAGATTTGTTGTTAAACCTTCAAGAGTTACCTGCCCGCTCAACCTGCCTGTTGCTGTTAAAACAATATCAAGATCAACAACAGCTCTTGTTTTTTTATTTTCATCTAAAACGATACCTGTTACAATTGCACCTAAAGTACTTTCTTTTTTCACAGTAACTGTATAAACCCCATTTGGTAATCCGGAATAAGAAAAATTGCCCAAATTATCGGTTACGACATTGAAAACCGAGTTTTCTATTAGTGCTTCAGTTGCAATATTTTTATTGATTTTTCCAAAAACTGAAGCAGACTTACCACCCGCAACTTGTTTTTCGATTATAACGTCACACCCTTCTGCATTTTCCATACCGACAATTCTGACGTTTCCTCTTAAACTGTTTAATGATGTCAAATCATTGGCACCGTTATCCTGATAGGAATCAGCAGTATTACCACCGATTGGGTTTGAACATGAGAGCATTGCTGCAATCAATATAAAAACGCTCATTAATACAAAAAAATAACTTCTTTTTTTCATTCTTCTTTTCTCCTTAAATTTTATGGCATAACGACTTTCGTTGTACTATGTGTATATTCATCCCTTTTTATTACAAGATTATATGTTCCTGACGGAATATTTTTAAATAAATAATGTCCGTTCAAATCACTGGATGTGATGAATTGATATGTATCATTGTAAAGTCTTAATAATGCCTTCTGAACAGGTTCATTATCAGCTCCTTTGACATAACCGGCTAAAGATTCAACATCGGTTATGAGTGTCTTAACCGATACATTCACTCCGGCAGAGTATAGTTTTGTGTCCGTATTAAATGAAAATATTGAGTAATAATAAAACTTATTACCGGTTAAAGCCCTATCTTCATACAAAGTATTTGATAATTCGATACCTGTACACGGTTCACCATGTGTTGGATTTAATGGAAATCCTGTCGGACTTCTTCTGATAATTACATTTGTTATCAACGGATCATCCGGTAAACTCCATTGTAGCGTGATAGTTGTTCTACCTGAAATACCAATACCATTAGATACCGGTATTGGTGCTGTATTATTGCTATCTGAACATGTATTTATTGCAGGTTCAGCTGTGTTAACACCCTTACGCTTCAATATGACCCAATAATTTGTATTGATTCTGGTATCAGTAACCCCTTTTCTATTACCATCAAGGACAACAGATTCACCTTGCAGATATGTTTTTTTATAAACAGCATATAACCCGACAGAATCAGTTGTTTCTAAAAAATATCTGGCCGGTGTCGGATTGGTATTTGTTGTAATATTGGCGGTAAAGCCGTATGTTGTAAGCCATGGGGCATCATTTGATATGTTAGATTTATTGCCACCGCCTCTTGTATCGTATAAAACATACACATCAAGATCGATATGAGCTGTAAAACTTATGTAGTTTGATCCGGTATATGTTTTGTGAGCACTCTCAGGTCCATAGACACTATTACCATTACATGTAGCAATTGCCAAAGCACCGTCTAAACCCAAAGCGGTAAAAGTAATCAAGTTAAATCCACTTGTTATTGATTTAATATAATAATCTCTATCTTTATAATACTTAAAACCATCCCCAATTATTGTAAAGGATGTTTCACCGGTACCTCCAATTCCCAAAGGAAATATCTCGTTAATTTGAGAAGGCGGATCAGTAACTGTCCCTATTGATGAGGGAATCGCCGTTAAAACAAAAGGTGTAAAATGATTAGTTTTTACACTAATTTCTTTTTGTACTCTATCAACTTCTAAATCAGGAATATTTATCCATACAGAATTTGTTGTATCATAATAAAAAACAAAAAAATCTTCAATCAGATTTTCTTTTACTAACCTGTCATAATCATAAGTATATTTAAGAGTTGCGTAATTTGCTCCGAAAGTTGTGCTTTCTTCATTATTATATTTAATATCATAGATTTTCCCGATCGGAATAAAATGGAAGTTGATTATATTATCTGTGATTGGAATAATAACTTCTTGTTTTGTTGCTAAACCGGAATCAAAGCCCGACGGTAATATGATCTCAGGACTGGTTGAGATCGACTTTGAACTATAATCAGAACCAGGATTATCAGGGTTTAAATTAGAAACACAGGAGACCACTGAAAAAGAAATAAAACAAAACGTAAACAATAATTTAAAAAAATAGCGCAATTTTTCCTCCTTTTAAAACTAAAATTATTAAAAAATGATATACAATTTTTTTTCTAAGGTATCATATATAAATTATGTAATAGAATACTATAATTGTATCAAGCAAAAAGCACAATACCACACATCTAACCATATTAAAATATATATAATATGTCTACAAAATAATCTACATAAATAAATTTCAATATATATTATATCCGAAAATATTTAATCTTTCAGAAATCTTTTAATTATAGTATGACTGTATATGAAATTCTACCTAATCTTCTCAATACTATCAAATAAACCTATTCTTTAAACAAAACTCTTTTAAAAAAATCTAAAAATGAGTATACTCTCATTTATATACTGAATAAGGATTACATTATATGAAAAACCTACCCATTGGTATTAATACCCTTCAGAAAATTGATGAAAATAATATGATCTATATCGATAAAACAGAAATTGCCCATAAACTGATCGAAAATGCCGGAGCTTATTTTCTTTCCCGACCGCGAAGGTTCGGTAAGAGTTTGTTTGTTGATACACTAAAAGAAATTTTTGAAGGAAATAAAGAGCTTTTTAAAGGTTTATTTATCTATGATAATTGGAATTGGGAAAAAAAATATCCGGTTATTAAAGTTGATTTTGCTGGCGGGGTGATACGAAACAGAGCTGAACTTGATTTGGTGTTAACAGAAAAATTGAATGCATTACAAAAAAAGTTCGATGTATCGATTACTGCTCAATCGGTTCAGGGGATGTTTATTGAAATGATACATAACCTCACCAGGAAATTCAACTCAAAAGTGGTTGTATTAATTGATGAGTATGACAAACCTCTACTTGATAACATTGAAAAAACTGAAATGATTGCCGAAATCCGTGACGGGTTAAAAAATTTTTACTCGGTACTCAAGGAACAGGATGCAAATTTGCAATTTGTATTTTTAACCGGGGTGAGTAAGTTTAGCAAGGTGAATATTTTTAGCGGAATTAATAATCTCAAAGATATCACTCTCAGTAAAGAGTTTGCAACAATATGCGGATATACCCAGAACGACCTTTCAAGCTCATTTGCCGAACACCTTGCCGGTGTCGATTGGGATGAATTAAAGAAGTGGTATAACGGTTACAATTTTCTTGGGGAAAAAGTATACAATCCTTTTGATATTCTGCTGTTTATTAGCGAAGATAAATCATACCGTAACTACTGGTTTGAAACAGGAACGCCGACATTTCTTATTAAACTGTTTCAGAAAAATGAGTATTTCTTACCTGAACTTGATAACATTGTAGTCGGAGAAGAGATTTTGTCATCATTTGAGATCGATAAAATTGAACCGGTGACATTGCTGTTTCAAACCGGTTATTTGACGATTAAAGAGACATTTACAGAAATGAATCGTTTATTTTTTAAGATTGGTTTTCCTAACTTTGAGGTAAAAACATCATTTAACGAATATTTAATCTCCGGTTATACTGATCTGACTGTTGCAAAACTTCAGTATGAACGAAGTTCATACGATGCACTGATAAGAGGTGATTTGCCGGCTTTGGAAAAAACTATAAAACGGTTATTTGCAGCAATTCCATACCGCAATTTTACCAACAACAACCTGCTTGAATCAGAGGGGTATTACGCCTCTGTTCTCTATGCTTTTTTTGCAGCAATAAATTGTGATATTATACCGGAAGACATAACCAATCACGGGCAAGCAGATATGACAGTGATGCTTGGTGATAACATTTATATCATGGAAATAAAACTAATTCCAAATGAAGTAAGTGATTGTAATGAAAACTCTGCTCTTCGGCAAATACAAGAAATGAACTATGCAGAAAAATATCGTGGTATCACAGGAAAAAATATTTTTGAACTGGGTATTGTCTTTAGCAAAGCACAACGAAATGTTGTGCAGTTTGATTTTTGTCAAAAATAAACAAAAATAAGTCCGTTCCCAAATAAAATGTGTAAAGTTTACACATTTTACTTTCTGTCATACCAAAAATACTTAAAAAAAATATCGTAACGATTTTTCTTGAATTCATAAATATACATTATGACAGTATTTAGCTCTATTTGATTTTTAGTAAACCCTAAAAATTGGTTGTCTAATCAAATAATATTGAGGACTTACTAAAAATGTTTAAAAATTACACAACACCATCATTTACCATTATCATTGGGTCTGAAAATAAATTTATTACAGCACAAAAATGCTTTTTAACGCAGATTGAAGTAAAGTGTCTATTCATAAAAAAAGTAAATTAACAATAAAATTGGCACGACATTTGCTAATTATTTATATACAAAGGCTATTGCAAAAATCAAGAGTACTCGATTTTGCTTGCGCCATATGCGATAAAATCGCATTAGAGGTAGCTTCATGCAAAAATTCGAGAAAAAAGAGTATTTTTGCATGAAGCTCTACAAAAAAATATTTATTACAAGGAGGTCAGATATGTTGTACAATGTTTTTGATGATATCTACAGATTAAACAGAGAAATTGACAGGGTTTTAAAAAGTGGTGATGTTGGGCAATATCGTGATTTTCCGGCAGTAAATGTGTATGAAAATAAAGATGAATACGCTCTTATTGTCAGAATACCCGGTGTTGAAAAAGACAAAATTAAATTGACAACAAAAGAAAATGCACTGAAAATTTCGGCTGAAAGGACAAAAGATGATGAAGGTAAAACGTATTACCTTAACGAAAGGGTGTTTGGTCAATTTGAAAGAAGTTTTATGTTTGATGAAAAAATTAATCCGGATAAAATTACAGCCGATTTAAAGGATGGAATTTTATTGATAAAGCTTCCAAAAGTAGAAGAAGCTAAACCGAAAGCGATTACAATTAATTAAGGAGGTGCCGTATGAACTTTTTAAATAAAAAGGAAAATGAATATAGAAATGTTGAGTCAAAAAGAGGTTTAGACTATTATAAACCGGCAACTGACATTGTTGAAAATGAAGCTAATTATACAATTATTTTTGATATGCCGGGAATTGATAAAAATGATATTTCATTGAAAGTTGAAAAAGGTGTTTTAACAGTTACGGCAGAATCAAACAGAAAACCTGATCTCGATTATACTTGTATCAGAGAGGAATTTGAATATACAGGGTACCGAAGGTCATTTAATTTGAATGATGTGATTGATGTAAATAGTATTAATGCTGAGTATAAAGATGGAACTTTGATTTTGTCCCTTCCAAAAAAAGAAGAACAGAAAACAAGGGAAATCGAAATAAAAATCGGGTAGATTATAGAGTAATGAAGCCGGGTATTTAATCCGGCTTCATGAGGGGCAAAAACCTAAGTTGCTCGCTCATGAAGACGGATTTGTCAAAAAGATTTGATCCTGCCAATACCATAAGTGATAAAATTTGTTTATACAATTCATATATTATGTGTAGCTCCTATTTTTCATGGCAATTCTTTTAAACCAAGTTCTTTAAGAAACTGGTTATGAGTATTCTTAGCCAATATTATTGTCTTCTCAATTTCAGTTAAGTCTTTATTAACTTTATTAATGTCAACAGTTTCTTCTTGTTCTGTTGTACTCACATATCTTGAAATATTAAGATTGTATTCATTCTTTTTTATTTCTTCCATTGTGACACATCGAGAATACCGTTCTTCTTCTTTTCGATATTGATATGTATCAATTATTTTATCAATGTGTTCTTCTGAAAGAAAATTCTGTCTTTTACCTTTTTCAAAGTATTCGCTTGCATTGATAAAGAGAACATCATCAAACTTTTTGCATTTTTTAAGTATGAGGATACATACAGGAATGCCGGTTGAAAAAAATAGATTTGCCGGTAACCCAATAACAGTATCAATATTACAGTCTTTTAGTAACTTTGTTCGAATTCGTTCTTCCACACCACCACGAAAAAGAACACCATGCGGCAGAATAATAGCCATGGTTCCTTCATCACTTAAAAAATGAAAACCATGCAATAGGAATGCAAAGTCGGCTGCAGATTTTGGAGCCAGTCCATAACTTTTAAACCTGAAGTCATCAGCTAAAGTTTCATTAGGCTCCCAACGGTAACTGAAAGGAGGATTAGCAACCACGGCATCGCATTCGAGCTTTTTAGCCGGATTCATTTCATTCAATATATTCCAGTCGTTGAGAAGTGAGTCTCCATGATGGATTTGAAATTCCGAATCTTTCAATCCATGGAGCAGCATGTTCATCCGCGAAAGGTTGTAGGTGGTAATATTTTTTTCCTGACCATAAATCTGTCCAATATTATTATCCCCGAGTTGCTTTCTAACATTTAAAAGAAGTGAACCTGAACCACAGGCGAAATCGAGGACTTTTTTTAGCTTTTTCTTTTTCCCTGAAGCCGGGTTTTGACTATCAAGGGTAACAATGCGGGACAGTATCGTTGATATCTGCTGCGGTGTATAAAATTCTCCGGCTTTTTTACCTGATCCTGAAGCAAATTGTCCAATCAGATATTCATAGGCATCACCTAAAATATCACTTTCAGTAGAAAACTCAGAAAGCCCTTCAGCTATTTTTGTTACAATTGTACAGAGTTTTGCATTACGAAAAGAATAATTTTTACCTAGTTTTTCAGAGTCCAAATTAATTTCTGAAAACAAGCCTTGAAAAGTACTTTCAAATGAATCATTTTCAACATGTTTAAAACCGGCTTGTAATGTTTTAAGGAGGTCATCGCTTTGAGTTCTTGCCAACTCATATATACTGCTCCAAAGATATTCTGGTCTGATTATATAATGGATTTTACGGCGCATCTGCTTTTCAAATACCTGAGTATCACTTTTGTTTGCTTCATACCAGACTGCAAGAGGCGTTCTTTTATCATCTCCTTTTAACTTCGGGTAATCATTACCAAGCTCTTTTTCTGCAGCAGTTTCATAGTTGTCAGAAAGATAGCGTAAAAATAGGAAAGAGAGCATATAATCGCGGAAGTCATCGGCATTCATAGCTCCGCGTAGTTGATCGGCAATTTTCCAGAGAGTTACGCCTAATTGTTTTTGCATTGTATCAGTCATGTTGTTTCCTCGGTGTTTTCTTCGTTAAAAATATCAGGAAAATAAAATTCATATTTTGATAGAAATCCATCTAAAATTCGTTTGAATAATGATTTATTATCATCTTCCATTTCTTTAGGATCGAATATTGAATATTTACCATGGCTAAATAACTGTAAAGCCCGTTCAAAAAGAATTTCATCTTCTAAACCGTGAATACACTTATCAATTTTATCATATCCAAAAAAGCCTGCTGTTTTTTCTAATATACTTCTCAAAGCATTAAAATGATACGTGTAGATTTTATTGGATTCGACTACTTGTTTTAATTCGCTGAGTATTGCAATATGCTGAAAAAAAGGTGTATCGCCAGTATCATGCAAAGAATATTCGTCAGGATCTTTGAAATGTAGAAAATAACGTTTATTTTTTAGCTTTCTTCCAAACTCATTGTACAAAACATTAAAGAACAAACTGTGATGTGTTGAAATCACTGTTTTTGTTTCATTATCCTCTCTCGTAACTAGGTTTGCCAAGTCACAGGCCACAGAAATTGCGTTGTTTTCATCCAGTGATGAAATAGGATCGTCAATGTATATATATTTAACCCAATCGTATGCCGGGTCTTTATCGATTGCCAACTGACAAATGGCCAGAAAAAAGCACCAAATAAATAGATTCTCTTCCCCTCGTGAAATTTTAATGTTTTCTACTTTTTGCTCAGTGCCATCGATAACAATACTTCTTAAAAAAGTAACCGTGGAAGTTTTGTAATTTATATCAAATGTTAAATCAGTATAATTATGAAAAAAAGATTCAATCTTAACGTCCAAATCTAATTCATGTAATCCTTTAAAAAATATTGAATCAGAATTTAGTTTTATAAATCTATTCGTATCATTCTCCAGATCGTTATTCCATGAAAACAAATCTTCTGTAAAAGCATTAAAGTACAACGTATCCCGTGCAGCAACATTACCATCCACATCAAACTGTTTACCAGCTTGATTAAACTCCATTGAAAGTCTTGTTTTTCCTGTTCCATTATGAGCAAAGAAAAGAATTAAATCTTTCATGGGTCTATGGTCGCCAGTTAAATCTTTTCTGAAATGGCTGGCTATATCAGCTAGATTATTAAATTTTTCTATTGTACTCATACATCCACCCCTTCAACTGACGGAAAAAGTCCCTGCATCAAACCTTTTTTATGGATTTTGAGAGCCTCAATTTTTCGAGACTGGGCATTTATGAGTTCATCAAGGGAGGTGAGGCAATCGGCGATTTTTTGTTGTTCTGGTAATTCAGGATAGGTTAATGGCATTTTCATAAAGGTATTAGGTGTCACACTCATTCTGTCATGCCTTGCACCAGTATTTGATATTTGAAATAAATACTTATGCCAGCAATTTGTTTGAAAATACTGTTCAAAAAAATCATTTTTGAAATCAATAAACTCAAATACGGTATACAGCGGGGACATAATTCCTTTGGCTACCTTATTTTTTGATATAGGTCCGACTGGTGCATTTTTGGATATACGTGGATTGTAGACATAGTCCCCAAAGTCTACTATAAAGTAATTATCAAGATTATTTTGATTTGCTATGTCCTTTTCGAAAAAATCTCGTTGATCGACAACTCCATTTACCGCTGAATTTGTCAAAACACGTTTTATAATGTTTTTAGTATTTCTCTCTGTTCTTCTTTTTGCTAATGAGCTAAGAGTCGTTGTTATCCATTCTCCTTTACCCCGAAACTCAGGAAACCGCCATTCCGGCACAGTTTCCCCTTCTACGGGGAAAAGCTTTTGCATCAGCCCTGTTTTATGGATTTTGTAGGCTTCGAGCTTTCCGTTTTCGGCGGTGATGAGTTCAGCAAGAAATGTAAGGCAATCTGCAATTTTTTGTTGTTCTGTTGGTTTTGGTGCAAATATTTTCCCACCTAAAACAGCAAAGTTGTTTACTTTCATGTCATTCTTTGCTCCTTTTCTAACAATTGGCTGTAAATAACTATTCAAATTGTAATCATTCGAAAAATAGTGGTCTAAATAGGTTGAATTTCCCTTATCAGTAACACGATAAACAGCATAAAGTGTAGAGACAATACCTGGCTTACCTTTATTCTCTTTAATAATTCCAAATGGATTCTTTCTTAATGGGCTTTTTGTATAAACAATATCACCGGTCTCAACTACATGATAATCCTTTACACTAACACCAGCATATGAGCGACCAAGATATTCAATTTGATTAACGCAACCATATTCCCCAGATACAGATAGAACCTGTTCACGACTATATTTTAAATCTCGATTTCTATGTTTAGTTTCAGTGAGCAATTCACTTAGTGGCATTTTTTTCCACTCCTCACTATCTCGAAACTCAGGAAACCTAAACTTTGGCACCAATCCCTTACTATTTTCGTTCATTTCGTAACTTTCATGGTTCATAGCTTTTCCTCTTCTTCATCCGTCCACGGTTCATTGGCAAGTAACTCATGCAACTTGGCTTGAATTAGTTTTTTATCCGGTAATTGCAGTTGATATTCAGCTACAAGAGCAGGGGACATATTTCTGGAAAGTGCATATTCAACAACTTCTTCGTCCTTGTCGCGGCACAATAGCACGCCGATACTAGGATTTTCGTGAGTTTTTTTAACATCTCTATCCAGAGCTTCCAGATAAAAATTAAGCTGTCCAAGATAATCAGGTTTAAATTTTCCAACTTTAAGTTCAAAGGCAACTAATGCACAAAGTCCGCGATGAAAAAACAAAAGGTCAATAAAAAAATCCTGATTACCAACCTGCAGGCGATATTCTTCACCAACAAATATGAAATCTTTACCTAACTCAAGAATAAAAGTCTTCATATTGTTAACAAGTGCTTTTTTCAAATCGCTTTCACTATGACTATCAGGCAAACCTAAAAACTCGAGTACATAACTATCTTTAAAGGTTTTGGTGAGATTGTGGGGTAAAACTCTCAACGCTGTTGAGAGTTTTACATTGCTAAGCATTGTACGCTCAAAGTAACCTGCTGAAATTTGCCGGTCAAGTTCACGAAAACTATACTTTTCCTGTATTGAAATTTTTAGATAAAATTCTCTTTCCTCGTCCGTCTTACACCGTGAAAAAATGGCGAGATTATGTGACCATGGTAAATCTTTTACCAGTAATGAAAGTTTTTTATTTTCATGATATGTTTCATAAAACTGTTTCATACGCCAAAGGTTTTTATCGCTAAAACCTTTAATTTCCGGATCATTATGAGATATAAATTTTGCCAATTCAGTAACTACGCTTTTACCCCATGTAGCCGATGCAACTCTTTCGCTAATATGTTTACCGATTTGCCAATAAAGTAGAATAAGTGCCGTATTAATATGACTATATGCCTTTTGTCGTGTCTTTTGGATCAGATTTAACAGATCATTAAAATCTTTTTGCGTATGAATCTGTTGGTTTTCTTTACTCATACGCCTTCAACCCCGCAAGATCACGCCCACCGGCAAGTTTTTTTAGCAATGGGATCAAGTCTTCCATCAATTCCAGTTCCTTTTTTGTTCTTTCTTTCCATCCCAGTTCAAGAGGTTCCATTAAATCACTGAGTTTTTCGCCGTCAAAAAGCATACGATCAATTATTTCATCAACGAATGATTGAAGAGAATTCGGTTCAAGTCCGTGCTTGCTGGCAACCTCTGCCATTTCTTTAGCTGCTTTTTCAGTTTTGAATTTCTGGAAACCTTCTTTAATCTGTTTTTCGCTTAAGGCTTCACCTGCCTTGAGCGTGTTGATATAAGCAACAATATCTTCCCGGTCTTCCATTAAATTAGCACTGGAACAAAGCATGTTTATTAGTTGTTCACGACTCATTTTCTGCTTTTTCGGTTCACTCTGAGTGAACTTGGATATGAGTGAGATTATATAGTCATAGTCAATAATCGCAGAGGAAAACAGGACAAACTCAAAATCCAGCTGGTCAACATCGTGATGTCTGTCGGTGTTTTCTTTTCCTTGTTGGGATTTTAAGCGCTGTGCAGTTTCAATGTATGCACTGCGGAAAGCCCGCAAAGAATCTTCGGGGAGTCGTTCTTCAATTTTAGCATTATCTTCTTCTGAGAGGTCGGTGTATTGGTCAAGCTGAGTTTTAAGACGTTGTACTTCTTTGAATTTATTAATAAATCCAGCTCGTGCCTGGTCACCTTTTAGATTATTTACTTCTTCAGGTTTGCAGGATAACCCTTGAGACTCCATGAATATTTCCAGTTTCTTGACTGCATCATCAAGCTTCTTAACAACCTCTCGAGCCGGGTCTACCAGCCATATTTCTTTAGCTCTATTGCTATCCTGTCCGGAAAATAGTGCAATCGCTTCATCTACCTCTTTGGTTTGATTTCTAAAATCAAGAATATTTCCATAGGGTTTTGTGTCATTCAATACCCGGTTTGTTCTGGAAAAAGCCTGTATCAATCCATGCTGTTTTAGATTTTTATCAACATAGAGGGTATTCAAGTATTTTGAATCAAAGCCGGTTAACAGCATATCGACCACGATAACCACATCAATTTTATTTTTATGCGGATAGTCGGCATTGGAATACTTATGGTCTTTAATTCTTTTTTGTATATCCTGATAGTACAAATCAAACTCATTTATACGATGGTTTGTTCCGTACTGTTTGTTATACTCAGCAATAATTGCTTTCAAAGCTTCTTTCTTATAATCAGGTTCCTGTTCGTTATCTGCTTTTTCCTGAGGTAAATCTTCCTGAATCTGCTGGACATCTTTATTCCCTTCGGCAGGAGGTGAAAAAACACAGGCAATATTTAAGGGGCTAAAACTTTCATTCTCTTGTATATGCTTTTTCTGTATATCTTTGAAGAGTTCAAAATATTCAATAGCATCATTTATTGATCCTGTCGCCAATAGGGCGTTAAACCGTCTTGAATTAGTGGCAGCATCGTGTTTATTGAGAACTGAATCCACAACAGCTTTTTTACTGGTTGTATCAGCAGTATCAATCTTTTTTTTACTATCCGGTTTGAAATAATCCACATGAAAACGCAGAACATTGCCGTCATCAATAGCGTTAGTGATGGTATAGGCATGCAGTTGTTTTTCAAAAATATCTTTGGTTGTTTTAAGTGTTTTATTTTCACCATCGATTTGCTTATAAGTCGCATTTTCTTCAAATATAGGAGTTCCTGTAAAACCAAAAAGCTGTGCATTTGGGAAGAATTCTTTGATAGCTTTATGATTATCACCAAACTGCGAACGGTGGCATTCATCAAAGATAATTACAATTCTTTTATCTTGAAGCGGTATTAATCTTTCTTTAAAAGTTAATCTACCTATTTCTTTACTCTTTTGATTTCGTTTACTGTTTTCATCAAGGGCAAGTCCAAGTTTCTGAATTGTTGTTACGATTACTTTGTCAGAATAGCCATCTGATAACAGACGTTGTACAAGTGTTTCTGTATTGGTATTTTCTTCAACACAACCTTCCTGAAACTTATTGAACTCTTCACGTGTCTGTTTATCAAGATCCTTACGGTCAACAACAAACAAGCATTTTTCGATATCGGGATTGTCTTTCAATAGTGTTGATGCCTTAAAAGAAGTAAGGGTTTTTCCGCTTCCTGTGGTGTGCCATATGTAGCCATTTCCTCTGTTTTGATGAATACAATCCACAATAGCTTTGACCGCATAGATTTGATATGGTCGCATAATCATTAATTTTTGTTCGCTGACCACTAATACCATATACCGGCTGATCATTTGTCCAAGTGTGCATTTAGGAAGAAAACATTCGGTGAAATCATGTAAATGAGTTATTTTTTTATTGTTTTCATCGGCTAACTGGTAGATAGGCAAAAATCTTTCATCAGCATTGAATGCAAAATGGTCTTTATGATTATTAGCAAAATAGTATGTATTACTTTCGTTAGTAACGATAAAAAGCTGCATAAAACAAAGCAAAGAATTGGTATAGCCATTTCCAGGGTCGTTTTTGTATTCAACAATCTGCTCCATAGCCCGTTTTGGTGTAACCTGAAGATTTTTAAGCTCAATTTGAACAGCCGGTACACCATTAATCAATATAATGACATCATAACGATGATGACTATTTTCAGTATTTATTCGTAGCTGATTGATAACTTCGAACTCATTTTTGCACCAATCCTTAATATTAACCAGTGAATATTGCAAAGGAGTATCATCATCCCGGCTGAAAGTATTTGTTTCCCGTAAGGCTTTTGCTGCTGTAAATACATCTGTAGTTATAATATCATCTCTAAGTCGCGCAAATTCAGAATCATTTAGATTAACTTTATTGAGTCTTTGAAAGTGCTCTCTGAAATTTGATTCAAGCGAAAATTTATCCCGAATATCATCACGGTATGTATATTTAAGGTCTTTAAGTTTATTGATTAAAGATTCTTCTATTTGTCTTTCAGATGTCATTCAGATTCACTTTTTAATCCTTCTTATTTTATCTTTTGAGGTCATGGACTGACGAGATTTGTATTAAAAGCCGGGAATATCACCTGACTCTAAGATAATTATTCTAAACGATTTCCACTACAAAATCAATACAAAAGAAGTTTAAATAATTTCCCTGTTACCTTTGCAAATTGTACTTTAATTCCCTGATAAATATCTTTTGTAAATATTTATCAGGGAAAATGCCCGATCTGTTTAAACACTATTGAAATTGAAGATACTTCATGAAAAAAGGTATAATCGTTGAATTCATTCTTTGCGGATACATGTCATGACCAAGTGTTGTTTTCTCAATTTGAACACTTACACCTTTAGATGTAAGATATCCTGCTAACCATTCAGAACCCGAAGGTATCCATTTATATCCATCGCTAGCCCCCCACTCAATAGCAAGAGCCTGTAACTTTACATTTTTTTTTAAGTAACTATCAACCCTTTTTTCCCATCCACCGAAACCGCCTTCCCACTTTTTAATGAGTTCATTATCCTCAGAAGAACTATTAAAAACAGGAAATACAATATAATTTCCTGCAAAAGCCGAACCATAGGCACGTTTAAAACTCAGGTTATTATCCCATGAAATCATTGCCTCTTGTAAACCTGATTCAGGAGCAAAAACGCCCGGGGCAACTGCATAGGCAACTTTAAATATATCAGGATGTGCTAAAGAATTATGGAGAACACCGAAACCGCCCATCGATAATCCGAGAAGTCCTCTCGATTCAGGTTTATTTAATGTTCTAAAACGCGATTCAATATAGCCCACAGCATCTCTTGTCAGCCAATCTTCATAATTACCGCTTACTGGTGAATTTACAAAAAAACTTCCATAGTATTTATTTCTGCCGTCTACTCCTACTACAATAAAACTTTTTTCAGCGGTAAATGAATTATTAAACTGATTTGCATAATTTTTTATTTCCGCTGCCATACTGCTGAATCCATGAAGATAATACACAACAGGATATTTTTTTTGTGAAGTGTGATAATCTTTTGGAAGAACTACATATAATGTAACTTCAGGAGAGTTGTGCAATTCTGTTTGTGAAAGTTCCGGTGAGTTTAAGACGATTTTTATCTGCTGATCGTTTATTACAGTTTCCGAAACAAAAGTGACTTGACTGTGAAGAAACACTCCAAAAAGAAGCATGGTGAATAAAAGAATAGTTTTGTTCATTTTTAGTCCTCATTATTTTTAAAGATACCATGAAATTACCATAAAATAAAAACATATTCTTGATAGTTCTTGCTATTTGACAGGAATATAAAAAAATATTTTGTTTTCCTCTCCCTGAGACTCAATTATCTCTTCCATAAAATCGAAAGCATCTCTGTTAAGCTCAAGGGATGTTTCATGAAGCCATACACCATATATATAATCAAGAGCTTTTTTATGATCTTCGAAGGTTGATCCGACATAAAATTTTGCACATTGAATATTTGTTATCTTTTTTATAATCACATTTTTGGAAAACCCGGTGTATTTATAAATTTCATATCCTCTGTAATAATTGAATTTATTTGAATACGGATTTTTTAAATCTAATGTTGATTCTGAAGCTATTCCGAACTCTCTATTTATATTCAAATCTTTCAAGAAATCTATCGTATTTTTTATCTTATGAAGTTTTTCGACTATTTTACCAATTTCATCATAATTTTTATCATCTTCTAATGTCATGGGGGACGTTATTCCGGCTAACAGTAGATTTTCGAGTGTAATAATTTCATATTTGAGCGTTTCGTCCCCATATAATTTTTTATACCGCATACCCCATGCAGGCATTTTATCGATACCGATATTTGAAATTTTTTGTTTTCTTATTTCGCAAGGATTAAAACCGGATTCTTTTTTTACTGCTCTTGTAAAAGCTTCGTTTGATTCATAGTTATACTCAAATGAAATATCTATTATTTTTTTATTTGTTTGAATCAATTCTTTACATGCTTCATGTAATTTTCTTTTTCTTACATACGCCATGATGGAATATCCGGTAAGTGATTTAAAAATCCGATGAAAATGAAATGGCGACATACAACAGACTGAAGATATTGAATCAACATTTATTTTTTCGGTTATGTTATTTTCAATATCCTCTATTGCCTTAAAAACAATTTCAAAATACTCCATATAAAATTTTCCTGTAAAGAACAGATGATACGATTTCAATCGAGAAATACTGCTGTAGTTTATACTATTGAGATATTATTGCAAGCGAACCTGATTCATTGTTTAATATTTCATATATTATAGATTTATTGAAAAAAACTCAATAAAAAAAGTATTTTTTTGATAAAAAGGAAAATGAATATAGAGAAGTGAAGCCGGAAATTTAATCTCCGGATTCATTTTTATCTTCCGGAATTGCTACCAATAATATTACTTGATTTCAATACTTAATTCTTTGTTCATTCAGTAATGCTTATGAATTACTTTCCTTTAGTCTCACAATTTCATGAATAATGTCTTCACTATTTTTCATCATATCGCCTGAACTGTCTCTGACTTTCTGAGTTATTTCAATAAGTTGTGTAACTGCTTGAAGAATTTGTTTGTTACCAACTATTTGTTCTTCCATTGCCTCTCTTATTGCATTTTCCTGTTCACTAACTGTTTTAATTTCAGATTCGATGATATTAAATTTATTTAAAACATCCGTAGTTGATTGTGTAATAGTTTTAATCGAAAATTTTATTTTTTTTAACACTAAGGCAACAGTATTTACCTGTTCAGTGGATGACTGGGCAAGTTTCCTGACCTCATCAGCAACAACGGTGAAACCTTTTCCTGATTCACCTGCATGTGCAGCTTCTATAGCTGCATTCATGGCAAGCAAATTTGTCTGACTTGCGATATTTTGTATTACTTTACTAATCTCAAGAACCCCTTCTGATTCTTTTGCGACCTGTTGGGTATCACTCGCAATTCTATTAAGATCACTTTTCCCGGATTCTGATGATTCAGAAAGTTTTTTAATATTATTAGAATTTCTTATAAGTGTTTGTGTAACATTATTTATGCTTGCCATCATTTCCTCAATTGCCGAGGATGATTCTGTAACACTTGTTGATTGAGTATCTATTAATTTATTTAAATTTTCTATTCCGTTTGTTATTTTAGTAAATTTATTAACAATACCGGTATAATCTTGAATTTGTTTATTTTTTGATATTTCTTTTGATTCACTTTCTTTAAGAATACTTAATTCCTGGTAATGACGGCAATTTTCGGGTTTATTTAATCCGTTGAAAATTGCAATTGCCATTTGCTCACAATCGTTATAACCGCAAGAACTACAGTTTAGAAAATCCTGTTTTTCAATTTTATACATCTTTTTATTAATTTCATCTATTTGCTTCTGATCAGGTTCTTTTATCCATTTTTTCTTTAGAAAACTTCTGTCCGCATATTTTCTGATATAGAGATCTTTTTTCCAGTATTTCGTAATAAGATTTTTTAATGTATGTTTTCCGGTTACTTTACTGAAAAATCCATTTGTTTTCAGATAGTTTTTTTGGGCAGCCAGACTCCTTTTTTCAACAAGATTTTCAATTTCATCTACATTTTTTCCAACATTGAGAGTTCCCGGACCACCATTGCACCCCATTTCACAGTTCAAACAGTCAACTAAGAGAGGAGCCGTCCCTTTATTCACAGACTCCATAAAATGCCCCAGGTAGTTATAGATTGTATGATGCCCTTCAATTTTACGCGTCATATTTTCTATACCGGGAAGTTCACGCTGAGCAGTTCGCAATAAACCGCCGGGAGTTGAAAATAAAACAGCCCTTTCGGCAGGCGGATTATCATAGCTCAAAGGTTCGTATCTTCCAAGATCAATATTATTTTTTCTAAAATAGTTATCTAACGATTTATACGTAACATTATACCCACCGATACCAACCTCATCGAATTCTCTCCTTTTTGCATAACACGGAGATATGATTACAAACTCTGCGTTTTTGTATTCCTTATAGAATTCCCGAACCATTTTTATCGTGTGCATCATGGGGCTATCTGCTGGAGCAAGAAATTGTATTAGTTCCGGATAATGTACCTCTACATAACCAACCATAGCAGGGCAAGGTTGTGCTATGGTATGTTTAAGATTTTTACTTTTTATTTCATAAAGATAACTTTTAACCGTTAGTTCAGCACCAAAACTCACATCAAAAATAGCTTTTACACCTACACTTTTCAACCATCCATTAAAATGCAAATATTTATCGGGGAAATTTGCAGCTATAGCTGGAGCTACGATCGCAACAATCTGCTTTTTATCTTTACTATCTAAAAAAGAATCAAAATCATCAATTCCATAGCGGGCTTCATGGGAACATGCTTCAATACATGCCCCACAACCAATACATAAATCCGGATTAACTTCAACAAAATCCTCTGATGCGTTATTACAAAATTTTGATGGACATACGGAAATGCATTGATGACAATTAACACATTTATCCTTATCTACATTTACAATTCTGGCTAAAATACTTTTTTTATCAAACATACACACACTCCTGTAAACCGATAGCAAAAGTTCCAGTGAAGCATCTCTTTTTGCCGACACTTGACTGAGTTAATAACTCTCTAAGAACGGGCTCTGTAGTTTCCTGTACATCGAAGTTCCATCTGAGAATTAAATTCTTTGAGCTTTTCTATTCATACATTTTTCATCTATAGATAGAATAATGCATAATTATGTAATATGCAACGATGAATTAAGGTTTATTATGATAATAAATATAAATATTCTTTCAGCGAGTTTGGTTAGTGGCAGAAATACAGGATTATCAGTTTTTCTTTAATCCTGAAAGAATCAGTTCAATTGTTTTTATAGTACCGGCATAAGCATTAGACAAAATTATAAATGATAAGATTTTTCCGACTCTATCTGCATTTTGTAAATCTGCTAAAGCATACACTAAACAAAACATTGTTATTGAAAAAACAAACATAAAAGTTAATTTTGCGGCTTGTTTAAATTTATCAGTTTTTTTTATATTAAGAATAACTGACAAACCGAATACAAGAACGACAAATACTAATGAAAAAATGTTAAAATAAATTGAAAGCATTTAATTTCTCCTTTTTTTTGCGTGAATGACACCTTAACTAATATGAAATTATTTTAAACGATTCTATCTGCAAAATCAACCCCGAAAAAATTACAATGTAAAATTACTAATCTTTTTTCGCCAGAACAATTTCAACGGGTAATCCCCATATAAAATGATCAGATGCATTATTAACCTGAAAACCGGTTTCTTCTAATTCCTTTTGAAGTAAAATGGGGCGGCAATCAACCAAAACTGGAAACTTTGTATGAAACCATTCATACAGTGTAATCATCAAACCTGAATTTGTCTTTTTTGACATAGCAACGATACAAATTCGTCCACCTTTTTTAAGAACTCTTTTACACTCGTTCAATAGAATCGGGATTTCCGGTGTATCAAACAATTCTAATGTAAAACTAATAAAAACTGCATCTAACATACACGCTTCAAATGGAAGAACTGAAGCATCACTACATTTTAATATAACAGTTTCAGATAATCCTGCTTTTTTAACCTTTAAACAGGTAATATCAACCATATTTTCTGATATATCAATTCCATATACTCTACCTGATTTACCAGCTGATTTTGCTAAATTCAAAATACAATTTCCGGTACCAAAACCGATCTCAAGAACGTTCTCACCTTCCTGAATATCAAGTTTTTGAATGCCGGCATCGCGATATTTTTTCTCACTCAAACCGGTTAGTAAATCATACCATTTACTAATTTTATTGTAATTAGCTTTCGCTTCTTCCTTTGTTCTATTGACTCTGCTGATATGTATGTTGTTCAAATAGAGCTCCTCACATAGAATCTAGTGGTATTGTTTCAATATTGCATTTTCTTAAGTATGATGCTCATTAAGAAAATCAATGCATAATTTATTTATATTAGCCGGTTGATCAAAGAATAACGAGTGCCCCGCATTTTCTATAATTTTTAATTGAACATCTGGTATATATTTTTTTGCCCTTTCTAATGCTTTATGAACATTAACAGCCGATTCATTATCCCCGTAGGTAATAAAAACCGGTTTATTTATTTTTGTAAGTTCTTCATCAGTAAAATGATGATAATTAATAGGCATGGCAGGTTTTTGATATTTCAGCGCTGTATGTACTAAATTTATAGTGTCATCATCCTGATCTTCACAGCTTGGGTGACTGCAGTAGCGAAAATAATTCAGTATATTTTTTTTTGTTGGAAATGTCACCAAATGCAGAGTCTTCAAACTAAATTGTAACTTAACTGGTTTTACTAATCCAAAAGCAGGATTTAAGGCACATATTTTTGAAACTCTATCCTGTAAATGATAGCCTATATACAAAGAAAGCCAACCGCCACTGGAAGTTCCCATAATATTAAATGTATCTAATTTTAACTCGTTTGCTATATTCTCTACCCAATTTATATAGCGTGTGCTGCTTCTATTTTTATATGCGGTAATTGCAGGAGAACTTAAACCGATACCATCAAACATATTATCAATTGCATAAACATGGAAATGTTCGCTTAACTGTTCAATATTTTTTAACCAAATTAATGAATTGGTAGCCATTCCATGCATTAATAGTAAAGGATTTTTATTGTGATGTCCGGATTCAATTATATGAGTTTCACCTTCGCTCGATGTAATTGTACGACTTGTATATTTAACCGGCCAATTTAATAATGTTTTTTGATAGGCATCATATAATTTATTAAATCCATCTGATTTTCTTAACAAACTACTTTCGGGCATAATAGTATCCTTGTAAAATAAAATAAATTTTAGTCGCACGATGGATTTTTTTCGATTTTACAATAATCATCCTTAAAAATGCTCATTAACACAAAATCAGTATATGTATTATTTATAAAAAAACTTTTTTTTAATCTTCCCTCTTCATTAAACCCGCAACTTTTATAACAATTAATCGCTTGAATATTGTAATCATGAACTCTTAATTCAATACGATTTAAATTAAGTTTATAAAATGCTAAATCTAATAATAATGTAATTGCTTCTTTCCCGATTCCTTTTCCATGATTTTTTACATCACCTATGACAATTGCTAATTCTGCAAATCGATGAATCCAGTTAATTTTGATAAAATTAATTTGCCCGACATATTTGTTGGATTCTTTATCAGCAATTATAAAAAAATAAGGATTATCTAATTTGTTTTCTAAAATTGCAGTAACAAAATTACCAGTTGTATTTAATGTTTGTGGCGGATAGAATACTTCCGATAAATTATCAGTAATTTCTGTATTTTTTGTCCACTCATGAATTGCTGCCAGATCTTCATTTATAACTTCTCTTAAAATAATTGTTGTTCCAATAATTCTACTCATATAATATATATCCTTTAAGGGCACAATTTTTCGGCTACCACTTGGTATTACAGTAGTTGTCAGTATACAATATTAAATGCAAAGGTCTACAATCTTTTTGTATTTCTCAAAACCTGTTTTTGTGTATAAGCGTATAGCGTTTATATTATAATCCCAAACGTGTAAATTTATTATCTTAAATCCTTTCTCTAATGCAAACATTTTGATTCTTTCCATTAACATAGTTCCGTATCCTCTATTCTGGTGTTCAGGAACAATCATAAAATCATAAATGGAAATATATTGATAATCATCTTGAAATGTTGATCCGCCGGAAGCATTCACTTCATAAATTATTGCGTTTCCAATTATTTCTGAATTACAACAAACATTAATACATACAAAATTATCTCTTTTAAGTAATCGATCAATCATATCATGCAAAATATTTTCATTGTATTCCGCAAAATGTGCAGGATAATTTTTTTCCATTATTTGATAATTTATTTTAAACAGTTGTAAAGCAATTATAGAATCCTTACTTACTTGAAAAGTTAACTCAGGAATACTATTAATTATGTTAGGATCATATGATAAAAAATCAAGACTCATTTGAAAAATATGATCTTTAAATCCATTTTTAAAAAAGAAATTAACATTACTTTCCTGGTACTCAAATATTTCAGAACTTATTTCTTTATATGATTTTTCATAAGCAAATGACTTAAGTTTATTTAATAATCCTGTTCCTATTCCCATTCTACAAAACTCAGGTAAAACTGTAATAGAATCAATATTAATATACTTTAAATTCGCTTTAAAAAGTGGTTCAGGATAAACAGCTTCTCCAAACAAAATGAAACCTATGGGCTGATTATTTGAAAAAGCAACTATAGAGTGATAAATTGGATTGGAAAGAGCATTATCATTAAGAACAAAAATATCATCAAAATTATAGGGTTTAAAAATATTTGGATACTGATTAGCCACAGATTGCTGGTTATGTTTTAAAAGTGCAGTTACAATTTTAGCATCTCTCAAATATTTGTAAGTTACTTCCAATTTTCCTCCGTAGACTGCCAATATAAATAATCTTCGAATGACCTAATGTGAAATAAAATATTTCTTTTCATTTAATTGATTTTTACTACTTTAAGATTTTTATGATTCTCAATATCAGCAATATTATTTAATAAAAACATTTTATTGGCATCAGAACTATTTAAATAATCTGTTTCATCAAATACATCAGAAATTGTAATTTCAATTTCTTTTCCTTTAAACATTTCATGAACATAGTTTATCAGTGTTTCATTAATTTCATTGGCATTAAGTTTAAACTGAGCAGTCATACAATTCTCCCTGTATTTATTAATTAAATATTAATAAAACAATTTATACATTAATACTATTGTTAAATGCTGTTTATTAAAGAAATACGCTTTTTATCTCGAATTTTTGCATGAGACTAATTAATATGCAAATTAGAACCCGGTATTTGCTGTTTGTACCCAAATAAATTCTTTTACGATGGCACCTGATTTTTCGTCAGTTTAATTCTTAAGGCTAACATCACACAGAGTTCAGCAGGTCGTGCGATGTTAAAAAAAAGGGGAGGATAAAAATAATTAGCCTTCGTTGTCACTTAAATAAGGTGCATCTGTTCCCTTAAAAAATGAAATTTGGTCAGGTGTTGCAAACATCCCGGTTCTTATAACTTGCGAAAGATAATAATTTCGGCCATTAACTTTGTATTGATATTCCAGAATAACTATCTCTTTGTTATCTAAATCAATTACTGTTAAGAATAAAGCAAGCTGTGTACATGATTGAGAAATCAATTTAACATTTTTAGGTGCAGTAACTTCATCATTTGTCTTTGAGAACATAGAAAAAGTAAAAAAAACTAATAAAAGAATAATAAAATAATTTTTATTCACAAAAATCTCCTTTGTATTTAACATATCCCCTCCCCTTTTCTTTAATATCGCACAGAATCCTGTAGGAACTTTGATAGTCTTTGCCATATCAATCTACTTTAAATTTTCCAACTTCGTTCACTAATTCATCAATACTAATTCTATTCTCCTCACTCAACTCATTTACTTTGTTTACTGCCACAGTTACTTGCTCTGCTCCAGTAGCCATTTCATTCATTCCGTTGGTAATTTCTTGTGTAATTTTATTTAGAATAGAGGTTTCTTTTACTACTTGCTGACTTCCTGTAAACATTTCGCTCGAACTTGATTTTACTTTCCGGGTAATATCATTAAGCTGACTTATTGCTTCAAGAACCTGCTTACTTCCAACCGACTGTTCCTCCATAGCTGATCTGATGCTACTTTCCTGCTCTCTTACTGTTTTTATTTCACTTTCTATACTAGCGAATTTACTTAATACATTTTCTATTGAACGAGTAATTGTTTCAATAGAAGATTTTATTTTATTTAAAACAGTTGCAACTGTTTTTTATTATACTTACTATTATTATTATGATAAAAAAAATACTTAATTTTTTTAATATATTCATATATATATAATCCTCCCATAACTATTTGTACTACAAACCATAATTCATTAACAGAGCAATACAGCTTTTTATCAATTAAATAACAAGTCAGGCTCTTGCAAAAATTCGAGATAAATATGGGATTTTTGCAAGAAGCTCAAGTAACAACATTATACTTTACGATATCACCTGATTTTTCGTCAATTTAATTCTTGAGGGTAACATCGCAAAGAATTCAGGAAGGTGTATAATATGGGAGCGTACCTATATTAAATCTCAATTTTAATTTTATTTTCAGCGTACTGATGTATTAAAATACCAATCAAAGACTGGTAAGCAATACCTGATTCTAATGATTTTACTTTAAGTTTGTTCAAATCTTTTTCTGTTAGTCTAATACTTATAGAGGCTCTTGCAAAAATCAAGAGTACTTGATGAAAAAAAGAGTACTTTTTTTATGCTTCCGCCAATACGCAATAAAATTGCGTTAGAGCCTGGTCGTAATGGGTACATTACTGCTCGGGCATGCAACCAGAGTAGCCTCATGCAAAAATTCGAGAAAAGAAAAGTATTTTTGCAAGAGGCTCTATATGTTTAGATTTATTTAATGTATTTTTAGCTGTTTGAACTACCATTTCAATATCTTTTATGTCGTTGTCTGATTGAATTAAATTACCGGAATTAAAGGATGAAATGATATATAGTTCTTCATCGTCAAATTTAGTTGCCATCTTTGTCACCTCCAGCGAAATATTTTTTAGTAGCTTTTATGTAAAATACCTCAATCGAAGCCAAAGATGGAGCAATTACTTTAATTTCTTAATCTCACTAATTGAAAGATCTGTTGCATCAGCTATAATTTGAAGATCAACACCTTTTAATTTTAATCTTCTAGCAACTTCAATTTGCTTCTCAGTTTTACCTTTTTGTATCAACTTCGTCGCTGTAGACATAATCACACCTCCTGCTTTATCATCATTCTCTTTTACAATCTCCATCAGTTTATCAACATCAAGATTATCATCTATTTCATACAAATACCGGATAATCTTTTTAAAAAATATCCGTCCTTTCGGTTCCTCTATATATAATTTACCAATTTTAAATATTTTTTCAAGGTTTTCATTAAGAATATTCTCATTATAACTGTATTTCATTATTTGCATGAGAATTTTTAGAAGTTGTCCGGTAATTTTCTGTTTAATGTCATCGTGTGAATAACCGGATAAATCTATCACTAAATAATCGAAATTCGGGATAAATTTAAGTAAAGACTCATCTTTAATATTGAAATATTCAGAAAAAGATCGTTTTTTCCATGTATCTTTGCCGTGATAAAAAACTACCGGTAAGGTGAATATAAGTTTATTAGTATTAGAAATGCTATGTTCTTGAATATTGAGAATATATCGAAGCAATTGCACATGTGGAAATTCGGGTAGATAACTTTTATGTTCAAATAATAATGTAATTAGTATATCTGTATTTTTATATTTGCATGTATACACTAAATCTGAATAATATTTTTTAAGTTTCCGGTCAATATATGTTGTAGAATCCAGTGTCAATGTTTCAAGTTTGAGATTTTCTACTATTTCTTTCGGGAATGTTCCGTTTATGAGATCTATCGCATTTGCTTTATCAGAAAACGATGTTTTGAATATGGTATCATGAGGATCAGTTATTTTTTTTTCATTCATTTTGATATAGTACAATTTTGAGTGTAAATTGACAATAGAGCTTTTTGAAAATATGGAAGTATTTTTATAATAATAGTTCACCTATGCAAATCGGTACTCCGTATTTACAGTTTTGTACTCAAACAAATTCTTTACGATGTTACCTTGATTTTCTCGAATCAAATTTTTCATATGTATTCACTGATTTTTCGTCAGTTTAATTCTTGAGGGTAACATCGCAAAGAACCCAGTAGGTTATATGATGTGCTTGGGAGGGGGCTTTCAAAACTTCTGCTTCTTGACACATGTGCGTCCTTCTCCTTCTCTTAAAACTTGCCCGTTGATAAAAACAAGAAAACGATTGCCTCAGGTTTTAACAAAAAAAGAGGTTGAATTGATTATTTCTAAAATCACCAATGTAAAACATACACTCATTATATCCATATTGTATGGAAGCGGATTACGAGTAAGTGAAGTTGTAAATATCAGAGTCGGTAATCGTTCAATTCAAAAACATCTCGGACATGCCTCAGTAAAAACAACAATGATTTATTTACACATCGCTGATTGTACCGTAAAAAAAATTGAAAGCCCGTTATAAAATAAAAAATAATTTTTCATTTCACTCTGTTGATCCGATTGCCAAAAATGTAAATTTCACCATAAAAACAGTTCAAAAAAATCAAATAAAATGCTAAAAATACAAAAAATCAGCGAGGAGTACAAACAATGAGTAAAATCCAAATGAAAACACCATTAGTTGAAATAGATGGCGATGAAATGACAAGAGTATTATGGCCGATAATAAAAAAAAAACTTATCATGCCTTTTGTTGACTTGAAAACAGAATATTACGATCTCGGTATGAAAAAAAGAGATGAAACAGACGATCAGATAACCATTGATGCTGCAAATGCTATTATTAAATATGGTGTCGGTGTAAAAAATGCAACGATAACACCGAATGAGCCGAGAGTTAAAGAATATTCATTGAAAAAACAGTGGAAAAGCCCGAATGGCACAATAAGAGCGATACTTGACGGAACTGTATTTAGAAAACCAATTTTAGTGAACAACATAAAACCATCCGTTTCGACCTGGAAAAAACCAATTATCGTTGGAAGACATGCTTATGGTGATATTTATAAAAATGCCGAAATATTTGCTGAAAACGGCGGTAAATTAGAAATCCGTGTTACCGATAAAAATGGCAATGTAAAAAGCGAAACTATTATTGATATTAACGAAACTACAATTGTTCAGGGTGTTCATAATACAATTTCTTCCATTAAGAGTTTTGCCCGGGCTTGTTTTGAATATTCCCTTGACCAGAAAGTCGATTGCTGGTTTGGAACAAAAGATACCATCTCAAAAACATACGATCAGACATTTAAAAAAACATTTGAAGAAATATTTGAAACTGAATATAAAGAAAAGTTTACAGCAGCCGGAATCGAATATTTTTATACACTCATTGATGATGTTGTTGCCCGGATAATGAAATGTGACGGCGGAATCCTCTGGATTTGCAAGAACTATGACGGTGATGTAATGAGCGATATGGTTGCATCGGCTTTCGGCAGTCTTGCAATGATGACAAGTGTTCTTGTGTCTCCGAAAGGTTATTTTGAATACGAAGCAGCACATGGGACCGTTCAGAAACATTACTATAAATACTTAAAAGGTGAAAAAACATCAACCAATCCCGTTGCTTTGATTTACGCATGGACCGGAGCATTACGAAAAAGAGGCGAACTTGATGGTATCTATGAGTTATGCTCATTCGCCGATAGATTGGATAAAGCGGTTATTACCGTAATTGAATCAGGTGTTATGACTGGTGATTTAGCAGCAATTTGCAACCCGAAAGCAAAACAGGTTGTAAACTCTGAAGATTTTATACAAGCCATCGCGACAATTTTGTAATTGTATACCCGGGCGGTCAGTGATTGTACTGACCGCCTTTGCAATTTATAAACTCGTTGCAATCATCGGTACTAATTGCTTCTTTCTCGAAACAACCCCTTTTAAATAAATACTGTTACCTTCAATTTTAAGTGATTTCTTTATAATCGGTTCTTTTTTCTCTGCGAATAATAATTCAGAACTTTCCTTATTAATATCCGTTATAAGCACAAGTATTGCATCGTATTCAGTTTTTTTAATAATATTATTAATGTAAGCCATGAGCTTTTCTTTAATATCAGTAATATTTTCAAGATTCATCGTAATCAACTGGCTGATTCCGATATGATATTCTTTGATTTTAAACTCTTTAAAATCGCTCAATAAAATTTCTTCTTCAGTTTTACCTTCAAATGTTGATCCGGCTTTAAACATTTTATCTGAAAATGTTTCTATATCAATTTTAGCCAGACCTGATAAATAATATGCTAATTTTTTATCCGTTTCAGTGCAGGTTGGCGATTTAAATTTGAGCGTATCTGATACTATTGCTGCACATAAAATACCGGCAATCGCCTCAGGAATCAGTATATTATTCTGCATCATTATTGACGTTATAATTGTTGCAGTACTTCCAACAGGTTCATTTCGTAAATAAATCGGATGATTCGTCTGAATATCACCAATTTTATGATGATCAATAATCTCTATAATATCAGCTTCTTCAATACCATTAATTGATTGCAGTTTTTCATTGTGATCAAGTAAAACGACTTTTCTTTTTTCATTTGAAATCAAATGATACCGTGCTAAACCACCAATAACTTTTTGATCGTTATTGACTACAGGATACAATTTATGTCGTTTCTCTATCATTTTCGGTTTAATTTCTTCTATTAAATCATCAGCATTGAAACTGACAATATTTTCTGTACTCATCAAAGTTTCGATTGGTACTGACTGCACAATTATACGTGCTGTAGTAAATGTGTCTAACGCAGTTGAAATAATAAAGCAATTTCTGTTGAATGCCAGGTTGTAAATATCAGGGTGAATCTGAGAATTCCCGGTAATTATTAGAAGTTGCGCACCCGATTCAATGGCAACTTTCTGGTTTTCAAAACGATTTGCAGTTATAACAATATCACCTTCATTAATATACTGTTTCATATCATCACTCATCATTGCACCGACAATAATTTTCCCTGACTCGATAACTTTTTCATTATTTCCAAATATCAGGTTGCCATTAAGAGTTTTGATAATATTAATAATCGGTGTTTTACACTTTGTGAAAATATCTCTATTTGTACTGTCAAAATAAATTGACGTAATATCAACGAGTGAAACCAGCCCCATAAATTTTTCACAGTCATTGACTACCGGCAAAAGCTGAATCTTCGAGTTTTTCATAATCGACCATGCTTCAAAAATTGAACTGACCGGTTTTATACATTCCAAATTATCAAGTTTAAGGTCTGACACTTTTGTTTTGATTGAAGTCAGATATTTTGGCGGGTCAATATTAAAATAATTAAGAATAAATTCAGTTTCACGATTAATTTCACCGGCTCTAACTGCGATTGCCTGAAAACCCATTTGATTTTTACAGTATGCGTAGGCAATTGCAGAACAAATAGAATCAGAATCCGGGTTTTTATGCCCGATTATATACATTGTTTCCAAAGGGTATCTCCTTAGGCGCTCTATAACCTTTTATTTGTCAAATCAAAATGCAAGTAGAGTTTTATACCGACACTACCCCAAAAGTTTAAATATACTTTATCATTTGTAGAATTAAAAGAAGATTTTGAGATATATCCATTGATGTATGGTATAAAAAGATATTTCCCTGCAATTTCAAGTCCGGCCCCGACTGTTTTACTGAATTTAAATATATTCCCGATGAAAAAAGTTGTCCCGATATTAACCGGCATAAAACTGTCTCCCGGCTGAATATACGTATTATCCGGTGCATATCCGTTACCTGAATATACCGTAGAATCTGATTTCATCGTATAGAATTGTAAAGGCCATGCTCTAAAAAACACACCCGCACCTAAGTAAAAATAATAATGAGTTTCTTCGCGACTTGCAACGGGATAAAACTTCACATTAAAAGGAATATCAATCCAGAGATTATGGTTTTCAATGGTAAAACCATTCAGTTTATACAAATGAAAATTATACGAAAAATCCAAACCGGTTGTAAACGAAATGTCTCTTCGCGGTCTGAAATCAAATTCAAATGACAATGGTATGTCAAAAAAGGCAAGATCATTAGGTGATAAAACCTCATAACTTAAATTAAAATTATATGCGATTCCTGTTCCGAAATTAAAATAAACTTCTTTATTTTCAATTTCAAGTTTGACTGCATTCAATGAGAGTGCAGTCAGATAAGCGATAAGTATGTAAAAATATTTTTTCATTTCCAATCCCGTCATTAATCAATTGTGTATGCCGTTTCTGCAGCACCGTCTTTAAGAGTTATACCCATCTCTTTCAGACTGTCTCTGATTGTATCAGACATTTTAAAGTTTTTTTCAGCCCGGTATTGTTTTCTCATTTCTATAAGAAAACTAATCAGCTGATCTTCGTGATTTTTCACACCGGCTTCTATAGTATTAAATTGAATTCCCAGTATATCATCAGTCATTATTGTAATTTTTTCTGATATATATGTTAATTTATTAATATCTGAATCGGTTTTATTAAGTTCTGTATTGCTTAATTTCAATAACTCGTAAATCACAGAAATTGCAATCGGTGTGTTAAAATCATCATCCATTGCTTGTATGAATTGGCTGAAAATTTCATCAACATCTCTAAACGTACCTTCTGATTTCCGGTCTTTCGTTTTTTTGTATAAGCTGAATATTGAATTTCGCATTCTGTCAAACCCGACTTTTGCAGCATTCATAGAATCTTTTGAAAAGTCTAAAACACTCCGGTAATGTGATTGTAAAATGTAAAAACGAAGTACCATCGGTTCAATTTCTTTAAATAAATCCTTTAGAATAATGAAATTACCAAGCGATTTACCCATTTTAGTTCCATTAACAGTGAGCATATTATTATGAATGAAATATCGAATAAATGGTTTTCCCGTTAACGCTTCAGATTGCGCAATTTCACATTCATGGTGTGGGAATACATTATCAATACCACCGCCGTGAATATCGAGGGTTTCACCAATGTATTTTTTAGACATGACAGAACATTCAATATGCCAACCCGGATACCCCACGCCCCATGGAGAATTCCACTTCATCAAATGAGAATTATCAGCTGCTTTCCATAACGCAAAATCTTCACTGTTACGCTTGTCGCCTGCTATATTAATCCGTTCACCTGATTTGGTTTCTTCGAGAACTCTACCGGATAGTTTACCGTAATCCTTAAATTTTCTAACCTCAAAGTATATGTTATTCTGATCGGTCACATACGCATACCCTTTTTCAATCAGCGCCTGAATGTGTTCAATCATTTCTATTATATGACCGGTAGCACGGCAGCTAATATCAGGATTGAGAATATTGAGTTTTTTCATATCATCAAAATAAGAAACTTCATATTTATATGCAATTTCAACCGGTTCTTTTCGTTCTAATACAGCCTGTTTTGCGATTTTATCAGAACCGTCATCGGTATCACCGGTTAAATGACCGACATCAGTGATGTTTTGTACGTAACGAACCTTGTAACCTGACCATTTGAGGTGTCTGTATAGAACATCAAATACGGTATAACTTCGTGCATGACCTAAATGTGAATCACCATAAACGGTTGGGCCACAGACATACATTCCAACAAAAGGCGGGTTTAAAGGTATAAAATCTTCTTTCTCCCGGGATAGCGTGTTGTATATTGTAATTCCCATATGTACCTCTTTTAAGTGGCTCATACTATAAAAAATTGTTTTAATTGTAAAGAGTCTCTTGCAAAAATACTCTTTATATCTCGAATTTTTGCATGAGACTACTCAGGATGCATGCCCGAGCAGTAAGCGATAGCGCACGACCAGGGACCAACGCAATTTTATTGCGTATGGATATTTTCAGAGTACTGAAAAATCCCTAGCGAAAGCAAAAAGAAAGTACCCTTTATTTTTGCAATAGCCTTTAAAGTTTAAATATTAATAATTTTTTCTAAAATTTCGTGGAGTTTTTACAACTTTTTCGCTTTAATATTAGTATGAGAAACATTTTTATTATTTTTATTTGTATTTTTTTTCTGAATTGCTCCTACAAATCGCCTGTTCTTGTTGATTTTGATGCTCCGGAGTTGACAGGTGTTTTTTATCAGGGAAGTGATCTATTAATTCAATTTAATGAACCGGTCAAAGAATTTACCATTATAATGCCTGATAATTTTGTAATCACCAGTTCAATTATTTCACCGGTAGCCAACAATTATCTGCCACAGTCTTTATTTGCTCCGTATCAATCAAAAACAGAAGTGAATGAAAAGGCTTCATTTTCTGCAATGGATACTGCCGGTAATGTGACATCAAAGGAATTTACTATTCCATATATTAATCTCAATCCGGCAGATCTGGCGTTTTCACATGTGAATCTAAAGTATACAAAGAAGCAAAAACAAACAATCGGGTTGAAAACTAAAAACGGTGGTGATTTACGGGGTTTTACTATCCAATTATTCACTAACCGCTTTATGAAAGAGATTCCTTTTCGCCCGGTAAAAATTAAAGGCAATTATGCATTTGAAATCAATGTTGAATATAATAAGGAAGTAACAGCAAGCCCCGTAATTCATTATAATAAAAATAAATTTCATACTGTTTTACCCAATAGAATACCAAATAAATGCGGTTTAATTGTGTTGTATGATTATAGTGGCACGTTATGTGATTATATTATCTATTATGATGCAAAAGAAAAAAGTTTACAGGAGTATCAGGATAGTGTGTATTATAAGAGGCTTTTTAGTTTTGTTGATGAGAATATTTCACCCGTTGAGTATTCAATTGTACCGAAGAACAAGTGTATTATTAAATAAATCGTGTATATTTTGTATTCACGGGAAATAATCGAGTAAATTTTACCCGCTAAATTAAGGTTTTTGTAAATATGGGTAAATTTGTAACTTTATTGATTAATATCTCCAGTTAACAACGAATTAATTGATATTCGTAATTTGTTTAATAACAATAAATTATGTGTTTTTTTATGTTTTTGGCATATTATTTGCTAATAATAAGAGAAGGGTAATTAGGCAACTAGTATCTTACAAAAAAATACGAAAAGGATGTGTACCATGGCAGATTTAAAAAAAATAAGTAATTTTAGCGATTCATATTCCAATTCATTATCATATTATTTAAACCAGATCAGTAAAATACCTTTATTGACTCGTGAAGAAGAGGAAGATTTAGCAAGAAAAGCAAAAAATGGAAACGTTATCGCCCGCGAGCGTTTAATTAGAGCAAATTTACGATTTGTTGTTGCAGTTGCAAAAAAATACAAAAGCAGAGGTATATCACTTTCAGATTTAATTAATGAAGGTAATATAGGCTTAATGAAAGCTATTGAAAAATATGATGTTGACAGAGGGTATCATTTTATCAGTTACGCTGTCTGGTGGATTAAACAATCTATTCTCAAAGCAATTTGTGAAAAGTCACGACCAATCAGACTTCCTTTAAACAGAGCTAATGAACTCGTACAAATTGAACGTAAAAAAAGAGAAATAGAAACGAAAGAAGATGAATCACCAACTTCTGAAAGACTTGCTAATGAATTAAAAATGGATCATGGTTTAGTAAGACAATTAATGGAAATATCAAGAGAAACAGTTTCACTTGATACACCGGTGTATCAAAGTTCAAATAGTGCTTCATTTTTAGGTGATTTTATAACTGATTTAAAATACCAGTCACCGGATGACTCTATTGAAAGTTCTTCATTATCTGATGCTATAAATGGAATACTTGATACGTTAACAGAAAAAGAAAGAGAAATAATTGTATTACGTTTTGGTTTAAATGGTAATAAAGCGATGAGTTTAAAAGAAATAGGCAATGTCTACAAACTCACAAAAGAACGAATCAGACAAATCGAGAAAAAAGCCTTAGTAAGAATGAGACATAATACAAGAAGTGTTAAATTAAGAAATTTTGTTGAAGCGTAATAATGAACTTTTGCCGGGAAAAGTACACTAACCTGATGGTTTGCTGTACTTTTTTTATTGGTGTTGACTAAAATCTCAAAATTTACTATCATTTCAGTCATTTGCAAAAGGTCTGATCGATTGATTAAAAAATGAGGTTTGTATGAATAAAAAAATAATTGTTCTTATCATTGCGTGTTTTACAATAAGTGCCTTTCCAACTTCTAATAAACTTGTAATAGTAATTCCGGAGACAACATATACAGTGCCATCCGGTTATAAGTTTTTTACTGACATTTTAAATGAAAATGCTGATATTTCTGTTGTAATAATAACTGAATCGATTATTGATAAATCAAATATTTCCCGGTTGCCTGACGATGTAATAGCCGGTTTACGAAGTTCATATAATGCCCGATTGGTTATCATACCTGATTTTTCTCAAGCCGGAGATAACTACCGGTTGACACTACATACAGCGGGACTTGAAAATCGTTTTTATTTATCTTCAAATTTGTCAGTCGGTCTTAATCAGGATGCAAACAGGGTAGAAATTAATAAATGGCTTAGCGGGATTACAAAAATAATCGGCAACAATGTAATCGTTGAAAAACAGCTTACACCAACAGAAAAAATAAACAAAATTGTTGAGTTATTGACTCCTAATAATACAAAAAATACTCAGCCGGAAATAAAATCGTTTGATGTGAGTAACGAATTAAATACTGTAAAAAAATATAATAAAATTTGGCGTGGTTTATTTATATCGGGTATTGTTTTCTCTTCAATTGGCATACCAACTCTTATGGCTGGGGGGGTGCTATGGAGTTATGGCAGTGCTATCATGCCACCATATTATGAAGGTAAAGTAAATGATTACAGCAGTCCGGAATATCAGTTGGCAAGTAGATTTATGTTTTCCGGTATGTTTACAATGATTGGTGGCGGTATCAGTCTTGGTTTTGGTGTCGTTTTAAATTTGATTTCAATTCCTTTTATTTGTATGGTCAAAGTACACAATCACTATATTAAAAAAATGACTTTTTTTTCCCAACCACTTGGAACAGACCGGTTTGCAATGGGACTGAAGTTTGAGTTTTAAAATAAACATTATTACAATAAATGTCATTCTGCTTTTTTTTATGTCACTTAATATCTATTCAGAATGGAAACCGTTAAAAGGTGAACCATTTATACATTATTATAGTGGAACAACAGGTAAACTTGCTTTCAGGCATGTAGAAAGACCGGAAAATACAAAAACAATCCTTTTTTTCTACGGATTTTCCGGCAACATCATAATGATGACACGTTTAATTGCAAACCTGCAAAATGAATATAACATTATTGTTGTTGATTATCCCGGTCACGGATATTCACCCCAATCAGACGGTTTTGATATTTCAGCATTTAATCGTGATGTACATTCTTTACTGGAACAAAAAGGAATTCATTCGGTATATGTAGCCGGTTATAGTTTAGGCGGTATTGTTGCTCTTGATTATTATCAATCGTATAGTGAATCAGTGAAAAAAATAATGTTACTTCATACCTCTGCTTATTTTAAATCATCACCGGCAAGAACGTTATATTTTGAAGGAATTGGGAATGCCCTTAGAAATAATTTCATTGGAACCATAAATGATATCGCAATACCGATACTGAAAGATCGTTATTTCACCAGAGAACTTCTGAAAACATCAAAGAAAGTAACTGCATTAAATAATGGAGAATCAGTAATAAACTATTTCGATGTGATTAGTAATTCAAATTATAATTCTATGGTAGATTCAATCAAATGCCCGGTATTAGTTGTCTGCAGCACAAAAGATTTTCTTGTCCCGGTAAAAGAGTCATTGCAAATGGTAAAGATGATAAAAGATTGCAGGGTAATGGTATTTCGAAATACCGGTCACTTATCCATTGTTTCACGACCAATTTTCATGGCAGCACTATTAACTGATTTTATACAATAGTTAATTATACTATTGCAGAATAATTAACTATGATTTATAATTCACAAAATGGTTTTTATTCATCATAAAAGGATTGAACTATGAGATTTATCATTTCTGCCATGTGTCTTGCAGTCTCTTTTTTATTTCAAATAACACTTCTATTTCCTTCGGTAAAACTTTCAAATTCAAATGATACAATTATTCTTAATAATCTGAAAGTTTTAGAATCATCAATTGAACCAGGGAAATTTATCGATACGAATGATGAATTTTTGCCGTATGACGGCACAAGTCTAAAAAGAAAAAAGCAATTAAAAGAAACGATGTTTACATTCAAATCTGATTTTATAGTAGAAAAAAATCTTTACAATACTGATCTATCACTAGTTATCGGACCGGCAGACTATCCATATGCAATATACTTAAATAAAAAAATTCTATTTAAAGCCGGTGTTATACAAAATAATGATTTAACTGCTAATATAACTAATTCATATAATATATATTTATCTAAAGATTCACTACTCATAGAACCTGAAATAAATGTATTATCAATTGAGATATATACGACTTACGAAACGATGCCGATCCCTAAAATAATGATTTCCAATTTTATTAAAAATTCACAGTATGTTTTTTGGAATAACTTTTTTAGTACTAACCTGGTTCAGGCAGCATCTACAATTTCTTTAATTATTTGTCTGTACTTTATATTTATGTTTTTTGCAAAAAATATGAAAGACATGTCATATCTGTATTTTGCACTCATCGGGCTTTCATTTCCATTAGGTTATTTAAGTGTGGCATTTACATATGAAGGTGTAAATATGCTTTTATTAACTAAGATTTCACGATTCTGGCAAATTTTCGCATCGGTTTTTTTACTCTTTTTTATCATGGAATTTACCGGAGTTTCTAATTCAAAGAAAATCACTAAAATAAGCATTGCCGGGATGTCGTTGATTACATCTCTTATCCTTTTTATGCAGACAACGGAACAGCAATTAACGTTTGCATTCAGTATTGTAACAAATGTTGTACTGACACCGTTATTACTTGGGAGTGTTATTTTAACACTCATTTCGGTTATAAAAAATAAACACAAACCAAGTTTAATGATATTAGCAGGGTTGATTGTTCTCATAATAACAAGCCTTATTGATATTGGAAATCTTAATTCAGGTATAATACCGTATTGCTGGTTGGTACCCTACGGGTTTTTATTTCTTATTTTATGTCTGTTTTTTTACCTGTCGTATGAAGAGTCGCTTACCTATTTTGCTTCGATTAAAAGTAAAGATGAACTGGCCCGTAAAAATAAAACTATGGATGTACTATTTGAAAAAACGAGTGACATTTCAAATAATCTTGTTGCGTCAAGTGATATACTTGATAGAAACATACATGAAACAGTTACAATTCTAAAAGAATACGATAAAAATAATAAAGAAATTACTGAAAAAATTCTTAAACAGATAAGTCATACTGAAAAAGTAATCGATGATATATCCTTTTGTATGAAAGAAAACCAGAAAATACCGCAAACCATTGTTAATCAAACCCAAATTTTAAAAGAAACTTCTGCAAGCATAAAGAAAATGGATGATAATATAGAACAAATTCTAAGTATTTCCGAAAAAACCGATCGATTTGCCAGAGATCTTGCTGAGATTGCTGCAAATAGTAAAGATATCGTTGTAAAATCTAAAGAATCAATTGAAAAAATATCTGAAAAATCAATCTTTTTAAGTGAACTTTTAAAATCAATTGAAGATATTGCGGAAAAAACTAATTTATTATCAATTAACGCATCAATTGAGTCAAGCAGAGCCGGTTTGCAGGGAAAAGGTTTTTCGGTTGTCGCCGGAGAAATCAGAACTCTGAGTAATAAATCAAAAGTGAATTTGAAAAACAGTTTTGAAAAACTTAATGAAATGTTTGTTATCATCAATCAAAGTAACGAACTTTCAAATGACGTAACAAAAGAACTTTTTGATATTATCGAAAAATCAAAGTTATCATCAGAAATGATTAGTGAGATTGCCAATATGGTTCGCGATCAGAAAGTTGAGTATCAGGTTATTATTGACTCCTCTAAAAAACTTTTATCCGATACAAACACTATCAAAGATTTATCATGTGTGCAGGATAATGAAAATAAAAAAATTGAAATAACCTTGTCCGAATTAAACAATTCTTTTAACCAGACTTCTCAACTTCTTGAATCTCAATTTACCAATCAGAAAATTATCAGCGTTTCACTCGATGCAATGAAAAATGCACTTTCGGATAATAAAAAGAATGTTGATAAACTTAAGGAAACTATTCTTATTGACGGGTGATTGATGATTATTTCATGTAGAGGTTACATCGCAAATCAAAACTAAAATAACAGAAATTATCATTTTTGATAAAAAGCAAAATTGTTCCCCGAGTACTTAATCATGCATGACTTTCACATAAAATTAGTTTGCGTTTATTATTTCATAATACGGTCAATAACTTTCTGATACGGTTTCAGCATCATTTGTTTTAATTGCGGTATTATTTTTCCTCTTATTTTTTTTGATTTCATCATGAACCCGATTAAATATGCCTGAAAAGTTGCAAACTTTTTCTTCTGCGGAAAATCATACAAATTATGCTGTTTATAAAACTTATGATCTTCCTGCATCATACCGCGCATGACATAAATAAGGTCTCTGAATACTCTCATTCCACCGACACCAAGAAAATTCACCGGTCTTTCAGGTGCATTTTCAAAAGCCCATGACGTTTTTAATGCCATTTTCTTTATGCTCTCTGAAACAGTAACACTGTCTTTTTCATCTGAAATAATATCAAGTAAATAAACATGTCCTACTTCAACTCTTGATTCAATAACGTGTAATAAGTTAGGTTCTTCGGATAATTTTCCTGATATAAGATACCCGACCGGTCTTCCCATCAGACTTATTCTATGTCCATTACTGAACTGTCTGTCATCAAACTGTTTCCAGATGCTGCCAAACCAGTGGTTTTTGATTGTTGCTGCATATATGATTGCATCAGAATCTTTAAAAAATTTGACAAATGACTCCTGAAAATCATCTTTTATGACACATCGACCTTCAATTGTACAGTGGAGACAACCAAGGCATCCTGATTTTAATAGGATGTCGTTAAGATTAAGAATTTGAACTTCGGCGTCAACATTCTCAGAATACCATGTAATCATATTATTAAGGCTAATATCTTCATGAGTTGAATTTGTAATAATACTGACTACATTGCGTTTTGATTTATCTTTTGTTGTATGAAGATCTTTAATTTCATCATAATGTGTCATCCAGTCAACTTCTTTAATGAAATCATCAAGTCGTTTCTGACCTTCTTTTTTCAAAAGGTCTTCCATATCTGCAAGATGACCCGGTATGGTTTTCATACCCCATTCCTCACAAATTTGTTTGAGATAATTATATGCCGTATGATCGTAGAAATGCCGTGAGGTTACAATCTGGCTTGTAAATTTATCTTTAAATGCATCAAACAGCCCTTTTTCTATAATAATTTCAATAAAACGCATTAATTGATAAGGAATCAGCGACGTATAAACAGGATAAACCCAGATAATACAGTCGGCACTTTTAATTTCATCAATTATTTTATAAAGTTCATTATCATTTGAATCTATTGTATGAATGAGCGTTCCAATATGAAATGTCATAAACAAATTATCAGTATCTTTTTTCTGCCAATAGTTTGTGTATTGATAACTGACGCTATATTCGCCTTTTGGACTTCCATTGAGAATGATAATTTTCATTTTTTTCCTTATTTCATATATAGAACGTATACCAAATAATAATTCATTTTTTGCTGTTTCTCAATACCTATTATAAATATCTTGCAAAAATTTAGTATATATATATAATTTGGAAGTGAGACTTATAATTAAATTGTAAGGATTGATAATGAATAATAAAAACTACTTTGATAAAAATATTTTATTAGTTGAAGACGACAGAGTTACTACTGAACTTCAAATGCTAAATTTAAAAAAAGTTGGTTATGTCAATGTAATTCATGTTTCAAGTGGTGAAAAAGCAATTCAACTCATAGATTCAAACACACAACAAATTGATTTGATATTAATGGATATTCATCTTGGTTCCGGAATTGATGGTATAAAAACTGCAAAAACCATTCTGGAAAATCATGATTTGCCACTTATTTTCCTGTCATCACACACAGATGCTGATGTTATTGAAGAGGCTGGAAATATTTCATCATATGGGTATGTTGTAAAAAATAATGAAATAATTGTTCTTGATGTTTCTATAAAAATGGCATTCAGAGTTTTTGAATCTCATATTAAAGAATTGAATAATGAAAAAATGTTAAAGGAAAAAACGGATAACCTGATAAAACAGAATGGACTATTTTCTGCACTTTTAAAAGTGCTGCCAATTGGTGTTTTTATGGTAGAAGCTCCAACCGGAAAACCACTTCTGGCAAATGAACCGGCTCAAAAACTACTCGGCCGGGGAATTTTACCGGATGTTTCGTCTGATACTTTATCTGAAGTTTACAGCGCTTATAAAGCTGGAACAAATAAATTATATCCAAAAAATGAAATGCCTATTTTACTGGGGATGAAGGGACTCTCATCTCACATTGATGATATGGAGGTTTTAAAACCTGATGAAAGTAAGGTTCTTCTTGAAGTTTACGGGACTCCGATTTTTGATGATAATGGACACATCTGGGCAAGTCTTGTAAGTTTTTTTGATATTACTGAGAGAAAAAAAGCTGAAAAAGATTTAAGTTCTATGAAAAATTATTTAACTGAAATAATAAATTCAATGCCTTCATCATTAATTGTTGTAAATGAAGATTTATTAGTGATTCAATTAAATAAAATAGCACAATTGAAAACAGGCAGTATAGAAAAATCTTCTGAAGGCAGACAACTGATTGAGTTATTCCCTTTATTAACAAGCAATGTATCAATGCTTAAAAAAGCAGTTCGGGAAAAAACAGTTCTGGTTGACCTGAAAGTTGTAGAAAGAATTAATGGTAAAACGCTCAATTACAATCTGACTATGTATCCTTTATCATCAGATGGTATCAATAGAGCTGTTATACGACTTGACGATGTGACTGAACGGGTTGCACTTGAAGAAATTATGATTCAATCTGATAAAATACTTTCTGTCGGCGGGCTTGCAGCAGGCTTTGCTCACGAGATAAACAATCCATTATCCGGGATGATTCAATCTGTTGATGTTTTGTCGAGACGATTAAGTTTAGAAATTGATAAAAACACTCAGGTAGCAGATGAAATTGGTGTGTCATTTGAAGCAATCAAAAGTTATATGGAAAAAAGGGATATTTCAACTATTTTAAGAAGACTTAAAGAATCCGGTTTAAGAATTTCAAAGATTGTGAAAAACATGCTCAGCTTTGCAAGAAAAAGTGACTTTTCATTTGAACGTGTTGATATGACACAGGTTCTTGATCTGGCAATTGACCTTGCAGCAACCGATTATGACATAAAAAAAGAATTTGATTTTAAAAATATAATAATTAACAGACATTATGAAATTAATCTTCCATTGATTGAATGTGAGGTCACAAAAATTCAACAAGTATTTTTAAATCTTTTTAGAAATGGTGCTGAATCAATGCAGGATAAAAAAAAATTGTGTGATTCAGATGGCACTTCGGGATATAAACCAACTTTTAATATATCAATTTCACTTGATAGTAAAACCGGGCTTTTAACAATAACCATTTCAGATAATGGAATGGGAATTCACGCTCTCAATAGAAATAAAATTTTCGAACCATTTTTCACCACTAAAAAACCCGGTCTTGGAACAGGATTAGGTTTGTCAGTATCATATTTTATTATAACTAAAAATCATGGCGGTCAAATGAGTGTTGAGTCGGAAGAGGGGCTGGGTACAACATTTATTATTAAATTGCCGGTTGATAAAAAGCCCTATGATTTTAATATTGAATAATTTGGTTCCGGTCATTACTGAATTGCAATTTAAGAAAAACGTCATTGAAACTTGCTAAAAAATGAAAATAAAAAAAATTTTTGATTTTTTTTAGTATAATATACTATACTTACAAATAAATACTAACCGGGAGAACTAAATGAATAAGAAATATGTTTATTTTTTTGGTAATAAAATTGCTGAAGGTAATGGATCTATGAAACAAATCCTTGGCGGGAAAGGTGCTGGTTTGGCTGAGATGACGCGAATCGGGTTGCCTGTTCCCGGTGGTTTTACTTTAACAACAGAGGTTTGTGATATATACTATAAAAATAATAAAAAATATCCTGAAGAAGTTGGTGAACAAGTTGATAGAAATTTAAAAAACCTTGAAAAAATAGTCGGCAAAACCCTTGGAGATCCTAATGATCCTTTACTGGTTTCTGTTCGATCAGGGGCTTCTATTTCCATGCCGGGTATGATGGAAACAATTCTTAACTTAGGGTTGAATGATAAATCGGTACATGGATTGGCGAATAAAACAGGTAATAGACGATTTGCCTATGATGCATACAGACGATTTATTATGATGTACGGTTCAACAGCTAAAGATATTGAAAGAGAAAAGTTTGATGAAATATTTGATGAAATAAAAAATACAAAAACACGAAAAAGACTTGGTATCGCAAAAGATATAAAAATCAATGATACCGACACCGATACTGATGAATTAGTTGAAACAGTAGAGGAATTTAAAAAATTATATAAAAAAGAACTTGGGACAGATTTCCCTCAAGATCCGATAGTACAATTGTGGGGTGCGATAGATGCTGTTTTCGGCTCATGGATGGGAGATAAAGCGGTCAAGTTCAGAGAAGTTGAAAAAATTACAGGAATTCTCGGAACAGCAGTTAGTGTTGTACAGATGGTTTTTGGTAATATGGGTGATACAAGCGGTACAGGTGTTTGTTTTACAAGAGACCCAAGTACCGGGGAAAATATTTTTTACGGTGATTACCTTGTAAATGCACAGGGTGAAGATGTTGTTGCCGGAATTAGAACCCCGATGAAACTTGAAGAGCTTGATAAAAAAAATCATGAAGTATATCAACAACTCATTGAAGTAAGAAAAAAACTTGAGTATCACTATCGCGATATGCAGGATCTTGAATTCACAGTTGAAGAAGGTAAATTATATATGCTGCAATGCAGGTCGGGTAAACGGTCTCCAAAAGCAGCGTTTGACATAGCAATTGATTTTGTTAACGAAGGTTTAATATCAAAAGAAGAAGCTGTATCGAGAATTAAGCCAAAAGATATTGAAGGCGTTTTTTATCCGGTCATTGATTCATCCCAGAAAGAACAATTAAAATCTTCATATATAGCAAGCGGTATAGACGCCGTTCCCGGTGCTGCTGTAGGCAAGGTGGTATTTAATGCAAAAGATGCCGAAGAATGGACTGAAAGAGGTGAAAAAGTTATTCTTGTCAGAAAAGAAACATCTCCTGAAGATGTTGGCGGAATGCATGCTGCTCAAGGTATATTAACAGCAACCGGCGGTAAAACATCTCATGCTGCGGTTGTGGCCAGAGGGTGGGGAAAATGTTGTATCGTAGGATGTGGCGTTCTTGAAGTTGATTATGAGAAAAAAGAAATGAGGGTAAAGAAAACTGTTGTTAAAGAAGGTGAACTTATTACGTTGGATGGCTCACATGGCTTTATTTATAAAGGAGCATTAAAACTCTCGATGCCAGAGTTACCACAATCGTACTTTACATTAATGAAATGGGTTGATGAAATTAGAAAGCTCGGTGTACGGACAAATGCAGATACTCCTTACGATGCTGAAATAGCAAAAAAACATGGTGCTGAAGGAATTGGTCTTTGTAGAACTGAACACATGTTTTTTGATACCGAACCCAGACGATTGGCAATACAGGAAATGATAATTGCAGATACACTTGAAGATAGAAAAAAAGCACTTGATAAACTATTACCGTTTCAAATAACTGACTTTAAAGGCATATTTACTTGTATGAATAATTTGCCCGTAACTATTCGATTAATAGATCCGCCATTGCATGAATTTGCACCACATACTGAAGAACAACAGAAAAAGGTTGCAATTCAACTTGGCGTTACCCTTGATGTTGTAAAATCAAGGGTTGATCAACTTGCAGAAACAAACCCCATGTTAGGTCATAGAGGTTGTCGTCTTGCTGTAACGTATCCGGAAATCCTTGAAATGCAGGTTACTGCAATTATTACAGCAGCATGTCAATGCGTTAAAGAGGGTGTCATTGTTCATCCTGAAATTATGATTCCATTAATTATTGATAAAAAAGAATTTGAGTTGCTTGAAAAACAGGTTAGAAAAGTTGCCGAATCTATTATATCGACAATGGGGGTAACAGTTCCATATAAAGTCGGAACAATGATCGAAATACCACGGGCTGCATTATTAGCTGATGAAATTGCAGAGCATGCTGAATTCTTCTCATGCGGTACGAATGATCTTACCCAGATGACTCTCGGCATGTCACGTGATGATTCAGGCAGATTCCTGCCTGATTATGTTGATGAGAAAAAAGCAGCAATATTCCATGATGATCCCTTTCAGTCTGTCGATCAAAAAGGTGTTGGAGCATTGGTTAAAATGGCAGTCGATAAAGGTAGAAGTGTTAGAAAAGATTTAAAAGTGGGCGTTTGCGGAGAACACGGCGGAGAAGCAGTTTCTGTCAAGTTTTTTGCAGGTATCGGTCTTGATTACGTATCATGTTCACCACTTAGAGTACCGATTGCACGATTAGCTGCTGCACAATATGAACTGGAAAAGAAAAAAAGATAAAAAAATATTGATTTTTTTATATAAAAAGTATTATACTGTTTTAGATTTAATTGTATGATATATTAAAAAATACGAGAGTCGCAGGGGAAAATATGAGCCAGGATGTGATTGTAATAAAAGATTCATTGAGAATTTACATAGAAAAGGATGCTTCAGAGTCAAGTATTTTAGTTTTAAATTTAAAAGGTTTTCTTGATACATATAACTCATCCGATTTTCAAAGAGAAGTTAATAAAATAATTGATAGTGGTATGATAAAATTACTTTTTAATTGCACAGAATTAAATTATGTATCATCTACCGGTATTGGTGCGTTTACTGCTTTTCTGAAAACATTAAAACAAAAAAGTGGCGATGTCGTTTTATCGTGTTTACAGCCAAAAGTTTTTGAAGTGTTTCAATTGCTGGGTTTTTCAAAATTTTTTAATATTGCATTATCAGTTGAAGAAGGCCGGGGAATGTTATTAGGCCAGGCAAAAAAAGAAGAATCAGATATTTTCCCAAAAATATTTAAATGTCCGATATGCAAGAAAAATTTAAAAGCATCAAAACCAGGCAGGTTTAGATGTTCTGAGTGTAAAACTATTTTAAAAATAGATGAAGCAGGTCATGTTTCTCTTGGTTAAGTTTATAAACGCCCTTCATGTAAGGGCGATTTTTTTTATTATAGCATTGTTCATTTTACCAATATTGAAAGTTAATGCTGTTTCAGTCGGGTTTACTACAATTCAAGCACCTAAGTCCAATGTAGCTGATCAATTCTCTTCATTATTAAATGATATTTTACTCTATGAATTAACCGAATTAGATGGTATCCAATATTCAAGAGTCAATTTATTACATAATGATTTACATTCAAATCTCAAAAAACTTAACACATATCCTGAAGTAAAAGATCTTGATTACTGCATCTCAACTTCAATTGATCGATTTATAATAAAGAGTGAACCTAATTTTTATGATTATGAAATCATCGAAAACAATGTCCGTATTGAAGGTTTTTTTTATATATATTCAATTAAAAACAATATGATTACTGATTCAAAGAAATTTTCTATTAATATAATATCAAGAGAAGAGAATTCTGTGCTTGAACAAAATGCATTAAATGAAATAGTGATTATATTCAGGAAATTTATTAAACAAATAGAATTACAGAGCAATTATGTTGAAATAACCGATCAAAAACTTTTTTTGATACAAATAAATTCCGGTTTTATACAAGGTTTTAAAAATGGTGATTACTTGAGATCTTCAGATGGAGGTCTAATTAAACTGACGAGAGTAAAAGATGACAGTTCCAGTGGATATGTGATTACTCCTTCAAAAAAAGACTCAGTTCAATATCACAAGTTACTTAAATCAGATTTTGAATTTAAAATAAGTTTTGGCAGTGCTTTTTTAACTAAAAACAATACTGAAATTATACCTGTTCCTGATTTGTTATTTTCACTGTATATACCGGCACTCCAATTTTTAAAACCGTTTATTGATGCTTCGTTTATTTTCACCGTTTCTGATAACAGACTTCTTGTTCCGATTTTCGTCTCTACCGGTGTTGAAGCTTTTTTTGACATTTATTTTATTACAATGTATCATAAAATTGGTATCGGTGCATTATTTTCACCGGATTCAGATGGCATTCTCATGTCTGACTCATTTTTCTTTAATACATTTGGTGGCATAAGCGCACGAGTCTCACCTGAAATAAAATTGTTTATTGAAGGCGGTTACCGTTTTATAGTAAAAGAAAAATTTGCTGCTACATGGGGTTATTCGCTATCGTCACCATCAATACGAGGCGGTATAGGGATTGTTTTTTAACAAACTTACTTTGTGGGAATTGAAATAACACCACCAATAATGACACCTGACTCTTCCGGTGAGCTGTAGAAATTAAGAATTGGTATAAAATCTTTTTTTTCTAATGTATTCAGATAATCAAAAAGTGAATAAAAAAGCCAGCCTAAATTAAAAACTGTATTTATTGCTAATCCGATTGATGTAAATTGTAATATATCAGCAGTAAGCTTTAATTCGGCCTGACGTTGGTCAGTTGCACTGATTTCAGAATCTTTAGGTTTATTTATAATTTCGCCTGTCACAGGATCTTTTTCTGTGGGATTACGAAAGCTTGATGCATTATTGCCGAATGTGTTAGGTATCTTGTAAAACTGAACCGCAATTATAGTTGTCGGTACTGTAATTGCCAGAGAAAAAGTAAATGACCAGAAAGCAGTATAATACAGATTCTGTTTCATTTTTAACGTTTTAGAAAGATCTCTCGTCATTAAATGATATTGAATTGCTTGCTCTTCTTCAACTATCTCATTAACATTAAGCGAGTATCTGAAATCCTCATACAAATCACTTTTCTTTGCACTAATGATAAAATTACCTTGAGGTAATTCTTTTCTAAACGGTGTAGTTCCTGCATATTGTGAGTTGATAAATACTTTAGTTCCATGAGGTTCGATGTTAAATAAGTATGGTTGTTTTTGTTTGAAAAAGTCGGGAGTCAAATCAATCATTTTATTTTCATTGTCATATACTTCAATTACTTCATTATATGGTTTTGCATTTGTTTCATGAAGCGTAATAAGGTAACTATCAGGTTTAACATATCGTACAGATAAATTTTGTTTCGCCATATAGTTTGAATTAATATAAATCTCTGTGTTTTCTCCGGTAGTTATCTTTAATTCTGCATAATTGATATAAAAAATTTGTTTTGCAATTTCTTTAAATTGTTTTTCAATATTTTCTGATATTTTATCAATTGTTGTCATAAATGCTGTTTTGTGAATAATTTTATTTCTATGAAGAGAGTAAAAAATAATTGATATCAAATATTTATCCTGAACTTTTTCTATATCACCGGTAATTAAAATATCATATTGAGGCGTTTGTTTTTCACAAATTGTCTTGTAATCAATTATACTATAATCAATAATATCCGTTGTTTTAATAGAAAAAACCGGTTTTTTATAATTTTCATACCATTTATTTCTAATCTCGCTCAACTCTTTTATTGAAGACATAAATGTTAAAATATCTTTTTCGTATTTTTTTAAATGAGTTACCGGAGTATTTTGAACTTTTTCTTTTAAAGAGTCGTAAAGTATCTTTTTTGATTTATCTTTCTCTGACAAATAAGTGATCGTTTTTACTAAAGAATCTTTTTCATCCATTCCAGCTGTACTAATTGAATCAACAGTACTTCTAATGATTTTAACAAGATTATCAGAGTCAACAGGATTTATATCGTTAATATTACCCCGATTTCTAAAACGCATTATTGAGACATTAAGATTAAATAAATCAGATAATTCTTTAACAGAATTATTTTTAAAGAATTGATTAGGAATAGATTGTGAAAATAATAAAGAAGACATCAAATAAAATACAATGAATACAATAGTGATTTTTCTTGAAACCATACATTATGCCATGTTTAAAGCTTTTTTTATAGCACCAACGATTCTTTCAGGTTTGAATGGTTTTACAATAAAATCTTTAGCCCCAAGTTGTATTGATTGAATAATAAGTTTTTGCTGACCCAACGCAGAACACATGATAATTCGTGCGGAGCTGTCAAATTTAATAATTTCCTGTAATGCCTGAATTCCATCCATTCGAGGCATAGTTATATCCATTAATACTATATCAGGTTTTAATCGTTTGTATTGTTCAATTGCCTCGATACCGTTCGACGCTTCTCCGGCAACTTCAAAGCCGGTTTTCTCAAGAGTATCTCTTATTATGAGTTTTATAAATGCTAAGTCATCTACTATTAGTACTCTTGCTCCCATATAATATCCTGCCTTCTTTCTTTTGATCTATTTTATACATAAGTTAAATAATTTTCAAGTGAAATATGAAAATTATTATTTTATATTAAACATTTTAAGTTCTCCCGTGAGAAACTCATCAATGTCACCATCCATTACTGCTTGAATATTACCTATTTCAACTTTTGTTCTATGATCTTTTACCATAGTATACGGTTGAAAAACATAACTTCTAATTTGAGACCCCCACCCGATATCTTTTTTTTCGGGGTTGTTTTTATCCGCCTCAGCCTGCTGTTCTTTTTTATAGTGATCGTAGAGTTTCGCTTTTAACATCTTCATCGCAGTGGCTCTATTTTTTATTTGTGACCGTTCATTCTGACATTGAACAACAATCCCTGTTGCAAGGTGAGTCATTCGTACAGCCGAGTCAGTTTTATTGACATGCTGCCCCCCTGCCCCGCCTGCACGGTATGTATCAATTCGTAACTCTTCCGGTTTAATATCAATTTCAATTTCATTCTCAATATCGGGTGTTACATAAATTGATGCAAAAGAAGTATGTCTTCTTGCATTTGCATCAAATGGAGATATTCGTACCAGTCTGTGAATTCCGGATTCATACTGCAAATAACCGTATGAAAACTCACCTTTAACTAATATAGTCACATTTTTTATTCCGGCACCATCACCATCCAACCAGTCAAGTATTTCAAAAGTAAACCCTTTTCGTTCAATCCAACGGGTAAACATCCTATACAACATCATACCCCAATCACAAGCCTCAGTTCCACCGGCTCCGGGGTGTATATTTACAATAGCATCACAACGGTCATTTTCGCCTGATAAAAGCTCTAAAAATTCAAGAGATTGTAAATCAGCATTTAACTTTTTTATTAAATCTGAAATCTCCTGTTCATATTCTGCTGCATTTGTTTCAATTGCAACTTCGTAAAAAGTTTTTAAATCATCAACTTCATTAAAAAATGCAATCCAGGGCTCAACAAATTGTTTTAATTTTGTTTGTTGCTTTAATACCTTTCCTGCCTGCTGCTGATCATCCCAAAAGTTATCAAGTTTTGATTGATCTGTTAATAAAACCAATTCTTCCTGAGCTTTTACGAGTCTTCCATATATTTTATATTCGTCACTTTTATCTATTAACTCAACTATTAGAGACTTAAAATCTGAAAGCATTTTTTCCGCCGGTAATTATGTCATTTGAGTTTCTTACAATTATTCACAATAACGAAGAATAATATGTAAGTGGATTTTTATTAATATATTATATAGATAAATATGTCAATAATTTGACTCTATTTATTCAATTATCCAAAGCATCTTTCAAAAATACTCATTTTATCTCTTCAAAGAAACTAATTAGTAAATATTAAGAAAAAACTACCTAAATGTCGTGTTTTTCAATGATGTTCTATTGACTAAAAAAATATTTTTTGTTATTTTATTCACATAAAATCGAATTCGGAGGTAGATTATGTATAAGGTGCTTGTTGCTGATTCATGTGCTAAAGAAGGTCTTGATGTATTTAAAAAATATCCTGAAATTCAGGTTGATGTAAAAACAGGCTTATCACCTGATGAGTTATGCGAAATAATAGGTGATTATGATGGTCTTGTTGTTAGAAGTGCGACAGAATTCAAAGGTAAAGTTGTTGACGCTGCAAATAAAATGAAAGTTGTAGGAAGAGCAGGTGCCGGTGTAGATAATATTGATGTTCCATTATCAACTAAAAAAGGTGTTATTGTTATGAACACTCCGGGCGGTAATTCTGAAGCTGCTGCTGAACTTGCTGTAACAATGATTATGGCTCTTTCACGAAATATTGTTAAAGCTTCTATGACAATGAAACAGAATAAATGGGATAAAAATGCTCTGGCTAAAACAAGTGTTGAAGTATTGGATAAAACGCTTGCTGTTGTTGGTGCAGGTAATATCGGTGGAATAGTTGCAAATAGAGCTGTCGGTCTTAAAATGAATGTTGTTGTGTATGATCCTTTTCTTACTGAAGAAAAGGCATTAGCAATGGGCGTTAAAAAAATAGAAAATCTTGATGATATCTGGCCACTTGCAGATTACATAACATTACATTTACCAAAAAATGAAAAAACACTTAATCTAATCAATAAAGCTACAATAGCTAAGATGAAAAAAGGTGTTTATATTATAAATTGTGCGCGTGGCGGAATCGTTAATGAAGATGATTTATTAGAAGCGTTAAATTCCGGTCATGTTGCCGGTGCGGGTCTTGATGTTTTCAATAAAGAGCCTGTTGATGCTGATTATCCTTTAGTTATGCATCCGAATGTTATTTGTACTCCTCATTTAGGTGCAAGTACCGTTGAAGCACAAGTAAATGTTGCTATAGCGATTGCATATCAGATTGGTGATTATTTAACGAAAGGCGTTGTTAATAATGCAGTGAATGTTGCAAGTGTTGATTCTGCAACATCATTAAAGGTTGCCCCTTTTGTAGAATTAGCTCAAAAAATCGGTGATTTATACAGACAAACAGGTAATTTAAATATAAAAGAAATCGAAATGAAATTCGCCGGTGAAATTTATCAGTATCCTGTGAATATGGCAATGAATTCATTTTTAATGGGTTTATTAAAAGACTCTGTTGAAGGAATTAACTTTGTTAATTCCGCAATGTCAGCAACTGAAAAGGGAATTAAAATAATTGAGAAAAAAATTCCCGAAGGTGATGATTACGCTTCAGAACTTACCGTTTCAATTCTTCATAACGAAGGAACAACAGTGATTAAAGGTGCTGTTTTCCAGGGCGGAATTCATAGAGTTGTTGGTTTTAATGACTTTGTTGTTGATTTTATACCTGCCGGTAATTTGCTATTCACAGTCAATGAAGATGTTCCGGGAGTTATCGGTAAACTTGGTACAATTGTCGGTGAAGCAGGTCTTAATATCGCCAACATGGAATTAGGAAGAAACAAGAATAAACAAGCTGTTAGTTTTATTCAAATAGACGGAGCGATACCTGCTAACTTATTGAGTGATATTACAACTAAAATTAAAGCTATAAAAGTTGCTAAGATTGTTACGATGTAATTATTTATTATAAAAAAAAGCCTTCATTAAAGTTAATTTAATGAAGGCTTTTTCATATTTGGAGTTAACGATGAAAATTTATCTCGCACCGATTTTAGGGATGACCAATTATCGGTATAGAAATCTCTTTACTAAATACTTTGGTGGAATTGATAAGTATTTTGCACCTTTTGTTACAAGTGTTAATGCTGAAATAATTAATCCGACACTTTTAAAAGATTTAATGCCTGAAAGAAATAGTGTAGAATATTTAGTTCCGCAAATACTCAGTAATAATGGTGATGATTTTAAAAGAATGGCAAAAGCTATTATTGATCTGGGATATAAAGAAGTAAACTGGAATATCGGCTGTCCATTTTCAATAGTAACGAGAAAGAACAAAGGTGCCGGGATTCTGGCTCATCCTGATAAAATCAGACAATTTCTTGATATCGTCATGAATAATCCTGTATGTCCGGTGAGTATCAAAATGCGACTTGGAATGAATGACATTGCCGACTTTCGTACTGTCATTCCGATTATTAATGAGTACCCGGTTAGTGAATTGATTATTCATGGCCGAACGGGGAAACAAGCGTATAAAGGGGTTATACATAAAAATGAAATGGCAGAAGCATTTTCGCTTTCTACCATACCAACAGTGTATAATGGAGATATTTTTGAATACTCCGATTATGAATTATTAACAAAACATTTTCCTGATACCCACACGTTTATGCTCGGGCGTGGTGCATTGTCAAATCCATTTCTTCCATCCCGAATGAAAGGAATACATATCGATTCTTCAAAAAAACAAACGATACTCAAACAGTTTCATGATGAATTATATACAGCCTACGAAAATTCTTTGTATGGCGGAAAGCATTTAATGGATAAAATGAAATCAATCTGGATTTACCTTGCAGTTCATCTTAAAGAAGGTGATGAATTACTCAAAAATATAAAACGGGCCAAAACAGTTGATACATACAATATAGTATTATCAGAATATTTTGGTAAAGAACGCGGTTGGAATGAAGAAAATGGTGTATACTATTTCATTGGTACTCGATGAGGTAAACAATGATTGAATTAATTCTGACAGACGATACTACAGGTTTAACATTCAAAATAAACAGCAGTAGCACTCTTGGAAGAGATCAAACAAATGAAATAATTCTTGATTCAAACTTTATCAGCCGGTTTCACTGTAAATTTTTTATAGCTAATAAGAACTTTTATGTTAAAGATTTACATTCAAAAAACGGAACTCTGGTTAATCAGAAAATTGTTGTAAAAGAAACGCAATTACAGACCGGGGATGTAATAAGTTTTGGAGCCCCCGAAAACACCTTCAGTATTGTAGTGCTTGAAACCGCTGATGAAGTAAAACCCGGGGAATTTTTCCTTACCCATCGAATGAAAATAGCGATTGCCGGCATCATTTGTATTCTGATAATCGGCATGATTTTTTTTACTATGAAACGATCTGATAATCATGAAAAAACCATACCGCAAACGATTGAAACATTTCAGGAGATTCCCGGACTTCGTGAATTAATTAAAATGACATTAGTGAGACTTGGAGAAAAACCAGAATATATTGACGATGAAATTGTTAATAGTGTTGAAAAATTTGTTCAAATTTATCAGAAAGGTACAACATACCGTGAAAGAATGAAAGAAATGAAAAAATATCAGGCAGTCATGTATGATATTTTAAGTTCACACAATTTGAATGATGATTATATTTTTATCGCTTTTGTTGAATCAGGGTTTGATACCAAAGCATACAATAGAAATTCCGGTGCAAAGGGAATGTGGCAGTTTCTGTCTGCAACCGGCAAATCGTATGGATTAAAAATAAATAAAAAAGTTGATGAACGCACCGATTTAGTTGCTTCGACTGAAGCAGCTTGTTTATATATTTCTGATATGGCAGCAATCTTCGGTTACGAATCTTTTCTGTTAATTTCCGCTTCATTTAACTGCGGTGACGGGACAATAAGAGCTGCGTTAAAAAAGATAAAAAATGTTAAAGCAGACAGATCTTTTTTTTATCTCTACAAAGAAAAACTGATCCCCTTAGAAACAAGAGAATATGTTTTGAAAATCGTTGCAGCAATTGTACTGACAGAATATGAAAATTTGAAAAATTTATTATGATATGTTGTATTCCTACTGAATTTTTTGTATTATAATTTGAATCTGTTCCACTATTATGGAGTTTAGTATGAAACATTTTTGTATACTTTTATTTATACTGCCTGTATTTTTTATTAGTGCTGATTTTCTTCTTTTAAAAGAAATTGATCCGGTTACCGGAAAGTCTATTGTTATTGAAGGTAAAGTCAAAAAGAAAAAAGGTGAGTATATACTGACAACTACTGATGGTTCTTTAAAGACATTTACCAAAGATGAAATTATTGATGTTTTCAGTACTGAAAAAAAATATTTAAAATATAAAGAAGAAAATGAAAATTCATTAGAGCTTTTATTAGAGCTTGAAAATGAAGCGAAGAAATTACAGTCAATCATTGATACCATAACTGATGACCCGTTTATTACAGTTCGTTATTCAGATAGCGAAGGGTATGAATTTTATCAGTTCAAAAAACGAATTAATACAAAACGGGAAATGATTGGAGCATTAAAGGAATACCGGGTAGCGATGAAAGAATATGAATCGTTATACAAAAAATATATGCACTTTTCAAATATTGCATCAGCCGGTGTTGCAATTTCTTTAATTTCAGGTGTAACAAGTGCTGTTTTTGGTATTTACGCGTTGGCATCAAATAATATTATTGATCGACCTGCAGGGTTTGATCTCGAAATGTCGAATCAGGTTATGATGTATGGAGCAGGTGTTTCAGGCGGTATTTTTTTAACCGGAGTCGGAATTACTATTGGTGGAGTAGCCGGAAGACTGCATACAAGACTGAAATTTGTTGAACCTGTTGAGAAATATAATCAATGGCTTGAAAATAAAAACAAAACAGGCATGATATCTACGCCTGCAGTCAACCTTGAATTTTCATTTCAATTCTGAGGCTCTTCTAATATTTGATATACAGTTATAAATCTAAGTCTTCAATTAATCGATCTGATATTTCAAGCCCCTGACTATCTATAAGTGCTAATACCCATTCATATAATGATTCAAAACTATATCGCGAAAGAATATGCACAGGCTCAAACTTTGAAAGTTCATTGGTGATAACTTTTTTAAACAGATGTTGTGAATAGTTAATCGAAACACGAAATGACGCATCGACGGTTTTGTCAACATAATCAGAAATCTCAGATAGAGATATTTGTTTATCATGCAGTTTATCAAGAATTTCAAGCGGATTAATTAATAATTCATACACCATGTCTTTAAGCAACTCTTCTTCAGGATCAATAGATTGAAGATATCCGGTTAGTTTTTCATAATTTTCATCATTTGATTTCACAAGAATTATTGAATAAACAGTGAGTAAAGAATACACATCAAGCAGTTCAGAAAAATATTTTTTTAACGGGTCGTTACTGTTTTTATTTCTAACAATTAATGACAGTAATAAATCAAAAATAATAAGTTTATTCTCAAGGTTTGTATTAAACCACTCAGGATAAAAAGAATCAGGGACTAACTGTGAGTAAAAAGATTTAAGGTTTTCTACAGCCTCTCTATCAATTGACTTGGAAGCAATATGATCTTCAAAATCTTTAAGAAAACTTGTTTTCATATCAATGAGAGCTTTCTTCATAAAAACAAATCCTTCACTGACTGTATACAGACTTGAGTGTGAAAGATAATTACTTATCTTTACCTTCATTTTCTTATTATACAATACGGACTCAAGTTCTGAAAGCGATATATAATGTTTGTGTTCGTTAAGAATGTTTTTTAACAATTCTGATAACATATTTATCCTTTTATAGTATGAATAATTTCTTCTACAGTCAGTGCTTTTGTTTCAGTACCATCAATAATATTTTTTAGATTAAATGTATTTGCTTTGAATTCTTCATCTGCAGCAATCACTACCCAGGTTACACCTTTTCTTTCTGCATATTTAAATTGATTATTTATCTTTTGCTTGTCTAATATCACTTCAGTTTTAATACCTGCATTTTTAAACTGATCTGCAAGTTTATAGTATAATGGAATAAAATCATTGTTCATATTGAATATAATAAGTTCACTTACCGTTTGTTTTTTACCAATTTGTTCTTTATCTTCAAGTAACGCAAGCAATCTGTCTAAACCAAAAGAAGCGCCAACTCCTGCAACAGGATTTTTTGAATATAAACCGGTCAGATTATCATATCGACCACCTGAACAAACACTTCCGAAATTCATCCGGTCGGTAATAAACGATTCAAAAACAATACCGGTGTAATAATCAAGTCCCCGTGTAATTGCAGGATTATAAGCAAACTTGTGAAGGTTTCCGGCATCTTGTAAGTACTGGAAAATTGTTAACAATTCATCAGCATACACTGTGTATTCATCTGATATAATGTCCTTAATTGAATGTAAAACAGTAAAGATTTCATCCCCTTTAATACCTTCTTTAGAAAAATCACCATCAAGACGTAATGTTTTTAAAATACCATGAATTCCGGCAGCATCAATTTTTTCTTCTTCCATTAATATTTTGACAACTTCATCTTTTCCAATTTTATATATCTTATCAATAGCTTGTAAAATATTCTGCGATTTATCAAGAAGTCCGAAATGATCAATAATCCCGTTAAGGAGTTTCCGGTGATTGATATTTATAAGGAAGTTTTCACATTCAATGGATTCAAAACCTGCCATAATCAATAGTAAAATTTCATAATCTGCAGTTAATGCATTGCTGCCGAGTATATCAAAATCGCATTGAAAAAACTCGCGATATCGACCTTTCTGAGTATTTTCGCCCCTCCAAACCGGTGCTATGTGATATCGTTTAAACGGGAACACTAATTCATTATAATGAAGTGACACAAATCGTGCAAGAGGAACGGTAAGATCAAAACGTAACGAAACATCACGGTCACCATGATCTTTAAACCGGTAAATCTGTTTATCCGTTTCGCCACTTCCTTTTCCAAGAAGAATTTCTGTATATTCAAGTGCCGGTGTATCGATCGGAGAAAAACCAAAACTTTCAAATGTAGATTCAAGTTTTCTCATAATATTTTTTTTTGGAATCATTGTCTCAGGTAAGTAATCTCTGAAACCTTTTAGAATTTTAGGTTCTATCATTGCACATCCTTATTCATGTCTCTATAATATATCGATTGTGTTAATCTAAAAATTGAATATTGAGTTGTATATATTATAAAAATTATAGTTTTTTTATCAGCGTTCCCGGTGAGGCTCTTGCAAAAATTTGCTTTATTCTATAACGCCGCCACCAAGAACTACATCACCATCATAAAAAACCGCATATTGTCCTGGAGTAATAGACTTCTGTCTTTCTTTAAATACCACTCCGACCTGATTGTTTTCAAGTGGGGTAATAACAGCTTCAGCCTCATCATGTCTATATCGAATTCTAACTTTGCATTCACGTTTTTCTGTTAAGTCTTTAATAGCAATCCAGTTGATATTGGAAACGGTCAAGCTGTTACCATAAAGTTGCTCTTCGTCCCCGGCGATTATTGTGTTTGTTTTACTGTCTATGCCGACAACATAGAGTTTTTCACCTGTCGTTTGACCGATACCGCGTCTTTTTCCGATTGTATAATTATAAATACCTGTGTGTTTTCCGATTTCTTTACCATCGAGCGTTTTGATTGACCCGGCTGATGCATCTTTGCCTTTAAACAGATCACTGATTTCACCACCGTAGAAATCCTGGCTTTCTTCTCTTTCTGCGGATGGCAACCCGGCTTTACGTGCAATATCGCGAACTTCTTCTTTTGTCAGTTCACCAAGCGGAAAAATAACATTGGATAGTTTATCCTGCGTTAACAGTGATAAAAAGTAAGACTGGTCTTTCTTTGTAAAAACAGCTTTTTTCAGCAAATACCGTTTTGTCTTCTCATCAAACGCAACCCGGACATAATGACCGGTAGCAAAGAAATCAAAAGGAATACCTGATTTTCTCGTCATTTCAGGAAGTAACCCGAATTTCACCAATGCATTACAGCGGATACACGGATTAGGTGTTTTACCACCAAGATATTCGGCAGTAAAATAATCAATGACAATGGATTCATATTGTGATGATAAATCAATTACATGGTATGGTATGCCAAGAAGATCGGCTGTTTGTTGCGCTTTTTCAATATCTTCCTCTTCCCCGGCACCAAAACATGCTGATTTTTTAGCCTCAGGATATTTTACCGGGTCACACACTTTCATCGTTACGCCGATGACATTGTATCCTTGTTCTTTAAGAATAAATGCCGCAACCGAACTATCTACTCCGCCGCTTAAACCTACAACAACGGTTATATTTTTATTTTCCATAAGTAACACTCCAATTCATATAATCAATATTCATACTGAGTATATACTATTAATAGGGTATAAATTCAAGTTAGATTAAACAGTGGGTGCTTAATTGTTGATTCGTTCTCATAAGCACTCATCTATATAAAAAAAATTGTATTTAATTTTCAATACTTTGATCCATTTCGAAAGACGGTGAATTTGTTTTTGGTTTACCGACTATTTTTGCCGGTATTCCCACAACGGTTGTATGCGGTGCAACATCTGATAGAACTACACTTCCGGCACCAATTTTAACCCCATCACCAATTTTTATATTTCCCAGTATTTTAGCTCCCGCTCCAATTAATACACCATTTCCGATTTTTGGATGACGATCTCCTGTTTCTTTACCGGTTCCACCTAAAGTTACTTCATGAAGCATGGATACATCATTTCCAACGACAGCTGTTTCGCCAATAACAATACTTGTTGCATGATCTATAAAAATTCTATTTCCTATTGTTGCAGCCGGATGAATATCTACTCCAAATTTTTCTGATATCAGGCTTTGTAATAGTGAGGCACTATTTACCAGATTGTTTTTCCATAATAAATGAGTAACACGGTAAGATTCTAACGCGTGAAAACCTTTATAGTTTAAAAATGGATTTAAATAATTTCTTGAAGCCGGATCGCGTTGTCGAATAGCATTCAAGTCTTCGATAATTGATTTTTTAATATCGTCTGATTTCTCAATTGTTTCTAAAAATAATAACTGTAATTCGTTTTTAGAAAAGCTTCTTGCAAAAATACTCTTTTTATCTCGAATTTTTGCAAGAAGCTACCTCTAATGCGATTTTATCGCATATGGCGGAAGAAAAAATCGAGTAATCTTGATTTTTGCAAGAGCCTCGAAATGAAATTGTTCTCCAGTTTTTCAGCTAAGTAATATGAAAGTGCTTCAAAAATATTTGAATGTTTCAAAATGGTCATTGTTAAAAAACCGGTCAAAAAAGGTTCATTTATTTTAGCTATTTGTACGTCATGTATTATTTCATTCCAAATTTGTTGTGGCATTAAAATCTCCTGAATGAACCAGTATTTACTTTAAATTAGTTCATTTTTTGTTTTATTACAATAACTACGTTTTGAGAAATATTAGCAGTAATCCTTTTTTTAATAATGACAAAATATTTTTTTATGGTATTATTATATTAATATGAATAAACTCAAAATCGTATTAACAATAATTGTTATAATATTTTTTACTATTTTACTACTTCTTTTTAGCCTATTATCTTCCTCTCAGAATGAGGAGAAAAAAACAAACGAAATAACATTATTATTCACCGGTGATTTAATGCATCATGAAATTACTTATAATATGCCGAATTATGACAAAATATATAAAAACATACAAAGTCAAATTAAGAAAAGTGATCTTGCATTTATTAATATAGAATTCCCGATTAATTCATTATTTCCAAAATCGGGATATCCTTTTTTTAATGCAACTTCTCAATATTTAGATGCTTGTATAAAAGCAGGCTTTTGTGTGTTCTCTCTTGCTAATAATCATATTAATGATTTTGGAAAAGAAGGTATTATTGGAATACTCGATAGCATTCAAGAATCAATAGGGAATACTAATGAACGACCGATATTTTTATCAGGAGTAAGAAAGGATAAAAATGAAAACTTTAATTTAGAAATAATAAAAATAAAAAATCTGAATATCGGATTTCTTTCAGTTACAGGATTTGTTAATACTGAAAGAGATAAAGAATACGTAGATATAGTTTCTTATCATAATAAAACGTTTAATAAAATAGATAATAGAGAAAGTATGAAATTTCTCGAAAGAGTACGTAAAATGCGATCTTTATGTGATTTCTTAATTATCAGTTTTCATGATGGTTTAGAATATCAGGAAGAACCAGAGGAAATTCGAAAAAAAATTTTTCGCGAGTTAGTTTTAAATGGTGCAGATATTATATGGGGACATCATTCACATAGTGTTCAAAATACTGAGATAGTAGATAGAGGGCATTTAAAAAAAACTGATGGTCTAATTGTATATTCAACCGGAAATTTAATTTCAGGACAATTGGATTTCGATACAATGCCAGATTTAAAAAATCAGTTTTCTGCTACTGGTGATGGTGTCTTTTGGGAAGTGAAAATAAAGAAAAAATCAAATACAACTTTTATTAAGGTAATTAAACCGTATTGGATAAATAATTATTTAAACCAAAAAGATGGATTAGTTGTTTCATATACAAACTTATTATCAAAAAACAAAAACCTTCCCGAAAGATGGAAAAAATATTTTACTTATCGCCTTAAACAGCAAAAAAGGAATGAAAAGATAAGAAAATGGAAACCAGAGAACAATATCAAATAATAATTATTACTTAACAAATCATAAAAAATAATGTATTTGGATAAACATGATTAATTATATAAAAACCAACCGGATATATATTCTTTTAATTTTTACTTTGAATATATCCTGTTTTAAACAAGATATGAATTCTTCTACTAACTCGGAACTTTTAAGAAAATATATACAAATAGCTAGAGAAGAAATTAATCTGCAATTTGAAACAAATAAAAATAAGAAATTTCAGGAAATTAATTACATTAGTAACAACCAAGGGGTTTTTGTCCGTTTACTGAAAAATGGAAAAGAACGTGGTTGTTACGGTTTTTTTAAAAATATAAATTCAATTGATGAAGCAATTAAAAAATCAGCTATAAATGCAGCATTTTTTGATCCAAGATTTCCTGAACTTACAGAAAATGAACTTGATAAAATAGAAATCCAACTAACTATAGTGGGTAAATTTGAAGAGTTACATAATAAAAAGCAATTTATTATTGGGAAAGACTCATTGTTAATTGATGATTATTCAAACAGAGGTATTTTGCAGGCTCCAATTGCAATAGAAGAGAATTATAATAAAACTCAGTTTTTAAAAGCCCTTTGTAGAAAAGCGAAGTTGAATGAAAGTAGTTATAAATTAAAATATACAAAAATTTATAAAGCAACTTCTTTATATTATAAAGAACCATTTAATATTGATAAGTAAAAAAATAACTTGTTATGTCATCGTCTGGTGTTTTTATATCAAAATTTTTTGCATTAGTATTGCTAAAAATATGAGTTTTATATACTCCAACTTCATTTAATGTAAAGAAAAGAGTAATTAGTCCTGCTGTATTATCTGAATGTATTGTATTTACTTTAACAGGATCAAAAGAATTAATAACTTTTTCAGAATATAAATCTCTTGATAAAGTAGTTTGAATATCTGCTCTATGAGAAAAATCAGTTGAAACTAAAATAAATACATTTCTATTTTTTTTTATTATTGTAGATAATTGAGTTGCAAGATCATTACATTTTTTGATTCTTTTATTGAATTGGTCAAATGATATAGGAACAATATCAGCTTTTGGAAAATACAATTTAATAAAAGGAACAATATCTCCGATTCCATGTTCATTATGAAATGCATTATCATCTTCTTTCAGTTTAAGATTTGTTAAAATTGTATAAACATATTTTTTATTAACCTTTACAATTCCATTATTCGTTAACCAGGATTTTTTTGATAAAGATATAATTTCCTTACCTTGATTATAGTGATTGGGAGTTAATATAATAAATGTTTTAATATCTCTTAATTTTTTGAGTTCTTTAAACCACTGATTCGTTATTGAGCCTACTAAAAGATGATGACTTACCGTTCCGGATACAGGAAATATATTTTCATCTGTTAATTCAATTTTTATATTATCAGGATTTTTTTTATTGATAGTTTGAATAAAATCTTTTTCCCGATAATAAGATGTTGTTGGGAAAAAGGAAATATCCCGGTGACACCCAAAAAGCGTCACCAGAATAATAATCACTATTTTATGAGAATATCTTTTTCCCATTGGGGCATTCTCTCCATTAAATAACTTTCGTTTCCATTATTATAAACTTTTTCTTTCCACTGATCATTATTTAGTCTGTCATTCATAGGATGTGGAAATTCATAGTAACTGAAAGTATATCCTTCGGCTATTCTTTTTCCGCCCTGTTTATCATTAATAGCAACATATATTCTATTAGGAACTCCTACAGCAACTTCTATAACTACTCCATTATCACTATCAGTATGAACATCAGCAACGAGAGCCATCTGAAAGTCTTTTCTTTCTGTGTATCCCATACTTGAACCTGATGGGATAATAATATTTGCTAATCTATAAGGAATATCATAGATTAAGTCATTTTCTCTTTCTGAAATAGGTTCATCTGCAGCTTCTTTTTCTGCAATTATTACTATATCTGAAATTATTGATTTATAAGCTTCAAATTTACTGCTATACTCTTTTGTCATAAATCCTGATTCGGATATTATATCAACTGTGTCTTCAAGAATTGATTCAATCCAGTAAAGTGCATCAAGATTAGGTTCAATATAACCAATAGGTTTGTCTATAGCATCATATACCCATGTTTTTTCTGGTCCTTTTCCCGCTTTTTCTGCATAACTTTGTTTAACATAAAGTATAGTATCATGTCTTAATTCTGCCCATGCTCCATGTGCGGTTATAAGCGTTCTATTATTCCATTTTTCACTTTGAGTAAAATAAAAATTTCTATTTTCACCAAAATTTGCTGATTCTTTTATAACTTTCAAATAACTGTTAAAAAATGTTTTTCGCCAGTCCATTGTATCAAAACCTTCAACTTGTGTTTGAAGGGAAGCCAGTTTAGGAGCATATCCACCGTATATATCTTTATCCTCTTTAAGCAGTGTTTCGGAGAATTTATTTCCGAATGCAGCCATGATATCAAGTCCCTTAACCATGGTTCTATCAATTATTCTTGGCGCAGATAACTGATTATGTATAAAGCTATCAAATGTAAATCTTTGACCAAAAAGTCTGAATCCTCCTGGTATTTCCAAAGATTTCTTTTCTGAATCTTTTTGCTGTAATAATGTATTTCCAGAAATCTTAGGAGGGGCAATATTAGTATTAGCATATTTAATAAACTCTTTCACATTATCCTCATTATCAATCCATAAGCCAAAGTTATCAAAATCGACATTTTTTGATACTTCTAAATATTGGTTTAAATTGTAGTCATCGGATTCACCAATAATATAGGTAATAGGATTGAATAATGCCTTCCACATTGCATAAATATTTTTATTATCTTTTGTAATTTTTGTTAGTAAAAGTGCAGCTCGTGTTAATTTTACAGAATTTTCAATATCTTGAGGAGTTCCGGTAAGCTGAGCATAAAAATGAAGCCTGCCAAACCATATCATTGATTTAAAATATTTTTTTAAATTTTCATTTTTAGTATAATGACCTCTTGGTTTAAATTGTGAATAATCTTCCATGTATTTAAAAATTTCTGATTCACTAAAACCTTCTGCTTTTTCTATTTTATTTAATTCAATTAAAACATCGCCTGTTAAATCCCCGCCATTCATTTGAGATGTAACAACTGACCCGCCTGCAAGGTTTCCACCAACTAAAAAATATTTTTGCATGAGTTCTATACTTTCTTTTAATTTAATATCATTTTCAGATAATGATGATTTCATTTCTTCAAGTTTTTGATAATAAGCAATACAAAGCTTCTGTAATGTTGGAAACATTATTTTTGATTCAGTATCCTGAAGCATTTTGTCAAATAAAAGATGCAGGCTGTGTACTAAAAAATCAATTGTAATGTATGTATTTACCATTTCATCAGCATGTAAATTTTTATATAAAGCTACCATATCATCAGGATTTTCTATATTAAGCTGATCCTGATATTCATAATAATTTACTGATTCTAAAGCAAACTTATCCTGTATAAGAGATTTTTTTATATCATCCGGGATATATCTTTGACCATTATAATCAGTAAATTTATCGTTTTTATACGTATCATATTTATAATAATCAGCAACTTTTAAAAGGTTTTTTGTTTTACTATCCTCGTATTTTATATTTGAAGATTCTTTAGATATAAGATTTTTTACTTTATCACTTGTCAGAATATATGAACCAAATACATACCCATTTTTACCTTGGTATGCTACTTTATACCAATAATTGTATTCACTATGAAATTGAAAAAAGTCAACAGTATCTCCAAATTCGTCCTCAGTTGGATTCTTATTAATAATTTCTTCTATTATATCAATTACACTTCCTCTAGGAAGTTCAGTAATTACATTATCAGCTGATAAATCACTATACATCTTAACATAATTTGTTGAAATTACTCCAAAAGAACCTGTAATTTTACTTGAATCAATTGATTTAAAATCCAGTTCGTCTTTAAGATAAGATTTATCAATAGTATATTTACCGGTTTTAATATTTTTATTTTTTATTTTAATGTCATCATCTTCAAGTTTCTTAAGGATATTTTCTAAATCATCGGAATTTATTACTTCTTCAGTTTCAGTATCTGCTTCATCATACATATTATCATCGTTACTAATTTCATTTGAAACTGTTTTAATAGCTTTTATGCTTTCATTTTTTTTTTCACATGATAAACTAATAAACATAATTATTAATAAAGTAAGTATTTTTTTCATTTTATCTCCTAAAATTATTTTGTAATCATAATCTACTTAATTTCTCTTGTCAAATGGTATCAAAAATGTAAATTAAATCTATGAATTATTTTTATTTTTTATTTATCTTAATTATTTTTTTATCATGTTCTGAAAATAATGAAATTATTATACCTCACATTGAAATTAAAAATGGTGGTATTCAAAAGGATTCATCTTATAAAAGTGACCCCTATTATTTTAATGAATATAAAAATAAAAAATATAGTGATATCCAGCTTGATTCATTTTTAAGATCAAAACAGAATGTAAAAAGATATTTGTTAATTTCAGGTATTGTTAAATATAGAGAAAATAAGTTTTTGAAAAATCATTTTAAATCAATTATAATTCAAATAATAAAAGATGATTATAATGAATATTTCACTTTTCCAATTGATAACTTTGGAAGATTTTCCGGATACTTATATTTTAAAAAGAGCGGTATAAATAAAGTTTATTTTCATAAGTTTTATGATTATCTTTCGTATTATGGTGAAGATAAGATCAATAATTTTAACACGAGAGCCAGTTCCGGTTTGATTGTCAATGTTTTAGAAGCAATACCTTCAGAATTTTTATATTTATTACCTACACAAAATATTGATTGCGGTAATGTAAATATTATTAAACAAAGTAAAGATATTGTTAAGAATGCACAAACAGATTTAGATAAGGCAAAAATGGTTTATGAATTTTTAATATTTAATAAAAACAATAGTAAAAATTTTTCTTTTAAGCAATACAAAAGCAACTATAAAGTGTATGGCGAATACGACTTTCACGTCACTTATATAGCATCACAAGTATTATCCGAAAAAAACGGTGTTTGCAATGATTATGCCGAACTTTATGCAGCGATGATGAGGTCACTATGTTTCAAAATAAAAAAAGTTTGGGGATATTATAATGAATATAAAGAAATCGGGCATATGTGGAATCTTATTTCTATAAAGATTGATGGAAAAGAAGAATGGTATAAAGTTGATCCATCATGGGGAAATATTGATAAAAATAATTATAAGAAATGGGCAGGCTTTTATAACGAGTATGATGAAGATTACTTTAACACAATGTTTGCACCGTATAATCATTCTTCTTTTAATTATCTATTTAAGGAAGAATATTAATGAATATATGTCGTTTCTTTAATAAAACAATAATTTACTTTATAGTTTTTTTTATATCTTATGAATTATACTCTAATGAAAAATTTATATTACCAAAGAAACATCTTAATAAACAATATTCGTTTTTAAGTTGTAAAGTAGATAGTTTATATTACGCATTACAATATTATATTGACGATTTACCAAATGAAGAATGGTTTATTAATCAAATTCCAATCAAAAAAAATAAATATATAAAGATTACTAAGGAAAATAATTATCAGATTGCCTCTCCATTTGATTTTTGTATTGGAGGACTTAATTTTCAATTAGCACGGTTTTCAGATTTAAATAGATTATTACTATATACTCCTGGTGGTTACAAAGAACCGATTTATGATAAAGAGGGATTTTTGGATAATGCAAAATTAGAGTTATATTATAATAAAAACATTGGATTTGGAATTGATATTAAATTACTTTTAACGATTTTCAATCAATATCTTAAAAATAATAGTATATTAATCAAACAGTTTTATTCAGAAACAGGAAGTATAAATGATATGGTGAATTACTTTTCAAATGAAATAAAAAAGGGAAATGTAATTTTATGTAATGGTATTGTTGGTGGTTATCAACGTAGAAAAGTTATCGTTTTTAATATAATTAATACAAAAAATTATTATTACTGGAAAGAAGCTACGCATAGTTTTGTTCTTATTGGATATGATTTTAATAATAAAACATTTATAGCTGCAGACAATTTCGGTACTTTAGATAAACCGTATTTTCCAGAATTTAGAGAAATTAGTTTTGAAAATCTTTATGAACAATTAATTATGATTGATAAATATAGTTATGATTTCAGCATTAGTATTGGTAAAACAAGATAAAAAGTACTTTGAATTATTCACACTCAGAGCAATACATTCCGTGTTGTGTAATAACACCGCCACATGTAGAGCATTTCCATTTAACCACTTCTGTTTGCTGGAATTCAGAAACTCCATATTTTTTAACCATTTCAGAATTCGCCATAATACTAACATTATATCTTTTCGTATAACTCTTTTCTAAATTTTTTATTAACTGACATGGATAATCATTGCATTCAAAACAGTATTGTAATGACTTATTACTAACGCACTGCTTTATTGTGCAGTTTTTACATCTTTCCGGTTTGTTATCATCCGAACCATAACAGCCATTACATGGTTTTTTTACTTTTAAGTGAACATAACATACAAAGCAATTTACCCCGCAAGGAGCAAAAAAATAGTCATCTATTTTTTCGGGCATTCTCATATTTTTTTTTCCTCGCTACGACGTTGTCATTGCATTTTAAAACTAATTTATTATTGAGTCAACACCCTTCATATAATTAAAAAGAGTGTCAGATTACTTCTAACCTGACACCCTCAATAAAAACAGAAAATGAGAGTATTACTTCTATTCTTTAGCCACCGGAACTTCAAGAGGTTTCATAATCTCATTAAATCCAACTAAAACGTTCACGAAACATTTACCAATCGGTGCAATTTCTGAAATATTCTCCCACGGTCGTACATAAATAATGTTTATATCTGATACACCTTGTTTAATAGCTTTAAAAACTAATATTTGCTTTCCACCTGCTCCACAGATTTCTTCAGGTACCAGATCACCAACATAATCACTTGATATCAATTCAAGAGTACTTTCATAATTCAGGTTTTCAAATACCCATGAGTATCCGGTTGTAGGATTTGATTTAAGAATGAGAGTAAGTGTATCGTTTTCATTAAGTTGTATTGAATTAATTGATTCGCCATATTCTGAAGCCTCAATCGTATAATTTTTTACAGGATATTCAACCGGAGTAAAACCGAACTCTGTTTTTGCATAATTCCATACTTTTAGTTCATCGATAAGAAAACTTCCTGTAAATGCAGAACTTATTTGCCCGATAGAAAGTTCACCATCCACTAATGCGTCAAGTTTTGTTGCTGTATGATTTGTTTCATTGCATATCAGACTGCTACCGACAGGATTACCGTCTTTGTAGATTTGTACTGTTTCGTTTGTACCATCAACACCGTCAATATTCCAAACTAAAGCAAAATGATGCCACGCCGTAACATCACCAAGTACCTCACCATACGAATATGAGTTAGTATATTCACCGGAAGCAACATTTCCATTACCACCCCATCCGCAAAGACCGGCTCCGCCCCAACCATCATTTCCATTTATCATTAATGAATAATTTGAACCTTCGCTATCGCCGGCTATCAGAAATGCCGGGTTTCCCAAAGTTAGAATAGCATCACTATCAGCAACACCTTCAAGTTTCGCCCAGAACTCTATTGTTCCCTTATCTGATGTAACTACTTCTTTAGGAAAAGTGATACCATTATTATTGCCTGCCGTTACCTGGTATGCACCGCCTTCTTTACCAGTTGTAAAATTGTCATTTATTATTGTTCCTGAAAGACCGAAAACAGGTTTAGTAACTGATGTTGCATCATCAAGTGTCGTATAAAGAACTAATCCGTCTTCACGAGCCTCAATTACCTGAGCTGTTGCAAAACCACCGGGTATAATCTGAAGTGTTGTAATAAAACCGCTTATGATTGAAAAATCTTTAGTTTCTGTTCTTGTAACCGTATCATTACCATTAACACCAGTGTGAGTTACTGAAACAGTATAATTTCCCGGTTCAGATAATTCTACATTCAAGTAACTATCCCCCTCTACGATTGCCCAAGTGGTTTCTGCAAGAACTTCTTTGGTATCGGTATTGCTGATGATTATATCCAGTCGCGTAACTTCGTATGTTTTTGTTATAATAGCCCGGGTTATTTCCGGTGACTTAATTGAAATAACAAGATTCGGATTGGATGCGTTTAATGTTATTTTACCTTTTACCGGTTTTTCAATACTTGTTTGTGTTGTCTGACTTTTGTCATTGAAAGCAGTAGAACATGACACTGTCATAAGCAGACATGTTGATAGGATGCTTGTGATTTTCATTACATTTTGTAATACGTTTTTTCTGTACATTTTTATCCCCTTTAATTCAGTTTAATTTTTTTTGAGCGCAAATGACTCATACTATAGAACATAATATAATTTCCTCTAACTTCTGTGACGGTGATCACAGAATAGTTCTATTCTTAAAATAAGAATGGATTTCTGAAAATATTAATAAAATGAGAAGCTTGTAACAGTTTTTTAAATGATTTTTGATAAAACAGGGTGCAGTAAAAATGGCATATTACTTGCTTAAAACATAAACAGGAAAAAAGTATGGTTTCAGATGAAAAATTATCAACAAAGTATGCAATATTCAGACATTGTAATGAACATGAACTGGATTTTATTAAATCCTATCTGAATATTCGATTCTATAGAAAAGACGAGGTTATATATTATGCTAATGATCCTTCGGATTTTCTCTATCTTATTGATGACGGATTTGTCGAGTTATCATATTATAATGAATATCTTGAAAAAGATCAGCATGTTGCAACTCTGATAAAGGGCGATTCATTTGGTATTGGTGAAGTGTATTTTGAAAATTATTATCTCAATGCCCGTGCGTTATCTGATTGCAGACTCTATACAATTACTAAAGATGAATTTATTCCTATGCAACTTAGTATCCCCGTAATAAATCAGTATGTTATAAAAACATTGAGTCATATAGTAAAAGAAAATTTCTATAAACAAAGTCTCTCATCTTCAAAAGCACAATTTAACAGTTTTTTATATTACATGATTATTGAATACGGCAGAGTTTTGGATGATATAATTATGGTGCCAATTAATCATTGTTTGATAACCCATGAAAAAATCGCTTCTACAATAAATGTAAGCCGGGAGCAAGTAAGCCGGCTGTTTTCTGAATATAGCAGATCGAATATAATTGTTAAAAAAGATTCATACTATATTATTAACAAGGAATGGTTTGATGAACAAAAAGCAAAATTCTCAGGGTTGAACTTTCGCAGGTCTTTTCTTGTTACCATAGAATGAATTCAAAAAAAATGCCATACAACAATTACAACTTAATCAATAATACTTTTTCAAGCTGGTTTCAAACATAGTTTTTACCTTGTAAGCTTTATACTTTTTCAGGGATTCTCAAGCTTTTAATCTCTTCTATGGAAAGGTCTGTTATGTCAACTATGTCGGCAATAGAAAATCCCTTTTTAAGCATTTTAATTGCATCTTCTTTCTTACCTTCTTTTTTTAACCTTCCACCATATTCTTTTAATCTGGTTTCAAACATAGTTTTTACCCCCTGTAAATCTTCTATTTTATCCTGTATTTCTTCTTTATCATCATTGCCAAGATACGAAAGATAACTATTAACCCATGATGCAAAAGCATTCAATACTTCCGTATTCTCTTCTTTAATCAAATCAAGTAATATATCAACTTCTTTTAAAAGTTCATCGGGATCCGAATTCTCAACATAAAACATCGCCGATATTACATTGTGTATATCCTTAAGTTTTTCTTTCGCGTAAGAATTAACCAGCACAGGATAATATTTTAAATGAGGAATGTAATCACCCGGTATAGTATCCTCTATTAAATCAGCAATTTCGTTACTATACTTCCATTTATTATCTCCACTATAGAGCAATAATGGAAATACCGCCGGATGTTTTGATTTTGTATCCGGTTTATTAAAGTCCAGGTAAAGAGAACTTATGTAATTCATAAACCGAAAACACATCAACTTATCGATTGTACTCTGAAATTCCAGTAAGACAAAGATGTATATTTCCTTACCTTCAAAGTTTATTTTATATACAATGTCTGATTCGGTTTCAACATATTCATCAGAGACATATTCCTTATCAATTTTTTGCATAGTTGAAAAATCAAGTTTCGCAATAAAATCTTCATGCACAAAAGATTTTAAAAATCGTTCCATAACAATAGGATTACTAAATATCTTCTTGTATCTCTTATCGTGAACACCCATATTGACCTTGCTTTTTGCAGTATATATACAGTTTACTATTATTATATGGATAAATCAAGGGTGATTATCAGTAAGTTAAATAATTTAACCCATTATTTCATAAAAAAAATATTGTCAAAAATGGGAGAAGAAAATTCAACGTAATCATATTTCTTATAACAAATTAGACCTATTTTCTGTGGCGGATTTCCCCTAAATGTTTAAATATACCCACAGTACTACCGGCTTCTAACCGGTGAAGCAGAAATGGACGAAGAAACAGAGATAATCAATTTCTTCAAACAGCGGAAAATGACTATTTTACGATATATAAACGATTAATCACATCCTACCTCTGAACATAGTAATAAAACAGGGCTGACAGAGACGGTTAAATCCACCCTGTCAGCCCTGTTTTCCGCAATTACTACGCGTGGTAAAGCACAAAAGTGCTATTCTATTTTACGGATGCAGTGATTACCCGTATCTACTACATAGAAGGCGTTATCAGTATAGACAATCCCCTCTGGAGAATTAAATCGGGCGGCACTACCTATTCCATCTGTTGAACCGAAACTATGAGCACTCCCGGCTATAGTCGTTACCTCACCGGTAGAGATCACTATCATTCTTATTGTATCATTCCAACTATCCGTTATAAATAGATTCTGACCATCACAAGTTATTCCACTTGGATAATGAAATCGGGCGGAACTCCCTCTCCCATCTGTTGAGCCCTCACTACCAGCTAAACCGGCTATAGTCGTTACCTCACCGGTAGAGATCACTATCATTCTTATTGTATGATTTCGACTATCTGTTATAAAGAGGTTCTGACCATCACATGTTATTCCCGTTGGATAATAAAATCGGGCGGAACTACCTGTCCCATCTGTTGAACCGTCACTACCGGCTAAACCAGCTATGGTCGTTACCTCACCGGTCGCGATCACGATCTTGCGTATAGTATGATTATTACTTTCTGCTACATAAAGATTTGTTCCATCTGTTGATATCCCATCTGGAGAACTAAATCGAGCGACACTACCTATTCCATCTGTTGAACCAGTATTATAAGCTAAACCCGCTAATGTCGTTACTTCACCGGTCGCGATTACTAGCTTTCGTATAGTATATTGATCCGTTATATAGAGGTTTATTCCATCTATTGTTATTCCCTTTGGAGAATTAAATCGGGCGGCACTGCCTATTCCGTCATTAAAGCCGGAATCATAACCGTCCCCGGCTAACGTTGTTACTTCTCCGGTAGCGATCACTAGCTTTCGAATAGTACGATTACTAGTATCTGCTACATAGAGGTTCTGACCATCACAAGCTATTCCAATTGGAGTATCAAATCGGGCGGCACTACCTGTCCCATCTGTTGAACCGTAACTACCGGTTAAACCGGCTATAGTCGTTACCTCACCGGTAGTGATCCCTATCATTCTTATTGTATCATTCCATTTTTCCGCTACATAGAGGTTTATTCCATCTGTTGTTATTCCCTCTGGAGAGAAAAATCGTGCTGCATTACCTGTCCCGTCTGTTGAATTAAAATAACCAGCTAAACCGGCTATGGTAGTTACTTCACCGGTCGTGATCACGATCTTTCGTATAGTATGATTACTAGTATCTGCCACATAGAGGTTTGTTCCATCAGTTGTTATTCCACGTGGTGATACGAATCGTGTTGCATTGCCTGTCCCGTCTGTTGAACCGCCACTACCGGCTAAACCGGCTATGGTCGTTACCACACCGGTCGCGATCACGATCTTTCGTATAGTATGACTACCAGTATCTGCTACATAGAGGTTTGTTCCATCTGTTGTTATTCCAATTGGATAATAAAATCGGGCGGAACTACCTGTCCCATCTGTTGAACCGTCACTACCGGCTAAACCGGCTATGGTCGTTACCTCACCGGTAGCGATCACTAGCTTTCTAATAGTATAATTACCACTATCAGTTACATAGAGGTTTTGACCATCACATGTTATTCCACTTGGATTATAAAATTGAGCGGCACTACCTATCCCGTCTATTGTTCCCCTCCAACTACCAGCTAGTGTCGTTACCTCTCCAGTTGCTATCACTATCTTTCTAATAGTATGATTACCATTATCAGTTACATAGAGGTTTTGACCATCACAAGTTATTCCCTTTGGAAACTTAAATCGGGCGGCACTTCCTGTCCCGTCTATTGAACCGAAAACAAAAGCTAAACCAGCTATAGTCGTTACCTCACCGGTCGCTATTACTAGTTTTCGTATTGCATTACCGTCCGTTATATAGATGTTTAGACCATCAGTTGTCATGCCGCCTGGAGAACTAAATCGAGCGGCACTTCCTGTCCCGTCAATATCCCCCGCCCCTCCGATACTCCCCGCAAAGTGAGTCACGATCCCCTTAGTTTTTCCATTTACCCACTTCGCAAAGAGCTCTATATCAGCATCGCCCATAGTCAACTCTGCCTGATTAGGATATGCAACATCCCCCTCAGGACTTGTTGCCCAACCGGAGAACACATAGTCCACTCTTGTCATCGTACATGCAGGAAGTTTCTCTTTCGCTCCGTAGTTCACTATTAACTCACTCATCGTTCCTGATGCATCAGAATGATTTTTATTAAATGTCACTTTATAGGTTGCATGTTTTATATCATCGGTAGTATGGTTAGGTACTCCCAGTGTGCATGAAATGAGTACAGCAATCGTTATGAGTGAAGCCCCGAGTTTGGTAAGGAAGTTCATAGTTGTTCGTTTCTCCTCAATTAATAATAAAAAAGTATGATCTGTTAGAAATAATTTTTTGATTGCAAAAACACTATTCATTAGAGTTTATGCTTCTTCTGAACTCTACACTTTTTACCCAATATATTCAATATTTCAGGTAAAAATATATTTATCGATCATAGAGTGGATATCAAAAAAAAGGCTGAGAGTGACGGTTCAAAATGCTCTCTTACAGACCAGGAATTACTCTATTATCACTATCAGTAAGCTTCTCCATCCTTCTTTCAACATAAAATCCCCTCAAAAACGCTAAAATCATGAAAAAAGACAGACCTAACCCGTTAATTTTCAAAAAACAAAAATAATAATAATAACTCATGAATATTTAACTTGTGGAGGCGCTCTATTCTTTTTCTCAAGACAAGCAATAATTTTCGCTATTTCTACTTTATCTTGTATAATAGCAATCACTTTCATTACACTCCCGCACTTCGGACATTTTAAAGGATCAACTACATACACTTTCTGAATTAACTTTGCCCAAGCCTGTTTTGGTGATTTACAAGAAACTTCGCTCTCAACAACAATCTCTTGATTATCCGCATCAGATTTATTGATAAACCAATACTACGAGTTTTCAAAATCAGTGTAATTTTCACTTAGAATTGTTTGTATAACATTGGTATCTTTCTGGTTATATAGCAAAGAGTACTCCATGCCTTATTAATTCCAAAAAACTAATTTTTCACCGCGGTTGTGAAGAAGATTTTATATAATTATTAAGTAAGCCGGCTGTTTTCTGAATATAGCAGATCGAATATAATTGTTAAAAAAGATTCATACTATATCATTGATAAAGAATGGTTTGATGAACAGAAGTCAAAATTTTCAGGATTGAACTTTCGCAGGTCTTTTCTTGTTACCATTGAATGAATTCAAGAAAATCGCTATAGGACATTTTCATACTATTTCCCGAAAATAGTATGAAAATGCCATTCACACAACGTTGTGCTCGTATCTGACGTTTTTTTCTTTGCCGAAAAAGGCGGAGCGACAGCGGATGCCAGGCAAAGAAAAAAATGTCCCCGCTAGGGCGCAGTGAGGTAATCCGAACGGAGTCTTATGGACTGTTAGTTTTCGTTGACCGCTGGAATACCCCAATCTAAGCCATGGATGGCGAATTTATTTCAAATTCTTAATTTCTAAAATGGATAAATTAGTTGCTTCTGATATAATTAAAATATCAACACCTTTTTTTAGTAATCTTGTTGCAACTTCTTTTTTTTCAGTAATCTTCCCTTTCTCAATCAACTTCGTCGCTGTAGACATAATCACACCTCCTGCTTTATCATCATTCTCTTTTACAATCTCCATCAATTTATCAACATCAAGATTATCATCTATCTCATACAAATACCGGATAATCTTTTCAAAAAATATCAGTCCTTTCGGTTCCTCTATATATAATTTACCAATTTTGAATATTTTTTCAAGGTTTTCATTGAGAATATTTTCATTATAACTGTATTTCATTATTTGCATGAGAATTTTTAGAAGTTGTCCGGTAATTTTCTGTTTAATGTCATCATTTGAATAACCTGATAAATCTATCACTAAATAATCAAAATTCGGAATAAATTTAAGTAAAAAATCATCTTTAATATTGAAATATTCAGAAAAAGATCGTTTTTTCCATGTGTCTTTACCGTGATAAAAAACTACCGGTAAGGTGAATATAAGTTTGTTAGTATTAGCTATACTATGTTCCTGAATATTGAGAATATATCGAAGCAATTGCACATGTGGAAATTCCGGCAAATAGCTTTTATGTTCAAATAATAATGTGATCAAAATATCTGATTCTTTATATTTGCATGTATACACTAAATCTGAATAATATTTTTTAAGTTTCCGGTCAATATATGTTGTAGATTCAAGTGTTAATGTTTCAAGTTTTAGATTTTCTACTATTTCTTTCGGAAATGTTCCGTTTATGAGATCTATTGCATTTGCTTTATCTGAAAACGATGTTTTGAATATGGTGTCATGCGGGTCAGTTATCTTTTTTTCATTCATTTTAATATAGTACAATTTTGAGTGTAAATTGACAATAGAGCTTTTTGAAAATGTCGAAGATTTTTATAATAGTTCACCGGTTTGGTGGAAACCGGCTTGACTGTCCGGATGCGCCGGTGTGTCTACCAAAGAAAGGATATCAGGTCATTCATCTTCGCCGGCACGGACGCCGGCTCTTCTAAATACCAAAATCGCGGTCAATGAGAACTAACTAAAGCTTCATCAGTAATACTTTTTCAAGCTCTTCGTATGGGAAAAACCCTTCATGTCTGTAATATTCATTACCATTTTTATCAAGAAAAACCTGAGTTGGAATTACCCTGATTTTATATTCCTGTGAATATTTTTGTTGCTCCGGAGTCCACACATCATAGAAAACAACTTCAACTTGATCTTTGTATTTTTCCTGAACTTTCTCCATAACCGGTTTCATCATTTTGCAGGGAACACAATTTACCGAGCCTAATTCGATGAATGTGATTTTGTCAGCATTCGCTGTCTGATTTGAACTACTCACTTTTGTGGTAGTTACTTTTTGTGTTGCCGATGCCTCTTTTTTACATCCAAAGAACAGGACAAATAATACTGTTATTCCAATAATAGCTGTTTTTTTCATACGATCCCCTTATACTAATTGTAATTTGTGAAATATATCAATAATAAAATACACCGCCCCGAATAAAAGTATGATCCCGCATACTATTCTGATACCTTTAAGTATTGAATTGCTATTGGATGTTTTAATGAAACTTTCAACAACTTTTCCGAATGTACCAAAAAGTATAATTACTAATGTATGACCAAGTGCGAATGCGGTTAGCAACAATACCGCTTTTACAATATCAACTGATGCAGTTGTGAAAACAACACCGAGAATTGGTGCAAGATAAGCAAATGTACATGGGCCTAAACCGATTCCGAAGAATAATCCCATTACAAATGCTGTAATAAGATTTTTTCTATCAAACTGTGGCTGACTGAATATACCGGAAAGAAAGTTAAGATGTATTACATTGAAAAAATATAACGCCATGAGAATTAATAGAATAGCGATTACAGCACTGCCGATTATCCCGGTATCACCTAAAATCTGTCCGAAAATCCCTGTAATTATCCCGATTGCTGCTAATGTTACCAGTATGCCTGATGAGAAAACAAACGAAATCAAAAACGATTTTTTGATTGATATTGATTTGTTACTTATTACACCAATAACCAGTGGAATACTTGAAAGATGACACGGGCTTAAAATAACACTGAACACCCCCCAGATAAAAGACGAAAAAACGGCAAGTAATATATTGGTACTTAAAAAACCATACAGTGATGTAAATATACCTTCCATTCAAGACCCCCTCGTATATAAAATTATTGTGGACTTTTTACTTCAAAACCGGTGTTTTTAAAAATCTTTTCCATTATAAAACCGATTGCAATGAATATGGGCAATGAAATAAGTGATCTTAGAAGTGTAAATTCAATACCTAAAAATGCTATTTCAAAACCTAACATAGGGATTTTCAATGTTGAAAAAGCTCCTAAATATATAAAAATATTTCGTATGCTTGCTCCTTTCTTCCATAGTAAATACGTCACAGGAAATGCACCGTATAAAGGTCCTGCTTGAAGCATTGCAAACAAAATAACCCATACAATACCCCAGTGACTCGAACCGTCACCAATATGTCTTTGAATTTTTTCTTTAGGCACCCAGACATCAAATAATCCGATTAAAATAAATATTAAAGGAATAAAACTTATCATTTCCATCAAAAAGCTATTAAAATTGGCAGTAATTTTTTTCCCCGATTCAAAAGGTAATACGAACGATATAATAATAAAAACTATAAATGAAAGTAGAATAATGAGATCAATTTTATTTTTTTTTACAAATTGTGAAATGAAATTCATAGTATTACTCCTATCAGTGTACCAATAATAATTGCTGCAATAAAACTTAAAAAATTACGGATTATAGTGACTTTAATACCAAAATATTTAATTTCAATCGGCATAGTTACAATTCCCACCATCATTAAGGTTGTAATAAATATAGCAATTATATTATATTGAACGCCATTATCAAGTAATATCTTACCCAGCGGATATGAAATAAAGCCGGGAATTAATGATATTGAACCGATCAAAGCAGCTATTATCATCCCCATTATTCCGGAATCTTTTCCCAGATATTTTATAAGTATCTCATCAGGCAATAAAAATAGAAGAAAACTAACTGAAATCAATATCGTTAAAAATGGAGGTAATACATTAATAAACATTAATGCCCCTTTTTTTAAACCTTTCATAGTTTTTGATTTATCTATCAAAAAAAGAATTAAAAAAATAAAAACAGTCACAGAAAATAAAATAATAATAGATAACATCGTAACCTCACTTTTAGTTTATAATTTACCCGACAAAATAACCAAAAACCCACCCTGCTAATGTTGACAAAATAACAACTAATATTACATACACAGACGTTTTTTTCAAGCCAAGTTCTCCATTAATGACAAGCATTGAAGGAAGTGACAATGAAGGACCTGCCAGTAATAATGCAAGAGCCGGACCTTTACCCATACCGGCACCCATTAACCCCTGTAAAATAGGAACTTCGGTTAAAGTGGCAAAATACATAAAAGCACCTGATATTGATGCAATAAAGTTTGAGAACAGTGAATTACCACCGACTAAACCGGCAACCCATTTCATGGGTATTAACGCTTCATGTCCCGGGCGCCCCAGAAGAAAACCGGCAACCAATACACCACCAAATAATAATGGAACAATTTGTACAGCAAAATCCCGTGTTGCGATAACCCAGTCTTTTATTTCCTCTTTTGTAAACCAGAGAATAAGAAAAGTTATTAAAAGTATGCCGAAGAAACCTGAAATTATCCATTTATAATTAAATATAACATCCCAGCCTGACATGGAACCTTTTGATGGTGCCCAGTTCAAAAATATAAGTATAGCAATCATTGAAAACATATAAAGTGAATCCTGCCATAACTTACGACCTTCTCCACCGTGGTAGGCAAACATTCTTTCATCGGTTAATCGTTTTTCGTCTTCTTTCCTGAATATCAAGTGCATTAAGAAACCGATAACGAATGCAAATACTATAGCTCCGATTGTTCTAGCAAGGCCAAGCTGCCAGCCCAGAACTTTTGCAGTTAAAACAATCGCAAGTATATTAATAGCCGGACCTGAATAAAGAAATGAAATTGCAGGGCCTAAACCGGCGCCTTTTTTATAGATACCCTTAAAAATAGGTAAAACGGTACATGAACATACGGCAAGAATTGCTCCTGAAAATGAAGCAACCGAGTATGCTATAACTTTATTTGCTTTAGGACCAAGATACCGTATAACAGCTTGTTGGTTCAGGAAAACCATAATAGCTCCGGCAATAAAGAACGCCGGAATTAAACAAAGAAGCACATGCTGCTGTGCATATTCACCAAGCATTAAAAATGCTTCACTGATTGAACCTGCAATTCGCGGATTACCAAAAGGGACAAAATAGGCAAATAAAAATATCAGTGTTACTATCAGCAAACTGATATTCTTAGAAATCTTCTTTTCTGACATATAAAACTCCGTTTAGATTTTAACAGATATTTCTGAAGTAACACGACTTATGACTTCTTGAGTTATTTCTGTTTTACCTTTTTCAACACCATAATTTGTGGTTATAAAATGTTCAAAAGGTATATTATTTTTTTCAAATATTTTTTTCCCGCAACCAACCGGACATCCGTCAATCACTATGTTTTTATCAGCACTTTTGCCGGATTGAATAAAACCTGATAAATCAGCACCAACAGCTGCAAGACACGTCATACTTCCAAAGCCCTGATCACGAAGTTTTCTCGCAACCTGATCTGATAATAAACCTGTATTTGCTGCACCTGAACAGGCGTACACTAATTTAATTTGAGAACCGGCACAACTGCATCCTGCCATATTACTTCACCTCTTTTAAAATTGTTATAATCTGATCTTTTGTTAATAACTTACCGGCACTTTTTACATCCCCGTCAATCGCTAACGCAGGTGTTACCATAACCCCCATATCCATAATATCATCGATGTTATCTACTTTAACCAGTTCTGCATCAAGACCAATTTCCGTTAATGCCTCTCTTGCATTTGCTTCTAACATTTTGCATTTCGGGCAACCCGTTCCTAAAATTTGTACTTTCATTGTAAGCCTCCATGTATAAATAATTTTTTCTAATAAACTGAGCTTCTTGCAAAAATCCCTTATTTATCTCGAATTTTTGCATGAAGCTACTTTAAACGCAATTTTATTGCGTAACGGCGGACGAAAATCAAGTACTCTTGATTTTTGCAAGAGCCTCAACTATGAGTTAATTTCTGTTGCACCGATGACACATTTCCCGTTTTCTCGAAGAATAAGCCGTTTTCGTAGATTTTCAAAATCCTCATTCAGTAAGTCATCCGGTATAAGATTTATTAGTGATATAAGCTCGTTTAAAAAAACATCATCAGGATTTTTTTTTATTGAATACATAACAAATTTCCCTTGTTTATTTTCATCAAGAATATCAGCATTATTCAGTTCTTTTATTTGTTTTGATACGGTATAAAAAGGAAGTTGTAATGCATCAACAATTTCACAAACGCAGAGTTCTAATTTTGATTTTATTAATGTTTTAATAATGCGAACACGTGTTAAGTCAGAAATTGCTTTTAAACGTTTAATATATAATTTCACACTATATCCTTTTAACAATCATTTGCATATACGTGCAAATATACAAGTGTTATTGAAAAATGTCAAGTAAATATTTTAACCGTTACGCTTCTTGACAGAAGTCTTCAAAAAATAAATTCTTTTAGAAGTATATTAAATATAGCATTTAAAAATGAACAGTCATTGATATTTTATTCAATTTCAATTAAGATGTTTGATACTATTTAAAAAGGAAAAGACTATATGAAAAATAAAATACTTTATGCATTACTTGTTTTAATAGCAATTTTTTTATTAAGTTGTCGTACAATGTCATTAAATCAAACTGCTGAGAATCTTAAAAAAGGCAAGGGAGAATCTCTTTTTACTCCTAATGTTGGTGGCATCTTTATTTATAATCCGTCTCCATATTCTATGCCGTATATTGGAGATGCTTTTATTAGTCTTGGATATCAACAACGATTTGGTTTAACTGATTTAATTGAATTGCAGTTTAAGCACGATATAATTTTAATGTTTCCATTACCTGAAATTATTTCATATACAGATTTCGGGGTTAAATTTAATCTATATGAGAAAGATAAATTTAATATTGCTATTATACCTTATTCCGGTTGGTTTGGTGGTAATGGTAACAGGCCAATTACCGGGCCGACTACGGGATTTAAGTTTTTAGTAAGCGGGTATAATGATAAATTTAAAAATTCTCCATATTTTGGCTCAATTATTCAATTTAAGAAAGATATTGTATATTTTGAATATAATCAAAATTATGAATATTTATTTGATTTAGACTTAGGTCTATCTTTTGGTTGTGAAATAAATAGAAAGGTTATTACTCGTCATGAATTTAGTATAAGCTCAAATATCAGTTTCAATAATAATGCATCGTTAGGACTTATTGGAGTATCATGTGCTTATAATATTTCTGTTGGCGGAGACTATTTTTTTAAGAAGAAATAAAATAACCTTACAACTGAGGCTCTTGCATAAGTCACTACAAATCCTTTTTCGCAGGAAACCATTTCGTTGTTCCATTAGCGATTTTCACCAAAGTCAGCATGACCGGAACTTCAACCAGCACCCCGACAATTGTTGCTAAAACCACCGGAGATGTTGCTCCGAATAATGATATGGCAACAGCAACAGATAATTCAAAAAAATTAGAGGCTCCAATCATTCCGGCAGGAGCTGCAATATCATGACTTAATTTCAGTTTCATACTTGCAAGATACGCAATAAAGAAAATCAGAAAAGTCTGAATTGTTAACGGTATTGCAATTAAAAGTATATGAAGTGGATTTTTAATTATCACATCACCCTGAAAAGAGAAAATAATAATTAGAGTTAATAACAATCCGCCAATTGTGACATTATTAAATTTCGGAATGAATTTTTTGTTAAAGTACTCTTCACCTTTATTTTTAATAACAGTTACTCTTGTTGCAATACCGCCTGCTAAAGGAATTACTACAAACAGAACAACAGATAGAATAAGTGTATCCCATGGAATGACCACACCACCGATACCAAGCAATAATACGACAATCGGGGTGAATGCAATTAGAATTATTAAATCATTTGTCGCTACCTGAATTACCGTATATGCCGGGTTTCCCTTTGTTAAATAACTCCACACAAAAACCATCGCTGTACAAGGAGCAGCACCAAGTAAAATAGCACCGGCAAAATAATCTTTAGCAAGAGCCGGAGGTATTAATGATTTAAATATAACAAACAGAAAAAACCAGGCGATTGCATACATTGTAAAAGGTTTAATAAGCCAGTTTGTTATCCAGGTAACAAATAAACCTTTCGGATTCTTTCCAACATTTTTTATACTGGCAAAATCAACCTTCATCATCATTGGATAAATCATTAACCAGATTAAAATTGCAATAGGAATAGATACTTTTGCATATTCAAATTTACTTAGAAAATCAGGAATGCCCGGTAGAAATTTACCGATTAATATTCCGGCAATCATACAGAGGATAACCCACAATGTTAAATATTTTTCAAAAAATCCTATCGTTAGAGCTTCTTGCAAAAATACTCTTTTTATCTTTATTTTTTGCATGAAGTTACCTCTAATGCGATTTTATCGCATATGGCGTACGCAAAATTGAGTACTCTCGATTTCTGCAAAAGCCAGGTTAATGTGTTTGTATTTGAATTTTTCATATTGATAATCCCCCCGTTTTTATGTATTCTTTTTCTGAAATAATTTACTAGTCATTTTGAAGTTTTTATAACCGCCTGATAAATTGTATACATGTTTAAAACCACAATTAATTAATAAATTCTGTGCAGCATTTCCGGTTACACCTTTGTTGCAGTGAACGACTATGTTTTCCGTTGTGTCAAATTCTGTTATTTTACCTTTAAGTTTCTTAAACGGGATATTAATAGCATTCTCAATATGCCCTGCATTAAAATCTTTTTCTGAACGGACATCGATTACCTTATAATTATTGCGATTTGTTACAAGTTTCTGAACAGTCATTATTTTTCTATTTCTGTTAATCGCATTATCAAGTATCATTCCCGTATACATAACAGGGTCCTTTGTTGTCGAAAATGGAGGTGCATAACACAGATCAAGATGGAATAAATCAGATACTTTTGCCCCAAATGTAATTGCCGTTGCAAAAACATCAATTCGTTTATCAACGCCTTTTTCTCCAACTATCTGAACACCAAGAAGTTTTCCGGTTTTTCTATCAGCGACTGCTTTAATAACCATTTCTCTCGATTCTTTCAAATAAACAGATTGATTTTCTTTTAAGTTATGAACAACTTCAATTTCATACCCGTTCTCAATCGCATCTTTTTCCGTCAGTCCTGTTTTACCGATAGCATAATCAAAAACTTTCACAATACCGGTTCCGAGAATCCCTTTAAAACTGTTATCAATCCCGGTTATAATATCACCTGCGATTCTGCCCATTTTGTTTGCAGTCGACCCAAGCGGCACATAAATACTTTTATTTGTAATAAGTGAATACGATTCTGCACAATCACCAATTGCATAAATATCAGCACTATTTGTTTCCATTGTATGGTTAACACAAATTGCACCATATTTCCCGATTTGTATACCGCAATTTTTTGCAAGTTCCGTATTAGGTTTTATTCCGGCAGCAACAATGATACAATCAGTTTCAATTTCTTTACCACTTGAAGTAGTAACAAGCCTGCCGTTATTTTTTACTTCAATAACTTTTTCTCCAAGCAATAGATTTATATTTTTTTTCCTTAAATACTCTTCAAGATAGACAGTAACATCATTATCAATTCCAGACATTATCTGATTATTCATTTCTATAATTGTTGTTTCAATCTGTAATAAAAAAAGATTCTCAAGAAGCTCAAGTCCGATAAACCCGCCACCGATAACGAGAGCTTTTTTGGGATTGGATTGTTTAATAAAACTCTTAATAGAATCTGCACTTTCAACATTACGAAGATAAAACACATTTGGATTATTTAAACCTTCAATTGGAAGCTTTAAAGATCGCGCTCCGGTCGATAAAACCAGTTTATCATACGTATCTTTAAATGTTTCATTAGTCATCAGGTTTTTAACTGTTAATTCTTTTGTTTCAGGATGTATCGCTATGACTTCATGCTCTGTTCGTATGTCAATATCAAACCTTTCTTTAAACCACATACAATTTCGTGGAACAATATTGTCTCTTGTTATATAATCCTCTCCAATAAAATAGGGAAGTCCGCAACTTGAATAAGAAATATCTTTATCCTTTTCATATATAATAATTTCTGAATTGATATCATTTCGTCTTGCCTTGCATGCCGCCGAAGTTCCCGCTGCAACTGAACCGATTATTACTATTTTCATCTGAATATCCTCTTACTATTAAGCTTTTTTACAGTTATTATCTGTTTTTTGACATATACAATTATCTTTCTGACTTGTCAGTTCCTCAATAGAAACATGAAGTTTTTCAATATTTTCTCTGTTAATTGAATAATATATCCATGTTGCGTCTTTTCGACTCGTTACAAGACCGCTATTGATTAACACTTTCATGTGATGAGATAACGTTGATTGTGAGATTAACAAACCTTCTAAAATTTTACAGGCACACATTTCATCACATGATAAAATATCAAGAATCTGTAATCGAATTGGTTCGCAGAGTGTTTTGAATATTTTTGACAGTTCTTCGTATTTATTCATAGAATACCTCACTGATTGAAAGGTACTATAAACATTTACGCTTGTCAATATTTATATTCATCAATGTATGAAATATACTATTATTTCTTTTTCATATAATCATCAAAGGACTGAACATATTTTTTATTACCCGGAATTACGATATGCTTTTTTGCATAAAACCTTCCAAGAGAATGTACATCGCCCATATATATTTTTGAGCCATTAATATGTTCATCCGCAATCTTTTTAACTGATTTTAATTTTTCCGGTCTTTTTTTTGCATCATCATACGCATTTTGTAATATTTTTTTTACAGAATCATCACCGAGTCTATAAAAATTTGATATAGCCCAGGCTATATGCCATATTCCAAAATCGCTTTTGATTCGATCAATATGCTTGAAATAAAGTTCTGAAATAATAGTAGCCTGTTCGGAATTAATCAATTGATCTCTTATCGCCCACAAGGTTAAAATATTATTAAAATGATCACTTTCAAGCTCTATTTCTGCAATTTTCAATGTCTGATCAATATCTATGTTTTTTAAAAGTACTTTACCTCTGTCATGATACATATATGGAAAACATCCTGACAACAATAATGGTAAAAAAATTAATTGAATAAATTTACATTTCATCGCGTTACTCTCCTCAAATTAATATTCTTCTTTAATTGTGAATTCTGCATGTTCAACCCAGCGTTGAGGTTTAGAAACAAGATCTATTATATATTCAATAAGTTCATAATGTTTTTTTTCTTCATTTATAATAGAAATTATTACCTCTTTTTGTGTTGCGTTATTTGCTTTATTGACTTCAGCGGTATATAAATCAATTGACTCTTTTTCAAGTTTTAGCACACTTTCATATACTTGAATCTGATTAATGCTTTTTATAAAATCGTTCTTATTTTCTTCTTTAAATATCTCAATTGCTTTTATACCTGTTTGAGAGATGGTTATTTCAATCTTTTCAGATTTCTTCATTTTTTCAAAAAGTATGCGGTGTTTAACTTCATCATCAGCAAGCATTGTCAGAATACTTTTTAACCCTGCATTACTTGTTTTCAAAATAAGATCACGATAAAAATTTTCGCCTTCAATTTCCATTAAAATCGCTACATCGATAAAATCCATATCATCCCCCTTTTTTTATGAGAAAATAAACAACTCTTTAGAACCTCTATAGTATAATTATAAGCACATTATTAAATAAAAGCAAAAAAATTTGATAAATGAGCCCCTTGAAAAGTATTCTCTTTAATCTCAACCACCTACGTTGGGCATTGTTTTTAACAGGAAATATGCATTATTTATTATTTCCCCCCGCTACTTGACATAAGTCACTTATACAGACTATACTGCATCTATCAGTGAGGAAAAATTAATAATGCCAATAGCTCCTCTTTTATTAAGTATTATACTTGTCATCGCAGGAATAATAACAGTCTTTCTTTCATCATGGGCTTTTTTCAGAAGAAATGTTAATGGAGCAGGTGAATTCGGACTTTTTATGATTTCAGTCTCAATTTATATTTTCGGATATGCTCTTGAGGTTGCACGAAGTGACTTATCGGGAATACTCGATGCAATCAAATTTGAATATACCGGCATACCGTATGTTTCTTTTTTTTTACTTCTATTTGTATTCAGATTTACAACCGGCCATGCAATAAAACCATTATATATTGTATTACTTCTTATCATTCCAATACTATCAACTATACTTGTATATACGATGCCGTATCACACCCTGTTTTATATTAACCCGCGAGTAGTAGCCGGGAAATTTTTCCCTGTCTTAACCTTTGAAAAAGGACCATTTTATATGGTACGTTTTTTTTATCAACAAATACTTTCTGTTGGAGCAGTTGCTTTACTTATTTTTCATCTACCTGAAGTTGATAAAAAAAGAAAGGCTCAAGTAATTTCAATGCTCTTCGGCATCTGCATTCCATGGAGTCTCGTTTTTTTCTATTACATCGGGATTATTCCTTCTGACATTGATATAAATCCATTTTCTTCTGCAGTTATTGGTATAATTTTCAGCATAACAATATTTAAATTCGGGCTCTTTGAATTGGTACCAAAAGCCCGTGAAATGGCTGTTGATTCAATTCAGGAAGCTTTTATTGTTCTTGATAAATTTAATGTCGTTAAAGATATGAACAGTGCTATTTCTATCTTATGTCATATAATAAAACCTGAAATCGGTAAAAAATTACCTGAAGAATCAGAACTCTCTACAAAGATCTTACATGCTCTTCTCAATAACGAAAATAAATTTGAATTTATGCACCAAAATAGCCATACCGGTAACTGTTACTATCAAATAAAAATGTACCGCGTCAGTAAAACCCCGCAGAGCTTTGAAGGTGTTGCAATATTAGTCAGTGATGTCACTGAAATGAGAGTTCTCATGAAAAAACTTGAACATCAGGCAACTTATGATGTATTAACTGATCTTTATAATAGAAGATATCTTATGGAAGCAGGAAGAAGAGAAATTGAGGTTTCAAAACGAAACAAAACACCGTTAGGTATAATTATGGTGGACGTAGATCATTTTAAAAAAGTTAACGATACATACGGCCATCACACCGGTGATCTTGTACTCAAGCAAGTAGCAGCCTGTCTCACATCAGGTACCCGCAGAATTGATATAGCAGGCCGGTACGGAGGTGAAGAATTCCTTATTATTTGTCCGGTAGCGGGAAGTAAAGATGTTTTATTAGTTGCAGAAAGATTACGATTACTTGTTGAAAACAGTAAAATTCAAGTCGAAAATAAACTAATACAAGTTACTGTAAGTCTTGGTGTTCATACATTATTAGTCGGTGATCCTATTCCAGAGATAGAATGGCTTATAGAAAAAGCTGATGCCGGGTTATACAAGGCAAAAAATGATGGCAGAAACAGAGTCTGCCATATTGAATAATTTTTATTGTTTTTCAAAATTATCATTTTTGATACAATCTGAAAAAATCAGTCTGAAAACGCCCCTTTACCATTCGCTTTGATCAATCGAAGATCTGCATCATATCCAAAACCACTAAATGCTCCATCAGTTCCCAAAAGATTCACAAACTCAGGATCTGCATAAATACTTGATGTATCCTGACTATTCGCAGTCTGCCATTGTTGTAATGTTAAATACTGTGCTGTTGGCGTGTCACTGGCTGCATCGCCAATTTGAAAAAACTCTCCATCAGAAGTGCCCTTGCTTACAAAAAACAAATTATTGTCTGATTTTACCTGAGGCAAAACTTCATTAATATTATTAACATAGAAAAAACGTGAACCATAGCTTTCTCCATAAATGTAGAATATATTATTACTTATGTTGATACTTTGATGGTTTGTATAAGTAAACGGATTGGATACTTTGGTCACATTGCTGAACACATTTATTAAACCGCTCATTTCAAATTTATTACCTGTGTACTGTGAATTTCTGGCAACAAACGTATTATCAGTAATATTAATATTTCTACTTGGTTTATTAGCATCTACTATACTGATATAAGAACTAATTCCTGAGGAATCATTTGAAATCAATATATTATCCCGGACAATTATATTCTCGGCTGCCCCTATACTCATCATACCTTCAGCGTTTGTTATAATATTTCGCTCAAACGTAATATCACGAATTATCTGATTCCAGGGACCATTTGGTGATAGTTGAACCAGTCTGTAATTATACCTCGTACCACCACCATTATGTGCCGAACCAACAGTTTCCGGGTCTACCTAGCCATGAAATTTATTTTCTGATATTTGTATATTATTACTGGTTAGTTCTGCATCCCATGGTGCACCTTCTCCCTGAAAACCGCAAATTCTCAATGCAGTCCTGCCAAATGCCGGTCTGGAAAAAGTATTCCCGGCAAGCACTCCCTTATCAATTGATGTATAACCAATATGATTTCCTGATAAATCAAAAGTATTATTAATACAAGCAAATCGCGAGCCCCAGACAGCGAATAATGTAACACTTTCTTCCGGATCGATAAATGTATTTCTGACAAAGCAATCAAAGACAAATGTACCGGTTGATATCTCATTTTTTGAATATTGTCCCATAACAAAAAGATCAGAATATAAATCCAATGAATCCACCCTCAAAAAAAGAACATTCCTGGTACCTCCCCCTTGAGCAAAGAAAAATACACCGGCCTTATGACCTTTATAATCATCAAATCGAAAATCAAGATCAACAAACGATATATGTGCAAGTCCGATTGAATACATATGAATAATAATAGCTCCATCTTCTCCGCTATATTGAATAATAGGTTTTGCACCATCACCATAAGTACCAAACATATATCCCCATGCAGGCCAGGCACCGGGGGTTATTTCTGAGACATTCAAATCAAATGTTTGCCCCCGTTTAAAAAGAATACTATCACCTGATTTATACAGGTCAGTAGCCATCTCTGAAAATGCTCTGCTTGCTGTTTTCCACGGACCATTTGCCCCCCCGGAATGAACCTGTGAAAGACCGTCATAACTGTCATCACCAAGTATAGCATCAACATAGTAAACGGCTCCATCTCTTTTTAAAACCTCAATGGAAACTGTTTCTGTATCAGTTTTTCCCGATGCATCACGTACTGTTAATGTTACTGTATATGTACCGGGTATTTCATACACATGACTTGCATTAAATCCACGAAATACCGGAGAACCATCACCAAAATCCCACTGGTAATCTGCAATGAGAGAACGGGGCGATGAATTCCATCCTTGAAATAATACAGGTAGCGGTGTATAATATTTTGTCAACCCAGCCCCTTTAAAACTGGTATTAAAATCTATTGCGTTATTATTACCATCCAACCATTTATAATCATCTATAATAATTTTTGCGGATAAAGGCCCGGAGACATCTTCTTTTTCTTCAATCCATTTAGGCATATCAGTAACAGAACTGTCTGTAGTCGAACCGGTATTTCCTATTGATACACATGCATTAATAATTAATAATGAGATTAACAAAACATATAATAATACATTTTTTTTCATATTACACACTCCTTTCATTGTAGTATATAATATTCTATCAAACTTTTTTCAAAAATTATAGAACAAAATTAAATTTTTAAAAATTGTGAAATTATTAATATTTTTTGAATTCCATAAACAAAAAAAAACCGGCTGTTTCATTTTGAAACAGCCGGTTTTATTATTCCGGTTTCCAGTATTATCTACTCTGCTTTTTCTATAATAATTACACTGGCTCCACCATCAGTAAATGATACACTACCACCTGAAACTGTAGCTGTGGCTCCTGTATATGCATCACGCACAAGTGTGCCGTCTGCGAACATACCTGCAACACTTATTGAACCGCCACCATTTAATTTTATAACAACTTTATCTTCAACACCATTTTTACTATAACTTCTACCATATGTGCTATTACCTAAATCAGTTTGTGAACCGGCTCCGACTGCCACATGATCTCTTCTGAAACTACCGACTTTCTGCCAGTGTACAAGAGTATCAGGATTCTGATTCCAGTTCATCTTGCTTCTCCAGCCCGGCTCTCCGCCAACTGATGCAGGTCTTGCTGTTTCATCACCATAGAATACCTGAACACCACCCGGAGACAAAACTAACGCTGTTCCAAGGTTTCTCATATCCCCTCTACCTAAACCTTTATCATGTGAAGAAATGTAGCTTAACACATTAAAAGTGCTGTCATTATTTATAGCATTCGCATAATATGCCCATGTACTTCCGATAGAACCAAGATTTCCGTCTTTTGGAAATTGAAAATTGATTATTGAATCAAGTTTTCCTTCTGTAAATAAATTTGATTTATTTACACCATGATCATACGCTTCACCGGTCATCCAGAATTCAGCTGTAGGATCAAGTAAAATACCGGGATTAGTCTGTTTTACATAATTAAACTCGGATTTACATGTTTCAGCTAAATCTCTTACCGATGCAATATCGAGATTATTAACCGTATCAAGTCTGAACCCGTCAACTCCGTATTTACGGATCATATCAGTCATCCATTTAATCATATAATTTCTTGAAGTTCGTGCTTTACCGGTTCTTGAAAAGAAAGCATCAAGTTCCGCTTTTTCTTTTATATACTTAGCACTTCCAGTACCACCCCACTTTGTCACTAAAACAGGTGGTATATCAACGATCTGTGATGACTCAGTTTTAATATCGGGTAAATTAAAGTTATACTGTCCTAATACACCTGACCCCATTGGATCATATCCGCCACCGACATCATTTTTTCTAACCCATGAAGGACCATACCATTGAGCCCAATTAGACGTAGTAAAATCCATTTTTGGTGCAAGTCCTGTATCCCATGACGCAGTTGCATCAGTAGCATTGAAATAATATGTATCCCACCCTGATTTCAATCCGCCGTAATTGAACTCACTCATATCTTTCATATTTTCATATCCAAGATGATTTATAACAATATCAACAACGACTCTAATTCCTTTTTCGTGAGACGCAGCAACAAAATCTTTGAATTCCTGCTCAGTTCCCATATTTGCATCAATTTCTGTGGGATCCAAAACATAGTAACCATGGTAACCATAATGTTTAAATGAGCCGTCAGGTCCGCCACCGGCAACCCATCCGTGAATCTGTTCTAACGGGGAAGTTAACCAGATTGCATTTATACCAAGATCAGTAAAATAATTATCGGTTACTTTTGACGTTAAACCTTTCAAGTCACCACCATTAAATGTTCCCGGTCTGTTTTCATAATTAGAACCTGATATTGGAGTTCCATTCTGAGCTGATTCTCTTCCATATGAATGATCATTTGCAGTTGTTCCATTAACAAATCTATCAGTTAAAACAAAATAACAGTTAATATTATCCCATGAAAAAACTGATTTAGGAGCAATACCTTCTGTAAAGGTATATAATTCTGTTGCTACCCCTTCTCCATTTTCAGCTGACATTTTTAAAACAACAGTACTGCCTGTACTCAATGTTATTGAAATAGAAGTTCCATCAGTAAATGCAATACCCGATACGGCAGGATCAGAACCATTTATTGTATATTTAGAATTCGTAACACTTTCACCACTAACATTAAGGGTTACTGAATAGGTACCTGCCGGTTTAACACCACCTGCAGGTGTTGCTGAAACTTTTGGTAATTGCGGACCGACATCGTCAGGTGTACCTGCTTTTTTACTTCCATCTGCATACCATGTAGTAGTTTCAGTAGCCAACTGATCATCAGCTGTTTTCTTTGTACCGTCTTTTAATACTAAGTAATTGATTTTTGTCTGATTAACAAATAAAACAGTGTAATAATGAGCTTCTTTTCCAATAACTATTTCAACACCACCGGCAGTAAGTGTCACAGGCGTTGCCAGACTTTTACCCGGCCATGCTCCAAGTAATGCAATGTTACCGTCAAGCCATGCGTATAATTGATTTCCAAATGTTTCATCCACAAATATTTTAATGCCTTCAGGAGCTGCAGGACTAACAGTTAAGCTATATGCAGTACTTTTCATACCTGATTTTTCTGCATAGACAAGCACTGTTCCTTCTTTTAAAGCGGTTAGAGTACCGTCATAAGTAATTGATGCAATTGTTGTATCACTTAATTCCCAATTTACATCTTCACTGCTAATACCAGTATCATATTTTGCTTCACCGGTAAATCGATATACTTCACCAACAGTCATTGCAGGTTTTCCATATTTAACAATAACACTTGTAAGAACCGGCATTGTTTCTCCGGTAATTGTATAATTTGCACTTGTTACAGAAGAAACCGGCACAGCACCATCATATGCAATAACCTTTACTGTATAATCACCTTTAAGCAATGATACAGGAACACCGTTATATTGTGTTGATGTATTATCAGGTAAAGAACCATTTGTTGTATAATAAATCTCAGTTCCTGTTTCATCGCAGGTGAATGTTAAACCCGGAAAATCTGATTCTTTTTGTGTTCTTAATTCGGGTAAAATTGTCAATGTAGCAATTGTTATTATAAAATTAGAACTGACAACAGGAGTAATTTCAACTCCATCACAATATGCGATTGCTTTTACTGTATAATTTCCTTTCGATAATGCAACAGGAACACCTGTATATTTTGTTGCATTCATATCTGGTGTACTTCCATTTGTTGTATAAAAAATCTCGGCCTCAGCATCATCACAACTAAATGTTAAACCAGGAAAATTTGATTCTTTTTGGGTTGTCAATTCAGGTAAAATTATCAATGATGATGTTGTTATTGAATAATTTGAAGTAACAATCGGAGATGCTTCTATTCCATTAAGATACGCAATTGCTTTTATTACATAATCACCTTTTGCTAAAGAAATAGTACCACTGGTATATTTTGTTGAATTTTTATTCGGTGTAGTTCCATTTGTTGTATAATAAATCTCAGCCAACTGATCTTCAAATGAAAATGACAATCCGGGGAAATCAGATTCTGTATAATTTTCTAATTCAGGCAGAATTGTTAAAGATGAATTTGTTATCGAATAATATGTACTGACAACATCGGATTCTTCAAAACCTTCAACAAAAGCAATTGCTTTTACAGTATAGGTTCCTTCTGATAATGAAACAGCACTTCCTTCATATAATGTAGAATTTATATCCGGAGTATCACCATTTGTTGTATAAAAAATTGTAGCAAGTGCGTCTTCTGAGGTAAATGTTAACCCCGGAAAATTTAATACCGTATAATTAGTTGATCCGGGTAAAATAACTGGAGTTTTAGCTTTTTCAACATTTCCTTCAATCACAATAGTCTCAGAAGCAACTTCTGATAATTGACCATTATAAGAAGCAACTGCTTTTACGATATATGTTCCTATTGTGTCAATCTGAAATGGAGTTGAATATTGATTACTGATTTTTGATGGAACAGAACCATCCAAAGTATAATATATCACAGAATCTTGAGTCCCGCATTCTATAGTAAAAGCCTGTTCAACACTATAACTTCCACTTAAAGGACTAATAATTGGTGTTGCAATTGATTCACTAACAATAAACTCTTTTTCAAAAACAACTGAATCATCCATTCCATCAGCTTTTGAAATAACCTTTAATGTATATGTCCCGGCTTCCAATGAAAATGGTTCCGTATATTCAATACCGGTTAACGGGTCGGAACCATCAATAGAATAATAATAAACAGCATTATTAGTTTTGGTTTCAAAGGATATTGTATTATCAATCGATATTTTTTCAGATGTCGGTGTTACAGCAACCGGTGTGACTTTTTTCTGTTTCAATACAATTTTTAGAATTTTTAATTCGGATACCGCATCAATTGTAATCGTTCCCGTTTGACTTTGATACACTGAAGAAAAATCATCTAATGCATTTACTTCATAATTCCATTCACCAATATTTACATTTTCCAATAAAACATAATCAGAAAAACTTGAAATAGTCTGTTCAACAGTTAGTTCACCAAAGTTTGCTTTAAAATGTATAGAACTGATATAACCATTACCTGAAACACTAACAGGATATTCAGAATCACCTATAATTTTTATTACAGCAGAACCTTTAGCTGACGATTGTGGAGTATCCGTTGTATTACCCGGATCATTAATATTTGTACATGAAAAAACAGATAAGATAATCAGTATTAGAAAAACACCTAACGTTTTGATTTTTATTCGCATTTTATTATATCTCCTAATTTTAGAATTACTAAAACATAGCATTTATTATGCCATACTATTAAATTCTATAAATTGCTTCTATCAAATGATTTATAAAATCATTCATTTATTACGACATAAATCAAATTTTAACTAACCAATATCTAATTTGTCATATAACAACAAGTTACAACAATTCTGATAATAATAATTTTTTCTGATTTTCAGTGGAGTTTTTATAGTTATTTCATTAAGGTATTTCGATTAATACAAAAAGGACTATTATAAAATAGTCCTTTTTGTATTTGATTCTTATTAAAAAAATTACTTAATAAGTTTTTCCAGAAGGAAATTAAGAAGAGTACTATCTGCTGTATTATCATCAATTCTTTTTTCTACGATAGCAAGAGATTTTTCTAATAATTTATCCATCCGGACTTTAAATTCATTTGAAAGACCCGGTCTTGCAAGGCCTTCATCAACAATTTCCCGGATTAACCAAGCTTCATCTTCACCTATACCAAGAAGACTATATAATCGGTCTCTATCAATATTATTTTCACTATACTCTCTCATAGATTTAACATATCTTTCTCTAAAATCCTCTAAAGCAGATTTAAACGATTCGTCTCTAAGCCAATTATACAAGGTCTGTTCTGAAATACCATTAGTAAGCGCAACTTCTCTCTTGCTGGATCCCGTATAAGCCAGCATTTTGATTACAGTTACATGTTTTTTTGAAAGTCTCATAAATTATCTCCTATATAAAATTTACCTATACTTTACCATATTATAAATATTCAATGCAACTATTTTTTATAAAAATTAAGCAAAAATATAATATTTTTACATAATTAAACTTTTTTAATCAATCCTATAGAGTCTCGATAAGAAAATTTTAATTGATTGAGGCTCTTGCAAAAATCAAGATTACTTGATTTCGCTTCCGCCACATGCGATATAATCGCATTATAGGTAGCTTCTTGCAAAAATTCGAGATAAAAAGAGTATTTTTGCAAGAAGCTCGATTATTTAACAATTTTTTTTAATTTATGGTATTTTAATTATACTGATTTATTATTATAATTTAAAAAACATTTAATTTAAAAGGTCATTGAAATGGAATATTTTATATATCTTGATTTAATAGGCACTCTGATTTTTGCAATAACCGGAGCATTTAGAGCTGTAAAACACGAACTCGATATATTGGGAGTTCTTGTCCTTGCAACATTTACGGGTGTTGGCGGGGGGATATTAAGAGATATTATTCTCGGAAAAACACCACCTGCTGTTTTTCAGAACGAATTACATCTTATTATTTGTATTATTGGTGGTTTAGTTGTTTTCTTTGCAGCTCCAAAAATAGCAGAAAACTGGCCGGTAATTAAAATAGGAGATGCTATCGGTCTTGGTGTTTTTGCTGTGCTTGGAGCATGGAAAGGTGCAGAATCCGGATTGGGGCCAATTGGAACAGTTCTTATTGGAACAATCAGTGCCGTAGGCGGGGGTGTTATTCGTGACCTTCTTGTAATGGAAATACCGGCCGTAATTAGAACTGATTTTTATGCAACTGCAGCTGCTATGGGTAGTCTATGTTATTACATTTGCTATAAACTTCATGTATCACTACCGGTTTCTTTAATTTCAGGTCTTTCATTAACTACCGGAACAAGAATTCTTGCAATGATTTTTAAATTAAATCTTCCAAAAGTTAATCGATTACCTCAGGAACCGTCAGAGATTTCTAAAAACAAACATAAACATATTATTTAAAAGGAGCATTTATGAAATATTTTTTAATTTTTGCATTATTTTTTGTATTACTAATTTCTTGTTTAAAAACTCAAACTACCGAATCTGCACAAGATACAGAACCGATTAATGAAATTACTTTTTTCAAAACGATTCCTACAGAGTCTTTTATGACCATTGTAAATGATAATATCAATAATCCCGATTATGTACTTATTGATGTCAGAACTCCTTCAGAATTCCAAAGCGGTCATATTAAAAATGCTTTACTAATTGACTTCAATTCATCAAACTTTAATACTATTATTGAATCACTTGACAGGTCAAAAACATATATGCTCTACTGTCGTAGCGGAAATAGAAGTGGTCAGGCTATGGAAATAATGAAAAATAAAGGTTTTACTGGAATATATAACATGCAGTCAGGATTTAATGAATATCAAAATCTTGGATATCCGGTTGAAAAGAATTAAAATACTATAGACGCTTGCAAAAACTTTGTAAAATATAGTATTTTTACAAAAAGCTCTATTGACTTAAATTAATTCAAATATTATACTCTACTTAAACAATAGGAATTGTTACATATAGGAGCACACTATGGAAAAAATGGGATGGAACTATTCAGATACTGTAAAAGATCACTTTTTAAAACCGCATAATGTTCTTAGTATAGAGGAAAGCGAATATCAACCCGACGGAGTTGGTTTTGTAGGTTCTCCTGCTTGTGGTGATATGATGAAAATATTTATTAAAGTTAAAAATGATAGAATTGTTGATTTGAAATGGCAAACTTTCGGTTGTGCCAGCGCAATTGGTTCCACTTCAGTTTTAAGCGATATGGTAACCGAAAATGGCGGTATGACTTTATCGGAAGCCTATACCATTACACCGGAAGATATTATAAAAAAATTGGGCGGGCTACCTTCAAATAAAATTCACTGTTCTGTTCTTGGTGACAAGGCTCTACGGGAAGCAATTAATGATTACTATAAAAAATCGGGCAGAGTCGACTTAATACCGCATGACAAAGAATCAAGAGTTGTCTGTCATTGTTTAAATGTAACTGAACATGATATAAAAATGGAAGTATTAGAGGGTGTAAAAGATTTTGATGAATTACAAAAAAGAACGAAAGCCGGAACAGGTTGTGGTAAATGTGTTTCAGAAATTAAACAAATTATGACTGAAATGGTTGAGAAATACTACAAAGATACGATATACAAGGGGTAAACTATGATATATCTTGATAATAATTCTACGACGCCTCTTCATCCTGAGGTTAAAAATAAAATAGTTTCAATTCTTGACTTGTATGGAAATCCAAGTTCTGCACATCAAATTGGAAGAGAAGCAAAGTCCTATATTGATGAAGCTAGAAAAACTATTGCTGATTTCTTTAAATGTTTACCAGAAGAAATTATTTTTACAGCATCAGGCTCTGAAGCAAACAATACAATATTAAAAAGTGCTTCAAGTTGCTGCAGTAAACATTGCAGTATGGGTGGAAAAAAACATATTATTTCATCAGTGATTGAACATCCTTCAGTGTTAAATACCCTTCGATGTCTTGAAGGCGAAAATACAGAAATCACATATTTACCGGTTGATAAATTCGGTATGATTTCAAAAGAATCTTTGTTAGCAGCAATACGGCCTGAAACATCATTAATATCTATTATGTTTGCTAACAATGAAATTGGAACAATTCAACCAATTGCCGAATTTGCTTCAATTGCAAAAGAAAAAGGAATTCAATTTCATACAGATGCAGTTCAGGCTGTAGGAAAAGTTGATATTGATTTAAGTACATTACCGATTGATTTTATGTCTGTTTCAGGTCATAAAATCTATGCTCCAAAGGGAATTGGTTTATTATTCAGACGAAAAGGTACTCATGAAAATATATGTCCGCTTATAACCGGTGGTCATCAGGAAGATTCACTTCGTGCCGGAACTGAGAATACTATTGGTATCATTGCTCTTGGAGAAGCGTTTCGTCAATTAAAGAAAGAAATGAATACTGAAATACCTCATTTAATCAACCTGAGAAATAGACTCGAAACAGGCATCAAAGAAAACATATCCCATGTGCGATTAAACGGGCATCCTGAAAAAAGACTTCCCGGCACCCTGAATTTATCGTTTGATGCAATTGAAGGTGAGTCAATATTACTTCGACTCGATTTAATGGGTATTGCAGTTTCAACAGGGAGTGCCTGTTCTTCAGGTAGTTTAGACCCGAGTCATGTTATAATGGCACTCGGTGTAGAAGCAGAGCAAGCTCATGGATCTATACGATTTTCAATAGGTCGTGAAAATACTATAGACGATATTGAATATACAATTAAAACAGTAAAAGAAGTGGTTGAAACGTTAAGACGAATCAGTCCGATCAAATTAAAATAAAGGAATACAATATATGAATGATCCGGTTATAGAAAAAATAATGCAATTGAGAAATCAATTAAGAAACAAGATAGTTATACCTGTACATCATTATCAGAATCAGGCAGTTTCATCAATAGCTGATTTTCTCGGCGATTCTTATAAACTTGCAGTTGATTGCAGTAAGAGTGATGCTGAATATATTGTTTTCTGTGGTGTATTATTTATGGCTGAGTCGGCTGATATTCTAAAAAAACCGTTTCAAAAAGTTATTATACCGGCAAGTAATGCTGATTGTCCGATGGCTAACATGGCTGATTTAACAAGTGTTAACGAAATATTCAATAAAATTACAACTTTGGCAGGCACTGATGTCGTACCAATTGTATATATGAATTCGTATGCTGACTTAAAAGCATTTTGTGGTGAACGCGGAGGTTCTGTCTGCACATCATCAAATGCTCATGTAATAATGAATCATTACTTAAAACAGGGTAAAAAAGTTTTATTTTTCCCTGATGCAAATCTTGGTATGAATACAGCATTTAAACTAGGTCTTAATCACAAAAATATGATACTAACTAAAAAGCTTGACAACTATAATGATGAACAGGTAATTTTATGGGATGGATTCTGCCCCATTCACAAACGATTTACGCCCGGTGATATCAGCGTATTAAAAGCTAATTATCCTGGAATTAAGATTATTGTACATCCTGAGTGTCCTGAGGAAGTTACTGCCCAGGCAGATGCTATAGGGTCAACGGAATTTATTCTCAATACAATCAATGCATCACCAGCCGGTTCAATCTGGGGTGTTGGGACTGAAACAATTTTTGTTGATAAACTGTTTGCTGCTAATCAGAATAAAACTATTGTTCCACTAAAGGTTTCAGAATGTATAAACATGAAAAAAACCACGACAGAATTAGTTTTAAATTCATTAATCAACATCAATGAACACATTGCATCAAATGGCACAATTCCTTTAATGAATATTATATCTGTTCCTGAAATCTATAAAAAGGATGCTGCGGCGGCTCTAAATAAAATGATTGATATTGTTACAAACGGGTTAAAATGAAAGTATCAACTAAGGCAAGGTACGGCTTTAAATTTATGATTCACCTTGCATTAAACTATAACATAAAATTAGTTCAAATACGCGAAGTATCTGTATCAGAAAAAATTTCATCAAAATATCTGGAACAAATTGCAATGTCTTTTAAAATAGCGGGTCTTGTTAAAGTCACAAGAGGGGCTAAAGGCGGATATACATTATCACGCACTCCTAAGGAAATAACACTACTTGAAATTATTACTGCAGCAGAAGGAAATCTGGTATTAACCGATTGTATTGAATCATCCGACTTCTGCCAGAAAAAAGATGATTGCATTATGAATAAATTATGGGTAGATTTAAATAATCACATAACGGACTATTTAGGGTCAAAAACACTCCAAGACATTATAAGTTAATAGTAACATGCAGGTATCCTTCAATTCATTAATAGATATCTGCATGTATATTATTACAACGAAAAAGCAACACCAAACGAAAAACTATTTGTATTAAAACCTGTTGTCATTGCAAAGTTATGTCTTTTTTTGAACTTATTGAGATAATGATTTGAGCTTATAAAAAATGGAATAGAAATCGCTGATAACACCACCCCGGTTGCAATCATTGATCCATAAAACCCTGCATATAACATATTGTGTGAAACTTCAACATATTCATAATTATCAATTACAACTTGTTGCTCCTCATCATACGTTTCTTTATAAAAATATGCATATATTGGCGTTGTATAATAATTATAAATAAAGGGAGTTCCAAGTGCCAAAGTCCCGAAAAACAAAATATTCCCCGGAATAAAAAAACCAACTGCAAGTGCAAATGCCTTATTTGACATTCGATAATCCGGGTCATATTTATAAATATCTTTTGTTACCATGTTTATATTAGTTACTGTTGAACTATTGATTTGTTTCTCACTGACAATTCTATCAATAGTATTTTGTTGAATAGTCATAATACCAACCGGAGAAAAAATAACAACTGAATCATCAGTTTTTTTTAATATTTCACCGCTTAAAGTATTACCGTCTTTAAAAAAGATTGTATCTGCTGAAATCAAATATGAACACACAAGTAAAATCATTAACATTATATATTTTTTCATAATAGTCTCCCAAATTTATTTTTTTTCCAGCTTAATGTCTACATTATAATATCTATTGTCAGGATTGATTATCAATTTTCTTTCACCGTTCTTATACGTACCATTTTCAATATCAACGGCTTTTATTGTAACTTCTTTGGTAGTAGTAAAACTCTCATCATAAAAATGTAAACTGGTTTTCTCTGAAACCATATATGGGCTTATTTTTTTAGTACCATCAAGAACATACAACAAAATATCAGATATCGAAGCACCGGTATTATTATCCATTACATCTACATTAATTTCAAAATACCCTGAAAGTTTAACCGGCTCTATATATTGATAATCATAACAACCCACCAAAAACAAAATGATACAGGTTGAAATTAGAATTTTAATCTTTTTTAACATAATAACTCCCATTCTTATAAATCTTCCAGGATAATATTCTTAATATATTTATATGTACCAACATTAAAATCCACTTTATCTTCAGATTTCTGATATGAAACATTTAATCCTTCATCGATATCAACAATTTTAATATACATATTGTCTGAAGAAAAAGGTATATAAACATAATTATCTGAAGAAGCATCATATTTATATTGTGCGTAATTATCAATATCAAAATAAAGATAAAAATGACCATTTTCCCTTGTATCAGAATAGTTTGTTATTAACATATCAGTAGTTTGATCCCCTCTAATTACTGCATAAACAAGAATATCTTTAACCGGTTGGTTTGCACTATTTGTAACCGTCCCGGAAATTTCATAACGACCATAATAAGGAACACTCTTATAACTCGAATTATACGAATTATAAGGCAATGATGGGCAACCTGTTATAAAAAAAAGCGTTATGATAACAAAAAAAAACAAACTTATATCTTTCATACAGTACTCCACTTATTTATAAAGATAATTTTAACCCCAATGACATTCTATCTCCGGAAAATCCGGTAATCATTGATAAATCAGTCCTTTTTTTGAAATTCTTACTATAATTATTTGATTGAACAAAAAACGGAATCGATATAACGGTTACAAGTAAACCAGTAACCATAAGAGATGCATAAAATGCACCACCAAGAGGATTATGGGGTATTAAAACTTGTTTTGATGTAGATGTATACGTAGAATCATCATATATATACTCAGTAGTATATTGAGGTACACCATAATAGTTAAGAACAAATGCGGTTCCAATAGCGACTGTACCAAAAAATAAAATATTACCCGGTATAAAAAAAGCTAAAGCAAGGCCAAAAGTTTTTCGTGACATTTGATAATCCGGATCATATTTATACACATCTTTTGTGACAAGGTTTATATTTGAAGTTGTTATAACCTGATTATTCTTTTGAACATCTGTTACAACCCGATCAATATTTTGTTTTGAAATAGTCATTGTGCCTAGCGGGGACAAAATAATGACATCAGTATCAGTTGTTTTTAAAACCTCACCGGTCATAGTATTACCATCTTTAAAATAAATCGTATCAGCAAATATTACTGAAACAGCAAAAACAAACAATACAATTGAAATAATTTTTTTCATCTTATTCTCCTTACTTATTTAGATACATTATTTTCTTAAAAGGTTTAAAATATATGTATAAGATAACCCTTTTTTTAAAATAAACAATATAAAATTAAAAATTCCAGCCAAAAACAAAAGCTATTTTTTTATAATAAACATACCAGTCTTCATATTCTCTTTTTGTAAAATCAGCATTACCAACAGTTTCATTTGAATACACTCTACCATTTTGCCAATTAAAAACTAAAATAGCATACAGATTGTTAGGAAGTTCAAAAAAAGCCATCGGACCGAAAAGAACTGTCATAAAATCACTTCCCCACCCTTTTGAAGCCATTGGTGAATATTGGTTTCTTGTTATATTATATTCATCAATATTAGCCATGCAACCTAGTGTCATGAATTCTAAATGGGTACATTATACTCGTCCCAGCCAAGCATTTTTCTCGCCTTGTTTATTTTCCTGAGAATGTCTTCTCCCTTCTTTTTCCATACATATCTTTTTGGAGATTCATTT
>Ga0209318_1000029_pt1 | contig 196607 bp, 193 predicted proteins | sample RifGroE1_FD_183999 | JGI IMG/M metagenome (GOLD analysis project Ga0209318, IMG submission 183999) | Groundwater microbial communities from Rifle, Colorado, USA - Groundwater E1 (SPAdes) (version 2) | ecosystem: Environmental > Aquatic > Deep subsurface > Groundwater | place: Rifle, Colorado...
AAAAACATCTTGAGAAAGATTATAACAGATTTTTACATTTTTTGAGGGGAAAATGCGGAAATCAGTTTTGTTAGCTTAATAACAAATAATCGAGGGCAGAACGGGGGTCGACATTGGATTTGACCATGTCGATAGCCTTAAGAATTTTTTTGATGAAATTAAGATGGGGTAAATTTGGATTTTTGTTTAGAAGTTGGTGGTAAATATTTAGCTGATCTCGGAGATAGATTAGAGTTTCCGGTGGCGAGAGGCTGTTTTTTTCAGAAAGAAGGAGATTGTCTTTGACAGAGGAAAGAGGAGTTAAGGGTTTGTTATCTGATTTGGTGGAATTTGGGGTAGTTTTGATTAGGTGACAGCGGGAAATTATGGTGGGGATAAGGGAATGGGTGTGACTGCAGGTGAGAATGAGATAACAATCTTTGGGGGGTTCTTCCAGGGTTTTTAAAAGAGCGTTTTGAGATTCAAGGTTGAGATTTTGGGCGTCAACAATAAGAACGATTTTGGTGTTGAATTTAATTGGTTTTTGGGAAAAAAAGTGGTTGATTTTTCTGATGTTTTCGATGGTATATCCTGATTGTTGGTCGATAACAATTAAATCCGGATTGTTGGGTTGATTTTGATTTTTGAGGGCGGCAAAAAGTTTGTCGGTTTGTTTTGAAATCGGTGATGAGTCAGTGCCGGTAATAATAACAGACGGGAAGTTCATGTATTGATATTGTAACTAAAGATGAAAGAAGTTACTATGATAGTAGTATGATTAATGGTTCTGCCCAAAAGACATATAAAAATTTGCGTGATGTCCTGGTTGATAAGGGCTTAATCGATATAAAGGTAAGTGAAGAAATATCCTTAAAACAGGTAAAAACCGGAGAGAGTGAAGAAGAGATAATCAGATCGATGAGGTTGGTGACTGAGGAGCAATTGACCGAGGCAAAGTCTGAGTTTATCAGAGTACCTTATGTTGACTTGGATTCAATTGGATTTGCACCGGAAGCTCTGTCGATGGTACCGGAATCGGTGGCGGAAAAATATAAAGTAGTTCCCTATGGTTTGGATACCAAAGAAAAAGTATTGATGGTAACAATGGTCAATCCTCTTGATCTGGAAACGATAGAATTTTTGGAAAAGAAGACGGGCTTGTCGGTGAAAGTGGCGATGTCAACAGAGAAACAAATCGTGGCCTTTATTAAGGAAAAATATCTTAGAGAAAAAGGAATAACTTCGGAAGTGACAAAAGCTCTGGATGAAAGAAAGAAGGACGAAGTTGAGCGGAGTACCCTGGTAGCGAAAAATAAAAAAGTTTCTTCGGAAGCGCCGGTTGCAAAAATAGTATCGACAATTTTGGAGTTTGCGGTCAAATCAAGGGCTTCTGATATTCACATTGAACCTCAGGAGGACAACGTCAGAATCAGATATAGAATTGACGGTATTTTACAGGAAAAATATTTATTACCCCGTAATGTTCATGACGCGGTGGTGTCCAGAATTAAGATTTTGTCAAATATGAAAATTGACGAAAAAAGAATACCTCAGGATGGTCGCTTCTTTTTTTCAGCGGATGATAATGATGTGGATTTGCGGGTTTCGACAGTACCGACGACTTATGGGGAAAAAGTGGTAATGCGTCTTTTGAAAAAAGCCCAAAAAGTACCTTCGTTGCCGGATTTGGGTTTGAGAGGTTTGGCTTTGAAAAATTTGATGGAATCAATCGAAAGACCGCACGGAATTATTATTGTTTGCGGACCGACAGGATCGGGAAAAACGACAACTTTGTATTCGGTTTTGGATAGAGTGTCTTCGTCAAAAGTAAATGTAATGACGATTGAAGATCCGGTGGAATATCAAATTAAGGGAATTAGTCAGGTTCAGGTAAACTCGCAGGCGGGATTAACTTTTGCAAATGCGTTGCGGGCATTTTTGCGGCAAGATCCAAATATTATGATGGTGGGAGAGGTCCGTGATGCCGAAACGGCTGATTTGGCTATTAACGCGGCGTTGACCGGACATTTGGTGTTTTCAACTTTGCACACCAATAATGCTTCCGGAGTACCGCCGAGAATGATTGATATGGGAGTGGAACCGTTTTTGTTGGTATCTTCTTTAAATTGTGTGGTAGGCCAGCGGGTATTGCGCCGTGTCTGCAAGGAATGTTTTAAAGATATTCCGATTCCACCGGATATTGAAGCTGATATGAAAAAAGTGTTGGGGCCAATTTACGATATGGTTGAGGACAAGTGGAAGAAGGAAGGAAAGAAGATGACGATCAAACAGATTCAGGGGTGTGAAGTATGTGGTAACACCGGTTATTTTGGAAGAATTGCTATTTACGAAGTGATGCCGATAACTGAAAAAATCAGTAAATTAATTGTGAGTAAGGCATCGGCTAGTGATATTGAAAATCAGGCGATGGAAGAGGGAATGTTGACAATGAAACAGGATGGGTACGTGAAAGTTTTGGAAGGAACGACTACACTAGAAGAAGTTAAAAGAGTTGCAGAATATTAAAAAAATATGGATATAAAAATCAAACAACTATTGGAATTGGCTCTGTCGAATGGAGCATCTGATGTACATATTTCCGTGGGAGAGTGGCCAAAGCTTCGGGTGCATGGAGTATTGGCTAACGTAACGAATTTTGGAGAAGTAAGCGATGAAGCAATGACGGAAATGCTGATGACTTTGGTAGATGAAGAGCAAAAGAAAATTCTTTTGGAAGATCGGGAATTGGATTTTTCTATTTCAACGCCGATGGCTAGGTTTAGGGCAAATATGTATTTTGCCTTGGGAAGATTGGCGTGTTCACTGAGGGTGGTTCCAAATGAAATTCCGGTTTTGAAAGATTTAAATTTACCGGAGATTTGTGCAAATATAATAAATGAAAAGCAGGGTTTTGTAATTGTTGCCGGTCCGACAGGGCATGGAAAATCGACTACGGTAGCTTCGATGTTGAATCAGATAAATGAAAATTTGAATAGTCATATAGTTACCATTGAGGATCCGATTGAATATGTGATCAAACCAAAAAAATCGATAATCTCTCAAAGAGAAGTTCATTCGGATACCTTGAGTTTTGAAAATTCCCTGAGATCTTGTTTACGTCAGGATCCTAATGTAGTGTTTGTGGGTGAGATGCGGGACTTGGAAACAATTTCTTCGGCGTTGACGGTGGCGGAAACGGGACATTTGGTATTTTCGACATTACATACAAATTCAGCGGCACAAACGATAGATAGAATTATTGACGTATTTCCGGAGGTATCAAAATCTCAAATCAGAACTCAGTTGGCAACGGTAATTACGGCGGTAATTTCCCAGAGACTACTCCCCTCTTTGGACGGAGGTCGGGTACCGGCGGTGGAGGTGTTGATTGCTAATCCGGCAGTAAGAAATTCGATAAGAGAGGGTAAAAATTTTATGATTGATAATATTATTCAAACCAGTTCGGATTTGGGGATGATTAGTTTGGAAAGTTCACTGGCAACTTTGGTAAAAACCAATAAAGTTAAAGAAGAGATAGCAATGAGTTATGCCTTAAAACCGGACGAATTACAAAACAGACTGAGAAGTCAAAAATTTCAGATTTAATAAATGAAGAAATATAAATTTAAAGCTAAAGATTGGAATGGAAAAACCGTAAACGGTACTTTGGAGGCAATGGATATAAATGAGGTGGTATCGTCGATAAAGGGAAATGGTTTGGTGCCGATAAAGGTTAACGAGGATAAAGATAATATATTTAAGGAGTTGCACTCACGGATGTTTAATCGGGTTACCGGGAAACAAATTTCAAATTTGACCCGTCAACTGTCGACGATGATGACAGCCGGTTTGGCTCTGACTGACGCATTGTCTTTGTTGAGGAATCAGAGTCCTTCGGGGAGTGTGATGTATCAAATTATTGATGATTGTTTGACTATCGTGCGGTCGGGACAACCGTTGGGAAAAGCTTTGGAGAAATACAAAAATTATTTCGGGGAAGCTTACGTGGCTTCGGTCAAGGCCGGTGAAGAAGGCGGAGTGCTGGAAGATGTGTTGTCAAAATTGGCGGATAGTTTGGAGGCGGACACCGAGTTTAGGGGTAAGGTAAAAGGAGCCATGATTTATCCAATAATTGTGGTTATCGGAATGTTGATAGTGGCTTTTATCATGATGGTATTTGTAATACCTAAACTTTTAAGTCTGTATGGAGATTTTGGGTCGAAGATGCCGGCAATTACAGTGGCCCTGATGACGATATCGACTTGGACGGTAAAGTTGTGGTTTTTATTTCCAATGATACCTTTGGGAATATATTCGGTAATGAAAGCCGGTGATAAAAATGAAAATTTCAGATATAAAAGAGATGAAATTTTTATGAAATTACCGATTATTGGTGATTTGACCAAAAAAACGGTGGTAGCCAATACCAATAGGACATTATCGATGTTGTTGACGGCCGGAATATCTTTGGTGGAAGCATTAAGAATTGTGTCCAATGTTGCCGATAATGAAGTTTACCGGAGGGCATATTTAAAAATTGCCGAAAGAGTGGAAAAAGGTTTTAATGTGTCGGAGTCTTTTGAAGAGGCGGGGGTATTTCAACCGATTGTGACGCAAATGGTGGCCACCGGAGAAGCGACGGGAAAGTTGGATGAAGTGTTGCTAAAAGTGGCCAAATATTTTTCGACAGAAGCGGAACAATCAGTAAAAGGTTTGACGGCGGCGATCGAGCCGTTGATTATGATTGTGTTGGGAATTGGAGTTGGATTTTTGGTGGTGGCGGTGATAGTGCCGATTTATAACTTGACATCGCAATTTTAGTGTTCAATAATGAATTAAGATTTTAATAATTAAAGATCCTGAAATAAATTCAGGATGACTGAAAAATATGACAAACAAACTGCTCCAAAATGTACGTAAGCTGTCAGGGAAAGGTTTCACCTTGGTGGAACTATTAATCGTTATCGCCTTGATCTCGATTTTGTCGGTTGCGGTATTGGCTACTATCAATCCAATCGAGCAATCTAATAAAGCCCGGGATGCCAGAGTTCAAAATGATGCGGCTGAAGTCCTGAACGCCTATGAGCGTTACTATACTAATTCGGCTACTTATCCTTGGATGGATGTAACTGGTTCTACTATTCTTTCGGTAGATGAAGCGTATTCAGGTAGAAGTAGTATGGTAGGTTTTGGTTTGTGTGGAACATTAACGGCAACTGGAGTCAGTCAGACTACCGGTTGTGATACTCAGACTACTCCGGGGAAATTAATTGAAACCCAAGAACTTAAAGAATCGTTTTTAAGTAAAACTTATACCAGGGTGCAGGCAGATCCGGCTTGGACTTTTCAAGATGAGTTGTATGCTGTTAAAACTGATAATACTGCTGGGAATTCTATATTTGTTTGTTATGTACCAAAAGCAAAGGCAAATAGAAATCCGCCTGCAGCAGCTACTTGGAAATTAAAGTCGTTGGCAGTAACTGGTACTGATAATGTAGGTGTTGCAACCCAGGTTATAGATGCTACAGTGGCACAGATGGCGGCAGCTACTTACGTTACTTTGGCAGCTGATGATACTTTATTTAGGTGCGTACCGGAATAGTGCTAATTTAAGAAAGTAATTAAAACCCCGACGGAAGTCGGGGTTTTTTAATGGGAAGGACCAATCTCCCCCTACCCCCTCTTTGACAAGAGGGGGAAAAAAAATACAATAAATTATGGTAATTTTAATATTTATATCGGTTTTAGTATTTTTGTTGGGGATGAGTTGGGGGAGCTTTGTAAATATGCTGGAATATCGGGTGGCGGTGGGATATAAAATAAAACCCCCTTTAGATCCCCCCTTGAAAAGGGTGGCTAAAAACAGATCATTTTGTGATTGGTGCGGGGAAAAATTAAATTGGTATGACAATATCCCCCTATTCTCCTGGCTTTTTTTGAAGGGAAAATCCCGATGTTGCGGTAATCCCCTACCCTATTCTTATCCATTGATAGAACTGATTTTGGGAGTGATTTTTGTGATTATTTTTTGGGTAAATTTTGAAAATTGGTTTCAGATAGTTTTTTTGATGCTGATTTCGGTGTTTTTGGTGTTTAGTTTTATTTTTGACCTGAAGTATATGATATTGCCGGATTTTTCGACAGTAATTTTGGTAATTGGAGCCGGAGTATTATTGTGGAGTGGATATGGAAATCCACCCTTACAGCAACATATCTTGGCGGCAGTGGGATCGACTTTGTTTTTGGGAGTTTTATATTTAATTACCAAAGGCAAAGGCATGGGTTTGGGAGATGTTAAGTTGGCTATTTTTATCGGATTGTTTTTGGGGTATAAGGTAATCGTGGCCTACTATGTTGCCTTTTTGACAGGGGCAGTGCTTGGAGGTGGTCTAATGCTTTTAAATAAGGTAAAAAAAACAACACCTATACCATTTGGCCCATTTTTGATTTTGGGGGTGGTGGTTGCTTATTGGTGGGGGGAGAAAATTATTTTTTGGGTGCAGGGTTTTATGTGAGAGATATGGTAAATTTAATTATGAAAAAAATGCAGGGTTTTACTTTGATGGAAATGGTAGTGGCGATGACGATTATGTTGATGTTGATAGCGTTGGTAGTATCTTCGATGAATCCCTGGGGAGTATTGAATAAGGGGCAGGACGCAACCCGAAAGAAGGATTTGAAAAGATTGAGTGTGGCTTTTGAGGAATATAGTAATGATCATGATGGCTGTTATCCGACCAGTACGGTGTTGGCCGGATTGGCGTGTAATTCGGATGATTTTGCTCCTTGGTTACAAAGATGGCCATGCGATCCCGATGGCAGTCAATATTATATTGTGGTGGACGATGTGGATTGTCCGAGGTGGTTTAAGATTTTGACAAATTTGGACAATGTTAATGATGCCGATATTCCGGAGGATTGGTATGACAGTTTTAGAAATGTCGGAGGCGGAGGGGTATTGTTGCCAAGCCAGGAAGTTAATTATGGAGTATCAAGTACAAATATGAATTGGTATGAATATGTTATATCGTCAACATGTAGTGGTATTTGTAGTACGGATTGTGGACCTTCGGGATGCCAATCAGTGGTTAGTTGTGATTTGACTACTCCCGGCGGGTGTTATGCTGATAATAATGGCGAAAATGCAGCAATTTGTGTTACAGATTGTTGTGGACCAACTTGTAGTAATTAATTTTTAAAATTGTTGTATATTTAATTTAGGAAATAAAGACAAAAACCAGAATAAAATGAAAAATAAAAAAGGGTTTACATTGATTGAGATGTTGATAGTGATAGTGATTATGGGAATTTTGACAACAATTACGGTGGCTCAATTTATGACGGCACAAAGAAAAGCCAGAGACGTTCAAAGAAAGGGTGATATCAGTGCTTTGGGTAAGGCTTTGGAAATGTATTATACCGATTATGGAGAATTTCCCAGATCAAGTCTTGGTGAAATTCAATTAATTAGTGGTGAGATAATACATTGGGGAGGAGTTTTTGAGGATGATGGCTATACTTATATGGCAACGGTTCCAACAGAAAATAGAATAAACAGTCCGCCTTATCAATATTGTTATGTAGTTTCGGCTGATCAAAAAATGTATGGATTGTTTTCTAATTTGGAAAATAATCTGGACTCGGATTACAATAAACTGAATAACGGTAATCCTTATAATTTTTGTAGTCATGATTATAATTTTGCCATCATAAGCCCAAATGCACGATTATCAGATTTATAAAAATAAAGGTTTTACGCTTATCGAGTTGTTGGTAGCGATTAGTATTATTGCTACTTTGACGGCAATATTGCTTCCAAATTTTATGGGGGCCAGAGAAAGGGCTAAAGATTCTCAAAAAAAGCAGGATATGACGGCAGTCAAAAATGCCCTGAGGCTTTATTATAATGATAGACAGAGTTATCCGCCGGGAAGTCAGGTAACGGGTATTGGGGTGACACTTGGTTCGTATTTACCTTCAGCTTCGGGCATAGGTTATACCTATTATTATTCTCAGGTTAATAACGGCGATGGATTTCAGTTGTGCGTGCCTTTGGAGGCGGCGACCGGGGAGGATGTAGCAGATTCGCAAATGAGGTGTGCAATTACGAATACTGTCTGTGGTGCGGGGATAACAGATAGTACAAGTGAAAAATGGTTCGTAGTTTGTGCAAATTAGGAGAAAAGATACTTAAATTAGTAATTAAAATTATAGAAATGAAAATAAATAACAGAAGAGGATTTACACTTTTTGAACTTTTGGTGAGTATTTCGATTATTGGAATTTTGACGGCTTTGGTGTCGGTCAGTTTTTCGGCAGCACAAAAGAAAGCCAGAGATGCCAGAAGATTGGAGGATATGAATGCGATTAAAATTGCAGCGGAGCAATATTATTCACTGAGTGGAACATATTCATATCCGGTTAACACTTCGGCCCCGGCTAGCTGGACTGCTAATGGCCAGATAGTATTGGAATTGTTTCCGACTGATCCAAAAGGGGTAGGTTGGACAGCTTATTCTTATCCGGGAACAGTGACCGGTGGGTATTGTGCTTGTGCAGCGGTAGAAAATACGGCGGCAGGTAATTCGACAACTAATAACTGTGTTTGGGCTTCCAGTGGGGCTTATTTTTGTGTTAAAAATCAACAATAGGGCAAAACCCACCCCTATCCCCTCCCTTGAAAAAGGAGGGAAATTAAAAAAATAATAAAAATGAAAGCTAAAAACAAAAAAGGATTTTCTTTAATCGAATTGATTGTAGTAATGACAATTATTATGGTGATATCGGTAGTAGGGATAGTGACATTTACCGGAACCAATGAGAAAGCCAGAGATAGTAAAAGGATGGCAGATTTGGAAAAAATCAGAGTAGCTCTGGAACTTTATAAACAGGAAAATGGAATTTATCCGACGGATGCTGAAACATATTTGGTGACGGAATTTTTACAGGAATGGCCAAGCGATCCAAAGGATTATGATTATGTGTATACCCAGGTGACGTCTTATACCTATACTTTGGATGCCTATTTGGAGTCCGGAGGTACAAGTGTTGGTACAAGTTGTGGTGGATCACCGGCGGTAACTTGTAATTATCGGGTGAGAAATCCGTGATAAACCCTTTGCTATTATTAATATATTAATATGATGACAAGAAAAAGTGGATTTACATTGATTGAGTTGATGGTGGCGGTGGCTGTTTTTGCGGTGGTGGGCGGATTTAGCTTGAATTACATCAATGGATTTGGAGCCAGGCAGGATTTGGGAGCCGTCAGAGATGAAGTGGTATCGGCAATAAGATTGGCCAGAAATTACGCGGTGACTCAGCAAAAAGCCAGTGGTTTTGTCGGAGAGATGAGATATGTCAGTGTAAATATCGGATCATCATTGGTGAGTATTTATCCGGATGTTAGTACAGCAACTCCGTATTATTCGAAAGATTTTACGTCTAATTCGGTAAATATTTCCAAATCAAACGGAAATGATACCATTAGATTTTCCAGTTTTGAGGGAAAGATGGTGGGAACTACGGGAGTAACGTTGGGAGTGGGAAGTAGTGTGATGATTACTTTAACTTCGGTGACAGGGACGACCTCGGTAGTAATAATTGATAGTTTGGGGGTAGTGAATGAATAATAAAGGACAAAGTATTATTGAAGTGGTATTTTCTTTGGGGGCGGCGGCTTTGGTGTTGATGGGGGCGGTGGTGTTGATAATTAATTCTTTGGGGTCGAGATCTAAGGTTTTTGATCACCGGAAAGCTTCACAGTTGGCGGAATCAGTGATGGAAGATTTGGTGGCGATGAAAGCCAATGATCCGGGAACTTTGTTTAGTTCAAGTTGGCAAGATACTCAATTAGCAGTGCAAAGTAATTCGGATTTTCCGGGATATACTTATAGTATTGATTTTATTTCACAAACAAGTTCCAGCGGAGTATGTGCCACGGCGGGAAATTGTGTGACGGCAGTGGTGACGGTATCATGGACAAATGATGTGGCCAGAACGGTTAGTTATGATAAATTTTTTTCAAAAACGAGATGAGAAAAAAAACAGGATTTACATTGATAGAGACTTTGGTGACTTTGGCACTGACTTCGGTGGCAGTGATGTCTATTACGGTGATTATTTTCAATTCACTTCAGGCGAATAATAAAATAAATTATTTGGAAAAGGTCGATAGAAACGGATCGGCGGTGTTGGAAGAAATCAAAAAAAATCTATATAAGGCTGATGCGACTACGATAGATTGTGGCGGAGGACAAAGCACCGTTACTTTTACCAATAAGTATGACGGGGTGACGACAACTTTGCGTTGTATCGAGGGGATTACGGGACAGATTGCGTCGATTTCGGGGGTGGGAACGACAGTGTCTTTGACCAGTAGTGACGTGGGGGTGAGTGGTTGTGGTGGTTTTGTAGCCAGTTGTATAACGGGGTCGGCCTCCCCTACTTTGGAGTTTAATTTTGCCCTAAGTGCCGGGTCAACCGATCCGGGTTCAAAAAATTATGCTAAAAAGTTTTTCCGGACCAAGGTAGTCATAAGAAGATAGGCTTGATTTATTGGGGGTAGGTGGTAAAATAGCTGGTAATATTATAAGATAAATATATGAATAATAAAAAGGAATTGGCGGTAGTTTCAGGAGCGACGATTGCGAGTTTGTTGACTGGTTGTGCGGCTCCGATTATTTCGGAAGTAGAATCTCCGACCCAACTACCAAATTTGGATTTGGGTACGCCGTCTCCGACGCCGGAAGAACTGGGTAGAATACAGGATTATTGTGAGAAATTAGGCTATGATAAGGTTAATTATGCTGCTACATGGAAGATTGTCGGGGAAAAGCCTTTTGCTTATTCTTATTGTTCGGTCCAGGATGAAGGGATTGAACAATTCGTGGTAGTGGGATATCAAAATCAAACTGAGTCGGTAACCATGAATCAGATGTTGATAGCGGAAGAAGCGACAGTAGACGGAAGAACATATCAGGTGGCCGGAATAATTGATCCTAAAGATGGGGTATATAAGGCGATTATTACGGTAGATCCGGATGGCAATCAGGCGGCTTTTGATCTAAGAGATGCGTCCAATATGGTGATAGTACCTCCCAAGGGTGATAACGGAATCGGTGATCAGGTAAAAGGATTTTTGGAGGATTTTTTTATAGAATCGGCGTTGGCGGCAGAACTAGAGCCGACATTGACACCCGAGGTGGGGGTAGAACCGACGGCGACAGCGATGGCGACAAGTGTACCGACTGATGAAATACCGAATGAGACAGCGACGGCGACGGCTGAGGTGGCCCAAGTAGTCTTTTCGGAAAAATTAAAAAATCAAGGAGAAGGTATAACTATTCAGATTAGTGAAGGAGCGAGAAAGATTGGGGAGACTGTGTATGGAGAACCGATAGAGTCTTTTTTAGTTACATCTGAGGCGCTAACTAAAATTAGGGAAGATTTTATAAATTTAACTAAAGAATTATATGTTAATACTGAGCATATTGCATGGAATGATAGGATGGAATTTTTAGTTTCGGAAAATAGCGAGATAAAGTGGAATGGATCGAGTTTTGTGGTTGATTCTGATCCATCCAAGCATTGGGATACTAATAAGTTATTAAATTTGTTTGCCGTAACTAAAGAAGAGATAGAAATTATAAAAGATGATTTAAAAATCAAGGATCCTGAGGCAAAATATTATTTTGGTAATTTTTCGATTCTCGATGGGGAGGACATTTTAATCTATAATGATGAGACAGGAGCAACTAATGCTTATTCAACAATTGATAAGGCGGTTGATGATAATTTTACCAATAGATCTGGTAGTTCTGTAATGGCTTTTACATTTATCGGAAAACCTGTAGGAGCTTTTCGTCAAGTAATTATTACGATGGCGATTAAAATAGGTAAAAGGACTGGTTTTTCATATTCATCCAACTATTTATACGAGGATTTGGGATGTAATCTTTATGATTCGATGGATAGTTGTTCGGCGCTAACAATCAACCAGTAAATTGACAAGGGGTATGGTTTTTGTCATTATCTATTAGTATCATGGTTAAAAAATTTGTTCTAGTCAGTATTGGAGTGGTGATAATTTTTGTTGTTGGATTTTGGGTTGTGTCCAGTTGGAAAAATCGAGGTGCTGTATCTGTAGGAGGATTTTTAATTAAGACAAACAAAATAGCTTTAATATCTGAGGTTCCCGGGGTGAGTTTTGTCTGGAAGGATGAAATTGGGTTTAACAGTTATTTAGATACCTTGGATTTTTGGGGAAGTAAAACTGTGAAGGATTTTAGCAGTCCTGCTATTTTGAAAGCTGATGCGAAACGAATGATAATTAAATTGGTAAAGGAAGTTAAAGATCCGTTTTATGTGTCCAGTGATATTGAGGGTAAAGTCTGGGATGCAATTGGCGAAAGTGTTGGGGCTGATGGTACGGTAAAAATTGATATCTACAGAAGAGATTGGGATGAGAGAAGTGTAAACATGGGGATTGCCCAGACCGTTTTTAAGATATCAAAAGGAGGGGGGCCAATTCCCGGCAAAAATTTATTTTATGATTTTGATCCAAAATCTATTAATTTGGACGGATATTTTAGGATAAAGAAAAGATGAGAAAAGGGTTTTTATATCTATCCTTTCTTTTTTTATTTTTTTGTGGATTGTTTTTGGGTGTGGTCAAGACGCAGGCAACAGATTGTCAAGGCACAATATATTGTGGACATGGAATATATACAGTTTGTATCCCGGAAGGGTGTAATCCGGCAGATTATTGGTGTACGTGTGAACCGGAGTGTGTAGGAGAAGCTTCTACGGCGTGTTCAAATTATAATTATGATTGGTGTAATGATGGTGCATGTAGTGTTTGTGCATCAGCCGGAAGTTGTAGTTGGCCAGTATGTGATCCGGTGGCGACAACTTGCGGTGAGTGTTCGGTGAGCTGTGGGGGAGGGACTCGGACTTGTACCGATGGTTGTACAAGTTGGCCTCAAACTTGTAATACGCAAGCTTGTTGTGTAAATACTTCTTGGGCTCCGGCTACGAATACAGTTTGTACTGACCAACCGTTTACTCAAACCGGAAGTCCTTGCGGTGATACGAGGACGGCATATGGAACATTGGATATTCCCCAGACTTGTACCGGAACGTCGATAGAATTTGTAGAAACTCCCCAAAATACGGGTACAATTTGGGTACGGGCACTTGGGGTAGGAGTATCGGCGACCAGAGTTAGGTTTCCAACTTGGTCCACGGTTGGAGGTCAGGATGACATTGTTTGGTACGAAGGAGTAAATTTGGGAGGCGGTACGTGGCAGGCGACAATAAATGCGGCTACTCATGCCCAGGGAGGGTTTGTTAATGTCAATGTTTATATGGATGGATGCGGGACGGTAAATAATCAGTGTTTTCCCAATACCGGATATACTTATGCTCCAAAACAATGCAGTGTCAGTTCTAATATGTCGGTAGTTGGAATCGGGCAAACTTTTAGGGTGACGACAACAGGTAACGCCCATATCAATGCCGGGGGAGATACTACCCGTTTATGGGTGTCGAGAAATAATTTTACGGCAATTAGTAATTACGCAACTGTGCTCAGTCCGGGGACTACTATGTATGATTATAATCCTTTATATATCTATAATTATGGAAGTTTAAATCGGACTTCGACTAATGCGGCCAGTACTTCGGTAACGGCATCTATGTCAATTGGATCGACGGGAAATTATAATTTTTGGTGTGATTTAAACGCTGATTTGAATGGAAATTTAGTAAAGTGCAGCGGAAATCCATTGTGTGATTTTAACGGTGGGGCCAGTTCATGTGCTGATTGGAAAAATTGTTCCGGAACGGCTAATTCAACAGGAGGAGACAATGCGTTTGTCTGTGTTAATCCGGCAGGTGCCTGTGTACCGGCGTGTGGTCAGGCATCGACATGTGGAACTTGTTCTTCGGCGGATAATGGTACTCCACCAACGCCTGTACAGGTGTATCCTTTGGGGACATCAACGAATCCGACAATAATTCCTCATTTGAATACGGCTAGTTTGAGATGGACGGCCAATACAGACGGTTTGACGGATGGTTATCATTACAGAATTTTTAATGCGGCGAATAATGCAATTTTGGCCGGGACAACAGTAGTGGGAATAGGCTCAACCGGAGGTACTTTTGTGGGGGTGGGAGGCACAGTTTATTATTGGAATGTTTACGCATACAACAATACTTGTTTGGCTTACAATCCTTCTGTAGGAAGTCCAATTTCTCCGAATCGTTATTTCAGATTTAATGCTTCGCCGACTTTTGTCAACTCTCCGCCGGGGGCAAATTTAACTTTGGCCAATAGTGACCATACTTTGGTAAGGATTGAGAATACAGGAACGGGATATTCGGGGAATCAGATTTGTGATAGCCGATTTTTGGGGAATAGGATAGTTGGGATAGGAGTAACAGCAACCGATCCGGATGGCGGCGGTGATATCAGAACAATCAGTATTAACATGGGAGTGATGACAGCTACGGTAAATTTGGGAGCAACAAATTCGTCAACTATATCTGGAACAGGGGTAGGATATTTTGGACCGGTTACCGTTTCCGCGGTTAGTGGAACTACCAGATCAGTGGTATTTCCGATTATTTTTTATGATAATTATGCGAGTACGGCTTTGAATCAATTGCGGGTGGGGGTGACGGATATAGCAAATGCCAGTAGCGGATGGATAAATAGTAATAGGTATTTGAAGGTTTGGAATTGTCAGGTGCCGGTAGTTGGTACGGTTTATGATAGTACCAGTTCTTTGGGAGGAGCAGTTTGTCCGAATACTGGTTTTAATGTTACGGCGCCGGCAGAATTAGGGTTTACCTCTTTAACTTATACATCCTCAGTAAATAAAGTAATGACAGTAACACAACCGGCAACTTATAGTAGCGGAGCGAATAGTCTGATATGGGGAAGTACGTATCTTAGGGATTTTGGGGAAATTAACGGAACCAATCAGGTGATGAGGGCAATTGATTTGGGTAATATTGGGTTGGGAGCAACTACATGTTATACAACACTTAATGTTGGTAGGACAAATCCTTATATAGTCACTCCATACTCAACTACCCCTTCACTTAGGGTAGATTTTTCATTTTTGAGGAATCAGGAACCTTGGTTTCAGGTAGCAGGTGCCGGAATAAAATCAGGCGTTAGTATAACTGATAATGTACCAATTACTTATTATTTAAATAGTCCGGCGTTGGCGGCGATGAGCATAAATTATGGTGAAAGTAATAACGGATTGGTGGCGGCACCGGCAATTGATAATAATTCAGGATGCAGTGATTGTAGTATTGGATTACCGAAAAATATGAATAGAGAATCAAATTTGATAAACGATAGTTATGACTATGAATATTTTTATCAGGAATATTTTTCAAAATTGGGAGTGGGAGTGACTTTTAATGGAAATCAGACTTTACAAACAATTTTGTCAAACAGTAATGTGGGCGGGACGGGTTTGGTATTTGTAAACGGGAATTTGACAGTAGGTGCGGATCAGAGCTTGACGTTGGGTGGATTTTTGATGGTGGTGGTGAACGGCAATATTACGGTGGCTCAAAATGTAAATACAATGACCGGAATATTTGTGGCTGATGGCAGTTTTATTACCTCACTGGCAACATCAAACAACACTCAATTAGTAATTAATGGATTGGTGTCGGCAAATTCAGGAGCGACTTTAAATCGGGGTTTTGCGACTGTTTCAAATAACAACTTAAATCCGGGGGTTTTGATTAGATATAAAGGAGATTTATTATTTACTATGCCGCCGAGACTAAGTCGGGGAATTTCCGAATGGAAGGTGACGGCAAATTAAAAATATGAATATAAAAGTAAAAAATCAAAAAGGTCAAATTGCCTTGATAATGCTTTTGGTGACGGCGGTGGCATTGACTTTGGGATTGTCAGCGTCAAAAAGAATTGTAACTGAGACTAAAATTGATACTGATGAGGAATCTTTAAAACAGGCATTTAATACGGCAGAGTCGGGAATTGATTATTATTTGGGTACGGGTAGTACTGAGTATCAAGCGTCTGACAGTGATTCAAAAGCCTTTATTTCGACCAGAGAAATTGTGGGTACCGGAAATACTTTGGTGTCGACAACTTCGGTGCCGCAAAATAAAAGATTTAATTTTTGGTTGGTGGCACACGATAGTAACGGAAATGTAAACTATAGTGACACGTCAAATTATGATGGAACGGTCTTTTATATTTGTGTGGAGAATGCTTTTACCGGTTCGGTGGGGGTGGACTATTTTTATAGTCAGACGTCGGGAGCTTTGGGGACAGTGGGAGTAGGCAGAACCGGAGCGAATTTGGGTGCGAATATTATTTCCGGTTTTGCCAGTATTTCGCCGGCAAATAATAGCTGTGTGACTGGGTACAAGACGGTAGCTACTTACAACAGGGGTGGTGTTTATACTGATAATACACCACTGCTAGTGTCTGTGGTTCCCTATTTTGGATCGACCAGAGTGATGTTGCGGGTTGGTAGTGGTGTGTCAATACCGTCTCAGGGAAAAGAAATTGCCTCAAAAGGAATAGTAGGAGATGAAAATACCGGGGTAAGAAGGACGGTTCGGGTGATGGATACTTTTGATTTTCCGGATATATTTTTTGAGGGGTTAACTTCGGAATCGGGAGACATTACCAGTGAATAAAATTCGTGTTTGTTAATGACGGAAATTTGTTTATACTGTAATCATGAGTGATTTATTTGGTATAGATGTCGGAGTGGGTAGCATTAAAACAGTCTCCCTGTCCAAATCGGGTAACGGTGTGTTTTTGGATGCAATTGGTGAAGTCAAAAACCCGGCTCCGGAATGGATCAAAAATGGAATTAAGTCTAAAGATTGGTCAGAAGTAGCATCAAGTGTTAAATTGTTGTTTAATGATTTAAAAGCCAAACCCAAACAGATTGTGGCTTCCCTGCCGGAAGATGAGGTGATCAGTCGGTTGATTCGTCTGCCGCCTTTGAAAGACAATGAAATAATAGATGCTTTAAAATTTGAAGCGGAGACTTTTGTACCTTATCCTTTGGATCAGGTGTCGATTGATTATGAGGTAGTGGAGAAAGATAATGCCGGGAGATTGTCGGTGTTTGCGATTGCGGCCAAAAATGAAACGATTCAATTGTATGTAAAATTGTTTAAAAGTTTGGGAATGGATTTGGCAGCTTTAGAATCGCCGGCAGTGGCAATGAAAAGAGTGATTAACCATAGTGTTGAAGCGGTAAATTCCGTAATGCTGGTAGATATGGGGGAAAAATACTCGGATGTTGTCAGTTTAAATAATAAAAAAGTTTATTTTACCCGGTCAATGTCGGTGGGAGGAGAATCTTTGACTAGGGCTATTTCGATAAATTTGGGTTTGGATATGTCTTCGGCGGAAGAGTACAAAAAGGCTTATGGTATGAAAGAAATGCAGTTGGAGGGTAAAATTCGGCAGGCAATTCAGCCGGTTTTTGTCAGTATGGCAGAAGAGCTTCGGAAGGCAATTGTTTCTTATAGAGAGGAATTGAATAAATCAATTGAGTTGCTGGTGCTTAGCGGCGGCGGGGCCAATATGCCTGGTTTGACCGAAGAATTGGCAAAAGTTTTGGGTATAGAGGTTCAGGTGATTCAACCGTTTTTAAAAATTGATACTAAAAAAGTGGTGTTGCCGATAAATATTAACGCTGACGGATGCCGTTTTAGTTTGGCGGCGGGGTTGGCGATGAGAGGTCTGGAAGATGACAAATGATTTAAATTTGTTGCCAAATGTAGCTAAATTTCAGGCGCAAAGGCTGAAATTTAAAAGTCAAATTATATTGGCGGTAGAGGTATTTGTAGGGGTTTGGGTATTGATGGTGGTGTTAATTTTTGGTTTAAGTTTTGTTAACAAAGCCCGTTTTAATGTGTTGGATAAAAAATATCGAGGAATTTTACTAGATATGGATAATTTTGCCAAAGATGTGGTTCTGACTCAGCAGATTAAATATAAATCAAAAATTGTGGGAAATATTTTAAATAACCGGTTTGAATACGGAGAGGCTTTTGACGCTATTGCGGGTTTATTTGGTCCGGAGATATCGATTACAAATTATGATTTGGTGGAAACAGGCAGTATTTCGATTCAAGCTATAGCTTTGGGATTGACAACTATGGACATTGTTGAAGATAAAATTGAAGAAATAAATTCAGGATCCGATGAGACTTTTGGGTCGGCTGAACTAAGTTCTTTGGCTTATGATAGTAATGCTTGGAATTTTACGATGGAGGTAAAACTGAAATGAAAATAGAAGTAAAGTCAGACAAAGTTTTTGGATTGGAGTCTTGGCAGGTAAAAATGATAGTTTTACCTTTGAGTATTTTGGTTTTGGCGATAATCAGTTTGATTTTTGTAGTGATTCCCTCATTTAATCAATTAACTTCAACCAACAATCAAATCAAACAAAAGAATATTCAGATAAAAAATCTCGAAGAAAAAAGGAATTATTTGATGAATTTAAATCAGGACGAAGTTGAAGCTAATGCGGAATATTTAAATTTATCTTTACTAAAAAATAAGGATGCCTATTATTTGGTAAATGTAGTGCGTAATGTGGTGGAGCAGAAAGGTTTCAGAATTGATGCTTTTTCCATCACACCGGGAGAAGTTGAGGCAGAAACTGAGGAAGTTGCCGAGACGTCTCAGACAGTCAATAATAAATTTGGTTTGACAAATATCCCGGTAGAGTTGACTTTGTTGGGTCCCAAAAGCAGTTATGTTGATGTAGTTAAAGCGTTGGAGAGAACTTTGCCGATTTTGTCGATAAGTAATTTTGAGGTAAAAAATGTGGGAGAAGTGGCGCAAATTAAATTGGAAGTAGAGACTTATTTTGTTGCGGATAAATTTGAGTCAAATTTGGATAAATTGACTTTGGCTGATTTGACCTTAACACAGGATGAAATGAGTTTGGTAAAAACTTTGTCCGAGTATGATAAGACGGCCGGAATGGTAATAGATAGCGGATTGATAAAATCGGGAGAATTCAAGAATTACGACAGGGAAAATCCGTTTGAATTGTAAAAATTAGGTTTCCTGGAATTGAATTAGGAAGTGAGTGTTGGGGTGAGCAATACCGAGAAGAGTGCGAATGGATTTAATAACACGTCCGTTTTTGCCGATAATTTGGCCTACAAGTTGTTGAGGTGCGGAGACAGTCAGATTGAAACATTCATTTTCGTCCTGAGAACCGGTGACGGAAACAGAATCGGCTTCGGGGGTAATAGCTTTAACAATATATTCCAGGGTTTGATCGATAGAATTCATTTTGGTGTATAGAACCTGAAACGAGTTCAGGATGACATAAATTAATAATTATTTTTCGGTTGAAGTTTCGGTTTTAGGTTCTTGAGAAACTTCGGTTTGAGCGGGAGCTTTGGGAGCTTGCGGGGCTTTTGTTTCTTTAATTGGTTTAATTTCTTTGGTTTCGGTTTTGGCTTTTTTCTGGCGGGGATATTTGTCGGGATTAATTAATTTATCAACGCCGATGGTTACCTGAGCGCCGTTGACCTGCCATTGTTTAAGTTTGGCCTGATCAATTTGGATGGTTTTGGTTTGGGGAGTCCAAAATCCCAAATCTTCGACAAATTTGCCGTTAAATTTTGATCGTCTTTCGGCGACAACGATTCGAAAAGTTCTCTGATGTTTTTTACCACGAGGGTAGAGTTTTATTTTAAGCATAGTTTTAAAAGATATTAGTTGGTTATTATAACTGATTTGTCAGAATTTTGGTAGCTTTTCGTGAAGCATCTTCTTGTGCAGACTGTTTGGAGAGACCTTTGCCTTTGGCAATCAGTTGGGAATCGAGATAAACCGCGACTTGAAAAATTTTTTTGTGGTCGGGACCGGACTCTGTAAGAGTCACGTAGTGAGGAGTAATCCCCTTTTTGGCTTGGGCGATTTCCTGAAAAAGACTTTTATCATCTTTAAAAACTTGTTGTTTGGCCAGACTGTCGACTTTGCTAATCAGGAAGTGTGAAAGAAATTTGTCAACCATAGGCCAACCCTGATCGAGATAAATGGCACCAACGACACTTTCAAAGCTGTCGGCTAAAATTGATTGATTTAAACGGCCATTGTTGTTGATTTCGCCTTTGCTTAGGTAAATATAGTCGCCAAGACCGAAATCTTTGGCAATTTGGGCTAAACAGGTGGTGCAGACTAAGAGAGCTCTTAAATTGGTAAGATTGCCTTCATCAAATTCAGGAAATCTGGTGAAAAGATAATTTGAAGCCCAAAGTTCAAGAACGGCATCACCTAAAAATTCATATCTTTCGTTGGAATTTAGTTTTAGATTTTTATTTTCGTTGAGATAGGAACGGTGGATAAGAGACTGATTAAGTTTTTGGATATCAAGAAATTTGATATGCAGTAATTTTTCCAGTTTGGGTAATTTTAAATTTTCGGTTTTTAGGGGGAGAATTTGTTTAGGGTTGGTCATTTTCTTTTTTTGAGTTTTGGTTGATGGTTGTACCTAATACTCCATTTATAAAAGAAGCTGAAGAATCGGATCCAAACTCTTTGGCTAATTCGACAGCCTCATCAATAATAACTTTTTGAGGGACATCGGGGAATGAGATAATTTCCCAAATAGCAATGCGAAGAATGGCCAGGTCGACTTTGTTGATTTTTTCCAGAGGCCATTTTGGAGCGTATTGGCTAATAAGTTGGTCAATTTTTTTGATTTTAGTAATGATTTGAGGAGAGTCCGGGCTTATGGGTTTGGGATTTCCGAATTGCCAGGCAAAAATTGCCTGCATGTTTTTGATGCGCCTGATATGGCGTGGGTCGTATTTACTTTTCACTGTTTGCAGTTAGGACATAGAAAACCAGCCCTTTTGGAAAATCCGCAATGTTTACAGATAACCGGTTTGGTCAAAGTTTTGCTGTTTTTTTGAGAAGCCCGTCTTTTGCCTTGTCGGCGGCTACTAGGCCAATGTTTTGGTAGTGCTGTCATGGAGAGTATTATATAAAATAAAGCTGGAATATAAAAGAGTTAGATTTTGCCGAAATAATCGAGGGAGAATTTAATTTTGAGCCAGTGAGGTAAGGGAAGAAATTTTAAGTTGCTTGCTTAAGTGAGGGTTGAGAAGTTGAGATAAATTAAATTTTGGATTTTGACGGGTGATATCTTTTAGAATTTGTTGGCTGGTTTCGATAAGTTGACTGTTTTGGAGATCGGCCAGTTTGAGAGAGGGATGGCCATGTTGAAGTTCGGAGAAAATTTCCCCGGGACCACGGAGAGAAAGATCGTATTCGGCAATATCAGAACCGGAGGGATGTTGTTGGAAAAATTTGAGACGGTTTAAAGTTTTTGGATCGATTGATTGGGTAAAAAGATAACAATAACTTTGAGTAGATCCCCGGCCGACACGGCCCCGAAGTTGGTGAAGTTGAGCCAAGCCAAAGCGTTCGGCGGATTGAATGATCATGATGGTGCTGTTGGGAATGTCGATTCCGACTTCGATAATGGGAGTGGTGACTAAGATATCGATTTTTTTGTTTTTGAATTTTTCGATAAGGTCCTGACTATTTTTAGTTTTACCGTGTATTAAGGCTAATTTTAAGTCCGGAAATATGTTTTGGGATAAAAATTCAAATTCCTGGGTGGCGGCTTTGACTTCCAGATTGATGTCGGATTCTTCAATAAAGGGACAAACAATGTATGACTGAACATGATTTTTTTTGATTTCTGTTTTGATCCATTGGTAACATTGGGATTTTTTGGAATTCGGGACCAGAAATGTTTTGACCGGCAGTCTGCCTGATGGCAGTTGATCGATGGTGGAAAGAGATAAGTTCCCTAAGTAAGTCAGGCTAATGGTGCGGGGTATGGGGGTGGCGGTCATGGTGATAGTGTGAGGAGGGTGAAGCGGATCGGTCAGACGTGATCTTTGTTTAACGCCAAATTTATGTTGTTCGTCAATGATAAGAAGGCCTATTTTTTGGGCTAATGTTGAAGAACGAAACAAAACGGCGTGAGTACAAATTAAGATATCGGTATTTTTTAAATCCTTGTCGGTGATTTTGTTTGAGGAAGTTAAAAGTTTTATGCGAATTTGGGGATGCTTAGTGAGAATTGAATTGAAGGTTTGGTAATGTTGTTTGGCCAGAATTTCGGTGGGAGCCAGGTAAATGGTTAAAAATTTATTTAGGGAGGTAAAATAAGTGGCAAGAAGGGCAATAATAGTTTTGCCGGAGCCGACATCTCCCTGAATCAGACGATTTCCCGGGGTATCGGGATTAACCAGATCTTTGAGGGTTTGATGCCAGACTTTAACTTGAGAAGTAGTCAGTTTGAAAGGTAAAGAATCGATAAGTTTTTTGATTTTTTGGGAAATGGAGGGTGAAATTTTTAGAGTATGTAGAGGTTGGTTTAGGGACCATTTTTGTTTTTGGATTAAAGAGTAAGATTGAAGGGAAAGCAATTCCTGGATGGCTAGTCTTTGGCGGGCTTTTTGGAGTAATTTTTCTTTGGTAGGTAAATGAACCTCAGAATAGGCAAGATCGAGAGGCATTAATTTATATTTTTTTATAATTGAATTTGGTAAATTTTCGATGATTTGTGGCAACAGTTGAGAAATATTTTGGGAGATAATTTTTCTGAACCATTTGGAACTTAGGCCATGAGTTTCCGGATAAATGGGAATTATTTTTCCGGTGTTATGGTCTCCAAATTGGGGAGCAATAATGGTTTTGGCTCCTTGGTATTCGCTTATTTTACCGGCGAATTTGTAAGTATCCCCTACTTTTAATGATTGGGCTAAATAAGGTTGGTTAAACCAAATTAAAGAAATTTTGCCGGTGGTATCGGAAACTATGGCTTTCTGAATATTTTTACCGTATCGGGTATAGATATTGTTAAATGAGTTAATTTTGCCGGTAATTGTGAGGTTCTGGTTTAGATCAGCAGTAGAAATGGTGGTAGTATGTGAGAAATCTATGTATCTGGTGGGGATGTGATTAAGTAAGTCAATATCGGTAAAAATTCCCAGTTTGGCCAATTTTTGGGAAGTTTTTGGACCGATTCCCGGTAGCTTAAAAATTGATGGTTGCATAGTCAGATATGTTATTATAGTTTATGAAAATTTTGGGAAAGAAGATTAATTCGAAGTCGGTTACGAAGATGGTTTTGATTTTGGCGACAGTAGCTTTGTTATTATCGAGCATCGTTCCTTTTTTGAGCGTTGCTTTTTGAAGATGAAGAGAAAATTAAAATTGTTTTATTTTCGTTTTAAAAAAAGATGCGAGCAGTTAAAATGGAATTTATCTGAATATATGCGGAAAAAAGGGATAAAATTGAATAAAAAAAGGCTGGCATATTGGTTTGTTTTGGCTTTTTTCGGGTTAACAATTGTTGGATTTTTGGGGTCATTTATTGTTTTTGCCTGGTTTTCTAAAGATTTACCAACGCCTTCAAAGGTGGTCCGAAGAGAAGGTTATGCAAGTAGAATTTATGACCGAAATGGCGAGTTGCTTTATGATGTCTATAAAGATTCAAAGAGAACTCCGGTGGAATCGATAGATGATATTCCCAAATATCTAAGAGAAGCAGTGGTTGCAGTCGAGGATAAAGATTTCTATAAACATCAAGGATTTGACCCTTTAGCGCCTTTCAGAATCATAAAAAACGTTTTTGTGCTACATAGGCTTACGGGAGGCTCTACCCTGACTCAACAATTGGTAAAAAATGTATTATTGACTTCGGACAGGACGATAACCAGGAAGATAAAGGAATTTATTTTGGCGGTCCAGATTGAGAAAAAATACAGTAAAGACGAAATTTTGTTGATGTATTTGAATGAGTCGCCATATGGTGGACCTTTTTGGGGAGTAGGGACGGCTTCAGAACAATATTTTGATAAAAAAGTAAAAGATTTGGATTTGGTAGAAAGTGTAATTTTGGCGGGAATTCCGCAAAGACCAAATGTATATTCACCGTTTTCGGGAACTCCTCAAGCTTATTCTGAAAGGGCGGCGCATGTGTTGGAGAGAATGAGGGAGGATGGGTATATTAGTTCTGAATTAGAAAAAGAAACTTTGGAAAAGGTAAAAAAATATAAATTTAATGAAAATTCCAGTCAAATTTTGGCTCCACATTTTGTTTTTTGGGTAAAGGATCAATTGTCAAAAATATATGGAGAAGAAGTGGTTGAGGGTGGTGGTCTTAAAATTACCACTACATTAGATTTGAAATTACAGCAGGAAACTCAGAAAATTGTAACTGAAGAAATTGATAAAGCCGAATCTAAGGGTATTAGTAACGGTGCGGCAATAGTTGTTGATCCGATAAATGGCCAGGTGTTGGCGATGGTAGGATCCCGGGGTTATTTTTCGGACAAGACGGATGGAAAATATAATGTAGTGACTGCCGGATTAAGACAGCCGGGTTCGGCGATTAAACCGGTGACTTATTTGGTGGCGATAAAAAAAGGGTGGACTGCAGCCAGTATGATTATGGATGTACCGGTAACTTTTCCCGGGGTGGGTGGCCAGAAAGATTATAGTCCTAACAATTATAATGGGAAATTTAATGGTCCGATGTCTTTAAGAAATGCTTTGGGAAATTCGATAAATACGATTGCTGTAAAAATGTTGGCTAATGTTGGGATAAAAAATATGTTGCAGCAGGCATATGATATGGGGATGACGACTTTAGAACCGACAGCGGAAAATTTATCCAGATTTGGATTGGCGGTAACTTTGGGAGGAGCGGAAGTAAGGATGTCAGAATTAGCGGCCGGGTATAGTTCTTTTGCTAATGGTGGAAAAAGAGTTGATCTGGTGGGAGTTTTGAAGGTGGAAGATGGTGACGGGAAGGTTTTGGAAGAGTATAAAGAAGTGGCAGGAAAACAAGTAATGACTCCCCAGGAAGCATTTATAATCAATAATATTTTGTCGGATAATAGTGCCCGAGAGCTTACTTTTGGAGCGGTAAACAGTTTGGTAATTTCAAATTATCAGGTTGCTGTAAAGACAGGAACAACCAATGATAAGCGGGATAATTGGGCGATAGGTTGGACGCCAAATTTATTGACTGCGGTTTGGGTAGGAAATAATGACAACAGTGAGATGAAAAGTGTGGCTTCCGGCGTTTCGGGGGCGACGCCGATTTGGCAAAGAATTATGAAGTTTGAGATACCAAAGAGGCAAAAACAGGATTTTTCGATTCCTGACAGGATAGTGAATATGCAAGTTGATGCATTGTCTGGATATGCGGCTCATGATGGCTTTCCTTCCAGGTCTGATTATTTTATTGATGGAACTCAGCCTAGAATCACTGATCCGATTCATATGAAATTAAAGGTATGTAAGGGAGTAAGCGGTTTGGCGACACCTGAAGACGTGGCCAGGGGTAATTATGACGAAAAGGAATTTATTAAGTTGTCTGAAAATGATCCGATTTCTAAAGATGGAAAAAACCGATGGCAGGAAGGGATAGATAATTGGATTTTGCAACAGCCGGATAAGGATAAATACTATCCCCCATCCGGATATTGCCGGGATGACGGAATGTTGGACGTAGGTTTTGAAAGTCCAAGTAATCAGTCGACAGTTGGAAATGAGGTGCAAGTTAAGATAACTACCAGTTCCTTGGTTAAGGTAACAGAGGTAAAGTTGTGGGTGGATGGTGAAGAGAAAAAGACATGGGGTGAAAAACCTTATGAGACTACAATAAATTTGGCGGATGGTCCTCATAGCCTGAAAGTGAAAGCGACGGACAGAGAGGGCAATACTAATGAGAAGGAAATAAAGATTGGGGTTAATGTAGCCTGGGATTGGAAACCAGCTCCGGTAGTTACAAACACACCGATTCCATCACCGACCAGAATTTTATCGCCTACACTTATACCTAGTTTGATACCGACTGGTATAGGTTTGACTCTTTAAAGTATACTTATATTGTCTAAAGATAGGTAATATCTAATTTGATATATATGTTGGCAGTTATAGGTAGTGATTGCTAGTTTGAGAAGGACCTCAGTCTAGGTTAAATGTTTTGAGATGGATCTTTTTAGCGGTTTTGTCGTCGGTGTTGTAATAATAAACCCGGAAAGTGTATCGGTAATCCTTTGTATTTGGTTGTTGGTAAATATCAGTAATTTGCATAGACCATAATATTTGAGGGTCAATCAGGGCAGAATATTGTTTGATAAGTTCCCGGGGGTCTTGAGGATGGTCAAGAGTAATGTTGGCATCGAGGTTGATAATTTGGGAAGTCAACTCGATTGCTTGAGAAGGTGAATTTTTGGGAATATATATATCGGGTTTTGGTAAATCATCTAAGATAATTTCTGAAAAATTATCAACCCCCCTTGGTCCCTCTTTGACAAGGGGGAGCTTAAGACTTTCGATATCTGATTCCAATTTTTGAGGATTGTGGTTGTAGATTCCCAGGGCGTATTTTTCAGTGTATTGGCCATTAATTTGGGAAAAGATTTTACCAATTTCAAAAAATTGAGGTTCTGGTAATTTGTAACGGAGATATTGGTCTAATTGAGATTTTAGGGATTGGATAATGCTTTGGCGTAAGACGGGATAATCCGAATTGATAGAATTTTGGGTGTAAACAGCGTTTTTATCCTGGGAGGTTTTTACCAGAGGCCAGGAACGGATTTCATCATAGCCGAGAGCTGTTAGTTGGTCTTTTAATTTTTCAATTAAATAGAGTATTGGAGGGGTTATGTCGGGGAATTTCTGTGGATTAATGGGTGTATCGGTGGGAATTTTGTAATAACCGTAAAAACGGATTACTTCTTCCACCAGGTCTTCGGGAATAAGGATATCTTTGCGAAGGGAAGGTGGCGTAACAGAGAGATCAGATTCTGGATTTTGGACTACAGAACAACCAAGACGTTTTAGAACATCAAGAGAAAAATCGGTGGGGATATTAATGCCGGCAAAATTTGAAGGAGAAAGAGGGTTGAAATTTATAGTGATTTTGGCGGGCGGGTGGGGATAAATATCAAGGAGCTGGCCAGAGATTACTGCTTGACAGTGCTCTTTTAAAAGAGAGAGCAAATGGGAAAAGGCAAGAGGAATGGTTTCGGTGTCTAATTCTTTATCAAGGCGAATGGAAGCTTCGGTGATAGTTTTAAGAGAGCGGGAATCGTTTCTGACCCGTGATCGATTATAGATAGCCATTTCCAAGATAGAATCGGTGGTATTAAGATCAATAGCGGAATTTTGACCACCAATAAAAGAGAGGGATATTACTTCTTTTGAGTTGGTAATTAAGAGGTTGTTTGGGGCTAAATTGATTTTGGTGTTGTCAAGTGAAATAAATTCCAAATATTTAGTATTGTTTTCCCAAATTAATTGAGGTGCTTTCTTGAAGTCAAAAGCATGACAGGGAATCCCCCATTGCAACATGACGTAATTAGTCAAATCGACGAGGGTATTAATAGAATTAATATCGTGTAGTTTAAGAAAATTAATCAGCCAAGTTGGTGACGGAGAATTTTTAAGGTTGGATATTTTGGTGGTTTGAATTCGGGAGACATCGGGAGAATTGATAGTGACGGGAACCGGGGAGTCTGAAAATTTAAGGTCGGATATTTGGGGAATTTTTAAATCAATTTGGTAGTAGGCGGCTAGGTCTGTGGCGACGCCGTAGTAGCCCAGACAATCAGCTCGATTTGAACGTATTTCTAAATCTAAAATTGTTTCCCCGTCAATTTCTTCAAAACCGGAAACAAAATGACCAATTTGAGTTAGATTATCACGGAGAGATTTGGGATCATCTTTTAAATCCGGTAGCCATTTTATTATTTCAGAATATATTATTTTCATAATTCGTTGGGTTTGTAGGCAAGATTGCCACCAAGTAAGGTTCGGATGTCTTTAATGTTGTATTTGGCCATGACCCAGCGATCCAGACCGAGACCAAAGGCAAAACCTTGCCAAATTTTTGGATCGATTCCAGCCATTTTTAAAACATGCGGGTGGATTATACCGGCGCCACCCATTTCTATCCAGCCAGCGCCCTTACAAATGCTGCAGCCGGTACCGTGGCAAGAGAAACATTGCATGTCAGGACCAACTCCTGGTTCTACTTCGGGATAGTATTTATTTCGAAAACGAATAACGACATTTGGACCATAAAGAGTTTTAAATAAAAGATTGATAGTACCAAATAAATCTTTAAGGGTAATGTTTTTATCAACTACCACACCTTGATAGTGATGAAAAATAAAGTGATTGCTTTTGTTGACTTTTTCGTTGCGATAAACCCGACCGGGAAAAGCAGCTTTAAAAGGGGGTTTTTCCTGAGACAGTAGACGGGCTTCTATTGAGGAGCCTTGGGTGCGGAGTAAATATTCCGGTTCTTTGATATAGATAGTGTCTTGCATTTCCCGGGCGGGGTGGTCAAGGGGAACATTTAGACGTTGAAAACAATATTCGTCATTTTCAATTTCCGGTCCGTCATAGAGGGAAAAACCAAGTTTTTGAAAAACTTCGTTTAAGAGGCGTTCGGTTTGAGTGATGGGGTGAAGATGCCCGACTTTTGGCAGAGTGTTGTTTGGTGAGTAGATGTTTATTTTTGGAATGCTTGTCGAATTGACGGATAGAGATTTTGATTTTTGGTCAAAAAGTGATTCCAGTTCGGATTTAAGTTGGTTGAGATTGTGGCCGTATTGTTTGCGATCGGCAGGAGCAATGTCTTTGATGTTTTTGAATAAATCGTTGATCAGACCATTACGACCAAAAAGCCGGATTCTGATTTTTTCCAGTTCTTGGGTGGATTCAATATTTTCAATTTTATGTTGATATTGAATTTTTATTTGATCTAAATCTTGATTCATTTTTATTTATTATATGATAATAAAAAACTCCCCGTTGAGGGGAGTTTAAAGTTTTTTAAAAGACTCCCCTACTTAGACTCTAAAAAAGAAGTTGGTAGAGAAGATAGTTAAAATCATGTTTTTATTTTAGTGAATCGACGATTGATTTGAAGGTATCAGGGTCGTGGATTGAAATTTCGGATAAAATTTTACGATTTAATTCAATTTTTTTGTCTTTTAGGGATTTGATAAAAACAGAATATTTGATATTGAAAGGATTTAGTGCTGCATTTAACCTAACTATCCACAATTTTCTGAAATCACGTCGGCGGATACGTCGACCGTTGTAGGCGTATTGACCGGCATGCATCAAGGCTTCATGGGCGACTTTATATCTTTTGTGACGGGTCATCCAAAAACCTTTAGTTTGTTGGAGGACTTTTTTGTGTTTTTGGCGTCTGACGGTGCCGGTTTTTACTCTCATAAGTTTAGGCTCTACCTAATAATTTTTTAACTTTTATGGCAAATCTACCTAATACGGGTTTTTTACCTTTTAGTCTTCGAAGTTGTTTTTTGCTTTTTTTACGACGAAGATGGCGGTTAAAGGATGATTGTCTTAGTACTTTGCCGTTTTTGGTTACTTCAAAACGGTTCCTGACGGATTTTCTAACTTTTAATTTTTTATTTTGTTTTTTCATTTGAGTTTTTATTTTTTGACCTTAACGGGAGTGAAGGTGGCAAATAAACGTTTGCCTATTAGCTTTGGTTCTCCTTCAAGGGCACCGTGTTCTTGTAGATCGGTTTTGAATTTTTCTACCAAATTATATCCAAATTCCTTCTTGGTAATTTGGCGACCTTGGAATTTTATACTTAATTTGACCTTATTTCCAGTAGATAAAAATTTTTGGGATTTTTTGACCCGGGTTTCGTAATCACCGGCTCCGATGAAGGGGGTCATCTGGATTTCTTTGAGTTCTCCACCCTTTTGACTTTTCTTTTCAGCCTTTTGTTTTTTTGACTCCTGGTATTTGAATTTGGAAAAATCTATCAATTTGATTACCGGGGGTTTGGCATTGCCGGATATTTCTACCAGGTCGAGACCGGTTTCTCTGGATTTTTGACGGGCTTCATCAATAGAAATTACTCCTATTTGACGGCTATCTTCGTCGATGAGTCGAACGGTGGGGTAATTTATGTAATGATTAATTTTATAGAACTTACGGGGACCTGAGTTTTTTGATGCCAAGTTTTTTATTAATTTATAAATTTAATAATGCTTATTTTATCAAATTAAGGGATTTTGTGTCGATTTGTTCCTTAATTTGGGATAAAAATTGATCAAGTGCCATAGTACCGAGATCCTGGCCGTCACGCTGGCGGAGGGAAATGGTACCGGCTTCGGCTTCGCGACCACCAAGAATCAGAAAGTAAGGAATTTTTTCTCCGGCGGCATTGCGGATTTTATTTTGCATGGTTTCGGGTTTGTCGTCGATATCTACCCTAATCCCCTGTTCTTTTAATTTGGCTTCAACAGTTTTGGCGTATTCCAGTTGTTTGTCGGTAATCGGGATAATACGGGCCTGAAGTGGCGAGAGCCAAACAGGAAAGGCACCGGCGAAATGTTCGATGAGGATTCCAACAAATCTTTCGAGGGAACCATAAATTACCCGATGGATGACTACCGGCATTTTTTCTTGACCGTCGGAGTCAGTATATTTTAGATCAAATCTTTGGGGAAGTTGAAAATCAAGCTGAATAGTACCTGTTTGCCATTCACGACCTAAAAAGTCAGACATCATAATATCGAGTTTGGGCCCATAGAAAGCACCTTCACCTTCACCGACAAAGTATTCAATATTGGAACTATCCATTATATCTTTAAGATCTTTTTCGGCTTTATCCCAGATTTTGGGATCACCCATAAAATCATCCGGACGGGTGCCGAGCCGGATCTTAAAGTTGATACCGAAGATACTATAAAATAGTTTGGCGATATCCAATATATTTTCGTATTCTGATTTTATTTGGTCTTCTTTAACAAAAATATGAGCATCGTCTTGAGAAAATTTTTGGACTCTTAAAAGACCGAGAAGTTCTCCTGATTTTTCGTTTCGATGGAGGACATCACAATCGGAGAGACGAAGTGGAAGTTCCCGATAACTATGTTTTGTTTGGGCAAAAATAGTCATAGCATTAGGACAGTTCATTGGTTTGAGACAGTAAGTCTGTTTGTCTTCTGTTTTGGAAATAAACATGTGTTGTTTGTAATGGTCCCAATGTCCGGAAATTTCATAAAGTTTTTTCTTGTTTAGAAGAGGGGTGATTGTTTCCAGATAACCTCTCTTTTGGTGTTCAATACGCCAAAAATTTAAAAGTTCATTGATGATAATAGTACCTTTAGGTAACCAGTAAGGCATACCTGGGGCAGTTTCATCTAGAAAAAATATACCCAGTTGAGGGCCAATTTTGCGGTGGTCGCGTTTTTTGGCTTCTTGTAAGAATTCTATATATTTTTCAAGTTCTTTTTGGTTTTCAAAGGCGGTACCGTAAATACGGGTGAGCATTTTGTTTTTTTCGTCTCCATGCCAGTAAGCACCGGCAATTGAAAGTAATTTGAAGGCTTTGATACCACCGGTTGATTCAAGATGAGGTCCGGCACAAAGGTCGACAAATTGATCGCCGGTCCAATAAATACTTATTGATTCTCCCCTATCGGAGATGGAATCGAGCCATTCGACTTTGTAGGGATTGTCTTTAAATAATACTTTGGCTTCGTCTAGGGTAATTTCTTTGCGGGTGATTGGTAAATTTTTTTGAATGATTTTTGACATTTCAGATTCGATTTTGGGGAAATCCTCTTCACTGACTTTAAAATCATTTAGAGGTTCAAAGTCGAAATAGAAACCGTCTTCGGTAGCCGGGCCCATGGCCATGTAAAATTTATCCTTACCATAGATATTTTCCATGGCTTGGGTTAGGACGTGTTCGGCCGAATGGCGGATTTTTAGAAGTTGATCGTTTTGCATAAGTAATTTTATAAAAAATTAAGAAAAAATACAGAGATAGCCCGGATGTGCAAAGTTATGCCCATAGGGGCGTAATAGTAAGTCGGATCGAAGTTGTAAGTAAATATTTCATGTTAGGATAAGTTGATGTTAGCAAAAAAGATTATAAAAAGCCAGTATCTTTGGTTAATAATAATTGTATTTTTTGGATTGGTATTTAGGTTTAGAAATTTTTTGATGTTGCCGATAGATGCTCATGCAATGAGACAAACGGATACTGAGTGTGTGGCCTATTTTTTGGCTAAAGGCGAAGCCAGTATGTTGTACCCAAAAAGTTGTTTGATAAGACCGGTGGATAATTTTGAGGGCTACTTTTTTTTGGAATTTCCGGCATATGAAGCGGTAATTGCTTTGAATTATAGAATTTTTGGATATGATATTTTGGTGGTAAGATTGGTTAATTTAGTGTTGTATGTTTTGGCTGGGGTGAGTCTTTGGTGGTTGGTAAAGGAGTGGTTTGAGAATAAATTGATGGCATTGTTGGCTTTATTTACATTTAGTTTGGCTCCGGGTTCTATCTTTTTTTTGGGACATGCGGTACATCCGGACTTATTTGCAGTTTTTAGTTGGCTTTTAGGGATAGCAATTTTATTAAAAAAGAAAAATATATTTTGGATAATTTTGGCGGGCTTGTTGTTGGGTTTGAGTGTGGCTACCAGACCATTTATTTTGATAGGTTGGCCGTTGGTGATAGCGGTGTTGTTCAAAAAAAAGTATAAGTGGTTTGAGATGTTTTGTATATTTGGGTTAATGCTGGGAATTTATGGTTGGTGGAGGTGGTGGATTTGGAAATTAGGGGTGAATGTAGTGTGGGAAAATTGGGTATTAAGCGGAGGGGAGGGTTTATTTAATTTGGGATTACTAAAAAATTTAATTTGGAAAAATATGGTAGGTGAGGTAATGGGTAAGGCAATTAGTTTAATGGCAGTGATAGGTTTGGTTTTGAGTTTAGTAAAAAAAGATTTTAAGATGTGGCCATTTTGGGGATGGTTGGCGATGGTTCCGATTTATTGGGGTTTGGTGTTTGAGGGTAATTTAACGCATCAGTACTATGCGGATGTTTATATTGTACCGGTGGTAGTTCTGGCAGCGTATGGATTGGTTCACTTGGTAAAGAAAAATGTATATATAACCGTATTTATCATTATATTGATAATTATCAATGGGTGGAGAACGTCACAATATTATTTTAATGATTATGATAAGCAAAATATTGATATTGCAAATGAGATAGAAAAAATGGTGCCAGAAAACAAAAAAATAATTTATCTATATCGGGCAAATTCAGTTCCTTTATCTTTGGCGCATAGACAAGGATGGATTGTGGGAGAATGGCCGACAGACGTGGGTTCACATGCTTGGTCGGTGGTACAAATGAAACCCTTGGGAGTGGATTTGGTTGTTTTACCTAAAGTGGGTTATCCTGGGTTGGTGGGAGAGGATTTGCGGGTGGTGTTGCAAAATTTAGAGATAGTAGTCGAGGGAAAGTATATAAAAGTGTATAGATTTAAGTGAGTCTAAGAGGACTCGGACCTCTGACCTCATCGATGTCAACGATGCGCTCTAACCAACTGAGCTATAGACTCGTAGGGAGATTATAACAACTAATGGATTTAGATTCCAGGAAGACTTTGAGGTTTAAGCGGCACGGGAGGCAGAATGTTCGTTACTGAAGAGGTAAGCTTCACCACCGTGTTTTTTATCTTTTACTTTACCCCAGAAGGCATTTCTTTTTTTGGATTTTTTGGCTTGAAAAGTTTCTAACCAAGCGGAGGCTTCGGAAATATTTTTTCTGACATCAAAAATAAAGGTTTTTAAGCGCTGTAAAAAATTGATTTCATAAGTGTTGGCTTCAATAATTGTGGAATCAACTGCCATTTCAACAGTTTTTTCAAGATTATTCGTAGTTTTGGCTAATTTTTGGATATCAGCTTGAAGTTGTTTGATTTCCTTTTGGAGTTCCTCCTGGCTTTGAAGAATTAACTGTTCGTGTTCTTTGTCGAGATGGTTGATAGAGGAAAATAGTTGGTGTTCGGCTTTGGATGTTTGGTTTTCTTCTTTGTTGATTTCGATTGACTGACCCAATCCCAAAATACCACGCAAGCCAAAACTAGGTTTAACGGTATGTATTTGATGTGAAGTTGAAACGTCAGAATCCTTAAGAATTTCGTTGGAAAATGCCGAGATGTTTTGATTTTTGAATTTTTGAGATCTTTTATTTCCTGATACACCTGCCATGTAGCTATTTTATCATTAATTTAGGCATAACTCAAATAAGAATTATTTGAGGGAAGACAAAAATTCCAGGGTTTTTTGTTGGCGGATAAGGTAAGAAAGTAGATTTAAGTCAATTTTCTTTTCAGGTGGATAATTTTTGGCAATATTTTCAATTTCCTGACTGTTGGTTTCAATTTTTTGGTTTGAGGCGATTTGGTCGAGGGCTAGGTTGAGAGTCCATTCTTTTTTGATGAGTTCAGTTTGTTGCAGTTTGTAACTTTCCAGGTTGGAATTGTTTGATTCAAAATATTTGTCTAAGGTTAAATTAGCTTTGTCTATCTGTTCAATTAGGTGGGAGAGGCGATGTTCGATTTCGTTTTCGATAATAATTTGGGGTAGTTTGAGAGTGCAGGACTCAGAAATAATATCAAGTATTTTATTTGTAGTTTCTTCCTTAGTTTGGTTTTTTTTGTTATTTGACTGTTTTATTTTGTCTTGATATTTGGGATCTATTTTGACTACCGGAGTCTCACAGCTGGTAATTTCAAACTGCCAATCTTTTTCAAGGGTAAGGGGAGGATTTAAAAGTTTAACTTTGGGACTGGTGATCGGATTGAGGTTGAATTGTTTTGTTTTTTGTCGGTAGGTTTGGGTAAGTAGGTTTTCAACTAGTTGCTCGGTTATTTTTTCAGGGGAAATTTGTTTTTCAACAACGTCAAGGGGAGCTTTACCTTTTCGAAAGCCTTTGGTTTCAAAATTTTGAGCAATTTCTTTGATAATGTTTTGATATTCGGTTTGAATATCCTTTTGAGGTAAGGTTACGGTTAAAGTAAAGGTTTTGTCAGGGAGTTGTTGTAACTCTTTTAGGTTTGTTTTTTTGGTTGTTGCGACCATCAGTTATGATATCATGATATTTGAACATTGGCTTTATGAATAAAATTAATCGGGTAATTATCACATTTGGGAGATTTTTTTTTGTGATGGTGTTTTTGGGTATCTCAACGTTGTTTGTGTTTATTGAAGCCGGGAGTTTGTTTATGTCAAAGTCTGACGGCGTGAATTTTTTGAGTAAAGGTTTTGGGAATATAAGCGGGGTAGTGTTGGGCGAGGCAAATGAGGATGATTCAAAAGAAATTGTGACTTCTAGCACTGTAGTTGCATCTGATGCAAGACCAGAAATTATCCGAAAGTACTTGGAAAAGTATAAGTCTCCTCTAGTCCCCTATTCGGATTTAATATTTGAATTATCTCAGACATATGGTTTTGATTATCGATGGATTGTAGCGATAGCACAGCAGGAATCAAATTTATGCAAAAAGATTCCGGAGGAGTCGTATAATTGCTGGGGTTATGGGATACATAAAAGTGGAACTTTAAGGTTTGAGAATTATGAAATTGCGCTGAAGAGTTTTGCTGAATATTTGGATAGGGTTTATTTTAAGAAAGGATTGAACACTCCTGAATTGATAATGAAGAAATATTGCCCAAGCTCTAATGGTTCTTGGGCTTTTGGTGTCAATCAATTTATGAATGAGATGGAGTTGGGCGATATATAATTAATGAGTAAGAGAGTGATGATAGTTTTGTATGTATTAATATAGTATTGTTGACATATATATAAGATATTGATATAGTATTTTCAGATCTCGGGGTGGCTCCTCTAAAAGCATGCTCCGAGATTTTTTTTGTAAAAAAAGGTTAGGGGTTGTGAAAAAGGTAAAGTTGGAGTAAATTAGCAGCTATGGGAATGATATCGACAGCACAATTAAAAAAGGGAATTTATATAATTTTTCACGAAGAACCACATATGGTGGTGGACATAACTTTTGTGTCACCGGGTAAGGGATCGGCTTTTTATCGAGTAAAATTAAAGTCACTAAGTACCGGAAGAGTGGTGGAATATACCTATAAATCGGGAGAAAAAGTAGAAGAAGTGTTTGTGGAAACGCATGAAGCTTCCTATTCTTATTTTGATGGAACTAATTACGTATTTATAGAACCTAGAACTTTTGAACAATATAGCGTTCCGGCAGAAATAATTGGTAGCGATAAGGTCTATCTTAAGGAAGAACTGTTGTATAGGATAAAATTTTATGAAGAAAATCCAGTAGGGGTAACTTTACCAAAAAGTATAATTTGTGTTGTAGTGGAAACTGAGAATTCTATAAAGGGTGATACGGCCACAAATGCAATGAAAAATGCAATTTTAGACACCGGAGCTAAAGTCTTGGTCCCTTTGTTTATAAAAGTTGGCGATGAGATTTCAATTAGTACGGAATCGGGTACTTATTTGTCAAGAAAATAATCTATTTTAGGCCGATATTGGGGTCGATTTGAGGTGGGTTGGGAAAATTATTTGGTTGAAGTAATTTGTCGATCTGATCGAATTTATCACGGAATTGTGTCGGGATTTTTTCCGGTTGAGTAGGTATGGCTGAAGAGGTAAGGGTGGGAGTGGGTATATTTTCAACTTGTTTGGTGGTGGATTTTTTTTGAGGATTAACAAGGGAAGATACTAAAAGTAGCAAGATGCTAATAAAAATTAAGATTCCAAATAAAATTACTTTGGTATTAATTTTTTTTGAAGTAGGATTTTCTGTTTTTGGGGAAGTTGGCTGGGTTTCGGGTTGAAAAAGCGGATTATTTTGGGTCGAATCAATATTTTGGCTTTGGATGGGGATATCTTGTCTATTGTGTGTCATTTTGGGTTGGTGAAAATTTTATACTAATAGATTTTAGGTCGTTGACGAGTTGGTAGATATAATTTTTAGATCTATTGAGATCGTTTTGAGAGTTGGAGTAAAAATTGGTGAACCGGTTGGAATATTGTTTGGTTTGAGTCCTTTGGTAGGCAGATTGAAGATTGGTATTTATAAGGTCTTGAGTGACCGGAAAATTGTTAAACCAAGTTTGACTGTCTTGTTGACCGGAGGTTGAAGTTTTAATTTCATTTGCCAAATCGAGAACAAGTACCATTGATTGCTTTTGGGTATTTATTTGTTGTTGAACCAGACTTTTGTAAATGATGGTCTGAATTTCAACCCATTTAGAGGAAAAGATTTTGGCCCAGTTAGTAAAATCAGCTTGATTGTTATAGACAGACACAATTTGGTTTTGTTCTTCCAACCAGGATTCCCATTTGTTTAGTTCAATTTGGATAGTTTGGTTGGTGACCGGATCGTTTAATTTGTATAGATTTAGAGAGGTGCGAAGAGCAGTAAGGTAGGTTTTGAGAGTATTATTTCTGGAGATTAAGGCAATCTTGGTGGCATCAAGTTTGTCTTTTTCGGTGGTAATACTGCCGTATTTTGTGTAAATTTGACTTTTTTCCTGATAATTTGAGAGGGCTTGTTGATAGAGGTCGTAATTATAAAGATAGTCACTGGTATACTGTTTGACCAAATCGGGAGTGGGCGTAGCTGAAGGTATGGCCGAAGGGGTGGCAGTTTGGGCGAATACAGGCGGGGTTTTAATTAAATTAAAAAGGAAGATTATGAAAATAATCATAAAATAGTATAACAACTTTGTGCCGCAGAGAGGACTTGAACCTCCACACCTTTCGGTATACGCTCCTAAAGCGTACGTGTATACCAATTTCACCACTGCGGCAGTTTAGTGGCTATATTTTAACGTATTTTTTAGTCGAGAGTGAGGCGATATTTATCTGCGAGTTTTTTTTGATTGGCTTGTTCTTGTTCTTCAGCAGGAGTTAATTTTCTAGTTAGGATGTCATTATGTACTGAAATTGGAGGCGGGGGGCATTTTTCGAGTTCGGTATTTATGATTTGGCTCATGGGACTTAGTTTTGGTTTTTCTGGTTTTTTGGCCATAAAAAGCTTGGATAGTTTAATAAATAATATTTAGAATAAAAGTTTCTTTGTGGGTTGCGTCGGACTCGAACCGACGACCGATCGCTTAAGAGGCGATTGCTCTACCGACTGAGCTAGCAACCCGGGTTGTTAATTTTATCGTACGCCCAGGAGGAATCGAACCTTCATCCCTAGTTCCGAAGACTAGTGCTCTATCCATTGAGCTATGGGCGCAGAGTATCCCCGGCAGGGATCGGACCTGCGACCTCCTCCTTAGAAGGGAGGCGCTCTATCCAACTGAGCTACGGGGACAAGTTATTAAACCTTTGTATTTTACCAGTTTTAGTTGGGAAAATTAAATAAACAGATTCTGAAAGAAATTAAAGATACGGCGTTTAATGCCGGTATTAGGATGATAAATCGTTGGGTTCCCCAATATAGTTTCGAGTTGGTAGGCTGGGGTGTCTTGCCAGCTAATATAAGAATTACCTGTGTGGTTGGAATCTTTATTTATTTTAAAGCTAAAAGATATCTTTTGGCTTTGGTTTGGAAGAATGGTTTGTGATCCGAGACAGATTGAAGAAAGATTGATATTTTGGGTAGATTCTGGATTGATACAGAATCTCTGTTCACCCCAGATTGATTGACCGGTGTTTTTAATGGTAGCTTCTCCCTGATATTGAGTATCCGGAAAAACAAAAAAAGGCATTTTGATTTGAGTTAATTCATATTTGCTTATTTGGAGAGGGGTGTTTTTGTTTTTAGGGAGATCGATAAGTTGTTGATAGTCCGGATAAATTTGGCCAATTTTGTCGACCCAGGAAAAGTGATCAAAAGGAGGATAGGGGAAATTGTAAATAAAGGGGGTGACGGCTTCAATTTGGGGATCAGTTTGCCACAATTGGTAGGCACTGATCAAAAATTCAGCTGAAGTTTTTGCAGTATAAAAATTATTATCATTGGACTCCCCTTCCCGATGTGGCCAACCTGTTTCAGTGATAAAAATCGGATATGTTTTGGATACTCCAAGACTTTTTAAGAAATCGAGTTCCCATTGGTATCCAAAAATACTGTGTTGACCGGTTTCGGTTGGTTTACCGATGTAACCGTGATTGGGGTAAGAATGTGACGCAATACCGTCAATTAACTCAAAATATTGTGGATTATATTGATAAATTTGTTGATAAACAGTCTCGGCTGAAATAAAATCGGGTAGTTTGTCGGGAGCTGCCAAATCGAGTCCGGAACTTAATACTTTAAAATTTGGATTTAGTTTTTTGAGTTTTTGGATGATGTAAATTGATTTATCAGTATAATCGTTGATATTGATTTGGCCACCCCATTCTTGAGCATGGTTAATTTCGTTAAATAAAATTATATGTTGGTCTTGGGTTGGCCAGTTTAGTGAATTGAGAAATTCGGTCAAACTATCTATATCACTATATTCTGGTGTTTTCCAATAATTATTTTCCATTAAGGTTGATAATCTGATGATGGGAATAATGTGAAGAAGACGGCATTGATCGAAGAAGTCTTGCCATTGCTGGTGATTTAGTAAGTCTTGGCGGATAACGACTGTAGACCAACCCCAGTCTCCTCCTTGTGAGTTGATGATTTTGGAGGCAGAAGAGAGATCTGAGGTTTGAGAAAGATGAAGGCCAAAGATATTTTTGTTGTCAGATGCTAAAATAGGACGAGTTGATAGGAATAAAAAAGATAAAAGTAGTAATAATAATCTAATTTGGGAGAACATATTAATTTTTGTCAGTTTTAATTTTAACAAATGAATAAAGAAGAAATTATAAAAATGAAGATTTCTCGAGTAGAGAAGGAGATTAAGGATACACCTTATGATAAATCTTCGGAGCATCACCATGGGGTATTGAAGGCGAAGTTAGCCAAACTCAAAGAGGAATTGGATGGTCCCATGAATAAAGGTGGCGGAGGCGGAATAGGATATGCAATAAAACATTCGGGAGATGCGTCGGTGGTGTTGGTAGGTTTACCAAGTGTGGGGAAGTCGACTTTGCTGAACGCAATTACAAATGCCGAGTCCAAGGTTGGAAATTATGATTTTACTACACTAGGGGTAGTGCCAGGGATGATGGAATACAAGGGAGTAAAGATGCAAATACTGGATTTACCGGGAATAATTGAAGGAGCAGCGGGGAATAAAGGTTTTGGGAGAAAAGTTATTTCGGTAATTCGGGCTTCGGATTTGGTGGTGTTGATGACGGATATTGGTCGAATCGCCTGGCTTAACACGGTTTCTGAAGAGATTTATAAGGCAGGAATTAGAATAAATAGTCAGGCACCAAAGATGTCGGTTTCTAAAATAGACAGGGGGTCAATTCAAGTTATTGATCCTTATCATTCGTTTGATAAAAAAATGGTGATTGAGATTGCAAAGGAAATGGGTTTAAGCAATGCCATAATTCATCTTAACGAAAAAATTAATAGTGTGGATCGGTTGATTGATGGTTTGGTAAAAAACAGACGATATATGCCGGCGGTAGAAGTTGTGACAAAAATTGATACGGTTGATTTAAATAAAATTCAACGGAAGATTCCTAAAGAAGTGTTACTGATGTCAGCGGATAAAGGAATAGGAATTGAGGAATTTAAAGAGAGAGTATGGCAGGGTTTGGGGATGGTTCGGGTTTATTTAAAAAGAGATAGAAACGGAGAAGCTGATAAGGTCAAACCACTGATAATGAAAAAAGAGCAAAGTCTGGATAATGTGTTGAAAAGAATTTCAAGTCAGATGAGGGATGATATTAGTAGAGCCTATATTTGGGGGGAAAATGCTAGGTTTCCGGGACAGGAAGTTAGTTTTAGTTTTCCGGTGTTTGATGAGATGGAGGTTTGGTTTGGGAGATAGATCTAATCAGTTTCGAACGATTTGAGAGTATTTCTTTGGTAAGTTTGGAAGATTTGACAGCTAGGAATTTGGCTGGGGTTTGGGGACGAGGAGAAAATCGAAAAGTATGGATTTTTTTAAAACCAATTTGTTGGCATAATTTATAGGTTTCCAAAAAATCTTTTTCTGTTTCATTGGGAAAGCCAACTATGATATCGGTCCCAAAAGACAAACCCCCTTGTTCTTTGAACTTTCCCCCTTGAAGAAGGGGGAACTTGGCTGTTTTGAATAGATTAAAAGAGTTTAAAATATCTTTTTTTGTATAAGGGCGGTTCATCAGTTTTAAAATTTTATCTGATCCGGATTGGATGGGAACATGTAAAAAATGAGATAGGCGGGGAAAGAAATTCGGATTTTGGTAGAGATCTAAAAGTTCCTGATTAAGAGTGTTGATGGTTAGAGAACCAAAGCTAATTAGTTTTATATTTGTTTCTATCAATATGTTTTTTATTAAGTTTGAAAGCTTTGGTTGATACTGATCTAAATTTACACCGGTAATAATAATTTCTTGGTAGCCGTCAGATATGGCTTTTTTGACAGTTTGGATAGCCTTGTCTATTGGAAGTGACCAAAGATATTGACGGCGATAGGGAACGGTACAATAAGTGCAATATTGAGTACAACCGGATTGAATTTTGAGAAGAAAGCGGTGGGTATGGCTAAATTTGTCTTTAATTTGAGGAGTGTAGGCACAATTTAAGTCTTTTAAGAGTCTTTCTTTAAATTTGTTTTTGAAAATAAAAGTGTTGGGGATGTCTGTTATTTTATTTAGATGGGCACATCCGGTGACAAAAATAATAGCTTTGGGATAGAGACGGTGAAGTTGGCGGACTTTGCCAAGAGATTCTTTTTCGCCTTTTTGGGTGATAGAGCAGGTATTGATTAAGATAATTGCAGGAGGGGTAGCCGGAATAAATCCTTGGTCTATAAAAATTTGGGATAATTGGTTTGTTTCGGCGGCGTTAACCCGGCATCCAAAATTTATAGCTAGAAAATGTCTTGGAGTAGATTTGACGGAAGATATAATAGAGTAGAATTTGTCTAAAGTCATTTATTGTTTCTTAACTTTTCCATAAGAATAGAGTAAAAACGTAGATTGTGGATAGTAGCCAATCGGCCGGCGGTCATATCCCCTATTCTAAATAAATGGGCCAGATAAGATTTGGAATAATTTTGGCAAAGTTGGCAATCGCAGGCAGTGCTAACCGGAGATTGATCTTTGTAATATTTTTCCTTATCGGGAGTGTAATATTGATAAAAATCAGATTGATTGATATCAATATGATTGATAGAATCGGCATTGTAAACGTAAAGTCGACGATGACGAGCGTCGCGAGTAGGGAGTACACAATCGAAAATATGCCAACCATTTTTTACCAAACTCACTATTTCGTGAGGTTTGCCGATACCCAGTCCGTAAAGAAGGTAATTAGGTGGAGTATTATCTTTAATAATTTGTGCCGATAGATAGTCAAAAGTGCCATCATTTTTAACAGGCCAGCCTCCAAAACCCAGACCATCAAATCCAATTTCTACCAGTTTTTCGGTACATTCTTTTCGGAGATCGGGGAAAAATCCACCCTGAACTATACCCAAAAGATACGGTTTTTTTGTTGGATCTGTTTTTTTGGTAAGTTTTTGAAAATGGGATTTGCATATTTTTGCCCATTTGATGGTGCGATCTACAGTTTCCTGAGCTTGTTTTTTGCTTGCATTTGGAGGAGTAAAATCATCAAGAACCACGACCATGTCCGATTTGAGAATCATTTGAATATCAATCGAATCTTTGGGAGTAAACATTACCTTTTTTTTACCGGTTAATTTAAAACGGACTCCGGCATCGGTAACTGCATTTTTAGAGCCGTCGGATTTGGCGATTGACATAACCTGAAATCCTCCGGAATCACTGATGGCAGCTCCGTTCCAATTCATATAATTTCGAATGCCTTTGAAAGTTTTGATTACAGATTTGCCGGGAGTTTGGGATAGATGAAAAGTGTTGATTAAAATCCCGGGTGTTTTGGTGTTGAGAATGTCTTTAGAATCGAGACTTTTGATGACAGCTCTGGTGGCGTCAGGGAAAAATACAGGCAGAGGTATTTTTTGGCCGGTGATAGTTTTGAAAAATTTGGGTTTCATATAGGAAATTGAATACGTTTGATTATACCAGTAGGCTTAATTTAAGTTATAATATAGCGCAAGCCGTCGTGGTGAAATTGGTATACACGCAAGACTTAAAATCTTGTGCTCTCAACAAGCGTGTGGGTTCGACCCCCTCCGACGGCACCCCCGGGGATTGGCGCAATTGGCTAGCGCGCACGGTTTGGGACCGTGAGGTTGCTGGTTCGAATCCAGTATCCCCGACAAATAAAAATTGTTTTTTGATAAAATATAAAGGAATCGCGGGATTAGTTAATCGGTATAACTTCACTTTTCCAAAGTGATGTGATGGGTTCGACTCCCATATCCCGCTCCAAAAATTAGTATTTATTTTGATAAAAGCTCTCTGGTACGGATAAAAAGTGCAGCCCGTTTTTCTTCTGGTTTCCTGGCTTGAAGTTGAGCATGAATGTCGGGTGATGCGGGTATAATATAATCATATTTTCCTGTTCGAAGTAACTCTAAAGCAATTTCTCCGGGATTTAGTTGGGGTTGATGAGTAATGGCGAGGGTGCGAATCCTGTAACAGGTTCGCCTAAATATATCTTTTGAGGACATGGTTAATCAGATTATATAATAAATCCAAAAGAGTTGTAAAATCTGTATAAATGAAAAGCTTGGTGGTGTACGATTCGATGTTTGGAAATACAGAGAAAATTGCCAATGAAATTGGCAGGTACTTGGGTCGAGAGACGAAAGTATTGAGTGTTGGAAAGGTGAATAAAGATGATATTGGAAAGTTGGATTTGTTGGTTGTTGGTTCTCCTACTCATGGTGGTAGGCCAACAGACGTAATAACAAAATTTATAAACACGATTCCAAGAAATTTAAAAGTTGTATTTTTTGATACCAGATTTGAAAAATCAGAACAAGGTTTTGGTTTAAAAATTTTATTATCAGTGATAGGATTTGCGACTGAAAAAATGGAAAGACAATTTGGAATATTGGGGGGAAAAGTGTTTACAGAATCGATGGGGTTTATTGTGACAGATAAGGAAGGACCGATTAAAAAAGGAGAAATGGAAAGATTAAAGAATTGGGTGGAAAAAATTAGAAGTAAGTTGAAGGTTTTGATGGTAAAATAGTCATGTTGCCGCAGTGTTGAAATTGGTAGACAAGCACGGTTCAGGACCGTGTGGAGCAATCCATGGAGGTTCAAGTCCTCTCTGCGGCACTGCGTATAAATTAGTTTTATATTAGCGTAGCTTCGTTATATTTTTATTGTTATAATAGGTTTACTTTTAGCCGAAGTAGCCAAGATGGTCACGGCACTGGTCTGAAAAACCTGGGATGTTGGTTCGAGTCCAACCTTCGGCACTTTTGAACATTAAAAATTTGCGAGAGTAGTTCAGTTGGCTAGAATGTCTCCTTGCCAAGGAGAAGGTCGCGGGTTCGAGTCCCGTCTCTCGCTCCAAAGCCTCTGGTCACTTAGCTCAGTTGGTAGAGCGCTTCGTTTACATCGAAGATGTCGGGGGTCCGAGTCCCTCAGTGACCACCCGATTTCTGCGATGCAGAAAATTTAACAACTTGCCGACGTGGTGAAATTGGTATACACGTACGCTTGAGGTGCGTATGCCGCAAGGTGTGGAGGTTCAAGTCCTCTCGTCGGCACAAATCCCCTGTTTTGGGGATTTTTGATGCCCTGTCGTCTAATGGTAGGACAGCAGCCTTTGGAGCTGTTTATCGTGGTTCGAATCCATGCGGGGCAACAGCATGAAAATTCTTCATAATATTACTGTAGAGGAAATGATATCTGTATTTTTAATAGCTGAATTAAATTCACCTAGATGGGGAAAGAAAATTGAGAATATTTTATTAAAAAATAAAATTGACAAACGGATAGTCACTAGTCCTAATATAAGTAATAGTAGGGAAAATTCCCTAAGAGCTTTGGTTTTGGGTGAATTTAGGGGTTATGGAAAAAAAGATGGATTATTTGACGATATTGATGAGGTTATATCTTGGAAAAAGGTATTACTTGAGAGTGAAGATTTTAAAAAAATAAAATATATTGATTATGATTACTGGAATGAATTGTCTGGAAAAACCGGATTTGTGGTAGATGGGGCAAAAAATGTCAAAAAAGGAATGGAAATATTTAATGTCAGTAATAAACAATATTGGCAAATTTTAGAACATGTAAAAAATGGCGGTAAATTTCCCAGCTTAATATTATTGTCTGACAAAACTGGAGGACTCAAATTACTTGAAGGTCATGTGAGACTTACTGGTTATTTGTTGGATAATAAAAATATAGGACCTTTAGAAGTGATTGTTGGGTTTAAGAGTTAATTAGGGCTTGATGGTGGCGGAGGGGGAGGCGGTGGGTGAAGTTGAAATAGCTTGAGTCGGAATGGGTGTAGGAAGAACTAATGGTTGCGATTCTAAGCGTTTTAGGACGTTCCAGTCAATACTTTTGTAGGAGAGGTAACCGGCAAATAATAATAGTAAAAAAAATGTTGATAAAAGGATAATGCCGGTGGTGTCTATTTTATTTTGAGTCATTTTTGTTGGTTCTGATTACAGTATAAACTGTCGGGTGGGAAAGGAAAATAGCCGGCACTTCTTCTAGCAGAGATCTTTGAAAATCCTGATAAACAATTTTTCTTTCCTGGAAATCGAGGGTCCGTCGGCCTTCTTCAAGCAATTTGTCAATTTTTGGATTGTTTAATTTTGTTAGGTTGGTTTTGGTTTGAGTGGAATGCCAAAAAAGATATTGGTCGGGATCGGACGGAATTGCGCCAAAAGCGAGGACGGCTTGAAAATTGTTTGGGTCAATTTGGTTTTCAATTGAAAGATTAACTTTAATACCCAGTATTTCCTGCCAGGAAGATTTAATTTCTTCGGCTTGAGGTAAAAGTCGACGGTCAATTACACTGAGACTTATTTCGGTGATTTCATTATCTTTAAATAATTCTTTGGCTCTGGTGGCGTTGTAGTTGTATTCTTTTATGTAGGGATTGTAAGCCCATGAAAGTGGAGATATTGGTCCAAGACACCTGTCTTTTTTATCTTTAGGTTTGGGGGTGGCGTAGCTGAGAGCTTGTCGTAGCTGTTTGTTGTCGATTTTGGCTGTATTGAAAAATATGGCAATATATCTTTGATTGGTAAGTATTTTGGGATTTATTTCAGTTTTGGGCCAATTTTGGATGGGGTCGGTGTTGGAAATTTCGTAAATTTGGTTTATTTCTCCCAATTTGTAGGCGTTAATTAAGTCTTTTTCCCCGGAATAAAAAACAAATGTTTTGGCGGGCATTGATTTGTTGAGAGGTAATAATTTAATTTTTTTGATATGGCCTTCTTGATAAATGGTCTGAGTTACCCGGTAATCACCTAATCCGTTGAAATCATCTTCGATCAGAGTTTTGTCGAGATTGGCTAAAAGTGGGGCAAAATTATCCTTGAGGGTAAATTTTATCTGTTGGTCATTGAGGTAGGTAATTTCCACTCCGTTGATTTGATAATTAATATCTTTGGAAGTGAATTTTTTATTATTATGCCAAAAAATATTGTCATTTAGGGTAAAAATATAATCCCGGTTGTTGTTGTCGAGCTTCCATTCTTTTACCAAAGGCGAGGGTGCCGGTCTGTCGTTGTCTGTATTGATAGTCAGGCCATAGCTGATCAAAAGACTAATTTCTTTTGGAAGAGTATCGGCAGTGAATCTGCCTTCAACTCCAATAATTTCTCTGTTGTTTTGATTGGATAAAATAATATTTCTAATCTGGGTTTGAAATATGTAGGCGAGAGATCCTAAAAAAACTATCAAAAATAAAATTGGATAGTTTCGTTTTATTTGGAGATAAAGAAACTCGAATTTGAAGTGAATTTTTTTAAACACAGTTTAGAGTATGGTTTGAATTAGAGAAAGTAGTACAAAAAGAATCAATACTACAATGGTAATAATAAACATGACTTTTTCCCAACCTCTTTTTTCAAAGGTAACCGGGGAGAGAATGTTGCTTCTTGACTCGGAGTTACCGCTGGATTGGAGAAAAATTAGAGCAGTTAAAGCAATGGCTAAAATAATTTGAATTATGTTTAGAGTAATTTTCATGATGATTTCTTTTTAAGTATTATATTAAATATGTAGAATATTATACCTATTGTGAGTGAGGAAACAAAATATGCCCAAAATGAATTAAAATTTTGGGCAGGAATTGTGAAACCCTGCCAACTGAAAGCCTCAAAATGTATATTGTATACCTTGAAGTCTATTAATAAAAATTCGGCTAAATAGAGACCGAGTGTGTTAATGATAAATCTTAAACTACCGAGGGTTAATAAGTTGATGGGTAAAAGTAGAATTTTTAGAATTGGTTTGAGGAATAATTCAAATATGGTCAATATCAGAGCGACATAGATTATAGTTTCGATATTTTTTTGAAAGTTAAGGTTATGCCAAATTTGATTGGCTGTAGCCAGGGAAAAACTAAAAAGCAGAACGTATTTTAGTATTTTTTTAATCATGATTTTTTCTGGTTGTAATTATTATACCCCCAAGTGAGAGACAGGCGATGAGAATGGCTGCAGTTATGGCTAAATTAAGATAGTGAGGCGGATATTTTGTTGTAATTTGGATTTGGTCATTTTGGTTATAGATGAGATTGAATTTTATGTTTTGAGAGCCGGGTAAGATTGATTGAATAAAATTGGGTGTGGGAGGATTGACTTCAATAGTAGACAAGGGAGGAAGGTTTATTTGAGAATATTGCCAGTCGGTGTTTGGTTGGCTTATTTGAAAGTTATTTATACCCTGGAGGGAATTGTTTTTGATGATAAGAATGGATGGTTTTCCAAACTTTGTTTTGGCAAATTCTATTTTGGGAGTACTTTGACCTTGATCGGTTTCTTTGTCGGCAAAGTCGACGTGGATAGTTTTTATGTTTTGACCATTTCGGTATGATCCGGGAGGAGGCGGGTAATCGGATTTTTGGCCATGAATTACAAAGGCGAAGTGGTTAAGATCTAAATCCTTGAAGTAATCGATGCCGTTGGTGGTTTTACCCCAGGTAGGATCAATGGAAATCCAATTGTGTTGGGTTTCGTCCCAATATTGAGGCCAAGCATGGAGAATGTCGGCGTTGGGATTGAGAGGTTTTATTTTGGGATTGTTGGTGTAGGCAAATCCTTCAATTTCTCGAGAAGGAATGTTTTTGGCTCTGGCAAGAGTTACAAAGAGGTCGGTAAATTCGGTACAAAGAGAATTTTCGGGATTGGAGAGAGCAGCCAAAGCTCCCTTGCGGTAAGCGGTATTAATTTGATTGTAGTCGTATGAAAGAGTAGAAACAACGTAATTGTAGATAGATTTAGGGGTATCCAGCTGGTCGGCAATTTGTTGGATGGAAGTATCTTGTGTTGGCCAATATTTGGAAGCTTGGGTAAGATTTGATGGCAAAGAATAGGATTTTGGAAGTGGGAGTGGAGAAGGAAATATTTTGGCTTGTCCGTTTACTTTTACTTCGATAACTTGCTTGGATGGAATTAAAAATTTTGCCATCCAATTGCCATCAGGATCCAGTTTGATATTTAGAGGTTTGGGTTCTATTTTTGTGTAGGTAATTTTTTGATTGGAGGTGTCTGGCGGGATGGCAATTTCGGTTTGGATATCATGGGAGTCGGGATTGTTTAAGACGTAAGTTAGGCTAAAATCAAAGATTTGAGAATTTCCAAAGGCTACTAAAATTTTTCTGTTGGAGTCTGTTTGAAGTTTGTAGTTTAGGATTGTGTTTTGATGATCTTGGGATTGAATGGTGGGGTTGACGGAGGAAAAAGAAAGATTGCCAAAATCTTGAGGAACACTAAGATTTAGATTAATAAGATTTTGGTTTTGAAATTCAGGAATAGAAACTTCCCAAAGTTTTCCTTTTTGAGTGGCAAAGGAGGTAATAAAATAGCGAAGAGTAAATGATTGAGTTTTATCCTTACCAATGGCTGGAGAGTTAAATTTTACGTAAATATTGGTTTTGTCGGTAGTGTTTTCAACTTTTTGGAGAATATCACCCTCTTGATCGGTAGCACTTATACGACTCAAATCTAATTTATTGAGATGGATGATGTATTCTTTGGCGTAAACACCGGATATTTTGTTAGTTAGTTCGATATTGTGATTAACTTGAGCATTGCCTTGAAGATCAATGCTGTAGTCAATATTTTCAATAATTTTGAATTCATCCATTGCGTTAACTTTTTGGGGGAAAGTTAAGCTAAAAAATAGAGCCAAAATGAGAGTAATCATGGATATTAAAACTATATCATCGATTTTGGACTGACTCTATTAGCAAACTGTAGGTTGACTTCGGGTAATCTTCGTGTATATTTTAATTATATATGGCTAAAGTTTTATACAAAAGACAAAAACAAATTTTTGACTTTATCAACGGTAACATATCAAAGTATGGATATGCTCCGACATTGACTGAAATTGCGGAAAATTTTGGATTGTCTTCTTTGTCGACAGTGCATGAGCATTTGGCAGTATTAGAAAAAAAGGGCCTGATCAGAAGATATAAGGGAGCAGTCAGAGGAATTGAAATTTTGGATGACGGTGTAATTGACCACCCGAATTTAATCGAGCTACCAATCATGGGTTTTATCGCCTGTGGTGAGCCGATAGAGCCATATAATGACCCTGGCGCTACATTGCCGGTAAATTCGGGCTTAGTAAGAGCCGGAGATCATTCTTATATTTTACAAGCGAAAGGTGATTCAATGGTAGATGACGGGATTTTAAATGGTGATTATCTGGTTATAAAAGAAGTTCGGGAGGCAAGAGATGGAGATATCATAGTGGCGGTGTTGAAAAATGGTTTTGCTACTTTAAAAAGATATTATAAGGAGCTAAACAGAATTAGATTGCAGCCGGCGAATTCAACAATGAGTCCGATGTATGTGACCGATATTGAAATACGTGGTAAAGTGGTGGCAGTAATTAGGCAATTTAGCTAAAAATGCTTTATATAATATCGACTCCGATTGGGAATTTGAAAGATATAAGTTTGAGGGCTATTGAGGTGTTGGAAAATTTGGATATTTTATTGTGTGAAGATACCCGCCATACCGGAATGCTTTTGAAAAAATTGGGGATAAAAAATAATCCAAAATTAGTTTCTTATTATATGGAGACGGAAGAGCAGAAAATTCCGGAAATAATGGAATATCTCAAAAAAGATTTGGAAGTAGGATTGGTGTCGGATGCCGGAACTCCCCTATTGTCGGATCCGGGTTGGTTGTTGGTAAAAAGATGTCAAAAGGAAAATGTTAATTATACGGCTGTTCCGGGAGCGTCGGCTCTGATTAATGGGTTGGTACTTTCCGGTTTACCGATGGGTAGGTTTTGTTATTTAGGATTTTTACCAAAAAAAGATGGTGACAGAAAAAAAATATTGTCTAAATATAAAGAAATTGAGGGAACTAAGGTGGTTTACGAATCCCCTTTTAGATTAAAGAAGTTAATTTCACAGATTAAAGAAATTTTTGGAGATAAAGTTGAAATAAGAATTTGCCGGGAAATGACGAAAAAGTTTGAAGAAGTATTAAGTCCTGAAAAATTGTCAGGTGAGAAAGGCGAAGCTGTGGTTGTTTTTTATTAGCTGTTTTTTAGTCTCTTTTTTTCTGCCCAAGAGACAATCTCGCGGGTGCGGTCGATGGCATCCGGGCTTACAGAAATACTAGTAACCCCCCATTTCACAAGTTTTTCGACTAAATCGGGATAATTACTTGGTGCTTGACCGCAGATTGAAGCGGAAATACCTCTTTTTCTAGCTTTGGTAATGGCTTTTTTGAGTGACCAAAGTACGGCAGGATTCATTTCATCAAATCCAGGGGCAACCTCTTGGTTGTCGCGATCCAAACCTAGAGTAAGCATGGTTAGGTCGTTTGAACCTATAGATATACCGTCAATACCGACGTCGATAAATTTATCAAGAAGAATAATATTGCTGGGTATTTCGACCATCATGAATAATTTAAAACTAGGGGTTCTAAATAGTCCTGATTCGGCAATTAAAGCTTTTACCTTGGATAGTTCTTGAGGAGTACGGACAAAGGGAATCATGAGCCAAAGGTTTTTAAGATCGTGTTTGTTTCTGACCTGTTTGATGGCTTCAAGTTCCATCATAAAAACTTCTTTGTCGTTAATATAGCGGGCGGCACCACGGAATCCAAGCATGGGGTTGGATTCTTCCGGTTCGTAAAATTTACCCCATTTTAGGTGTTTATATTCATTAGTTTTGAAATCAGTAGCCCGATAAATTACCGGACGGGGAGAGAAATTTTTGCAAAATTGGAATAAGCCTTTGGCCAGTTGGTTGATGTATTCTTTTTGACGGTTTTCGGCAATAATCCGACGGGGATGAATTCCGATGTTGGCTATCATAAATTCGGCCCGAAGTAATCCGACACCGTCGACATTTCTTTTGGAAATTTCAGCGGCCAGTTCCGGTTCGCCTAAATTTACATATACTTTGGTGGCAGTTTTAAGGTGAGGATCTACTTTTTCAATTTTTGGTTGATTGGATATGGATCCGGTTAGGTCTCCTTTCCAAATTTCTCCGGTGGTGCCGTTTAAAGTAACCAAATCGCCGTCTTTGAATAGTTTGGTGGCAGTTTTGGTTCCAACAACACAGGGAACTCCAAGTTCCCGACTAACAATGGCTGCGTGAGAAGTTTGACCTCCACGATCGGTAATTATGCCATTAACTTTTTTCATAGCCGGAACAAAGTCAGGGGTGGTCATTTCGGTGACTAATATTTGGCCTTTTTGAGCTTTATTTAAATATTTGGGGTTGTTGATAATTACAACTTTTCCGGATGAAGTACCGGGTGATGCCGGATCACCTTTAAGGTCGGGAATTTGGTTGATGTTGGCTTTTTGATTGTCAAGTGTGATTTTATTTGATTCGACGGTAGTGATGGGTCTGGTTTGAACTATATATAATTTGCCTTTTTCTATGGCAAATTCGATGTCCTGTGGTTTGGCATAGTGGTTGTGAAGTTTTTGTCCGATTTTAGCAATTTTGATGGCCATTTGATCGGTAATTTTGGAGGAGTCCTGTTTTGATTTTGGGACACTGACTTCTTTTGTTTCGGAAGCGGCTCTGACTAATTGGATATCCTGGGAAGCTTTATTGTATGTTTTTACGGTCCAATCGGTTTTATTGATAATATGTTGATCAGGAGTTACTTTTCCCTGGACAATGTATTCTCCCAGACCCCAGACGGTTTCAACAATGATTTCTTTTTTGTCATTAGTAACCGGATTGACGGTGAAACAAATTCCGGATGAGTCTGATCTTACTAATTTTTGAACCGGTACTGCCACTCCAATTTTGAAATGATCATACTTTTTTTTAACCTGGTAAAAGAGAGATCGGGAGGTGAAAAGACTGGACCAGCAATCTCTGACACGGTTGATAACATTGGATTCTCCGGTGACGTTTAGAAAAGTATCACCTTGACCGGCGAATGAGGCGTCGGCTGAATCTTCGGCTGTAGCGGAAGTACGGACGGCGACGGCAACATTTCTTAATCCTCCCCAATCGGATAGGCGTTTGTAGGATTTCATTATATTTTGGGCAATATCTCGGGGAATAGGACTTTTATTGATGATTTGTCTTATCTTTTTGGAAGTGGCTTCAAGTTGATCGGGTTGATCAAAATCTGTGATGTCTAAAATGGCTTTAATTTTGGGTTTTAGATTATTAAATTCAATAAATTTGAAGTAAGCATTGGCGGTAACGCAAAAACCGTTAGGTACCGGGATTCCCAGGTTATACATTTCTCCTAAATTGGCGCCTTTCCCGCCAACAAGATTGGTATCGGTAAAGTGAATATCTTTAAACCAAAGTATGTCGGCTTGTTTGTTATTCATTTAAATTGTTCCAGCCACGGTTGGGCGAATTTCTAATAGTTTCAGTTTCACTGGGTCGGTTAAAATCGTCTTGCAGACGGGTGGTGGTACCGATTTCGGGAGTGGCAATTTCGACGGTGACACAATCAGATATGGCCTCAAAACGGTGAATGGTATTTGGTAAGACGGTGTAACCAATATTGGGTTTCATTTCATTGGTATCTTGACCCAGGGTAAATTTAGCTTGACCGGAAAGTAAGGTGATTGTTTCGGTTTTTTGATCGTGACTTTGAAGGGACCAACGATGTCCGGCTTTGGTAAAAGCGATTTTTCCACTATAGGGTAAGGAATCATCAGTTAATTTTATTTCAAAGCCCCAGGGTTTGATTATGGTGTTTGGCATTACAACCATGATAGCAGATTTATTGATATTGGTAGAACAAGATGTCTTTTCAAATTAGCAGTCGTATAGCATGAGTGCTAATTGGTATGAATACTTTAATAATGCCTAACTATAGGTATAATATTGTTATATATAAATCTATATCTATCTATATAAAACTAATTGATTAATTGGAGAATAATTCTTTCCAGAGCAATTTCGCGGGGGGTACTTAGCTGCCCTGTTTTGTTTTGATAGTCGAGTTCGATAAGCCGTAGATAACAGGATTTTAATTTGTCGGTGGGTAATCGGCTATACGTGGTTAATTGTTTTCGGATGGAATTTTTTAGTAGATAAATGAAGAGGTCTAGAGGATCGTTTTTAAGAGTTAAGTGGTATTGGGTGAGGAACTCGGAGGCATTATTGGGGCGGATGGAATTAAGACAATTAAAAAGTGAGCGGCTGAGGGGAAAAAGGTTTACCTTTGAGGAAGGTATAGCTTTTATTTGGGAGGCATTTAGTTTTTTGTCCTGCCAGATATATACATCGATATCGTTTGGGGAATTGATGATTTTGAGGATTTTGTCGAGAGATGCTTTGTTGATGGAGAAAAGATTGGTAATTGCCAGGACTTTTTGACCGGGTATAAGTGAGGGGCTGTTGACGTAGGAATTAATGATATCGAGATCAAAATTTTTTGAATCAAAACGTTGGATATTGGAGTTAGCTTGGGAGTTGATGCCTAAGTTGAAGGCTTCACGGCTCTTTAATTGGTTGTCGCCGTGGAATAAATAAATCATTACCTATTATAGACTAGGAGCGGATAGCTTGGTAAAATATAGCCTGCTATGATTGGCCCCATCGTCTAGTGGCCTAGGACTCCTGGCTTTCATCCAGGCAATCGTGGGTTCGACTCCCACTGGGGTCACCATATGGTACTAAAGCATTACTAGAGTGATGTTTTAGTGCTAAATATGGCGCTAATTTTGGTGTTCCAGAAACCAAATCTTGGTATGTGGGCATCTCATCAAAAATTAGGCCAAAGAAGGCAGCTCTTTTAAGTGGATTAGCCCCATCTATCAGCAATTCTTCAAGGTGTTCCAGAAAATATTTAATATGTTCCATGACAACCTCCATATTAATAGTATTATGGTTGATTTTTGTAGCAGCCTTTTGTTTTTCTAACTTTTTAATTTTTACTTCGTTTTCAACTAGCTCAGTCTCCATATATTTAATGGCTGTCTCAGAGGATAAATACCTCATAGTCTTGGCAGTGGCCTTTACTGACTCGGCTAGTTCTTTGATTTGATTGTCTATGAGTGATTCGTCTTTGGTTGTGTCTGCAACTTTCTTATTCCACTGCTCCAAAACATAGGCTTTAAGCTGCTCTGTATACTCCTCCGTAACATTTAGTTGGGTCACAAACTGTTCTACGGTGTCTTCCAATTCTTTTGCCGGGACACGAAAATAATGACCTCGCTTATTGCAATGGTAGGCCGGATAATGCTTACCTAATTTTCCCCGTGAGGCACTACCAAAAAGGAATTTATGGCAATGTGGACAGGTAATATAACGTTTATAGGGAAATTTTGGATTGTTTATTAGTTTTGTCGTCTGCCACTCAGGAAGCTTTTTCTTCCAGAGTTTTACCCCTTCCTCATTTTCAACCAACGTAAACTTTCCCTTATTAGCTAGGTTAAACATTTCTATGGTAACTAATCCCTTGAATTTAGTTTTTATGGGTTGATCTTGAGTCCATTTTTCAACATTTACTCCGGCATAAATGGGATGATGAATGTATCGCCAAAATTGTTTAATGGTGAGAGGCTTGCCACCACGCTCTCCAATAATCTTGGTACGATCATCCGGATTTCGGATATGCTGAAGACGAGATTTATAGCCTAACTTATTAAGTTCCTCCACAATTTCATTGTCAGTTAATACACCTTGAATTCTTAAATCAAATATTTTGATAATCCATTTTGACTCTTCTGGATGAGGTTTTAAAATGACTCGTTTACCGTGGGAGGTTTCTACCTTTTCATTTACATAACCATATGGAGGTTGTCTAACACGGTAACCCAACCTGACATAACGAATTTCTGCACCGATCATACGACTCATAATGTCGCGCATCTCATCCTTGGCTCTTTCTGCTTCGAGGATTTCTGCCTTTTTGGTGGGGTTGTAGACGCTCCAGCGATAGGATAAGCCCAAATGTTCCAGAGTATTTACTTCCGTATTACCAATAATGCCGTAGATATCGATCAGTCGCACATGATGTTTATCCAACTGCATTTTAAGGTGGTCGTATAAGTAAGAACCACCTCTAGTAAACCGGTCGATGGATTTAATGATGAATAGTTGAATGTCGTTTTTTGGGTTTTTACAGTAATCGATAGCCTCTTGAACCGGTTGCTCTTCCTTTGAGGCTGATTCCATGAAGATAAAGAACTTTTTTACATGAATATTATGTGCATTGGCGAACCGCTCTATTTGTTCTTTTTGAGCTTCCGGTGAGTCGCCTTGCAAACCTTGTTTAATTGAAGAAATTCTTATTGCGGCAACAGCATTATCTTGTTTAGGCAGGTTGTCCATGGTGATTATCCGACTCTTTAATTAAATCCTCCGGTTGTTGAGTAAGTATCTTTTCGACTATCAAATTAGCAAGAATTTTTAGACGCTCTTCAACCGGTAACTGTGACCCATTTTGAGGTAAATTATTCGAATCCTGTGGTGTTTCTCTTATCCGTTTCATATCTGGTATATTAATCACACTATCACTATATTGATAGTATAGCAAATACACATATTATGTCAATAGTTTAGATAACAAAATACAGACCTATAACATATTGTTTACTCGTTGTATAATACGGGATATGGGTCTGGAAAGTTTTGATTATTCTCAAGTTCGTGATACGGTTTTCCAAGTTGGAGAAGGGTGCAATTTCGCCTGCTTTGGATGTCAAGGCGAAGGCAGAGATCACGGGGCAAATGAAGAAAAGTTGAAGCCCTCCATAACTATTACAGATTTAGAAAGAATCTATTCATCGCTTCCGAACTTGGAGAAGTTACGGTGGGGTGGCGATTTTAGTGAACCAACAATACCTAATTTTGAACTAGCTTCTCTAAATCGATGGATAAGAAATTCAACTAATTGGGATATTGTGACTATAACTAACGGTTCAACATTGCCTACAGATGAAGCTAAAGTTCCTGAATACATTTCCAATGTTTTAGGTTACGAAACTCTTGACTCAAAACAAAAATTAATCGTGTCGGTGGATTCATACCACTTTCTGGCATATAAAAATTATCATATTAACAAATCATTACCCGGCGATCCAAAGGAGACTTACAAGAGAAAGTTGTCATATATCACGAATTATGTTGTAAATAATGGGTTAGAAGATGGCTTCAGCATAAATATCATGGTAAATAAGGACGATGATAGTCAAAAAGTAATCGAGTCACTTCGAACCGAATGGAACATTCCTGAAAGTATTGAAATAAACCCACTAACATTATCAATATATTCTCCTGTGCAGGAACAGATATTATCTTTAGTAGATAGTAATAAAGCCAATGATTTAAGAAATGTGAATAGTTTCCCGGCACCAGACGATCCGGTCACGTTTGTAAGGAAAGATAAAGAAGGATTGTTTTTATATTCAAACATTGCAGATTTTGGTTATCGAAATAGAGAACGTGGTATCAAGATATAATTATTCCTTTGCAGATTCAGATCTCCTGAGGTATCATTCAAACAACATCAGATATTATTAAAGATGTTACTGCCTAAATAGGGGCAGTATGTTCGAAAATAACATTGTTCTAAAAATACTTCAGCTTGAACTTAATAAACTGTTTGCCTATTTAGCCTCATATTCTCCTGTTTTTAATCATTTTTACTCTTTAATATCCCCGGTAGTAGCCACCTTAGGTGTTGTTTTAGTATTCCTGCTTTTGTCTTACTGGCTAATAAGAGTGTATTTATCTTGGAAAGAAATCAAAAAGCCTTTTGTGTTTTTTGAAGTATCGCCACTAAAAACCACCGAGCAAAGCTCTTTTACTACTACTCAACTATTTACTGGAATTCATGGATTACTGAAACAAAGACATTGGATATATCGCATTTTTGATCTGCATAAATCATATTCTTTTGAGCTAGTATCCACCAAAGACCAAGGAATCAGATATATCTTACGGGTTCCCGCTGATGATTCCCAAATTATCAAGAAGAGCTTGATAGCCTATTTACCCGGTATCCAAGTCAAAGAAATTGATAAATATCCAATGTCATCGTCGGAAAACTTGAGCCATGTAATTGAGCTTAAACTATCCAATCACTTTGCGTATCCCATTAAAAAGCAAGACAAACTAGAGGAATACGATCCAATTGCGTATATCACTGCCACAATGACCAAGCTGTCGGATAATGAATTAGTTGCGCTTCAGGCGGTAGTCTCACCGATTAATAAAGGAGCTGCTCAGGAAGTCGGCAATATTCGATCGGCCTTCCTTCGAAACGACGATGTAATGGGCATACTTAGGAATAATCCATTATTTTCGATAATTTCACCGATCATTGGGATTATTCTTAGAATTCTTTTATTACCTATTGGCGTTTTAATCTGGTTTTCAACCGAGGGCCGTGAAGGTCCGATGTTGCCAATATTTAAAAATTATCGGACATCTGTACAAGTTAATTCCTATAAAGACATTATCGAAACCCAGATAAAGAATAAGCTTGATCAGCAACTTTTTTCTGTTTCCATTCGACTTCTGACATCGGCCAAAAACGCATCTACGAAAAATCGTATTGAGAAGGGGTTTGTGGCTGCCTTATCCCCATTTATCAATGCAGGATATCAATCACTTAAACCCGAACGAAGATTAAAACTAACGATATTGGATAAATTGGAAGAGTGGCTGTTTGATAATAGGCTCCAGTCATTAACTAATAATTTAGTCCTATCTTCATCAGAACTGTCAGATCTTTATCATTTTCCTTATACAAGCACTACAAAAACAGAAAACATTTCCAAACAACATAGTAAAGATTTACCAGCTCCACTATCTCTTAAGCAAAAGGAGACACTGGATATCTATTTTGCAAAAAATACCTATGGTGGTAGCGATACTATGATTGGTTTAACTGAAGATGAACGACGTCGCCACGTTTATGTCTTAGGAGCAACCGGTACTGGCAAATCAACCATGCTTCTTTCTATGATTAAACAAGATATTGATCATAATAAAGGGCTTTGTGTGGTCGATCCGCATGGTGATCTAACTGATCAAATCATTTCTGTAATTCCTCGGGAACGAATAAAAGATGTTGTGTATTTCAACCCGGATGATATTGGCTATCCAATGGGGATTAATTTACTTGAGTTAACACCAGGATTGCCACCTGAAGACGCTATTAGAGAAAGAGAGTTCATTGCTGAAAGCATTATCTCGGTGTTTAACAAAATCTATACCGACAAGTATTCCGGTCCCAGGATGGAATATATCCTCCGAAATACTATCCACACAGCTTTTACGGTTCCAGATGCCACTTTATTTACGATTTATAAGCTGCTCATAAACACAAGCTATCGAAAATCAGTTACCAAAAACTTAACCGATGAAAACCTCAAAGATTTCTGGAAATATGAGTTTGCTAAAGCCGGAGACTATCAAAAAGTTAAAATGATTTCACCGATTACTAATAAGATTGGACGTTTCCTATTTTCCCAGACAGCTAAACGGATTCTGGAACAAGGAAAATCCACGATCAACTTCGACACGATTATGAATGAGGGGAAGATTATCCTTTGCAACTTATCAAAGGGAAAGGTTGGTGAGGATAATTCGAGCGTCTTTGGGGTGCTCATTATGGCTAAGATCCAGCTAGCTGCGCTTAAACGAGCTAGAATGAAACAGGAAGACAGGAGAGATTTCTACCTCTATGTTGATGAGTTTCAAAACTTTGCTACTCCAGCATTTTCTCAAATCTTATCGGAAGCACGAAAATACCGCCTAAATGCAATTCTTGCCCACCAAACAACGTCTCAAATTGAAGACACTTCGCTTGTTAATGTAACTTTAGCCAATACAGGCACCGTTATATGTTTTAGAACAGCCAACCCCGAAGATGAGCGAATGATCTTGCCACAATTCAGACCGTATATTGAACAGGGTGAAATTGCCAGCTTGCCTTCGTACCATTTTTATATGAGGCTCGGTGCGCTTAATCCAGAAGAACCATTCTCGGGTTTGACGATTCCCGTACAGATTACATACAGTCAACAAAGAGTTGATGAGGTGATCGAATCGTCTAGAAAACTGTATGCGAAAAAATACACCGGGTCGGCTGAAATAACATCAAAACCAAAAGAAATAAAAGCATTTAAGAAAGCATACTCTACACTACCTTGAATTTTGATTTACTAGCTTATGCTTTAGTTTATGCCTTAGTAAAACGAACAAAGCGATTATGATAGTAACAATTTCTATTACTAACAACTTTGATTTTAGGTAAATGTTTAATACCTCTGCATTGTTTGTGGGATTTTGTTGATAGTAGCGGATCGCATCAATTAATGATTGTTTTCGACCAAAGTTAAATGGATATTCCCATTGGATTTGGGGCAGTATGGCACTACCTTTATCAAGCCCAAGTAGCCCCAAGAAGTAATTTAAATCATCGAGAAGAAGGTGGCTAAGCATTGCAACTCCAGCCAGAACGAAAACTCTCTTAGAAAACTTATTTTTAAGAGCAAGATAAAGCAATGCAAAAATGATTAAACCCGCAAGCGGTGTATGGGTCGGTAATGAGTGATGAATTCCGCCAGGTATGCCAAACAATGGTGGAATAACAAAGTCTAAATCAAAAATATTTCCGCACAGAATAACAAACAAGATATCAATAGCTGTTAATGACTGCCTGTTCTTCTGAGTAGACTGTGATATTAAATAAGATGCTGCAATATGGCCCGTGGTTAGCATAATTTTGGTAGTTAAATGTTAGCATAATTATCGACCTTGTTTTATGGATTGTGGTTTCCTACCGGTAGGTAATGAGTAATCGTGATTTAGGTTGATAGTAAGGTATATTATATTTTACTTTTACCCTCTTATTCCTTATATATAAGGGAGAGGAATGATACAATCATTCCAAACTGCCCAAACTTAAACTTATGGACAGCCAATTATTACCAACAGCACAACTAGACATTCTCCGTTATCTCTATAGATTCCGTTTCTTAAATAGCTCTCAACTTCAACGACTACTAAACCACAACAATATCCGCCTAACTAACTACCATCTTAAAAATCTCATTACATACAACTACATCGGTAAACACTACTCACGATCTCTAGGACTTGCTAATCAGCCAGCCGTTTATTATCTGTCTTCTGGAAGTATCAAAGTTTTATCGGATAGCCCAGATTTTGATAAACGTGCCCTTAAACGTATTTATCGGGAGAAGATCAGATCCCAACAGTTTATTGCCCACTCCTCATTTATTGCTGAATACTTCCTCTATTTACGTGGTGAATCAGGTAAAACTAAACATACACTTCATTTTTTCACTAAAACCGATTTACTTGCTCACCCATACCTGATTCATCCCTTGCCCGATGCCTATTTTGCCCGGGTCGACAACACCGGAAATACAAAACGGTATTTTGTGGAAGTTGTAGAAGATAGCTCGCCTCGCTTTGCACTACGGAAAAGAATCGAACAGTATTGTGATTATATTGATGACGGGAAATTTACAGAGGCAACTGGCCACGATTTTCCGATTATCCTTTTTATCTGTCCGGGAGTCGCCAGCATGATCTATCTTAAAAAACACATAAGTCGAATTTATGAAGAGACATCACTTGATCAGATTGAGATATATATTGCTATCAAAGAGGGGGCTTTCGCTGGCCGCTGGGAACAAATTGAAGCCGAAGACGAATAGCCCCCTCATTTATTGTTATTCCTCGTCGTTTCTGCCTAAAAATCTATTAAGTTCTCTTCTGCCTTCCTCTGTTTGGCGAAAATCATAAAATAGCTTTGCTCCTTTATCAGATAGAAACGGCACAAACTCAGGTAAATCATTAAGTGGTACTTTGCGAAACTCCTGTAATCGCATATCAACTGTGTAACCTTTGAAAATTGGCAATATTCTGATCATATATTTTCCTTTTTTGGGTATCCATCCGCGGGGTTGGGACCCCGCGGTGGGTACAACATTTATAATTTGGCTTTTGGGACTACTTGGCTGATGGGTTTCTCGTCAAAATTTATATCTCGCTCGATACCTAGCTCAAATTTACCTCGGTAGTTTTGTAATTCGTCCAGCGAAAAAGATCCCCACTCGTCGTTCCAATCGCCAAAAATTGAAACGAAACCGAAAAACAATCGTTCTGCTGGATCGTATTCGGTCGCATACCAGGTACCCGCTCCGGTAGGGTTAAAAAATTTAGCTACAACAATAGGATCAGATACATTCTCCTGTCTACCGATCTTCTCAAATCGTTGTAGTAAACCTTTGGTTAATAGCTGCATTATTAATTCACCTCCTTTTTTTGAGTCTTCCCGGAAAATTAAATTATTGGGAAGCATGCTCATGCTTCCCATACCAGTGCTTTAGTTAGCGGGGTGAAGTTTGCAAGGGCGCAGCGAAGCGGAGTTCATCGAAACGAAGTGGAGACCCTTGCAAAATGAGGGGCAAGGCCCCTTTATTGAAAGGGTGGGATGTTTTTTTCAAATAATCTTAGGTAGCATATTGATGCAGTGGCATTCTTTAGAAAAGTCACATATATAGCCTCAGTACACGTATGGGTGATATGCGGGAGTTTCAGACGATATGTACCCGAAATATACCCTGAATAATTGAGGCAAAAGTTTTATAATTGAACTGGTATGAATTGCCCTATACGTACCACCAAACTGAATTGTTGTGCTAACTATGAAAAAAGTAATATATCAATGGAAACGCTATTGGATACCATTCAAAAACGATGGTATCAATCTTACTGATCACGGATTTCTTGAAGACCCATCTGGAGAGTTTGGAAAGTATGTTAGCCCCAATCTAGCTACTTTAGACGATCTCAAGAAGCTTGGTTGTCTCATTCTTGTTGGAGAACCGGGTATTGGAAAAAGCACTGAGATTGAATACCTCTATCACACGACTCGAGAAGAAGTCGGAGAGGATCACACCCTTTGGATTAATTTGAAAAATGTGATGACGCCGGATAGCTTTATCAACTGGCTGTTAAACGATCCCAGATATAAAAAATGGTCTGAGAATAACGAGCCACTTTATTTGTTTTTAGATAGTTTCGATGAAGGAACTTTTTCGTTTCCTCGATTTGCCAATGCTTTCTCGACGCTTCTTACTGACAATCGTGAGAACATTCCTAACTTATACCTCAGAATATCTTGCCGAACCGCCCTGTGGCCATCCTACATGGAAGGTAGTCTGGTCGCTTTGTGGGAAGAGGAAAATTGTCAGACACATGAGCTTTGTCCACTGACAAAAAAGGATGTAGAAGTAGCGTTAGATGCTCGAGGTATTGATAAGAAAGCTTTTCTAGCAGAGGTAGTGAGTAAAGAGGTTAGCGGTCTAGCTGGTAAACCATTGACTTTAAATTTCTTAATGGACGTTTTCATGGAGAATAAAGGTCATTTGCCTGACAAGAAATCTGACATTTACTCGCGAGGTTGCGAACTTCTTGCTCTCGAGCCAGATGTGTCAAGGCGTGTTAATCCTTCAGTTAAGCCGAAACTAAACCTACCACAAAAAATTGCTGTTGCTGAAAGAATCGCCATCGCCACACTCATTGGTGGAAAGCCAATCATTGCGATTGAGAACGAAGATAAGTTGCTTGCCAATGAAATTGGCATTACCCAACTTCATGGTCGAGAAATTGTTGATGATGTTCCAGTAACACTGAGAGATGAAGAAATTAAAGAAGTATTAAATACAGGTTTATTTTCAGCTAGAGGGAACGGAAAGATCGGTTGGGCACATCAAACCTATGGAGAATACTTGGCTGCTCGATATATCGTCAGACACCAATTGCCTTGGAGACAAATTCAAAGTCTATTATTTCAAGACCCTCTGAAAATCGGTATTTTCCAAGTAGTACCTCAACTCTATGAGGTAGGTGCTTGGCTTGCCAGTCTCGAGCCTTCGTTTTTCGACAATGCTGTTTTACTTGATCCTGAGTTTTTATTGCTCAGCGATGCGAATGTTATTACTGATCAGCAAAAACAGGCTCTTGTGGAACAGCTTCTCATTAGACTTGATCGAGGAGAGCTGGTCGATCGATGGGAAACATTTAACGATACCAACTATAAAAAATTAAATCACCCGAACATTGCTGCACAACTTCAGCTCTACATCCATGACTCTAGTAAGGATATTGTTGTAAGGCGTGCTGCAATCGATATCGCCAGAGCTTGCCAGGTTTCCTCATTAGAGGATCTACTAGTAAACATCGCCTTAGACGGTGACGATAATCTTTCAATTCGGGTTCATGCTGCTCTTACAGTTGCACACATTGGATCAGAGGAATCTAAGCAAGCCCTGAAACCACTTGCAGATGCTGGATTCCCAGATGATCCCGAGGACGAACTTAAGGGCGCCGTGTTAAGAGCTTTGTGGCCAAATCACATCTCAACCCTAGAAGTATTCTCTTTGATTACACCACCTAAAAAAAGGAGCTTTCATGGTGCTTATTATGGTTTTGTCGATAAAGAGCTGGCCGAATCGTTGCGCAGTGAAGATGTGTTACCTGCTTTATCTTGGATCGAAGCAAATGCTTTAACACCAGAACGCTTGGAATACTTCCTCGGCACACTCTCGGATGCCATTATGTTGAAAGCGTGGGAGGAAATTGCTGATCCACAGGTCTTGGAAAAGTTTGCCTATATTTCTCATGCGCGCCTGAAGGAGTTTGCAGGCATTGTGGGTGATCGTGCATTGAGTGAAAAAATTGCAACCAAGTTCCAAAAGGCTCTTGATGCCCAAGATGAAGGTAGAAGAAGTTTAATAAAACGATTGGTTCAGATAATCAATGAAAAAGACAAATCAGATAATAGAAAAGCCTTTATTTTGTACCACCGTAGCAATGTGCGGTTATTTAATCCCGCTGATCTGGAGTGGTTAATTCAATGGCTAGACGAAGAGAAGGATGCAGCAATTCAGAAAATAATTGCAGAAATCGTATTTAGAATTTTTGATATCAATAGTACCCAAGATATCGATTTAGTATATAAAGCCCGCCAACGCAATGCTGCTCTGGAAGAAGAGACTCGCTCTTGGTTTGAACCAGTTAGATTTGATTCAGAATGGGCTAACACTCAGAGAGAAAACTGGGTAGATCAACAAAAATGGCAAGAAAAGCACGAACATGATAAGCGAGAGGAAATTCTAAAAGTTATTTATCCAGATAAGATAACCGAACTTTTAGAAAAGAGTGAGGCTGGAGATATGGATAGCTGGTGGCTTATAGGTAGAAATCTTTGTATGTACCAGCATGAGTTGGATGATTGCCGATTTGAAGATCTCCCAGGATGGAAAGTTATTGATAAAGAAACACAAAATCGCATTATTGAGTGCGGTCGAAGGTTTCTCGCTGAGCAAGAGTCAAAACCTGAAATCTGGTTGGGCAAAGGGAAGATTTACTTTCCGGCTATTGCTGGGTATAGAGCAATTAAAGCTTTTCATGAGAGAGAACCAGAGTTTATTGAAAAACAAAACTCAGAATTTTGGAAAAGATGGGCTCCGATTACTCTAGGTATGCCACTCGTATCCAACGATCCAGAGAATGGAAAGATAATTGCCCTGGCGTATAAATATGCGCCAGATGAAGTCATTGCCACCTTGGATGTGCTTATTGATCATGAGGCGCAACGATATAACGGTTTGTTAATCAATGATTTGCTTGAAGATTGTCTGGATCAAAGAATGAGCAAATTTCTGCTCGATAAAGCTCAAAAACAAGAGTTTAGCCCAAAAGCTGCTGGCGAGATAATCCGTTTCTTACTCCATCACAACGATATAGCTACTAAAGAATTTGTTAAGTCTAAAATTCAAGTTCCCCTACCAACTAATGAACAAGAAAAAGAAGAAGTAATTTCCTCGGCGGCTTCACTTCTTCAAAATGCAGTTAAAGAGGATTGGGAGTTTCTTTGGAATTTAATTCTGAAAGATAACGAATTTGGAAGAGTATTGATATTTAGAGCTCATGATAGCCCGCTACGTGGATCCAGTGTCTTGCAAGATATTAGTGAGCCACAATTAGCTGACTTATTCATCTGGTTGACTAATGAATTTCCACCTGAAGAATATCATCAACCAGAAGGTGTTGGAACAGTCACACCACAAATTTCTATAGGAGAGTGGAGGGATGCTGTAATACGATTATTGATGGAAAGAGGTACTGCTGAAGCTTGTCGACAAATCGAAAAAATTGCAAATGCATTGCCTAATTACAAATGGATCAGACAATACACACTAGTTGAAGCTCGCAGAATTGCCAATCAAAAATCTTGGCAACCACCTGAAGTCAATAATCTCTTCAAATTGGTAGAAAATCATGATTTGAGATTAATCAACAGTCCTAATGAATTGATGGATAGCGTTTTGGATTCAATTTCCAGGTTTCAACAAATAATGCATGCGCCGCAGCAACCTCGAGTTATTCGACTCTGGAATCAAGACCGGAGGCGAAAAAAGCAACCGGTTATTTCTTGGCCGAAAGACGAACTTGATCTGTCTGATGAACTTGCAACCCATTTAAACGAAGATTTGAAAAATCGGGGCATATTTGTAGGTAGAGAAATGGTAGTTACGAGGATAAACAGACTGGACATTCATATCAAGGTTTTTGGTCGTGATCACTTAGGAAGACCGACAAATCCCTCAGAAGTTATAATCGAAGTTAAGGGATGCTGGCATCCAGAACTGGACACAGCAATGGAAACACAGCTAGTTGGTAAATACCTTTCGGTAGATGGGTGCCATCATGGAATTTACCTCGTTGGTTGGTTTAATTGTGATGCTTGGAATGACTCAAGTGATAGTAGAAGACAAAAAGCCCCAAACCTGACTTTAGAACAGGCAAGAGAGCAGTTTGGAATGCAGGCACAAGAGTTATCTCAAAAGGACTCAACTCGAGTTGAGTCGTTTATTTTAGATGCGAGAATTTAATAAATCACATATAGCTCTAATTTATTGACTTATTGCCTGGTTTATATAATAATCATCTCAAGTTAAGAAATAGCTCATCTGCCCCGTTGACGGGGCTTTTTTTGAACTTATACCTGCCTAAATAGTAATTATATATTCTATGGAGGCCGGTATGAACAAAAAACAAACCGCATTAATAACCCTAACTTCGGTCGTTACATTCCTTACTCTGGCAACTCCCGCATTCGCTGCATCTGGTGACGTTGCAAAAATTGAAACGTTTATCAAAAGTGTGATTCAGATTCTGGTTACTTTAGCTGGATTAATCGCTGCAGGATTTTTTGTGTGGGGTGGTGTTGGATATATAACTAGTTCCGGTAATCCCGAATCGTTAGATCGATCGAAAAAGACAATTTTCTACTCCGCCATTGGTTTAGTCATAGTATTGGGATCATTTTTGTTAACCAATATTATCTCTGACTTAGCTAGTGGTGCCTTCGGAGCCACACAGTAATTGGCTTATTGTAAGGATATGCAAGATAATTATGCGAAAAATTGTATATGCTATAGCACTAACACTATTATGCTGCTTGGTTCCTAAACCAGTACTGGCGCAAACAACCAGTCCTGAAGTAGCAAGTTTTACGACTGATACTTTAGCTATTGTTACTCTTATCTCGGCCGCAGCAGCGGTCTTTTTTTTAATTCGCGGAGGTTATGTCTACATTACTTCTACTGGTAAGCCTGACGCTCTGGAAGACGCTAAAAAGACGATTAAGAATGCATTAATTGGTTTGGTATTAGTCTTAGCTGCTAATTCATTAGTTAATCTCTTTACTGGAGCACTAACTGGAAATAGTGATTCGGCATCAATAAGCAATCTATCACTTACACAAGTCGAGGCTGTTAAGCCCAGTGATGGATTAACCCAAGTATTGATCGATGCTATTAATGGCTTTTTACAAAATGTTGTCGAAAGCGCCACAAAACCGGTTGTTGATGGAATCTTGGGATTTTTAACCACTACCCCACAACTCTTAGCTAATTCCACCATCACCAAGTTTTGGCTCATTATGTTAGGGATTACCGATTCCTTGTTTGTATTAATCGTGGCTCTAATGGGATTGCAGTTCATGAGCGCTTCGACCTTTGGGTTTGAAGAAATTGAGTTTAAACATTTACTACCTAGAATTGGTTTAGCTTTTTTGGGTGCCAATACTTCTCTATTTTTAGCTGATTATGTGGTGAAAGCTGGAAATGCACTCGTCAGTGGAGTAATTGCTGCTACTGGCGGCTTAAATCATGCTTGGATAACTAACGCTATCACCATAAATAACATCACTAATGGAACCGCACCACTCATTATCCTTATCTTCTTGCTGATATTTTTAGTGGTCGCTATTGTTTTGCTGTTTATGTACGTCACTAGATTAATCGTTATTTCACTTGGTGCTGTTTTATCACCATTTATTTTTCTACTGTGGCTTGTGCCTAAAACTTCAGATTTCGCCGAAATGAGTATTAAGGGGTACTTTGTAAGCGTGTTTATGATCTTTGTTCATGTTGTTACTATCCAATTGGCGGGATCGTTTTTGACGTTGCCTGAACAAAACGGTAATTCCTTAATCGCCATAGCAGTAGCGATCGGACTACTGTTAACACTCCTTAAGATCCCCACATTCATGATGCAGCTAATTTTGTTCTCATCTCGAGTTGGCTCTATTAAAAAAGTCGGCAGCCAAATCATGAATGTTATGAGTACGGATACAGCCAGTGCAACAAGAGCCAAGACTGTCGAACGAGTTACCAGAGCGCCCAGAAGGACGGTTAATTTATGAGAACAACGATAATTCCCGCTCAAATAACCACGGTAGAAGACAAAATCGCCGGTTCACTTTCAATGAGCCAAATATTTCTGATGATAAGTCCGGTATTGTGGGCAACGTTGGTTTATACGGTATTCATCCCTCAGATGAAGCTTTCTAATTACAAAATGCCACTCATTTTAATAGCTTCTTTGATTTGTCTAATCTTGGCTATCCGAATTAAAGAAAAGATTGTATTGGAATGGATCTCTGTAATTTTTAAATACAAAAGTAGACCCAAATATTATTTGTTTAACAAAAATACGCTCTGCGAGCGGCAGATTGATCTGCCGGTGATTTTAAATTCTAAAACAGTAACTAAAAAGACGAAACAAGCGAGTAATGACATGGAAGAATCGAATTTGTCGGTAGCCGATTTAATTAAGCTGGAATCAATTATGAATTCAGGCAAATTAGCCGTTAATTTTAACTTTAAAGAAAAACGCATATGAATTGGCTATTTACTAAAACAGGTATCGCTCCAGCCCGACACCAAATACAGATCAAACAGATTGCTGATAATATTCTGGTGCTGCCTAATCATGAATATCGGATAATTTTGGAAACCTCATCGATTAACTTTGAGCTGAAAAGCGAAGAAGAGCAGGATGTAATCATCGATAGTTTTCAAAACTTCCTTAATTCACTTCCCTGTGCGATTCAAATACTGGTTCGAGTCCGGGAAATTGATATTGATAAGTATGTTGAAGATATTGAACGCCTAAAAGATCAGGAGACTGAAGTTATCTACCAAAAGCAAATTGAAAATTATAGCTCGTTCGTAAAGAAACTGGTCTCCGGTAACACAATTTTATCCAGGAGGTTTTATATTATTTTGCCTTATCACCATACTGATAGAAGCGAGGACTGGTCGCTGATTAAAGAACACCTGAACCTAAACCGGGATATTGTTACCAAAGGTTTAGAACGGATGCAGATGAGAGTTCGGCCGCTGACAAGCATTGAGATGATTAATCTCTTTTATGCTTTCTATAACCAAGACAGTCTAAAAACTCAACCTATAACCAAACAAAGTTTAGAAGCCTTATTCAAACACGACTATGTATAACTTAAAAAGAAAAATTCTCAGTTTGAAACCGGTAAAGCACATTGTCAGACAGCAAAAATTAAAGCGTTTAAAAAACCAAGCGGTAAACATCACCTTTGGAGAGCAAGACCAGCTTGATTTGATGTCGTACTCAGGTTTAAAGGAAGAGTCAAGTTACCTTCAGTTAAATGATTCTTTCGTAAGGACGTTATTTGTTTCCGGATACCCATATGTTGCTTCAACTGGATGGTTATCAATGCTGGTTAACTTTAATCACAATATCGATATTAGTTATCACATTGAGCAAATTGATCCTTTAATTGCCCTGCCGAAATTAAACAGGAAGATTACTGAGCTGGAATCAACCAAACGCACCATGCTAAAAGAAGGCAGAGTAATAGGAAGTGAAATCACCGATCCGCTGGAATCAGCCATGGAACTGAGGGACAAGATCCAACGTGGCCAAGAAAAGCTATTCCAGGTATCCATTTACATGACTATCACAGCGGACAGCCTATCTGAACTTAATAAAATCACGAAAATGCTGGAAACGGTGATGCAAACTCGGTTGTTTTATATAAAAACAGCAACGTTTCAACAAATTGAAGGACTGCAGTCGATATTACCAAGATCAGAAAACAAATTGAACCAAAAACGCAACCTTGATAGCTCGAGTGCAGCGCTTACTTTTCCTTTCGTATCTTCGGAGCTAGTACAAGAATCCGGCATCTTATATGGAATTAATAAATCAAACAGTTCCTTGGTCATCATAGACCGCTACAGCCTAAATAATGCGAACTCTATCATTTTTGCTCAATCCGGTTCGGGAAAGAGTTATACGGCTAAAGTCGAAATCCTAAGACACCTGATGCAAGGTACAAAAGTAATTGTGATTGATCCGGAGCGGGAATATAAACAGTTAGCCAAGAGCGTCAATGGCACCTATATTAAACTGTCGGTAAATTCCAAAGAGAAAATTAATCCCTTTGCCTACACGCTCAATTCAATAACCGAGGAAAACAACTTACCGGAACAAATTCAGGATTTAACCGAACTAATATCATTAATGGTTGGCTCACTCACCTCAGAAGAGCGGGCAATCGTTGATAAAGCACTACTGGCAACATATAAAACTTTTGGCTTGACCAGTCGAAAGAACGGTAAAGTACCGAAGACAATCTTATATCCGACACTAAAAGATTTTTACAAAGAGCTAAAAGCACTTAAACAGAAAGATTTATGCGACCGTCTTGAGCGGTTTGTTAAAGGCTCACTGGAAGAAGTTTTTAACGCTCAAACCAATATTGAATTAAACAATCGACTTGTAGTTTTTGATATAAAAGACTTAAATGAATCACTGCGATCGATCATGATGATGGTCGTGGCTAATTTTGTGAACAATGAGGTGAAACAAAACCCCCAGAAGCGCATGTTGGTAATCGATGAGGGCTGGATGCTACTTCAAGAGCCGGAAAGTGCCCGCTTTGTTTCAAATTTAGTGAGACGAGCGCGTAAATATTATTTAGGTGTGACAATCATTTCCCAACAAGCAAATGATTTCTTGTCTCTCGATTATGGCAAAGCTATCGCCAGTCAGTCTTCGCTGCGTGTTTTAATGCGCCAAGATACTACCACAATTAAAAAAGTGGCTGAAGAGTTCCATCTATCGGATTACGAGCAACATTACCTTTTAACTTGTGATCGAGGTGAAGCAATTGTTATTGCCGATCAAAACCATGTCGCTGTTAAAGTAGTTGCTTCTGAGGAAGAACACCCGCTTCTAACTACCGATCCTCGGGAGATCTACATCTAGCATGAATCCGAAGTTGGTCTTTACTCTTTGGTCGTTCCGGAAAGAATTAAAGTACGTATCGATTGTATTTGCGGCGGTATTACTCCTGCCAGTCGTAGCAGTTATTCTTTTGACTCAGGTTGGAATAAACATTGTTTCCGATAAACTGGTTAGTCAAAATCCACAAACCCAGGCGATAGAAATTAGCGATCCCTTAACCGGTGATGTAGTAAAAACTATAACTCCAATTGTGGTTTGGCCAGCTAAGGGTGTAATTACCTTGGAATTTGGTGAATCAAGTAAGTATCAGCCCTTTCATACCGGAATTGATATAGCAGGTAAAAAAGGAGATCCAATAAACCCAGCAATGGAAGGAACTGTTATATACGCAGGAGAGATATTTTGGGGGTTTGGGAAACACATAATTATCGACAATGGTGATAATATCCATACAATTTATGCGCATCTAGACAAAATATTTGTCTACAAAGGTCAAAAAGTTAAAACAGATACAGTAATTGGCCATGAAGGTTCTACTGGTTGGTCAACAGGCAATCACCTACATTTTCAAGTTAACGTATATGGAATTCCAATAAATCCGAGGGTGTTTTTACCATGAAGAACTTAACTATTTTATTATCTTTGAGGAGGCTGAAAATCGTTCGTTGAATTAACGCTTTGTATTTCTGAAGAGGAATCTGGTTTTAATTTAAACACTACTTGATCAAGTGATATTGGACGATTAAATTCAGAGCCATTAGTTGCAAAGCCTTGTTCAATTGTGAATAAATCTAATCTTAGGGGTAAATCAGAATCAATGAGTCGTTTACGCTTTAGATCAAAAGAGTTTGGTAGCGTATGATCAGATAGATAATTTATTTGTCGAAGATTTTGAAGTGGTACGGCTTCAAATTGGCCACTTGCAGCTTGTTCTGTTGATAGACGGCCCGCAGTTTGCTTCAAGATGGTAAACAAGTCTTGCTTCCTCATTAATTCGATCATGGATTGCCAAGATTGATCATTATCGAAAGTTAAACTAAAGAAGCCATCAGAACCATCGCGTCCGGCACATTCAATGTAATCACCGAATACATATATTACGGGCTTACTTAATCCACCCATTATCTCTTTTGTAGCAACTACACATTGGCAAGTTGAGGCATATTTATGATCTTTGCCTTTAGGTAGATTTAAGAATAAATCACCCGTGTCTTGAGCTAAGCTGCTATATAGCCAGTTTATTGGTGTGAAATAGTCGCAAAATCTTCCAATGCTGCGATTGTATGGCAATCGTGGTGTCCTCATGTTCCAATAGTCTTTAGTGAAAGGGTAAATAGTACTAGAACTAGATGCTCTAACCTTGAATTTCTCACCATCAGGCATATTGCGGTCATAACCGCCACGGAAACCCTGGAATATATAAAACATACCTGTTTCAACGTGGCTTGCTATGTCTGAAGCAATTTCATCCGTAAGAAGTACTTCTAATGGTTTTTCAGGCTGTTTGAGTGTTTCAATCTGGACAGCTCCTTTTGGTTCTTCGAGCCCCAATCCACTTATTAAATCACTTAAACCTTGATTAAAAGCAGCTAGTGTGTCGGGATTATTTTTTGCTCGATTTAGTGCAGAGGCGAAAAGAGAATTTAGACTAGCGACTTGTTTTTCTGGATCGGAAGTAATTTTTTCAGACATTTTTATAATCCTAAATACGTAGGTGCATTATATTACAATTGCTATAAGACATGTAAGGATGTTACGGCATAAACATATAGCCATATTCATCGTATGCAATGTAGGTCGGTTTATTCAGCAGCTCATCAGCAAGCTGCCACGCATCCATATCTTCAGTGATTTTGTAATAAGCTCCGACATCGATAGTTCCGTTTTTGCCGATTTTAAGAGCATTTGCCTTACCAGCATTAATATCCTTGGTGTTTTCTAGAGCGTATATAAAAGCTTTTTCGTCTCTTATGAATCCGTAGTAATGGAGGTTGCTTATCAATGCTTCTAAATTAGTTTTATCTGTCAATCGTAAAGAAATTTTGCCGTCGTTACCTTGAACCCTAGTCCTAATTGTTTTTGCTTCTTCGGGTGGCATACGGAGTTTTTCGATGAAGTAATCTTCAACCTTTTTCGATGAAGTATAGTTTCTTCCTGGAGCTTGTAATAATTCTGCCGAGGGCTTTCTATTCTTGGTTAAAACAAAAGCTACTGAAATAATTACTATGAGACAGCAAATTACTAAGATTAACTTCTTTTTCATACTGATGATAGTTTACTACTAATTGCTATCTAGAGACAAAACACGGCTTTGCGTACTATAATGATTAGGTATCTATTGGTATCAAAATAACGGATAAACATGGAAGAGCTATTAACACTAAAAGAAGCGGCTAAAATCCTAAAGGTGCACCCTAATACCTTGAGGGATTGGGATAAAAAGGGCATACTAAAAGCAGTTCGAATCGGTATCAAACAGAGCCTAAGATACCGAAAAGAAGACTTAGAAAAATTTATTAGTCAGAAGAACGGCAAATAATATGATGAAAAATAATGTTTCAGACAGAACCAAAGAACAAGAACGAACTGAGCTTCACCGGACTATATGGCAAATTGCTAATGATATGAGGGGTAGTGTCGATGGTTGGGATTTTAAATCGTATGTGCTTGGAATGCTGTTCTATAGATTTATCAGTGAAAACTTAACGAACTATATCAATGACGACGAACGTCGTGCTGGTAAGACTGATTTTGACTACGCCACCCTCTCAGATAAAGAGGCAGAGTTTGGTAGAGCTGATACGGTAAAAGAGAAGGGTTTTTATATTTTACCTAGTGAACTTTTCCAAAATGTATTAAAAAACGCACGAAATGATGCGAATCTTAATGAAACCCTCTCAACCGTTTTTGACAACATTGAGAAATCGGCAAAAGGATCAAGTAGTGAAGATGATCTAAAAGGTTTATTTGATGATCTTGATGTCAATTCCAACAAACTAGGCAACACTGTAGAAAAAAGAAATCAGAAACTGACCAAATTAACGGAAGCTGTAGGTGGCCTGAATCTCGGAAAATACTCTGATCACACAATAGATGCATTCGGCGATGCTTATGAGTTTTTGATGACTATGTACGCATCAAGTGCAGGTAAATCTGGTGGTGAGTTCTATACTCCTCAAGAAGTCAGTGAGCTTTTGGCACGGATTACGACAGTTGATAAAAAGGAAGTAAACAAGGTATACGACCCGGCATGCGGGTCTGGTTCTCTCCTTCTCAAATTTGCAAAGGTTTTAGGCCGTGAAAATGTCCGACAAGGATTTTTTGGACAAGAAATTAACTTAACTACCTATAACTTGTGTCGTATAAACATGTTTTTACACGACATAAATTACAACAACTTTGATATAGCCCTCGGTGACACTCTTGTTGATCCCAAACATTGGGATGATGAACCGTTTGACGCAATTGTTTCTAACCCTCCCTACTCAATACATTGGGAAGGTGACGCAAATCCTCTCCTAATTAATGATCCACGATTTTCTCCTGCAGGAGTATTAGCGCCAAAGAGTAAGGCAGATCTTGCTTTCACCATGCACATGCTTTCATGGTTATCTACCAGTGGTACAGCAGCGATCGTTGAATTTCCTGGTGTCTTATATCGCGGAGGCGCAGAACAGAAAATACGCAAATATCTCGTTGATAACAATTATTTAGATGCAGTTATTCAGCTACCTCCCGACCTCTTTTTCGGAACGACAATAGCGACATGTATTATCGTTTTAAAAAAGAGCAAGAAGGATAATAAAACGCTTTTTATTAATGCCTCTTCAGAATTTGTGCGCGGTGGTAGTAAAAATAAACTAACCGATGAAAACATAAACAAAATTCTAGATGCATATATTAAAAGAGAAGATGTAGATCATTTTGTGAAGTTGATGGACAACAAGAGTATTGGCGAAAATAGTTACAATATCGGTGTTTCCAGTTATGTTGATGGCGTAGATAACCATGAATATATCAATATTACCGAACTTAATACAAAGATTGCTCAAATCGTTAAAAGACAAAACGAACTTCGCTTAGCTATTGATGAAATTGTTTGTGACATAGAGGGAAATGAATGAGTAATCAGCAAAACAAAATTGATAATCTAATAGCTAACCTTTGTCCCGGAGGAGTAGTTTTAAAGCAATTGGGCGAAATTGCTAGGATCAGACATGGTAAGGATTACAAAAGTCTTGGAAACGGACAAATTCCAGTGTATGGTTCTGGTGGAATAATGACTTATGTAGATACTTATTCATACGACAAACCAACCGTACTCATACCAAGAAAAGGTTCCATCACTAATATTTTTTACGTCGAGAAGCCATTTTGGAACGTTGATACCATTTATTACACCGAAATAGATACGCAAGTATTAATTCCCAAGTTCTTCTATTATTTTATGAAGACAGTAGATCTTCTAGCTTTAGATACTGGTTCGGGTAGACCAAGTTTAACAATGGAAATTCTGAATAAGCTTAGAATTCCAATTCCTCCCCTTGCAGTTCAAAAAGAGATTGTCAAAATTCTTAATAGTTTTATAGAGCTGGAAGCAGAGCTGGAAGCAGAGCTGGAAGCAGAGCTGGAAGCAAGGAAGAAGCAGTATGATCATTATCGTACTAAGCTTTTAACCTTTAAAGATAACGTAAGATATGCAACCTTAGGAGAAGTGATGACGATTGTTAGAGGGGCATCTCCTAGACCAATCCAATCTTTTCTAACTAAAAATATTGATGGAGTTAACTGGATAAAAATTGGAGACGTTAATCCTGGAGCAAAATTTGTAACTCAAACCTCGCAAAAGATAACCCCAGAAGGAGCTAAAAAATCGCGCTTTTTGAAAAAAGGCGATTTCATTTTGTCTAATTCAATGAGCTTTGGTCGACCTTACATTATGGGAATAGATGGGTGTATTCATGACGGGTGGATTGCAATGAGTGCGTTCGAAAAGAATTTTATACCTGATTTTCTGTACCATTTATTAAGATCCAACATTGTTCAAAAATATTGGCAACAAAAAGCATCTTCCGGAACGGTACAAAATCTTAATGCCGATATTGTCAGAGGAACAAATGTTCCGGTTCCTTCACTTGAAGAGCAGAAAGTAATTTCTGATCTCTTAGATAAGTTTGATACTCTCGTAAACGATATCTCTGTTGGTTTACCATCCGAACTCAATGCCCGTCGATCGCAATATGAATACTATCGAAATAAATTATTGAGTTTTAAAGAATATGTCGGATAAACAAAATTACTACAATATGGTCGCTCAGAATTCAGAAAGTACGGTAGTGGCACAATATGTGCGCGATGCCAATATGGTTCGCGATGTGGGATATCAAAGCGAGGCTGACTTAGAACAAGCTTTTATTAAACAGCTTCAGGCACAGGCATACGGATATATTTCCATCAGATCAGAAGCAGACTTGATCGCTAATTTAAGGAGTCAGCTAGAAAAACTAAATAACTTTACATTTACTGATGGAGAGTGGGAACGATTCTTCGTGGGTACTTTAGCCAACCCTAATCAGAGTATCGTCGAAAAAACCTTAACCATTCAAGAAGACTACATAAAAAACCTTACCCGTGATGATGGATCAGTAAAGAACATCTACCTAATTAAAAAAGACAATATTCATGACAATAACCTACAAGTTATCAATCAGTATGCTACTGACGATGGGCAACGTGCAAATCGTTATGATGTGACTGTATTAGTAAATGGCCTTCCCTTAGTTCATATAGAGCTAAAACGACGTGGAGTAGCTATACAAGAGGCGTTTAACCAGATTAATAGATATAACCGCGAAAGCTTTTGGGCTTCATCAGGCCTTTTTGAATATGTGCAGATATTTATCATTTCGAACGGTACTCATACCAAGTATTACAGTAACACTACTCGCTCCCAGCATATTAAAGATTCTAATGAAGGTTCTGCAAAAATTGGAAAACGAACCAGCAATAGCTTTGAATTTACAAGTTGGTGGGCAGACGCAACGAATCGACCTATTACAGATTTAGTTGACTTTGCCAAAACTTTTTTTGCTAAACACACGCTGTTAAACATATTAACGAAATACTGTGTGTTTACTACTGACCGACTACTGTTAGTCATGCGTCCATATCAAATAGTTGCAACTGAACGAATCCTAAACAAGATTGAAGTAAGTACTAACTATAAAAAACTTGGAACTGTTGAAGCTGGTGGGTATATTTGGCATACAACTGGATCAGGGAAAACTTTGACGAGCTTTAAAACTGCACAACTAGTGAGTAAATTGATAAATGTTGAAAAGGTTGTATTCGTTGTCGATCGTAAAGACTTAGATTATCAAACAATGCGTGAATACGACAAATTCGAGAAAGGTGCTGCCAACAGTAATACAAGTACAGCGATTTTATCAAGACAGCTCGGTGATCCAAATGCACGGATAATCGTTACTACCATTCAAAAACTCGACCGTTTTATTAGCCGTAATAGTGAACATGCAATATTTGATGGTCATGTGGTGCTTATCTTCGATGAGTGTCACCGTTCACAATTTGGCGATATGCACGCAGCTATCACTAAAGCTTTTAAGAACTATCATATTTTTGGTTTCACCGGTACACCTATTTTTGCCATCAACGCCTCTTCAGGCGGTCGACCAGATTTAAAGACTACTGAGCAAGCCTTTGGTGATAAACTTCACACCTATACAATTGTCGATGCAATTGCCGACAAAAACGTCTTACCTTTTAAAGTCGATTATGTTTCTACAATACGCGAAGCTGAAGATATTGAAGATAAAAAAGTAAGCGATATTGATCGAGAAGCTATTTTAGCTGCTCCTGAACGTATTTCAAATATTGTCCAATACATTAGAGAGCATTTTGACCAAAAGACTAAGAGGAATAGTTATTACAAAATCAAAGATCGTAGGTTAGCCGGATTCAATTCTATTTTTGCTGTTTCATCCATAGATGTAGCTAAAAAGTATTACGCCGAATTTAAAAAACAACTCGCAGATTTGCCAAGTGATAAACAACTCAAAGTCGCTACTATTTACAGTTTTGGTGTAAACGATGAAGACGCCGATGGAATGATAGATGAAAATTCTGAAGATACTTCCGGGCTTGATGTCAGCTCAAGAGATTTTTTAGATAGTGCTATTGCTGATTACAATCGAATGTTTGGAACGTCCTATGACACCTCATCCGATAAATTTCAAAATTACTACAAAGATGTGAGTGAACGCGTAAAAAACCGAGAAATTGATATCTTGATCGTGGTAAACATGTTTTTGACAGGGTTTGACGCTACGACTCTTAACACTTTATGGGTTGATAAGAATTTACGATTACATGGCTTATTGCAGGCGTACTCGCGCACAAATCGTATTTTGAATAGTGTTAAAACATTTGGGAACATTATTTGTTTTCGTAATCTCGAGAAGGCAACGAATGAATCGATTGCCTTATTTGGAGACAAGGAAGCTAGCGGAATTGTGCTCCTGAAAGCATATGGCGATTACTACCATGGATACAAGGATGGAAATAAAGAGGTAAGAGGGTATGAAAGTCTAGTAAATGAACTTCAAGAAAGATTTCCCGTCGGTGAAAGGATTATGGGTGAGCAAAACCAGAAGGATTTTGTAAAGCTTTACGGAGCCATCTTACGAGTTCGCAACATTTTAACTACCTTTGATGAGTTTGTTGGTAATGAAATACTGACTGAAAGAGATGTACAGGATTACCACAGCGCTTATATCGATATTTACAATGAATTCCGTAAAGGTAAAGAAGAAGTAAAAGAAAATGTGAATGATGACGTGGTTTTTGAGATGGAGCTTATAAAGCAAGTTGATATAAATATCGACTATATTCTTGGCTTAATTAAGAAATATCATGAGGATCATACTAAGAACCGCGAATTGTTGCTTGATATTAATAAAGCCATTGATTCAAGCGTTGAACTTAGAAATAAAAAAGATCTTATCAATCAGTTTATTGCGACACTCGATGTCCACTCAATCGTTGATGACGATTGGAGAAAATTTGTAGAGGGCAAAAAGGTTGAAGAGCTTGAGCAAATAATTGCCAGCGAAAACCTTGACCATGATGCGACCTACGCATTCATCAAAAACGCTTTCCGCAATGGAAATGTTTCAACTACCGGTACAGCGATTACAAAAATATTGCCACCCGTATCCCGTTTCTCACCTTCCGGTGAACGAAGTAAAAAACGTGAGAGTGTGCTTGATAAGCTAACGAGGTTCTTTGAAAGGTTTTTTAATATTGCCGGGGAGTGATAAACATAAAATAAGGTATGTATATTTCACACATAAAAATTAATAATTTTCGAAAGTTTTCAACTGAATTACGCTTAGATTTAAGAGATGGATTAAACGTGCTGATTGGAGAAAATAACTTAGGCAAAACTGCAATTGTCGAAGCGCTTAGTGCCTGCCTATCAATAGGCGATGTATCTAAACCCGTTAGGATTGTCAAAGAAGATTTTCATGATCAATCTAAACCCATTGAAATAACGCTAACTTTTAGTAGTTTATCAACAGATCAACAAGCCGCATTTCTGCAAGGACTTCAATTGAATCATAATTCTATAGAAGATGCACAACTGATATTCAGATTTGAATTTACTTGGAGAGATGATCGTCCAATCCTAAAAATATTTTGTGGTGAGACGCAAAATCAAATAAAACTTCAGGGAGATGACTTCTTTTCATATCTTACATGCACATATTTGCCAGCATTACGTGACGTAAATAGTGAGTTTAAAGTAGGTAGAAGTAATAGAATTTGCACAACAGTTAAATCAAGATTCAAATTGGATGACGATAAAGAGGACAAGCAATTTATGTCCATTTTTTCACAAGCCAATCAGTCGGCAATTAACTACTCTTATCGAAATGAGGTTGGTGAAGAGGTTAAGCCAATTCAGAACTATCAAACAGATACAAACGAAAACATTGCAAAATTGTCACTCGATAATGATGACAACAAAATTAGTTTGGCTTTTGTTGATACGCACTTTGATCATTTGCTAAGAGGGCTCATCATGAAAACTAATGGTGGTAACCTTGATATTTACAGGAATGGTTTGGGCTACAATAACTTGATTTATATTTCAACAATTCTTGCAGATTTGGCTAAAGCTTCCTCGATTCAAACTCAAGCTTATCATTGTTTAATAGTTGAAGAACCTGAAGCGCATCTTCATCCTCAATTACAACGCCTTCTACTTGGCTACATTAAAGAAAACTTTTCCGGTATACAAATCCTCCTTACATCACATTCCCCAACCATAGCCTCTGATACACCACTTGATAAATTGGCGATAATAACTCGTAGTAATAATGGTATAGAAGGTATAACGGTTGCTACATTAATTCCAAATTTAACACATCAAAATTTACTTCAAAGGTATCTAGATGTAACCAGATCACAACTATTTTTTGCTCGAAGAATCATCTTCGTTGAAGGTATTACGGAAGCGATGCTTATAAAAGCATTCTGGGATTACTATTTTAATGATTTAGAAAATAAATTCGACCGTAAAGGTGTAGAAATTGTAAATATCGATGGAGTGTCTTTTGAGCCATACATGGATTTGGTTAAGAATGTTTATTCCAAAACCAATGTTAAGGTTGCGGTTATAACAGATGATGATAGAGGAACAAATTGCGATGAACCAATGCGCTTTACGGATACTGAAGGGAAGCTAAAACCAACTAAGCAAATCAAAGAAATATTCGATAACGCTCCAAAATCATCTAGATACTCAAATCTTGAAGCTATGGTATCTGGTCTTCACCAAGATGGTTGTAGCATTAACATTTTTGGTGCAAGAAAAACCTTTGAAATAGAAATTGCAATACAGCCTGAGCAAAATTTAAACTTAATTGGAACATTTGCTGAAACAGAATTCACTGACGAGATGAAAAAAGATTTAAATGTAGTTGGAATTGAACTTTGGAAAAAAGTAAGAAACGACAAAACGAAATTTTCTGAAAAAGTATTAGGCTGGTTATCAACTGAGAATAGAGATAATAGTTTTGTTGTGCCTCAATATATTAAGAATGCTTTTGATTTCCTAGTTACAGAAAATGAAAACTCCGACAATTCAACAATTGGCAGCAATTAGCCAGCGAAATAATTTTATTTTAACCGCAATCCCGGGTAGTGGAAAAACATTTGTTGTGGGAAAAAGAATTCACGATCTACATTCAACCGAAACAATTCTTCCATATCAAGGAATTGCGACACTTTCATTCACAAATAACGCTTCAAGAGAAACCGAGGATACCTATTATCTTACTAGTGGCAAAAGAATAAAGTATCCTGATTTTGTGGGTACTATTGATAGTTTTTTAAATCAGTTTATTGTTACGCCATACGCACACCTAGTAATGGGCGACCGAACTAAACCGCCAACAATAGTGTCAAGTAATGATTTTCTATATAAAAAGTATCCTCAAATGAATAAGTATGCTCGTGCGTACACACCCTTAGATGTCACTTATAGAGTCGATGGTAGTATCACTCACTCTAGTTCCGGTTTCGAAGAATCAATGAAGCAAATGATGCATAAAAACAATTTGTTAAGTTTGGGAGATATTAGTTACTATGCGATGAAGATATTAGAAACAACCGACATAGCATCACTTTTGATTAAAAGGTTTCCCTACATCATGATAGATGAGGCTCAAGACTGTTCAGATGTTCAAATGAAAATTATCGATATCTTAGTTGGTACAGGGCATGAAAATATAATGTTAATTGGCGATCCTTTCCAGTCTATCTATGTTTGGAGAAATGCGAGACCAGAATTATTTATCGACAAAGTTAATAATTGGAATTCATTGTCTTTAGATATAAGTCAAAGAAGTGGTAATGCGATATGCCAGCTACTTAATCGGTTTCATCAATGTGAAGAATATATAAAACCATGCAACTCCGTGCAAGATTGCAGAGTTGCTGTGATGAGTACTGAGAATCTAGATGAAGTGAATTCAACCGTAAGAAACTTTTTTGAAAAATGTGAAGAAATGGAAATTAATGTAAGCAGGGAAAATGTGGGGATATTGTGCGGTAGCAACTTCCTAGTAAGCAGCTTTTCAGGCATAAAAGAAAGTAATATGTACAATCTATGGAAAGCAGATATAGCTTCTTGCTGCTCGTTGCCTATTCGTGCAAAGTCAAAATTTTTTAAGGCGGATTATACGGGCGCAATGAATCTTCTTGTAAATTACTTTTATTATCAAGTGAATCATTCATTGCCAAAAAATAATGATGAATTAGAAAGAAGTGGTCTTTTATTGATAGACAGGAAGGTCTTAATATGGAATTGTCTAAATAAAATTCCTAACTTTGAAGTAGACCTAGATACATGGATATTCCAGGCTAATAATGTAATTTCTGAAACAGCAGGTTTACTAGGAATTGAAATTAAATATCCTTTAATTAAAAAAAGATTCCGCAACGGAGAAGAGCCATCAGGAGTCATGACATCGTGGCTAGTGGAAAGAAACGAGTCAACTTATAAGATTGCCTCAAAAATGACGGTCGAAACTATTCATCAAGCGAAGGGTAAAAGTTATGATGCTGTTTTAGTTCCATTTGTTGCTCGGAGTCAGAAAGTAAATATTAATAAGCTAATTAACGCCTTATCTTGCAAAAACTTATTTAGGGATAATACTAGTGAGGATGAGCGCTGTATATATGTTGCCTTTTCAAGACCTAAAAAACTTTTAATGATATCTGTTCCTAAAGATGAACATTTATCTTTATTTGACGGCTCTGCACAGGTAAAGCCTGAAGAATTAGATACTGTATCGACTTCTTTCTCAAAATCATTAGCTTTATAATATATCTATGTCACCTCAGAAAATCGGTAAAAAATTAAAGGAAGCTAGACTGAAGCTTGGATTGAAGCAAGTTGATGTGGCTAAAAAAGCAGATATTAGCTACAACTATTACGCCCGGATTGAACGGGATGAGGAAAATCCAACTCTTGAAACACTTGAGAAAATTCTAAAAGTCTTAAAAGTGAAGTCTTCGGATATCTTGCCGTTTTAGTCTTTTTTAAGCTTTACCGGTTTAATCTTCCCAGTTTGCTCATCTTCCACGATTTTATGTGCGGCCATGTGTGCGACTGCATGCTTCTTTTTAAGATGTTTAATAGCATCCTCTCGAGTTGCATCAGATTTACCCGTTGTTTTAAGATAACGGATAGTTGCTTCTATGTCACTTTCGGTAATTTCGTAGCCTTGGAAAGGTTTTCCCATATGGCGGAAGTATACCATTTTCATATGTATCTCCCAAAATTCAAAAAATTAAATAAATCTTCGGCGAAGCCGCCGCCCTCAAGGCGGCGCATAAATTCCCTACTACGTATCTGTGACAAAATGTTTAAACTCCCTTCCCAGAGGATTGTACGGTCTATTATGGCTAACTTACGATGATGATTGCCACTACAGAGTAATACCTGTATACCAATGTCTTCTAATTCTTCTATTTCACTCTCTGACTGGTTCTCGTAGCCGTCTGAATGTTCTTTAGGGTCACGGGTGATAATAAATATCTTAACCCCTCGATTATGAAGCTTTCTTAGGGTCGGCCAAAGCGATTTCATACGTTCGCTAGTAATAAATGGGCTTTCGATGATGACTTCTTGTTGGCAATGCTCCAAATCCTTTATGAAAGCTTGGTAAAACGTCTTTTCGTCATGAAGTGAGGTAGTAAAGCTATTCATGGCTTACCTCCTCGATGTCAATAACTACAATCTTGCCGTTATAATAAGTGAAACCTAGTTCTTTTAATCGTTCGTAAGTCTTTAAAATGCTCTCGAGTAGGTGTTCCACCCTGAACCCAGAGGGCTCACAAGTTAAAACTATATTGTTGGAATCGAGATATCTTTGAGAGATAATCAGACATAATTATGATCAGAAAGGTAAATCAAGGGTTTTTGAGAATGTTAAAAGGTTTGCCGGAAACGTGTGAAGATTTTCCATTTGAAAGTTTTAGTCATATTTCAGGTCAGGCGGCTGCAATTCGTTTTTTTGATCCAAATTCTATAGAAGATTTTGAGTTGTTGAAAGAAATTTTGAGTGTTAAGGAAGTTAGGAGCTGGATGGACGATTCCGGTAATATTTCCAAATCAGATTATCAGGAATGGGCAGGTAAATGGACTAATGATTCATTTTTATTTGCTGTCCATGATGCCAGGGAAAAATTAAAAAGAAAATTAAAAATTGTCAGGGGTTTTGTAAATATATATTCGGAAAGATCGGAAAAATTTAGAATTAAAAGAATGGTTAGAGCCGGATTTGTTAAGGGTTCATTAAAGAATAGGCATGTTTTGGAAGTAAGTATGGCTTTGAGACCATTAAGTGACGGAAAGATTGTAGGATCGGGGTTAATGTCGAGTGCGTTGAGACAATGCTGTCTTCAGGTGAGATCTTTGTTGGGATACCCCAAACAGTCAGATTTGATTCTTTACGGATTTGTTGATCCGGATAATATGGCTTCGGCGAGGGCCTTGGAAGCTTCCGGATTTGTAAAAAGAGGAAAGATGAAATATGACCAAGATTCTGAGAAAGATTCGTGGGTATATATTTTGAGTTGGAGAAAGTTGCATCGGAAAATTAAGGGAGGCTTGTTGAAGTTGTATGAAGAAGGTTCAAATGAGTGTAAAGTGAAGGTTGATTTAAATGCCCAAAAAACAGATTCTCATTGTGGCCCGGCGGTGGTTCAGGGACTTTTAAGTTTCTTTGATATTAGTGTAAGTCAGGATGAAGTAGTGGAAGCAGCCAAAGTGAAATCGAGATTAAAGAAACATGGAATGAGACCGGATCAGATTTATAAAGCTGTTAAATTTTTAGCTCCAAATTTAAGTTTTTGGTTTAAACAAAACGCTAATAGCCGTGATTTGGATCTTTTAATAAATAAATATGAGTTACCTGTGGTAGTGAATTGGCAGGGACTTTTTTATGATACAGTGAAGGAGGAAAAGCTCGGAAATCCGGATGGGGATCGTGGTCATTACAGTATTGCAGTTGATTTTAAATCAAATAGAGATCAGATTACCATTGCAGATCCATATTCAGATTATGTAAATATTCCAAGGGTATTTTCTTACCGATGGTTTAAAAAAAGATGGTGGGATGTCGATCATATATTTGACAGAAAGACTAAAAAAATTAATTCTATCTATACTAAAAAATTGATTTTGGTTTTGGCTCCGAAAGACTTGATTTTACCGGAGAATTTGCATTTGGAGTCTGCCAAAAAGTTATTTACCCTGGGGAAAAAACCATAAACTATTATGGAGGTAAAAATTGAAACTTCGTGGAAAAAACTATTGGAGGATGAGTTTGGAAAAGATTATTTTGAAGAATTAGTCGAATTTGTTAAAAATGAGTATAAAAACTCAATTATTTATCCACCGGCTAAATTCATATTTAATGCTTTTGAATTGACGCCTTTTGATGAGGTCAAAGTGGTTATTTTGGGACAGGATCCCTATCATGGACCAAATCAGGCCAATGGATTGGCATTTTCGGTAAATGAGCGAATTTCTTTGCCACCTTCGCTTCAAAATATTTACAAAGAAATTAAAACTGATTTGGGACAAAAGACAAAAAATACCGCAGGTGATTTATCAAATTGGGCAAAACAAGGGGTGTTACTTTTAAATGCCACTTTAACAGTGAGGTCAGCCATGGCAGGGTCTCATCAAAATAAGGGGTGGGAGGAGTTTACAGATAGTGTGGTCAGAATTTTATCGGAGAAGAAGAAAAATTTAGTGTTTATTTTGTGGGGAAATTATGCTCAAAGAAAGGGAAAAGTTGTGGATGAATCAAATCATTTGGTAATTAAATCTGCTCACCCTTCTCCCCTCTCGGCTTATAATGGATTTTTTGGATCAAGGCCGTTTTCAAAATGTAATGAATATTTGAAAAGTCAGGGTAAAAAAATTATTGAATGGTAAAAAAGTTAGTCTACTTGGGTGTAACCTTTGGCTTGCAGTTTGAATGATTTGGCATAAAGGCCGTTGAGTTTGATGAGTTGTTGATGGCTACCGGATTCAACAATTTTACCTTTATCGATGACGATGATTCTTTGGGCGTTTCTTACAGTAGAAAAACGATGAGATACAATAATCAAGGTTTTTCCGGTAATTTGTTGATATAGTTTTTTGAAAATTTTAAATTCGGATACGGCATCGATGGAGGCGGTAGGTTCGTCAAGGATAATGATTGGGGCATTTCGGTAAAAAGTACGGGCAATAGCAATTTTTTGCCATTGGCCCCAGGAAGGTTCTTCGCCGCCATACCTGGGACTCAGAGGTGTTTCCAACCCTTTTTTGTATTTTTTATAAAACATGGCGTCTGATTTTTGGAGTGAAGATATGATTTTTGAGATGTTTTTGATCTTTGGGTTGCCGATTTCAATATTTTCTCTGAGGTTTAGATTCCAGTAATTATTAAATTCTTGGGCAAGATAGGATAATTGGTGATACCAATTTTTTAGGTCAATTTTGTCTAGATTGACGCCATTGATAAGGATTTCACCGGAAGTAGGTTGGTAAAAATTACAAATTAATTTGATGAGAGTACTTTTTCCGGCTCCATTGATACCGACTATGGCAATTTCTTCTTTGGAATTTATGACTAAATTTAGGTTTTTAAAAACAAAATTATCACTTTCAGGATATTTAAAACTGACATTTTTGAATTGAATTAAGGGAGGAATAGGTTGGGAAATTTTAGCATGTCCACCGACAATAAAGTTTTTAAGATTAATAATTTTTCGGAAATTATTAATGTGGTAGCTATTTTCATTTATACTGACAAAACTAAATACTAAACCCCGGAAAAAATCACTGATTTGGGTGATTGATTGGAAGTAAAATGTAAAAAGACCAATTGAAAGCAGACCGTGACGGATGTCGTTAATTAAAACGCTTAAAGTAATTCCGGTTATTATGGTGGAAAAAATTGTTAAGATAAATTCAGTCGGCATCTGTTTGATTCGGAGAGATATTCGGTTGTTGGTAATTTCATCAAAAAGATAGGCATATTTTTTAAAAAGATGGTCGATGGCATCGTTGACCCGAAGTTCGGCGATGAAATTTTTTTGACGGAGTTGGTGGTTTAAATCCCAAATTTGTTTATTTTTTTCACTGTTTAATTCATGCAATTGCCAATTTTTTTTGACCCAATGTTTTTCCAGCAGATATTGAGGAATTTGACTGAGAAAAATTAAAAGCCAAAGTTTGGGGTAAATTGGTAATAAAATTATGGTGACAGTGGTAAGAGAAATTAGATTTGAAAAAATATTGGTTAAGTCAGAGGCAGTTTGGCGGATACGCCAGCCAAATTCTTCGTCTACTTTGGAGATAAGATTTCCGGTGTCTTTGCTTTCAAGGTGTTGATAATCGAGATGGCAAACTTTATTAATAAATAGTTTTCGAAGATAGGATTGGAGACGTTGATCCATGATTCGATTGAGTTGGTTTTGAAGAAACATGAAAATGGAGGATAGGGCCAAAAATGTGAGAAATAGGGAAAAAGATGATTGGGGAAAACTTGATGGGATTTGTTTGAGGACGTCGTCGATGAGCTGAGCAAATATTTTGTTACGGGCAAAAGGAGTAATGGATGAAATGATTTGGACTATTAATAGGGTGATTATTACAGGCGGAGCTGAAGCGTATATCAATTTGAGAGTCCACCACAAATTACCGGCTTTGTTTTTTGGTGACTTGATTATTGGAGGAGACATTCTTTTTTAATATTAGTCCAAAAAGGATGAAAAATAAACTGATTATTTGGGCAATTTTTATCCCGGAGACTGACCAGGTATCGTTTCGAAAAAATTCGGTGATAAATCGGATGATTCCATAACCGATCAGATAATAGGCGGTGGAGTTGGTTTTTTTTCTTAATAAAAATAAGAATAAAACAAAATTCAAAATTGATTCAATCCACCAGGAAGGGTTTTCGTGGTTAAAAAAGTTACCGAAACGGCCGATGGATTGAGCTAAGGGGAGAATTTTTGTGAAAATGTCTGAAATTTTTAGAAAAGGTTGGTGTATTTTTTTGGAAAAAATAAGGATATAGAAAAATCCGGCGATAATTGCTCCGATAATACTTAATCCCCCACCCCGGTTGTTGAAAATTTGAACCGGATTTTGGGAGTAATATGACCAATAGTCGAAAACGTGGTAAATTCTGGCTCCTAAAAGTAGAGAAATATAAAGAAAAATAATAAAACTATCTTCCCGCTTTTTGGGGATTATTTTGTTTTGGGAAGAGAAATATTGCCAGATGATAACGAGAGAAATACCGATTAGCAGGCCGTAAAGTGACATGGCTTAGTTTATCAGGATTTGGTGGGCCCTGCGGGACTTGAACCCGCGACCAATTGCTTAAAAGGCAACTGCTCTACCGACTGAGCTAAAGGCCCAAAATGTAAAGGAGTAATTAGACGGTACGAGCTTTGGGTTTTCGAAGAAAATAAAGCTTGGCACGTCTAATTTTCTTTTTTGGACCGCGCATTTTTTTAATGGATTCGATCCATGGACTGTTGATTGGGAAAATTCTTTCAACTTTAACGGAATCAGAGGCATTTTTCATAACAACAAAGGTGCCTTTGTCTCCTTTGCCTTTGATTGAAAGGACAACTCCATCGAAAGCCTGAATTCTTTCTTTGTCGCCTTTTTCTTTGATTTTATAATTTACCTTAATACTATCTCCGACGGAGAAGCTTAGGTCCTTGTGAGTAAATGTGAGTGCCATAGTATAAATTTATGAATTTGAAACTCTGGTATTTTAGCTTAACCTATCAAAATTATCAATAAAACAGTTTAACTTTGGGAATTTGATATGTTTAGGATGTGGTCAATTTTTTGTTGAAGAGAGGAATTATAGTTGACACCGTAGCTAAGAGGGATGTTTTTACCATTGGCTAAAATTATTAAGCCGCGATGGCCATTTTGATTATTTTTGAGAAGACGGTTCAGTTGGACTAATTGAGTTTGTGAAGTACCTTTGGGAACATTGATAATAAAATCATATTTGGCGGTATTATTCGGTGCTTTAAGCGAAATTATGTCGGCAATTATTGATTTTTCACCGTCTCTTTCGTTAATTTTCCCTTCAACATAGACTGGTTTGTTTTCTTCTAAAATGGTGGATATTTCTGAAAAAAGTTTTGGAAAAACTACCATTTCAATTTTGCCGGTATCATCTTCAAGGGTGACAAATGCCATTTTTGAATTATTTTTTTTGGTATTGATAGTTTTAACCCGATTGATAACAGCTACAAATTTGACCAAAGAAGATGTTTCTTTTTCGATTAGAGTTTTGATTTTGGGTAAGGTAAGCATTTGGAATTGATCAAGAATTTTACTGATAGGGTTTTCGGTAACATAAATTCCGATAAGTTCTCTTTCGAAGGCTAATTTTTCTTTTTCGGTAAAGTCGTCTTTATTTTTAAAATTATCCGGAGGTGCAATTGGAGATTTGTTGGAATCTTTGGGGTTATCAAATAGTCCAAATTGACCGGAGTGATGTTTGTCTGAAAGTTTTTGGGAAGTAGATCTAATTTCATCGATTGATTCCAGTACAGCCTTTCTGGGTCCGAATTGGTCCATGGCGCCAACTTTGATAAGACTTTCAAGGACTCTTTTGTTAACTTTTTGAGTGTCAACTCTAAGACAAAAATCACCAAAACTTTTGAAAGGTCCGTTTTGATTTTTTTCTTCGAGGATGTTTTCTATGGCAGCTTCGCCGACATTTTTGATAGCAGAAAGGCCAAATCGGATAGCCATATGTCCGAGAGAGTGTTTATTTTCTTCTATAATAAAACCACTTTCAGAGCGGTTGATATCCGGAGGAGATACAATAACACCTAAATGTCGGCATTCTTCAACTCCTGTTGAGATTTTTTCGGTGTCGCCGGACTCGGCGGTTAGAAGGGCACACATGTATTCCACCGGGTAGTTGGCTTTCATGTAGGCAGTGCGATAAGCCAACATCCCATAAGAAGCGGCGTGGGCTTTGTTGAAACCATAAGAAGTGAAAGGTTCTATAAAACCGAAAATTTCTTCAGCTTTCTTTTTGGTATATCCATTGGCGATACAACCGTTTATAAATTTTTCTTTTTGAGCGGCCATTTCTTCGGGGATCTTTTTACCAATGGCCTTTCGAAATTTGTCAACTTCGATCCAATTGTATCCGGCAAGTTCGATGGCGGTGTACAAACAATCATCCTGATAAACTAAAAGACCGTAAGATTTGTCGAGATATTTCTCCATTTTTGGATCAAAATAGGATATTTTTTTGGGATCTTTTTTGCGGGCGATATATTCAGGAATCACTGCCATTGGACCGGGGCGATAAAGAGCGACCATGGCCATAATATCTTCAACGCGGGTGGGTTTTAATTCTTTTAGCCATTTGGTCATTCCTTCACCTGAGAGTTGAAAAACACCCATGGTATCACCATGGGAAAGCATTTCAAAAGTTTTTTTGTCATCCAGAGGAATTTTTCGTAAATTAATATCGATGTTTTTTGTTTTGCGGGCGTTGACGACGGCCTGACCCAAAAAAGACAAATTACGGATTCCAAGAATATCGAATTTGATAAGTCCTACGTCTTCGGCGGCATGCATTTCGTATTGAGTAATTTTTTTATCGCCGCCGGTTTCGACTTGTGTAGGCGAAAAATCATTTATGGAAGTTGGAGAAATTACCAATGCACAGGCGTGAACGGAAATATGGCGGGCACAGCCTTCAATTTGTTTGGCGGTTTCGAGAATTTTTTTGGAATCAGGATCAGATTCATAGAGATTTTTGAGTTCGGGGGTTATGTTGAGAGCTTTTTCGATAGACATGGGAAAACCTTGTGAGCCCATAGGAATTAATTTACTAATTTTGTCACCGATGGCATATTCGAAACCGAGGACTCTGGCGGTATCACGGACAGCACCGCGAGCCATCATACGACCAAATGTGCAGATTTGGGCGACGTTGTTTTGTCCGTATTGTTCGATGATATGGTAAAGCATTTCCTGTCGTTTGTCGTCGGCAACGTCAAGGTCAATATCCGGAGGAGAAGGACGATCTTTATTTAAAAATCGGTCAAAAGGGAGTTGATATATGAGGGGATCTACGGAAACGATTCCTAAAACAAAGGAAACAAGCGATCCTCCGGCAGAACCTCTGGTGTTAGTGGGAGTATCATTTTCTTCACACCAACGGATAAAATCACGCATGATCAAAAAGTAGGCGGCATACCCTTTAGAACAAATTATTTCCAATTCATAATCCAGTCTTTGTTTGACTTCGGGGGTGATTTTTCCATAGTGGTCTTTGGCAGAGTCAAAAACAAAATCAGTCAAGGTTTCTTTGGCCGTTTTGTTTTTGGGTAATTTAAATTTTGGAAAGTACCATTTACCTAGTTCAATTTCGAGATTGCATTTGTCGGCAATTTTGACGGTGTTGGCGATGGCATCGGGATATTTTGAGAATTCTTCTTTCATGGTTTGGGGAGATTTAATGTAGAAATCGGGAGTATCTGCCATTGACAGGCGTTTAGAATCGTTGATGGTAGTTTGAGTATTGATCATTAAAAGTACGTCTTGGGCAAAAGCGTCTTCCTGTTTGAGATAATGGGCATCATTGGTAGCGACAAGTGGGATAGCTAATTCCCGACTGAGTTTTACTATTCCCTGAGTGGCTTTTTGAACGGCATCAAGTCCGGGGTGATTTTGGATTTCAAGATAATAATCATCACCAAAGAGTTTTTGATATTGGAGAGCCCGTTTTTTGGCAGCATTGTAGTTGTCTTCCAGGATAAATTTGGCAATTTCTCCCTCAACACAGGCGGAAGTACAAATAATTCCCTGATGATATTTTTCCAGAATTTCCATGTCGATTCTGGGTTTATAATAAAAACCTTCGTCGTGGCCGATAGAGACGATTTTCATAAGGTTTTGGTAGCCCTGATGATCTTTAGCTAAAAGTATCAGGTGGTGATTACGGCGATTGGCTGAAGATTTGTCTTTTCGACCTAGCGGAGCCAGGTAAACTTCACTGCCGATTATGGGTTTGATGTTGTTTTTTTTGCAGGTTTTATAAAATTCTATGGCGCCGTACATATTGCCATGGTCAGTGATGGCAATTGAATCCATCCCCATATCTTTTATGGCAGGAATAAGTTTTTTTATTTTTGTCAGACCGTCAAGAAGAGAGTATTCGGTGTGGACATGTAAATGGACAAAGTCGGACATGTGTTTAATTTTTAAATTTAAACATACAAATTTCAATAAGACAAAGAATATAAAATAGTAACAAGAGTGAGCGAAATAACGCTGGGGGCAGTGTTTGGTTAATATATTTTACACTTTTTCAAAGCATTTGTTGAAGTGCGCGGATTCTATCTTGAACGGGAGGATGAGTGGAAAAAAGTGAAGCAAGTTTGTTATTTTTAAAAGGGTTACTGATATAGAGTGAAGCGGTTGCCGTGGAAGCTGTTGACATTATGTTGGGATCTTGGGTAATTTTTGTTAAGGCGTCAATTAAACCTTGTGGTTGGCGGGTTAGTTTGACTGAAGAGGCGTCGGCTAGAAATTCCCTTTGGCGGGAAATGGCAAATTGAATTAGTTGGGCAATAAGCGGGGCGAAGATTATCAGAATTAGGCCTAAGATGGCAAATATCGATGATAAGCCGTTTTTGTTGTCGTTTTTGTTTCCAAACATGCTGGTTCTATAGGCCATGTTAATTAAAATTGAAAGAGTGCCAATTAACATACTGACGATCATCATAAGGCGAATATCATAATTTTTGATGTGGGAAAGTTCATGGCCGATAACTCCTTCAAGTTCGGTGCGATTTAGTTTTTCTAATAATCCGGTGGTGGCGCAGATTACAGAATGTTGCGGGTCACGTCCGGTGGCAAAAGCATTCATGGAGGGAGAGTTAATTACATAAATTCTTGGCATGGGGGTTTTGTTGGCCATGGAAAGATTTTCGGTGACGGTGTAGAAATTGAAATATTTTTGACGGGAAGCCGGATTGGCACCGTTGAGTTTTAGAACAATTTTGTCACCCCAGAAATAACTGGTAAAAGAAGAAAACAAAGAAAATATTATGGCAAAAACGAAATAACCGGTACCTAGTTCGAAAAGATAACTTAAGGAATATCCTATCAAACTGACAAAGGCAATAAAAAATATAATGACTAGAGTTGATTTGAGTTTATTTTGAGTTATTTGTTTGTAGACGTTAAGCATATATACCTAAAAGATGGTAAATTTTGAAAATTTGTTAATTCAAATTTACTTTTGGGGTGCTAGTATCTGATTGGGAGACTTCTAAAAATTCTCCACTGACCGGGGTATCAAGTCCTTTTTGGGCGGTGAATCCCATGAGTGGTGCAATCCATACTCCAGGAATGGTGCTGATTTTGATATTGAAGTCAGCAGAGAGATCAATAAGAGTACGACGGGCATACATAACTTTGTCGGAGGTGTCTCTGAGTTCATTCATCAAATTACTTACTAGTGGGGAGGATTGAATTTGGGGGTTACTTTCAGCGATAAGACTAATTGATTTAATGGCATTACCGAGAGCGGTTTGGGCTTGATCAATCATTTTTGGGTCATTGGATTTGATGGCTGAATCAACCATTTTTCGGGCATCTGAAAGCATTTTGAAAATATCTTTTTCGTGAGACATAAATCCTTTGACTGATTCAGATAAATTGGGGATGAGGTCGGATTGTCTTTTTAGTTGATTGCCAATTTCTTGAACAGAGGCTTTAATGTGAACCTGAAGGGTTTTGAGTGAATTATAGAAAGTGGCTAAAAAAAGAACGATAACTGCGATAATAACTAATCCGTAGATCATATTTTTAGTTGGTGAAAGTAGTAATAATTTAGTATATCATTTTTTGTTTTTTTAATTAAAACTTTTAAATAAATTTAATTGCTTTAAAATATGGACAAATGAACACGATTCGGACATTTGAAAAGGCAGTTTGTTTTGGACCTACACTTACAAAAAAAGATGACGCATTTAGTGGTCTTTGTAGGGGTAGGGTGATATCTGATGGAGGGAAAAAGATAATAGTAATTAGCGGATGTACTGAGGGTAGAACATTAACAATTGAAGGTGTAAGTAGCCGTTTTTGTCATTTAACTGATATGAAGGAGAAATGTCGATTTAGAGCCGATCCGGATGTTGAGTTGGTGAAAATAAGAAAGAAAGTTCGCAAGAGATAGTATAAATGATAGAAAAGAACTAAAAATTCTGGTATATTACTAGGATACTTTAGGGCCCATGGTGCAGCGGTCTAGCACATTCGCCTGTCACGCGAAAGATCGAGGGTTCGAATCCCTTTGGGCCCGCAAGGTTTGTAATATGAGGTATAGTATGTTTAGTTTATGGGATTGTTAAAAGACAAGCCGAACTTGGATCATTTTAGATTAAGGATTGAAGGAGATAATTCTGATTCCAGAGGTATATGTTGGCAATTTCTTAAGGGGTCGACTCGGTTTACTGATAAAGCGGGATTTAAAAAAAAGGGATGTGATGGGATGTTTGGAGAATTTAGAGCAGCCTTTATGCCAACAAACAATGGGTTTATAGTAAGAGATCCAGAAATTTTAATAAATAGGGAAGATTTTAGGGGTAAAAAAAAGTTTATAGGATTAATTCAACATCATGAAGTGGTTGAGATGTTAGAAGTTGGATTAAGAATGAAGGATGGTAAAGGTTTTGTAGAAGATGAAGATGGATATGTTGAAAACTTTGGATGTCATGGTGTGGCCTTAAATAAGGAGTTTGATTATGCTTTTGAACAAGGTATTGCGGAAGAGTACTTGAAATTTTTAGAAGGGAAGGCTGTTGAGATTGAGGACATCCAAATGCGAAAAAATTTTATTAGGGAGAATAATCACGCTTTTAATAAAGCTAAGAGGAGATTTTTGCAGAGGAAAAGAGGGTAGTTCGAATTCTTGGTTTTAAAATTAAAAAGATAAGTATGGCAAAAGAGATAAGACTAATATAATTTGAAATGTTTTGAACTGGAGTAGATTGGTAATTTATAGTAATATTGTTGGATCCTTGGGGAACATCTATGGTTAAAAGTCCGTTTTGAGGGTCCGGATATGAGTTGATTACTTGATTGTTGTTTTTGACTAACCAATTTGGATAATAGTATTGATTTAAGGTGAGGGTAGTGGGATTTTGGGTGTCAGTTTGGAGATTAAGTCTTTGACCGGGTTTTGGTTTTAGTATTTGGTATTTTAGGATATCTGGGTTGGTTATAAAGGGTGTTTGGGGAAATTTGTTTGGAGTAAAGTTTGACCAAATGGGTCTTGATTCCCAGGCAATATCGGTAGAACCATAAAATAAGTTTTGATTTTCAATATAGTGCTGATCGGGATAACGGTAAAAATTTGGAGTTAAAAAATGATTTCTGTTGCAATAAAAGGCTAAGAGGGTGATAAATAAAAAGAAAAAGGGGCGGAAATTTTTTTTGAGATTATCTATTGCCCAGGCGGTGAAAAAGGGGGTAATCAGGGTGGTGGCCATAAGTAATCGCCAGGGGTATTGGATTTGTTGAATTATTTTGAGGTGTTGCCAGATTAAATTTGATTCAGAGAGCATAAAAAATATAGTAATTAGAAAGGCAAAAAGGAAAAAAGGGAATATTTTGTCGGTATTTGATTTGATTTTTTGAGTGATTGATTTTATAAAAAACAAGAAGGTAGAAAATCCTAAAATGAACCATTGAGCGATACCAATTTGAAAAGATTCTTTGTCATTGGGACCAGTGATGGAAGATCCATAACCCCAAGGGGAGTAGATTAATTGTTTGAAAGTGGGGAAATGATCGAAATAATTGAAAGCAATATTGGAAGATAATTTAACGTATTTTAGATCGTGTACCATTGGGATAATAAAAAAAGAGGCTAAGCCAAAAGCCAGTATTAAAGAATAAATGATATTTTTAATTTGACGAAAGTTAGGGCGAAATATTATAATAAGATAGTTAATATAAAAAACGGCAATAGAGATAAAAATCATGGCAGAGACGTTGTGGGATAAAAGTAAAAGGGAGGTGCTGATGGATATTAATGAGAGGGAGGATTTGTTTTTTTTGATTAAGTATTTGGTAATTCCAAGCATTAATAATGGAGCAAAAACAAAAGCAAGGATGGTACCCATTGAGGTGCTGACAAAATTTACGGAAAATCGATAAGGAGAGTAGATATATAAAAATGCACCGGCCAGAGATGCGATGGAATTAAAATATTGTCGGAGCCAATGGTAACAAAAGATGGCAGATAGGATAAAACTGGCGGCAATAATTAATTTAAGGCTGGAGCCAAAACTAAATCCAAAAAAATGTATTAAAGATCCGAGGTAGTAAACAAGAGGGTAAAAAAAGTTAAAAACTGGATAGCCGAAACCAAAAGCCATTTGGGTCCCAAACCTAACAGGAAACTGACCTTGGGTAATTTCGTTATAAAAATGAATTAACCTGACCAGGTGGAATCCCCCATCGAAAGAATCGAAAAATCCGGGTGAAAAAAGTGATTTGAGTGCAGGTAGGCTGGAAACTAATAAGAAAAATAGATAAAACATTAATTTAAACTACTATACAATTTTTGAGATAATTTGTAATGTGGCGAAATTTATTTTGGTTGATAGTGTTTGTGTTTTTGGGTATAGGGATAATGATAAAGAGGGATTCCGGATCTGATCTTAAACAAGAATTAAAACCAACTATTACTAAAAGTCTCGAAATTACGGTAAAAAAAGATGAGGAAATTTTGATTGAACCGGTGGTGGGATTTAAAAAACGAATTACAAAAAAGTTTTTTGGAACTATTATAACACCAGTTAATTCACCGGTAAATCCCGAAAGATTTAGCGGGTATCACACGGGAGTGGATGTTGAGTTTGATGATGTGGAAGATGAAGTCGTTGTGGAGGCGATATTTGACGGAGAGATAATTTATCTTGGAAATGTTAATGGTTATGGCGGGGTAGTGGCGGAGAAAATATTTTACAAAAATCAATATTTTGTAGTGATTTATGGGCATTTAGATCCGGATTCTCTGATGAAAAATAATATGTATGTAAAAAAAGGTGATAAAATAGGGATTTTGGGAGAGGGGTATAGCCAAGAGACTGACGGAGAAAGAAAACATTTACATTTAGGGATTGTAAGAGGAGAAAAGGTTAATTTAAGGGGATATGTTCAAAATAAAGATGAGCTGAGCGGATGGATGGATCCTTTGGAATTATTCTAAGATGCCATCGAGATTGACGTCGTAAATTATTTCTTCTGAAATTAGTCGATAATTTATGATTTCCTTTTTATCAAACCAGATATCGATTTCCTTATTGGCTTCTTGCACAGAACCGGAAGAATGAATTATGTTTCTGACTGATCGACGGTCGATGTCTGCGGCTTGATATGAGTCAATGGTGTAGTCTCCGCGGATAGTTCCAGGGGTTGAGGAAAGTGGTTCGGTTGAACCGGTTATTTTTCGAACAATACCGACGGCGTTCATTCCCTGCCAAATCATAGATATAACCGGACCTGAGGAAATGTAGTTAACAAGAGTTTTTCGAATATTTTCGGCAATAACAATTGGATCTTCACTTGCAAGTTTTTGTCCTCGAGCTTTGGCAGCCTCCAGGCTTTTGGTTCCGGTTTTAAGAGTCCATTGCGGATCGACAGAATAATGAGCGAGAGCTAATTTTTTGGTAGGTATGAGCATTTTTAGAGCAACTAGTTTGAGACCACATTGCTCATAACGTTTAATGACTTCGCCAATTAAAGCTCTTTGGACGCCGTCGGGTTTGACTATTACTAAAGTTTTTTCCTGTTTATTATCGTAGTTGTTCATATGGCGAGATTTTCTTATATAAGGATATTTTAATCAAGTAGATAAAAATGTTTATGTTGAACATATTGATGATTATCGATATAATATCTTATGGATAAAATATTTAAAGCTTTAGCAGATAAAAATAGACGCATTATTATTACATTACTGAAAAAGAATGAATTGTCTGTAAGTGAACTGTTACTTAATTTTGACATTACTCAGGCAACTTTATCTAATCATCTTTCGATCTTAAAAAAAGCTGATTTAGTAAATTGTAGGGTGGACGGAAAAAGGCGGATATATTTTTTGAATAAAAATATATTTGGAGATTTTATTGGAGAACTGAATAAATTTATAGGTTTTGATGAACAAAAAAAGATTTCTGAGTTAATTGTGCGGTATTCTAAGTAGTTTTGTCATTGACTATAGGCTGGTTATAGTGTAAATTTTTGCAATACCGATTTTCCTCCCCGTTGGTTAATAATTGTTTATTTTTTGGTAATGTTAAGAAAAAATATTTTTTTTAAATCGACTGAAGAGTTAGTCAGTATGGTTTTGGGTTTCTTGATTGTTGTATTTATGGGGGTAATGCTGGTTAATTATATTCAAAAAAGAAATGAGGGTAATATAGCTGTACCGGGAGTGAGTGATGAGCTGGTTTTAAATGAGGGTGATGTCTTGGTTAAGAATAATAAGGTGGTGACTCCTGAGACAATATATGTGGTAGAGAAGGGTGATAATTTGTGGAAGATTGCGGAGAAAAAATATAATTCGGGTTATAATTGGGTTGATATTGCCAAGGCAAATGACTTAACTGATCCGGGACTTTTGGCGGTAGGACAAAAGTTAAAATTGCCGGCGTTAGAAAAAAAAGTAATTGCTACGGATGAAGAAATCGTTGGATTGGAAGGAAAAAAAGTTGATACTGGTGAGTACATTGTAAATACCGGAGATAGTTTGTCAAAAATCGCGATGTGGGCTTATGGAGATAAGTTTGCCTGGACAAGAATATGGGAGGCAAATAAGGATAAAATCAGTAATCCAAATATAATTTACAAAGGGATGAAATTAATTATTCCTCAAGTGATAACAGACGAGAAAACGACCAGTGATGTGGGTAAAGGTTAGACTGTGTGCTAGAATATTTTGAAGCGGCTATGGTTTAGTGGTAAAACGAGTCCTTCCCAAGGATTAGTCGAGGGTCCGATTCCCTCTAGCCGCTCCACTTTGTGAAAAACCGGCCAGGATAGCTCAGATGGCAGAGCAGGACTTTCGTAAAGTCAAGGTCGAGAGTTCGATTCTCTCTCCTGGCTCATTTAGTATTTTTTGTTAAAATTAGATGAATAAAAATAAGAGTATGGCACAATTTAAAAGATCAAGGTTGGAAAGAAAATCTGAGGAGCAAATTACAAAAAAAACTGTTCTTTTGGGATTTTTATCAATAATTTCATTTTTGCTTATAGTTGTTTTTGGGTTACCTTTGTTGATAAAATTTTCAATTTTTTTGGGTGATATAAAAAACAAAGGTGTTAAAGATCAAGTTGAAAAAGTTTTACCTCCCTTGGAACCGAGATTGATATTGCCTTATGAAGCTACAAATAGCGGACAAATAAAAATTGAAGGTGTGGCACAGGCGGGAGTTGAGGTTGAATTATTGAAAGATGATGTAACTATAGGAAAGACTCAGGTTTCTGAGGAGGGTGATTTTGTATTTGATAATGTTGTTTTAGATGAAGGAGAAAATGCATTTAGCAGTCGGGCAAGTACCAAGGATGGAGGTACGAGTGATTTGTCAAAATTAGTTATCATAATTTATGATGATACTTCTCCACGTTTGGAAATGACGAATCCCAAGGAAGAAACCTTGACAATAGATTATTCTGATTTTGATGTGGTGGGAAATACCGATAAAAATTCCAGTGTGACCATAAACGGCAGGTTTGCAATGGTTGATGATAACGGAGAATTTAAATTAAAAATTCAGCTGGCCCCTGGAAAAAATGATATTGAGATTATTTCTAAAGATATGGCCGGAAATGAAACTAAGAAGAAAATAGTTATAACTTATGATCTTTAGTTGACTGAAAATAGATTAGGAAGCTAATTAAGAGAAATAAGATCCAAACATAAAGAAAAGAATTGGCAAAAAAAGAGTGGATGGTAGTTGCTAGTAATATGGTTTGAATAAATATAGATGATTGTCTATATAAATAGAAAAAACCTTTTGTAAACAATATAAATCCAAGGATACCGGTGGTGGCAAAGATGGTCAAAAAACTATTGTCAAATCCGCTGTTGGAATGATTTGTAGGGGTGTCTTTAAAATGAGGAAGAGTGTTGTAACCAAGGCCGATGACTGGTGATTGTTTGATGGTATTGAAGGCTTGTTTGTAATTTTGAACTTTAGCATAAATAGATGAAGTACGATCAAGTTTGGTCCCCTCTCCATATGGTTTGGGCAAAAAAGTTATGGTTAAAATCAGAAGAATAGTGGTGAAAATAAATAAATTTGGCCGACGTAGTTTTGAAGATACAAAAAAGCTGATTATAAATAATGCTAAATAAGTTGAACGACTATAGGTGAGGGCAAGGGCAAAATAGGTAAGGGATATTAAAATATTTTTTATGTGTGATTTGGGATAATTAAAAAAAATAAAAATTAAAAATAGCAGGTAAATTAAGGCGGTAAAAGTTGGGTCAAGAAAACTTCCGACAAGACGGTTTAGGTGCGGATCCCAGTTTTGAGAGTTAAAGTAGGTGAGGTCGGGCCAGAAAAAATACTGAATAAGGCCAAAAATTACACAAGAAAATAGGCTTATAATGAGATATTTTTGAAGATTTTTATGGGGGATGTAAGTGGGAGGAAAAATTATTAAAAGAAGAAAGGAGATCAGTCTCGTAAAATAAAAAAATGATTTTAGAAGTGGTAGATGATGGAAGTAAAGGTTTATCAATAGACTGGCAAGAGCGATTGGAATAAACATTAATAAATATTTATTTTTGGGTTTAAGGTTATCATTTTTTATTTGGGTGATTATATTAAAAAAAGAAAATAAAACGATAAAAATGTCGATAATGGGAAATTCTGTGCCAAATAAATTAATTCGAAGTAATTGTCCGAAAGGAAAAATCAAAAATATCAGATAAAAAACTATTGTTGTTGCAAATGCCATAGTTTTGCCCGGACCAGGAAACTGTAAAAACTCATTGTTAGAGAAAAAATCATGCCGCGGGTGCCGTCAAGAAGTGATAATTTAAAAAAGTAGTCATTAAGAAATTTGCCAATTGGATAGAAAATTATGTCAAAAAGTTCCACTTTTTGATTTGATTGAAATAATTCTTGGGCTCGGATGGTGCTGTATAAATTGATTTTTTGCCAAAAATCAGATAAGTTTTGGTGGGAATGGTGATAAATAATTAAATCGGTTGTCTTTACCCTACCGTTTGATTGCCAAATTTCGTGAACTTTGCCAATAAACATGCCGTAATTTTTATTGAATAAGCGGAGGGTTTTTAGATTGGCGGCTTCACCATGTTTTAGGGGTTTTTCTAAAAAAATATCTTGTCGGATAAAACCATAATTTTGGATAGGGGAGTCCGGTGTAAAATTTTTAAGGAATTTGATAAGTAAAGAATCGGGAATTTCGTCAGGATCTAACCATAAAATCCAATCATTTGTACATTTGGTAATTCCAAAATTTCTTTGAGAGGCAAAGTCATCCTCCAATCCCCTGCTGTAAATTTTGAGGGTACAGGTTTTACTATTTAGTTTTTTTAAAATATTAATTGTTTTATCGGTGGAATTATCGTCGACTACAACTATTTCGTTAATATTGGGGCAATTTTTTAGCCATTTAAAATTTGTGTCGACTCTCCCCTCTTCGTTGTGGGTTAGGAGCAAAAGGGTGATGTTAGTAATTTGAGGCATTTTTGATTTTATGAAATATTTTTAGTAGACATTCTTCAATACTAAATATTATATATAAAATTGTTCCAGGGAATATATTAAGGTGGTCTTTAAAAAATATTTTTCTCGACTTGTACCACTCTTTTAATACAATTTTGTAGATACTTGAATTGCTGCCACCTCCTTTATGAAAAATTTTTGCTTTAGGATTGAATATTATTTTGTATTTTCTTTTAAGAGTGGCTAGTCCAAAATCTAAATCTTCAAGATATAAAAAATATTTTTCGTTAAATAAAGCTAATTTTTGGTTTTGTTTCCTTCTAATTAACATAAAGGCGCCGCAAAGCGAATCAACTTCAATAGTTTTTTCAATTATTTGCTTTGTTTCTGGCCAAAATTTTTTACTAAATGGATTGTTGGGGAATATTTTTTTTAAATTTGTGAATTCAAATAAGCCAGTAAGAAAATTTGGAGATAAATTTGCAGTCGGCCGTTGTTGATTGTTGTATCCAATTATTTTACCTCCAATAATTCCTATTTTTTTGTCGTTTACTATTTGTTTAAAAATTAATTTTATTGAATCATCTACTAGGTATGAGTCAGGGTTTAATAAAAGAATAAAATCGCTATTTGAGTTTTTTATTCCTATGTTAACGGCTTTCGCAAAACCAAGATTTTGTTGATTTTTAAAGACTTTTATTTTTTTATTTTTTGGTAGATAAAAATATTTAGATTTATTGTCGATTATAATTATTCTTTCGATAATACTATCAATAATCTTAAGAGAATTTATTAATTTTGTGGCTGATTTGTCGGAATTATAGTTTATTATTATTACGTCTAATTTTGAAGTTGTTGACATGAGATTATTAAGGAATATAGTTATGTGTAATTAATATTACAATTTAGAAATTTCAAGTATGATAACCATATTATTAATTTTTCATGTAATTTTAGCATTAATTATTCCAGATAAAGTTTTGGCAAATGAGTTGTTTAAGGATGATTTTTCAAATGTTGACTTTACCGAAAATAATTGGGAATTTATCAATATTCAGAATTCAGATAGACTTTCGTGGAAAATTGTAAATGAAAAATTAGTTGGCCAAGTTTCTTTACGACAAGGGTCATTGTATTTGCACAACAAAAACTATGATTTAGAGAATTATACATATTCTTTTAATGTAAAGAATCTTGGTGGTGTTGACCAGTGGATATTATTTAGAATTAGTGAAGACAAAGAAGATTATTATTTATTTGATATTAGATATTTAGATCAGTATTGGAGTCATGATTGCAATAATTTTCGTTTATATAGGCATGGGAGTACGGGTTATAAGTTATTAAAAGAAGTAAACAGGGGAAACTTTACCAATTTTTTTGATATCACTCAAAATGAGTGGAGAGATGTAGATATCGTCTTGAATGAAAATAATATAAAGGTGTTTTTTGATAATGTCTTGGTGATGGATTTCTACGATGAGTATGATGATTTTTTAGAAAGAGGAAGTTTTGGTTTTGGTAATTGGGCTGGTGAATATTGGAGATATGATGTTGTAAATTATTTTGATGATGTGGTAATTAAAGATTTGGAGGTAATTTTATCCACACCAAAAATCGTAATTATTCCCGGACTTGGGGCGAGTTGGAACACGTTAGCGATGGTTAGTAATCTCCAAGTAGATGATGATCAGTGGAAAATTACACCGTTTGTCCATAACTATGATGGTCTTATAAATACATTAAAAGAAAACGGTTTAGAGGAGGGTGAAGATTTTTTTGTTTGGAATTATGATTGGCGGAAGCCTGTATCTGAAATATCTGAAAAGTTGGGGGATTTTTTGGATGAGAAGTTGGCTAGTGATGAATTTTATTTGGTAGGTCATAGTTTGGGAGGGTTGGTGGCAAGGGATTGGTTACAAAATAATGAGAGTGATTTACGATTAAAGAAGATTTATACCTTGGGTACTCCGCATTACGGGGTGACAAAGGCGTATGAAGCTTGGAGTGGAGGAAAAGTTAGTGATAATTATGATTTTGGGACTATTGTAATGAATGTTTTAGTTCAACTTCAAAAAAAGAATTTTGCTACTACGGCTGAGGTACTTAGAAATTATGTGCCGGTGATAAAAGATCTGTTACCAAATTATGTATTTTTAAAAAAGGATGGAATTATTTTTGATAATTCCATTTATAAAAATGATTATTTAATTCAAAATAATCCTCAAATACCCGGAGTATTTAATAAGATAAGCGAATATTTTGGAAAAGGTATTGAAACCAAAGAATGGATAAATTTAAAAGAAAGTACTGTTTATGAAAAAACATTATCGGTATGGCTTGAAGGGAAACCTGATAATTATGAGTATGGTTCGGGTGACGGGACGGTGCTAAAAAAATCAGCTATGTTTGTTGGTGACGATGATGGAGAAAATAGAGAATATGAAACTAATCATGGACAAATAGTAGACAAGTCTTTGGGTGATTTAATTCAGATTTTTGGCTTGGAGGCTAATGAGGTTGGGATTGAGGATTATAATTGGAACGGAAAATTAGTTTATTATATTGGTTCTCCGGCTTATTTGGAGGCAAATTGCGATGACGGACAAGCTGGAAGATCGGATGAGATGGGATTTTTGATACTTGATTCAAAAAGTTTTGGTGAGTGTGAGATGTCGATTGTCGGAACAGGTATTGGAGATTATCATGTAGCTTATGGAAAGGTTGGTGAGGAGGAAAATTGGAAATATTTTGAAGGATCGATAGTTGATGAGGAGACTAAATTGTTTGAGGTGGGATTAGATGACGGTCAAATGATAAATAGTAGTGAAAATTTGGCTTTGATTAAGGATTTGATTAGTAAACATTTAGGTACATTAATGAAAAAATATCCAAATAACGTAAATTTACCAAGAGCCTTGAAAGAAGTTAAAAGAGATAACGTTAATGAAATGTTGGCATATTTATTCAAATTTAGGGCGGGTGTCTCGGAAACCCAAAGTTCTCAATTAATTTTGGATAATGCCATTGTTTGGCTGGAAAGAAACCATCAAAAAACAACATTTCCCAGAGCGAAAGTCGGCTATAATATGTCAAAAAGAATGATTGGTTTTGTTGATTTGTGGGGTAAATTTATGGGTCGGAGAAATAATAATCCTAGTCAATTTGGGTCAATTAATTACCTGACAATGAATAATTATTTGGAATTACAAAAAAAATATTTGGATGAAAAAAAATATGGAAGATCGATGGCTTATGGTTGGGCTTTGCAGCTTTTGGCAAAACAAGTGTGGTAGTGGGTGGTTGTTAGAGGATTCGGACCTCTGACCTCATCGATGTGAACGATGCGCTCTAACCAACTGAGCTAAACAACCTATTTTGGTATTATAACGTAAAATTTTGGAGAGAATATAGTTTTGCCGATTGAAGCATTAGTTTTTAAGTTATAAACTAGAGAATATGGCAAAGACAATTAAATCAGAAAAAGGGTTTTCCTTGGTTTCATTTATTTTAGAGTTTGTGCAATCGGTTGTATTGGCACTTTCGGTGTTTGTACTTTTGTATTTGTTTGTGGCTCAACCGAATGAGGTTAAAGGTAATTCAATGCACCCAAATTTTATCAACGGAGAGTATCTTCTTACAGATAAATTGTCTTATCAGTTTGGCTTGCCTCAAAGAGGTGACGTGGTAGTGTTTAAAGCTCCTCCAACGGAGTCGTGTGCTGAAGATGAGTGTGAGTATATAAAAAGAATAATTGGCGTTCCGGGAGATAAGGTTATGGTTAGGGACGGTCAGGTGTTTTTGAATGGTGAGTTATTGGATCAAAGTTTTTTGCCGGAGGAATATGTAACAGACCCCGGAGAATATAATCAGGAGGGAGTGGAGAGGGTAATACCCAGTGGTCAATATTTGTGTTTTGGAGACAACCGTGAACATTCCCGTGACGGGAGAGAGTTTGGTCCGATTCCCAAAGAGAGTATCGTAGGTAAGGCATTTTTCGTGTATTGGCCGCCTCAAACGGTGGGTTTGGTACCGACAATCAGATATTAGTTTTCATTTGTAGTCAGATCTTTTTGGCACATGTGCTGATAAAGAGTTTTTAGGTTGTCAAATCTTTTTTCGACAGGGCCACGGAATTGGAAAGTTACTCTGGTTACAACATTGGTTTGAATAATTTTTACTTTGGTAGTTTTATCTTCAAAGATGGATTCTATGTCGGTAGAAATATTATCAAGACGGGATTTTAGAAAGTGAGGCAGATTTTCTTTTGTGATGGGGACAATCCCCTCTTCTATTTTTTTTCGCATTCTTCTGGCAATATCTTCTGCCCATCGAACAGAGGCTTTTTCTTTTAAAATTATTTTGTATGCTTCGATAATAAGTCGGGTGTCTCCGATACCGGCTAAGGCTCTGGCGTGACCTTCGGTAATAAGTCCTGAAAGCAGACCGTCGGTTAAGGCGTCAGGCAGAGTTAGTAATTTGAGAACATTGATGACATATGGGACACTTTTACTGACTTTTTTAGCTATCTGGGTATTATCAAATTTAAATTCTTCTTTTAAACGTTGGAAAGCTTTTGCCCGTTCAATAGGGTTTAGATCTTTGCGCTGGACATTTTCGACAATGGCCATTTCCAACATTTGTTGCGGGGTAGTTTCTTTAACTATAGCCGGGACATAGGCAAGTTTTAAAATTCGAGCCGCTCGCCATCGGCGTTCCCCGGCGATAATTTGATATCCGGCCGGAGTTTTGGCAATTATTAGGGGTTCAAGAATTCCGTGTTCTCTGATGGATTCGACTAATTCACTGACTGAGTCCGGATTGATAACTCCTCTGGGTTGAAGGGGGTTGGGTTCGAGTTGGTTGGTTGGGATTTGAGATATCTGTTTCATGGTTTAGGTTACTATGAAAACAGAGGTGAAAAAAGATATGAAAACTAGGACAAAGTCAGTCAACTTGAAAACGGATTAGTTTTTGGTTACAGATACAATATTCTTACCCAATCTTTTGAGAAATTTTACTACACCAGGACGGATAGCATAGATAGTGAAATCTTTTCCGAGTTTGGTACCCTTACCTGAGTGGAATTTTGAGCCAACTTGTCGGATAATAATTTGACCAACGTCTATTTTTTGTCCACCAAAAATTTTTACTCCGCGCCTCTGACCGGGACGATTTGATTTTTGATTTGTTTTTCCTTGTGATTTTGTATGTGCCATATAATTTAATTAATTTATTTTTTAGAAACTACTTTTTTGGCAGATGTTTTTTGGGAGACAGTTGCTTTTTTGGTAGTTGCGACTTTTTTTGGTAAAGAAGCTTTTTTAACGGGAGTGCTTTTGGATAAACCAATTTTTGTAATTTCAATATCGGAAAGTTGTGCTCGGAATCCTTGGGTTAAGCGGTAACGGGATTTGGCTTTGTATTTAAAAATTTTAAGTTTTTTTCCTTTATAATTTTTAATGACTTTAAATTCGACTTTGGCATCTTTAATAAAGGGACTGCCAATTGAAATACTTTTGTCATCTACTAGCAATAATACTTGGTCAGTGGAACTGGTTTCCCCTTCTTTTAGATTAAGGTTGTCGACAGTTAAGTTTTTGTTCTCTTCAGCCTTAAATTGTGAGCCAGAAATGGCAATAATTGCATATTTCATACTTGTCGATTGTATCATAGATGATTAATTTGTTCTACTGATTTGTTAGGAGGATAATATTATACCAAGTGAAAATAAGAAAGCCATAAGTGATGAACCGCCAACAGAGACAAAAGGAAGGGGAATTCCGGTAACAGGCAATATACCAATATTCATTCCAATGTTGATAAAAGCCTGAATCCATATTTGACTGGCAATACCAAGAGTAAATAGCATTTGAGCTTTATCGGTAGAACTGAAGGCTTTTTTAATGAGGGTGTTAATTAAAAGAAAATAAGAAAGAATTAGTATAAAAACGGAGACAAAACCCATTTCTTCAGTCATGGCTGCAAATATGAAATCAGTGTGTTTTTCCGGTAAAAATAATAATTGTCCTTGGGTCCCTTTTTTGAATCCCCTCCCCCAGAAACCTCCTGAACCAATTGCGATTTGAGATTGGATGACATTGTAACCTTTGTTAAGAGGATCGCTTTGTGGGTTTATGAAGGTGGTAATACGTTGTCTTTGGTAATCATGAAGACCGTATTTCCAAATGATTGGGGACATAAAAATAGCGATGATGCCAATAATGATGGTAATAGTCAGTAACTTTTTATTGTAAATAATTGTTGGTAGGGCAAGTACGGCGGTGGAAACGGCACTTCCTAAGTCAGGTTGTATCAAAATTAGGGAAACCGGAATAAAAAATAGTATGGGTAAGTTGGTATTTACTAAAAAAAGCAGAAGCCAAGGCTTGACTATTTCTGAGGGCTGAATTGATAGTCCTCCGATGTTGATCCATCGACGTGATCCTCGGGTAATATTGTTTAATAAAATCGGACTGAGAATCAAAATAGTTGAAAAAATAAACAGTAGCCAGCGATATGGTTTTATGTTTTTGGGGTGAATTTGAGTGCCAATAGCAAATAAAACCAGTCCAATTATCCAGGAAAATAGCTGTTTTAGGATCAGGGAAGGTTCTTGTGAAAGAACCATCAACATATTTAAGAAAAATAATGCAGTAAGACTAATGATTAGTGGGAGGCGAAAGTTTTTAGTCATCCTTAAGGATTTTCAGTTGGTCGGATTTTTCAATCGAAACGGCCAGAGTTTTTTCCAGTAATTCCTGTTGATATTTTTCAGGCCAGTTGGGGGCAAAAATTTTTATTTTGTCGTTTAAATTTAAATTTTGTTCCTTACGAAGTACCTGAATGGATCTAGCCAAATCCCGATATTCACCTTCTTCAATCAGCTGAGGAGAAAGCTTGGTGTCGAGAACAACTTCCAAAATATCTGAATTCGATTTTTGCCAGTCAATATTTTTGACATTGGTTTCGTCTTTGAGGATATCTTCAATCTGGGAAGGAAGAGATGGTTTATTGGATTTGATGGTTAAATTTGCCAGAGGTTGACGAACTTTAATTTGATTTTTTTGGCGTTGGGCGTGTGATAATTTGCAGATTTCCCGGGCAAATTCCATTTGTTCGTTTAGGGAAAGGTCGATAAGATTAGTGTCAGGATTTGGCCAATTTTGTAGATGAACTGATTGATTTGGATCGAATTTTTGATTACCGTTTAAATTTTGAAAAATGGTTTCGGAAAGAAACGGCATAAAAGGAGCAGTAAGGATAGATAGTTGTTTGAGACAAAAATAAAGTGTTTGATAATTGTCAAAACGATCTCGAGAGCGGCGAACATACCAGGTCGAGAAATCTTCAACAAATTTTTCGATAGCAGCGGTGGTTTTGGGAGTATCAAATTTTTCCAGATATTTGGTAGTTTTTGAAATAGTTTCGTTAAGTCGGGAAAGTATCCAACGGTCAAGAATATTTGTAGGAGTGGGAATATTTGAATCAGGTTGCCAGGAATAATTGTTGGCGTGTTCTATAAAAAAACGATAAGTATTCCAATAGATAAGGATAAAATTACGCTTTACATTGTCGGCGATGGAATAGCCAAAATTAACTGAATTGTGTGATTTTTGTTGACAATATAGCCAACGCATAGCATCTGCCGACATTTTTTCGACGGCTTCATCATAAGGAATACCATTCTTTTTGGTTTTACTCATTCTTTCACCTTTTTCATCTTTGACTTCGGAATGGGCAACTACGTTTAAATAAGGAGGAGAACTTTCGAGGGTGACGCTAAAAAAAAGCATGGAGTAAAACCAGAGTCTAACCTGTTCGATCATTTCCAGAACTAATTCAGCCGGGAACCATTTTTGCCAATATTTTTTATCGGAAAGATATTTGAGGGTGGAAAAAGGGACAACACCGGCGTCAAGCCAACAATCGCCGACATCGGGGATCCTTTTAACTTCTTGTCCACACTTAGGGCATTTGATAGTAATTTCGTCAATCCAGGGTCGATGAAGAGAGGGAAGTTTGTCTATAAGTTCCGGTTTTAATGTTAGGGATTTTAGTTCTTCTTTACTTCCGACAACGGTAAGTTGTTGGCATTTGTTACATTCGTAAAAAGGGAGGGAAAGACCGTAAAATCTTTTTCGGCTAATCATCCAATCTTCCATATTATCCAGCCAATTTTGCATTCTTCGACCGACATATTTGGGATGCCAATTTACTTTTTGAGCAGTTTCTTTTAATCTGGGTCTGATATCATCGGATTTGATGTACCAACTGTCTTCAAGACGAAAGAGACATTTTGTTTTACATCGCCAACAATGGGGGTAACGATGGGTAATAGATTCGGTTTTAAACAATACATTTTTTTTGGTAAGATAGTCAAAAACAATTGGTGAGACGTCATGGGCATATTTGCCAGAAAGATCACCGTAATCATTTAAGAAATGGCCGGTTTCATCTAGTGGGGCGATCATATCAACACCAAGTTTTTGGCCTAGTTCAAAATCTTCCTGACCACATCCCGGAGCGATATGAACGACACCAGTACCTTCGATTGGATCAACCTGGTCCCATTCTACAATAAAATGATTAACTTCCTTTTGGGCGGGTATATCGAATAATGATTTATATTTGAGTCCGAGAAGAGTTTTGGGGTTGATAGGTTGGTAATTTGTTAATCCAAGTCTGTCGGCTGCCAGTTTGGCCAGATATAGGAATTTGTCGTTATATTTGGCTTTAACATATTCAAATTCAGGATTTATGGCAAGTAAGACATTGGCCGAGAGGGTCCAGGGAGTGGTAGTCCAAGCGAGGACATATTCGTTGGATTTGTCGGATAGTTCAAACATTAAATAAACCGAGGTATCGGTAATTTCTTTATAACCATCGGCTTGTTCGTGTTGGGAAAGTCCGGTTTCGCAACGGGGACACCAGGTGGTGGCGGATTTACGTTTGGATAACCATCCTTTTTGCCAAATTATTTTGAGAAAATGCCAAATATAAAGATTGTTATTTTCCGAATTAGTGTAATATGAATTTTCCCAATCCATAAACATGCCCAATCTTTTTGACTGTTCGGTTTGGAGGGCGGAAAATTTATTGACACGAGCCAAACAAGAATTGGTAAATTTGTCCAAACCATAATTTTGGATATCTTTTTTTGAATTAAATCCTGCTTCTTTTTCAACTTCAACTTCGACCCAGAGCCCCTGACAATCAAATCCGTTTTGAAATCTTTGTTCATATCCTTGGGCATTTTTAAATCTTTGAAATACGTCTTTCAGAGTTCTTCCACGGGCGTGGTGGACACCCATTGAACCGTTGGCGGTAATTGGTCCATCGATAAAAGAAAAATTTTTATCGGAGGTTTTATTTTTTTGAAGATATTTGGAAATTACGTCTTGATCGTACCACCAGGATTTAATCTTATTTTCATTTTCGATAAAGTCAAATTGAGCAGGCACAGTTTGAAAATATTTTTTTTGAGTCATTTTTTGTAGTTTTAATAAAAAAATCCTTCGAAGAAGGATTTTTGGTAGGCTCCGATATCTCCAAAATGGAGAATGCGGAGCTATTTAATAATTATGTTGAATGAAGTAAGGTACATTATTTGATGTATTATACAATAATATTTTTGGTTTTTATTTTTTATTTTTTCGCATAAAAGCCGGAATGTCGAATTCGTCGACAATATCGACGCCGGCAGGAAGTTCGTTTTCGTCTAAGTATTGGTCAATATCGAGATTGTTGTCTTTTGGGGGATCTTTTTTAAAATCATTTTCATCTTCATCATCATTAATTTTTATAAGAGAAGGTTTTGGGGTGTTGAAATATATGGGTTTGACGGTAGATGAAAAAATTCTGGAATGATTAGGGTCGAAACCAGTGGCGATGACAGAGATTTTGATAGTACCTTTGATGTTGTGATCGATATTAGCGCCAAAAATTATATTACAGTCAGGTGAAGTTTTTTCGGTGATGGCTTGAGCGGCAGTTTCTATTTCGGCCATGGTGAGATCGGGACCTCCGGTAATATTGATCAATACTCCCCTGGCTCCTTCTATATTGACCTCAACAAGCGGTGAAGCGATAGCGGATTCGACAGCTTCTTGAACACGATTTTCACCCTCAGCTTCGCCTACTCCCATAAGAGCTGATCCGGCATTACTCATAATGCTTTTGATATCAGCAAAATCAAGATTAATGAGTCCGGGGATGGTAATCAGATCAGAGATGGCTTTGGTACCCTTGTTGAGGACGGAATCGGCTATTTTGAAGGCTTCAAGGAGGGTGGCTTGATTATTAACGACATCCATTACTTTTTGATTAGGAATGACTACAAGAGTGTCTACGTTGTTTCGAAGAAGAGATATTCCTTCTTCGGCGTTGGTCATACGACGGGTGCCTTCGAATAAAAATGGTTTGGTAACTACCGCAATGGTAAGAATACCTAATTCTTTTTTGGCGATTTCAGCAATAATTGGAGCAGCTCCGGTACAAGTACCACCACCCATTCCTCCGGTAATGAAAACCATATCAGTTCCGGTTAAGATTTCTTTAATTTTTTCTCTTGATTCTTCAGCGGCGTTTTGACCTATTTGTGGGTTGCCTCCGGCACCTAAGCCTTTGGTTAGCTTATCCCCTATCTGAATTTTAATTGGGGCAAGAGAATTTAGAAGAGCTTGAGAATCAGTGTTGATGGCGACAAAATCGACCCCGTTGATACTGTCCTCAGATATCATGGAATTTACCGCATTATTTCCTCCACCTCCAACACCGAGAACTTTAATCTTGGCAAATTGTCCGGACATTGTTTTAATTAATCCCATAGGTTGGTGGTGAATTAAATCGGCTTGTGAAAGTAATTTAATTAAGGAAGCAGTGGTTCAATCAAATTTTTAAATTTTCCAATTATACCGTTTAAGGAAATTTTTGATTTTTTAGTTGATCCAAACGATGCCTTTGGATTTTGTTTTAGGCCATACATTAATAGACCAACAGAACTACTGTAGGCAGGATTTAGTATATCATCTACAAGACCACCGATTTTTGGAGGGGTAGAAATTCGGAGAGGTAGCGGAATGACGTTTGAACTAATTTCTTTGACATTGACTGTAAGAGCACCACCTCCGGTTAGTACTATTCCGGCAGGAATGGTTGATTCAAAACCACTATTAACTATTTCGTTGTTGATTAGGGCAAATATTTCTTCCAATCGTGGTTTGATAATGCCGCTGACAGCTGTTTGAAGTGAAAGTTTTCTTTTGTCATCGGTAGCCAGTCCAAATTGAGACATATCAACCTCGTCTTCAAATTTTTTATTTTCAATTATTTTGACGAGTTTGAGTTTGATTTTTTCGGCATCTTCCAGGGAAAGTCTAAGACCAATAGCTAAATCATTGGTTACATTAGTGGCTCCGATAGGGATAACAAAAGAGTAACAAGGTGACCCCTCGTTAAAAATGGTTAGGGTGGTGTAGGATCCTCCGATATCCACAAGAGCAACTCCAAGTTCTTTTTCGGTTTCAGTAAGGGCGGATAAGGCGGTAGAAAGTCCGGAGTATACCAGAGACTGAACGTTAATGCCGATTTCTTCAAAACATTTGTAGAGATTTTTGAGAGCTGGTGTAGAGGCAATGATGATATGAGCTTCAACTTCAAGTCGAATACCTGTCATTCCAATCGGATCGATGACTCCCTCCTGGCCATCTACAGTAAATTTTCTTGGTATTACGTGGATAATTTCTTTTCCTACAGGAATGGATATGGCTTTGGCTGCTTCAATAACTCTATCAATGTCGGTTGGAGAAATTTCGCTGTTGGGATTGCTGATAGCTACAACTCCCTGGGAATTTAGAGACTGAATGTGGGGTGCAGCCAAAGAAACGATAGCATTATTGATTTGAAAACCTGCCATTCTTTCGGCAGCTTCGACACTTTGGATTATTGTTTGAGTGGCCTGGTCGAGATTAATAATTTGACCTTTTCTGAAACCGAGAGATGGTACGGCGGAGACAGCGATAATGTTAAAGCGATCTTCATCTTCAAAGTATTGTCCAACAATGGTGGTTACTTTACTTGATCCGATATCGATTCCATTAATTATTTTTGAGTGTGGCATAGGGGTGGTTTAAACTTAAATCGACAAGATAAACATATTTATCATTTATTGTAGCGATTTTGAATATTTGTTGTAAGGTGGTAGTTTGAAGAATTGGATCTTTTTGAGTGGAAAAAATTATTTTGGTTGGTGGGGAATTTTTTTGAGAAATTATGAATTCCACTTGTTGGGAATCGTTTTTGAAGGTGATTGGAGAAGCAAGCGGTATTTGGTTTTTTTGAATGGCGAAGTTTAAATTTTTAAAAAATTCATTTTTTGCTGAGCTGGGGTTAAGATATGATTCGGATTGGATAGAATATAGATAAACAGACATTGATACTAAAAGTATAGCAACTAGCGAATAAAATAATATTTTAGATAGTTTCATGGATTAGTTTAAGGAGTTTTGTGTTTTGAGTGTATTTGGGAAGATTAGAAGATGGGGTGGTGGGAGTTTTGATTAGATTTGTTAAATTGGTAAGCAGTTTGTCGGGTGTCAAGTTTTTGTCGGGGATGATTATTGTTTGAAGAGGTAATTTTTCTTTTGTCCAGATCGCATTTAAATCCTGTTCGTATTGTTGACTATGAGGTAAAGGAATTAGGATGGATTTTTTGTTTAAAGCGACAATTTCCTGACAGGTGTTGGCACCGGCCCGGCTGATAATTAGAGAGCTGTTGTTGAGCACCCATCCGATATCTTTCAGATTTATATAAACGGTTGGGTAGTAATTTTTAAATTGATTGGTAGTTTTGGAAATTTCTAAATAATCTAATTTTCCGGTTTGGTGGACTATGGTATATGGTTTTAGTTTGGGTAATAATTTGACTAAAGTTTGGTTAATTGAATGGGAACCCTGGTTGCCTCCGGTAACGTAAATTAGGGGGGAGTTTTTTATGATTGAATTAAGGGATTTAAAATTTGTAGTAGACGTTTTAAAAATTTCTGAACGCAAAAGATTGCCAGTAATATGGACTTTATTTTTGAATTTTTGAAAATGAGCAGAGGCTTGATTAAATGATAAGGCTATTTTTTGGCAAAAATAGCTATTAATTTTGGTGGCGAGGCTTGGGGTTAGTGTTTGTTCGTGGGTGATGGAGGGTATTTTAAAAATAGCAGATGTAAAAATTACCGGGAAAGAAGTATATCCGCCAAAAGAAACTACAATATCGGGATTGATAGTTTTTATTAATTTGATTGATTTAAAAATTGCAGAAAAAATTTTTGGGATACCGGTAAGAGTGTTTATCAACCAGCGTCGGTCCAGTTTACCTGATTCGAGGTTATAGTAGCGATCCCCTACCAGAGGGATTATTGAATTTTTTATATGAGTTTCGGTGGGAAATTCATGGGAAATGTAATAAATTTGCCATTGATATTTAGTATCCGTGTTTAATTGTTTGATTAGTTCGATGGCCGGGGTATGATGGTTGCCGGTGATGATTATTTTTTTATTCATTTTATTGATTATGTCTATAAATATTATTGACCAAACCCATGCCAGTTAAAAGCATTAATAGCGAAGAGCCTCCATAAGAGATAAAAGGTAAAGGCACTCCGGTTAGCGGGATAACATTGGCTATGGCAGAAATATTGATCAAACTTTGGTAAGAAATCCAAGAGGCAATACCGGCAACAATCAGTTGCTGACTGGGATCTTTGGATTGACGGGATACCCTGAAAATATTGTAAACCAGAAATACATATAAGGAAATAATAATAGTAATCCCAATAAACCCAAGTTCTTCTCCGATAATTGCCAGAATGGAATCAGTTGTAAGTTGGGGTAAAAATTGATATTTTTGGACGGAGTTGCCAAAACCCTTACCAAAAATTCCTCCAGAGGCCAGACTTAAAACTATTTGATTTGAATGGTAAGACGAGGTTAAAGTATCATTTTGAGGATTGAGAAGAGTGTCGAGTCTGGCTTGACGATATGGCGAGACAAAGATCAGAAGAACACTAAGTAATACTCCGATAAGACAGGTAAGCATTAGAGAGATTATTTCTCCACCGGATAAATAATAAATAGTTAAAACTATTGAAGCAGTCAGAACAGCGGTACTTAAATTGGGTTCAAGGATGATTAATATAAGAGCCGGACTTAGTGAATAAATTAAACTTTTCAAATTTTGTTTGTTTGATTTTGAAAAAAGAAATGAAAAATAAATTATGGCTATTAATTTGAAACTTTCTGAAGGTTGAAAAGAAAAAATTCCTAGTGACAGCCAACGTCTGGCTCCAAGGACGGTATTCCCAATTCCGGGAATTAATACCAGTATCAGGGTAGCTATTGATATTAGAAATAAATAAAAGGAGTATTTTTTTAAATAAGATAATTTAATTTTGGAGGTAATAATAAAAGATATTGTGCCGATAAATACCCAAAATAGTTGTTTTTTTATATAATAAAATTTGTCACCAAAGTTAATTTGAGCTTCGGAAAGTGAAGAGACTGAAATAAAAAGCAGACCAATAAAAATTAAAATATAAGTAATTATTAAAAAGGAAGCAATTCTGGGTTTGTTTTTGGTGGGTTTAGTCATCAGAGAGATCGGAGGGGTTGATTATGGGGTGTTTGAGAGAATCAATTAGTGGTTTAAGGACGTTGATTTTTTTTAGGGTTTGACCGGATTCATTTTTTGGGGTCAATTCAGAACCGATAATATTGACAGAAAAGCGTTTATCTATTTCAGTTTGGGTCAGTTGAAATTTAATTTTGGAAAAAGTAGCTAAATGATAGTAAAAAAGAGGAGTTAATTTTTGTTTTAATTCCAATTGAGTGTAAAAATCGAAAGAAGCGGTTAGTCGTGGGTTGCATTCAAGAAGATATACTTTGTCGGAAGAATCGACTAAAAAGTCTAATCCAAAAAAACCGAGGTAGTTATGTGATTGGAGGATTTTTGAGAAATTTTTTGTAATTTCTTTGATTTGGGAATGAATATTTTTTGATGCCAAGCTAGGCCATTGTCGGCCGACGGTAGAGAATGGGTTTTGGGTGAATTGAGGTAATCCGGTATATTGGAGAGCCGGAGGACTTTGCAATAAGCCCTGTTTTGTCAGACAGCAATTGTTTAGCAAGGAATAACTTTTTTTGATGTAGGGTGAAAATTTTACTTTGGTGTTTGGTTCTAAGATTTGGCTAATATCTGACCATTGATTGGCTTGTAAGGTGCTTTGCCCGGCCCAACCAAAGTGGGTTTGAATGACAAGGGATTTGCCGAATTGTTTTTGGTATTTTTCAAAATTTTGCAGAGTTAATTTGTCAACAGCTGAGGGAATGACCGGTAAGTTGTTTTGTTGACAAAATTGGACAAATTTTAGTTTGTCTTCAAATAAACGATTTAAGCGGGCGGGATTAGAAATATTTTTCCAGTTATATTTGTGACACAAAAAATCTATTTTGGCAGAAGGTTTGAAGGGGATGATTGCCGATTGTCCAATACTATTGGTATTAATGTAATTAATTACTTGAGGTTGGGACAAAAGAAGACCGGAGTTTTTAAGTGGAAGGGTAATACCTTGTTCTTCCAGAGAAAAATAAGGGATTTTGTTTTGTTTTAAATTAGATAATTTTGGATTTTTATAGGCGTAGATAAGATGAAATTTTTTTAGATTTGGATATATTTTTATATCAAGAAAAGGATCGACCACCAGAAAAAAATAGGTGAAGTCGGAGTTGTTGATTTGATTTTCTAAGTCCATAAGATTATCTTAGAGTGCCGGTAATTATTATAATAGGATTATTACCTATATTTAGGTTTAATTTGTTTGCCATCTCAAAACCTGCCAGGGTAAGTCCGCCTTCAAGTGAACATTTGACATTAAGGTCTAGCAGGCGTTGATGGGAATTTATGATTTGTTGGTTTTGGATGGTAAGGCCGGTACCTTTGGAATTTTTAATGGCGTTTAAAATTTTTAATTTTAAAGGGAGATATTTGGCGGAAAGAGCATCGGTAATGAGTTGAGTTTCTTTGGTGTATTGAGTATTAAATTTTGAAGTGATAGTGGGATTGGCTGCTGATTGGACGGCAAAAATGGGGATATGGGGCGGTAATTTTTGAGAAATTCCCAGGAGTGTAGTGCCACTACCTACGGGGATAAATATGCTGGATGTTTGGGGGTTTTGATCTAGAATTTCTTTAGCGATTTTTTGGTATCCGATAAGGGAGGAAGGGTCGGTAGATTGACGGAGGAAATAAGCGTTTTGTGATTTGGAAAATTTAAAGGCATCACTGATTGGTTTGAGACTGGTAATAATTTTGGCAGAAGGCGAAATTAGGAAAAGTTTTTTTTGATTAATTTTGGGTGATACGAAAATGGTAAGGTTTATCCCCTGTTTTTGGCAAAAATAGGCGGCGGAAATGGCAGCGTTACCGGTGGATGAGATAACGGCGTTGGTGATTTTTTTTTCAATTAAGTTTTGGATCTGGGCAATTAGGGCGCGGTCTTTGGCAGAACCGGTTGGGTTTTGGTCTTCCCTTTTGAGGTAAAAGTTTTCAATTTTAATTAACTTGTTTTGATTCATGTTGTATAATATTGTTTAGCTTATTATATATAAATTATAGATAATTATGGCAGTCAATAACACTAAAATTATTTGTCCGGATTGTCAGGCCGAGATTGTCAGACCTTTAGAAATGGAGGTTGGAGAGATACTGGAGTGTAGTGAATGCGGATGTGAGGTTGAAATATTGTCTATGGATCCGTTGAAATATAGACAATTGATTGAAGAAAAATAGTTAGGATAAGCAGTTAAGACGGAAAATTCCGTCTCCCAGTTTGGGATTGAAAAGAGATGGGTATTTTTTGTTTTCGATAGTTTTGTCCGACCATTGTTGATATTTAAGGCTTTTGTCAGGATTAGTTATTTTGATTTGACCGTAGTGAACTCCTTTTTGTTTGGTTTTTTCACTACTATGAACATAGTAAATTGTATTATTTAGCTTTTCGACAATAAAAATTACATGTTTGCCTTGGTCCATTCTAATTAAATCAGAAGTTTGGATATCTTGTAGGTTTTTGATTTCTTTGGCGTTGGGGTGACCGGTAAGTAGATTGGCAGATAGTCGTCGTGGTCCCCTTTTGCCTTCGGTACCTATTAATTTTGATTTAATATCTTTTCCTGTTTTGAGGTAATAATAAAAATTTGATAAGTGGTATATAAGTCCGGAACAGTCGATTCCAATCCCGTGTTTTTTTTGAAATCGGTAAATTTCGATAGGGCTGAGATCGAGTAAGTTTATGTTGAGTTTGTTGGCTAGCTCAATTGTAGTTAGAGCAATTTCTTTGGAATCTCCCTTGCCAACGAGGGCGTTATTTTCAGTCTTTATTGGTGGTTTGTTAGTAAAGTACGGAAGACCAAGATATTTTTCAATTTCCAGTTTTAGTTGATTTATTAATTTAATCCTAGCCATAGACCAAATATTGATAATATAATTCCGGCAAGCCAGGCTCTGGTGACGATTTTGGGTTCTTCCCAGCCCATTTTTTGAAGAGTTAAATGAATTGGGGCTGCCGGGAATATTCGTTTGCCAAAATATTTTTTACTAATAATTTGGACAGCACTGCTTAGACCTTCGATAATAAAGGGTGAGCCAATGATGAGGAGCGGAACAACACGACCCAAAATTAGGGCAATAACGGCAAAGGTGGCGCCAAAAGAAAGGGCGCCGACATCACCCAGCCAGACTCTGGCGGGATAAATATTGAAATATAGGAATGCAATGATGGAACCAAGCCAAAGTGATAAAAAAATTGAAATAGGAGTATCAAAAGAAGTATTAGCAAGAACCCAAAAGGCAAAGAGGGCAATCATTAATAATCCGCAAGACAGACCATCAAGGCCATCGGTGATATTGAAAAAATTGGCAAAGCCTACAATTAGACCCATAGATATCGGGATAAAGAAAATTCCTAATTCCAGAGCTCCAAAGAAAGGGATATAAATAAAATCAATTCTTAATTTAAAATAAATTAGTAAGGTTATCAACAAAGATACGGTAATTTGAAGAAAAAGTTTGTGAATCATTCTAAGGCCAAAAAAACCAGTTCTTTTGAAACCAAAAAATTTTAAAATATCATCATACAGACCTATAAGTCCAAAAGCTATGAAAGTAAAAAAAATTGTTTCTAGTTCCGAAATTAGAGGGTAGTTACTAGAAATAAAAATATTAGAAAATTTAAAGATGGGAAAGATGATTAAAAATAAAATAGAGACAGCAACAATTACCAGAAGTCCTCCGCCTACAGGAGTACCGGTTTTTTTGGAATGAAATTTATCAAAAATAGGGGTGCGTTGGTTTTGAAAGTCAAGAGTGGTTTGTTTTTGTCTTTGAAACTTTAGGCGATATAGTAAATTAATGAATGGTACCACCATTATTGAAGTGATCAAAAAGGAAAAGAGAAGCAGACCCAGGTACAAATGAATCATATTTATGAATAGTATAGCCTATTTTTATAGTCTATGTTTTGATGTATTTGATATCGGCACCAAGAGATTTTAGTCTTTCCATAAATTTTTCGTAACCTCGTTCGATAAATTCAACTCCGTTGATAGTTGATTCTCCGATGGCGGTAAGTGCGGCAAGAGTAGCTGTAGCTCCGGCCCGGAGGTCATTAACCTCGATATTCATGGCTTTTAATTTGCTAGGTCCATAAATTTTGACTCCATGAAAATATTTAGGGTCATCGCTTTCGGGATTGAAATGGTAATAAGTGCTTGGGTCTTTGACTTGAGGATTAAAAAATTTAGTTTTGGCACCCATTTGGTTTAAAGTATTTATATGTTGGAAACGACTGGGAAATATACGTTCTATTATAGTACTGCAACCCACAGATTGAGTTAAGACTAAACTGAAAACTGCTTGCCAGTCGGTCATAAATCCAGGCTCCGGACCGGTTTCGATGTCAATAGCTTTAAGTGGTCCGACCCAACTGATAGATACTTCGTCATATCCCCGTATAACTTTGGCCCCCATTTTTTCAATAGTAATCAAAAAGGTTTCAATTATTTTTGGATCTATTCTTAAAATATTGACGGAACCTTTGGTACTAAGTGCTGCACAAGCAAAAGTAATAGATTCGTTTCGGTCGGCAATTACTTGGTGTTGAGTACCGTGAAGGCTGGAAACACCAGTGATTTCTATAGTCCCCGGGTTTGAGGGTGAGCGTCTGATTTTGGCTCCCATAGAATTTAACATAAGAATTAAATCATCGATTTCCGGTTCCTGAGCGGCATTTTTAATGATGCTGTCGCCTTGAGCCAGGACAGCGGTCATAATAATTACTTCCGTAACAGTATGGGTGGGTTTAACAAACTCATAATTCGTACCTTTGATTGAGTCTGAACGGAAATGGATTTGGTTGTTTGATTCTTCGACATCGATGTTCATTTGTCGGAAGCAATCGAATAACCTATCTAGTGGTCTGGCTCCTAATTTGTCACCACCAGGGAATGGAATTATGGCTTGACCGGTTCTAGTGAGTAAGGGAGCAGCAAAAATGAAAGAGGTTCGTGATTTTTCTCCTGTACCTTTGGGAACTATAAAATTTTTGATTTTAGGAGTTGATATTTCAATACTGTGTTCACCTACTTTATCGATTTGAGACCCAAGATTTTGAGCGATACTTTCGGTGATGTGAACATCGGAAATATGAGGAATATTGGAAATGTAGGTTTTTTCGTTTGAAAGCAATGAGGCAATTATTTGTTTGTAACTGGCATTTTTAGCTCCTCGAATAGAAACTTCGCCTTTTATTGGTTGACCACCGTTAACAATATATCGGGACATTGGATTATTTTTTTAATTTATAATAATTTATAATTTTTTTAAGAGTATTTAAACCGTCAAGCCCTCCGGAAGAAAAATGAACTAAAATGTCTTGTTTGTTTAAAGAGTTTATAAAGTGTTTTTCAATGGTTTGGTTGAGGGGAAGATATATAAGCTTATCACCTATTTCAGATTTGAAATCTTTTGCAGTTGAACGTTTCGACTTGGAGATAGTATTTTTGTAGGGAATTTGGGATAGGATTACTTCCTGAACATGAGAAAAAGCCTGTTTGAAACCTTTTAATCCGGTTTTGGTGAGGATAAATGAAGCGTGAGGTTCGAAATAGACTTTAATGGGATGTTTTGGATATTGTTGTTTGATGGCGTTGATAGTTGAGTAAATACGGTTTGGGTTTTGGGCGAAGTCATCGATAAAAAGAATATTTTGATAATCCCCTATTGTTTCGAGACGACGTTTTATTCCAAGATAACCGGAAATAGATTGAGTGATGATTTTTAGGGGGATGCCCATATGATGACATAAAGTTGAAGCGGCGGAAATGTTTTCTTGGTTAAATTGACCGATTAATTTGTTTGGAATATTGGTTTTTGTCTGATATGGGATGGAAGTGCCAATGCAGTATTTAGTTAATTTTTTTAATGCAGAATCGTTTTGGTTATAAATTAAAAATCCGTCTTTTGGAATTTTTTGGATAAGGTTTTTATAGGCGTTGAGATTGTCTTTGTTGGTTGGGTAGCAATCTTTATGTTCCCAGTTGGTAGAGGTTATAATGACATGTTTGACGGGATAATATAAAAATTTCGCCTTGGTATCCAGACCATTTATGGATTCATCCGCTTCAATTACTGACCAGGGTGAATCTGAAATTTCAAGAGAAGGAAAATTGTTAATCGGTTGACCACCGATCATGTATGACGGTTTAAGTTGGGCATTTTTTAGTATCCAAACACAGAGAGCAGTTATGGTAGTTTTACCGTATGATCCGGCAATAAGTATAGATTCATTTTTGGCAATATATTGGGCAATATAGTTTGTGGCGGAAATGTATTTTAATTTTTGTTTTGTGATTTGTTCAAATTCGTTTAGAGTTTTTGGTATGTTTTTATAGGCTGAGCCGATAATGTAAAGATCAATTTTGGAATTTATTGGGGTTTGGTTGATAGGAATTTTTGCCTTTTGAAGTTGAGTACTAAAAGGAGGATATATTTTGTCTTGTTCTGATCCGGATACCTGATGACCTTGTTTTTTAAGTTCTAATGCCAGAGGGGTTGTCATGACACCGCAAATGGCTAGAATATGGATTTTCATGGTTGCTTTGACTTATTATAGGGCAACCATTGTCCATTATCAAAATATTGAAAACCGGGCATGTTACGTTTGTAAAAACCTATCTGTTCTGAAAATCGGCCAAGGTAACAATATTTAAGATTTTTTTGGTGACTGTCGATTATATTTTGAAGAACTAATCTGATGGGAAGATTGGTGTGTGAATATTGAGGATCGTAAAATACATAGGCTATATGAGAAATATTTTTTGAAAAATAGGACACAGAATAGGCTACAATTTTTTGGTCTAATTTCCATATGTAGACATAATTAAAAATATGATTGGTGAAGATATTTTTGACTGAACTGATAGGAAAATTCCATCCTAGTAGTTTTATCCATTGATAACATGTTTTTTGGGTATTTATGTCGAAATTAAATTGAGAGATAGGGATTAATTGATAAGTAAACTGGTCAGTATTTTTGAGTATTCTCCGATTCTCGGAACTTAGGGAAAATCGGGAAAGATCAGATCGACAACTGGACTCAGAATAAAATAAATTTTTATCATTTCTTTGGGGTAATAACCCGTTTGCGTAATTTACTTCAATATCATAAAGGTTTGAAATATTTAGTTGGTTCATAGTTGGGTTTTTAATCTGAAAGCGGTACGAAAGGCTTCTGATTCTGACCAGGGGTATTCAGTTGTTCCATGTAGAATTGAGGTCTCGTGACCTTTTCCACAGGCGATGACCGTATCGCCGGGTTGAGCAAGCTTGATGGCAAAATTAAAGGCGTCCTGGCGGTTGGGTATATCTAGGTAAACAAATTTATTTTGAGCAAGTAGTGAGATTTTTTGGAATTGTTTAGGAGTGGTAATTTTGGTGTAATTAAATAACTCAGAGTTTGCTTTTATGCCCTGAGCGATTTGTTGGTTTATATCTTCAACTTTTTCATTTCTGGTGTCATCTGAAGTAAGTATGGCAATATCGGCGTGCTGAGAGACAACTGCTCCCATAAGTGGTCTTTTTGATTTGTCACGACCACCGGTAGCACCAAAGATGACAATAAGATTACCTTTGGTTAATTTTTTAAGTGAGGATAGGGTTGATTCAAGAGCGGCGGGTGTATGGGCGAAATCAATTATTGTTTTAATATTTAGATTGTTGGGGATAGTTTGGCGTCTGCCGGTAACTTCGGGAAAATCTTTGATAACGGAAAGAAATAAATCGGTATCTATATTTAGAGTATTAATAACGCTGTAGGCGGCTAGAATGTTGTATATCTGGTAATAATAGTTACTGTTGGTTTTAAAAGTTGTTTGGTTGACTTTGAAAGTGAGTTCATCTTGATTAATTTTGATATTGGTAGCTTGGTAGGTGGACTTTGTATCTATGGAATAGGTTTTGCTTGGGATGGTGACATTTTTGGAGATTTGTTTGAAGGATTGGTCGTCTTTGTTGAGAATAGCGATATCTGAATAATGGAAAATTTTGTTTTTGGCATGGATATATCGGTGCATGTCAATAAAGTCGTCTAAGTGTTCATGGGAAGTGTTGGTAATTACCGAGACTTTAAAGTGACATCCAAAAAATCGAAATTGATCTAAGGCGTGGGAGGTGACTTCGATAACAGCATGAGTAAGACCGGATTTGACCATTTCCTGAAAAATTTGTTGGACTAAAGAGGGATCGGGGCTGGTCATGTGAAGACCAGTATTGATATCCCGGTTGCCGGTTTTGGCACCGATGGTAGTAATCAGACCGGTTTTAATACCTGCTTTGGTAAGTACTTCATAAATTAATTTTGCTGTTGTAGTTTTTCCGTCGGTGCCTGTTACTCCAATGAGGGTTAAATTCTTTGAAGGATTTTTGAATTTAGTTTTAAAATAGATGCTTTTTGGAAGGTGCCAAAGGTAGTTTTTAACTTTTTGTAAGTAGTATTTTTGAATCGGGATCATATAAGTTAATTGAATTTTATCTTAAATCGTATTAATTACAAAAGAAGTTATAAAATGAAGTTTAGTTTTTCGGCTAAATCGTACCATAAAGGGGCGGCTGAAGAGGCTCCCCAAGGAGTGGTGCGTGGACGGTTAATGGTAATAATCATGGTAAATTTGGGGGTATCACAGGGTGAAAAACCAACATATGAAGCGACGGTGTTATCATCGGTGTAACCACCTTTGACGGCAACTTGGGCGGTGCCGCTTTTAGCACAGGCTTCAATATTTTTGGGTTTTAGACGGGCAATTGAACCATTTTCAACACTATATTTAAGAATTTCTTTGACTGTTTGGGTGGTAGTTGGTTTAAATACTTGTCTGGAAGGGGTTTTTTTTGAGACTATAGTTTGATCATTTTCGGATAAATACCTGACAATTTTAGGAGAAACTAATTTACCTTCATTGGCCAAAGTGTTGAAAGCAGTTAGCATTTGAATTTGGTTAATGGCAATCCCCTGTCCAAATGAGGCTGTGGCTAAATCAATTTCAGGCCAGATATTTTTAGAAATTGGTTTGGACTCTCCCTGAAGATCAATGCCAGATTTGTTACTGAGTCCGAGGAGACTGTAATATTGAAGAAATGATTTTAAGCCGAGTTGTCTGATGATTAGGCTCATACCGATGTTGTCGGAATTTTTTATTATATCTTTTAGAGGAGATTCCGGGTGAGTTTCTTGGTTCCAGTTTTCAATAGTATATTGTCCGATAGTAAGAGGGCGGTCGCATAGATGGCAGATATAATCCGAAGAAATAGCATTTTTGTCGAGAGCCATGGCCACAACCAATGGTTTGAAAATTGACCCGGGTTCAAATAAACTGGTAATGGCGGTATTCGCAGTAGCACTTGGTGTAGCTGATTGGGTGGCGGTGTAATCGGCCATAGCAATTATATTTCCGGTTTGGGGTTGCATAATAGTGATGAGGCCGGAGTCGGCATTGTAGGTTTCGACACCTTCTTTGAGAATTTTTTCTATTAGATATTGGATATCTCTGTTGATGGTGGTGTGTAAATTTCTTCCGTCTAAAGGATTAGTTTCCCAATTTGATAAAGAAATCAATGATTTACCTTGCGCGTCTTTAACTTGCCAGGCATAACCCGGGCGCCCTTCAAGATGTTTATTGTAATAACCTTCAAGTCCACCATAACCGGTAGTTTTGCCATCTGAATCCTGAGCAACTAAACCTAAAATATTTTTAGCCAATTGGTTCTCTGGATAAAATCTTTTTTGGTCCTGACTAAATTCTATTCCGGAAATATCGGATAATAAATCATATTGATGTTTATCGAAATGTTGAGGAAAGCTTATCCACTTCTGTTTATCATTTTGAGAAAACTTAGATATTAATTGTTCAAATTTTGATTCAAAATCAGGTTGAACTGAGTTAATTTTTGAAATAATTTGGTCGAGAGGTAGGGTAAGATTTGGTTTATATATTGAGAGAGTGTAGGTAGTCTGATTCTGAACCAGAGGGAATCCAAAATTATCATAGATAGTACCACGATGGGTATTTATTTTTTCTAATTTTTGTGTTTGGCTGAGAGCCTTGGTGCGATATTGGGAACCAATAACAATTTGTAAATAAAATAACCTTGAAATTACCATAAGAAATATAAAACTTATGGTACTGATTAGGATTTTTAAACGACTGTTAGACACTATTGAATTATAGAATCATTATTGATATCGATGGATTTTTGAATTGGTTGATATTGGGAAATGTCTATTGATTCCAGAAGTTTATTGATGGAAATTGATTGAGTGTAACTATTTTGGAGATATTGATTTTCAATTTCAATTTGATTTAATTTTGAAGTGTATTTTTGATAATCCTGGTTTAATGTAAGTATTTCGCTGTTGTAATAAAAAGAAAAAACAAAATAAATAATAAAAGTAAGGGCCAGAGCGATAAAAAGAATTTTTTGAGTCATTAATTTATTGTATACGACCTGAGAACACTTGATCGGGAAAGAGGGTTTTGAGATATTTCAAAAGAACTTGGTAATCGTTTTGGTAAGGGAGTGATAGTATTGTTTTGAATTTGTTGGCGGATAAATTGTTTTACCAAACGATCTTCTGATGAGTGGAAGGTGATAATGGCAACATGGCCGGATTTTTTGACTACTTTTAGCGATTGGTTCATGACAGAAATCAGATTTGGTAATTCCTGATTGACAGCCATTTTGAGAGCAAGGAATATCTTGGTAGCCGGATGAATTCGGGTAATAGGTATGTTTTGGCTTGAATAATAATTTTTTATAATTTCAGCTAATCGGGTTCCGGTTTTTATTGGTGATTTTTGACGTTGACGGATAATTCTTAAAATTAGAGGTTTTGAGTATTTTTCTTGGGCATATTTAGTGAATAGCTCATAAAGTTGATCAAAAGAATAAGTGTTGATAATGTTTTCAGCAGTTTCAGATTGAGAATTAGGGTCGAGGCGCATATCAAGTGATTGTTCATCATGAAAGGAAAATCCCCTATTCTCAGATTTAATTTGGTTTTTACTAAGGCCAAGATCAAGTAATAAGGAATCAATTTTTGTATGAATATTTAAGTTAACAATTTGGGAAAGATCTGAAAAATTACCATGGATAGGATGAAAGTTTTTTGAAAGACCGGCTTGTTTAACCCGATTGGAGGCAATTTCCAGGTTTTGAGGATCCTGATCGATACCATATACGATGACTTTTTTTTTGAGAAGTTCGAGGGTATGTCCTCCGTTTCCTAGGGTGGCATCAACAATAACTTGATTGGGTTGGGGATTTAATATCTCGAGTATTTCGGCTAATAGTACCGGTGTGTGAAAATCCATTGTTTAATAATTACTGGCGAAGTAAGAGTAGGAAGGTTTGGTGTCTGAGGGATTTTTTGAATTACCATAGTCCTTTAAAAGTAGATAAAAGGAGGTGGTTTTGAGATTGTCAATTTTGGTTTGATAGTTTTGGGTAATAAGTTCCATTTGACCACCATTTTTTTTAATTTGACTGCCGGATTGAAGTGAAAATTCGGTTTCGTAAGGGATTATTTGATTTTCTTTAGTAATGAAGATAAGAGAAAGTGTGCCACCGGTTATGCCTTCGTCGTATTTGTATTTGCAGCCGGAAGTGCAACTTTCTGTTCCTAAAAGTAGTTTTCTTTCAATGTTTTGACTTTCCAGAGTTAAGGTGTCGCCAAGACCTTTTTCTATTTCTAAACCATTGTCAGTGGCGCTATAAATAAGTTCATATTCTATTTGTTTTACATAATTTGGGATGTTTAATATGGAAAGTTTTAATTCATGTCCGTCTGATCTGGGTATTAATTTTACGATAGGTCGTTCTTCGGGTTTCATCTCAATAGCTCTCGGGGTTGGGGTGGGGCTGGGGGTTGAGCTGGTATTTTTTTTGCCGCAAGAAGATAGTAAAAAAGTACTTAAGAAAATTAGGGAAAGGGTAATAATTTTTTTCATAGTGGCTTAATTTAAATGTTTTTTTAACCAAGTGTCAACCTGACTAGATTTTATTCTAATTTGCTTCATAGTATCTCGGTCTCTAATGCTAACAGTATTGTCTTCGAGTGTTTGAAAATCGACTACCAGACACCAGGGAGTGCCGATTTCATCTGCACGACGATATTTTTTACCGATATTGCTGCTATCGTCCCAGTCGATGGAATAATTTAAAGATAGTTGGTCAAAAATTTCTTGAGCTTTATCGATAAGTTCGGGTTTGTTGGAGGCCAATGGGAAAATTGCCATTTTATAGGCAGATATTTTGGGATGTAGTTTGAGATAAGTTCTTTTTTCTCCGTTTTCTAACTTTTCTTCACGATAAGCATCCAGGAGTAAAAAGAAAAAACTGCGGTCGACACCACCGGAAGTTTCAACAATGTGGGGAAGATATTTTTCGTTGGTTTCCGGATCGCGATAAGATAAGTCCTGACCACTAAATTTGGAATGTTGAGTCAGATCATAGTCACCACGCCAATGAATACCCTCCATTTCTGCCCAACCCCATGGAGCTTTATATTCGATATCGAAGGCTTTTTTGGCATAAAATATGAGCTCGTCGGGTTTGTGTTGACGAAATTTAAGATTTTTGGGTTCGTTAAACATTTGACTATACCAATCCATCCTTCTTGATTTCCAGTACTCAAACCATTTATCCATCTCGTCAGGTTGGACAAAATATTGAATATCCCATTGTTCGAATTCGCGGGTCCGGTATAAAAAGTTTTTTGGAGTGATTTCATTTCTAAAGGCTTTTCCAATTTGGGCGATACCAAAGGGTATTTTTGTACGAGTAGTATCGATAATATTTTTAAAGTTTAAATAAATATTTTGACAGGCTTCTCCGCGAAGATAGGCTGGAATTTTTTCGCCTTCGATAACGCCAATTTCGGTATGAAATAAAATATTGTATTTCCGAGGAGCAGTAAATTCGCCGTTACATTCCGGACATTTGATGGCATTGTCGATTAAATCGGGACGGAAACGTTTGTGACAGGATTTACATTCGACTAATTCGTCGCCAAAATTTTTAACGTGACCGGAGGCTTCCCAGACTTTGGGATGGGTAATTATGGAACCATCAATACCAAAAACATCTCGGCGACGGATGACATTTTCATTCCACCAAAGATCTTTCCAATTTTTTTTCATCAGTGAGCCAATTGGGCCGTAGTCATAGAATCCCTGAATACCACCGTATATTTCACTGTTTTGAAATACAATTCCCCGGCGTTTTGTGAGAGAAATAATTTTGGAAACAAGTTCGTCTTGATTATTTTTATTTGACATTAGATATCGAATTATAGCAAATAATTTTATCTAAATAATTTGGTACTTTCGAATTTTTTTTCAGTGATGTTTTCAAAATATTGACGTAATAGATTTTGAGTTTTTTTGTATTCTTTGTTGGAAAAAGCAGTAGTAATTTCTTTTGGAACACCAAAACCAAGAGTGGCGATAAATTTTATTTCATATTTAATAAATGAAATTACTTTGTTTTGATAAATGGATTTAATAATATTTTGAGAAATTTCAAAAACGCCTTCTATGTGTTGATTTTCAGCAATTAAGCTATTTACAATCTCCAAAAAATAAAAGATAAGATTAATTTGGGTTAGACTAGTGGAGGGAGTTAAAAAACTATCAATGGTTTGGGTTTCTGAGAGCCAATTGAAATTGTCTTTTTGGTAAATTTGAGCTTTGATGGTGTTGGCCAATTGAAGTGAGCCAAGACGAGAGCTTTTAATTGTTTTGGCACCTTTGGCGAGAGCCACAATTTTGCCGTTGTTTGTGGTTAATAAACTGACAAAAACATCTGATTCTTTAGTGGTTTTTTTGTTGATAACAATTCCAATTACTGTCTGATAGCGATTCATTTGGTTACAAGGCCAGTTTGATGGTCTTGTCGGCTACCCAATCAAAAGTATCCTGTTGTTTTCCGTTAACAAAAAGTTGATACTCAACAGCTTTGGTTCCGGGTTGTTTTTGAAGTAAAAGGGTGTAGTCAGAACTTGGAGAAATTGGAGAAGTATATTGCACGGAGACACGGTTGCTGGATTGGGCGTAGAGAGGATATTTATTTCCATAAAACCCTTCAAAAACTTGTTTGCCGGATTCATCGTAGAGAACAGGTTCTACTTCAGAACCAGTCATTTTTATTAATTGACTACCTTTGGGGACATAAAATCTAAACATATTACGGTATTTAGGGGCATTTAGACACAAGTCCCCTTTTTCGAGGTTACAATTGGAGGCTCGTGAGGGGTTAGTGTAAGTGACGGTAATTTTGTGTTCGACTTTACCGTTTTGAGAGATAATTTCATGTTTAATTTTTTGGTTTATAAATAAGTTAGTTTTTGCGCTAGAAAAATTAGCGTCATTAAGGTGAATATAGTCGATATTTTCAGCGGTTTGGGTAATTTTTCCGGCAATATTGGCAAGTTCGGCAGCTTTTTGCATTTCTTGATCGCTAAAGTAAAAGAGTATGTGTTTTTGATAAATATTGGTAAATGCAGCCTGAGCAAGCGGTGCCATTTTACTTTTTTCAGAACCCATGGCATTTGATAGAAGGGAGTGCATCAGAGGACCTAAAAATCCTTTTCTGTCAGTTTCGATATAGTCACGGGGTCGACCGGCCATCCATTCAAGTTGGTAAATAATTTGAGGGCAACCGTCGCATCTTTTGTCAGGATCGGCGGAAAAATTTCCATAACCACTAACACCGATACGACCAAGAACTTCGACGAGGTCAACTAAGACCTGAGTGTCCAGGGCGATTATGGCGTCTATTTTTTGTTTGTTGCCGGTAATTTTGTTGTAATTATCCAGAAATATTTTGGCGTCTGTCGGGAAATCGGCATAGAGGTTCATGTCTCTGAGGTTAAGATAGGGAACGTTAATGTGGTATGACTTTATAATTCTGGGTGCCGGGATGGTGCTGTTTAGTCTGTCGTCGAGTGAGTAGATATCATCGGAAATACCGGGAGTAATTTTACCTTTGTTGACTATTAAAGTACCGTAAGCAGTCCAGAATCCTCCGCTTGGTCTAAGTTCGGCGTCATTTTGAAAAATCATTAAGTAATTTCTGGGGGCGTCTTTGCCAAGGAGCCATGAAGTTTTGGTGAGGATGGGTTTACCGTCTTTTAAGAATTTTTCTGCTTCAGTGACAAGTTCTTTGGCTTTGAGAAGAGTACTTTTGACTTTGTAGCCTCTAAATTCGTCAGGATAACGATCGGGATCGATTTGATCAAGAGATTTTTGAATATTTTCGACTCTTTTTTCGATAGTGTCAAAATGAGGAATTAAACCTTCTACGGATTCTGTCAGAAAAGAGATTCGGTCTTCGGTGGTTTGAGCACTGTCAACGGCAGAACCTTTAAGACCTAAAAAATCCTGATAAGGCTCGATGGCGGAAATTAAGATATCTCCTGTTTCAATGGATTCTTTGGCTATATTTATAATTTGGGATCCGTCTTTGTAGTAGCTATTTACATAAGGAATGATTTTGGCGTAGGAAACTTTTTTGTAAGTACTTTCAAATTTATTTAATTGAGTGCGGATGGTAGAGAGTTCGGTTTTGGCTTTGACCAAATCTTTGTCGGTAACGGCAGTTCTTAACTCAGTCGCCTGAAGTTTCATTTGATTGGCTTGAGCCATTAGGTTTTTGGCCGGAAGATAAACGAAGAAAAAGCCGAGTGTTGCCGTTATGGTTATAAAAATAAGAAGGACTGAAAATACAGAAATTAGAATTTTTTTATTTTTGGGAGTCCAGAACTTAGAGAATTTGGAAAGTACAGGTTTGGGTTTGTTTAGGTTAGGACTTAGGTTTTTGTTAAGAAGGGTCACATCAGTCATCCTTTGAGTTTATATTATAAAAGAAATGATTACCAGCTACTAAGCATGGCTTTGGGGGTTTTGAGAAGTATAATAATCTCTTGCCGCAAAGAACGGTTTTCAATATATTTAGCGTCTAATTGGGCTCTTTTTTCAAAAGATAATTCATTACGACCGGAAATTTGCCAAAGCCCGGTGATTCCGGGTTTGGCGGTTCTGATTATGTCGATGTTTTTTTGAGTTTCAGGGTATTTGGCCGCATATTCACGAAGTTCTTCATCACGATATGCGCGGGGGCCAACCAGACTCATTTCTCCTTTAAGAACATTAATTATTTGGGGGAGTTCGTCTATTGAGGTAGCTCTGATAACCCGACCAATTGGAGTGATGCGGGGATCTTCATTGGCTGAAAGTTTCCAATCATTTTTCTTGTATTTTTCCCAAAGATTTGGGAATTCTTCTTTTAGGTATTTATCGTTATCAGCGATATACATAGAATGAAATTTATACATCATAAACTCGCCGTTAGGACCAACTCTTTTTTGGGTGAAAAAAATATTATGGAGGATATCGTTTTTGTGATCTTTTTTGGGATATTTGGAAACAATACCGGTTTTGGAGGTACGATATACTAAAAATGCGGTAACTACCATAATAGGACCAAAGACAATTAATAATAATATTGATCCTGTAATATCGATAAATCTTTTACCTAAATTAAAAATAAAAACCCTTTGTTTGATAAAAGTTGTAGTTTGGGAATTTATCATTTTGGTGATTTGAGAAAATAGTTGATTTGTTTTTTGTCAGAAACCATTTTAGTAATTAAATCACGAACTTGTAGGGTGTCGTTAAGATGACAAATTAGTAGTCCGTCGGGGGTATCAATAATTGCCAGATCTTTGACGCCGACAAGTCCGATTAATTTATTGGATTGAGAGGAGATGAGACAATTTTGACTGTTATGGTTAGTAAAATTAGTGTCTGACTTTAATGTAGCTATACCTTGATTATTTTTATTTAACATTTGATAAACAGTGTTCCATTCTCCTATGTCGCTCCAGATAAAATTGGACTTAAGACAAGAGAGTTTGGACGAATTTTCAGATATGGCGTAATCTATGGCTAATTTAGGAAATAATTTGTAAATTTTTTTGACTGAATTTGGATTGTCTATTAGTTTTTGGTAAAGCCGGAAATATTTTGGTTGATACTTAATAAATTCCTCAAGTAATACCGGGATATGAAAGGTGTAAATACCTGAATTCCAAAAATTCCCCTTTTGGATAAGTTTGTTGGCAGTATCTGTGTCCGGTTTTTCAATAAAGTTTTTAATTTTATAGACATTGTTTTTGGGTTTGTCGACAGAGAGATAACCATAGGATGGGTTAGGAAATGTAGGTTTGATACCAATAAGAATAATTCGACCGAATTTATAAGCTAATTTGGCAGATTTTTTTATTTTTGAGGCAAAAAAAAGATTTTTGGAAATATAATGATCTGAGGGAAGACTGGTGATGACAGCGTCGGGATTTATTTGGGAGATAATTGAGCAGGCGTAAAGTATGGCGGCAGCGGTATTTTTTTTGTCGGGTTCGAAAATAAAGTTTTGGGGTGGAATTAGTTCTTTTAATTCTTTAGTGATTTGTTTTTGATATTTTTGATTACTGACTATAAAAATATTTTTGGAAGGGAGAATTTTTAAACTTCTTTGGACAGTTTGGCGGATGAAGGATTCATTTCCAATAAGATTTAAAAATTGTTTGGGGTGATCGGCGCGGGATATTGGCCAAAGACGAGGACCGGTGCCTCCACAAAGTATTATGATGAAGTGATTTTGAGGTGTTTTTGTTGATGTTTTTGCCATAGGTCAGTGACGGTTTGACTAAAGTTTAGCATAAAAGCAGAACGGGAAAAGTTAAGGGATTGAGAGCGACAATCGCTGGGTTTGAAAGTGGTATTTTCAAATTTTAAAATGGCACTGACAAGTGAGTTGACGGTTTGGTTATCAAAAAATATGCCGGTTTTACTGTTTATTATAGTTTCTCTAAATCCACCCTGATTGAAGGCAATTACCGGTCGACCGCAGGCTTGAGCTTCGATGGGGGTATAACCAAAATCTTCGATTTGAGGACAGATTAAGGCTTTGCAGTTTTGATAGAGAGAAATTAGTTTATTTTCGTCAACTTCGCCTAAAAATGTGATATTTTTGGCATGGAGTTTTTTTACTAAAAGCTTAAGACTGGATTCAAGTCTTCCGGTATTGGTAATAATGAGAGGTTTTTTTAGTTTGGCACAAGCTTTGATAACAAGATCTATTTTTTTTTGTTCGACAAGACGAGAGGTAGTTAGGTAATAATCTGACTTGGGTTTGGAAACGGGGTGAAATAACTTGAGATTGGTGCCGGGATAAATAATTTGACTGTCTTTGTGGTAGTATTTTTTTATTCTTTTTGAAACTGTTTTAGAAATAGTAAGGAAATTGTCGGGTCTGTATGAGTAGAGATAGTCAATGGATTGATAGATTTTTAATAAAGGTTTTAGTAAAAAATATTTATCTAAGGGAAAATATAGATGGCGATTGGGGTTGAGACAGTAGCAAATAAATAGAGTTTCAGGTCGGGTGATTAATGAGTGTCCCAAGACACTGGTAGTAGAGATGACAATGTCGTAATTTGAAAAATTGAATTGTTCCAGAGCAATATCGTAAATAGGGGTATAAATTACCGGATTGGTTTTGGAGAAAGGAAGTTGGTTGATAAAGGAGCTAATAATTTTTTTGTTTTTGGGAAGCCAAGGTGTTTTTTTTGGGTCGTAATTAAGGGTGTAAATAGGTGCATCGGGATATAGAGAAATTAAATCTAGAAGTAATCTTTCAGCACCTCCCCATTGATTTAACCAGTCAAAAAAGAGAGCTATTTTTGGTTTGGTCATTTGAGCAAACTATGATAGACGTTTAAAGTAAGTTGAGCGGTATTTTCCCAAGAATATTTTTTGACTTGAAGATGTCCCCTATTGATGAGGCTTTGCCTAAGTTTGGGGTTATTTTGAAGAAGTTTGATTTGTTTGATTAACTGTTTTGGTTGGTGTGGGTCAAAATAGAGAACCGAGTTTTGATAAATTTCCGGAAGACAGCTGGAGTTGGATGAAATTACCGGGCAATTTAGAGCCATGGCTTCCAGACCGGTAAGACTGAAACCTTCCAAAAAGGAGGGATGTACCAAGGCTAGGGCTTTGGCATAAATGTCTTTAAATTCGGAATCGGGAAGATAACCTAAAAATTCAACTTGATTTTTGATTTTAAGTTTACTTATTTCTTTGGTTAACTGATCTTTGAATAAGTCGCGAGAACTTATAATTTTAAGTTTTAAGTCAGGTATTTCTTTTAGGGCTTGGAAAATTACATTTAAGTTTTTGTGAGGATAAAGATTACCGGTGAAAATGAGATAATTTTGAGGGGTCTGGATTGTTGAAGAGATGTTGGAAAAAAAAGGATCAGTGGCTTCATAAGTTGTGGTAATTTTTTTGGGATTTAGGTGAAAGTGGGAAATTATATAGTCACGCCAAAAATTACTAGGGACTATGATGTGATTTAATTTTATGGTGAAAAAGGTTTGGATAAGATAAGCCAGATATTTTGGCCAATATAAAATGGGATGTCTGGTGGTGGTGGAGGGTCCCCGGGAGAAATGCTTAATTAAGTCGTGAATGGTAACTACAGATTTACCAAAATAAAATAAGGGTTTGTTGAAATGGGAAAAGTGAACCAGATCGGAGCGGAAACGGTATAGGTAAAAAGGCAGAAGAATTTGTTCGGAAACAGAGTAATGCTTGATGGTAGTGGTAAAATAAGAGAAAGAATTACCCAAATCTTTTTTAATTTGAGCCAAAAGATCGGGATATACCAAAAGGGACCAGTGATAGTTTTTGAAGTCTTTGTTTTTTTTGAGAGCAAGTAAAAGATTTTTGGTATAGCGACCGATACCAGTGTGTTTGGTTCCGTAAAGTCGGGCATCAAAAAGAATTTTAGGTTTCATAAGTAACGGGCTTTAAAAATACGGTAAAATTCCAGCAAATTAATACCTCTCCAAATAATAAATTGCCAGATTTTGGAATAATTTTTGAGTAAATTTTGTTGATAAAATATTTTCATGGCATTGGTGGTGGCAATAGCGGAGCGAATTTTTGTTTGTCGAGAGGCGTGGGTGATTGATTTCGTTTTGAGTAAACCTGATGAAACTCCCTGAAAATGGGTAATTTTGAAATAAGGTATAAAGTAGAGGGAAAAATTATTTTGACGGAGTTGATAACAAAAATCTAAATCTTCTCCGTACATAAAATATTTTTCGTTCCACCATTTGAGCTGATCACCAACTGGTCTTTTGAGCATAAAAAAGGCTCCGACACAGCAGTCAATTTGTTGGGGTTTGGAATAGTCCAAATAACCCATAAAATAGCCATTAAAAAATTTTGATTTGGAAAAAAGTTTGGGTAAACCAAATCCAAAAAAATGCCAAAAAGTGTTGTTTGGGGTGGGAAAACCGCGATGGGATTCGAGTTGAGTTTTTCCAGTTAAGGCCAGAATAACGTCACAGGTGGCGGCATCTACTTTTGGATGTTTTTCAAAATAATCTATCATCCCGGAAAGGGTGTCTTTTTCAACAGAGGTGTCGGGATTTAGAAATAATACATATTTGGATTTGGGGTTGGAGACGGTAACTCCGCGGTTGTTACCGGCAGAAAATCCAATATTGGTAGGTAGAGGTAAATAATTAAGAGGGAGAATGTTTGGATTGAAAAGTTTTAAAGACTGGGTTTGAGACAGACTGTCGTCCGTGGAAGCATTGTCTACAACAATTATTTCGATTTGATAATTATTGATGGTAGACTGGTAAAGACTTTTTAGGCAATTTGACAAATAATTTCCGGAGTTGTAATTAAGAATAATTATCGAAAGAATGGGTTGATTATTTTTTTTTGGTGATTTGATCATAGATTTGGTTAAGTTCCATAACACTGTTTTCATAAGAATAAAATTTTTTAATTAAAGCGTTGGCGGCGTCCCCCATTTTTTTCATTTTTTCTTTATCTTTTAATAGTTCAATGGTGTATCTGGCAGTATCTTGATATTTGCATACTACGGCTTCTTTAAAATTTTCAATTTTAATTCCACCCATACCTTCGGAAGTGGTGACGACGGGAAGTCGGCAAGCCATGGCTTCAAGAAATTTATTTCTAGTGCCACCACCACTACCCATGGGTGAAAGGAGTATCCAGGTTAAATTGTAATAATATTGGGGATCTTTTGGTCCCCCGTCGGAATCAGCTTCGGTGACTATAATGTCTTTGGAGATATATTTTGAATAATAATCGGGGGCAAAGCGACCGACAATGTAAAATTTACAGTCAGGGATAGCTTTTTTAATTTCAGGCCAAAAATCTGACATAATCATTTCGACTGATTCACGGTTTTGCATCCATTTCATGTTGGAAACGCCAAAAAGGATTGACGGATAGGGTGATTTTTTGGTTTTGGGTTTGGATAAATAAAATTTTTTGTCGACTCCGTTTTGAAAAACCTGGATATCATTTCTTTTGGTAATTTTAGAAATTAATTTTTGATCGTCTTTGCCGAAAGCTACGACGGTGTGAGTGTTTTTCCAATAATATTTTTCCCAATATTTGAGTTTGAGGACATCGATCCAAAGTAAAGGGGTAAAAAACTTTTTCCAACCTTTGAGAGTTTCGACATAATGTTGATAGACGGCGTATTCGATAGTTAAGTCGACTAAAACAATAGGAATTTTGGTTTTGGGAATATTGGGCATAGGATAGAAACAGTCGCAGTGAATTAATTCGAAAGTTTGTTCTTTTAATTCTTTTTTGATAGCGTTTTTGAAATCTTTGGAAATATAGTTGGTAACCAAAAAAGGATAGGTGCCAAATCCGGTGTATAAAATTTTTTGGAGATCCCAGGTTTTACCCCGTTGAACAACAATTACTTTTTTACAATATTTTTTGATATCTTTTAGTCCTTCACGATCACGACTAAAACAAATTAGGGTGATGTCGTTTTTTGATGATAGATATTTGATTGAATAATAGGAACTATTTTGCCCACCGGAGACTGAAAGTCTGGGAATATAAGGGGTAATCATTAAAATATTACGTTTTTTTTGCTTATTTTTTGTTTTTTGTGACATATTTGGGATTGAGGGCAAGATAATATATAGCCATCATAATCCAGAATAAATAAGCGGTTTTGGAGGCTTCGAGGACATCGATAAAAATGGCATTGGCAAGATGAGTGGTAAGAGCGGCAAAAAGAATGAGAGCAATATAATCAATGGAGGTATTTGATTTTTTAAAAATAATTTTGGCGGTTTTTAGGACAAAGTAACCGATAATGGCAGAAAAAGCAAAAAAGCCAAGAATTCCGGATTCACCCAAAGATCGGAGATAATCGTTGTCTGTGGCCAGGGTAATTGAGCCAAGTCCGGTTCCCAGGAGGATGTTTTTTTTGAAGGCATTGATGGCCCGAGGCCATTCAACGTTGAAGCGAATTTCCCCGGATCGGGCAACACCGGCGTCAGCATCTATGGGTAAATATTCATCGACCGGTCCGTGGCGAAAGACAGTGGGTACCGGAGTAGTTATGGCGATTATAGGTTGACTGGGTAAAGGAATTGGAGTGAGTTGAGGGGTGGGAGTAGAGGTTGGTTGAGGCACGGAGGTAGTTTGAGGGCGAAATTGATTTGTGAGTGAGGGGATGGTGGCCAGAAGTCTTTGATTTAGGTCGCCGTTGTTAAAGATGCTAAAGATTATCAGAAGAGATACTGGGAAAATCCAGATTATTTTTTTGATTAAAATGAAGGATAAGATTATGCCTCCCCAGAAGGCAAAAATAGAAACGCGGGAGGCGGTGGAGGTAAGAATGGGAAAGGAAAAAAGCCAAAGTAAAATTAAGACTAATTTTGCATAAATATTTTTTGAAAGTACGGCAAATGAACCGATTATGACTAATACCACACTCATATAGGCGGCCAGGTCATAGTGACCGGCGAAGGTGGAACTAATACGGGTCCAGGTGTTCATGGTCAAAAGTTGGCCTTTGGAAAATTCTTCATTCATGGTGGAAATTACCGGCAGGGATATGTATTTTTGACCGTAGCCGTACAGATCAACAAAAAAAGTAGCAATAGATAAAAAGATTAATGGGTATTTTAGGTCATTTTGGTCATAAATCGAATCTAAAGTAACAAAAAATAGTGACATATATTCAAGACGGCGAAGCAGATGGAGAAGTAAGATACTGGGGGGATCAATTTGATTAATTAGATAGGCATTTAAACCTGACAAAATTATGGCTAGAAAATAAACAAGAAAGATTTTAAAAATGTCTTTTTTGAAAACGGGAAATTTATTGATAACTTGGTAAATAAGCCAAATAAAAATTACCAATGAAATAATAATGTCGTCAAGACGGATGGCAACATAAGTATGGTTAACGGAAAAAAGAGGAAACTTGGGGTAAAGAGGGATGAAAAGAATTAAAAGAGCCAGGATGATTCGAAGTATTTTGATATTTTTTAGATTTTTGATCATTGAGGTCGAAAGTTAGAGATAAAATTATGGGTGATGGAGTTTATTTTTATTAATATTTTAGCAATTGGGTATTGCCAGGATGGACGATGAATTTTGAAAAAAGTCAAAATACCTTCGTATTCGGCTTTTATGTGAGAGGTGTGTGTTTTGGCAGATCCCCTGCCATGATGAATTATTTGAGGTCCGATGAGATACCAAAATTGAGTATGGGGAAATTTTTGTTTGATACGAAAACAAAGTTCCAGTTCTTCGCCGTACATAAAATATTTGGTGTTAAACCCGTTAACGGCATCAATAATGTTTTTACGAGCCATAAGAAAAGCTCCGGTAAGCCAATCTTGAGAATGATCGTATAGATAGGTAGTTTCTTTGGTATAGAAGTCGGGAGTGTGAGGATGAATAGCGGGAATTAATTTATTGACAAGGGGCAGATCGTCAAGACTGGTAGACCAAGTAAATAAGTTTAATAGATTGGGGAAATAACCACCGCTGGCTTGAATAGTATGGTTGGTATTTAGAAGTTGGGCGGTGGCGAGTGAACTTTCGGGATGGGAAGAAAGCCAGTTTAAAGTTTGACTAATGGCTGAATGTAAAATTTCGGTATCTGAGTTTAAAAATAAAAGATAATTGCCTTTGGCTATTTTAATTCCCTGATTATTGGCAGCACCGAATCCGGAATTTTTTTTATTTAAAATTAAAGTTAAAGAGTCTTTAAGGTAGGGTTTGTCGAGAATTAATTTTTTAATAGATTTAACGGTATCGTCTGATGAATTATTATCGACAATAATGATTTCCGAAGGGATTTTTGATGAATTTTCTATTTTTTGAAGGTTTAAAGTCAGACCTTTGTCGGACAAAATTGAAAAGAGACATTTTAGAGTGAGCTTTGAGGTGTTGTAAGAGACAATGATAATGGAAAGGGTGGGATTAATTTTTGTCATGATGAAGAAGAGACCGGTAGAGGAAATAAGAAGAAGCGAGAAATATTTCTAAAGCCAGAAAAATAAATATTCGGGCATATGGACTGGTGGGAAAGGTTCGGATGGTGACTTTGGTGGGATAAAGGATGTCTTTGAATATTAATTTGTTTACTGCGCGTTTTTCGGGTTTAGTAAAGACATCATTTTCCCATTCGTAGCCATTTACATAAAGAGATCCTTTAAAGGGAATATAGAATTCGTAAAAATAGTAACTTTGGGTAGTATCAAGTATCACCTGTTTGGATTTTTCCGGCGGATGATTAATTTCGATAGTAAAAGGTGAGGTAAATTGTGATCGGTAAAAATTAATTATTTGGTCGCGGGACAGATTGGTGAAATAAGCGGATACATTGGGAATTTGGACAGTGTCGCCGGGAAGATCGGATTTGGCAGAATTGGGCAAGTCAGAAATGCCGGGAAGAGGGAGATAAAGGTAATAAATAATTACGATATTAAGGGTAATTAATAAAGTAATTAGTATTTTTTTGAGCATATTATTGAAAGAGCATGGGACGGCCAAGTCGATAATTATATTCTTTTATTTGGCGATCGCCGATTTTTTTGGCGGGAACTCCTCCCCAAATTTCTCCATCAGGAATATTTTTGGTGACGACAGCACCGGCAGCTACAACGGCACCATTGCCGATAGTGACATTGGGAAGGATTATAGCTCTTGGTCCGATAAAGACGTAGTCACCAATAGTGACCGGACCAAATGAATTGCCGTATTTAGGTGAATGGATATCATGTTCATCGTTGTAGATTAGAACCTGGCTGGCCAGACCGACGTGATTGCCAATAGTTAGTGGGGCACGACCGTCCAAAAAGGCATGATCGCCGATGATGGTGTCATGACCGATGCTTATGCCGTTGGGATTGTAAAAATTGGCCCACATATGAATAGTAGAGTCAAAAGGCAGTTTGATACCTGAAAAGGAGTAAATAAGTTTACGAAAAGTGTGGGAAGGAACGTAGCCTACCCATCTGAGAAGCATGATAAAAAATTCCAAAAGTATGGTGTTAAGACGGTTGATGATTTTTTGAGGTAAATTTTGAAGAGTAAGAGGTTGGCCGACGGTTTGTTTCATGACAAGATTATATACTAGATAGAGAAGTTTGAGAAAAAATCAGACAATAATTGGGCAGATTTAGACCAGGTATATTTTTGAACCTGAACTAAACCATTTTTGATCAGAATTTGTTTGGTCGATGGTTTTAAGATATCTTCCATGGCCTGGGTTAGTGATTTTTGCTTGAAAGGATCTATAAATATAGCGGCAGATTGGGCGACTTCTTTAAAGGCAGGGATGTTGCTGGCGATAACCGGAGTTTTAACTTTCATAGCTTCAAGGGCGGGGATACCAAATCCTTCATAAGTGCTGGGAATTATTAATGACTGAGCGTGGGCAAGTAAGGTCCATTTTTCCGTGTCTTTAATGTAATTTGTAAATATAACGTGTTTGGTGAGCTTTTGTTGTAATACAGTTGAAAATATTTGTTGAAAAAGCCAACCTTTTTTGCCGGCGATTACTAATTTAAAGTTTGAATAATCAGGTTTTAATTTTACAAATTGGGCGAAAGCTTCGACTAAAAATGGAATATTTTTGTTGGGTTTAAGAGTACCAAGATAGATAAAATATTTTTGATTTAAAAGATTGAATTTTTTTAAAATTATTTTTTCTTGATCGGGAGAAATTTTAAGCGGCTCCCCAACTCCATTGGGAATGACGGTAATATTTTCAGGTTTAATTTGATAAATTTTTTGGATTTGGGATTTGGTGAATTGGGAAACTGCGGTAAGGTGTTTGCTATTTTTGATTGAGGTTTGTGTCCAGTTTTTTAGTTGATAAAAATCTTTGTGAGTGAATTGATGTGGAGTATCGAGATATCCAAGATCGTGAATTGTGGGGATGGTGGGGAAAGGACAAAATGAAGGGGAATAATGACTGGGTGAATAAAATAAATCCAGTTTTAAACGATCAAAATAAAGATGAAAGGGTAGGGCTAATTTGGTCCATAATTTTTGGGGACCAAAAAAATGGTATTGCCAGTTTGAAGAGCTTTTAGGTAAATCAGAGAGAGGCGGATTTTTGAGATAAATGTGGTAAATGTTTGATGATTTTATTTGGGAAAGACGGGTGAGAATGTTATAGGCATATTGGCCGACTCCGACTCTGATAGTTTGATTGGCTTCGTTACCGTCAATTCCGATTATCATAATATTTTTTGATAAATTTTTAAGGTTTTTTGGGCGGTAAGATCCCAGGAGAATTTTTGAGCTTGTAATAATCCCCTTTTGATTAATTTCTGTCGGAGTTTTTCGGATTTGATAATTTTTGTTAAAGCATTTTGAATATTTGAGGTGGAGTTAGGATTAACCAGAATAGCAGCATTTCCGACGACTTCAGGGAGTGAAGAAGTTTTGGAGGTAACTATGGGGATTCCCAGAGACATGGCTTTGACCAAAGGTAAACCAAAACCTTCGTAAAGTGAGGGATATGCCAAAGCGAGGGCAGCGGCGTGGAGTGCTACCATGTCTTTTTCAGGGATGTATCCGAGAATTTTTATGTATGGGTGCCGGAGGTGTGAGACATCATTACCCCAACCATACTTACCGCCAATGACAAGTTCGATGTTTGTAGAAGGATTTTGCCTTTTAAATAAAATAAAAGCTTCAATTAATCTTTTTAAATTTTTTCTTGGTTCCCGGGTACCCTGGGCTAAAATGTATTCATTTAAATCGTAAAGTTTTTTTATTTTTTCGATTTTTTGGTTTTTAATGGAGGGAGATAATTTTTGAAAGCAACGGTATTTATCTTCTGCTGCTTCATAAACTACAAAAATTTTATCAGGATTAATTTGGGGATATAATTTTTTTAAATCTAATTTGGTGTTTTGAGAAACACAAATAAAGGCAGAGGCACATTGAGATGCCAGTTTTAATTTGGTTTTAAAATTGGAAATAGTTTTTTGGTGTTGCCATTTTGGATAAAGGATAGGTACTAAATCGTGGATGGTAGTTATGGTTTTGGCGTGGCGGGTTGGAGGTTCCAGCCAATCCCAGGTGTGAAAAATGTCGCATTTTCCGATAAATAGTTCGATGGGTAAAATATGAAGACGGTGCCAGATATATTCAAAAAATGTCGGTGGCAATCGGTAGTGATAAATTTTGACATTTTTATATTTTTTTTTGAGCTTTTTAATTTCGGGAGATAGTTTTTGGCGTAAGGATGAGAAAAATAGTTTGTAAATATTTGAAGAATCGTTTTTAATCAAATATTTGACGAGATTGAGGGTGTAGCTGGAAACACCGGTGCCGTAAGGGATGGATGAGATATCGATACCGATGATCATTTATTGGATTTTAGCAAATTAGAATAAAGTTTACGTTGCCTGAAAATATGGGGAGTTAAAAAAATTATTTGAAAAATCATCAAAAAGGTATGTGGTATCCGATAGATGATATTGGTTGATTTTAGAAACCAAATATAGTTTTTGGATCTTTCAATAAAAATAGGTATTAGATTTTGTAAAAATTGGGAGAGGGTATAATTTTTTAAAATAAATAGATACCAGTTTCTGGTGCTGTAAAATTGTCGAAGATTGGATAATTGGTCGGAGGTACCTCCTCCCAAATGATATGAAATTGCCATAGGATTGCAGATAGTTAGATATTTAAATTTTTGGAGGCGAAAGGAAATATCAACGTCTTCAATATAGGCAAAAAAACTTGAATCAAACAGACCTATTTTTTGAATAATATTTTTGGAGTAAACTGTGGCGGCGGCAGAGGCTCCCCAGACGATGGCGGATTTTGGTAAATGTTTTATTTGGATACATTTTCCAAAATATTTATACGAAATACCCCGTGATTCCACTGATTTACCTATTATATTTAAAATTGTGCCACAAAAACAGGCTGTGTTTTTGGTTGATTTGGTGATGGATTGGGAAATTTCTTTGAACCAGTTTTTATCGATTTTTAGGTCATTGTTGAGGATGCAAACATAAGGATATTTTGATATATTTATCCCCTGATTAACGGCATAAGGAAAACCAAAATTTTTGGAGAGCTTTATCACCTGCTTGTCATTTTTGGGTAATAAGTTTTGAAAAATTTGGATACTGTTATCGGAGGAATTATTGTCGACTAAAATTATTTCAAATTTTGAATTAGGACATTTTTTTATGGCTGTTTTTAGAGATTTTATGCAGTCAGGAAGGAATTTATTACCGTTGAAATTGGGAATTATTATGGAATAATCCGGTTGTTTGGGTGTCATCAAAGTGAAGGGATTTCAATTTTATCACCAATTTTGAGATTAAGCTCTCGGGCGCGGTTGGCGTTTAGTTCGATGACATATTTTGCCGGCTTTTGGTTTTGGTAAAGTTTTAGTTGGGTGATGGGGGTGTTGGGTTCCGGTTGGGCGGTTAGGATGGAGACGATAAGACCTTTTGAATTTAGCCAAATCAGATCGAGAGGAACTAGGGTATCTTTCATCCAAAACGGATAGATACCTTCTTTGTTGAAAATAAAAATCATGCCGCAATTGGGACAAAGGTTGGTACGGCCGGAAAGACCTTTGGCTTTTTGAGAGTTGGTTTTGGCAATTTCTAAATTTATTTTTTGGTTATTGATATTTACAATGGTGGAAGTAAAAGTGCTTGAAGCTTGGGTGAAATAAAAAATGAGAAGACCAAAGATAATAAATAAAAGTATTATGATAATATAGATCGAATTTTTTGATAAATGAGGGGCCATGTATAGTTATTTTTAACATAAAGGTAGCCATTAAGTCCGAAGAGCTTTTGTTTGATGGGAGAGTTTAACAATTCGGAAATTTTGGAACTGAGATCAAGGTAGGAATTAGTTTTGAAAATAAGTCCTCCGTGGGTCTTTTTAACAATTTCTTGCAGGGACTTGATATCGGATGTTATTACCGGTTTTTGACGAGCCCAGGCTTCCAATAAAACAATACCAAAACTTTCGTGAAGCGAAGGAAGGATAAGAATGGTGGCATTATCGATTAAATCGGATAAATTTGAAGAAGAGAATTTATTTATAATTTCAATTCTGTTTTGAATTGAAAGGGGTAGCTGTTTGATTTGGGATTTTAGGGAGGGGAAAAATAGAGTAGCTTGTCCGGCAAGGGTTAGTTTTAGGTGCGGATAATCTGCGGAAATATGATTAAAGGCTTTAACAAGCGTACCTAGGCCTTTGTGAGCAGAGAAACTACCTATATATAGTATGTTTTGAGTATCGGGGTGATTTTTGGTCTTGGAGTTGATGATGAGTTTGGGATCTATCCCAACACCGGCAGTGATAATTTTGGTGGCAGAAAGGCCGAAGTATTGGGTATAATGAGTAGTTTCGAATTGGGTAAGTGACCAGATAAAATTACTAGCCTTCAGAGAGGTTAGTAATGGTTTTTTAGTGAAATCAGAATCAGTAGGATGAAAAGCGGGCATAATTAATAATTTTGAGCCGGTAATTAATTTTAGTAATACAGCATAAAGAGACATGGTGGTAGGAAAAGGTCCGGCAATTATGAGATCAGGGTGATATCGAAAACTAAAGACTATAAATTTTAAAAAAGGATAAATTTTAAAGATAGGGCCTTTTTGAAAAATTTCCAGAAAATGACGAAGAAATGAATTGAGAGGAAGAAATAAAGATAAGGCCTTGAGGGATCGGCGAAGAGAGTGGTAAATAGGTAAACGATAAATATTTGGATCAGGTGAAAATTTAATGGGACTGTAGTTTGGATTAATAAAGTCATCGGAAGAATTACAGTCGGTGCTAAGTATCTTAATCTGATTTCCATTTTGAAGAAACTGTTGACCAAGATGGTAGATAGCCTGTGAACCTCCGTCTATTGCTGGTGGATAGATGTGGGTAAGTAGTAAAATATTCATTTGAGTTTTAAGTTATTATATAGAAGAGATGTTTAATTTTTTTAAAAAAATATTTGGGTCAAGACTTTTTAAGTTATTTGGGTCGACGGTGTTGATGTATTTGGCCTTTAGAAAGGTTGATTTAACAACGTTGGCGGATTTACTTTTAAAAGTACCATGGTGGTTTTGGGTGGCCATGTTGGCATATCAGATTGTTTTGGTAATAATTGGAGCATATAGATGGAGTTTGCTTTTGTTTGATAAACCGGGAGTAGATGAGGTTAAAAATTTTACCAGAGCTTCAATGCTGGGGAGTTTTTATGGATTATTGTTTCCGACAATGGTGGCATCCGATTTGTTGAAGTGGTTGAGTATTTTAAAGAAATATCCGGAGATTACAAAAACTAAATTGTTATCTTCGGTGTTTTTGGATAGAGTGGTTGGTTTTACGATATTTATTTTTTCGGCTTTTTTAGCGTCATTAGTGGCATTAATGACAGGGGTAGCTATACCATGGTTTTTGGTTTGGATTTTTGGAGGACTTTTTTTGGGAGTTTTGGTGTTTTATTTTTTGGTATTTAAAATAAATTTGGAAAAAATATTTGACAGGTTTCCTTGGTTGAAAAAAGGCGGAGACATAGTGGAGTTAATCAAAAATGAAAACAAAAGTAGAATTTATCGGGCTTTAGGGGTATCTTTGGTGACTGAATTAATGTGGGTGATGCAGGTATATTTTATAAGTGAGATATTTGGAGCCGGTTTTTCATTGTTGTCGGTATTGGTGGTAGTGCCGGTAGTGTCGATGGTGTTGCTTTTACCGATATCAATTGGTGGAATTGGAGCCAGAGATTCAATGTATTTGGTCTTTTTTGGAAATTTGGGGTATGAACCGGCTAAAATTTTGGCGGTGTCGGCTTTTTCAGGAATATTGGGAATTTTGGGATCGCTTATCAATGGAGTCGCTAATTATTTTTAGATTTAGGGTAAAATGAGTTATGTTGGAATCTTTTAGGATAGACAGCTGGACTTTATGGGGATTTATGGCCCAGGGAATATTTTTTGCCAGTTTTGTAGTGCAGTGGTATAAGTCAGAAAAACAAAAGAGCAGTATACTGCCTATAGAATTTTGGCTAATGAGGTTGTTGGCCTCCGCAATGATGATTTTATATGTGTGGTACAGACGAGATATTGTTTTTTTGATAAGTACGCTTTTACAAATTGTAATATATGTGAGAAATATTAGTTTTTATAAAAAATGAATAAGGATATTGTATATTCAGTGGTAGTTCCGGTCTTTAATGAAGAAGCAAATGTGGAAATGTTGTTTGCTGAAATCAAAACCGTTTTGAAAAAAATGGAAAAGAGATATGAAATTATTTTTGTTGATGACGGAAGTAGTGACGGAACGGTGCATAAGTTGATGAATTTGAAACCGATAAAAATTATTAGATTAAGAAAAAATTTAGGTCAGTCTATTGCTTTGGATGCAGGAATTAAGGCGTCAAAGGGGAAATATATTATAACGATGGACGGAGACGGTCAGAATGATCCGGCGGATTTTCCGGCACTGGTGGAGAATTTGGATAAAGATACTGATGTTGTTTGCGGTTGGAGATTTGAAAGGAAAGATTCATTATCAAAGAGATTAATATCGTTGGGAGCCAGGTTTTTGAGAAAATTTTTAGTCGATGACGGGGTTCATGATTCCGGTTGTACTTTGAGAATTTATAGGAGAGAATGTTTTGAAGGTGTGGATTTGTATGGTGAAATGCATCGGATGATACCGGCAATATTGAAATGGCGGGGTTTTGTAATCAGAGAAATTGAAGTTAATCACAGACCGAGAACTGCCGGAATAAGTAAATATGGTTGGAGCCGGACCTTGAAAGGCTTTTCAGATATGATGGGTGTCTGGTTTTGGAGGCGATTTGAATTAAGACCTTTGCATTTTTTTGGATCGTTGGGTTTGTTGGTGTCACTGGCATCTTTTATATTACTGTTTTTGTTGGCGGTTTTTAAGATTTTTTGGGGATATACGCTTTCTGACAAAATTTGGCCATTGGTGGGGATGACCGGATTTATTTCCGGTATTCAGCTTCTGATATTTGGATTATTGGCGGATATGATAATCAAAAATAGGCATACAAAAGTATATTATTCGATAAAAGAAGTAATTAAAAATGATGCTTAGTTGGATAAAGAGGAATTGGGATAAGATAATTTTGTGGGGAATGGTGGCGGGATACGGATTATTGATGTCTTTTTTGGCTATAAGACGGCATAATGCATTTTTTTCCGGATATGATTTGGCCAATATGGATCAAACAATTTGGAATACGATTCGAGGTGGAAATTTTTTTCAGCTTTCAGGAGCTGATGGTTTGGTATCAAGGTTTCAGTATCATGGAGATTTAATATTGGTGATATTATCCCCTATTTATTTGATTTGGAACGATGTTAGGGCACTTTTGACTGTTCAGTCGGTTTTTATAGGTTTGGCAGCGATCCCGATTTATTTGATTGCTTTTAGAATTTTAAAAAACAAGTTGATTGCTTTGCTTATAGCCGGAGTATATTTGATAAATCCGGGAGTAATGTGGACAAATATGTACGATTTTCATGGAGAGTCTTTGGCAATGTTTTTGGTATTGATGACATTTTATTGGGGTTTGGTTAAGGAATGGAACTGGATGTATTTGGCGGCTTTATTGGCAATGACAACAAAAGAAAATGTACCGTTGGTGATAGGAGTGATAGGTTTGATTTTATTTTTAGTATATAAAGAGAGAGCAAAAGGAATGATTTTGATGATTTTAGGGGCGATTTGGTTTGTGGTGGTGGTTTTCGTGGTGATGCCTTATTTTTCGGGAGGTCAGCAACATTGGGTATGGGGTTGGTATGATAGCGTGGAAACCGTTGAGCAAAGTAGCTGGACCAAATATATATGGAATTTTACCAATAGTGAGAAGTTAAAATATTATGATGATTTATTGAAACCTTGGGGATATTTACCTATTTTAGGAATACCTTGGCTGATTATGGCCGGTCCGCAGTTGGCGATAAATCTTTTAAGTTCACAGGGTCAAATGAAAAGTATTGTAATGCATTATGACTCGATGATTATTCCGGGGATAGTGTTGGCTTTAATTTTTGGTTTTAAATATTTGCAGGTAATTACGACTAAATTTAAAGTAAATAAAAATGTATTTTTATATTTATTATCGATACTTATGATATTTTTTGCAGCTCGCCAAAATTATCATTACTCTCCCCTACCAACTACCCCGTCTCATTGGTGGCCTATGTATCGGGTGGGCGTAGATGAAATTGATTTTGAAAAAGAACTAAAAAAAATTCCTGCTGATGCCTCAATTACGGCATCATCTGAGGTGAGGACGCATTTAACCCATAGAGAATTTGCAACAAATTTACCCCATGGAGTGGGAGAAGTGGACTATATTGCCATGGTAGATCACAATCATTTAGTTGGTGATGTGGAGGTAAAACCTTTTGAAGGAGAATTGATAAGAAAAATTCAGTCAGGGGAAGAGGTAAGATACAAAGAGATATATCACCGGGGGGAGTATTGGTTATTTAAAAAAGTTTATTCTGAGTGAATTTTTTTTAAAAGGAAGGTGGATTGTTTGGTGTCCACTAGTTGCCATATTTTTGGATTGAGTTCGTTTAAATAATCTTTGTTGGTCAACAGATATTGGGCGTTATTATTAAGTCCTTGATAAATTTGGCCGGTATCAAAATAAAATAGTGGGGATTCGTATGGAATTTTATAGACAGTAAGTGAAGGTAGGCTGGTATAGGTAAGACCTAATCGGGAGACTCCAATATTCGAGTCGGTACGGTTGAGAGCCAAAAGTGCAGTAGTGTTGTGCAGATAGAGAGAAAGTAATAAAAAAAGAACGGTTCCTAAAATTTTATGACGTCTGATTAGAAAGGAAATAGATAATCCAAGAATTAGGGAAAAGGGAATTATAATAAAGAATTGCTTCAGGGTTTGTAAATTATTGAAGAAATAAGATCTAAGGAAGTTAGGTCCAAAAAAAGAGTTGATATAAAGATGCCAAGGTATTATCAAAATAATTTGAGGTATTATCCAGTAAATAAAAATTTCTCTTAAAGATGTTTTGTTTTTGGCAAAAAGGTAAAGTGCTATTGGATAGATCCAGAAAACTGCAAAGGATTTAGTCAAAAATCCCAGAGACAAAAAGAGGGCGGAAAGAATAATAAATTTTTTTGATTTGAAAAAAAGAAAATAAATTGAGGATAAAGAAAAAAACAAAAGTTGAGCTTCGGGTATTGCATGTGAGGATAGATAAGAAAAATCATTGGAAAAAGAAAATAATATTATGCTAATAAATGCGGCTAATTTTGATTTAAATAGCTTGAGTCCGATTAAATACATTAAGATCAGTGAAAGCAGAGAAAATATCAATGAAGGAAGACGGGCAAAAAATTCACCTATCCCAAATATTTTAAAAAAAACGGCAATAATTTGGGGATGTAGCGGTGGATTCAAAAAGGAAGGAGAAAGGTAGTTGCCGTTTTCTAATTTAATAAAGTGGATTTGTTGGGGGTCGTCAGGTCCGCCGGACAGAGGTACAAGCCATTGATTGGTTTTTAGAAAATTTTTGGATATTTCGGTATATTGGGCTTCGTCGTCATAAAAGGATTTGATTGCGATGCCTTCAAAATTAAATGATCGGTAAATGAGGCAAGAAAATAAAAGTATAAATGGGGCTGAGCTGATTAAAATTTTAAATATTTTTTTCATAAGTACTGTGATTGGTGAATTGAATTGAGTATTAGAAAGGTTGTCTTTATGCTAATTTTGAATATTGGTTGAGATTTTTTCTAGGGTCAAGATAGAAAAATTGGGTAGACAATTGAAGGAATCGGATTGTTTGAATTTACCGAATAATTCTAACTCGTAGTAATTTGTTTTATCATCAAAGGATCCATTATCGAGGATTACAGACATGGTGTTGGTTTGGCTATTTTGGGTTTCAATGTCTAGAACCCGACATCCAGATTGGCGCATTAAATAACGGTGTTCCGGGCCGTTGTGGAAAGGGTGAAAACTAGACTGGACAGAAACAAATGTAGAAGATTTTAGTTGTGAACAATAATTTTGGAAGCATTGTTGCATTTGGGAATAAGTGCGGGGAGCGGGGCGAAAATGGAAGTTTAGTTGGGAAGGATTTAAGTAGAGAATTGAAGCTATGAGAAGAAGAAAAGTAATTCTGACAGGTGGCTGCGAGGCAATAAGAATAAAAAGTAAAGCGGCATAGCCAAAAATATAATGTGGTTGAACGGTTACAGGAGTTAGATAGGCAATAAAAGTTAAGGTTAATAATAGAAATGAGGAAAGGAATTGGACTGATTTGCGGGAATGTCTAAATTTATATAAGGTTGCGAGGCAGGCGAATAGCATTAGTATGAACAAGCACAGATTAAGTGATGAGTTTCCAGTGATAAATATAAAGTCGGATAGTTTGGTGGTTTTGTCAAGAAAAGTAATTGACTCCTGAACAGGAACTTGTTTTGTGAAAAGTGAAGTTGTAAGTAAAAAATCGTGGCGAAATTCAAAAGCAATGGTAGTAATGTTTAAAAGCACAAAAGCCATGGTGAGGGAAAAGAAAAATTTAAAAAAGTGTTGACGGTAAAATAGGAGCCAGTAGATAAAAACGGCAATAAGTAACGGTGCCACGGAGTAAGATAATGAGATGGCAGTGGCTATTGCCAGAGAGAAAATGATTAGTTTATTCCAAGAGAATTTTATTAGTAGTAGATAAAAAGAATAGAAAGCGACAATCAAAAATGGGGTGACAAAAGAAGGGTTCCAAACAAATCTGCCTTGGATAATGTACTGAGGATGGATACCGGTTAGAAAAAATATAACAATAATTTGTGATATAGGTATTGGTATTTTAAATCGTTTTACTAAATATAGACTTACAAGAAAAACAACAATGTATAAGAAAGCTAATGTAATTAGATTGGCAATAGGGTGGCCATTTAGTAGCAAGAATGCCGGGTAAAGTAGGTAAAAATAAATAGCACTTTGGTTAATGGGGAGAGCGCTGGTTTGAGGGCCTAGAAGAGGTGGTTTGCCGGTTGATTGCCATTGTTGAAGAACAGAAAGGTCACGACCCATGTCGTTCCAAAAAAAGAGTGATTGATCGATGTTATAAAAACGAAGGGTAAGAAAAATAAACATTAAAATAAGTAAGACGATAATTTTGTACCAATGTTTTCTCATACTTAATTTTACTGTATCATAGGGTTAATGGAGAGGAAGTTTTTAAAAATATTTTTAAGTATCTTTTTGGTAATTGAGGGTTTGATTTTTACTTTCGGTTTACCCCCGTTTCAAAAATTTGATGAGGTTTTTCATTTTAGCCAGGGTGTGGACATCGGGTATGGTTGTTTTTTTTCAAGTTCTATAAAAGTACCTACTGTTTACGATAATTTAGTTGAGGATTACAATTTTCAAAAAGTACTTTTAGAAAATGAAAAATATCCGATAAGTTTGAATAATTTCGGAAGAAAGTGGTCAGATAAGGAATTAATAAACACAAAAATTGTGGGAAAATGTAGCTTGGGACAGATTGGTCATATACCAAATGGGATCGGTGTATGGATAACAAGATGGACAAACAACCCGGCAGTGATATTTTTTGCTGGAAGATTGACCGGGTTTGTTTTCTTTATTCTAATATTTTTGTGGTCTTTAAGGATAATTGACTGGCGTTTTAGATATTTGTTGTGGTTTTACGCTTTAATGCCGATGGTGGTTCACCAAGTAACTGCATATAGCTATGATGTGGTTTTGTTGTCTTTAATATTGCCTTTATCAGCATTGTTGATTAATAAAATAATTGGTAAAAAAGTTAATTGGCAAAGTGAAATACTGCCTTATGTGTTGACATTAATTATTGGAATTTTAAAAATAACCTATCTGCCATTGATTGGCTTGTTTATATTAGTTGATTGGCCGAAGAACGTTAAAAGAAATGCCTTGTTACTTGGGTTGATGGCGGTGGTGATTGGATCACAATATGGACTATTAAGATTCATAACACCAAAAAATGAAAATGTAACTGCAGGGGGTGGACCATCAGGATATTCAGCTTTTGTGAACCCAACTTTACAGCGTCAATTATTGCTTAAAGATCCGATGTATTTTGTAGATGTGTTGAAGAATACATTTGTTGAAACTTGGAATTCGGAATTTAAGGAAACTGTCGGAGTATTTGGATGGAGAAATGTACCATTGAAAAGTGATTGGGTAGTTTACGTGTTTATTGTGGTTGGAGTATTTATTTTAATTAAATTAAGTAAAGATTTAGATAAAAAAATTAATATTTCTAAGACTATTTTATCTATTGGAGTATTGATTTTAGTGATCTTAATGGTTTGTGTAGTGATGTATTTGGTTTGGTCAGTCGTGGCTGGTAGTATAGTAAAAGGGATTCAGGGAAGGTATTGGGTGCCACTGGTGCCTTTTATTTTGATTTATGGCTCAATTTTTGTGAGTCATATAAAGAAGAACAGTGCAATAAAGTTAATTTTTTATGTAATAATTTTTGGAAGTGTAATTATGAGTATTTTTAATAGTTTGTGGGATAGATATTATAATTTGTCAGATACAGTATCAGTAGTAAAAGTTGTTAAATATGACGGTAAGCAAGTGGTAGATAAGAAAGTGCAATTAGTAAAATCAGTTGAATCTAAAAATGTGTTTGGATTTGTGATGGAACTTGATAGTGGGGATAAGCCAGTTTTGGTACCTTATAAATATGAAATTATGGACAGTGAATGTCATAAAACTTTGAGATATGGGTATTTGAGCCCATGGGCCGTTCAAGGGGCAACAAGATTAGAGCAGAAGTTTGACCCGATATATACATCAGAGATGGAGTTATGTTTGAAAATTGAACCTTTGGATGTAAAAATGACGGATTATAATGTATTTTTAAAGTTAAAAACAATTAATGATGAAATTTGGTGGGAGTGGTTAAGCTATGAAAACTAATTATATTGTTATTACTATAATTTGGGCTGTATTATTTATATTATTTTTAGCCTTGGCGTGGAAAGAACCGTTTAAGCTGACAAACTCAATTGCAAATTTAGATCCGAATCCGGATACTTTGTATTATTCGATTCCGGCTTGGAATTTTGTACATGGACAGGGATTTAAAATGGCGGCATATGGAAAAGAAATTATAGCTGGGGTACCACCACTGTATGGGATCTTTCTAGTTCCATTTTTTTCAATATTTAACGATGTTAGATCGTTTTATTATGCGAATTTACTACTTATGGCTGGGTCGATATTTGTATTTTTATTAATCGTTGAAAAAATATTTTATAAATGTGGGTCTAAATATTGGTTAATGGTTTTTTTGGGTTTTGTGCTGGTAACTAATTTTTATGTTTATAATTTGCCACAACTTTTGATGGCTGAAAATCCCCTATTACTGTTGACTTTAATTAGTTTTTATCTGTTACTCTTATCTTTTTCACTAAGAAATTTAATTTTAATTACTATAATCGGCGGATTGTTGTGGCTGACTAAATTGTCAGCTTTTCCGGTTATTATGGTTTTATTTTTTTGGACTTTAATTAATTTTATTTCGAGTGGGTACTATAAAAAAATTGAAAAAAGAGTCCTGATTGTATTATTATTGTTATTTGGAGGAGTTTTGGGATTGGTTATAGTAAAAATAATTTTGCCTAATTTGGAAATGTTGTTGAACGGGACAATCTATTTCTCAAGTGATTTTGCAAAAAAGCATTTGCCGTATTTTCTAAGCCAATTTTTGGGGATAAACGGAAGATACTTGGGAAGTAGTAACCAACAAATTGAATGGATAATAAGTATATTTTCAATTATTGGGATAGTGATATCACTAATTACAAAGGAGTATAGAAAAATAGCATTGATAGGGTTGACTTTAATTTTGAGTGTGGTGGTTTTTCACTCATTTATGTATTACCCAGAGGGTCGATATATATCGACAGTAATTCCAGTTTTTATTATTTTTTCTGGAATAGTGGTGGCGATTTTACCAAAAAGAATTGACTGGTTGGTAGTTTTGATGATGATGGGGTTGTACCTGGGAATAAGAATTGAAGTAAACGGATTTTATGAAAGGAAAGTAACAACACTTAAGCGCCAAGTAATGAATAATCGATTGCAAGATTTTGATACGGCCTGGAAATATCGGGCAGTGATGGATATGAATAAGGTTTTTAAGGACAAAAAGGACGTGTATTTGGCGACTTTTATTCAACCGTTTTATTTGTGGATATTTGCCGACAAAAATTATAACTATTTACCAATTTCTCGAAGACAGGACTTTTCAGAAAGGTTTTATGATCAACAAGTTATACCGCTTGAATACAGTATTGAGGAATATGTGAGTAAACTTTTGACAGAAGGAAAGGAAGTCTATCTTAATAACTACAACTACATGGCAGAAAAAGTATGGACAGAAGATTATGAAAAGTTAATCTCGAATTTTAAAGTGACAGAGTTGAGAAGAGGATGTTTTGATTGGTGTAATATATATCAATTAAGTCTTACAGAATGAAAATAGTAGTAATAATGCCTTTGTATAATGAAGGCAAAAGGGCGGTAAAAACGGTACTGGATGTTAAAAAATATTTTGATGGAACTGTAGTGATTGTGGATGACGGATCAAGGGATAATTCATACAATTTGTTGGAAAAAAAATTTGGACAAGATAAAAAGGTGGTAATTTTACAGCACATAATTAATTTGGGTAAAGGAGCGGCAATGAAAACAGGGGTAAAGATGGCTTGGAGTAAAGGAGCTGATTCAGTTATTTTTATTGACGCAGATGGTCAACATAATCCAAAACATCTCCCCGCTTTTGAAGATGCTTTAGCTAGGGAAGATCTGGTCTTTGGTTATAGGAGTATGGGTGTAGAAATGCCTGTAATTCGACGCTGGGGAAATATCTTTTCTATCAACTTAATGAAATCGATGTTTAATATAAAGAGAGCCGATTTATTGTGTGGTTTTTTTGGATTTAAAAGGAATGTGTATAAATTGATTAAATGGAGCGAATCAAGATATGGTGTAGAAACAGAGATTGCGGCAAGAGTAGGTAAATATCAAATTCCGTTTAAAGAGGTTAAAATTGATACAATTTATATTGACAAGTACAAGGGAGTGACCATATTTGATGCTTTTAAAATATTAATCAAGCTCCCCTACTGGTATTTTAGAAAATGACAATAATCGGAGTTCAACTAATTGTGGCTGCTTTTGGGTTTTTGATGATATACAATCTGTTTTTGCATTGGAAAAAGGGTGATTTAGGAATTAAGGGAACAATTGCGTGGTTTGTAATGTGGGGAGGTTTGTTGTTCATTAACTTTTTCCCAAAATTAATTGAACCGTTTATAAAGGAGCTATTCTTTATAAGAATTTTTGATTTTGCTACTGTCGGAGCTTTGATTGTGTTGACATTCGTGATGTTTGAAAATCATATTAGAATTAATAAGATGCAAATTGAAATTGAAAAATTGGTTAGAAAATTGGCGATTAAAAAGAAGTAATGAGAAACACGACTAAGGACTCGGTTTATGTGATTAGGCCACCAAAGGGATTAGTTCATATCGACTTTGGTGAAATATGGCGGTTTAGAGAACTTTTGTATGTGTTTGCTTGGAGAGATATTAAAGTCCGGTATAAGCAAACGGTTTTAGGAATATTGTGGGCAGTGTTTCAGCCTTTATTTACCATGATTATATTTACGATTTTTTTTGGTAATCTGGCTAAAGTTCCATCAGACGGAGTCCCCTACCCTGTTTTTGTATATACTGGTTTACTGTTTTGGAATTATTTTTCAACATCTTTGACCAATGCGAGTAACTGTTTGATAGATAATGAAGCAATTGTAAAAAAAATATATTTTCCCAGGTTAATATTACCAATGGCAGTGGTGGTGACGCCGTTAATAGATTTTGCATTTGCATTTGTAGTTTTGCTGGTCTTAATGATAGTTTTTGGGTATTTGCCAAATATTATTGGATTATTGCTGGTGCCGTTATTTTTATTAATTTCATTTATTACAGCATCAGGTGTGGGGATGTTTTTAGCAGCTATTAATGCCAAATACCGAGATGTACGATATATACTCCCCTTCTTTATCCAACTTTTAATGTTTTTAACGCCGGTAATTTATCCGGTGTCGATAATCCCGCGGTTTAAATGGGTAGCTTATTTTAATCCGATGTCGGGAGTAATTAGCTCAGCTCGGTCGGCAATGTTAAATGGTAGTATTGGCGAGTGGCAGGGATTAATAATGGCTTTTTTGATGTCAATATTTTTATTTTTATTTGGGTTAACTATCTTTAGAAAAACAGAAAAATTTTTTGCAGACATTCTATGAGCCAACCAATAATAAAAGTTGAAAATTTGAGTAAGAAGTATCAGATCGGTCATCGAGAGTCATACTATTCTTTAAGGGATTCGATCAGCAATATGTTTGATTTTTCTAAAAAGGATAAGGAAAAAGAGATTTTTTGGGCGTTAAAAGATGTGAATTTTGAAGTAAAAAGAGGTGAATCTGTAGGAATAATCGGACGAAACGGTGCCGGCAAAAGTACCCTACTTAAAATCCTTTCTCAGATTACGCCGCCAACTACCGGAAAAATAACAATGAGGGGTCGGGTGGCATCATTACTCGAAGTCGGCACCGGTTTTAATCCGGAATTAACCGGAAGAGAAAATATTTTCTTGAACGGAGCAATTTTGGGAATGACTCGGGAGGAAATAAAAAGAAAATTTGACGAAATTGTAGCTTTTGCTGAAATAGAGCAATTTTTAGATACGCCGGTAAAAAGGTACAGCAGTGGCATGTATATGCGTCTGGCTTTTGCTGTGGCAGCGCACTTAGAATCGGAGATTTTGATTGTAGACGAGGTTTTGGCGGTTGGCGATGCTCAGTTTCAGAAGAAGTGCTTAGGAAAAATGAGTGATGTGACCAAAAATGAAGGTCGAACTATATTGTTCGTTAGTCATAATATGGGGGCGATAAAAAATTTGTGTAAAGAAGCAATATATTTGGACGGTGGGAGAATTAATTGTGTGGGTGCTGTTAATAAAATAATAGAAAATTATGAAAAAAATTATTTAACAAACAGTAATAATGATTTGTTTGTAAAAGACGATGAAGAAATCATTGAAATGCAAAAATTCAATTTGATGTTAGACAAAACTGGTAATTTTATGTGGGAAGTGAAATTGAAAATGAATAGAAAGCCAGAAAAGTTTAATATTGTTTTGGGGATAAATAATAGTGAAGGTGTAAGAGTTATGGCGATTACAAGTTTAGATTCAATGTCATCAAATGTATTGCCAATAGAGAGAGAATTTATTGTACGAGGAAAACTTAAGGATAAAATTATTTTACCTTCAGGAATATATAGTTGTGATTTTGGAGTTAGATTCAACGATAGAACTATATTGTATTTGCCAGGGTTAGTTAATATACAAGTTCATGAACAGAAAGAATATGAAAGTCAGAACGGAGTTGTGCGAGTAAATTCAAATTGGGTTATATGTTAATCTCCAATATGCAACTACTTGAATTATTACCAAAAACAATACAATTAGATTACATTGATAAACTATGGTCATACCCTGACCCTATTCATCTTGAAAAAATGATTGGTAAATCAAATTTTAACAGTCATATTGTGAGATTATATTTGAAATCATTAGGGGAAGATGTTCTTGATGACAATCCCAAAGAGGCGTTGACTCTGCTTAATAAAATTAATAGTACCAACAAGATAATTCTATTTAGGAGAGCATATTTACTAGCAAGATTGGGAGAAAGCGAAAAAGCTAAAGAGGAAATTAAGAAAATAAATTTTAAGGACAAAGAAATATTTATTAAATGCCTAAATAAAATTTCTGGTTCCTTTACATATACTAAAATTTTGAAAAATATTAGCAAAAAATATGGTGTACATGAACATTTTGGATATCTCGAAACTTTAATTAGGGAAAATAAATATAAGTTAGGGGTTGAGGTCGGTGTTTTTATGGGGTTTCATTCAGAACATATGCTTGAATCTTGCCGAAACATAAAGCTAGTATGTGTGGATCTTTATGATAATTTAAAGGGAAACGGTTACGATGATTGGGATAGGCAGAGGTTTGATAGTTTATACAATAGTGTAAAAAAGAGATTGGAAATTTACAAAAGAGTTGAATTTATAAGGATGATTTCTAGCGAAGCATGTGAAAGATTCAAATTTAAGTCAATAGACTTTGTTTATATTGACGCTGACCATCGTTACGAAGGTGTTGTTTCTGATTTATTGTTGTGGGGACCTAAAGTTAAAGATGGTGGCATGGTGTCGGGACATGATTATGGACAAAAAGATTGGCCCGGGGTAAAAGTTGCAGTTGATGAGTGGGTTGCAAAAAACAAATATAAACTGAATAGGGGAGAAGGAGGTGTGTGGTGGGTAAGATTATAAACGATAACTTAGAAGTTTGTTGTCCAATATGTTTGAACAAAGGAAGAATTGGCTCTTTAGTAAAAAACGATTTTACTAGAACACAACTCGAGAAATATTTTGGAGATAAAATACATTCAAAAGATTTAGGTTTGTATGATTTTAATATGTGCTATTGCATAAATTGCGATTTTGAATGGTCTCATCCAATGAAACCTGGATCACATGGATTTTATAGTTGGATAACAAGAAAACCACAATATTATTGCAAAGAAAGGTGGGAATGGAATATTGTAATTAGTGATTTGATAAAAAAACAATATAAGTCAGTACTTGATGTAGGATGTGGTGATGGTAAATTTCTTGTAAAATGCGAGAACAATATAAATAATATTAAATGCTTAGGCTTAGATACATCTAAATATTCAGTTGATAGTTGTATGAATCAAGGAATCAATGCAGTGCTTTCAGATGTAAAGGAATATTCGAAAATTGATAAAAAAAAATATGATGCTGTTACTGCATTTCATTGTTTAGAACATGTTGAAAATCCTGTTGATTTTATAAGTGATCTTATTAATTTAGTAAATAAAGACGGTTCATTATATATTAGTACCCCATATGCGCCGCATCCAAGCGAACTGTGGTACGAGGTACTTAGTTATCCACCCCATCACTTAACAAGATGGAGAAAGAAGTCCTATGAATCGATAGCTAAAAAGTTGAATTTAAAGTTATCTTTTTATATGCCCTACGCTTGTTCACTTTATCAAAGGGTGGTGAACTCATTAAGTTTGTATTGGTATGGAGTTAATGAGAGAAAGCCATTATTATCTTGGAGTTCTTTTAAGAAAATGTTAGATGATCCAATATCCTTTGTTAGAATTATATTTAGGCATATAGTCAGAGAGAAGGTATATGCAATAAGAAATATCAGCAATGGCATTCAGAAAGAAAATAAATTGACTGCAGATTATCTTATTTTAGCAAAGTTCTTCAAATAGAATGAAAAAATATTTATTAAATTATGCTACTCGTGAATTTATATATAGCCAAAAATTATTAACCAAATCAGCTTTAGAAAACGGAATAGATGATTGTTTTATATATGGAAAAGATGATTTGATTAAAACAGATTTTTATAGAAATAATTTGGAAATATTAGAATCGAAGAGGGGTGCCGGTTATTGGTTGTGGAAACCATTCTATATTTACGAATCTCTTAATAAAATCGATGATGGAGATATCCTGTTTTATTCGGATTCGGGTATTAAAATAATAAAAGATTTAAATGTGCTTGCTAATTTGGCTAACAAAAAGGTTATTTTATTGTTTGTTGATGGCGGTCTTCATAGGAATAGAGAATACACAAAACGTGATTGTTTTATATCTTTGGGCTGTGATAATCAAAAATATTGGGATTCTTATCAATTAATGGCAAGTTTTCAGGTATATAAAAAAAACAAAGAATCGATGGAATTTGTTAAAGAATGGTTAGAAATTTGTTGTAGCAAGAATAATATTGATGATAGCTGTTTAGACAATAAAATAAATTTGGATGAATTTAAGGAGCACCGTCATGATCAGTCTATTTTGTCATTATTGGCAATTAAAAATAATATAGAAATATTTCGAGATCCGACACAATGGGGAAATCGATTAAAATTAAATGAGTTTAGGGAGAACGGAGAGTTTATTGAAAATAAATTGTATTTAGAGGAATTTGTTTACAGTAATTCATCTTACCCTACCCTTTTAAACCACCATAGAAAAAAAATTAATTTATTAAATTATTGTCTTGATCGTTATGGTATCAAAAAAATGTGAAATTTGCGGAAGGATAAATATAAAAAATGTGTTAATAGGTAAAAGTTTCAGAATTGATGTATGTTCTTATTGTGGTAATGCATTTACTGTCCCTTCCCCAGATGAAAAAAGATATCAAAACGAAGATTTTCATGAACAATTCAAAGCTGAAAAGGTGTCTGATTTACCACGACAATGGCGAAATTCAATATTAATTCAATGTAAACTTATAGAAAATAATTTTGATAAAAATATAAAAATATTAGAAATAGGATGTGGGCAGGGTTTGATGCTAAAGGAGCTGCAAGATAGCGGTTATAACGTTATGGGTATAGAACCAAGTAAAACTGCTTGTGAGAATGCTAAAAGAAAAAATATTAATGTAATGAATTCGTATTTTCCTACAAAGTTGATTACTGATAAATTTGATTTAATAATAATTTCTCATGTATTAGAACATATAAAGGAATATGGAAAATTCTTAGATTCATTGCCAATAATTTCTAAGAATAAATGTTGTCTGCTTATAACACAAACCAACTATAAAGGATTAATTCCGGTGATGCAAAAAGAAAATTGGTATGCTTGGGTACCTGAACAACATTATTGGCACTTTACCTCCAGTGGGTTAATGTTTGTTCTTAAAGAAAAAGGTTATAAGAAAATGAAATTAATTCGATCTAGCTTAGTTCACGGGTTGACACTTGCTACAGTGATTACAGAATTATTTCCTTTTCTAGGTGATCAATTTCATTTACTAGTAAGATATGAAAGAAAAAACTAAGCATTTACTTTGTCTAACTCCTGTTAGAAACGAAGGTTGGATTTTGGATAAATTTTTGAAAGCTGCGTCGATATGGGCAGATACAATAATAATTGCAGACCAAAATTCAAATGATAATTCAAAAGAAATAGCTAAAAGGTTTGACAAAGTTATCCTGATTGACAATAATGGAGAGCAATACGGTGAAAATGAACGACAGGACCTTTTGATCAAAGAGGCTAGAAAAATTAAAGGCGATAATATATTAATTGCCTTAGATGCTGATGAATTTTTAACTTTAAACGACAAGTCGTTAAAAGAGTTAGAAGTAATTAAACAGCTTAAAAGAGGAACGATTATTAAATTTAAGTGGAATAACGTTAAATTAAAAGATGTGACGTATTGGGAAGCGTCCGACAAAATGCCTTTTGGTTTTGTTGATGATGGAACTGAACATATAGGACAAAAGATACATAGTCCTAGAGTTCCAATTCCTGAAAATGCTCCGGTATATTACCCAAAACATTTGGAGATAATGCATTATCAATATGCTGATTGGGAAAGGATGAAAAGCAAACATAGATGGTACCAGTGTTGGGAAGTGATTAATAATTCAGGTAAAAGTTCTATTGATATTTATCGGCAATATCATCATATGTATTCTATTCCTAGGAGAATGTTAGATAAAATTCCGGAAAATTGGTTCTATTTTTATGACAGGGTAGGTATTGATCTAAAGAAGATTGAAAGCAAAAAACATTATTGGTGGGATAAAGAAATTTTAAAGTTGTTAGATAAATATGGAACAAGTAAGTTTTCAAGGGTTGATATTTGGGATAGAGATTGGATACGCGGTGATGTCGTGTATAAGGATCCAAGGGATAAATTGGATATATTGGAAAATGTTTATTTGAAAAGTACTCAGCCGTTTATTAATTGTAAAATATTAGGACCACTCATATATTTAACTGATGTGGTAATAAAAAAACTTTTTGGAATATGAATTTACTAACTATAGTTACTGCGACCAAAGATGGTTTTGAAGGTTTAAAAAAAACGATTGATAGTACTAAAAATTATAGGAATTTGGGTTCTAGTCAGGTAATTGTAGATGGTAACAGAGAAGAAGACTCAAGTAAGATCAAAGAATATGCCAATAAAGAAGGTGTCAGTTATTTTTGGCAGAAGCCTCAAGGGATTTATGGAGCATTTAATTTTGGATTATCGAAAGTGGAGTCTAAATGGATCTGGTATTTAAATGGTGGTGACTTGGCTTTAAATGGTAATGAAAGCATCGTTTGGTCGTTACTAGAGAAATCAAACAGTGATATTGTATCCTTTCAGATAAAAACTGATGATAGATTATACGAGAGACCACCTTTTGCTCAAATGTATCCGCCTGTTTATAATTGGATACCTCATCCTGGTACAATTGTTAAATCTGATAGCTTAAGGAAGATAGGTGGTTTTGATGAAAAGTTTAAAGTGGCAGGCGACGGCAATGTTTGGTTTAAGATGCTTAATTCAAATGCAAGTATGGATATAATTTCTATTCCTGTCGCTCACTTCACTGCAGGGGGAAGGTCTTCGAATTTAATAAAAACCAAACAAGAACAGAAAATGGTTGTAAAAAACAATTTTTTAAAAACTTTAGGTATATTAATGAGAAGGATTTATCAGATGATTTATTTTTTGGTTGTACATGAATAATTTAGTACTTCTAGCTGAGTTTGGAAGATTTGGAGGAACAAGAACCTATTTTATACAACTAGTTAAACTGTATATAAAAAAGGATATAAAGGTTACCGTGCTTTTAAGAAAAGATCAGTTAGATAGGGATATTTTGGTTTTGCTAAAAGAAAACGACGTTGAAATACACATTAGGCCAAATTTTAAGGTTATTGGGCAAACATTTCCTGGGTACATATTCTTGTATTTTTTGGAATTTTTTTATTGGAAGATTAGATTTGTAACTTCAAAATTAACAGTGGTTTTATCCGGAGTTGGTTATTTTGAGTATTTGGCGAGCTTAATAATATTTAATAGGTCTTTGTTTGTCGTACATTCTTATCCGGTGGGGAAAATTAGGTATATTTCGTATTTGTCTAAATATTTGATTAATAAAAATAAATACATTTTGACAGTCTCGAATTATTCTAAAGAAAAAATTGTAGAGAATTTTAGTATTAGAGATTCTAGTTTAGTGCAGGTTATTAATAATACATGTGATTATGGTGGAGAGAGAGATAATAAAATATCTCTGAATAAAAATATTGTGACTTTTGGCCACTTAGAAAAATATAAAAATCCAGAATATTGGCTTAAAGTAGCGGAAGAAGTTTGTAAAATTGATAAGGATGTATCTTTTGCTTGGTTTGGTGAAGGAAGTTGGGAAGAAATAATTAAACTTAAAATTATAAAAGGTGGATTGGGTAAAAGAATTAAGTTATTTAAATTTGTTAATAATCCAAGAGAGGTACTTTGTGATTCTTATTTGTATTTTCAACCGAGTCTAGTAGAGAGTTTTGGTTTATCGGTACTAGAAGCAATGTCATTGGGAATACCAAGTGTTGTGTCGAATGAAGGAGGGCTGCCCGAACTGGTTAAAGATAATGTTAACGGTTTAGTGTTTGATAATTTTGATGTCAGTAATACAGCTAATACTATTATGAAGATTGTTAATGATGAAAAGTTTCGAAATAGGTTAAGTAGTAATTGCATGGAGATTTATAAAAATAAATATTCACCAAATATTTGGGAAGAAAAAATGTTTAAATTGCATCAAACAATATGTTAAATACGCCGATTTTATTTTTGATTTTTAACCGGCCGGAAACGGAGAGACTGGTATTTGAAAAGATTAGAGAAATTAAGCCTAAAAAATTATATATAGCTGCGGATGGGCCGAGAAATGGTCGAAAGGATGATATAGAAAAATGTAGGCTAGCCAGAGAGATTGTGGAAAAGGGTGTAGATTGGGAATGCGAGGTTCATAAATTATTTAGAGATAAAAATTTAGGTTGTAAAATGGGTGTGAGTGGAGCGATAGATTGGTTTTTTGAAAATGTTGATGAAGGAATAATACTGGAAGATGATTGTTTGCCTGACTTTAGTTTTTTTGAGTATTGCAGAGTGTTACTCAAAAAATATAAAAATGACGAAAGAGTTGGATTAATTACGGGTGGAAATTTTTATAAAGGAAATGTATTTGGTCTTACAAGTTATTCTTTTTCAAAGTATCCAACAGTTTGGGGATGGGCAAGTTGGAAAAGGGTTTGGAAAAATTATGATGTTGATATTAAAAATTTTTCAGAAAATAATGAAAACAGATGGTTAAAAAATATTTTTAAATCAAAAGTTAGTTTCAAAAACTGGAGTAATGTTTTTCAAATGGTTCATGATAATAAAATTGATACATGGGATTATCAATTAACGTATAGTTGTTGGAAAAATGATTTTTTGACTATTTTTCCAAAAGTTAACTTAGTTAAGAATATTGGTTTTGGGCAACATTCAACCCACACTTCAAAGATTGTAAAACAAACCTATGGAAACATAGATTTTCCCTTAAATGGTCCAAGTATAATTGAAGTAGAAAAGAGGTATGATGATTATGTTGAAAACTATTATTATTTAGGCAAAACTAGTTGGTTTCGAGACGTTATTATTTCAATTAAAAATATATTTTATGTATGAACTAGTAAATTTGGTTTTAAGAAAAGTGCTATTAACTAAGAAATATTTTATTAATAAAAAAATTTTGTTTATAGAAGAACCGTCTAAGATAATATGCTCTCAAATCTATACAAAGCAAAGTAATATTTTAAAAATTGGGAAAGGGTCAATGTTAGAAAGTCAGGTTTATTTTGAGAAAGATAAGGCGGAATTAATAATTGGAAAAAATTCGTTCATTGGTGGGTCAAAAATTATTTGTACTGAAAAAGTTACTGTAGGTGATGATGTTTTAATATCCTGGGGTTGTACTGTTGTAGATTCTAACTTTCATTCTCTTAATTGGTCGGAAAGGAAAAATGATGTCAAACAATGGTTTATAAAGAAGAAAGATTGGCAGAGTGTGGTCACTAAACCTGTTTTTATTAAAGATAAGGCTTGGATAGGTTTTAATTCTATTATTATGAAAGGAGTCACAATTGGTGAGGGTGCGATAGTTGCGGCTGGGAGTGTGGTGGTAAAGGATGTGGCTGATTATACAATAGTTGGTGGAAATCCAGCAAAATTAATAAGAAAAATATGAAAAATTTAAGTTGTGAAATTTGTGGCGGTTTAAAAAAAGTAATTTTTGAAAAAAAAATTTTAACCAAGTATGTAGTTAAGTATTTTCAATGTAAAAATTGCAAAATTATTGATACTGAAAAGCCTTATTGGTTAAATGAAGCTTATGAATTTGCAATAACAAATAGTGACGTAGGATTAGTATCGAGAAATTTATTGTTGGTAAGAGCTACAAAGATCATTAATTTATTAAAAATATTCAGTAATAAAAATAGATGTTTGGATTATGCTGGAGGCTATGGTTTATTTGTGAGGATGATGAGAGATTTAGGCTTTAATTTCTACAGACAAGATAAATTTTGTATAAATTTGTTTGCAAAATATTTTGATTTAGAAGATTTGAATAGTAAAAATAAACAATTTTCATTTATTACTTGCTTTGAGTTGTTCGAGCATTTTTATGATGTGAATATAGAACTTGAGAAAATACTTGAACTAGGTAGTACCATATTTTTTACTACTAGTTTAATTGATGGTAAGATGAATAATGATATTAAAAATTGGTGGTATATTTCACCGGAAACAGGGCAACATATAACTTTTTATTCGAAAGAAAGTTTAAAAATATTAGCACAAAATCATGGATTGAATTTCTATTCTGATGGTGAGGGAATGCACATATTTACAAAAAATAGATATTTATTTAACCCTTTTATTATGGTATCACCAATTGTTAAATTATTGGATTTATTTGGGAATAAATCAAAATTTGTTCAGAATGATTACAAATACATATACATAAAGAATGTAGGTAAAAGATGAATATATTATTTGATCATCAGATATTTTCGGTTCAAGAATATGGGGGTATTTCGAGGGCATTTGCTGAACTTTTTAATGAATTGAAAAAGCTTGAAGTAAATTGTAGCGTAAGTTTAAAATTGTCAAACAACTATTATTTGTCTGATGTGGGTCAAAAAATATTTTTTAAAAATTATAGTTTTCCTGGAAAGTTAACTTTGATGGATTTGGTAAATAAAATGTTTTCCATTTTAAAGATTAGAGCATCTAGTTTTGATATATTTCATCCAACTTACTACGATCCATATTTTTTAAATTACATAAATCATAAGCCATTCGTAATAACAGTTTATGATTTAATTCATGAAAAGTTTTTATACAAGCTACCTTCATCAAAAGTTACGTTGGAGAAGAAAAAATTGTTAATAAATAAAGCTAAGAGAATTATCGCAATTTCAGAAACTACAAAAAAAGACATTGTTGAAATATATGGTATAAACCCAAATAAAATAGAAGTAGTCTATTTGGGAAATTCGATAATTCCAAATAATATATATGTTGAAATGAAGTTACCAAAAAAATACATTTTGTATGTGGGTGGAAGACAGAACTATAAAAATTTTGATCTTTTTCTTAGATCAATTACTAGATTTTTGCTAGAAAAAAATATCTTTTTATTTTGTGCTGGAGGTGGTGGTTTTAAAGAAAATGAAATTAAGTTATTTGAGGAGTTAAAATTGGTTAATAGAATAAAACAACAAGAAGTGACAGATGACGAATTGGCAAAGTGTTATGCAGGAGCTTTATGTTTTGTTTTTCCATCTACTTATGAGGGATTTGGTATTCCTATTCTTGAAGCTTTTTCATGCAATTGTCCAGTAGTGTTAAGTAATATAAGTTGTTTTAAAGAAGTTGCTAAAGATGCTGCAGAGTATTTTGAACCGACTTCGGAGATTTCGATATTGAAATCTATTGAAAAAGTAACAAAAAGTAAGAGAAGGAGGGGTATATTGATAGCAAAAGGGCGAAAAAGATTGGAATACTTTTCATGGAAAAAATGCGCGGAGGAAACATTAGAGGTCTATCACTCGTTATGAAAAGGATATCAGTGGTAGTTGCGACATATAAAGATAAACTAATAAATTTAAATAAGACAATTGAAAGTGTAATTTATCAAACCTATAAGAATTGGGAAATAATTATTGTCGATGGGGCGGATTGTGGAATTAAGACTGCAGATAACATTAAAGTAATAAAAACACCTCCAAGAGGAATTAGTGACGCGTTTAATAAGGGGGTTGAAGTGGCGAGGGGTAATTATATGTATTTTATTGGTGCTGGTGATTACTTATGGCGTGTTGATGTACTGGAAAAAATGATGAAGGGGGTTGATAAGGAAAAAGATATGTTGGTATGTGGAAGAATTAATAGGGTGAGCGAAGATGGAAAGATTATAAGGTATACCTCGACTTTGAATTTTAAAAAGTGGCAACTGCTTTATAAAATGGGACTCCCCCATCAAGCACTTTTTACAAATAAAAAGTTTTTTGAAAAATATGGGATGTTTGATTTGAATTGTAAATACTCAATGGATTATGAATTGCTGCTTAGGGCTTATAAAACATGGCCGGGAGTGATGATGAAAGATGTGGTTGTGGCGGTATGGGCTGAGGGAGGAATTGGGAAAAATAGGATAAATCAAGTATTGGATGAATATAGAAGGATAAGAATAAAAAATAAAATTACAAATGAGAATGTAATAAATTTGATATTTTGGCTATCAAGACTATGGTTAAAGATGAAATAGGGTGGATAAATAACCTCAAAGGTTTGGCAATATTGGTTGTTGTGATGGGGCATATTGCAACACCTCTAACAGGATTTATTTTTGCTTGGCATATGCCACTTTTCTTTTTTATTTCCGGAAAGTTGATGAAAGAGGGTAACCTGATGGCTTCTGTTAAAAAGGACGCCAGACGTTTATTTGTTCCATACTTTGTTTTTGGAATAATTGCTATTGGAGTTGAATATATAAAAAGACAAATTTGGCCGAATTTTGATTATCTTTATGATAAGTTTTCGATAAAAACTGAAGTTGGATCTTTGTTATTATGGATGGATGCTGGGAAATTGCACACATACGGGTTTGTATTATGGTTCTTACCGGCATTATTTTGGTCGAAGAACTTGTATATTTTGTTAAATAAATTAATTAAACATAAAGTTGTAGTTTTTGGAATTATATTATTGGTTTATTTGCTGGTTATTAATAAACAACAAATATGGTTGTGGGGTATTGATAAGGCTTGCTTGGCATTATTTTGGATTATGTTGGGGAATTACAGTAAAGAGTTGGTGGGAAGAATAAAATTTAATTGGACGTGGTTAATTTTGATTGTTGCTATTTTGACTTTTATGCCGGTGCAAAGTTCGAATATGGCTTTTAAAACGGCGGAAGATCCCATTGGCAATTTGATATATGCAACATTAGTAATTGGTATGTTGATAATGATGATGAAAAAGGTGGAAGATCGATTTTTGGAATACGTGGGTGTTAATAGTATGATCGTGTATTTAATTCACCCTTATACGAATAATTTGACTTACATGTTGTTTAACCAAAAGATGCAAAATAGTTGGATTGTCCAGTTTGTAGTTAGTATGGCATGTTTATTTGTTATAGTAGGGGTAATAAATGAGTGGAAAAAAACTAAATACGCCCGTTTTGTTAATTGGATTTAATAGGCTGGACTTGTTTGAGAAGATACTAAACCAGGTATTAAAAGTAAACCCTAGGATTATATATGTAGCGTTGGATGGAGCAAGAATAGGTAGAGATGATGATTTGGTAAATATTAATAAAATAAAAAAATTAGTCAGAAAGATTTCTGGTTGTGCGTTAAAGACAAATTACCAAAAGAAAAATTTGGGGTGTAAATATGGTCCGGTGGCAGCGATGAATTGGTTTTTTGAAAATGAAGAAAAGGGAATAATTTTGGAGGATGATGTATTGGCGGATGTAAGTTTTTTTTATTTTTGCCAGGAATTATTGGAAAAATATAAAAATGATGATAGGGTGGGGAGTATAAGTGGGAACAGTTTTGTGCCGAAAGCAGATTTTAAAGGGAAAAGTTATTTATTTTCCTCATATTCTCAAACTTGGGGGTGGGCAACGTGGAGACGGGTGTGGAAAGATTATGATATTGAAATGAAAGATTGGCCGATATTAAGGAAAGAGAAAATGTTAAATGAAAAATTTAATAATTGGTTATCGGTAATTTATTGGCAGTTAATATTTGATTCAATGTATATCAATAAAATTAGCAGTGCTTGGGATTATCAGTTTACATTTTTGAATTGGCAAAAGAATTATTTGACGGTCATTCCAAAATATAATTTGACAAAAAATATTGGTATTGGGCATGCAAACGCAACACATACAAAATCTAAAAATAATTTGTCAGAGATAAAGGTAAATAAAATGGTGTTACCACTAAAACATCCTAAAGAGGTAATAGCCAATAAGTATTTTGATAAAAGAATTCAAAAGAATAATTATGTTCTGTGGAAAGAGATTGGACTAAGAATATACAGAAAAATATTTGGATAATTTTTCGACTTGATGGCCCCAGTCATAACTTAGAGCTGATTGGCGAGCGTTGGAAGAAAGACTGTTGTGGAGTAGTTTTGGAATAAGAGATCTTATTGATTGAGGAGTACCATCGGAGAGATAACCATTTAACCCTGGAGTGATGAAGTCGGCTCCACCACCACTATTAATGGTAATTACTGGCGTACCGCAGGCAAGTGATTCTAAAATGGAAATACCAAAAGATTCATTGGGACAATTGAAGATGCCTATACGGGCTTTAGAAGCTACTTGGGCAACTTGAGAGGAATTTAATTTGCCAAGAAATTCGACTTGATTCTTGATTTTAAGACTTTTGACTAATTTTATTAAATTGTTTTTTTCGATACCATCGCCAATAATTTTTAGATGGAAATTTTTGTTATTAAATAAGGCGAAAGCTTGAATAATAGAATCAATTTGTTTGATCTTTTCCAGTCGACCTACTGTATAGAAATAGTTGCCCTTGACAGCGGAAATGTTAAATAATGAAGTGTCGATACCTGGAGTAATAATTTTAATATCAGAGCGATAATATTTGTTGGACAAAAATTGACTGCTCGCTTGGCTGTTAGCAATAATTTTGTTGTTAGAATTGATAATTTTGTTATTTAGTATTTGAAATAGAGGCTTGGTGATAGACGATATAAATCGATAAAAAAGTGAAAGACTGTTTTTTTCGGCAATCGAATCGGAATAGGGAAAGCCAAGATCGTGGAAATATAATATGCAGTTGTCCATAAATAATGTCCAGTAAATAGCTAACGAATGAGCGAAAATTATTTTGTGAGGAATTTTATTGAGGGTAAGCTGGAGCCTAAGGAGGAAAAGGGGGAAAGTAAGCCAGAAGAAAAGTGAGCCGGTGGAAGGACCGCCAAGATTAATAATGTTTAGTTTTGGGTAAGGAGAGATTACTTCGGGGTTGGATTTGATGGTAATTATAGTAATTTTGAAGTATTTTTGAAGTCTCGAAGAAAATTCTAAAACTACCTTGCTAGCTCCGGCTGGTTTCATAAAGTGTGGATGGAGAAAAACGATAGTTTTCATTTGATGATTTTGTAAACCTGGGTAATTAGAAAATTGTGGAATCGGTGAAAAAATAATATTAAATAATTTTGAGAGTATATTTGTGTTGTTGAAAAATCTTCTGAAAATTGTTTTTTGTAGTGGGTTTTGCTTTTAGAGGAGGAATGGAGGCGAAAACTGGAAAGATATTTTTTTAGAATAATTGGTTGACTATTTTTTCCAATTTTTAGCCAATAATCGTAATCCATGGTGTAATTTAATTTTTCATTAAATTTACCAATTTGATTGAAGATTTTTTTTGTAAAAAATGTTGAGGGTTGGGAAATATAGTTGAGTATCAGTAAAGTTGAATAAGAATAATTATTGAGCCAAAAGTTTTTGTATTGAGTAATCGGTTTCTGAATAAGACGATCGTTTTCGTCGACAATATGGCTATAGCCGGTTAGCCAGTGTCGATGGGGATTTTGTGAGAACTGGGTAGCTATTTTTTGAAATACATCCGGTTGGTAATAGTCGTCAGAATTAATGAATGCCAAAATATCGCCGGTGGCTTTTTGAAAGCCCTGATTAATAGCGTCGGATTGGCCTTTGTCCTTTTTTGACTGCCAAAAGAATTTTATTCGTGAGTTATTATTTAGAAGCATTTCGTATTCCTTTAAAATTTCAACGGTATTGTCAGTAGAACCACCGTCCATGACAAAGTATTCAATATCAAAACTTCCTTTTTGGCTAATGACACTATCAATCGTTTGGGTAATAAATTGGGATTGGTTGAACGATGGAGTAACAATACTAAATTTCATAGAATAAATTGCCTTTATTGTAATTGATTTGACAGGTGTCTGATGAAACAGTTTGCGGAGTGACAGATTTCGAAAGTTTGATATTTATTTTTGGGTTGCTAAAAAATATTTTAATAGCAAAACCTGGTCCGTAGTTGAAGACGTTGGTGTTGAGCGAATCGATATTGTAGATTAAATAGTTGTTGCATTTTGGGATGTTGGAAATATTTTGAAAAGCGATACGGTTTTCTTGATTGTATTGGAGCCAGAATGAAGTGTCCATGTTTTGCCAACGGTTGAACTTATTTAAAATAAGTAAGATTGTAAATAATTCCAAAATAATAAGTATAGGTTTAAAAAAATTAATGAACAATATAACTATGAAGGCAGAGATAAAAACTGATGGGAGGTATAAGTATAGTTTTTGTTGACGATTAATTAGAGGAATAATTGGTAAAATGGTTATTAAAAAACTGGATAAAAATAATAGGGGTAGGTTGTAGTTATGTTTTTTTTTGAAATATATAATTGAGAAAAAAACTAGTGTAAAAAAGGAGGTAAGTAGGGAGATTAATCCAAGGGGGCGAAAGCTAGAGAAGGCAAAGGTTGTTTCAGTAATACCAAAATAAATATAAAGGTACTTAATTAAATTGATTATCCAGTTTATGGGATTGTAGTTGGGTAAATATGGATTATTGGAATCGTATGCTTGATTGTAAGTGATTATGGATAAATAGAATAGGCTAAGGCCATAAATAAGTGAAAGAAAAAGCTCGGGAGAAATAGTAATTTTTTTCGTTTTTATGAAGTTATGTATTAAGGGAATAAGCGGTAGAAAAATGACTGACTCTTTGGTGCGTAGGGCTAAGAAAAAAATGAATAGGGACATTATTTTTATATATTTGTTATTGGAAAAAGAAAAATTAAGATAGATGAGTCCTAAAAAGCTAGAAAGAGTATCGAAAACGGCAGCAGTCCATTGAGCAGCCATTATTGATTTTGGCCAGTTGGCAAACAGTAAAGCAATTAAAAAAGCAGAAGTATTGTTTTTTGTTAATTTTTTAAATAAAAAATAAACTAAAATTGCATTGGTAATGTGAAGACCAAGAAAAATACTGTGAAAAGCAAATGAATTTAGTCCAAAGATTTGATATATAAATTTAACAAAAATAAACCCGACAGGACGGTCGTTGTACATTTGAGTTGGTATCAGGTGCCACAACTGTGAATAAGGAATGAACTGGGCTTTATAGAGATGGTCCCAATCGTCTAAAAAAAAGAAATTACGGGAATCAAGAATCCAACTTTGTAGAATAATCGTAAAGATGATAATTACTAAAATGTAAATTATATTCTGTTTATATTTTTTGAAAAACCATTTCATATCCGTAATAATACCCTTTTTTAAGGGTTAATTCTTTTCTAAATACATTACAAATATAATCAATTTCCGCTTGAGTTGTGTAAGTAAGTCCTCTGCCGCGATAGTCAAATTGTTCTTGAAGCCAAGTCCAGTCTTCCGGCCATATATTGCACTCTAGTAATTTGAACCCATGTTTAATAAACATTTTTTTGACTATAATATCGGTAAGAAGTTGAATGTGCCCACCGCCTTCAGGATGAATAAGGTGATAAAAAATATCAGTAAAATTTCGATAGTCGGGAAACCCAGTATAGACAATGGCATTTTTTTTCGATAATTTAGATATTCCGGCGATAGTGCTTTCAGGGTCCTCAACGTGTTCCAAAATATGACGAGCTACAATCAAATCGAAATTTTTATACCAAGGATGGGAAAAATCGATAGAATCTAGATTAGAAGCATCAAATTTAGTAACAGTTGTATTTAGTGGTATTTTCTTTGGAAAGAAATACCAGTCAATACCGGTAATAGTTGCGTTTTTGTCAATTTTTTTCCACCAGTCACTTCCCTGAGGTCCAACACCGACATCAAAAATGTTTTTTTTATTCTTCAAATATTTTTCCAATCCGGAGATCTTAGACTTATATTTTTTGGTGATTGAAGAAAAATTTATAGTTTTGGAAGGATGGAATCTATCAACATTTTTTAAAGCATTTAGTAGATTAGCTTTTTCATTTCTAAGTTGATCGCGCTCCCAAATAATATTACCTAGTTTTGGGATTTTATATTTATGTTTCTTTAAAAATTTTATAATCATTTTCGATATTGATGAGGAATCCATTTTTGGTGCCATTTACTTTCAAATTTTTTCTTGTTTTCTTCAAAGAGGTTTTTATAATCTGGAGGGGAAATCTCTTTAAATGAAGAACCGCCAAAATGGTGGACAAAGACATCGTCGGCAATTAATGTTTTTAACTTATTTTTTTTGATTCTTTTACAGAAATCATCATCCTCAAACATTCCTCTCTCAAACCTTTCGTCTAGATCCCCTATCGCTTGGTAGGTTTTATTGCTCATAATCCAGCAGAAAGCGGCTATGTTGTTTACTTCAAGTGTTTCTCCCCAGTGGGAAGTAGTGTAATTTCTGGCAGATGATTCTAAGTCTTTTTGGTTGTTATAGTCGTATTCAATGTGAACTAAGGCTTCGTTGCCAATAGAATTGGTGATTGCACCTACTAAACCCACATTAGGTTTTTGGACATGAAATAGTAAATGAGAGATCCAGCCTGGGGTAACAATAACATCATTGTTAAGTAGAACAAGATATTCGCCAGTAGCAATTTTAAGACCGATATTATTGCCTTTAGCAAAGCCGTAGTTTTCTTTATTAAAAATTAATTTTACATTTTGACTTTTCTTATATAAATTGAGAAGGTTAATAGTTTCTTGATTAGAGTTGTTATCGACAATAATTATTTCTAAGTTTGGGTAGAATGAGCGTTCTATTACTGAATCGATTGTTTTCTTTAATAAGTCTGGATGTTGGTACGAGAGTATGATAATAGAGACTTTTGGGAAAAAGGAATCAATAATTTCTTTGAAAGATTGGTAGCGATGATGCCAGGTGTTATTATGAGCAATTTTATATTTAGACGTTTTGTTTTTATCTAGAAGTGCTTTTGTAATTTGTCTTGAAATATTTTCTTGATTGGCAAAGAATATTTCTTTTGAGAAAGGATAGAGTTCTGGAAGTTTTGTGGATACGACTGGTTTGCCAGCGGCAAAATATTCAAAAATTTTGACAGGGTTGGTAGCTTTTATTAATGGAGTTAGAAGGAAGGGTATTAGAGTAAGATCGAATTGGTGTAAGTAGTTTGGTAGCTCTTGATAAAGCTTTTCGCCTAAGAGGTAAAGGTTTTTAAAGTTGAGGTTTTCAACTTCTTTATTTTCTAATTTTCCAATTAATACAAAGGATTTATCGGGGTGATCATAAAGTGCTTTTTTTAGAAGTGGTACATCAAACCAATGTGAGATAGCGCCGTAATATCCGATGATTGGGTGGGGAATATTTTTTAATTCTTTGGGGATAGTATTGGTTTTATTGTGAAAATGTGAGTAATCAGCAGCATTGGCAATTAGAGTTGTTTTATTGGGGCTTGACACTTTATTTGTTAGGTATTTTGAAGTAGTGACTATTTGGTTCGCTTTTTTTATGAGTTCTTTTTCGAGTTTAGCGATATCTTTACCTGAGTCAGAAAAACCCAAATGATTGTCCATACAATCGTAAATTATAGGCATGGCGAGTTTATCTGTTATAAATGCCCAAAAAGGGTGATCTATCTTTGCGATGGGATTGATAATATTAGCTTGATTAATTAAGTTTCTTATCGAAGAAAGAATAGTGTTCTTATCGACTGGGGAGGGGTTTTCTTGATAGATAAAAAGTTCTCTTGAAGCGGAAATAGTTATTTGATAAATATTACTTCCTTTTTTAGTGACTTGAATTGGTGCAAATTTGGATTTTGAATTTGAATAAGAAAGGAATTCGTGTTCGATATAGAAAACTCGATGACCTGCTTTGGCAAATTCTTGGGCAAGTTGTTGCGGTCTTTGGAAACGCAAATCCCAAGATATAACACTAAAAATTAAAATATCAGCTTTACTTGTATTATTATTGCTCCACTCCTTAGAAATTTCGATGGGAATTATTTCTGTTGCTGGTACTAGAAACTTACCGAAATACGATTTTACTTTTTTACGGGTTGATAAAGGAATGGTGTCTTTAATGAGTTTGGTGAGCTTATGGGGGACTCTGAATTTTTCAAAGATACTATTATTTAGTCTCATTATTTGTTGATTAAATTCATTATTCTTAATGAAGAATCTTTTGTTCCAAATGGATTGGGCCAATTGCGTTTGCATTTTAATTGTTTGGCGGTAGCGGAGATAATTTTTTGTTTATTTGGACCGGTGAGGATTGAAGCGCCGACTTCAATTGTTTCCGGTCTTTCGGTATTTTCGCGGAGAGTTATTGAAGGAACTTGGAGAATACAGGCTTCTTCTTGAATACCACCAGAATCAGTAAAAATTAATTTAGCATTTTTTTGGAGGGCGAGCATTTCTAAATAACCTACCGGTTCTAGGATATTAAAGAATTTTGGATCTAATTTTATTTTAAATAATTCCAGTTGTTTTTTGGTTCTGGGATGAACAGGAAAATAGGTTTTAACTTTGTATTTTTGAGAAATTTGGTTTATGGCTTCTATGATTGATTGTAGATTTTTTTTATTATCAACATTGGATGGTCGATGGGTGGTGAGAAGGAAGTAATTTTCTTTTTGGTAATGATTAAATTTAAAATGATTTTTGATTAGATTAATGTTTTGATAAACGGCGTCGACAATAGTATTGCCGGTGACTTTAATTTTATTTTTATCTATCCCCTCTTTTAAAAGAATATTGGCTTGTTTTTGGGTAGGGCAAAATAATAAATCAGACATGTGGTCGGTTAGAATTCTGTTTATTTCTTCTGGCATAGTTCGGTCATAACTGCGAAGACCGGCTTCGACGTGGCCGATTTTGATTTGAAGCTTAGATGCTGCCAGGGCACCGGCTAAAACAGTATTAGTATCGCCTTGGACAATTACCCAAGTGGGATTTTCTTTGAGTAAAACTGATTCGATACTTTGGAGCATTCTGCCGGTGGTATCGCCGTGAGTACCTGAACCAATATTTAGGTTGTGTTTTGGCTGAGGTAAATTTAATTCTTTGAAAAATATCTCATCCATATTAGATGAATAATGTTGGTTGGTGTGAATTATAAAGTAGCCATGTTTTTTTCTCTGCAATTCCCTAATTATCGGTGATAGTTTGATTATTTCCGGTCTGGTGCCGAGAATTAAACAAATCTTATTTATTTTCTTGATCATTTAGATAAAACTGAGAAATTTTCTTTGGATTTCCGATTGCAGCTAGATTGGATTCACGGATATATATGACTTTGGTGCAAAATTTGGTGATTTGCTTGATATCGTGGGAAACAAAAAGAATAGTAACTCCTTGTTTTTTGAACTCCTCCATTCTCTTAAAACATTTTTCTTGGAATTTGGTGTCGCCGACGGCGAGGATTTCGTCGATGATAAGAATTTCGGGGTTAACATGGACAGCAATAGCAAAGCCAAGACGCATGTACATTCCAGTGGAATAGTGTTTAACTGGTTGATCGACAAAGTCCCAAAGTTCGGCAAAATCAACTATGGATTTGAAATTTTTGTCTATTTCTTTTCGTTTTAGACCTAGGATGGCTCCATTAAGATATATATTTTCACGACCTGAGAGTTCAGAGTGGAAGCCAGCACCGAGTTCGATGAGGGGAGAGACTTTACCACGGACAGTAACTTTACCATTGGTGGGAGACATAACCTTGGCTACTAATTTTAGAATTGTAGATTTACCGGAACCATTGGGTCCGATGATACCTAAGGTCTCCCCTCTTTTAACTTTGAAATTGATATCTTTGAGAGCGGTAAAACGGTTAACAGTTTTTTCTCCTCTAAATAAAGCGGGTAAGAATTCTTTGAAGGTCTTTTGAGAATTCATGGAGAATTCTTTGGTGACGTTTTGAAATTCAATGATTGGTTTTTCCATAGTTTTAGATATTGTCGGCAAAGATTTTTTCTCGCGATTTAAAATAAAGAAAGCCTAAAAATAAGGTAACAAGTGATACTAAAAGACCGATATATAGGGAGGAATAATTAGGAGGTCCGCCGCCAAGGATTGTTTGGCGGTAGGCATTGATAATGACGGCCATGGGGTTTAGTTGAAAAATTATCCGGAAACGTTCGGGTACGAGATCAGCCGGATATATTACCGGGGTGATGTATAGCCAAAGAGTAAGAATGAGTGAGAGAAGATATTGGATATCACGGTAGATTAAATTACTGGCAGCAAAAAACAAGGAAAGTCCTAAGGTAAATATCTGTTGAATTAAAAAGATTGGAATTACCCAAAGAATGTTTAGATTTATGGGTATGTGATAAGCGATCATGTAGATAGCCAAGATTGATAAGGCAAAAAGGAAATCGACTATTTTGGCAATTATGGTTGAGAGTACTAAAATTGTCCTGGGGAAATAGATTTTGGTAATGAGAGATGAAGAACTAACCAGAGAAGCCGACGCTGAAGAAAGTGAATTGGAAAATAAATTCCAAGGGAGAAGGCCAACAAACAAAAAAATGGAATAAGGAATGTTGCTGGCGGCATTGGTTGGGATTCGTAAAATAATAGAAAAAGCAAAAGACATAACCAGCATTTGGGCGAGAGGATTTAGGATTACCCAAAAATAACCAAGGATAGATTGTTTATAGCGGGCTTTAACTTCACGGCCGACCATTTGCCATAAAAGTTCGTGCCATTTGATAATTGATTTGATTTCAGTGAAGATGTCAGACATAAATACTTAGAAAGTTTAGCATAGATAAGATGGAGAGTTGTTGATAAACTGGGGAGGTGAGAAAGAATTATTATCATTATATTGATGTGGCCAGATTAGTTTCGGCTTTGGCGATTATTTTAATTCACGTGTCAACGGCAGTTTTGTATATGTATGGATCGGTAGATAAAAGTAGTTGGTTGGTGGCAGTATTTTTAAATTCAGCAATGCGTTGGGGGACTCCGGTGTTTATTATGATATCGGGGACCTTGCTTTTGAGATCAAGTAGTGCGGATGATATGAGGTTGTTTTATAAAAAAAGATCTTCAAAAATTTTAATACCGTTGGTTTTTTGGTGTGTTTTTTATTTTTATTTAGGGGTAATTTTAAATAAATCAGATAGTAGCTTTGGCGCATTTTTAAATTTGATGTGGACGGGGGGAACATATTATCATTTATACTTTTTATTTTTGATAATGGGACTGTATATAATAACTCCATTTTTAAGGTTGGGGATAAAAAATAATTGGGGTAGTAAGACAAAGATAGTTTTGTTTGTTTCTTTGCTGGGAGGGGTGGTATATACCTGGTTGACATCCTGGGGTTACTTAAAAGAAACTAAAAATATTTTATGGATGTTTATTCCTTATATTGGTTATTATTTATCAGGGTATTATTTGAGTGAGGTGATTTTAAAAAAGAAATTAATACCTTATTTGTGGGTTGTAATTGAACTGATGCTGGTAATTACATTTTTGGGGACTTTGTGGTTGATTCCTAGTTATGGATACGATTCAAAAGGAATGTTTTTTTTGCATAGATTGAATTTAAATACAGTGTTAATTGCTTTGATTATTTTTTGGAAATTAACAAAAATTAATTTTGAAAAATTACTTAATAATAGGACTGAAAATATAATTAAGTTTTTGGCGTCTTTATCGATGGGGGTTTATTTAATACATCCGGCAGTGTTGGAAATATTTCAGAAAGTTTCGGTCTTTATGTCCGTGAAGAGAGATTATCCGATTATGTGGATGGGAGTGGCTTATGTTTTTACGATAATATTGTCGTTTGGATTGGTCTCAGTAATCAGGAGGATTCCTGTTTTGAATAGAGTTGTATAATGATGGGAATGAAAAAAGAAATGATGGTTTGTACTTTGGGAGGAGGTTCAGGAATGCCGATTGTGAACAAGGCTTTGGTTAGGTCGGGAGTAAAAAAAATTAAGTCCATAGTTACAACTTTTGATAGTGGCGGTGATTCGGGCAGAATGAGGACAGATGAAAGGGGAAAGATTTTGGCTTTTTCCGATTATTGGAGATCTTTGATATCTCTTTGGGATGATGGAAAGCAAAAAGCGATTTGGGAAGAGATGTTGAGATATCGCGACGGAAGAGGCAGAAATTTTGGAAATATATTTTTTCAATTTATGTCGGAAAAGTCTGGAAATCTGTCTGGTGTAGACAGTTTGTTTGAAAAATTAACAGGAGCCAGATTAATCGGATCGGTAATTCCGGTATCTCTGTCTCCGGCTGAGGTTTGTTTTAGGACGAAAAGTGGAAAAAGTTATAAGGGTGAACATAGGTTGGATGATTTGAGGATGTCTTTGGATAAGGTTGAAGATATTTGGTTAATGCCAAAAGTAAGGGCAAACAAAGAGGCGGTAGAGAATATTTTTAAGGCGGATTATATAATAATTTGTCCGGGAAGTATGTATGGGTCGGTGATAACGAATTTATTGCCAATTGGAGTGATTGAAGCTTACAATAAAAGTAAAGCAAAAAAGATTTTGATGACGAATATTATGTCGGTTGCCAATGAAAATGACAAATATACTCAGGATGATTATGTGAAGATATTTAGTAGGTTTTTAAAGACGGAAAGACCTTTTGATTTGATTTTGATGGCGGATTTAAAAAATCTAAATAAAATGGAATTAAATAAATTATTGAAATCTTATAGAATGGAGCATTCAGAACCGATAAAATTTAAAAATGGATCAAAAATTAAGACACTGGTTGAGGATATAGCGTTGATTGATAAAGTAAACTTAAGATTGCGTCACGGAGAAGAAAAATTAGCAAAAGTTTTTGTTAAAATATTTAAAAGCTATGTCTCAGAAAAAGAAAAAATTAGAAAGAAAAATCAAAAAAATTGAGGTAAATAAAGATAAAATTGAATTTGGTGACGATAAATTGATTGATTTTTTGGGTGTGGTTAAAAAACATTGGATATTTCTCGTAATATTATTAATCGGAACATTTATTTTGTTTGCAAATGGTTTAAATGCGAATTTTGTTTCGGATGATTACGCTACTATTCCTCAAAATCCCAATATTTTAAATTTAGGGGTAGCATTAAAAATATTTAATCCGGTAGATATTTCAAACGCAATAATTGCCAATATTTTTGGAATTATTCCATTACCATTTCATTTATATAGTTTGTTTTTGTATTTTATTTTTTTGATAATATCATTTGTAACTTTAGAGTCTTTGTTTGGAGAAGTGGTGGCAAAGTTTTCGATGGTAATATTTTCTGTTTTACCAATACATGTAGAAGCTGTTACTTGGATTTCAGGAAAGCCGTATTTGTTTATTGGGATAACGATTTTATTGTCTTTTATATATTTTGTAAATTATTTAAAGTCAGAAAAAATAAAATATTTAATTTTTAGTTTATTGATATTGTTGTTTGGATTCTTGGTAGATAAACCGCGACCTTTTTCATTGATTATTTTAATTTTACTTTATTTAATTTATATAAATAAAAAGGACTATTGGAATAGAATAAGCAAATTATTATCACTAATCGGAGTAACTTTTGGGGTTTTATTATTAATCGCTTGGCCTTATATATCAAACCGAATAAATGTAGTAAATGGAGGAATTAATGCTTCAGAGAGTATTTTTTATAATCCTTTTTTTCAATATCCTACGGGATTAGCGAAGTATTTTCAGATTATGTTTTTTCCGGCTGATTTGACGCTTTATCATACAATGTATATTTTTCCGGTTTGGTTAAATTGGGCTATTTTGTTAATATATTTTGGAAGTATCGGGTATTTTTATTTTAAGGATAAGAGATATTTTTTTGCTTTGAGTTTTATATTGGTGACCATTTTACCTTCTATGGCTCCGGTAAAGGTTAGTTGGTTGGTGGCAGAAAGGTATGCATTTTTGGCATCTTTAGGATTTTGTTTGCTTTTGGGATTAATAATAACTGATTTGGGAAAGAAATATAAATCAGTGTCGGTAATTATATTGGCAGTTATAGTTTTATTGTATGGAGTAAGGACTTATTTAAGAAATATTGATTGGCAGACAAATCATAAACTTTGGGTAAACACATGTCAGGTTTCGCCAAATAGTCACAATGCTTGGAATAATATTGGAGATGACTATGATAAGTTGGAACAATATGAAAATTCTATAAAAGGTTTTACTCAGTCAACAGTAGTTAAGCCGAATTATGCAGACGCATATCATAATAGGGCAAATATTTTCTTTAAAATAGGCAGATTGGATTTGGCAAGATATAGTTATGAAACTGCTTTGAGTTTTTCACCAGGACTTTACCAAACATATTTGAGTTTAACGCAAATTGATTTGTTGGAAAAGAAAATGGATTTAGCTTTGAAACATGCGGCAATATCGGTTCAATTGCAACAGGAAAATCCCCAATCCTGGTATGTATTGGCAGTAGTTCAAGGACAGGCAGGTTTGATTAATGATGCCAAGACTAGTGTAAAAAATGCCTTAATTTTGGATCCAAGTTATCAGGCGGCGAGAGATTTGCTGGCTTCGATTGAGGCTTTGATTGAGGAATAGAATCCAATTAATTTGGTTTTTGAAAAATTAGCAATAAAGTTTCCTGGTCAAAAAGTTTAAAAATTGGATAAAAAGGTAGGACAATAATTTTTGTCAATAAATTTGGCAGAGACCAGAATAAGTCTAAGGGATAATCAAAATAAGGGTGATAGAAACGGGAAAACTTTAAATTATATTTGGTTAATAATATATGAATCGAGGTTTTATTGGGAATGAATAGATGTCTGGGAGAATCGAGGTGAAACCAATTTTGTTTACCAAGTTTGGAACCAAAGGAATTTGAATTTGGAAAGGAAATTAGAGCTAAGCCACCTGGTTTGAGAGATTTGTAGATTTTTTGTAGAAATAACTGAGGATTAGCAATATGTTCAATTACATGAAAGGCAGTGACAAGATGGTAGTAATTTGATTTTGGATTGGATTGAAGAAAGTCTTTTATTTGGAATTTAATTTTGTGGTTTTGGATAAGCTGGGCAGATATTGGATTGATATCGATTCCATATTTTTTGTATTTGGAAGGAAGTTGTGAAAGAAACTCACCTGAACCACAGCCAATATCAAAGACTTTTGGGTGTTTAATATTTTTTGGAAGATGAATAGAAATTAGTAATTTTATAAAAAAGAAACTAATTTTGGTGTAATAAGTTGTGAAGGTATTAAGTATCTTGTTTTGGTTCAAATAGTAATCAGAGGGATAAAAAGTTTTATAAAATTCTTGATCGATTTTTAAGTTTGTAGTATCGAGTAAAAGTGAATGACAGTTTTGGCATTGAAATATTTTAAATTTGTTCACAGACAGGAGATGTCTTCCGTGCTTGTTTTTGGAATTAAATAGAAAAACAGGGTTGGGGTAATGACAAACCAGACAGGTTTTCATATAATTTGTTTCATTATTTTAATTGCTCGTTTTTGCCATGACCATTGGTTTTGGATTAAATAGGCTGCTTGTAGAGATGTTTGTTTATAAAGCTTATCGTTTGAAAGTAGTTTTACAATATTGTTGGCAAATTGTTGAAGATTACCGGGTGGAGTTTTTAGCATTCCTTGGGGATAATAAGTTTTTAGAGCGGGCAGATCAAAAGAGACACCGGGAAGCCCCCAGGCCATGGCTTCGGCGGCAGCCATTCCCCCACTATCGTAGGTAGCGGGATGGACGACTAATTTTGAGTCTTTGAATATTTTGTAGTTTTGGGGAGCTGACATGAAGCCGAGTAGATGGATATTTTTGGATAACTTTAGTTTTTTGATTTTTTGTTTTATATTGGACTCTAATTGACCGTCCCCGATGATGACTAATTGAGCGTGGGGAATTTTTTTAATTACCAGTTTCCAGATATGAATCAATTCTAAAACTCCTTTTTGAATATGAAGCCGACCGATAAAAACAGCGTCGTATTTTCTTTTTTCAAAAGGAATTATGTTTTTTGATTTCAAAAATTTTTGGGATGGAGTTATATCGACACCACCGCGGACAACTATTACTTTTTTATGGGGAAATTTGGAGATATCCGGTGTTGAAGTGAGAAAGACATAATCGGAAAAATGTTTGATGGCAAATATTACCGGTAGTTGGGTTAAATAATAAAATATACCTTTTAGTTTTTGATTTTGAAAATAAGGTGAAGTGTGAGAAAAAGGGTTTGGAGCGAACAGATAAAAGGAGGCTAGCCAGATGGTTTTTGGATAGAATAATTTGGTTAAAAAGGCCGGAAAAAAGTCAGGGTAAAAATCGGAAGCAGAGTAGACATATTCAGTTCGATAAAGGTGTCTGTATTTAAAAAAGTGAAATATGGACTTTAAGGTACGTTTGATGGCGTGTCGTAAAAGATTTAAAAAGCTTGGGAAGTTTTTAGAATTGTATGAATCTGTTTGAAAAAATGTGATTTTTGAAAGTCGATGTTTTTTTAAGAGATTTTTTGTTTCCTGAGATCCGACAATGGTGATTGTAAATTTTTTTTGCCAGTGTTTGGCCAGATTTAGAAATATTTGATCTCCTCCACTAAGGCTGTCACCAAGATTGTTGTTGGATATTATTAATAATTTTTTATTTGACACTTGTTGTTATTATATTAGTTATGGAAAGATTAATAAAACTTAATTTGGGAAGCGGTCCGAGCGGGATTGAGGGGTGGATAAATTATGATTGGGGATTGTTGCCGATTTTAGGTAAATATCCGATGATTAGAAGTTTAATGATAAATACCGGATTGTTGTCAAAGGACTATGATTTAAGATGGCCAAAGATAAAATTGCTTGATATCAAAAAAAGGTTACCATTGAGAGATAATTCGGTTGATTTTATATATTGTTCGCATGTACTGGAACATTTTGAAAAATGGGAAGCAGAAAAAATATTGAAGGAATGCAGACGAGTGTTGAAAAAAGGGGGAATTTTAAGAATAGTACTGCCGGATTTAGGAAAATTGGTAAGAAATTATGAATCGGCAGATGAATTTTGTCGGGAGTTTTTCGGGTTTGATAAGGATAAATTTTGGGGAATTAAGAAATATTTTGTCAGAGGTCATCAGTGGATGTATGATGGAAACAGTTTTAAAAAATTGTTAGGTGAAACAGGATTTAAAAAGATTTTGGATAAAGATTGGAGAAAGGGTGAGTGTCCTGATTTGGATAGACTGGATTTGGAGTTACATAAAGATTTAAGTTTATATTTGGAAATAGAAAAATGATTAAGAAAATATTGGTCTTTGGCGGTAGGGGAAAAATTGGTAAAGTTTTGGTAGATAAATTAAATGAGTTGGGTTATGTGGTGGAATCGTATTCAAGAACTGATGGTGGAGATATAAGAGATGTTGGTAAGGTAAACAAGGCAATAGGTAGGAATGATTTAATTGTTCATTTGACAGCAAAGCAAGGTTTGTCAAAAGATTGGAAAGATTTTTGGGAAATAAATGTAGAGGGTACAAAAAATGTTTTAGAAGCCTGCATTAAATTTAAAAAAAGATTAATTTATGTTTCGACAATCATGGTTTTTAAGGATACCGGAAATAAATTAGCTGACGAAAATTGGAGTATCAGAGAAAGAAAGAGCGGAAATTATTATGTTGACTCAAAAGTTGAAGCTTTAAAATTGGTGAAAAAGTATCAGAAAAAGTTAGATATGGTGACAGTATACCCAACTATAGTGTTGGATAAAAAATCAATAAAAGATAGTCAAAAGCCGGGAAGATGGATGAGTTTGATTGGTAATAAAAATAGGATAATTAATATTGTCTGGATGGATGATTTGGTGGATGGTTTGATAAAAATAATAAAATCAGAAAAGAAAGGAGATTATATTTTGGGAGGATTTAATATTAGGGTGGATGATTATTTAGAGTTGCTAAAGGTTTTGAGGTGGCCAAGAGTCCCCTATTGGTTAATTATTTTATTAAGTAAATTTGTTTTTTTGTTGCCAGTAATATTAAAAGAGTTGATAAAAAGCCCATTAGATAGTATGAATTTTAGTTCGACAAAGGCAATAAAGGAATTAAAATATAAAATATCCGGGCTTAATAATATTTGATGATATGGGATATATTTTTGGATGAAAAATTTTTGAGTGCGTAGATTCGAGAGTTGTTTTTAAGATCATTTAGAATGCTTGGGTTATTTTTAAGTTTTAAAATTTCTTGGTAAAAATTATTTGGTGTTGGTTTGATTAAAATTGAAATAGAGGAATCGACTACTTCGGGTACTGCGCCGAGATTTGAGGCCAAGACCGGCACTTTGCAGGAGAGGCTTTCCATAAGTACTCTGCCCCAACCTTCTTCATACAGGGATGGTAAACAGAAAATATCAGCCAAGGGATAGTATAAGTGAAGTTTAGAATAGCTGATATCGCCCAGAAGATAGATGTTTTTGTGAGTTTTTTTCATTTTTTGAAGTTGATTAAAAATAGGACCAGTGCCGATAAAGAGAAAATTAATGTCGGGAAGTTTAGTGGCGATTTTGGCTAAAAGCAGAGCGCCTTTGGAAGGAATTAATCTGCCGACAAAAAGTACGGTGAAAGCTTTTTTTAATTTTAATCGCTTAAAGAGTTTTGATGGATTAGAGGGAGAAAATCTATTTGTGTCAATCCAGTGGAAATATTGAGATATTTTGTTTTTATTAACTCCGATTTTTTGTAATTGAGAGATTGAAATTTTTGATTGGGTAAGAATATGATCGCTTTTGTTTAAAATAAATGCGATGAGTTTAAATGTAAAGTTTTTGGAATTGATATGGCTATAAGAGGAATAAATACTGACAATGTGTTTCTTTTTGGGATAAAAGAAATTTAAAATATTTCCAATAAAGGCCGCGGTGATACCGTGGGAATGGATAATGTCAATGTGTCGATGATTTGATAATAGCCAAAAAAATATTCGAAAAAATAAATATGGTGTGAGATATATAAATTCAAACAATGGTAATTTTTCTAATTTGTGGAATAAATTTGCTCCAAACCATTTGTATCGATGAATATCGATATTACCTATTGTTTGATGGGATTTATAAAATATTTTGGTAGTAAGTGGAGAATAAGTTTGAACAAATACCTTATATCCGAGATGGTCTAATTCGGATGTTAGATCCATAAGGTGAGTTTCGACACCGCCAATGTTTGGGGAAAAGAAGGGGGTGATAATAAGGATACTTTTATTCACTTTTAATATAAATTAAAGTATCTTGTGAGACATCAGAAGTGGAAATTGTTTTCCATTTTTTTAACTCATTTAAAATCTTTTTTATTTTGTTTTTTTCAGGTTTTTTTCGATCTTCCCAAGTGTTTTGGAAGGATTTACTTGGCCAATTTACGGGTAAATATGTTTCTGCGTTATCAAGAATAATAAGACCTCCAATTTTTATTTTTTTAAATACAGCTAGAAGGCAATCTCTTCTCCAGTTACCATCAATTAAACAAACATCGATAGATTTATCTGAAAATTTCTCGACTATTTTAAGATAGTTGTCTTTGTTTGTACAAAGAACTAATTTAACTCTATATGAATTTTTTTTTATCTTTTTTTGAGTGTGTTTAAACCACGCGATATCGTGTTCAACACTAGTGACATTTTTGCTAATTTTTGCAAACCAAAGTGTACTTTGACCACTTCCGAATTCTAATATAACATCGTTAGGTTTTATCAATTGTTTAATAATTTTTACAGAATCAAATGTTAGCCAGGGCTGATCCTTATTTATTGACTCAAGATATATTTTTTTTACAATCCCAATTAAAAATTTTATATTAAGCCGTTTTTGGAGGTAATGCTTATTTATAATATTTCTGTTTTGTTTAAACCAGGTTTTTGTGCTTATTGTCATTTTGTATTTTAACTATTGTTGCCATTGGATTCGGTTTAAGGGTTTGAGGATATTAATTTTATATTTAATAGTAACAAAACCGTAGGTATAAAGAGTTATTATGCAAGCAAGAGGGTGGAAAAACCAGGCAGGATCGGGTTTTTTGAAATAGCCCTTTAAGGTATCAAAAAGCATAGGAAAAATTAAAAGGACATAAAGGGTGAATTTTATGGTGGGAATAAGATGGTTTTGGGTGAGGGAATATTGACGTAGGGGTTGGTAAGTATAGAGATCTGTAGCTCGACGAATTTGTTTTCTGTAAAATTTTGAAATTGATGATTCACAAAATGTGTGGATGATTCCAATTTTTACTTTAGGAAAAAATAAGGGTTTATTGGTTTTTGATAAAACTTTAGAAATAAGATCTATATCAAAAAAATAATCGGATTTAAAATATTTTTTAATAAATGAGGCTTTATAAATGGTGCCGTTGGCACCGATGGTAGGAAGAAGTTGATTTGGCAAAAGAGTGGCGATTTGATAGTTTCTAAAGTTTTTTATCGAATTTTTTTGGGCAGTCCAAGACGGGTTAAGATAACCTAATCTATCGTAATTTTTGGCAATAAGACAATAAGGATCATTGACTCCGGTGAGGGCGGAATATCGTTCAATAAAACCGGCTTTGGGGCGATATGTATAAGACCAGGGTTCAGACCCGATTATTTTGGGATGCTTTAATAAGGGAGAAATCATTTGTGTGAGCCAGTTTTTATCGGGTAGAATGTTGTCGGAATCGATAAGGGCTAAATATTGTCCGGTGGCGTATTTGATGCCGATGGCTTTGCCGGCTTCTCCGGTTTTTTTTGGATTTTTTAAAATTTTGCAGTTGTATTTATTGGTGATTTTTAGGGTAGAATCAGTTGAACCACCGTCAATAATTAAAATACTAATTTGAGATTGGGGGTAGTTTTGAGTGCGAATGGATTTGAGACAGTTTTTCAAGACTTTGGCAGAATTGAGGGTGGGGATGATAAAGGATACCGAAGGGTGTGATTTAGATAAGGCCACCATATTTATGGATATAGGTAAAAATCAAATAATCAACGGGGTATCTAAAAAATTTAAATTTCCAGCGAAGTTTGACAATAAGGAGTCCGATGTTGAAAGATATTATAAATAAGATTTTGTATATGGGGTTGGAAATTCTTTTGATTAATACATCGTAGGTATCGCGATCCATTAGTCCAAAAATGTATTGGGTTAACATGGCAGTCAGCCTGGCTTGATAAGGTGTAATCCATTTTTGACGGGTCACGGTTTTAAAGGCATCTTCAGGAGACATCAGATAGGTACTCCAATTTTTTAGAGATTTTGGATAGTTGAGTCCCAAGGATACGGCCCGATGAAAAAGAGGGGCACCGGGATAAGGTAAAAAGATGTAATAGGTATAGCGATTACGATCGGAAATTTTTAAGGTTTGATTGATAAGGGATAAGGTAGATTTATATTCGGAGTCGACAAATTTTTTATTTTCGATTGGATTTTTTGACCAGGGAAGGCCGACTAAGAATGAATACAAAATTTTAATATGATATTTGTGGCAAAGTTGGGTGAATTTTATAATTTCGTTAACGTCCATGTCTTTTTCGATTAAATCCAGAGCATCTTGTGAGCCGGATTCAGCGCCGGTGAGTATCATGGCGCAGCCGCTTTTTTCCATCAATTCCCAGGTTTTTGGTTGATAACGACTGAGTTGGCCGACCCGGCCGTTGGCATTCCCCCATTTGATATTCAGTTTACGATCAAGAAGCATTTGGCAAATTTCGGCAGTGCGTTTTTCATTGACAAAAAAATTACTATCGTACACGGCGATGGAATCGGCTTTATATCTCTTGATAAGAGATTCCCATTCATCGACCACATTTTTGGAGGAAAGCGAGGTCCAACGTCTTTTGTTAACTATTTGTTCGACGCAAAAACCACAGCGATGGGGACAGCCATAACTGGAAATATAGGGAATGGTTTTTTCTCCATATTCAGTGCCAAATACACATTTATTGACATTGATTAGATGGTAAGGGAGTGGAGGAAGGGAGTCGAGATTAACCGGGGGGCGATCAGGATTATGAAAATATTTTTTTGATTTTTTATATGAAATTCCTAAAACATTTTTGAGTGTTTTTTTAGTTTCTAAAGCCTTGACCAGCTTAGTAAATGTGATGTCTCCCTGGCCTCTGACAACGATATCCACATAAGGATTTTTGAGAGTTTCTAGGGGTAATATTGACGGATGCCAGCCTCCCCAAACTATTGGAATATTAGGATATTTTTTTTTAAATTTTTTGGCAATTTTAAGTCCGTCATAAATTTGAAAACCTGTCATAGCGGAAATGCCCAAACAAATGGCTTTATTTCCATTTTTAATTATTTCTTTTTCAACGTTTTTTGAGAGAAAATGAGTAAATATTTTTATATCATAGCCTTCTTTTGCCAGTGTTCGGGTGATAGCTAGGAGGGCGAGAGGGACTCCTTTCCAGGGACGATGGTAAGAAAAAGGGGTGGGAAAATATAAAAGGATTTTTTTATTAGATTTTTGAAGAGGGGAAGTCTTTAAGTTTTTTAAGATATTTGTATGCATAGGTACTTAGGAATTTTACATCAGCGGGACTACGAATAGATAGGACTTTGCGAATCAAAAATTTTGGGGTGAGTACACCCTTAAATAAAGATTGAATTAATTTTTCCTGTTGTTGAGGTGAAAGTGAAGATTTCATAATCGGTTGACGCATGTCATAATCGTCCCAGTTATCGGTTAAAAGCCAATTATTATCTTGGCATTCTTTAAAAAGAGGAGTGCCGGGATAGGGAATAATACGGGTAGCTTGCATGGAATCGGCTAATCCATCTTTAAATAACTGACGGGCTTCGTTTAGGGTAGTTTGGGCATCTTTTTCAGTCTCCCAGGGGTAACCAATCATTATAGTAAGATGAGGTTCAAGACCGGATTTTTTGGCCATAGCCAGTGTTTTTCTTGAATCCTGTACTTTGGTGCGTTTTTCAATTCGGTCTAGGGTATTTTGATTTGAAGATTCGAGACCATAAAGAATAAATCTGAAACCAGCATTACCCATAAGATCGTATTGTTTTTGGTCAAGGTGGCCGAAGCGCATATTACATCCAAATTTTATTTTTTTATTGTATCCCCTATCAATCATGCCTTGACAAAATTCCATAAGCCAAGGACCAATTGGGAGAGTGCCAGTGTCATCAAAAATTTCTTTGATATGGTATTTGTTTATAAGTTGGCCAATTTCGTCAAGTGCGCGTTTAGGAGAGACGGAACGAAATGAGCCGGCAGGATGCGTAGTAGTCCAACTGCAGAAAGTGCATCTTCCCCACCAACAATCGCGACCAAACATAGTATAAGTGCCGGGAGTGTATTTGTAATTAGTATTTTGGTAGGCGTAAAGCTTCCATTGGGTAAGGTCTCGATCAATTATAGGTAAAGTATCAAGATTGTGATGTTTTAGGGCAAAAGGACCAGAATTAACTATTTTTTTATTTTTTTTGTAGTAAAAACCAGGTTCTAATTTTGTTTTTTTAGTTAGATGGTTGGCCAGACTTAAGAGCATAAAATCGTAATCTCCTCCGGTAATTACATAATCGACAGGGCAATTGTCAAAGGATTCTAAAGGAAAAGCGGTAACATGGTCGCCAATTAATACTATTTTTGGATGCCAATCAGGATACTTTGTTTGAGATAAATTTTTAATGTTTTTAATAATTTGCCAGTGAGATTTGATGGTAGGAGTTTTGGATTCAATAACAATCATGTTGGGTTTATTTTTAATTAATCTTTTTAGCCATTGAAAATAAGTTAATTTTTGAGCAATAGCATCGTCCCAAAATACTTTATAGTTATTTTTTTGTAATAAGGTAGCGGCATAAGCCGGAATTATTGGATAAATATAATTACCAGTGTTTGTCCATTGAAATTGACGGTTTTGAGATAAAAAAGCTATACCTTTTGAATTTATTAAAGGCGGATAGGAGATTGATATAGAAAACTTTGATTTTGACATAAACTAATACTATCTAGGTAGTAGTAATAAATCAACCACCCAGATAATCCCCTGTTTTGGAATTCACTGAATGAGGGGTAAAATCTAATTTTTTTTTGAAAAATCCATAAATAAATAGAATTCCGTAATAGACATGGGTAACGGGAATGGTAATTATGGTAAGAAGACTAAGAAAAAATGAGTTTTTGTTTTTTAGAAAAATAACAAAAGTAATTAGGAGAAGAAAAATATATAAAATAAATGGAAACAGCAATATTATAGATATATATCCATATGTGAATGTAAATTTTTTGGTAAAGAATAAAAGAAAAAGTAAGGTAGTGTAAAGAATAGAAAGTGAAGGCCCAAAATAGCCAATTTTTAGACTAGTTTTGGGAAAGATACGGGCAAAATTACCACGATGGAGAGCGTAACGTCTGATTTGTTGAAGATGGGACATAAGAATGGCTCTGCGGTGATGAAAAACTTGAATTGAGGGATGATAATAAATCTTTTTTCCTAAATTTATTAGATTGAGGCAAAGTATAGTATCTTCACCCGGCCAATGATAAGTATCAAAACCATTTATTAAATCAAAATATTTTTTTTTGACGATTAGATTTACTGAAGGGAAATCCTGAACATAACGGGGAGGTGAAATTGAATTTCGATAAGTGCCGGCTCCTCCGCTACCCAGATGACTAGCCCAAAGAAGACCTGAGGATTTTTGATAAATGTTGTTTTGGGGTGGGGTAAGGCATGGTCCGCAGACAGCGGCAGTATTTGGATGTTTATTTAAATATTTAAATGAGTTTTTTAGCCAATCTTTGGAGGGATATGAGTCGTCATCCAGAAAAGCTAAATATTTACCTTTGGCTATTTTGGCGCCATGGTTTCTTTTTTGGGCAGGATTGGCCGATCCTGATATTTTATCGGTGATAACAAGAATTTCAAAAGATTTGTATGATTGAAGGGATAGATGAAAAAGAGTTTCTTTTAAATAATCGTTTTCAATTCTTATTGGAATAATAATGGAAAATGTAGGTTTATTTTGTTTCACCGGTATTAATTCTCATTTGTAAATTTTTGTCATAAATCCATTTACGGTTACTTTTGTCGTCATAAAAGTGAAGGATACGGAGACGGTAAAAAACAGCCAGGGCATCCTGAAGAGAGCGGAAAATCACTTTTAGACCTGTAGCGTGAATAAGGGAATTAAAATCATAATTGATTTTGACCGGGGCTTCATAAATGCGGCTAAAACCAAGATGATTGGCTACAGATAAAATTTCTAAGTCAAAAGCGAATTCTTTTACCAAAAGTCTGGGAAGAACTTTGATAAGTACTTGACGTTTAAATATTTTTAGACCGGCTTGAGTGTCGGTGACTTTGATGCCTAGAAGAATTTTGGCGATCATTTGGGCACCGAAACTAATAATTTTTCGTTGGAATGGATATTTGACAAGGGAAGCGGGATGACGTTTTGATCCGACTATAATATCGGCGTTGTACCAAATCATGTGTTCAAGAATCATGGAGATACCATTGGGATCGATATCCATACCGGCATCAATAAAGGCAACATAGTCACCTTTTGTTTTGGCCATTCCATATCGGACGGTATAACCTTTACCGTTATGTCCTTTGTATCCATATACTTTAAGATTGGGAAGAGGATTTGATTTTAATTTGATAAAGGATTTATCATTATATTTGTCGTCAACTACGGCAATAATTTCATAAGTATAACGGATATCTTTAAGGGTGTTATTGATATTATTAATATCTTCGACAATGGTTTTATCCTGACGATAAATAGGGACAATTACCGAAAGAAAGGGCTTTTTTTTATTCATATTGAGAGCGCAATTTGGTAGACGGAAAGAGTTTGGAGAGCAGTAAATTGCCAATCAAAAAATTTTGACCTTTTTAATCCTAATTTTGAATATTTTTGTCTAAGTTTGGGTTTGGTCCAAAGTTGTTGAAGAACAGATGAAATATCTTTTACGGAGGTAGGATCAAAGGAAATGGCGTTATCATCGGCAATTTCTGGAAGACAACTGGAATTGCTTATGGCTACCGGAGTTCCGGATTGCATGGCTTGGATTACGGGTAGGCCAAAACCTTCTGAAAAGGATGGTTGGCAATAAATTGTGGCTAAATTAAAAATTACCGGCAAATCTTTGTCGGGAACATAACCGGTAAGAATGACAGAGTTTGGATCTTTTAATCCTTTGACTGTATTTTGGAGCCAGATTATATCTTTAGTTTCCGGATGAAAGGGTACGTCTTTTTTGGTGGCGGCAGAACCTACGATAACAAGGGGATAATTTAGATCAAGACAGGATTTTACTAAATTGGGAATATTTTTATTCCAATTAAGATCACCTACAAATAGGACGAATTTGTCCGGGAGATTATATTTATTTTTGATTTTGGATAACAATAATTTATCAGAAATTGGTTTAAAACTTGAATCAGCGGCTTCATAGGTAACATAAATATGATCAAGGGGATATTTGGTATGTTGGTGAATTATGAATTTGGAATAATGAGAAGGAGTAATAATAAAATCGACATATTTGAGATTTCTTTTTTGGAGAATCCAATTAAGTGATCCTTTAAAGCCGGGAGGGAAGTGAGGGCGATGTTCTACGGGGATTAGATCGTGAATGGTAACAATAAGAGGGATATCAGTATTACCCGGAAGAGTGATTTGAAAAGGATTAAAGTATGGATAATGGATGAGGTCATATTTTTTTTGAGTTAGCTGATTTTTATCGGTGATAAGGTCAAATTGGTAATTCTTGAAGTCAGATTTTTTGGGGGCAACTTGTTTTAAGGCTTGGGATAGCATTTGAGTGTAATACCCCACTCCCCTGACGGAATTACCGTCTTTAAGAGGTGAAATATCAAAAGCTATATTTATAGTTGACATTTATTTGTCCCAATCTTGGGAAAGATTAATAGAACGGTGTGATTTTTGAAGTTCCCAATATTTGATGTAGGATATGGGAAACCTTAATGCTGAAAATAGTGAAAATACGAAACCGGGGAAACCATCAACATAACCACGATGTCTTAAATAAGTTGATAAAAACCA